>Ga0210409_10000184_pt1 | contig 131293 bp, 129 predicted proteins | sample IncBWH17MmetaG_FD_161649 | JGI IMG/M metagenome (GOLD analysis project Ga0210409, IMG submission 161649) | Forest soil microbial communities from Barre Woods Harvard Forest LTER site, Petersham, Massachusetts, United States - Inc-BW-H-17-M | ecosystem: Environmental > Terrestrial > Soil >...
GTCGCTCCTCGAGAGTGCGGATGGAAGCATGGCGACAGCGGCCACTCGGCGGGAGAACAACGTTGTTTCACCAAGCCAGTGAAGAATCAACTTGACTCCGACCGGCCTTCTCATGGAAGCCATTACACGTTTTGACCTGGTCATTGAGTGTAACGGCGATTTTGCAACAGTTAGGATGTAACAGGGGGATCTAATAGGCCCCGGCTGCTAGTACCCGCGTGCTCCCGGCTTTATCACGATGAAGCAGAGTCCACTTGTGGTCCGTAATCTCCAGGACATCGGCATCCGGCATCCTACCGGTCGCCTCAGCCGGTGCGATCACCATCATCCAAGTCCCCTCGTAGCGTCCGACCCTTGATTTGAAGGGTGCGTGGTCGGCTACAAAGAATGGTCCTTGCTCTTCCGTGACCTGTTCCGAAAGAAGGTTACTTTGCAAAATGTGACACCGCTCTATCGCGACCAAACGTCCAAACGCACTTGATCTTGACGCTACCTGTTCTTGTAAAGAGTCACTCACTAACCATCGTGCTTCTTTTTCCATTCGCTTCTTCACTGCTCCTGAGAATTGGGGGCATTCTTCCCTCTGAGCGCAGAGCAGCAAGAATGGAACGGATAAGAAGACAAGTAGGATCAGAAACTTCAACAGTTCCTCACTCCGATAAAGCGATATTACAACAGCAACGGCATGTAGCGATGGGACAGAACGCATGACTCCTCAACTGCTGTTAACAGGCCATAGCACTCAAAACCATCCCGTAGCGACCAAAGCTTGGTGCCCCAGGTTCGCATCCGTTCTGTGGACGATAACCTGGGCTTCGCTATATTCACCGTCCTCATGCCTAAGTTTTCCCGATGGCCGAAACGAATGTCAGCACGGTGGATTTCAAACTGCTCTGCTCGCTACGTCCATCCCGTTGACATGCGCTGCACATGAAAGTATGCTGTACACATGTCAAAGATGATTCAACTCCGTAATGTGCCGGACGCGCTGCATCGCAGTCTGAAAGCCCGCGCCGCGATGTCCGGCCGATCATTGTCGGACTACCTATTGGCGGAGATCAAAGAGATTGCGGAACGGCCGACGCTGGCCGAGTTGCGCGAACGCCTGCATCGAAGGAAAGCGGTTGCCGTCGAGTTCGATACCGCCCGCCTGGTGCGAGAAGAACGTGAGGCGCGGTGATCGTCCTGGATGCGTCCGCGGCCGTTGATTGGCTGCTTCAGACCGCGGCAGCGCAGCGCATCGAGAGTCGAATCTTCGTGCGTAACCGGTCCCTGCACGCTCCTGAGTTGCTGGATCTGGAGATCGTTCAGGTGCTCCGCCGCCTCGTGCGGCAGGGCACACTCTCCGCACCCCGCGCGGAAGCGGCCATTCAAGATTTGCTGGACATGCGGATCACGCGCTATCCGCACTCTGTGCTGCTCCCTCGCATCTGGCAGCTCCGCCACAATTTGTCGGCGTCCGATGCGGCATACGTCGTGCTCGCCGAACAACTCGGAGCCACCTTGCTTACGCGTGACGCCAGAGTCGCCTCCGCTGCCGGTCATACCGTAGCCGTCGAAGTCGTGTGATTTGTGCATACGATGGTCACCCTTCAGTCGTACTTCTCATACAGAATCGATTTCCGGTCCCAGCCCAAGGACTTCAGCAAGTCACGGTTGGCTTTGACCATTTTGTCCAGGCCGCAGATGTAGGCGTGCATGTCGGTCCGCCCCTGAGCGATCGCGGGAACATGTTCCTGCACATAGCCGCGAAGGCCCATCCAGTCGGGTGCGCCCCGGCTGAGGGTCGGCAGATAATGGAAGTTCGAGTGCTCCTCGGCGAGACCCAGAAATTCTCCGTGATAATAAGTGTCCGCTTCCGTACGATTGCCAAAAATCAAGTAAAGCGCATGTCCCTGATGGCGTGCCTGAGCATCGATGGAGGACGGGCGTCCTCGCCCGTCTTTGTCCGATTCCAGAGCAGAACCGAGCAGCCAATGCAGCATGGAACGAAAAGGAGCAACCCCAGTCCCGGTGGCGATGAAGATTGTGCCGCGCATTGGCGGGCGCAGGATGAAATCACCGAACGGTCCCTGGCAGCTGATCTCGTCGCCTTCTTTCATGTCGCAAAGAAAGTTGGACATGAAGCCATCCTGCACGCGGTTCAGACACAAGGCAAACTTGTTGCTGCCATCAGGCGGGGAAGCGATCGAGTAAGCGCGGATGATCTCCTCGCCATCCGGCTTGTTGGTTTTGAAGGAGAGCCATTGGCCGGCGACGAAGCCGAAGCGGGGAGTGCCGGGCATTTCGAATTCGAGATGCTTGGTGAGTTCGGAAAGGGGGACGGAGCGAACGAGACGCGCGGTGAAGGTGTGAAAGGGCATCGACTATGTAGATGAAAGAAAACTGACCGAGGACGCGAAGAGCCTGCATCACTCAAAACCCTGTCATCCTGAGCGGAGTTGTCGTTCGCGAAGCGCACGGCAACGCAGTCGAAGGATCTCGCGACCGATTGTAGTGCCAGCGCTGTTTCAGGGGAATTTCCGTCCGGCGGATCAGGAGAAGCCTGAACCTGAAGCCTGAAGCCTTCCTACTCCACCGTCACTGACTTCGCCAGGTTTCTCGGTTGATCTACGTCGCAGCCGCGGCGCACTGCGATGTGATAAGCCAGCAATTGCAGCGGAACGATTTCAAGAATCGGCGACAGCTCTTCCGGCGCGGGTGGAATGTATAGGACGTGGTCGGCGTCCTCTTTAATCTCCTCATCGCCCTCCGTGGCCAGCGCGATGACGATGCCGGAGCGAGCTTTCACTTCTTTCAAATTCGAAATCGTCTTCTCATAGCGCACCATCGACAGCTCATTGTTCGGATCGCGCGTGGCTACAATTACGACTGGGAGGTTCTCGTCGATCAGAGCATTGGGACCGTGTTTCATTTCACCCGCGGGATAACCTTCCGCGTGAATGTAGGAAACTTCTTTCAGCTTCAGTGCGCCTTCGAGGGCGATCGGATAATGAATGCCGCGGCCAAGAAACAGGAAATCCTGCGCCCGGACGTATTGCTTCGCCAGATGTTCACACTCTTCGTCGCGCGTCAGCAGGTGCTCAAGCTTACCGGGAATCAAAGCTAGTTCATGAACCGCCTGCGTGGCTTGCTGCTTACTCATCGTGCCGCGCAGTTGCGCCAGGTAAAGTGCGAATAGGTAAAGAGCAGTGAGCTGCGCGGTGAACGCTTTGGTAGAGGCCACGCCAATTTCCGGACCCGCATGCGTGTAGATGGTTCCCGCAGCTTCACGCGTAATCATCGAGCCGACTACGTTGCAGATGGCGAGCGTCTTCGATCCCCGGGCTTTGGCTTCGCGCTGGGCCGCAATGGTGTCGGCAGTTTCCCCGGATTGCGAAATAACCAGCGTGATCGTGTCCGGTGCGACGATGGGATTGCGATAGCGCCACTCGCTGGCGTAATCCACTTCCACCGGCACGCGTGCCAGGCTTTCGATCATGAACTTGCCCGCTTGTCCCGCGTGCCAACTGGTTCCGCAAGCCTCAATGTTGATCTTCTTCGCGGCTTTGAATTCCGCCTCGCTGATTTCCATTTCATCGAGAAAGATGTGGCCAGTCTCTTGCGAGATGCGTCCCAGAGTAGTGTCACGCACAGCCCGAGGCTGCTCGTAAATCTCCTTCAGCATGAAATGCTTGAACCCGCCCTTCTCCGCTTGCAGAGGGTCCCAGGTTACGTGCTGGACCTTGCGCTCGAGGGGTTTTCCGTCGAAGTCGGTGATTTTTACGCCTTCGGGCGTGATTACCGCGAGATCGCCGTCGGCGAGAAAAAATAAGTCGCGGGTGTGATAGAGAATCGCCGGAACGTCGGAGGCTACAAAGAATTCATCCTTGCCCAAGCCGATTACCGCTGGAGGGCCGTTGCGGGCTGCGACGATGGTGTTCGGTGCATCCACTGCGATCACTCCCAGCGCGAAGACGCCAGTGAGTTGCTTTACAGTTTTGCGCACTGCTTCTTCGAGCGAAGGGCGATGTCCATTGCCGGTCTTGAGGTAATACTTTTCGACCAGGTGAGCGATAACTTCGGTATCGGTTTCAGTGGTGAATTTGTGGCCTTCTTCGATGAGCTGTCTCTTCAGCGTGACGTAGTTTTCAATAATGCCGTTGTGCACCACGACGATAGTTCCGGTGCAGTCACGATGCGGATGCGCGTTTTCTTCCGTGGGGCGGCCGTGAGTAGCCCAGCGCGTGTGGCCGATGCCATAGGTTCCATCGAGGGGCTTGATGCGGATGACCTCTTCGAGATTGCGCAGCTTACCCTCAGCGCGGCGGATTTGCAGGCCCTCACCGTTGCCGCACACTGCGATTCCGGCGGAGTCGTAGCCGCGATATTCCAGACGCCGCAATCCATCAATGATGACGGGCACAACGCTCTTCTTGCCTACATAACCCACAATGCCGCACATATCAGAACTCCTGTGTTAAACCTCGTAAATCGAGTTCGGGGAGTACACAAAAATTGGGGTTCCGGATCTTAGTCCTCGAGGGAGAAACGGAATTCTTCGATGACGGGATTGGTTAGGACTTCTCGCGCCATGCGCTCAACTTCCGCTTCCGCTTCTGTCCGGGTCAGGCCGCCGTTCAGGGTGAGCTCGAAATACTTACCCTGGCGGACTTCCTCCAAGCCCTTGTAACCCATTTTTTTAAGAGCACCCTGGATGGTCTTGCCCTGAGGGTCCAAAACGCTCTTCTTCAGCGAGACATATACGTAAGCTTTCATGGGGGATTTCTCATTATACGTCAGGCGGCAAGGGGAGCGCGGTGCACGAGCGGCTTAGACCAACCGGGCGATCTGAGCGTCCAAGTCTGTCAGAGCACTTTGCAAGACTTCACGGTGGCGAGGGTTCTGGGCAGCTTCGAGTTGCTGCAGCACATGCTGACGGGACAACATCAAACCCTGGCGCCGGCGCAGACTGGCAATTTGGCCGGGCGTCAGCGGCGGGTTCGCGGAACTGTGGGTGGAAGCTGCTTCGGCCTGTTGCTCCTCGACCGATTTGCTCTCCCATCCTCGTGCCATACATAAATTATACCTTCCAAAATCATGATAACTGGCCCGTTCTGTCCAATCTGGAGACAGTCTTGTCGAGCCCAAATTGGAACATCGATGCGTCAACCCGGTAAATAAGGCCAATTGACCCGAAAAGTGCCAAGCTGGCACCAAACGTGCCAACTTTGAAAATAAAGGTCCTTGCCGATGAAAGAATTGCGTTATGATCTGCGTAATACATTCGTTGGAAGGTTTGCTCGAGGGGGGCTTCCTTATGCGGGTTTGGCGCAAATGGACCCTGATCGCCACTTCGAAGTTGAAGATGTAGGCAGGTACGAAGCGTTGCTGCAGATGGCGGACCTGGTGGTTCACCATCGCGCTGTGCCCGAATTGTTGCCGGAACTAGCCCACCGGTTACGCAAAGTGGCCTCGTTTGAGGTTGCCAGTTTTTCTCTTTACGATCCCGACAAAAAAGTAATGCGAATGCGCTTCTGGGAAGGAAGCGAACGCCTTTCCGACCTCACCGAGTTGCCGGTAGAAGAATCGGCTTGCGGATTCGTGTGGGAAAAGCAGCGGCCCATGATATGGCACGATCTGCAGAAGGAAACGCGGTTTCAGCCGGCGGTCAATATTCTCATGGAAAAGGGAGTTCGGTCCTATTGCGGACTGCCTCTAACGACCGGGCAAAAAAAATTAGGGGCGCTGGGTCTGGGCAGTTCCCGTCCCAATGCCTATGGCGACGAGGATGTGCATCTTCTGCGGCGGGTTGCGGAACTGGTAGCGCTGGGTTTGGAGAACGCCATGACCCGCGCTGCCTTCCTCGAAGAGAAAGAACGGCTGGAGGTGCTGCTGCAGGTGGGGGCGACGTTGATGTCCAACCTGGATGTGCAACAGTTGTTTCCCGCGATTTCAGATCTCATTCGAAGAGTAGTGCGGCAGGACTATGCCAGCGTCGCGCTTTATGAAGAAGGCCACCGCAGCTTGCGGCTGTACGCTTTAGATTCCCCATTTGCGGATGATCTGATTGTGCCCGACACTATTGTACCCATCGCGGAGTCTGCCACTGGATCGGCTTTCTTGAAAGGGGAGATCAAGGTCTGCGACCGCAAGGAATTGGGCACCGTAGGTTCTCCGGTTATGAAGCGAATGGTGGAGCTGGGAATCCAATCGTTCTGCTCGCTTCCCCTGATCACGCGAAAGGGAAGATTGGGAACCCTGAATCTAGGCAGCGCGACCGACCACGCATTTGGGCCGCAAGACGTCAGCTTTTTGAAGCAAGTGGCCGCTCAGGTTGCCACTGCACTGGATAATGCCCGGGCATACCGCGAAATTGCCGAGCTCACCGACAAGCTGAAAAAGGAAAAGCTCTACCTGCAAGATGAAATCCGTTCCGTGCTCAACTTCGAAGAAATTGTGGGCGAGAGTCCGGTACTTAAGCACGTCCTGTCACAAGTCAACACGGTCGCGCCGCTGGATGCTACGGTGCTGATTCTGGGCGAGACGGGAACTGGCAAGGAACTGATTGCTCGCGCTATTCACCGCATGAGTTCCCGGAAGGACAACAGTTTCATCAAACTGAACTGCGCTGCTATTCCGACCGGGCTGCTGGAGAGTGAACTTTTCGGGCACGAGAAAGGCGCATTTACCGGCGCCGTCAGTGCAAAGATCGGGCGCCTCGAGTTGGCTGACAAAGGCACGCTGTTTCTGGATGAAGTCGGAGACATCCCGCTGGAGTTACAGCCAAAGCTTTTAAGAGTGCTGCAGGACCAGGAATTTGAGAGGCTGGGCGGGGTTCGGACGATCCGGGTAAATATACGCCTGATTGCCGCCACCAATCGGGACCTGGCGAAGAGCGTGGCCGAGCGCGAGTTCCGCAGCGACCTTTATTACCGCCTGCACGTTTTCCCCGTTCACATGCCCCCTCTGCGGGAGCGGGCCAAGGATGTTGAGTTACTTGTGCATTATTTTGTGCAGAAATTCTCCCGCCGCATGAACAAGCAGATTGAAACCATTCCCACGGAAACGATGAATGCTTTAGCCCGTTGGGAGTGGCCCGGGAACGTGAGAGAGCTGGAGAATTTTATTGAGAGATCGGTGATTCTTTCCGAGGGCACGGTTCTGAACGTCCCGTTGTCAGAGTTGAGACCGGTGTATGAAGGCGCGCGCCACGATGCGACGTTAGAGAGCCTTGAACGGGAGCACATCCTTCGCGTTCTACGCGAAACCGGCGGAGTAATTTCTGGTTTGCGCGGGGCTGCAGCCCGGCTCGGCATGAAGCGAACTACCCTTCAATCCAGAATGCAGAAGATGGGAATTACCCGCACAGACTACGAAAACTGAGCTAGATCCAACCCTGCAAGCAATTTTTCAGCGGTCAGAGACGATATGTCGGCATTCTGCCGTGGCCTCGGCAGTTGTGCCCTCAAAAATGTGCATTCCGATCCGGAACTTCTTAATCCTTGCTTCCACTTGCCGCCGTGATTGAGTTTGGCACGCCGACTGCGAAGGACTCGTCGAGCAGTTCATGAATCCTGATTCATACGGGTTGCTCTGGCCCAGATCGAGGACTGATGCGATCGGGAAAGCTTAAGACGCACGGCTGTGTAGGGCCTATCCCCAAGGATGCTTACGCGGAGTTCGAGGAGGAGAGGAGAATTCCTTGCTCGTCCAACTGCGCACTTCGAAGTGTTACAGCGGCATCGAGCCCGTCGAATCTGGCATAAACGCACAGGGAGCACGAGAGGTAACCGGTCAAGGGTGGTCGCTTCCGACACGTGTTCACACTGATTCAGCTAAACCGGCGGACCTGGCCAGGTCCGCAGCCAAGGGAAATTCCGGAAAAGGACTCGGCGAATCCGTCGATCTCTTGTATGTGTTTTCTTGTGGAGTGTTGTGGCACCAACAGCGAGAGGCCAGCGCAGGATGGGATCTGATCCAATTCTTGCGGTCACCGGACAGGGACGTGCGGGCCACGGCGGCTGCTTTACTGGCGAAAACCGAGCATGCGCGCCTCTTAGTTCGGGATCTGCGCCGAGTCCGCGCCCAAGTGGCAAAGCCGGCTGTGCGAAACGCGACGAGTCCCAGCGGGCAACAGCCCAGCAAGGTGGTGGAAATGAACACACCGTATGGTTTGGAAATCGTGGAGAACTGTCTGGCCTGCAAGTTGCGCAAGGATCATTGGTTCTGTGGTCTCTCGCCTGACGTTCTGAAACTGCTGAGCAGCGCAAGCCATTTGAGCACCTATCCCGGGAATGCCTTGCTGTTTGTCGAAGGACAAATGCCGCGAGGGGCCTTCGTGCTGTGCTCGGGAAAGGCAAAGCTCTCGACGACTTCGCGCGAGGGCAAGGTGCTCATTCTGAAAATTGCTGAAGCCGGAGAAGTGCTCGGGCTGAGCGCAGTAATTGCAGGCGAGGCCTTTGAATTAACCGCTGAAACGGCTGGACCCTGCCAGGTCAACTTCGTGGAACGCGAAGCGCTGCTTCGCTTGATGGAGAAGAATGGGGAGTTGGGATTACACGCGTCGCAAGCGCTCAGCCGCGAGTTTCAGTCGGCCTATCGCGACATCCATGATTTGGTGCTGGCCCGTTCTTCCGCGGGGAAGCTGGCAAGATTGCTGCTGTCGTGGACGCCGATTCGAGAACAATTGGAGCCTCCCGAGATCCGCATCCGGGCGAGCCTGACCCACGAAGAGATGGCGCAGATGATTGGTTCGTCGCGCGAAACCGTGACCCGATTGCTGAGCGATCTCAAGAAAAAGGAATTCATTCGTCTGGACGGATCTACCCTGGTGATCCGCAATCGTACGGCGTTGGAAGCGCTGGCTGCATAGTGACGGATGCAGCGGCGGTAGACGGCCGGCTATCCTCCCCGGCCGTCTACCTTTTCGCGATACTTCCTAAAAATGGAACCCCAACTCAGCGGTCAAGGCACGCGGCGTGACGTAGTGCGTGCCGCTGAAGGTGGAAAGGAAGTTGTAGAGCGCATATTTGTTCGTCAGGTTGATCACAGTGAATTGAGCACTCCACTTGTACCGGTCTCCGTGAAATACGTTATCGTGGCCCACGGAAAGGTCGAACAAACTACGTGCCGCAATGCGTGGCGGGTTCTTGTCGTCGTTTTCAGTGTTCGGAGCGGGTACGTTTAACAGCGTCGATCCGAATTGCGAAACGAGACACGGGTTGGGCAGAGGCGTGAACGGAGTTGCCCGCTGTGTCCCGCAAAACAGACCTGACTCAAACTCCTGATCGGCTGTTAAAGGGGTGCCGAAGGAATCCGTCAGAGCAATGGCCGGCTGGCCGTTAAGAGTTGTGGTCTGCGCGCAGTTTCCGCCAAAACAAGGTGTTTGTCCGGCAACGAGACCGCTGTCATACCTCCAGTTGAACCCAACCCATGCTCCGGTTTTGCCTACTTGATATTGCAAGTGAGTCGTCAGATTGAACTTCTCGTCGTGATCGATCCGGAACGGGGTTGAGGCGGTCGAACCCACCGCCACTGCGGGCACGGCGCCGGCTCCGCCAATCTGGGGGGTGAAGAAGCGGGCCGCGACGCTAGAAAAGACTGCCAGAGCCGAAAATCCATGGAAGTTAGGCACGCTCACGCGGCCGGCGTAACCGGGAATCTTGGATCGGTTCCACTCGATAGGAAACGTGATCGGCGTGTTACCCAGCACACTGAAGTCATAGGCGTTGTGGGTGTATTTCCAGATGTACTCGCCCGAGAAGACGACATATTTTCCGAAAGCTTGCTGCAACCCGGCGTGGAATTCGTTCCGCCAGCCTGGACTAAACGGTGTTATACCCGACACGGTGCAGCCAAGAAGGGGATTCAAAACGGGGTTGCCGCAACCGTTATTCGAGAGCACGAGATTTTCATTGAAGGGAGTCTCTAATACTCGAGCATAGGACACGCGAAGAACGGTGTTCGTCTTTTTGATGTTGTATGCGACACCGAGGCGTGGCTCGGGCTCTTTGTGAGTCGTCAGTCCATTGTAGAAATCTCCACGCAAGCCAAGATTGAATGCCCATGCTCCTTTCGTGATTGAATCTTGGACGTAAAGAGCCAGTTCCTTCACGTCGGTGTGACCCTTGAAGGTGAACCGACCTCCTCCGCGAGTCAGGTCAAAGGGCAATAGATCTGTGCATGGAGAAGCGAGAGCAACATTGGCTGCGAAACACGGATTGCCGTTTGCGTCTGTGAGCGAGGGGAGCAGGGTTGGATCGACGATTCCGAGAGTGTCGTTCTCATCCAGAAATGTCTGCTGGTAGACGGCGCCTGCCTTGAGGTTGTGAATTCCCTTGACGTAGGAGAGGTCTGAGCGGAGCCCGGCGTTGGTGAGAGTGCGATCTTGGCCGACTGTTTCTCTTTGAAGATTGGTTGGGCCGAGATCGGCGAATGGATTGGCGCTAGGATAGTAGTTGAACTGGTCCCGGCGTACAAAAGCACCGAGGGTGAATACGGCGGTGCTGCTGAGCAGTCGAGTCCATGAGGGCGCGATGTTAAAGGTTTTAATCTGGGATCGTTGGTCCGTCGGGCCGACGATATTGCCGTTCGGGTCGAGCCCTCCGTTGTTGACAACCACGCCATTCCATGGCGTCGCGAATTGGGAGTCGAATGTGTTCGGAGTCTGGAACCAGGAGCGGGTGAAGCCGAAATTCAGGTGAATGGAATCTGCAGAGGAAAGCTGAAAGTCGACCCGGTCGAACAGATTCTCTTCATTGCCTTTGTCGTGCATTACGGCAAACTCGGGGGGATCAAGAAATCGTCCGCTGTTCAAACCATTGGCTGAAATGAAATTCCCCCAGTTCTTCCCGCCGTAGGCGAGGTTGAAACCCAGATTCGAAGAGCCAAACGATCCATATGAGGCTGTTAGGGCGCCGTGAGGAGTTGTCACGCCTTGGCCAGAGCGGGTTGTCACATTGATGACGACGCTGGTCTTGTCTCCATATTCGGCGGGAGGTGCACCGGAGATGACTTCCATCGATTGCACCGAATCCAGAGGAATCTGGTTCGAAAAGACTTTACTTTGTTGATCGGTGATGGGTTGGCCATCGACGGAGAACGAGTTCTCGGCATGGTCGCCCAGACCATGAAAGAGTCCGTTCGAATCGGAAGCGATTCCGGGAGTGGCGAGTGTCACCAGCGAACTCACGGACGACGACTGGCTTTCAAGCGGAAGCTTGTCGAAGAGTTCGCGATCTACATCGGTATGAAATGTCGGATCATTTTCCAGTAGATCAGCTCCTGAGGCCTCGACCGTGACGCTCTCGGAAGATCCGGCCACTTGCAGGTTAACCTTGATATCCAACGGTACGGAGGAGCGAACCTCTACGTCTTGAGCATAAGGCGCGAAGCCCGGACCGGTCACGCTCAAGTGATAGGGATTGAATGGGACATTGGCGAAGCTGAACCGTCCGGAACCGTCGGTGGTCGTCGATCGGTCAAAGTGGCTGACCGGGTTATGAATTTCAACAGTTGCGTTTGGAACGACAGCGCCGGAGGAATCCACGGCAGTGCCGCTGATGGATGCAGAGTTGGACTGCGCGCCGGCATGGAGGCCGAGCGCCAAACAGAAAACCACTACAAAAGCCGCGTGCAGCGACTTCTTGTATGAAGCCAGCATGAATTCCTCCACAACAACTAGATCTAGGGATGACCAATACGGCTGAAAAGAGACAAGTCGATGCTCGCGTTCTAATCCCTAGACTGCAGGTGGAGGACGGATGCGAAGAGAGGAGACGAAGCCGAACGATCTGCGAGTTCCTTCTGTTGGAGCCGTCACCTGGGTGCGGACAAACAGTGGGACCGGCCGGTACAACGCGCTGATGAGAACTCCAGAATGAGCCACGGAGCAAATCGAACACTCGTGGGTGGAAAGCTTGGAATCGTCAGTGTGTACGTGGACTGCCTGGACAACGCTAGTGAAGGTGATGAGCAGGATACACAACAAAGACAGAGCAGCAACGGACTTGTCTTTGCGCAACTTGTACCCCGATGGAATCAAGCGGAACGCCTCGTTTCGATGTTAACTCAGAGTGGTGCCAAATCTACGTATACCACGATTTAGTGGTACGATGCATGCCATCGCGGTCAAGTTGTCAGCTCGAAAGGTCAGAGGTTAAAGAGTTCCCGCAGGCGCTTGGTTTGGGCGCGGCTGACCGGGATTTCGGTTTGTTTCTTATCATCCAAACGTAATTGATAGGAACTCTTGAACCAGGGAACGACTTCCTTGATCCGGTTTATATTCACCAGGAACGAACGGTGCGCCCGCCAGAACAGACTGGGATCGAGGCTATCCAGGAGCTCCTCAAGCGTGCGGCAGTTGGATTGCCCTTCCATCCCGTTAGCGCCACTCGTCACCACAGTGATAATGCCGTCTTCAATGGAAGCAAAACAAATGTCTTTCTGATTTACCAGGAACAGGCGGCCTGCCGCCTTTAACAAAATTTTAGAGGTCTGCGGCTTCTGGGACTCCAGCATCCGCATGAGGGTGTCCAGTTTCTCGGAGGATGAGCCGCTGCCCTCGATTTTGGCGCGTGCCCTCGCGACCGATTGGGCCACCCTTTTCTTGTCAAAAGGTTTGAGCAGGTAGTCGACCGCGTTCACTTCAAATGCTTTTACGGCATATTGGTCGAAGGCCGTGGAAAAGACAATCTTCGGCAATGCGACTTTTCGATCCAGAAGCTTTTTGATTACGCCAAAGCCATCGAGGCCGGGCATTTGTACATCGAGGAAAACCAGGTCGGGATTGTGCTCCCGGATCAGATTAACGCCCTCGAGGCCGTTCTTGCCTTGGGCAACAACCTCGACGTCCCCAACATTCTTGAGTAAGAAGGCAAGTTCGTCGCGCGCGAGTTGCTCGTCGTCGACGATCACAGCGGAAAGCGGCATCCCCTCTCCTAGGTCCTAGGAAAGAGTATAAAGACAGACTTGCTGCACATCAATGAGGGTGGGCTCCAGGGGGCATCCCCATGTTCCCCATATCCATCTTTTGATAGTCGGCAGGAATGGCGAAGAGGCTTGCGGGCTGCGATCCTTCCTGGATGTTACGTAGTTCGCCCGTGTTATGGTTGTTTTGCCATTTGACGGGAAAGCGGAGTTTCGGGTCGAGCCAAACGTCGGTGATACCGCCGTCGTCGGACTTGCCCTCGTATTTGATGGTGCTTCTGCCATTCACAGTTTCATTCCCAACCTTGTGGCAGCTTCCGCCTGTTGGTTTATTAGGCATCTTCATCCATTCGTCGCAAGCATTCTCGGGGTCAGGGGGCCGAAAAAAGTTAAAGGTACGCGTGGTGGCAAGGCCATGCCCTGCTGCGCTCTCGATGTACATTTTTCGCTCCGGCATCAGAATGTCGGTGGTTTGCGTGGCGAAGTTGATGATCATCGTGCCACTGCGCCCGTTCTGCTCTCGTCCCTCAATACGGACCTTGTCCTTACCGGCATAGATTTTGCCTAGTGTCGAGGGTGTTTTGTCCGTATTGTTCACTACCTCACCCGAAAATTCCTGCTGCCCAACAAGGCCAGTGGTCAAAAGCGAAAACAGCAGCACACCAAACATACGAACGAATCTGTGGTTCATGGATTAGCCTCCTCAGCAGAGAAGTTTCGGTCACTGGTTAAAACGCAGGCAGGATAACAGAAAAGTCGCACCGCGAGAAGCTTTGGGATTCACTCAGAGTTTGGCCGCGGCTGGCGCGAGACAAGGCATGATGTCGAGCGAGTCACGAATCGAAAAACCTTCTTATTGAGCGCCAGTATCTGCGGACGACATATTCGGTTTTGAGATGGCCGCCCTGCGACAGAAGCTTGAGTCTGATGCCCGCGCGCCGGGCAAAACCATCCACCAGTTTCCACGGAATGTAAGGATCGTCTTTGGCATGGAACATCAATATCTTGGAAGGTGTGAGGTCCTTCACATGGTGCGCAGGGTTGTAAAATACGCCGTCATGGAGTTTGTTCCAGTTCTCGGCGGAGAGCCGATACCCGTTTCCGAAAGCGGCTCGGATGTATGCGGGATAGCTTCGGTTTGAAGTTTCCTTCTTTTGCTCTTTTCGCAGGATGGCCCAATCCACGACGGGGCAATTGGCAATCACTTTTGTTATCCGCGAGTCCAACGAGGAGAGGATGGCAGCGGCGCCACCGAAACTTCCGCCGATGACGAAGATCTTGCTGGGCGAACAACGGAATTTTCGGCCAAAGGCAAGCTCTCGGAACCCTTTGTGGAGTTCGGCAGCGATATCGAGAATGTCTTCATGCGGAGAGCGTTCGAGAAATTGCCCTCCACTCTCCCAAGCCCCGCGCCACCGCGGATAAAAAACCCAATACCCTTGGCCTGAAAGATATTCGACAAGGGGTTGCTTTCTGGGAATCGAAGGCATCCCATCGCAGAGAATAATTACTTTCTGCTGCTTGCCGGAGCGAGCGGGAGGCAAGAACTCCGCGACGATCTCCTTCTTAAATCTGGTTCTAAACATGCATTCAGTTTAGTGCAGTCGAATGGGGGATGCTCGTGTTGGGAACGGGTCTTCGACCCGACCCGTCGAAGCTCGTCGCCTGGCCTAACGGCCACAGCGACGCTTTTCACTTACTGAATTAAACTACGAGAGCATGAATTACATCTACGGTATCAATGCGGTTGCCGAGGCATTGAAGGCACGCGGCCGCACCTTTGCCTGGGTAGGAGTCGCGAAAGAGCGTCATGATCTTCGGCTGAAGCACGTCGTCGATGAGTGCCGCCGCCAGGGCGTTGCCGTGCGCTTTGTGCCGCGTGAGGAACTCGATCACATGGCTGGCAACAATGCGCACCAGGGGGTAGTCGCCGTCACCTCGGCGAAGCAATATAACGATCTCGAAGATGTGGTCGCCGCCAAGCGCGGACAGCATTCACTCATCGTTGTCCTCGATGGTGTTGAGGATCCACACAATCTAGGCGCGATCCTCCGCACTGCTGATGCGGCCGGCGCGGATGGCGTAGTGATTCCCGAGCGCCGGGCCGCGGGAGTCACCGCGACCGTGACCAAGGCCTCGGCCGGTGCCAGCGAGCACTTACCGATCGCGAAAGTAACCAACATCGCTCGTACTCTGGAAGAATTGAAGGCGCAAAATGTGTGGACGGTTGGCCTGGATGAACGCGGCGAGCAATCCTACGACTCGCTTGACTACAACATGGACTGTGCCATCGTACTGGGCAGGGAAGGCAAGGGTTTGCACGACTTAGTGGCGAGGAAATGCGATTTCTTGGTGTCGATCCCGATGCTCGGCAAGGTGCCATCGCTGAACGTCTCCGTCGCGGCGGGAGTGATGCTGTATGAGATCGTGCGGCAGCGGAGAAAGAAGTCGGAATGAAGTTCCTCCTTGTTCTAGGTGTTATCTGTGGGTTGGTTGTGACGAGTCTTGCTCTTGATCGCGAGGCTTTCACTTTCACTAACTACGACTTGAACGTACGCGTCGAGCCCGAGCAGCAACGTTTAGGTGCTCGCGGCAAGATCATGTTGCGCAACGACTCAACCACCAATCAAAAAAACATTGCGTTGCAGATTTCCGCCACCTTGGATTGGAAGTCGGTTCAGGTCGGCGGGAAAGCCGTGCAGTTTGTCACGCACGAATACACCTCCGACATCGATCACACAGGCGCCCTGTCCGAAGCGATTGTGACTTTGCCGCGTGAAGTTCCGCCAAAAGGCACACTCGAGCTTGAGGTCGGTTATGAAGGAGTGATTCCGCTCGACGTCACACGCCTGACGCGAATTGGCGTGCCCGAAGACAAAGCCAAGCACACGGATTGGGATCAGATCAGCAAATCCTTCACCGCGGTGCGAGGAATTGGATACGTAGTGTGGTATCCGGTGGCGATGGAATCGGCGAACTTGTCAGAAGGGAACAGCCTATTTGAGACGCTTGGCCGATGGAAGGCACGGGAAGCAGAGGCAGGTGTGAAGATGACGCTCGTAGACGCGGGAGAGAGTTCCACGGAGATTCCCAAACTGTTCTGCAACGGAAAAACCAGTGGGCAGACATACGAGCAAATGGGCAGATCGTACCTAGTCCAAGCCGAATGCTCGTTAGACCCGCTGGGTTCGACCGTACCTCTGTTTGTGATCGGCGGCTATGAGGCGCTGGAGCGGGCAGGTTTGAATATCTCCTTCTTTCCCGGACACAAGTCTGGCGCCGAGAACTACGCGCTAGCGGCGGAACTGGCCGTCCCGTTTGTAGCCGAATGGTTTGGCGCGATACGGCAAAAAGCAGAAACGGTAGAGCTAGCCGATCCCGATGCCGCGCCTTTCGAGAGTGGTAGCACACTACTGACGCCGCTTGCCAGCACCGACTCCACGATGTATCAACTAACTGCCGTTCACCAACTTACTCATGCCGCGTTCTTCTCCTCCAGGCCATGGATTTACGAAGGCCTGGCGCACTTCGCGCAAGCGCTCGAGCGAGAGCAGCAAAACGGACGCCAGGCAGCGCTGGATTTTATGGGCAGGCACCAAACCGCGATCGCCGACGCGGAGAAAGCGTTCGCACACACTCACAACGCGGCGGCAAATGAATCGCTCATCAATACCAGCACGGAGGAGTTCTATCGCAGCAAGGCAATGTATGTCTGGTGGATGCTGCGCGACATGATCGGCGACGCGGCACTCAAAAAGGCGCTGGGAGGGTACCATTCAAATCAGGATAAGGAATCCGCCTACCTGCAGCATCTGATCGAAGCCCAAACTCAGCGTGATCTGGAATGGTTCTTCGACGACTGGGTATATCGAAACCGCGGGTTGCCAGACTTTCGCGTCGAGTCCGCTTATCCCCGACCAAGGGTTGATGGCGGTTACACGGTAACCATTATGATCGAGAATCTAGGGGACGCCGGCGCGGAAGTGCCGGTGACACTGCGAATGGAAGGTGGCGAAGTTACAAGACGGCTGGAAGTGCACGCGAAATCGAAGGCTGCAGTTCGGATCGAGGCCGCCTCGATGCCGCGTGAAGTCGTGGTGAACGATGGCAGTGTGCCGGAAAGTGACGTGAGCAACAACCGTTTCAACGTCCTTTTGGCAGATCCTGCGAAGTGACTTTCAATTGACAGTTGGAAATCGAAGAGTGGGACTGTTTGAAATATCGATAACTGAGTCAGAGGTCCTATGACAGAAGCTGAATTGAAGAAACATCTGGAGGCAGCAGAGAAGAGTCCCAAGCAAATCGCCGCAGCGGTTTCGGGTCTGCCCGATAAAACCTTGCGCTACAAACCGTCGCCAGATAAATGGTGCATCCTCGAGGTTCTGGGTCACCTCGCGGACATCGAGATTGTGTACGCGCACCGCCTTCGGCAGATGATCGCCGACAAAAAACCGGTGATAGCGCCTATGGATCAGGACGCATGGGCCCAGAATCTCGGATACATGGAGATCCCAGCTCCTGAGTTAATCGCGCTCTACGGATTGAACCGGCATCACAATATGCAGTTATTGCGCCGGCTGAAACCTGGCGACCTTGAGAAATCTGCATACCATCCAGAACTCAAGCGCGATGTCACTGTAGCGGAATACGTGGAGAAGATGGGAACTCACGGCGCGAATCACCTGCAACAGATCGAGCAACTAAAAAAGCAGCGCGAAATGTAGTCGCGGGCGTCCTCGCCTATGTCTAAGCGGCAGATCACGGCTCAGCATTAGTGAACCGCACCAGCGCGTGCAATTTTTGGGCTGCCGCACCAGAGTCAATCGACTTCGACGCGATTGGAAGCGCATCCGCCAGATGGTCAGCTCGGCAAGCTGCGACCAAAGCCGCAGCCGCATTCAAAAGCACTACGTCCCGTCGAGGTGATTTTGTGCCTTCGAGAATCTCACCAATGATCGTGGCGTTGGCCGCAGCGTCCCCACCGGCGATGTCATCCAGCGTGCCCCGATTGATCCCAAACTCTTCCGGCGTGATTTCGTAGCTGCGGACTACGCCGTCGCGCACCTCGGCAATGCGGGTCGGGCCAGTGATGGTGATTTCGTCCAATCCATCCAGCCCGTGCACCACCAGGGCTCGGCGCAATCCCAGCATGCTGAGTGCCTCCGCCAGCTTTTCTACGAGGGTCACCGAATAAACCCCGACCACCTGCGCGGAGGCGTGTGCCGGGTTGGTAAGCGGTCCGAGGAGGTTGAAAACTGTCCGCAAGCGCAGTTGGCGGCGGGCGGATTGGACATGCTGCATCGCCGAGTGCATGGCCGGAGCGAAAAGAAACGCGATGCCGACCTCTTCCAGGCATGCAGCGAGCCGGGCGGGAGGCAGATTGATGTTGACCCCGAGAGCTTCCATTACATCGGCCGACCCGCACTTCGAAGTCACGCTACGATTTCCGTGCTTGGCCACCCGCACGCCTGCGCCGGCAATCACGAGCGCCGTAGCGGTCGAAATATTAAACGTGCCGCTGGCGTCGCCGCCGGTGCCGCAGGTGTCCACCAAGGCGTCACGTTCGGTGCCGCTGACATCCACCGTATGATTCGGGCGCAGGCCAAGCGGGACCGCGGCAGCACGGATGGCTTCTGCAAAACCAACAATCTCCTCCACCGTTTCGCCCTTCATGTGCAGTGCAACCAGCAGGGCCGCAATCTGCACGTCGCTGCACTCCCCAGCCAGCACTTGCCTCATGACTGAGCGCGCTTCTTCGCGGGAAAGCGATTGGCAGTGATTGGCAATGCGATGGAGTGCGTCAGTAATCATGGATGGAATACTAGAGTAGCATCGCAAAATCTGGTGCGCTGCGAAAGACTCTTGCTCCGAAATTACCCAGTTGTCGGCCGTGTGAACTGTGGAGTTTGCCCTATGCGCGACCGTTCTATAGAATCAAGTGTTTGCTGCCCGCAGGTTTAAGCTGCAAGCACGTCCTGCCCGAGATCATAGTGAATCTGGAATGTTATGAAAATACATGAGTATCAGGCCAAGGCAATCCTGAAGAAGTACGGGGTCTCGGTGCCGCGGGGTGAAATGGCGGAGACCCGCGAGCAAGCCGAAGCGGCTGCAAAAAAATTGTTTGATGCCGGCGCGAGCGGGGTTGTGGTGAAAGCTCAGATTCATGCGGGCGGCCGCGGCAAAGGCGGCGGAGTGAAGATTGCGAAGTCGGTGGAGGAAGCCGCCGGCCTTGCCTCCAACATTCTAGGGATGACGCTCGTGACGCATCAGACCGGCCCCGAAGGTCAAGTGGTGCGTCGTCTTCTGATCGAAGAGACTCTGCCGATCGAGAAGGAACTATACCTGGGAATCGTGATCGATCGGGTTGAAGCGAAGCCGGTGTTCATGGCGTCCGCCGCCGGCGGCATGGAAATCGAGCAGGTCGCGGCGGAGAATCCCGATGCCATCCTCAAAGAGTACATTGAGCCGGGGATGGGTCTGGAAGCGTTCCAGGCGCGTAAACTGGCGTTCAAGTTAGGTCTGAAGCCACCGCAGATCAACGAAGCCATGCGTTTGATGACCGGATTGTTTCGCTCCTTCAAGGAGACGGATTCGTCCCTGATGGAAATCAATCCATTCGTCAGTTGCACCGATGGCCGCCTATTCGCGCTGGATGCCAAGATCAATTTCGACGACAATGCTTTATTTCGTCATCCTGATATCCGCGAGTTGCGCGACATCACCGAGGAAGACCCGCTCGAGGTCGAGGCGTCGAAGTACAGTCTGAATTACATCAAGCTCGACGGAAACGTGGGCTGCATGGTGAACGGCGCGGGACTGGCCATGGCCACGATGGACATCATCAAGTACGCCGGTGGAATGCCGGCAAATTTTCTCGATGTGGGCGGCGGAGCCAACGCCGAACAAGTTACGCATGCCTTCGAAATTTTACTTAGCGACAAGAACGTGAAGGCAGTGCTGATCAATATTTTCGGCGGCATCCTTCGCGTGGATACATTGGCCACCGGGGTCGTAGAGGCCGCGCAGAAGACGCACATTCAGTTGCCCATCGTACTGCGCCTGGAAGGAACAAACGTCGAGTCCGGCCGCGAAATCCTCAAGCAATCGGGACTGAACTTTATCGTGGCCGAAACGATGAAAGATGCGGCAGAGAAAGTAGTCGCCGCGGCAGCGGCGTAATTAATTACTGTAGAGACGCAGCTTCTGCGTCTGCCTACGCCAACAGGCGAGACGTAACAAGCTACGTCTATACGAAAAGATAATTTTATGAGCATTCTGGTAGATAAATCGACGCGAGTGATCGTGCAGGGGCTGACTGGGCGGGAAGGCACGTTTCATGCCAAGGCCTGTGCGGAGTACGGAACCAAGATTGTCGGCGGAGTTACTCCCGGCAAGGGTGGCACCACTCACGAAGGCTGGCCGATCTTCAACACGGTGCAGGAAGCCGTCGACAAAACCGGGGCGGATGCATCGGTGATTTTCGTGCCGCCGCCATTTGCCGCTGACGCCATTATGGAAGCCGCTGATGCCGAGATCGAACTGATCGTGTGCATTACCGAGGGCATTCCCACGCTCGATATGGTGCGCGCCTGGGAGTACCTGCAGAATCGCCGCTCCCGGCTGATCGGGCCCAACTGTCCCGGCATCATTTCACCGGGAAAATGCAAGATCGGAATCATGCCGGCGCGGATTCATCTCGAAGGCTCGGTTGGAATCGTTTCGCGCTCGGGCACGTTGACCTACGAGGCGGTCTATCAACTCACCACGCGCGGGATCGGACAATCCACGGCGATTGGAATCGGCGGCGATCCAATTATCGGCACCAACTTTCTGGATGCGCTTGAACTGTTCAACAAGGATCCGCAAACCGAAGTAGTGGTGATGATCGGCGAAATCGGCGGCAATGCGGAAGAGACGGCGGCGGAATACGTGAAGTCTCGCATGAAAAAGCCGGTGGTGGGATTTATCGCGGGCCAGACCGCTCCTCCAGGACGCCGCATGGGCCACGCGGGCGCCATCATCTCGGGCGGCAAGGGAACTGCTGCGGAGAAGATCAAAGCGATGGAAGCGGCAGGCATTCGCGTCGCAAAATCGCCGGCTGAGATTGGCGAGACCGTGGTGGCAGCTATGGGAGTTGGAGCGAAGGCTTAAAGACGGAAACCCGGACCAACGAAGAACGACCAAGGACAAACGACTGAACTATGAAGACTCTGCAACGTACTTTTACTATTATCAAACCAGACGCAGTAGCCAAGAATGCGGTTGGCGACATCATCGAGCAGTTTGAGAAGAACGGATTTCGGATACTGGCCATGAAGATGCTCGAGATTTCGAAGCATCAGGCGGAGCAGTTTTACGCGGTGCATGCGAGCCGGCCCTTCTTCCGTTCGTTGACCGATTTCATGTCGAGTGGGCCAATCGTTGTGTTGGCGCTGGAAAAAGAAAATGCCATCGCCGACCTGCGCAAACTCATGGGGGCCACGAATCCGGCCAATGCGGAAGAAGGCACGATCCGAAAAAAGTGGGCGAGTAACATAGAGCACAATGCAATCCACGGCTCAGATGCCGACGAAACGGCCCGTTTCGAGTTGAGTTATTTCTTTGCGGGATACGAACTGGCCAACTGATGCCGATTGGGTGGGCGTCCGAGCCTAGCCGGCATCATCCCGAACGAGGTAAGGGGTCTGTAGGTGACGCTATGCCTTTAGTGCAAATCACGATGTTAAGCGGCCGGACCACTGATCAGAAACGGAAACTGGCGCAACGTATAACCGATGCCATGGTCGAAGAGGCCAGCGCGAAGCGTGAGGCCATCGTGGTGACCTTCGTTGAGTTGTCGACGGAAAGCTACGCTTCAGGCGGCGTGCTGATGGCGGACAAAGGGAAGTAAGCGTTTGGGCGCATCGGTTACCGCAGTTCACGCGGGCGAGTCGCCCGCGGCGACACTCTCTTAAGCTAGCGGTTCGTACAAGTGGCCTTCAACTCGATCGGCGCACTTCGGCAATTCTTTCTTCGCGTATTGCAAAAAATGAGGAGCAGCGCGGTGCGCTTCCAGCGCGGCATCATCCTGGTACTGCTCATAAATGAAAAACCTGCGCGGCTCGGTCTTGTGCCGATGTACCTGGTACAGCAGACAGCCAGGTTCCTTGCGGGATTCCTGCGTTAGCTTGGAGAACAACCCGGTAACATCCGCTTCACGACCGACCTTCGCCATCCACGTAACAGCCAGAACGACCATCGCTAGCTCCGTTCCTCAGATTTTCGCCTGGGCCTTGGTCTTCGATCCAGTCAACTCCCGAAGTTTCGCCGCAAACTCATCGAGAAATATCGTCTCCTCACGCCCCGGCCCGGTCGAGACCATGCCGATTCGTGCCCCACTTTCCTTTTCTACGAAGGCCAGATATTCGCGTGCGGCTTTCGGCAATTTCTCCAGCTTGGTGATCCCCTGGGTCACGCTGCGCCAGCCTGGCATTTTCCGATAAACACATTCGATCTGAGCGTAGCCGCTGTCCTGTGCTGGCGCCTCTTCAGTTTTCTTGCCGTTGATCTTATAACCTACGCACACTGGAATCTCGGCCAACTCATCCAGCACATCCAGCTTGGTTACCACCAACCAGGAGATTCCGTTAATCATGCCAGCGTAGCGCAAGAGTGGCAAGTCGAGCCAGCCACAACGCCGTGGACGTCCGGTCACGGCGCCGAATTCGTTGCCGCGTTTGCGCAGGATGTCGCCGTTTGCATCAAGTGCCTCGGTGGGGAACGGCCCACCCCCGACCCGCGTGCAGTAAGCTTTGGTGAGGCCGATGACCGTATCAATCGCCGTGGGAGCGACCCCGCTCCCGGTGACAGCACCTCCCGAAGTCGCGCTCGAAGACGTTACAAATGGATAGGTACCGTGGTCGATGTCGAGCATCGTACCCTGTGCGCCCTCGAACATGATCGAGTCTCCGTGCGCCAGAGCTTTATTTAATAATGCAGCGGTGTCGCAGACGAACGGCGCGATCTTTGTGGAGGCGGCAGCATATTCCTCGAACATTTTGTCCGCATCGAGCGGTTCTGAATTGAACAGCGCGTGCGCGATCATGTTCTTTTCCTGGCACGCATTTTGGATGTGGGTCCTCAGCAGTTGCAAGTCCAGCAGATCGGCGACACGGAGGCCTCGACGCCCCATCTTGTCTTCATACGCAGGACCAATGCCGCGGGAAGTTGTGCCAATCTTCACGCGTCCAGGCGCATTCTCCGATGCTAACTCGATCATGCGGTGATAAGGCAAAATCACATGAGCACGGTTGCTGACGAACAAGCTGCCATCCACCTTGACGCCGCTCTCGCGCAGCGCGGCGACCTCTTTGAGGAACGCCATGGGGTCGAGCACCACTCCGTTGCCGATAACGCTGCGGCAGCCGGCGCGCAGAACTCCGCATGGAACCAACTGCAGAACAAATTTCTTGCCATTGATGATGACAGTGTGGCCGGCGTTGTGGCCGCCCGCATAGCGCGCCACGATGGAAAAGTTCTTGGAGAGGACATCGACAATCTTGCCCTTGCCCTCGTCGCCCCATTGCGCACCTACGATGACCGCAGCTTTACCCTTCTTCAAATGCAGACTCCTTGAAATACGAGTAGCGCGGCCGCCCCGGCCGCAATTGCGGGGTCGCACACACTCGTTGCCCGCAGTGAATCAACGGGTCGCTGAATTACAAAGGGTATAAGCGGAGCAGAGGTGTACTTAGAATGATAACCCTGGCAGGCAGGAGATGGCAATTAAGGCTTAGGCCTTAGGCTGCAGTTTTCGGATTTGTCGGTTTCCGAGGATTACCGGAAATGAATGCGAATTTCCTTTAGCTCTCTGCAGCCGCACATTATAGTGCGGAGTTGCGCGGGCAACCAACCACTTTTCCACCGCGGAAAAGTGCCCTCGCGATGTTTCTTCGTGACTACCGTCACAGCTATCCTTTTGCGCCTGCGGTAGCATGAATTCACTCCGTCAAGGCTGGCCTCGGTTCACAAGCGAGGCTTGCATATGTTGTCTCCATTTTGGAAGTTCTTTGCCGTTGCCGTCATATTGACTGCAGCATTCCTGCCGGTAAACGGAGAACAACCCGCGCGCTCGCCGTTACCCGGAACGACCCCGCCGGGATCGCCACTTCTACAACATCCGCGCCCATTAACCCAAAGCTCGGGTTACATTTTCGCAGGTACGGTCCAGTCGATCGAGCGTGCTGTCCCTGGGGGGAACGGCGTTGCGACCGTCAAGATCAACTTTCACGTGGACCAGGGCATGCGGGGTGTTCGGACCGGGCAGAAGCTGGCAATCCGTGAGTGGGCTGGCCTGTGGCAATCGGGCGAACGTTATCGTCCGGGCGAACGTGTTCTGCTGTTTCTTTATTCTCCGAGCAAGCTAGGATTGACCAGCCCGGTACAAGGCCCAATGGGCCGTTTCAGAATCGGCCCTGATGGCCAAGTCGTATTTGACCCGGGGCGAATCGGCGTCCCCACGCGACCTCCGGCTATAGGGGATACACGTCGAGGACCAACCCGTGTCAGCCCTCGGGAGTTTGTTCGCTTAATTCGTTCGGCGGAAGAAGAGTAAGCGGATGCCAATACCCGACGGAAACTCACCGCACAGATCGAAACTTGCACTTCCAATCACCCTTCGGTTCGTCTATCCGGCGGCAGTATTTGTGCTGCTTCTCCTGCTAACGCAACTTGCGCAAGGCGGCGGTCCGCACTACATCGCGGGAGTCAGCTACTTCAACCAGGGAACGGCTGGGATGCCGCTGACCTGGGCTCAAGGAGCGGTCAACTACTACACCGATCAGGGAAGTCTGAGCCAGACAGTCTCCGGACCTCAAGCGGACGCGCTGGTCGCCGACTCATTCAGCCAGTGGACTTCGATTTCGACCGCCGCCATAACTGTCGCCCACGCCGGACAGCTTGCGGAAGACGTCAGCGGTGCGAACGTCTACCGCAACAGCGACGGCACCATCGCGATGCCAGCCGATATTATGCCGACAGCTACGAGCACGCCCGTAGGCATCGTTTATGACGCGGACGGTACAGTCACGGATGCGCTTCTCGGGCAGGGCGCCGGTGATGCGTCCGAGTGTTTCGGCAATGCGGTTTTCGGCGGACTCGACAATTTCGGGACAGACGCCCACTTTCTCCATGCGCTCGTGGTTGTAAACGGAAATTGTGTCGCCCAGGTGCCCAACCCCGATGTGGAGTATCGGTTGGTGCGCGTATTGGGGCAAGTGTTGGGCCTCGGGTGGTCGCAGACTAACCTCAATATCCAGACCCACATTCCCCCGCCGGCGGCTAATGACTATGTCGGCTTCAGCATCATGCATGCGACCGATCTTCCGAATTGCGTTCCGATTTCTTTGTGCTATTCCAACGGCGGCAAGGTGAACCCCTACCTGCCCAAAATGGATGATCAGGCGGCGCTCTCGCGCTTATATCCGGGGCCAAGCTTTCTCTCCAGCACCGCTCGTATCCACGGCACCGTATATTTCGCAAATGCTAGCGGACAACCGGGTCAGGGTATGCAGGGTGTAAATGTCATCGCCCGTTGGATCGATCCCAGTACTGGCCTTCCCTCGGGAGCCTACGCCGCTTCGTCCGTCTCTGGTTTCCTATTTGCGGGAAACGTGGGAACCACGGTCACGGGATACAACGACAGCACCGGGCAGCCCTTTAACCGCTACGGATCGAATAATCCCACGCTCGAAGGATTCTTTGATCTAGCAGGATTGCAGATTCCCCACGGTGGGACCAGCGCGCAGTACCAGTTGACGGTTGAGGATGTCGATCCATTCTGGTCGAATACGGTCGGCCCTTATCAGCCCTGGCAAGTTTTGCCGTCGGGTTCGACGCAAACCGTCACAGTAAACGTAACCCTGGGCGGCGACGTTCCGCAGGACATTGTGATGCCAGGTAGTGCGGCCCAAAACCCGGATTGGTTTGGACCAACGACTTATCGATCGCCCGCGTCGTTGCCGCTTCCTGGCGATTGGGCCGCTTCGCTCGACCCTTACGGTGGCATTGACTATTTCTGGTTTTCTGGCCAGGCAAACCGCACGCTTTCAGTATTAGTGACCGCCCTGGACCAGACCGGCGCGCCGTCAGAAAGTAAAGCTCAGCCGGTAGTTGGCATGTGGGCGCTAGCCGATCCAGGAACATTTCCCGCACCGGCGAACACGCCATCGGCGTTCAACTCATCGATCTTTGGGATGACGGTGCTGAACGCGCAACTACTCGAGGCGACCAGCTTTCGTGTCGGGATTGCTGACATTCGGGGCGATGGACGTCCAGACTACCATTATCACGCGCGCCTGCTCTACGGCGACCACATCACTCCAACGCGAGCTAGTGTTGCCGGCGGTACAGCCCTCGCCATCGCGGGTTTCGGATTTCAGGCAAATACCGCGGTCACTGTTGGCAGCGCTAATATACATTCACTGGCGGCATCCGCGAACCAGATTGTAGTGACCTCATCTGCTAAACCGGACGGAGTGCAGGATCTTTCTCTCGTCGATCCGCCCACCTCCGCTAGTTCGATCCTCAGTGGCGTCGTGACATGCGGAGCCGGCCCCAATGATGTCATGCGCCTTGTGGCGGGAGCGAATCCTGCAACGCCAGTGGGCGGCCAGGCCCCCAATCCAATTCGGGTCCAGGCCTTCGAGCCCGACGGTATAACTCCCGTGGCCGGAGCCACCGTGGTCTTTACTTCAAATCCTGCAGTTGCCTTCGCAGCCTGTTCCGGCGCTCCAAGTTGTACCCTGATCACGGATCAATCCGGCCAAGCTTCCACTTACGTGACCGTGCTCACGCCAGGCACGATGACCATCACCGCACAACTCGCGCCAGCTTCGTATACCAGCCCCCAGCAGGTGCAGACAACGCTTGTCGGTAGAGAATCGTCACTCGACATTGCCCTCTCTCCGCAAAATGAGTCGGTGGCGCAAGGCGTGACCGTTAACCTTCAACTGACGGCCCGCGTGCTGTCGAATGGAGCGCCCCAGCCAGACCAGGTAGTGAATTTCTCTCTGTACCACGGAAGTGGCACACTGAATCCTGCATCCGCAACTACGGACAAAAATGGGTATGCCAGCAGCAGCCTGCAAGTTTCGAATTTCTCAGCCGAAGTGGATGGAAACGCCTGCGTAGGATCAAACAACAATCCTTGCGTGGGGTTCCATGTTTTCCCGGTACCCTCGTCGGCGCAAAGATTGCAAGCAGTTGCTGGTGATCTTCAGCTGATTACAGTTGGCCCACCCTTTCAACCAATCACGGTTCGGATTACCGACACATCGGTGCCCCCGAACCCCGTGCTGGGCGCCAGTGTGATGTTCCAATCACTGCTCGGGCGCACCAACAACGATGCACCGATTGTATCGGGTGGAGATACTACGATTACCAGGGATTCAATGCCGATCATTCTGGGGATGTCACAAGCCTCAATAACTTCCGATGCGAACGGCTTCGCGACCATGCAACCGTCGACCGGCGGCTTTCAAGGAGCCCTCGCAATCCTGGGAACAGTTACGGCTGGATCGGGCACCATGCCATTTCAGTTGCAATCGCTATGGCCCATGACCCAATAATGTAGACGCGCGTGTCCTCGCGTGCGAAACCCATCTTGCACACCGCGCCAGCCAGAGTCGGGCGCGAACGTCAGAAAGCAGTCAGCGCAATGTTGCAGGAAAGAGTCGCCAATCACTGGAAAAGTTCCTCACTTCTTCACCCACTGATCCACCCAGTCGTTCACCGTCTTATACCAGAGTTGACTATTCTGCGGCTTAAGTACCCAGTGTCCCTCATCCGGGAAATACAGCATCTTCGACGGTACTTTGAGCCGCTGCAAGCTTGTGAACAGCTGGAATCCTTCTGACACATCCAACCGGTAATCGAGTTGGCCGTGAACCACGAGCGTGGGAGTCTTGAAATTCAGCGCCGACAAATCTGGCGACCATTTTCGATACAGCTCGCGATTGCTATAGAGCGGCCCTTTGAACTCCCAATCGTTGAACCACAACTCCTCCGTCGTACCCCACGCTGATTCAGTATTGAACATCCCATCGTGCGAGACGATGCACTTGAACCGGTTGCTGTGTCCGAGAATCCAGTTGACCATGTAGCCGCCGTAGCTCGCGCCCAAAGCGCACTCGCGATCCTTGTCGATGAACGGATAAGTGTGCTCGGCGTCATCCAGGCCTTTCATCAAGTCTTCAAACGGTGCCCCACCCCAATCGCCGGTGATGGCGTCGATGAATTTCTGGCCGTAGCCGGGCGAGCCATGAAAATTAATCATGATTACAACGTAGCCATTCGCAGCAAAAAGCTCGGGATTCCAGCGGTAGCTCCATTCGTCGCCTTCAGGAACCTGGGGCCCTCCATGAACGATGAATTTCACGGGATACTTCTTGCTGGCATCGAAGTTCGGCGGCTTTAACAGAAAGCCCTCGACTTTTTCGTTGCTTGCGCCGGTGAACCAGAAAGTTTCGAGCGGAGCCATGGCCACGCGAGAGAGCACAGCATGATTGAGGTCGGTGAGTTGGACCTCAGTCTTCTCCATGTTCGCACTCTTGCATCCCTCAGGCTTAATCTTCCCGCTGGAATCGGTACACACCTCCTGCGCTTCGAAGGCGGTCGCTCCAGCAGTTCCAGGTTGTGACAATGCAGCCCGGAAGATCTCGTTCGGAAACCTTACAGACATGCGGGTAAACAGGAGATTCTTACCATCGTGGGTAACCGCAAGGTCATCGTTAAAGCCCGGCACAATCAGCTTGATATTGTTTTTTGTCAGATGGGCGGTCGTATCGTTCCCCTCATCGCCGCCGATGACCGCAGTATCAAGGGAAATGGAATAAATTGGCGACTCACCCTTATCTTCCGCAACGAAATAAATCTTCGACGAATCCGGATCCCACGTATAAGTCCCCACCCAGCGGTCGAAACTCTCTGTCAGATTCCGGATGTGCCCGCTGCGCCGGTTGTACAGCATCAATCGGAAACGGTCCGCCTCGTATCCCGGGCGAAACTGCGCCCGATACGCAATGAACTTCCCATCCGGCGAATATAGCGGCGACGAATCGCTCGCGGGATTGTCCGTGATCTTCTTCGCCGTTCCCCCGTTCACGGAAACGATAAACAAATCGTTGTTGGTGCTGGTAGCCTCCACTTCGTCATGATTCGAGCTATAGCAAATCTCTTGCCCATCGGGCGAAAAGGCGTAGTCGTCCTGCCCGCCCAAACTGAAGGGCGGCACATCGTGGTCTCCAGGAGTGAGGTCGCGACTGGTCCCACCCTCAGCAGCAATGACCAGAAGATGATTGCGCTTGCCCGCCTTGTACGCATTCCAGTGTCGATAAAGCAGATGAGTAAAAATCAGTGCCTTGACTTTCGATTTTTCCGCTTCTGCCAGTCGCTTCGCATTGCAGGTTTCATCCGCGCAGTCGGGATAGACATTCGAGATAAAAACAATGTTCTTGCCATCCGGCGACCAGATGGGACCATCGGCTTCGGTAGCGATCGCGGTCAGCTTATGGGTGCCACTCACCGCACCCTTGGCGCCATCAAAATCAGCAATCCAGATCTGCGATCCACCCTCTTTCGATGACAGAAACAAAAACCGTTTGCCATCGGGCGACCACCGCGGCCGGTCCGAGTCCTGAGTAGAAATAATCTTCCGCGGGTCGCCGCCAGCCGTCGACACCACCCACACATGCGGCGTCTTGGTGTTCGCTTCCAGGCTGACATCAACCGCGCTGAACAATACCCATTTTCCGTCAGGAGAAACAATGGGCTCGCCGACCCGCTTAAGCGCCATCATGTCTTCGAATGTAAAGGGGTGCTTACTCTGAGCTAAAGCAGGAAGAACCAGTAATCCAATAACAATCAGGCCGAGAACACGGCGCATGGGCTGCCCTCCGGAGGAACGGGGCCAGTTTAAATCATGCAGCCTTCAGGCGGTCGTAACAGACTTTGTTCGGATCAGCGAGTCAGATTGGGTTGGGGGGCGCGATATCTTGCGCAGCATTTCAAACTTGCTCCACACTCAGTGAGGCGCTACGCGCTCCACGCACTCCAAAATTTCCGCCTCGCTGAGTGTATGGTCAGAGGTTTTGGCGAGGCGGTAAATGCTCTCAACTATATCGTCAGAAGCCGGAATCCCGCGCCGGTCGAGCCAGAACAACACGTTCGACTTCCCGCTCATGGGACCGATATCAATCACCTGTTCCAAGCCGAACACATGCGACGGCACTCCCGAATACACCGTATTCGCCAGTTCAACATCGTTCTTCTTATAAGCTTTGATCACGGCTGCCGCATGAACCCCAGTCGCCGTGCGAAACGCATCTTCGCCGACAACAGGGTAATTCGCCGGGATGGGCACTCCCGTAGCCCGCGACACCGCCACGCAATACTCTTTCAACCTGGTAAGATCCTGCTCCGCCCATGGGGAAATGCCCATGAGTTTGAGGTTCACCAGCATTTGGTCCATCTGCGTGTTGCCCACACGTTCTCCGATTCCGAGTGCCGTCGCGTGCACGCACTCGGCGCCCGCGACCAGTGCCGCCATGGAGTTGGCAATCGCTAATCCGCGATCGCAATGCCCGTGCCAGTCCACGCGAATATTTTCGCCCGAGGGCTTCACGACTTCCTTGATAATGAACTGGACCAGCGCGAAAGTCCCCATCGGGGTCGCGTGTCCGGCCGTGTCACAAATGCAAATGGCACGCGCACCGCAATTGATCGCCGCCGAGTAAAGCCGTTTCACCATCTCCGGATCGCATCGGGTCGTATCTTCGGTCACGTACATTACGTCGAGCCCAAGTGACACTGCATACTTCACCGCAATCTCCGTCGTCTCGAGGAGAAAGTCGTCACTCCAGTTTTCCGTGTAACGACGGATGGGACTCGATCCAATAAATGTCGCGGCTTCGATCCTCAACCCAGTACGCTGCACAATATCGGCAATGGGGCGGATGTCGTTCTGATGGGTACGACACGCGCAATTGGCGCGAATCTTCATTCGGTGGTCGACGATCTCGCGGGCCAAAGCCTCCACATGTTGCACCGCGCGCGGCCCCGCTCCGGGTAATCCGAGATCGAGTGAGTTGATGCCCAGGGTCTCCATCAGATGGAGTATCGGAATTTTTTCCTGGACGGATGCATCGCGCACCGACGGCGACTGCAACCCGTCGCGCAGAGTTTCATCGTTGAGCACAACACGGCCTACCGGCCGCAGTGAGGCGGGATGAATCCGGTTCCAATCGTAAATCAGTTCGGAAGATTTCGTCATGACAAAGCCGCACCAAAAACCATTCACCACAAAGGACACGAACTACCACAAAGGAACCCATTCACTACGCACTTCTGTGTACCTTAGTGTCCTCTGTGGCTAACACCTTTGACTTTCATTTCTTCGGCGGCACCGTCAGCCCGAAGATCGAAATCCGCCCCGATCCAGCCACATTCAAACCATCTGGATCATCGGCATTCGGCAAATAAAGCGTCTTGCAATGTTCGCAGCGGTAAACCTCGGCGTCGCTGCCCCAAGCCTTTTCCACATCGCCGCAAGCCTGCTCCAGCACATCGGTAGCATAGAACCAGCGCTTCAAATGCCCACCGCAGAATTTGCCTTTCTCGTTCTTTTCATTGCAAGCCCGCTGTCCCGGCTTCTTGATTTTCACTTTGTGATGGGGAAGTTGCGGAGCTGTCTGCGTGCCAGCGGTAATGGTCGTTGCCAAAAGGTTCATCCTCGTTCAGGCGGCACATGCCGCGGAATTCAGCTTCGTGACTTCATTCTACTCGAAGCCTTTTGGCCGACGCCAGAGAGATGCCTCGGAATTGACAGTTCTCGCCGTCTCCGATTCAATAACCTATGCAGCTACCAGGTTCGGCAAACGACTCTGAAGACGACATCGCCCGATGATTGTTAACTTCGCTGAGCGGGCACACAACCACAACTGGGAACTCGACCCGGTTACCCGGTCATTGCTCGATACTGATTTCTACAAGCTGCTGATGCTGCAGTTCGTCTGGAAGCATTTCCCGAAGACGCACGTCTCTTTCTCGCTCTTCAACCGCTCCTCGAACGTGCCTCTCGCAGATTTGTTCGCAATCCAGGACCTTACCCAGCAACTGGAACACGTTCGAAAACTTCGCTTCAGAAAATCCGAACTGGTCTGGCTGGCGGGTAACACCTTCTATGGCCGCCGTGGGATTTTCGAGCCAGGGTTTCTGGAATGGCTGGAACGTGATTTCAAACTGTCCGATTATTCGCTGTCGGTGGAAGATGGTCAGTACCATCTTTCCTTCGAAGGCTTGTGGACCGAAACCATGATGTGGGAACTCTATGCGCTCTCAATCATCGACGAACTCAGAACCAGGGCCAATTTGAAGCGACTGAGCGAATTCGGTCTCGACATTCTCTATGCCCGGGCGAAGACTAAACTGTGGAGTAAGATCGAACGCCTGCGCGACGTTCCCGGGCTCAGCATCGCAGATTTTGGAACCCGTCGCCGCCACAGCTTCTTATGGCAGGAATATGTAATCGAAGCCATGGCTTCTAATCTCGGCCGCAGTTTTATCGGAACCTCGAACGCTTTCCTCGCCCACAAGCACGATCTCGAGGCGATTGGCACCAATGCGCATGAGATCCCAATGGTTCTCGCCGCACTGGCTCCGGATGATCAAGCCCTGCACGCTTCGCAATACCGCGTCCTCGAGCTGTGGCAGAACACCTACGAAGGCGCGCTCCGAATCATGCTGCCGGACACCTTTGGCACCACTCAATTTCTGGAAAGCGCTCCGGCATGGGCTGCGGACTGGACCGGTCAGCGCATCGACAGTAAAAATCCGTTCGTGGCCGGAGACGAATACATCGCATGGCTGAAAGCACGCGGACGAGAGGCGCAGGACAAACTCATCATCGCCTCCGACGCATTGGACGTTGACGAAATACTTGGCCTGCATGCCTATTTTGGGGGCGCGCTCACGGCGGGCACAACTTCCGCAGATTTCCACGACGCTGCGGACTTCCGCGATCCCCGCAAGTGGACTCCGGCCCGCCGCGTTCGGTTCAGCGCAGGCTGGGGTACTCTGCTCACCAACGATTTCCGCGACTGCGATCCCAGCGGCGGCAACGGCTTTGCTCCCATCAGCCTGATCTGTAAGGTGTCCACAGTCGAAGGCCGCCCGGCGGTCAAGCTCTCCGACAACGACGCCAAGGCGCTCGGCCCACCCTCTGAAATCGAACGCTATCGGCGCGTGTTCGGTACAGCGGGCGTCACGAATACTCCGCTGGTCGCGTGAACCGCTCTGGTTGCGCAAACCGGCTCACGACCTTCCGGAACAACGCGCCGCATCCGAACAATCAGGCTAGTTCCAAGCAACTCAGTTTTGCTGTTATTGTGGTCTTAGGCGGATGTCCTACGTCGTAGGAATAGGCGTGCCAGAGACATTCGGTTTCACGTGGCGGAATGATTCAAGAGCGGCGCAACAGGAAAAATACGAGGAGATCACAATGGACCGCACCATTTCCACCAAAGACCTAAAGACGAAACTAGACCGCAAGGACGCAATCAAGTTGGTCGAGACCCTTGCCCCAGAACGTTTTCGTGAAGCGCACCTTCCCGGTGCCTTGAACCTTCCGCCAGACAAAATCAAAGAACTGGCCCCGCACTTGTTGCCCGACAAGGACGCTGAGATCGTCACCTACTGCACCAACGCGCATTGACACGCCAGCGAATACGCCGCCCGTGAATTGGCGGCCATGGGTTACAGCAAAGTGGCGCATTACCCGGAAGGCAAGCAGGGGTGGATGGAAGCGGGTCTGCCCGTGGAGAAACCGTCCTAGTCAGTGAGCGCAAGCAAACGCAAAGGACTGACTCTGGGAACGGACCAAGCTCTATTCGAATTCAAGCATGACAATCTCAGGATTCGATCCCAGGCGCAGCGGCGGTCCCCACGTTCCGGCTCCGCTCGAAGTAAAAACCTGCATCTTTCCAATCCGGCTCAATCCGTACACAAACTGCCGGTAAATTCGTCGCGCCATCCAACTCCACGGGATGAATTGTCCAAGGTGCGTATGTCCGGATAACTGCAGAGAAACGCCGGCAGCCTCGGCGATTTCAGGATGATCCGGCGCATGTGTCAAAAGAATACTCGCGCGGTCGCGATCCAAGCGAAGCCCGTTCAGCACTGCCGCAAAGGGCAGGTCCCGCGCCGCGTTCTTATACGGCACGCCAACAATCTGCAAACCGTCGACTTCCACCTTCTCATTGCTGAGCACGCGTACCCCGGCGGCAGAGATGGCCCGCAGATATTTACTGTCATCCCCAAACTGCTCGTGATTTCCCGCGACAAAATATACGCCGCCTGGCGCGGTTAGCCTGTTCAAAGGTTCTGCTGCCCGCCCCGCGTCGATGGCCGTGCCATCATACAAATCGCCAGCAATAAAAATTGCGTCGGGAGCCTCCCTCAAAATCTTCGCCACCATCCGCCGCAGAAATCCACCATTGCGCACGTGCCCCAGGTGGACATCGCTGATCAGCGCCGCTTTTTTTCCACGCCAAGCCGCCGGCAAGTTCGCCAGCCGCACGGTCGTTCGCGTAATTCGAGTCAAGCTTGCATTAAAAACCCCATAAAGTCCGACCGCTAATGCCGCACCAAACAGCACTTCCACCGTCCGATGGAAGTCCATGCCCCAATCAGACAGCCGCGCAACTCCGAACATGACCCACGAGGAAACAGCCGCGAAGAAAAGAAAAGTCAGCAGCCCGAGCCAAACCGCAGCAGCCCGATAGAAAGCTCGCAGAGCAGGATTGGTATAGCGAAAGGCGAGAACCGAAGCAGCCACAAAACTCACGGACAAGAAGCCGAGAGCCAACTTGATCCAAAGCGCCCCCGAAGTTTGGCCGTCAGCGGGCGAAAATGCCCATGTCTCATAAAGAAAAAAATGAGCCAAGAAAAGAACAGATTGAAAAACCAGAATAAACCTGATGAGCCCTTTTCGTACCCGCATACTCATTAGATTCCGAATCGCGCAATTCGATTGCTGCGCTCAAATACGGCAGGAATTCGCCAACGAGTAATCAGGCCAAATTCACGCTAACCTACGGAGCAAAAAGGCCTTCATCGATTGGGCGGGGCCAGCCGAATCCGGCAAAACGCCGCGTCTATCGGGCCGACGGCCACCTCCAATTCCGGATTTCCGGCTTGTCCACGCCTTCGGCATAGGCGTAGTCAATGCTCTCGATAATCTGCCCTTTGAGCCACTCTTTAAGGTGCGCGCCGACGCCTTGTAGCCTCGGAACCCGATCGATGACGTCGATTGCAAGATCAAAGCGATCGACCTGATTCAGAATCGCGAGTTCCAACGGCGTATTGATGTTGCCCTTCTCTTTGTACCCGCGCACGTGAATGTTGTCGTGATTCGTCCGGCGATAAATGAACTTGTGGATGAGCCAGGGATATCCATGGAAATTGAAAATGACAGGCTTGTCCTTGGTGAACAGCGAGTCAAAGTCACGATCGGAAAGACCATGCGGATGCTCCGACTCCGGTTGAAGCCGGTATAAGTCAACCACATTCACAAAGCGAATCTTGAGATCAGGAAAATGCTCCCGAAGAATGGCGACAGCCGCCAACGCTTCCTCCGTCAGAATGTCGCCGGCACTCGCCACCACCACATCGGGCTCGGCTCCGTTGTCGGTGCTGGCCCATTCCCAAATTCCAATGCCCTTCGTGCAGTGAATAACCGCGGCCTCAATATCCAGATAGACAAGATGCGGCTGCTTGTCGGCGACGATCACGTTGACATAGTCCTGGCTGCGCAGACAATGGTCCGCCACGCTCAGCAGGCAGTTCGCATCCGGAGGCAGATAAATGCGAGTAATGTTCGCGCTCTTGTTGCTCACCACATCCAGAAACCCCGGATCCTCGTGGGTGAAGCCGTTGTGATCCTGCCGCCAGACCAGAGAACTGATCAACAGGTTGAGCGAAGATATCGGAGCCCTCCAGTCGATTTCGAGTTTCGACTTCTCCAGCCACTTGGCATACTGGTTGTACATCGAGTCGATGATGTGCACGAATGCCTCGTACGTGTTCAAAAGGCCGTGGCGTCCGGTCAGAAGATAGCCCTCTAGCCAGCCTTCGAGCGTGTGTTCGCTCAGCATTTCCATCACGCGCCCATCCGGAGCGATGTCGGTTCCGTCCGCGTCCTCCGGCTTGATTTCTGCCAGCCAAGTTTTTGATGTTGCCTGATAAACATCCTGCAGCCGGTTGGAGGCATTCTCGTCTGGGCTGAACACCCTAAATTTGCTCATGTTCAGCCGCATCACGTCGCGCAGAAATTTTCCCAGAGTCTCGGTCGGCGAAACCTCCTTCGATCCCGGACTCTCAATCTGAATTGCGTAGTCTCGGAAGTTCGGAAAGCTAAGAGGTTGACGCAGCTTTCCTCCGTTAGCATGCGGATTAGCGCTCATGCGGTGACCTCCGGTCGGCGGTAGAGCGCGCAACTCGCGTACTAGCGTGCCGTGTTCATCAAACAACTCCTCAGGCTTGTAGCTCCGCATCCACTGTTCCACAATTCGCAAGTGTTCAGGATTCAATTGCACATCGAGCACCGGTACCTGATGCGCCCGCCAGAAATTCTCCACCTTATGACCATCGACCTCCTTCGGTCCGGTCCAACCTTTCGGCGATCGCAGGATGATCATTGGCCACGTGGGCAACTCCGGCTTGCCGGAGCCGCGAGCTTTTTCTTGAATCGCGTGGATCTCCTGCACGCAGGTCTCGACAGCAGCGGCCATCTGCTGGTGCATGAGGTGCGGCTCGTCGCCCCCGACTACGTATGGATTCCATCCATATCCCTTGAACAGATGCTCGAGCGCATCCGGGCTGATGCGGGCAAGCAGCGTGGGATTCGCGATCTTGTATCCGTTCAAATGAAGAATCGGCAGAACCGCTCCATCGCGAATCGGGTTCAGAAACTTGTTGGAATGCCACGAAGTCGCCAGCGGTCCGGTCTCCGCTTCTCCGTCCCCCACCACAACGCTCACGATCAGATCGGGATTGTCGAAAGCCGCTCCGAACCCGTGCGACAGGCTGTAGCCCAACTCGCCACCTTCGTGAATCGATCCCGGCACCTCTGGCGTGCAGTGGCTTCCGAGTTGGCCCGGAAACGAGAAAGCGCGAAAAAGATTGAGCATCCCAGCTTCGTCGAGGCTTTTCTCCGGATAAACCTCCGAGTACGTTCCTTCCAGATAACAGTTAGAAATCATTGCGGGCGCACCATGCCCCGGCCCCGAAATATAGATCATGTCCAAGTCGTATTTCCGAATGACCCGATTCAGGTGAACCCAGGTAAATGTCTGCCCGGGATCGGATCCCCAATGCCCGAGCAACCGGTTCTTGATGTGCTCCGGCCGCAGCGGTTCCCTGAGCAAAGGGTTATCGCGAAGGTAAATCATTCCGGTGCAAAGGTAGTTGCACGCTCGCCAGTACGCATCGATCTTGCGCAACTCGTCAGCGGAAAGTGTTTGCTCAGAAGAGGCCGGCTGGGCTTCAAGATTGTGTGGTAATGGCATAAGTCCTCCCCCGCTTGGATGGCCAAACCCGCGGCGGTGATAAGTAATATTCTAAGCCCGGAGAGTGAACAGAATGTGAATTGCGGCTTTGTCGTTGAGTCTGCGTAAAACTCTCGATTACCCTTAGTCATATGAAAGTTCTCGTGTTGAATTCGGGATCCAGCAGCCAGAAAAGCTGTCTGTATGAAATCGGAGACGCTCTACCTGATAATCCGCCTGCCTGTCTGTGGGAAGCGAAGATCGAATGGCAAGGTCAATTCGCAGAAGCGGAAATCAAGAGTGGCCGAGAGTCCCCGAAGAAAGACAGGATCCAAGTTTCGTCTCGATCCCAGGCACTCGAGCGCTTGCTCAATTCCCTATGGCAGGGCAAAACAAAATGTGTAAAGTCGCCGTCGGAAATAGATGTCGTGGGTCACCGCGTCGTGCATGGTGGTCCACACTTCGAAGATCCAGTCTTCATTACTGAGGAGGTGAAATCGACGATAGCCGGTGTGTCAGCCTTCGCCCCCCTCCACAATCGTGCCGAACTCGAAGGCATGGAAATTGTCGAGAAACTGTTCTCCCAAGTGCCGCAGGTCGCTGTTTTTGATACCGGTTTCCACAAGAAGATGCCGCTCCCGGCAGCGATCTACCCAGGCCCGTTCGAATGGTTCGGCCAGGGAATCCGGCGGTATGGCTTTCACGGCATCAATCACAAATATTGTGCCCGCCGCGCGGCGCACCTAATGCGCCGAGATCCAAAGTCTTTGCGGTTGGTGAGCTGTCATCTAGGGAACGGCTGTTCGTTGGCCGCCATTTTGGACGGCAGAAGCGTAGACACTACCATGGGTTTCACACCGCTGGAAGGCTTGATGATGGGCACGCGTTCGGGCTCGGTCGATCCCGGAATCCTTACTTACTTGATGCGTCAAAGCCATCTCACCGGAGAACAACTCGACGACCTTCTAAACAAGCGCTCAGGGCTGTTGGGAATTTCAGGGGTCTCGGGAGATATGCGCGAGATCCTGGGCGCAATCAAGAAGGGAAACGAGCGCGCGCAATTAGCCTTCGATATTTATGTTCATCGGCTGCAATCCGGCATTGGAGCCATGATCGCAGTCTTAGCCGGAATCGACGCGCTGATTTTCACCGCCGGGGTCGGAGAACACTCCCCGGAAGTCCGCGCCGCCGCCTGCAAGAATCTGATTTACGCGGGCCTGAAACTCGACCCCCAAGAAAATGCCCAATCCCCACCCGACAAAGACATCTCCACCTCCGACAGCCCAGTTCGCATCCTGCTTATCACCGCCCAGGAGGATTGGGAGATCGCCCGGGCCTGCTGGAATCTCACTCAATCCCAGCATTAGGTCGGCGACCTTTCTTTGCAAGGAGTCAGAATCTTTTTCACTGAAACGTCATCAGCCTATAGAGTCCGCAGTAATGTTGCAGTTAACCGCAAAAACATTTGTTCAATGAAAATTCTATGACTCACTTGTTTAATCCGCTGACGATTCGGGATATTACATTTGCGAACCGCGTATTTGTCTCGCCAATGTGCCAGTACTCCAGCATTGACGGATATGCGAACGACTGGCATTTCGTGCATCTCAGCAGCCGCGCTGTGGGCGGCGCTGGACTTGTGTTTACCGAAGCCACTGCAGTTCTTCCCGAGGGCCGGATCAGTCCGCAAGACTTGGGTATCTGGATGGACAATCACATTGAGCCCCTGGCTCGGATCGTCCAGTTTATTCACATGCAAGGCGGCGTGGCTGGGATGCAGTTGGCGCACGCCGGTCGCAAAGCCAGCACCTATCGGCCGTGGGAAGGCCAGGGAACGGTCCCCATAAGTGAGGGCGGCTGGAACAATGTCGTTGCCCCCAGCGCGTTGCCTTTCGCAGATCGCTATCCGATGCCGGAGGCACTCTCTATCGACAGTATTAAGAACATCGTTTCTGCTTTTGCCGCCGCGGCGCGCCGTGCGTGCGAAGCCGGCTTCCGTGTGGTTGAGATTCACGCGGCTCATGGATATCTGATTCATGAATTTCTGTCGCCTCTTAGCAATCGAAGAACCGACGCCTACGGAGGCTCATTTGAGAATCGCACTCGAATCTTGCGCGATATTGTTACCGCCGTTCGAGGTGCATGGCCAGAGCGCGCACCGCTGTTCGTACGGATTTCAGCGACTGATTGGGTCGATGGCGGCTGGGATATTCAGCAGTCGGTTGAACTGGCACGCCAACTGAAGCAACTTGGCGCAGACCTAGTCGATTGCTCGTCTGGCGGTAATGTACCGTATGCGAAGATTCCAGCCGGTCCGGGTTATCAAACCCAGTTTGCGGAGCAGATTCGCCGCGAAGCCAACATCCTCACCGGTGCGGTCGGAATGATTACATCTCCCATTCAGGCCGAACACATTGTCATTACCGGACAGGCGGACGCAGTGATTATTGCCCGCGAAGTTCTGCGAGATCCATATTGGCCTCTGCGCGCAGCCCGTGAACTAGGCCAGCCAATTTCATGGCCGGTCCAATATCTGAGAGCTGGGCCAGAAGGCTCACAGGCCCGCGTCCCAGTAGACCTGAAGAATCTCGAATCCTGCTACGAGGAACAACACGCGATCCCCGAGCGCTGAACCGAACCGCATCGACCCGGCGTGACGAGTTACCCAAGACGGAATCGATATGAGTTCACCCACCCGAAATCTATGGGACTCAACATGCCGAGCGCCCTCAAGCAGCCCGTCGCGTCTCCTTTGCAGGGACACTTGCCAGCAGCACAGTCAATCCTTCGGCCACCGTGGGATGGGTGAAGATGGCGTCGCGCAGCGCCGTATACGGCAACTCTCCTAACATTGCAGTCTGAACCGTCGCCATCAGTTCGCTTGCTTCGACACCAAATACCGTGAATCCGAGAATCCGATCGCTGTGCGTGTCGATCAGCATTTTTAGAAAACCTCGAGTTTCGGATAGAGTCTTGGCGCGCAGCACGGCAGCCATCGGCATAGCGGCCACGCGATATTCAATGCCACGGCCCTTTGCCTCTGTTTCGTTCAACCCAACCCGCGCGAGTTCGGGGTCAGTGAAAATGCAGAACGGAATTAGCCGATCTTTCGTTGTGCGATTTCCTCCATTCAAGTTGTCCCGCACAATACGAAAATCGTCGAACGCAACGTGCGTAAACTGTGGGCTGCCGGCACATTCACCCAGGGCCCATACGTTTGGAGCGGTCGTCTCAAGCCGCTGGTTGGCCTTTATATATCCGCGTTCATCCAAATCCACGCCCGCCTGATCGAGACCCATGCCGTGGGTGTTCGGAGTTCGGCCAGTAGCCACTAAGATGTCGGTCCCTTCGACAACCCGCTCGCCCTTCGCGTCTCTCACGTGGACTCGAATCTGCTGACCGGAGCGCCCCTCGACCTTGCGGATTTCTGTAGCGAGCGAGACGTCAATTTCCTCATCACGAAATAACTCTAGAAGCGCGCCTGCCGCGTCGCTGTCTTCTTTGCTGACCAACTGACGGCCCCTCTCGATCACCGTCACCCGGGAACCGAAGCGTCGCATCGCCTGCGACAGTTCGAGACCAACGTAACCGCCACCTACGACGACGAGATGATCTGGCAGCCGGTCCAAGTCGAGCGCTTCGATGTGAGTCATCGGTTCGGACTCCGCAAGTCCGGGTACATCCGGAATCACAGCTCGAGTTCCCAGGTTGAGAAATACCCGGTCGCCCGCAATCACCCTTGAGCCTCCGGCATTGAGCGAAACCTCAACCGTTCTTGGACCTACGAATCGGGCAGTGCCCATAACCAACTCCGCTCCGCTAGCCTTGTAGCGGTCGAGATGAGCTTGGATCAAATCCGCAACCATCTTTCGCTTGCGGCGCTGGACGCCCGCCATGTTCGTCACTGGTGCTCCTATTTCAAGTCCGAACTCCTCTGCGCGCTTTGCAAAAGACGCAACCTTGGCACTGCGAATAATGTTTTTGCTTGGCAGGCAAGCGATGTTGGGGCATGAGCCGCCAATCAGCTTGCGCTCGACAACTGCTGTACGATGCCCCGCCTTCGCCATGGTCCACGCCGTGTACTTCCCGGCTTCGCCACTCCCAATGATGAGGACCTCATAATGCTCGATCTCTGCCATAACGTGCCTCCTCTCACTTAATTTTATTTGGGGATCCCAGGTATTTACCAGACGGTGAAGTCTTATGGATTGTGTTGGCTCTCAGTTGGTTCAATTTTTCTGGTTCTGCGGTGGGCCGTTCATTTGTTTCCTTTCGTGGGTAGTGTCTGATTGACCTTTGAATTTGGGTTTAAGAATGCGCTGGCGTCATTGCGTGTGGCGGCGATGGTCGCATTGTGCCGTGAGAATAGTGAGCCCTCCCAGCTTCGGTGACTTTCGTAATCTTTCGCGAACCAGCTATGTAATACAAGATTAGAAGTTCATCAGTGGACACCAAATGTTGTCTTCAATTTGTGCCGGAACCGGTTTCCAGAAGCTTTGGAGGGTGGATTCTAGCAATCACGAGCTATCTTCATGAAGTGTCGGATTATCGCAGTCCTCGGCACCAGGCCGGAAGCAATCAAATTGGCGCTGGTGATTCACGCATTGCGGCAGCGCTCGGAAGAGTTTGAGACTGCGGTTGTGCACACCGGTCAGCATCGCACCATGCTCGACCATGCCCTGCAATATTTCAAAATCAAGCCAGACTTTGATCTCGATGTAATGCGCCCGAACCAGACGCTCAACTCCCTGACCGGGCGCGTGCTGGACACGGTAGAGAATGCGTGCCACCGCTTTCAGCCCAACATGGTGCTGGTGCAAGGGGACACAACCACCGCTTTTGCGTCGGCGCTGGCGGCTTACTACTGCAAAATTGCCGTGGGTCACATCGAGGCTGGCTTGCGGAGTCATGACATCTACAACCCGTTCCCGGAAGAGGCCAACCGACGGCTGGCTTCCGTGCTGACCGAAATTCACTTCGCGCCCACCGCTTTGTCGCGGGACAACCTGCTGGCAGAGGGCGTGCCTGACGAGAAAATCGTTGTCACAGGCAACACGGTGATTGACACCTTGCGCGCACTCAGCACACTGCCGCATTCCTGGGAAAACACTCCCCTTGCAGGTATCCCGGACGACAATTCCCGGCTGGTGCTGGTTACCTCTCATCGGCGGGAATCCTTAGGCTTGGATCAGGAAAACATGTGCCTGGCGCTTAAGGATCTGGTCAAGCAGCATCCCGACATTCGCGTCATCTATCCCGTGCACATGAATCCCAATGTGCGCAGCACAGTGAATGCGCTGCTGCAGAATACGGACAGAATTCACCTCACCGAACCGCTCGACTACATCACTTTCGTCAGCCTGCTGCGGCGGTGTTTTCTGGTGCTGACTGATTCCGGCGGCATTCAGGAGGAGGCGCCCACTTTTGGAAAACCGGTGCTGGTTTTGCGCAAGCTGACGGAGCGTCCCGAGGCTTCGCAGTTTGGCATGGCCAAAATCATCGGCATGTCACGCGAGGGAATCGTCAACGAGACCAGCCACCTGCTGAATGATGCAGAAGCGTATCAGGACATGTCCGAGGGCGATAATCCCTACGGAGACGGTCACAGTTCGGAGCGGATCGTCGAGGCTGTGGCTCGCTGGTATCAGAAGAAGACTCCGCTGTTAGAGGCTACCAAGCAGTTCAAACTGGCGCCTAGGCCGCAGCCGCGCCGCCGGAAAAGCGACGCTGAGGAGAGTGCACGCAAAGCCGCTGCGGCAGGTAAGGAGTGACCACACAAAACCTGCGTGCGGGTTGTGGTTGCGCGCCATGATCTATGTTCTCTACATCATTGTTTTCGTCATCTGTGTCTACACCGGCCGCCATTACTGGTTCACGCTGAATCGGCTTTTCGGCTTCCAGAGGCACCCTTACATCGACATCGACACAGCCGACTGGCCCCCGGTCACCGTGCTGGTAGCCGCGCACAACGAGGAAAAAGTTGTCGCGAACATCCTCGAGGCTTTGATGACGGTCAAATATCCTGCAGACAAAATGATCGTGATCCCGGTCAACGACCGTTCCACCGACCGGACGCGAGAGATTATCGATAAGTTCGTGGAAGATTTTCCCGGACGCATTCAGCCATTCCATCGCGCTGGGGGAAAGGGCGGCAAGGCTGCGGCGCTGAAAGATGCGATGAGACTAGTGAGCACCGAGGTCATCCTGATTTTCGATGCGGACTACATTCCGGGAGCGGGGCTGATTAAGCAACTAGTGGCGCCGTTCTTTGATCTCGAAGTCGGTGGCGTCATGGGACGGGTAGTGCCGCTGAATGCGGGGACAAATTTACTCACAAGACTGCTCGATCTAGAGCGGTCGGGCGGCTACCAGGTGGACCAGCAGGCGCGCATGAATCTCCGTCTTGTGCCCCAACATGGCGGCACGGTGGCGGGTGTCAGGTTGAGTGCTCTGCGCGAAATTGGCGGATGGAATGAGAATTCACTTACGGAAGACACGGATCTGACTTATCGCCTCCTGCTGAATGGCTGGAAAACCGTGTACCAGAATCGGTCTGAGTGCTACGAGGAAGTCCCCGAAGTTTGGCCGGTGCGCATCCGGCAGATCATGCGTTGGGCCAAAGGCCACAACCAGGCCATGATGACTTACGGCCTGCACCTGCTGCTAGGGAAAAATCGCGCTACCCTGCGCGAACGGATTGATGGGACATTGCTGCTGGGAGTCTACGCGATGGCTCCGGTCACGTTAGTCGGCTGGGCACTGGCGCTGGCTGTCTTCTATCAAGGCATAGCTCCCCTGCATGGTGTGATCGCCCTGCTCTCCTTAACCGCCTACGCTGCGCTGGGCAATCTTGCCGCTTTTTTCGAAATCGCAGCCGCCGCCCGGTTGGATGGGACGCGCAAACGAATCTGCCTGCTCCCCTTCCTCATTCTGGGATTTGCAGTCAGCATCTTCTCTGTCTCTCGCGCCGCCGCGTCCCAAATAAGTGATCTGGTGACCGGAGCCGAGTTCCACTGGGATAAGACCGAGCGCTTTCGGAAGGTCTTGTGAATCCTTATCTCGCAGTGGCTGCTCTGATCCTGATGGTGAGCATGATGTTGATGCTGCCTCTGATCCCCGCTTTTTGGGAACTGCGCCGCAAGTCGGACGCGCGGCCGCTGAACGTGGTTCAACAGAACGCCGGGGAAATCCGCCATTTTGCCAGCAGCTTTCGCGACTATATCAAAGGACTCCAGCCCATCCTGCAGCGCTGCGTGGCCGACGGGATCTCAGCCAGCGGCGCACTTCCAGACGGCGAAGAATACGTTGTGCTGGGCCGGGCTGACGAACCGCTGATGCTGGCGCTCCAGCAGCGAGACACTACTCATCCCGTGATGATGGCGGCAGGCGTTGACCTTGTCGTGCCCCCTAGCGGGACGTTTTCCAGGGATATCTATGCCGGCGCCCAATTCATTGGTGGAGACAAGAACAGTTACCGGGCGATCCTCGGAGAAACAAATGTTCACCTGGGCGCTTCGAGCCGTGTGACCCGTTGGGTTCATGCTGTGGGGGACTTCACTGCCGACGCCGGTTGCAGGCTCTACGGACGCATTTCGTCGGACTCGCTTATACGCCTCCGCGCCGATTGCGGTTTTCTGCGGCTGAACGCTCCTCGGATTGAAATTGGGAACGTCGCCATCAACAGAAACGCCAACTTGCCAGACTCCTCGAGTTCAAGATCGGCGCCAGTTGAGCGTTTTTTTCACGACGGCGACTTCGAAGTTCGTGCCGGCGACGTCATCAGCGGCAACATGGTAATCCGGGGCAATCTGCACATTCGCTCCGGTGCGCGAATCCGCGGTAGCGTGAAAAGCACTCAGGACATGGTGCTGGACGACGGCGTCTCGGTGGAAGGCAGTCTGATAAGCGCACGAAAACTGCGCATTGGTCCAAACTGCGCGGTCCATGGACCGGTGGTTGCTGAACGCGAACTAGCCATCGGCAGCGGAACTCGCTGCGGCACTCTGAGCCTCCCTACAACCGTCAGCGCTCCCCGGATCGAGGTTGAGGAGTCCGTTGTAGTGTTTGGCACGTTGTGGGCCCGTGAAGATGGTGAAGTGGTGGCTACCCCATGAAGCGTCGCTCTACCATCGCTGCAACCATCGGCGTCGTTCTTCTGGCCTTGATCGCCTGGTCTTGGGCGACGCACGACCGCTTTCGCTCGAGTGCCGACCGACTGCTGTTGTTGGTGCCCGACGGTGTCAGCTTCACCAACCCGAAAGTCACCATGTGGCTCGATGCGGGCAGTGAAGAGGGACTTCATGTAATCCCGGTTCATGACTCTGAATTCCTCCGTCCTTTGTGGGGAGAGTCCAAATGTGCGGGAGTCATTCTGCCCGATTCCGTCCATCAGCAGGCGAGCGATCTCTTCATCGCCACTCTGCATCGTTTCGTGGCTGACGGTGGAAGACTCATGCTGGTCTATGATGCCGGCACGTTCGCGCTGAATGGCGCCTTTGCCGCCAGTCGTTCACGGCTGTCTGATCTGGCGGGCGTGGAATACGCTCTATATGACAAGCTTGGAGATAAGACGATCCAGTGGAGCAAGATTACCAGCACCAACGCAGTTGTGAGTGATCTGGGAATACCCCCTGGCAAATACTATCCCTTTCATGCGGAAACCAGTGCCGCCGATCTCAAGAGTGGCCCACCTATTCCTTCCGGCGAAACTTTCGAAGTCGAGCTCAGGCGCTATAAATATGGCGATCTGCAGTATCCCAGCTTTGTAACATCGGGCCACTACGCAGGTGAGGTTATATTTCGCTCCGAGAATGGATTGGTGGCCGGCCAGCAGTCCTATCAGAAAGGATCGGTCTTGTTTGTGAATCTGCCTCTCGGATATCTGAAAGGCAGCACTGACGGATTGATGCTGCACGTCTTTCTGAAGTACTTCGCGAGCCATGCGTTGTCGTTACCTTACTTAATGCCCGTCCCGGATGGAGTGGGGGGCCTGGTGCTGAACTGGCACATTGATTCCAATGCCGCCATCAAGCCGCTTCAGGAGATGAGTTCATGGACCTTGCTGCAACAGGGACCGTACTCGGTTCACATCACAGCTGGGCCCGATGCCGGAAAAGTCGGCGACAGGAAGGGCTTCGACGTTGATCACAACCCCGTCAGCCAGGATCTGATTCGCAAATACCTTGGCCTCGGTTATGAAATCGGCAGCCACGGCGGGTGGATTCACGACTACTTTTCTGCGCACGTCGAAACCGACAATGCGAAAGACCTCGAACAATACCTCGCGCTCAACAAGACTGCGCTGCAGCGGGTAACCGGAAAACCGGTTGCCGAATATTCGGCTCCGAATGGAAATCAGCCGCCATGGGTCACACACTGGCTCGAGGCGCACGGTTTCGTCGCTTATTACTTTACTGGCGATACGGGAATGGGGCCGACTCAGGGTTATCGCAATGGCGAGCGCGAAGCCCGCAACGTCTGGGCTTTTCCCATCTTGCATCTGGATCGAGCTGCAGGTTTCGAGGAGTTGAGCACGGAAGGCTATTCCAACGCCGAGATCTCGCGCTGGCTTGCAGCCATCACGGAATTTACGGCTGACCAAGGTTCAGTGAGACTGGTGTATTTTCATCCTCCCGGAATTCTGCAATATCACGACTTGGTGGACCGGTGGCTCGAACAAACAGCACGTTTGAAAACCGATGGACGATTTCGCTGGTACACAATGACCGAACTGGCCAACTTCCTGAATTCCCGCAAGCAGGTCAAGTGGAAAGTGACGGACAACGGCGGCCTTATCACGGTTTATGCCACTCATCCTCAATCCCTTGATCACGAGACTTGGAAGGTTTCAGCCAGCAGGTTTGCTCAACCGAAAATTGTCGAGGGCTCTGCCAGGGTGGTCCGCGCTAACGACAGTTGGATGATCATCGCCGGAGCGGGACGAGATCTCCGATTCGAAATGGAGACGCTCACCAAATGACGATCATTCGACAGCAACGACGCCGATTGGCAATGACTGCACTGCTCTTGAGTCTCGCCATTGTGCCGGGTTCAAGGGCTCAGGACAGCGCGCTTCTGACAGGTGCCAACCTTGCAACAGCCACTCCTGAGCAAGCTTCATCGGAGCAGTCCGGCGCCGGCGTCCTGCCGCAAAATGGCCCGAAGCAGTTAACCAACTATATAGAAGCCGGCAGCGACTATTTAGGTCTAACCAACGGCTTCGGCCACTGGACAGGTGGATACGCTCGTGGCGTGATAACGCAGGGAAAAAACACTTGGAATGCCGAGGTCAATGGTCAGCACGAATTCGGAGACGCTGGCGTGTACGCGGCTGCGGGAGATACCTATAACTTCAATCCGGACTGGTACGGCTCGCTGACCGCAGGTTCGAGTATCGGTGGCTTTTTCTGGCCGCGTTTCCGCGGGGATGCATTCATCAACAAGAAGTGGATGCCTCATAAGCAGTTGATTACGACATTCGGTTTCGGTTACTACGCGGCCAAGGACGTTCACCGCGATCATAGTTTCTTCGCAGGCAGCACTTATTACTTCACCACGCCCTGGATTCTCGAAGAAGGAATCCGCTTCAACATCAGCAATCCAGGGTCGGTGTTCTCGCCGGCGGGTTTTGTGGCCTTGACCCAGGGACGAAACCAACGGCATTACCTCACGCTTCGTGCTGGCTTTGGAGTGGAGGCATATCAACTCGTCGGCCCGAGTGTTTCCCTCACCGATTTCCAGAGTCAGACATTAACCGTTACGTGGCGCCAGTGGGTTGGTGAGAGCTGGGGCGTAAATCTAGTTGGGGACTCATACCACAGCCCTTTCTACACCAGAGGCGGAGCTAGCTTTGGATTCTTCCGACAATTTTGAGCGTCGCGAGAAGTCTGCCACGGGACACAAAGTCCCGAAGTTGGCGGATCCTGTGCGCACTCGCGGACATCGCGGCGGTGTTATTTCCATGCACCGCGCCCTCGCCCACTTCCGGCTCGGTCCCATGAATCTGGTTGTCGCCATCTCTCTTTTCGTGTTCTTTACGTGCGTCTGGTTGATATTTCTGCCGAAAGTTTGCCACTTCTGGAATCGCATTCTGGCGTTGGGAATTCGCTTGTTACCTTTGCACGCTGAACTGGCTGTGGCAGAACATCACCTGACCCCTTTCCTCCGCTTCGATATCCCCTACCTTCGCATGGAACCCGTGCTGCCCAGCTCGCAAATCTGGTGGCTATGCGTTGGAGTAACGTTGGCAATCTTTGGGGCTACTTTTCTTTTGCCCAGCAGGCTGATTCCCTTTATCTATCTGCTGCGTGGAATCTTGCTGGTACCGGCGACGGCGTTATTGTATTTCGCCCTTCTACCGGCACGCTTTCCTCACACTCCCGCGAGCTACCTGGAAGGGCTCGTCTCAGCCGGAATCGCATTGATCTCTACCGTTCCGCTATTATTCGGATTGACTTATTACATTTTCGATTTCGGTCTGCTGAAGAAGGTCTTCCTGACGGCCATCACCATGACTCACCTGGCGCTATTCTTGCCTCTTCAGGTCCTCCTGCAAGCTCTGTTTCTGCAAAAAACGGTTCTATTCATGCCCGTGCTCTACATTGTCTTGGGCATGCCCGTAAACATTCTGATCATCATCGCCTTCTACTCTTGGGGTATGACTTGGTTCTTCCGATCAACCTAGGAGCTTTAACTCAACCACAATGCGTGGTCCCAGACTTCACGTGTTCTCCTTTACTCACAGTTCAGAATAGAATCGAACCCCGTCTCCGCCGGACGGACCGTGGCATAGTTCGCGAGCAGGATCACTTGGTCCCGCCTGCTGACCAATTAGCGATACAGAAGAACCCAAGACGCGAATCCAACGGGCCTGAGGCGCGCCAAACAAAAACGCCCTGAGCTAGTCGCGCTCAGGGCGCTCATCCCATTTGGTTTACGAACTACGCGGCTCGCCTGGACTTCTTCTTGCCGGGCGCCTCTTCTCTTGTCCCTTCTTCGTTGGCTTGTGCGTTGATCTGCTGCGCGAGTTCGGTGAGCTTCTCATCCGTTTGTTCTTCTTCTTCGAGAGTTTCGGTGAGCAAAGCGGCCTGTTCGGTCTGTCCCAGTTCCTTGGCGAAGGCGCAAGCGGTTCCGTATGCGGCGATTTCGTAGTGCTCGACCCGTTGGGCGGCGCCGATGAGCGCGGCGTCCATCAGACTGCCTTCAAAATCCTCTCCCATCACTTCCGCGCCTTCCTCAACCAAACCTTCCATGCCCTTGCACTTTTTGCCCCTAGGGTTTTCCCCTAAGGCCTGGAATATTTTCTCCAGGCGTTGCACATGGCCTCGCGTCTGTTCGAGATGTTCTTCGAATCCCTGGCGAAGCTCATCCGACGACGCTGCTTTGGCCATCTTGGGCAACGCTTTGACTAGTTGATTTTCTGCGCTATAAAGATCTTTCAGTTCATCGACGTACAGTTCCCTGAATCCTTTCGACATAGTTTCCTCCGAAAACAACGATTTCTATTGCGAAGGATCAGATGCGGGCGCAGCAAAATGAGTAGCCTCACATTTACTCATGTGATTTTGCCCTCGTAATTCCTGGCCAACTGTCCGATGACGAACCGAGGCGGTCACGCCAGTGAGCGAATCGCGAAGACTCTGCATGCATAGGTACGTTACCGCATTCCATTCGCCGTCCCGGTCACCAGAGAGCCACAGAGGAAATCAGAAGACTCAATATATCAATTGCCGTTATTCATGTCAGCGCGCTCCAGTCGCTGCGACGAACGCTTTTTTCGGCAAAGACGTATCTCGAGCGCATCAAGCTGTCCATGGTGTCTAGTAGTTCGTCCAGAGTTGCTCCGCGCCCCAGGTGAGCATCGACGTAGATCAATTCAAAGGGCGGCAGTGCCGAGAAACCGGAGATTAACACTATGGGAATATTAGGTTTCGCGCTCTTGATATTTTGGGCTAGCTGCGCGCCCGTCAAATGTGGCATCTGGTAATCGAGCAAGGCCAAATCGAAAGCGGTCTTCCTGATTCGCGACAACGCCTCGAGTGGATCTCCAGTACCGACCACTTCGAAGTCGCAACTTCTGATCACACTCGTCAAAAGTCGTCGCGACTTGGGATTATCGTCGACGTAAAATACGGTTCCATGATTCACCATGACCTCACTCCTATCTTCGTTTGCAAGCTTGGTTTGCAAGCTTGATCGCTGCGCACATTAGACGAACGAGAAAGGTCCTCACCCCTTGCGAGGAGTCTCGTAAAGATTCTGTCAGTTTGGAGTAAAGCTTCGTAAACCGTAAGCCGATGGTGTTCGTTGTCGCGGTGACTTAATTCACCTGGAGCCGAGTTCGCCTGTAATGACGCACAGCGCTACAGTGTGGATTGCGCGTTTGAAGAAAATGAGAAAAGTAGGAGACTCCCGGACTCAAATTGCACTGGCGGTTCGCGTTTCCTTCTCATACTCTTCGTCGGACTCGGCTGGCAGAAGAACCCAAAGAGTGTAGATGCCGAGGGCGGTGCCGAAGGGAACATTGAAGAATAGAGAAGGAAACGCAAGCACAACGGCGATCATGCGTGCCCACGGTTCACGGCGGAGCAAGGCCCATCCGGTGATGAATCCCGCGAAGGCTTTCACCACCATGAGCGTTGCGATGAGGCTCAGCAGTGGATGAAGGAACGCGGGCCTTTCCGGATATGTCCCCATGTTGAAAACAGTGTTGGCGACGATGTAGCAGGCGACTCCCATCAAGCCGTCAAGCGCGGACAGTCCCAGCCAAAGGATTCCGAGGAGTCGAATATGTTCTCGCACTCGATTGCGCTGCGGGAATCCCACCATCAATCTCGTCACTTCTTTTCCGCACCGGCTACAAAAACTCTGATCCGCCTGCAAGCCCGAGCCGCATTTATCGCAAAACATGAGTTCCTCCCGAAGCTTTCGCTCTCGCCTGCAGAAGATACGAACCGTGTCGCGTTGCCGTTCCAACAATACGGTACTGCATGAAAAAGTTGCTGGAATGAGGTGAGCAAACGAAAAGGCCACCCGGCAACTTGGGCGGCCTTTTCTTTCAAGGGAGAATAGTTCTAACGGAGATCAAACCGTCAAAACTTTCTGGCGAAATCTTATGAGCCGAAAAAGGGGGGTGTCAAGAAATATCTAGGAAATAAACATCTTTGATTTCAACGATTTAGAAAATAGGTTAATAGTCGTCCGCACTTGCTCATTGTGAGACAGATTTTCCCGCAAGAGTGACTAACTATTTTTAACTGAATAAGTTACAGGTTATTCAGGCTTCCGGTGGCTTTTCCGAAAGGTGCAGGGAGATGAATTCCCGGTTTTCTGCCCGGTCAAACACACGTTCCGGAAATAGCCTCCTGGCGAGGATGCGAATGCCGCCAAAGGCTACTCCTGCGACCAGAGCGAAGCCAATAATGATGAAACAGAGAATAATCACGTTCACCAAAAGATTTGCCAGATTGTCTCGCTTAGTGAAGTGTGTATTTTCGTTCCAGGTGATGTTGGCGTCGTAATTTACCGACGCCAGCAACGACTTGCCTTCCGCTTGCGAGAGCGGACCAACTGCCACCACGACAATCGGCCCCGTGCGTTTGTCAAAGATTGGTGTTGGAAGAACGACACTCGCATTCGCTGCAGGCGAGCCATTCCCTGACTGTGATCCCTGCCCGCGCGCGGCATCGATGCGCCGGAGATGGTCGGCTGCAATCTGCGGAGTGGGATAAGAGATCAACATCAAGGTAGCTTCGCCGCCAGAGCTGTTGTAATTCCCAACAACCACCTCAGCTCCGGCGTTGAAGTCGACCAACTCGGCTGGAATCGGAGCCTCCACGTTTTGCAGCGCAGCGGGCCCGACCACATATTTCGCAGTGTTCTTTACGTAGGATTGCGGGGGTAGATAAGCCGGCAGTCCGGGCAGATTGCGTGTATTGCCGGGAGGCAGCGGAAGACCCTGCGCCAGTTCCCGCAACTCGGCCGCTGACATCGCCGAAAGCTTTTGAAAGACGGCGTCCACCAGGATGTTGCCCCGATAAAAAAGCACGCGCTCGTTCATCGAAGCGGCCCCATCCCCAATCTTCTCGATCAGCATCGCGGGCGTCTTGTAGAAGGTATACGCACCATAGGCGCCGCTGGCATCGCCGAAGCGGGCAGTCTTCAGGGTGAGCTTGCGCCCGTCATCGCGGGTATAGGTAGCGGATTCGAAGCTGGTAAAGCCATATTCTTTGAGAACCGCGGCATTGACGGGGTCGGCAACCGCAGGATCAGCGCTGGTTCGCGACGAACCCGAGGCCTGCCAACCACCAAACTGCGTGGGAAGAACGGAGACAGATGAAGCCGACTCCTTGGCCAAGGCAATCCCAGCCAGGGACACAATAAGCACGAGAACCGGAAAAAGTTTAGAAAACTTCACGAAGACGGAATAACCTGGAATCAACAGATCCCCTTTAACAATTAGACTACCGGGGAGACCGGAAAGTTTCCAGAGCAGAGTTCCCCTAAACTCATACGGCCAGATACCCTCCGTCGACTGGGAATACCGCGCCCGTCACCCACGAAGACTCGTTACTGGCAAGATAGACGGCAAGTCCAGCGACATCTTCCGGTTGGCCGAGGCGGCCAATGGGATGCACAGCAATTCGTTCCGACCGAACCAGCTTCGGGTCAGGTGCCTGGCTGATGACGGCAGCAGTAAGATCAGTTTCGACGAAGGAAGGGCAGATTGCATTCACCCGAATGTGCTCCTGTCCGTAGTCGATGGCCATGCATTTCGTAAGCAGAACGACTGCGCCTTTTGAGGGCGCATACGAAGCCCGGTTGCGCGCTCCGTTAATTCCAAGAACTGAAGCCACATTGATAATGGAACCGCCTCCAGCCTTTCGCATCTCGGGAAGCACGGAGCGAGAGAGCAGCCAAACGGCGCGAACGTTGACATTAAACGTTTCGTCCCACTGTTCTTCGGTGATCTGCTCAGCGGTTCCGATGTGAAGCACTCCGGCGTTATTCAGCAAAACATTCAGGCCGCCGAAACGCGCCACCGTGTGCTCGACGACACTGGCGAGTTCGTCTCTCTTCGAGATATCGGCCGCGATCACAAGAGCTGAGTCGCCAATTTCACCAGCAACCTGTTCAAGAAGAGTTTTGCGCCGGCCAACCAGTGCCACCTTTGCGCCATTGTGTGCCAGAGCTAGAGCGCAGGCGCGTCCTATGCCGCTGCCCGCTCCCGTGACGATGGCGATCTTGCCTTTCAGACGAGAATTCATTCGAAGTTAGTGTTTAGCAAAGAAAGACGCAGCAAGCTGCGTCTCTACAGGAAACAAATACTTTGTAGAGACGTTGCTTGCAACGTCTCTACTAGCGCACGTTACTGCGACGGCGCTCTCGTTCAGCCCGGCGGATCTCCCGGCGCCGTCCGGCATCTTCATAGCGCCGCCGCTGATCGTCGGTCTCAGGGATGACCGCGGGGACCTCGACGTGGCGGCCGCCGGCGTCGATAGCCACGAACGTCAAGTACGCTGACCCCACGTGATGGCAGTCGTCCGCGATATAGTTTTCTACCCAGACCTTTACTCCTACCTCCATCGAAGTGCGGAATACACGATTCACCGAGGAGCGCAGAATTACAAGATCCCCGACATGCACGGGAACCCAAAAATCCATGTGATCAATTGCCGCTGTGACCACATAGTTGCGCGCATGGCGATGCGCGGCCATGGCGCCGGCCAGGTCAATCCAGTGCATGAGGCGTCCGCCCAACAGAGCGCCGAGCGGATTGGCATCATTGGGCAGAACAATCTCTGACATCTCGGACTGCGAATCCCGCACCGGCCGCGGTTGCCTCACATCATCGATCTGGTTCATGGGGTTTGGTTTCACGTAATTGGGTTCGAACCGCAACTCGCAGGCGCGGGCTGGATCCTACGCAGTAAGTACGATTGCAAGTAACACTCTGCCATTTTCTGAATGCGCAAATCAGGATGCGAGGAGATCCACTGACCAACCGAGAGGTCATATTCCAGGGTTCCGTGACTCGCAGGACGGTGTCCCGATTCGCAGATGAACCAAAGCTGTAGCAGCGCACCCTGGTCGCGAGAGATCGAAAACCTCACCGCGTCGCAAGCGCGTTGTTGGGGTAGCCGCGAACAGCCCGCGGCATAACCCAGATTGCAAAGCTCCCGCAGTTCATGATTCGTCGGTTCCGCGCCCTCATGGCCCGGCGCGCAGCAATGGCCAGTCCATCCGCCACCCAGAGGTAGCCGCGAAGGATGAAGCCAACCGCCATCTTCCAGCTTGCTCGTTGGCATGAAAAACGGACAGGCCACCCGGGAAAACTCCTGTTGAAGGATGAAGGCCCATTGTACTCAGCAATGAAATAGATCGCTAGTGTGGAAGCTAATTTGTCTGAACGAGTCGGCGTCAGCCTTGTAGTAACCTCATATACGGCGTGGGCTGAGCGTGAGCGCTGGAAGCCAAATGCTAATTGTTCAGAGCTGATCCTATGGACCGACTGGCAATGTTGAACGAAATTCTTTCGCAGAACCCAAATGATGCCTTCGCGCGTTACGGCCTCGCCATGGAGCACTCGAAAGCGGGCGAAGTGGAACGCGCGCTCGAGGAATTCGCGAAATTGCTCTCCACCCATCCCGATTACACGGCCGGATACTTTATGGCCGCGCAGACGCTGGTTAGTGCGAATCGAGTGGATGAAGCCAAGAAAATGTTGGTGGAGGGAATCTCCTCCGCCCGGCGCACCGGGAATACTCATGCGCAGTCGGAAATGACAACGATGCTGGAGGAGCTGAAAGCTTCGTAACCGGTCACGCTGCCCACCCCATTTGACCCTGTCACTCCGAGGAGCGAAAGCGACGAGGAATCTGCAGTTTCTAAATTGCAAGAGGCTGCAGATCCCTCGCTTCCCTCGGGATGGCAAAGCCTGGTGCGGCGCCTTAGCCACGCTGACGCGTCATCTTCACCATCGACCATTCCACCAATCCTGGAAAAAGCTGATACAGCTTAATCACCGGATGCATCGTCCAAGGGACAACGACTTCACGCTTATGTTTCAAGTAGCCTCGAAGCACCGCCTTGGCAACGCGCTCGGCTGTGACTCCTCTAACTTGGGCAGGCCGCACCTGCTTTTGTTCTTCGCCTTTAAGAGCGTTGGCGCCGAAAGCTGTGCGCACATAGCCCGGACACACAGTCAGCACGTTGATCCCGGAACTCTTGAGTTCGATCCTCGCGGCCTTGCCAATCGCATTCAGAGCAAATTTGGTAGCGCTATAAACCGCATGAAACGGCAGCGGAATATGTCCCGCAACGCTCGATATGTTGACGATCGCGCCCGAGCCCTGCTGCTTCATCACAGGAATCACTGCCTGCATGGCTTCGAGTGCACCAAAGAAATTAGTCTCGAACGTCTCCCGGCACGCGGCCATATTGACGTTAGCGATCGAATCCAGTATCCCGTGGCCAGCGTTATTAATCCAAACGTCGATGCGATGAAAATGGTGCAGGGTCAGGCCGACGACCCGATCAATCTCCTCACGATTACGCACATCGCACGCGAGCGCAAGGGTGCGCTCAATCTGCCCGATCCGCGTCCGCGCCGCCTCAGCGCGCTCGGCATCGCGAGAGAGCATTACCACGCTCGCACCACCATCAGCAAAAATCTTGGCAAGCGCTTCGCCGATGCCCATCGATGCACCCGTAATGACCACAACTTTTCCCGAGAGTTGCACGCTCGATCCCATGTCGAGCTTCTATTCTCTCAACGCTCCTAAAGTCAAGCGCGGCGAGGGACAACCTCTGGCGTACAATCCTAGAATTCGCCTCGCGAAGGTCTCGGAGACTGTTCTTGAGCCCACTGCTACCATTGTTTCCGCTCGACGTCGTTCTGCTTCCGGGCACACCCTTGCCGCTGCATATTTTCGAACCGCGCTACCGGGAGATGATCTCCGAATGCCTCGACCTCAGCCAACCGTTCGGCGTTCTCAGAGGCAAAGAGCAGGAGCTCGCCGAGATCGGCTGTACCGCGGAGATCCTCACCGTCACCAAGAAATATCCCGACGGCCGCATGGACATCGTGACTGAGGGCCGCGCGCGTTTCGAGGTTTTACAGCTGAACCAGGAGCGCGCGTTTCTGCAGGGCGAAGTACTGTACCTGCAGGACGAGCCGGGCGCTGTCAGGCAGGAGGAAATAGCGGAAGCTATGAAACTGCACGGAGAAATCATGACCCTTGCCGGAGCGGAGCCGGAGAAGTCCATGGAAGTCGACGAGGGCCAACTCTCGTTCCACCTCGCCGGCTCGCTTCCTCTTGATCTAGACTTCAAACAAACATTACTCGGGATGAAATCGGAAGCCGAGCGTCTACGAGCCATCATTTTGTTCTTTGAAAACATCCTACCTACTATGCGCCGCACGCTTCACGTACGCCGGAAAGCCGGAGGAAATGGACACGCGGGATAACATTCAGAGCGGGCGTATAATCTGGCCAGAGGCAGTGGGGGTTTTTCTATCATGAGTTTTCCTCGGACGCTCGGCGAATTACGCCACAGTCCATTTTCTGAAGAACGTTTACGAAGCCGGCGCGTGAAGGATGAATTACGCGACAACCTGACCGCGAAACTTCGTCAGGGTGGACCGATATTTCCCGGAATCGTCGGCTACGACGACACCGTGGTGCCGCAGATCATCAACGCCGTTCTTTCGCGTCATAATTTCATTCTGCTGGGACTTCGCGGGCAGGCCAAGAGCCGTATCCTCCGAGCTCTGACCACTTTACTCGATGCAGAGACGCCCTATATTGCTGGTTGCGAGATTCACGACAATCCCTACTCGCCGATCTGCCGCCGCTGCCGCGACGAAGTTGCGAAGCACGGTGACGGCACGCCAATTGCGTATCTCACCCAGGAAGATCGCTATGTCGAAAAACTGGCGACGCCCGATGTGACCATCGCGGACCTGATTGGCGATATCGATCCCATCAAGGCAGCCCGCGGCGGCCACGAACTGGGAAGCGAGATGACGGTTCACTACGGACTGCTGCCCCGCGCCAATCGCGGTATCTTCGCCATTAATGAGTTGCCCGATCTCGCTGGAAAGATTCAGGTCGGTCTGTTCAACATCATGCAGGAAGGCGATGTGCAGATTAAGGGCTATCCCATCCGTCTGCCGCTCGATGTCGCTTTGGTGTTCAGCGCCAACCCTGAGGATTACACAGCTCGCGGCAAAATCATTACTCCGCTGAAGGATCGTATCGGCTCAGAAATTCGCACTCACTACCCGGCGTCCGTCGAAGAGGGAATTGCCATCACCACGCAAGAGGCGTGGACTAAGCGTGACGGATACAAACTGCATATTCCGAAATACGTGCAGGAAGTCATCGAGCGAGTTGCCTTTGCCGCCCGCGAGGACAAGAAGGTCGACAAACGCTCGGGAGTGAGCCAGCGTCTGCCTATTTCTTGCATGGAGAATGTGATCTCGAACGCCGAGCGCCGCGCCATCCGCCATGATGAGAAGTTGGTAGTGCCCCGCATCGGAGATGTGTATGCGGCCATGCCTGCCATCACCGGCAAACTCGAACTGGAGTACGAAGGTGAGATGAAAGGCGCGGACCACGTAAGCCGCGAACTGATCCGAACCGCCATCGCCAAAACCTACGACGGATACTTCAAAGGCACGGACATGAATCAGGTTGTGCAGTGGTTCGATCTAGGAGGAGAGATTCAACTGGCGGACACTGCCGGCGCAGGCGAGGCTCTGCAATCACTTCGCGGCATTCAGGGCCTGATGGAAAAGTTGGTCAAGCTGAACGTCGGGCCGAAAGAAAGCCCAGAGTCGCAAGTTTCAGCTGCAGAATTTGTACTCGAAGGTCTGCACGCGCACAAACGCATCGGGCGAAATGAAGAGCGTCTATTCAGCGCCGGGGAAAAGCCGCCAAAAGTTGCGGAAAAGCCCTTTGAACGCGAAGATGTACCGTTTCGTGGCAGGAGGTCGTTTAATTAGGTTCCGGTGGCGAGCTTGATCCAGGACATGAACAACTACATCGCGGGCGGTTTCTTTGTCGTACCGTGTGTTTCGCGTCCGGCAAACGCAACAGATTTACTGCCGCAGAACATTGTGACGCTGTCCAATTGCCTTGCGACAATTGTCCCGGATATATGGGCTGTTGATTGGGGCTATTCCGCAGACGAAGACCGCGCGAAGGCAGCGACACAGCTAGGTATTGTACCTGCTGTGATTCCTGATCTGTTGAAGTGGGTAAGTGCCGAGATCAGCCCCGACCGTCCAACCGCGTTTCGTTCACTAACTGCGGCGAGGGAGTTCCATAGACGATTCATCACACAGCCTGGCGTCCTTGTGATCGGAATTGGGCTTCACAGGAGTCTTCGGGCCTCTTTCGACGCCCAAATAGGCAAGGACCCGACTAAAGGGGACGGGTTGCTGGAGCGAGTTCAACGGAACGATCCTTTGCCGAGCGGAGGTTCCGTTCGTGGCTACGAACCTCTGGGTTTCTGTGGGGGGAGTTTTCATACTTGGCTTTGCAACATTTCTCCGGATGCGGTGAAGAGCCATTTCGGAATACGACCCAACGAAAATGGTTTGATTTCAACGCTAGAAGAAGGCACACAGATTGTTGATTACCTAACTGAAACCGGGGCTGAGCCCGCCATCTGGGAACCGTGGATTGTGGTGGAGTATCCTTCGCTGAATTCAACGCGGTTAGAGATGAATTGAGAACGCTTTATGAAGCGAATCCGCTATTCGAAATACGTTCCCGACCCGGCCGGCGAAATGAGCATGGAAGACCTGCTCAGCGCGCTCTCCGACTATTTATTGCAGAGCGGATTCCAGAATTACATGTATGACGATTTCGGCGACGGCGAGCAGACGCTGGACGATCTCCGCCGCGCCATTGAGCAGGCGCTGCTCGATAGCAACTTGCTCGATGAACAAATGCGGCAGCAACTCCAGCAGATGCAGATGGAAGGCACACTGGATGAGCTTATCGATCAACTGATCGAGCGCATGCAGCAAGAGGATTACATCAGCATCGACGAAGCCCAGCCCCAGGATCCTTCGCGGCAATCCGCCGCAGGTGGGCAGGTGGGCGAGACGCAGCAGCAGGTGAAGTTTGAAATTACCGACAAGAGCCTGGACTTCCTGGGCTTCAAGACGCTACGCGATCTGATGGGATCACTGGGAAAATCCAGTTTCGGCCGTCACGACACGCGCGACCTGGCTACTGGGATCGAGGCCAGCGGCGCTTCGCGACAGTATGAGTTCGGCGATACACTCAATCTCGACATAACCGCCACGCTCTCCAGCGCCATCCAGCGCGAAGGTATGAATCTCCCGCTGAACATCGAGTACTCCGACCTGCAGGTGCATCAGTGCGAATACCAGTCATCTTGTGCGACGGTACTCATGCTGGACTGCTCACACTCCATGATACTTTACGGAGAAGACCGCTTCACGCCAGCGAAAAAAGTCGCCATGGCGTTGTCCCACCTGATCCGCACCCAATACCCCGGCGATTCCTTGTCGCTTATCCTGTTTCACGATTCCGCCGAGGAAGTACCGCTCTCCCAACTGGCGCGCGTAAAAGTAGGCCCGTACTACACCAACACGCGCGAGGGTTTGCGCTTGGCCCAACGCATTCTGCAGCGTCAGCGCAAAGACATGAAGCAGATTGTGATGATTACCGACGGCAAGCCGTCCGCGCTGACGCTCGAAGACGGACGTATTTACAAGAACGCCTTCGGCCTCGATCCCTTAGTCGTGAGCCAGACCCTGGAAGAAGTTTCCAAGTGCAAGCGCGCCGGCGTCCTGATCAATACGTTCATGCTCGCGTCCGATCACGGCCTGGTGCAGTTCGTGCAGAAGGTCACGGAAATGTGCCGGGGCAAAGCCTACTTCACCACACCGTACACGCTGGGTCAGTATTTGCTGATGGATTACATGTCACGGAAGACCAAGACCATCCACTAATTCAGGATCGCTCGCAAACTGCAACAGCGGGCTCACTCTCATCGCACGTATTTCGTTGGTCGAATCCTGAATCCGCCGCTTACCTTAGTAATCTTGCGTACTCGTGGGCACTCTTCTACTTTGAAAACTCCTAAGCTTAAGTTGGTTCGCCCGCTCCCATGGGATCTCAGTGCGCAATAAAGTTTCAATTCGCAGACCGGCACACCTCCTTTATCCGTCGAGAGCCTTTTGCTTCGCGCTGATCAGTTTCCTAATCCTGACGACGCCAACTGCGCCCGCATTACACGCTCAGACCGATAGTCACGAGAGGAAACTTGTGTATCGGGTTGAGCCGGAATACCCAGCGGATTTGAAACGCGTGGGTATTGGCGGCTACGTACGGGTAGACGCAACCGTCTCCTCGACCGGAGCTGTCGAAGGCGCTACCGTTACCGGAGGTAACCCGATTCTAGGCGAAGCCGCCGTTCGGGCGATCAGGAAGTGGAAGTACGAGCCAATGGGTTCGCGAACCAAGGTCAAGCTAGTCGTTCATTTCAGTCCGTAAGATCAGGCCTAACCCGGTGGTTCAGTTCGGATTCTCCGCCTTCTTTACCGCTAACTCTGCGCCTTGGAACCCAATCTTGCTATGCGTTCCATCGCAAAATGGTTTATTGACTGACCCTCCACAACGGCACAGTGAAAAGGCCGGTTTACCGGTCAGGTCATATTGGGTGCCGTTAGCGTCGACTAGTTCGATGGAACCTTCAGGAGCTTCCACGCGATAAGGGCCATTAGGTCTGACGGTGATTTTGACTGTAGCCATGAGTCCTCCAATTGAAAATGTCAGAGATATGAAGATAACAGCTTAGCGGTTGTAGTTCCTAACCGACTCACTGGTCACCACAGAAATACAGATTCCTCAGGGGATAAGCCCCTTCGGAATGACAGAGCGCGGGAAGGCCACACTGAAGCCAGAAAGCTAGAAGTTAGAGGCGAGAGCTAGAAGTCGAAAGCCACGAAGCTGAAGCCTAAGGCCCGAAGCCCGAAGCCTGAAGCCGAGAGCCGAGAGCTCTCACGCCACTGCAACCTTCGCTCCGATCAAGCTATGGTAAAGCCTGACATACTCGTCGATCATGCGCTTGGCGGTGAAACATTCGCGCGCCCGCTGATAGGCCCTGGTCGCGTAGCCGCGGCACAGGTCGCGGTGGTCATGCATTCGTCGAATCACATCCGCCAGACTCGACGCGTCGTTGGCTTCGAAGTAGATTGCGGCATCGCCCCAAATCTCACGGAATGAAGGAATGTCATTGGCGACGATGGCGCATCGCGAGAACGCAGCCTCTAATGGAGCCATCCCAAACGCCTCATATCTTGACGTCGCTGCGTAAATCGAGGCACGGCTGTACAAGGTGCGCAGTTGTGCTTCCGTCTGCGGTCCTTTTATAGCCACGGATATTTGATCGATTGCAAGCTTCACATCGGTGCGGATCGGAACCTTAGCCTCTGCAACTGCTGCCTCGGCGCCAACAATGCAGACCGGCAAGGGGTGGGTATATTGGGTCAACAAGCTTACCTGCTTGCCAGCATCACACATGCGCCCGACCGATAGAACGGAATCATCCTTGCTTACGTAGGGATTAAACGAAGCTGGATTTCGCCCGTTGTAAATCACCGCATCTCGTCTGGGACGGGCGTAGCAACTGCGAATCGCGTCCAGCATCCATGCCGAAGGCGCTACCACGGCGCTTGCGTGCCACAAGCCGCGTGCCACCGCCTCCCGATACCAGCGCATCCAACGACCCTCCCGGGGTTCGTGCCCATGTACTTCCTTCCACCAACTGATCAAATCGCCGTGAGCCACGACCAGGCGTGGAGTCTCAACCGGAAGGTTTCCATAACACAATTGATTCAGGTGCAGCAGATCGGGCTTGAGTTCCCTGACCAGCGCTGTGAGATATGCGGAAGACTCCGTCAGATCCTGTTCAGCTTCCTGCATCCAGTCCAGACGAAACGCAGTCGGATGGTAGTCAAAACCTTGCAGTTCGTTCATCCACGAAGTTTGTTGCGGCAGGGGAATGTCGCCCAGACTAACCAGCGTGACTCGCACTCCGCGGCTAACCAAGCCCGCGACGAGCTCTTGGGTGTAAGCCCACACTCCGCTCAACGTATCTGTGGTCAAAAGAACGTGCACGAACTGCTCCAGTCAAATACAGGCGCGGGCGTCTTCGCCCGTGCATTCCGGAGGGAACCCATATTCCCAAAATTCGCGAGCTCCACCGCAATGGCCGCCTTATTCTATTGCGAAATCGCCCCGTTGTGAAAGCATTTTACTCCGTCATCATAAATGACAAGCGCAAGATGTTGCATACTTTCCGCAAGCGGGCTGACGACAACCCTCAAGTTACAATGAAACCATGCTGCGCCTGATGTGCATAACCGCCCACCCCGACGACGAGGCCGGAGGCTTTGGCGGTTCTCTGCGCCTCTATCGTGATCGTGGTGTTGAGACGTGCGTACTCTGTCTCACGCCTGGGCAGGCTGCAAGCCATCGTGGAGGCGTCGCAAATGACCAGGATTTAGCGGCGGGGCGGCGGAAGGAGTTCGCTGCCGCCTGTGAAATTCTGAAAGTGTCCCAAGGGATCGTGCTGGATTATCCCGACGGCCAACTCCACCGTCAGGATCTGCAAAAGGTCGTGCGCGATTTGACTCTTCACATTCGCCGCTTCCGTCCGCAGGTGTTAATTACTTTCGGACCGGACGGTTCCGTGACCGGCCACACAGATCATTCCATGGCCTCGGTCTTCGCCACGTTGGCATTCCACTGGGCAGGACGCACCAACCGGTATCCCGACCAAATCACAGACGAAATCCAACCGCACCGAACCCAGAAGCTCTACTACGGTACCGCGAACTTCACTCTGCCTGATCGCCAACCGGTCACGCTGCCGCCAGCCACGGCGATCATTGAAATTGGGGATTACCTTGATACAAAAATCACCGCGTTCAAGGCTCACACTAGCCAAGCACCTCTTTGGTCTCTCTTCGAATCGCATGTGGGCCAGCGCGGGCGGCAAGAAATGTTCCATCTCGTTGCCAGGATTACTCCGGGATTAATTGAGCAGGAAACGGATCTTTTCGCAGGAATTGAAGACCATTTGTAGCGCTGGCATCTTGCCGGCTGTCGCGGGGGCATCCTGCCCTCGCAAGCGGAAGGGAAGGTTTCCGCAGGACTCCTACTGCCCCCGCAACTCGCGCAAGACTTGCAGCAGTGAGCTATTCGCGAAGGGCGCTGGTGCCAAGGTAAGAATCAACATGACAAGACCCAAGCCCGCAATCCATCGTCGGATGCCGGTCACTCCTGGCCATTCCGCTACCATGGGGTGCCTCATGCCGCTGATCCTTAACAGAATCGCCCAAAGCAGCCAACCCGCCCAGAAGTAAAGTGCCATCGGGATCAGCGCGAGAATAGTCAGCCGCGAAACTATCTTGTGCGCGCGTGGCGCGAGAGAGAAAACGATGTGTCCGCCATCAAGTTGGCCCCCCGGCAAAAGATTGAGCGCGGTTGCGAACATCCCCACCCAGGCAGCAATCGCAGTGGGATGAAAATAAATCGAATGCAAAGCAGACGTAGAGCTCGCTTTGAGTTGCGCCAATGGCAGAACGTACCACGCCAATCGAAAAATCAGCGGGTATCCCAGTTGAATGTAGGGACCAGGCATGGACAGCGGCATTGCCTTGGACAGTGGCAGAGCGAATATCAGCACCGTCACGGCCACTATGAATCCGGCAATCGGCCCAGCGATTCCAATGTCAAACAGCGCAGCGCGGGAGCGAATGGGGGAACGGATACGGATGAAGGCGCCGAGCGTGCCAATCAATGTAGGTGCGGGGATGAAGAAGGGCAAAGTCGCATTCACGCCATAGTATCGGCAGCAGAGGTAGTGTCCCATCTCATGCGCCAGAAGAATCAACATCAGCGTGGAGGCGAACGGCACCCCCAGCAGCAGCCGCGAGGTGTCGGCCATTGCCCACCGAACCGGGAGGAGCGGTAGTTCGTCGTCGCCCAGCGAGAACGCAGGTATATTGTGCTGGAAGTTGAATTCCATGCGCGCGCCCACTACAAGCGTCGTAAAGATCGTGGCCAGCAGCAGCGCAATGTGCAGCCAATAACGTTGCTTCGGTGGCTGCACCACGAAGACTTCGACGGGACGGTAATAATCGGTGGTCGAAGAAGAAGAAACTGGGGGAAGAAATTCAGGCATCAAGATTCCGCGCCATATCAGGCCAAAGCAAGTGCGGGCGGTCGCGCCCCTGTCTTCCATCGTACGCGAGAAACCGCGCTCAGTCGATGGACTGCAACTCCTTGCCTGGCTTGAAGCGCACGGCTTTGCCCGGCGGAATTGAAACCTCGGCACCCGTGCGCGGGTTACGCCCGATGCCAGTCTTGCGCGGCCTGACATTGAAGACGCCAAACCCGCGAAGCTCAATGCGATCGCCCTTGGCGAGCGAACGTTTCATACTCCCGAAAACTGTCTCCACGGCCAGTTCGGCCTTGGTCTTAGTAATTCCGGTTTTATTGACCACTTCGTTGATGATATCGAGCTTGATCACAGGCGGTCCCCCCGGCGATGGATCAGAACAGTGGTATCAAGTGCTTGATGCTAAGGGAGATATGGGAGATTGTCAACGGGGTTATCTCATCAGTCAAAATCGGGAGGATCGGCTTCAGACTTTAGGCGTCAGGCTTCGGCTCTACAAACATCATGCTTTGTACTCTGAAAGGATGCTTCAGTTCCTGAAGCCTGAACGTGTGAATTACTTCCTTGCGTTCTCGCCTTCCTTGTACATGTACTTGATCGAGGGTTTATAAATCATCAAGTTGGGGGAACCGTTGCAGTTTATCTTGAGGCAACTCTTGTCGTACCACTCGATGACGCCGCGGATCTCTTCGCCATCGCGAAGTACGATCACCATCGGCGTTCTCGCCTGCATCTGCTTCTGATAATAAAAATTCTCGGCGTTGGTTTGCTCGGGCGGGGACGCTTTGCGTCCACCTCCGTTGCGGTCACTCCGGTCATTGGAGCGCTCAGGGCGATCCCGGCGCTCTCCGACAGGTGCGGACGAATGGTTGTGGTCGTTGCGGGTGAGCGACGGACGGATCAGTTTCCGGTTGGCAAAACTGTCCGGCTCGATCGTCCGTTCGTCCGGCATGGAATCAATGGCATCCTTCATAACCATAGCACCACCTGTCCGACACGCTTTTTTCGCGGGCCCACAACCCGGCGCGACTGTGATTGTGGATTCTGAAGGCGTGAACTTTCCACTACCGTAGCACAACCGCGGGAGAGATGACAATCCTCAACTTGTAGGCTGCGCCTCTGGGCGTGGTGAGACTAAAATTAGTTCGGCGGAATTGTTTTCACGTTAGATTTTGCCTAGGTTCCAAGTCCGCCAAGATTGCTGCCAAGCGAATAGGATGCTGTTTTCCACTATTCGGCAAAGTTTTTCAACCGCACTGGCTGTGTCGCGAGCTAATTACCCATTTCCTCTTGAACTTCCACGACACTCATGATTACCTTGATCGGCACTGTTCTTGCCACGTGCGGAATAAGAAGAAGAATTATGAGAACATCCCTTGAATCTTGGTTATTGCGTTTGATGGCGTTGGTGGTCGGGATCTCGGTCGCTGGCGCGTCTGCGCTCGGTGCGGGCAATCCCCATTACGTCGTTACCAATGATGATGTGCCCCCTGCTTTGGCCACTAGTGTCAGCTTTTTCACCGTGGGCGCGGGTGGTCAACTGACATTGAAAGCGAAGGTGTTGACCGGCCGAGGTGGCATCGCGGGCGGCTATTTCGCAGCCAATCGCGTCAATGTGGTTCAAAACGGAAATTTAGATTGTGCCTATGCTTCGATCTCCCAGGGCGGCGAGATCGAAGGAATCTCCATCAAGACCCTGACCATTGGTGGCCATGCGATCGGCTCCAGTAAGGACACGGGCGCCTCAAACGGCATCGGCCTAGCGATCAATGCCCACTACCTCTACGCCAGTTTCACCGACTCGAACACCATTGGAACTTTTCGGGTGCAGCCTGGCTGCAAAATCAAATTCGTTAGCGACATTACAGTTGCTGGCCTGCAACATGGTGTGATCGATGGAATGGTCATCCATGGGAACATCATGGTCGTCACCTACGGGGACGGCTCGATAGAATCCTTCGACATTTCGGCGGGCGTACCCAAATCGAATGGCGACGAACAGAATTCCACCGGTTCGCGCCGCGGCAACACTTACCCCAGTGGCGTCGACATCACGCAGGATGGACACTACGCGATCTTCGGCGATACGTCCCCATTCACCACGGTGGAAGTATCAGACATTTCTTCGGGCAAGTTGACGCCGACGGTAGTCTATGAATTGGGAAAAGGGATCAATTCCAGTAATGTTCTGCTGAGTCCGGATGAGACCCTGCTTTACATCAGTAACAATCAGGGCGGCACCATCACGGCCGCTTTTTTCGATAAGAGCACTGGCAAACTTTCAAAGGGTTGTGTGTCCCAGCCTCTGAAAGGCTTCGTCACTAATTGGTCTTACGTTGCATCGTTAGCCCTGGACAAAACCACTGGGACTGGCGGAGTCGTATATGTTGCCGAGTACGGCGCTCCGTCCTCCATTGGCGAGATTAACGTGAAATCGGCGAAGGGAAAATGCACCCTGAAGGAGTCGTCTAGCTCGCCGGTCGCGGATCCCAACAGTCCGGGTCTGTTATCAATCGGAGCTTTCCCGCCTCGGCCGTTCTAACGCGAGGTAAACGATCTCAATTTTTGAGATGTTGAGAGAAGTATAAGGAGTTGAATATGCGCTCTTCGCTTAAATATTTGTTCGCCATCGTGGTATGCGGATTTTCGTTTGCAACTCTGGAGGCGCAGTGTCCAGCGCGCCCCGATCCCGGTACCGTAGTTCAGGACGCACTCAGTCTTACTAGCACGAATGGCACTTTGAACGCCGAATTGACTATGCGTCACTCGGTCGATACCGCCGGTTTTAATCACTACTGTTTGAACTACCAGAACGCCAAAGGAGAGGTAGAGGCTCCGACATTGCGCCTTAACCAGGGCGACCATCTGGTTCTTGACGTCAAAGATCGCATTGAGAGCAGTGACGACTCCTCGGAGATGGGCGGGATGGATATGTCGGGCGTGCCGACTTGCGGCGACACCGGAACCCCGACCTTATCATCGACCAATGTTCACTTCCACGGGCTGAATGTTCCGCCCATCTGTCATCAGGATGATGTCCTCACAACTCTCATTCAACCTAACAAACCGGCCTTCCGATTTGACATGCAGATCCCAAAGGACGAGCCGCCCGGCCTCTATTGGTACCACCCGCACGTGCATGGCTTCACCGAGTTTCAGGTGAATGGCGGCGCAGCCGGGGCATTAGTCGTCGAGGGCATGGAAAAAGTTCGTCCAGAAGTGGCCGGACTTACCGAGCGAGTTTTCGTTGTCCGGCAGCAGTATCTGGTTCCGTGGGTGCCGGGCCCCTACCAGCTAACGCTTAATTACCAGGTCGCAGGATTTCCGACCTTCCCGTCTCCTATCATCAAAATGAAGCCCAATGAAAAACAGTTCTGGCGGGTGGCCAATGCAACCATCCAGGACTTCATGCCGTTGCAGTTCTGGTTTGACGGAAAGCCGCAAAAAATGCAACTGATCGCTCTCGACGGCTATCCCCTGGCCAAGGCCAGATTCGAAGACACGATCCTGGTGCCTCCTGCAGGCCGTGCGGAGTTTATCGTGCAGGCTCCTCCCCAAAACAACGAGGCGGTTCTGATATCCCTCGGTTATTCGACTGGTCCGACTGGCAACCCGGATCTCGAGCAGCAACTGGCAACCATTCAAGTCGGCAAAGATGCAGAGGAAACAACTGAGACAAGAGAAGAGACAACGTCCACCAATCCTGCCCCTCGCATGTCAATGGGAAAAATTAAGTTTTCCGGTTTGAGCCAACTGAAGCCCACCGCACAGCGGAAACTCTACTTCTCGGAAGAATTTGGCGGTACGAACGGCCCCATCCAGTTTTACATCACCGTGGACGGACAGAAGGAGAAGGTTTTCAAGGCCAACGAAAAGCCCGTAATCACGACACACGTGGGAGCCGTGGAAGATTGGACTGTTGAAAATCGCGCCCTCGAGACCCATGCCTTTCACATGCACCAGATCCATTTCAAAGTATTAGAAGTGGACGGAAAACCGGCCAAGGATCAGGACCTGCGCGACACTATCGAGATTCCCTTCTGGGAGGGGCCGGGCCATCCTTACCATAGCGTAAAGATGCGCATGGATTTCCGCGATCCAACCATCGCGGGTACTTTTGTCTTTCATTGTCACATCCTGCTGCACGAGGATCTGGGCATGATGCACAAAATTCTTGTTCTTCCAAAATGACAAGCAGTGCCGGCAACAATACCGGCAACAAGGAGTGTAGGTCGGATGCGAAACAGGATTCTGTTTGTCCTCGCAAGCACATTGTTTTTAGTCGCTGGATACTTCGCCGGAAGCAGGAATGCAACGGTTGCGTATGCCGGGCCTCCAACCCAGGGTACCGTCCCAAAATCCTATGGCCGCCTGGTTACAGCCATCGCAGATTCCATAGGCACTGGTCTGGTTTTCGAGGACAGCCAGGGCGTGATCCGCTTCGTCAGCGTAACCGGAATGAAAGAGGGAGAGTTGGCCCGCTACGATCAAACCCCGACGCGTGGCGGTATTCCGAGATCCTATGGTCGTCTGGTCACGGCGGTCGTGAACTCCGAAGGAACTGGCTTGATTTTTGAGGACAGCGAGGGCGTGATTCGATTCGTCACCATCGCAGGCAAGAAAGAAGGAGAACTAACCCGCAATTGATGTGGCTGAATTTGGGTGGAGCGGCGCTTTCAGCGCTGCATTCAACTTCAGAACAGATTCTGGCCCTGCACGAACGCAATCACACACTTCACTTGTTTTTTGGCCTCAAGGCCGTGTCTTCGCCAGGACGGGCTTATGCTCGCAACTCGGCGTGTTGATGCAAGATTCACGTAGCATCAACCGCTCCACTGGTTTGCCTCCCACAATATGAGAGTCGATGATTTCATCGACATCGTCGAGAGTCACTCCGCCATACCACACCGCCTCCGGATAGACGACCAGATTCGGACCATGCTCGCACTGATCCAAACATCCGGCTTGATTCGCCCGCACCCTTCCCTTAAGTCCGCGCTCCGCTAGCTTCTGCTTAAACAATTTCTGCAACTCGCCTTTCGCTGCCGGATCACAGCATCCGCGCGGATGTCCCAGCGGCCGCTGGTTCCCGCAAATGAAAATATGCTTCTCAAACTTGGCCATGAGAACAATGTACAGGAGCAACAAGCTACAAAAGCCACTAAATCACAAAGGACACGAGGTTACACGAAGGAACCCGCACTGCATTCCTTCGTGTAACCTCGTGTCCTTTGTGGTTTGTGGCTTTTACGACAGCGCTGGAAACTCAGTCTTTCAACGGCACCATCGCCTGATCGCCCCGGCAGAAAGTCGCCACATACTGAAATTCGCCATTGGGCCGTTTCACCAGCATCACGGGACCATAGCAGAACACGGCATGACCATTCTCAGCCATGTACCACGTACCGCCCTCGCGGGCATGGCGAGCCACCGGATAATCGATCGGAGCCCGCAGAGGCGCTGCGACCTTCGAACCTGGCAGAGAGAATGCCAGGAGGAGTGATGCCAGAATTTTCATCCTACCTTTTACTGGGTCCTAAAATTCAGATGGTTTCTACGATCCTGCGTCCGTCCACAGTGTCCGAAATCCCGAGCGGCGGCCTTTGCGGGAAGCCCTTCTGAACCTTGCCCTTGTTGCGGCTGTGGGCATTGCCTGCCGGCGAGTCCTGCGCTTTCGGTTTTGCCGACGGTTGCTGGGTCAAAGAATCCTGGGTTGAGGGAGCCTGAGCCTGGGATGCAGCTCCCGCAGCTTGCGTCTTGGCATACTGCTTCTGTATAAGTTGGCCTTTAAGGTTGCTCAATTCCGTGCTGTCGCCCAGCAGAGAAGTGATCAGCCAGCGCTGAGAAGCGATTGTCTTATCCTGTTCCACTGTCAATAGGCACATCAAGCCATAGGAAACCAGGAACAGTACGATCAGAACCGGTAGGAACGAATGCTTGGACTTTGGTTTCGGTTCGGGCAACATTAGCGGATTTGTCAGCGCGGCATCTTTCGTCCAGCTTAACAATTTGGGCCCCGATCTGCGCCCCAGGCAAGCGGGCAAGCAGAGAAATGCAGCTTGAGCGCCATAACCTCGAACTTTATCAAACCATTATGAATTAGTGACTTAGGCTGGGTTCCCGAGCTAATACTCGGCCCCGCAGATGCAACCGGGTGCACATTATAGGTAAGCGAACTGCGTTTACGGGCTGTGTCCCTGCTCTAAGCGCCTCTCGTCTAACCCATATCTCTACAGAATGTACCGTATCGAACCCTAGAAGGTTCCTATGAGATTATTCCTACATTTATCGGGGAGACAGGGCTTGCATCGGCGACTGGAAGATCGGATCCGGGAACTTTGCGCCAAACTTATCGCCAAGCCCGAGACCCCGGATTGGAATGAGATTCTGCGGGACCTGAAGACCGCCCTTCGTCAGCATTCGCGCCGCACGCGGGCGTTGATGCTTGAGCTCCCCCTACGGCCTGAGCGACGCTCCGCCGAATAGATGTGATCGCTATATTCAACTCTTCCCCATCCTCTGGCCAGGACAGTGTCGTGGCGTCGTGACCTTCGATGTAACTTTAGAAAGACGAATCCGCGAGTTGTGTGCTCAAGCAGTGGCCGCAGGCGATACGGACGAGTTCCAGCCCATACTGTCCGAGCTCCGCGAAGCCTTACGCGAGCATGCTGGGCGTCTCAAAAGCCTGGTTGCGGAATATCCGTTTTCGGTCGTTAATATCGACAAGGTTGTGGCAATCTCAAACAGGCCGCAAAAACCGGGACGCAATAAAAGCAAAAAAGAGAAAGCAGTCTAACCGGTCTCAGCGATCTTTCCCTTGGGGTGCTGCTCTCTGGCTTCTAAAATGCGATTAATCTCGGCGACCAGCGCCATCAATTTTGTCGGGTCTTGTTCGATGACGGCCTGCTGGCAAAGTTCCAACCATCGTTCTTCTCTTTTCTTCTCGCCGGGCATGACATCCTCCAGCTCAGGCGATCACGTATATCACATTCGTTAGAGCAAATCTGTTAGAAAAATGTCATTCGTCATATCTATTTTTTAGCTGCAAGGCAGAGTGAGAATTCAGCTCACGGTGCAGCGGCCAGAAGAACGCGGAAACTTTTTTGTAGCGGATAAATGCCGGAAAAGTCGTTCGTGGCTTCACGGACTGCGAAAAAAATCAGCTGAGTGGGTCGAGAACTGTCCGGCACAGAACAGACGCACCTCCCCGCGGTTCAATAGCATTCTTGCGAATCAATTCCCACATGAGGGCCGAAAGATGACCCGATCGGACGCCGACCGTATTATGGAGTTGTGCGAACACATCTGCAACGAACACGACACCAACAAGTTCCAAAAACTAGTTATGGAGCTAAATGAGCTCCTGGCTGCAAAAGAACAGAAGCTAAAGCAACCGCCCAACCCCGATAACTAATTCACAATTAGGGACCGGTCGTTGTGTTGAGTGTGGGCAGCGCCGCCAGAGAGCAACGCCAAGAAAGCGGCGGTCGTGCAGGTCTTTCTGGATTGCTGGACGGGTCAGAAACCCGTCCCCACGCAAGCGTCCCACATCGGCGATGCAGGAGGACTCACCTGCGGTTTACTCTAATGAGCTGAGATCGTCACCCCGAGCGTGTTCGCGGCTGGTAGTAGTTCGATCACGCGGTCGATCGCAGTATCGATCACAGCCGCTTGCCCCTGAACAACAGACACATAAGCCATGGAACCATCCGCCGTGAACGCCACGTTCTGCGGCGTACCCGAAACTGGAATTGTCCCCGCGACGGTGTTCGAAGCAAGATCAAAAACCAGCACGCCGCTATTGGCAACCACGTAGGCGGTCATCCCCTTGGGATGAATCGCGATGCAGGCTGGATTCACGCCGGAACCGACGCTGACGGTTTGTAACAGTTGTTGGTGAATCAAATCCACGATCGCAATCTGACTCTGGCTCATCAAGGTCACATACCCCCGGCTGCCATCCGGGCTTAGTGCCAGGAAGGGACCTGCGGAAGATGCACCACCGCCGAGGGGAATGGTTGCGGAAATCTTGTTAGTGGAAGTCGCGACAATAGAAAGCACGTTCTGTCCACCGGTTTGTGTGTACGTCGCATAGAGACTCTTATTGTCCGGCGATGCCACCAGCGACGGAGATCCGTTGATTGATCCCAGAGAAATGGTGTGAGCCAACGCGCCATTGCGTGTATTGATGACTGACACCGAGCCAGTCGAGCTTCCCACGTAAAGCGCCCGGCCATCAGGCCGAATCGCCACGCTCGACGCGCCTGGAATTGCAATACGCCATTGCCGCTCTCCCATCATCATCATGTCCAGGGCCACGATGCCGCTACCGCTGCCGGAACCTGTCATGCCCTGATCGACGACGTATGCCATCGACCCATCCGGCGAGAGAACCAGTCCAGCAGGCGCTGTGCCAGCCTCAAAATCCGCGAGCCACTGGCCGGTCACCGCATCAAACTCATGAACAACGGTGGTATACGTAGTGCCCACGAGCGACATCATCTCGTTCTTCGAAATCACCAGACGCTGGGGCATGGCGCCGGCGGAAATGGTAGAAGCAAGCCGGCCGTCGGTATTGTCGACGACCGCCACCACATCGTCGTCTACGCTCGCCACGGCCACTCGCATTCCGCCCATGAACGGGACCACACCGCCCTTGCCGGAACTGCCCACACTGGTAGTCCCCTGAATCTTGCCTGTGTCCGCATCAATGTAATTCAGCACGCCCGCGCCCGAAGAAAACAGCACATGGGGGAACATCGGATGGACGGCCAGGCCGTAACTCATGCTGGGTAACGCGAAGAACCGCAGAACGCGTTCCGCAGTGAGATCCACCGCGGCAAACCCCGTCTGCTTCTGAGTGGAGATGCCTGCGATGTAAGCTCGCGTTCCGTCGGGAGTGATTGCCAGCAGATTATTTCCCGGGAACGGCTGTGACCCCGGCAGAGAGATCGCCTTCAGCACTTGATTGTTCGCAATGATGGCGAGAACGCTTTGAGAATGCTTCCCATTTGTTACCTGGCAAACGACGTAAGCCTTCGACCCGTCGGGCGAGATGCCGGCATCAAGACATGCGCCATTCGGCAAAATCGCCAGATTCGCCTTGATCGTTCCCGTAGCGGTGTCGAATATCGTTACGCTGCCGTCATTTTTATTGGCAACATAACCGGTAGAACCGTCGGGGGTAATGGCAATCGCGGCGGCACCATTCCCCGCCGGAAAGGTCATCATGACCGTTCCCGTCATCGTGTCTACTTCCTCGACCACGCCAGCTTGGCCATTCGACAGGCCAATGTATGCGGTCATGCTGTCGGGCCCAATCGCCACAGCAGTGGTTCCGGTCCTGGCGGGGATGAATCCCATTTCCATAAGCATCATGCTGTCAAGAATGGAAACCGTAGCGCCGTCACCGCAGCACGATGTCAGATAGACTTTCTGATTAGCCAGCGAAGTAGAAGGGACGAGCAAGAAAATTAGAATCGCGAGAGTAGGCAGAATAATGGGTTTGCGGAAAGCGAGGCGCATAAGGACCTCCTGTTGAGAAGCGGCAACATTCTATACCAGGGATGACCGAATCGCCCGAATTAATATCAAGGCTACTGCGCGTGGGCTCACAATGCCGGGAACCGCAACGAAACGAAAAAACGTCGACCTGATAAATACGCCCTTTCTCTCGAACGGCTAAATTACGGACACGAGTTCAAATGATAATCGTACGGCCGTTGAACTTGGTCAACTGGAAGCCAGCGAACTGTTCCCAGTAATTAGCCTTCAGATCCTTCAAGATCTTGATAGCCAGGGCTTCGCCGAGTAACAGTCCCTTCATGCCATCGCTGCGCCAGTGCACCCCCGAGGCGTCGCGTGCCCGGGCAATGTTAGCGGCGAGTTTATTCAATTCATTACCAATCGTGAGCGGACCTCCGGTGTAGGGATCGAGCGAAAGACCATCCGAGCTTGCCACCACAGGATTCGGAATCTCGAAAGACTCGTTGTAGAAAGCCTTCAGCACCGTCACCGTCGCCCCTGCCAGAGTTCCATGTCCTTGCGGAAAGGACGGGTGGGGCGGGCAACCCTCGGCGTAGGCCATCGGCAACAGATAGGTTCCATACTTGGCAAAAATTGCCGGCAACACCGGGGATGAAAGCAGTCGAGCGGGAATCGGGTAACTGCCCTGCCCGGTCAGTTGGTTGTGAACGTTCCCACCGTATTCTTCAGGACGTACCCGCCGATGCACCAACCACTTCTGAAAATAGACGCAGCGTAGAGCCGCCGCTGACACTCGACCGACCATATCAAGGACATCGGGAGCGCCAAAGGTCCCAAAGGGAGATGTCGTCTTATAGCCCAGGTATGGATTGTTCGGCTCGAGCGTTGCGCCCATGCCGTTCAGAATCAAGGCAGCGTTCAGACCCGACTCATAACTGAAATCCTTGTGGACGTACGCCGTCAGGTCGCGCAGGCTACGGATGTAGCGCGGCGTGGTATCGAACACGTTCTTGTCCGTGGGAGCGCCGCCATTCTGGATATTCAACCACGCAAGGTACGCCGTCATGTGATCGTCGCCGGCCACGTTGGTAGTGATCTGTTGCGGAACAGTGATGGCGCCATAAGGAATGGGCAGCGCTAAAAATTGCGAGACGTAGGGCCCGATCAAATCCTCGGGAGTGAAGCCGCGGAAAACATTGTCCGGCGTGACCGGCTGCGGGCCCTGATAATCCGGGAAGGTCCCGAGATCGCTAACCGCCGCCGCAATGGTCGAGTCGCTGTCGTAGTCGGCAAACGCGACGTCCCGAGCCAGGGCCATCCAATAATTCTCCGCCATTTCGCTGCCTTGCTCATTACCGGCATAAGTAGGAGGCACAGCGGTCACGTCCACGTGGGAATCGGCGCCCTCAAGACAATAGGCGTAGGAGGATTGAGGATTGGAAAGCTTTAGAGTGCCCCCAAGCTGGATGGCAGCGAAATCGGAGGCAGCGCCGGAGCTCAAAGCAATGATTAGTCCGGTATAGGCAGAAAGAGTCACTTCGCCTAAAACATCATGAGGCAATCCTTTGGAGAAGTTCGCGATCTTGTTGAAATACTGCCCCTCGTCGCCATTGGTCGGGTGTTTGGGGGGCAGTAGTTTTTCCGCGACAGCGTCGCCATTTCGCCGGCTAAAGTCGTCGTCCCGCCGCTGCACTGGATTTTCCGGTCCGATTTCTTTCGCCTCGGCGACCGTCGGCAGCCCCAGGAAGCCAGCGGCAACGGTAGCCGCAGTCACGCCGCCGAGAAAAGAACGGCGGTTGACACGACCAGTGCGTCCGGCCTTCTCATTATTTTGTTCCGCTCCGGGGTCGGATTTGCCAGTGTCGCCGCTGGATGCCTCTCTGGAATGGTTCACGTGACTCCTCCTTGCGTGATCGATCGGTGCTGGTATGTCCTTCATGATGACTATTGGAGAAACAGGCTGGCGCAGAGCCCGCAGGCCAATCCGCCGAACCCCGAGACTTTGAGCTAGCAGTGAGTGATTGTCAAGATGAAAGAGTTTGCAACCTCGGGAACTGACGATCAAGGCCAAGCAATGAGCCGAAGATGGTCGCAGGGAGCAGGGAATCCCGTCCGAGGGGAGACATCGCCGCTGATACTTGGGTTTAGAATATAAAGCAGAGACTCTTACGTTGGCTACTCTACGCGACATTGTCAACGAGCAGGTGCGGGAAGGCGAGCTTTACGAGAAGCTCGACCGCAACCGGGTGCGCTGTTATGCCTGCGGCCATTGCTGTCCGATCCCGGAGGGGCAGCCCGGCGTTTGCAAGGTCCGTTACAACCGCGGCGGGACTCTCTACGTCCCTTGGGGATATGTCGGCGGTGTGCAGTGCGATCCCATTGAGAAGAAGCCGTTCTTTCATGCGTACCCGGGCGCGCTGGCCTACAGCTTCGGAATGTTGGGATGCGACTTGCACTGCGGTTACTGTCAGAACTGGGTCACATCGCAAGCCTTGCGCGATCCCAATGCAGTTTCGCCACCCCTCGAAGCATCCCCGGAAGCGTTGGTGCGGGATGCGCTCCGGCAGGGCGCAAAAGTGTTGGTCAGCACTTATAACGAGCCTTTGATTACCAGCGAGTGGGCCGTGGCTGTATTCAAAGAGGCTCGCGCCGCCGGTTTGACTACCGGATTTGTTTCCAACGGGAACGGTACACCGCAAGTGCTGGAATACCTGCGTCCGTGGATCGATCTGTATAAGGTCGATCTGAAGAGTTTCGACGACCGCCATTATCACGAGTTGGGTGGACGCATTGGGCCTATTCTCGACACCATCCGCGCGCTGCATCAGATGGGTATTTGGCTGGAGATTGTCACTTTACTGATTCCCGGCTTCAACGATTCCGAAAAAGAGTTGCATGGATTGACGGAGTTTCTGGCCGGCGTCTCGCCCGATATTCCCTGGCACGTTACCGCATTCCACAAAGATTACAAGATGGAAGCTCCCGACAATACGCGACCGAAGGACTTGCTGCGCGCCGTCGAAATCGGGAAGCAGGCCGGACTGCGCCACATTTACGCGGGAAATCTGCCGGGCATCGTAGGGGATCACGAAAATACACGGTGCCACAGCTGCGGCTATACGGTGGTCAAGCGGCGTAGCTACTTCGTCGAGGACTACCGCTTGACTCCAGACGGTTGCTGTCCGTCGTGTAAGTCGGCCATTCCGGGGCGTTGGGCGCCTAAATTCGATGGGCAGATTACTGACCGCCCTTTCTTGCCGCGTCGCGGCTCACGTTTAGTTACAATCCTCAATTAGGCTCGATCCTCACTTCATGCAGAAACTGCGAATCGCTCTCGCCTTGGGATTTCTGTTGTTCGCAGCCGCTTGCTCGCCTCGCGACTTCCTGACCCGCCGTCTGGCTTCGGATCTGATTGCCAGCTCCGACACATTTAAGAGCACCCAACTGTTTTGGCTGCGCACCGGTGTGATCTCGAACAAGGATTACGTTTCCCCCGAATATCTGGTGTTGCAGCGTCGTGGCTGGATTACCGGCACTACTGATCGTTGTCCCCCGGACATTGCTCCTCCGCCGTGTTGGCAGGTAACGCTGACTCCGATCGGGGTTGAAACCTTTCACGATCTGATCCCCAACGGTGCGAACTCCCAATATTTCAGCGTGCCCGTCGCGCGAAGACAGCTAACCAGAATAACCGGGATCAGCAAGAGCGGTGCTGCGGCCGAAGTCGAATTCCTGTGGAAGTGGATCTCGCTGAACGAAGTTGGAGGCGCGCTTTACGATGGCGGTGTGCAGTATAGATCCACGGTGGCATTCCGCCGTTACGATGACGGCTGGCGGGTGGTCGAAGGCAGCGCGGCCAAGAGCACTCAGGGACTCGACGACGCGTTGAAGAACTCCGAACCTGCGCCCTGAGTTGACACGTGTGACCGCCTTATCTTCCTATCCCCGATCGCTGGATGAGCCGCCGGCAAAGCGCGAACTTGCATGGCTACTGCAACTCACCCCGCGGGAGCGAAGCACTCTGGTCGCTACGTTCGGCGGTTGGGCCCTCGACGGCCTGGACGTCATGGTGTACAGCTTCGTCATTCCCAGCCTGATTGCTGCGTGGCACATCACTAAGGCGGAAGCAGGCCTGCTGGCAGCAGTTGTACTTCTCATCTCCGCCATCGGCGGATGGCTAGCCGGCTTACTCGCGGACCGTTTTGGACGCGCCCGCATTCTGCAAATCACAATCGTGTGGTTTGCGTTCTTCACCTTTCTCAGCGGATTTACCCATTCCTTCTCGCAACTGCTGCTGACGCGCGGCCTGCAGGGACTCGGTTTTGGCGGCGAGTGGGCCGTAGGATCGGTGCTCATGGGCGAAACCATCCGCGCCCAGCATCGCGGCAAGGCCGTCGGCACGGTGCAGGGCGGATGGGCCATCGGCTGGGGTCTTGCCGCCATTTTCTACACCGTGCTTTTTTCCGTGCTGCCGGCGGCCATCGCCTGGCGAGCCATGTTCTGGATCGGCATTCTGCCGGCCTTGCTCGTCTTTTACATCCGGCGGTACGTACCTGAACCTGAGGTCTACAGCCAGACACGCCAGCAGTTGGAAAGGATGGGCCACCGCAGCCGCTTCCTCGAAATCTTCAGCCCCAATCTTTTGCGAATCACCGTCTTGACTTCGCTGATGGCCACCGGCGCGCAGGGCGGATATTACGCCATCACTACCTGGTTACCGACCTACTTGAAGACTTCGCGTGGACTCTCAGTCCTAAACACCGGGGCTTACCTCAGCGTCGTAATTGCTGGTTCGTTCGTTGGCTACATGATCAGCGCAGACCTCACCGATCGGCTGGGGCGCAGAGCCACGCTGATAGTTTTTGCAGCGTTGTCGTTTCTTACGGTTGCTGTCTATACCTACATTCCCATCAGTAACCAAATAATGTTGGTGCTTGGCTTCCCGCTGGGGTTTTTCGCATCTGGTTTGTTCAGCCCGATGGGATCATTTTTGACTGAGCTGTTTCCCACCCGGGTGCGCGGATCAGCTCAGGGCTTCGCCTATAACTTCGGTCGCGGGCTGGGCGCGCTTTTCCCCACACTGGTCGGCTATTTGAGTGCGCGCCTTTCTCTCGGACACGCGATCGCTGTCTTCGCCGTGACCGCGTATTTGGTCGTGATTGTGGCAGTTTGCCTGCTGCCAGAGACCAAAGGGAAAGAATTAAGCGTCGCCGACTAGACTGTGGATGCGCTCCTCGATAATAGTCGTCGACAAAGGCCGAGGCATCGGGCGTCGACATTGGGAGTTGAAATGGGTGTGAGGCGGTGCTCAGAGGCGTGACGCTCGACTTGAAACCGAGCAACAAGGCAGGGTTTTCCCGCAAATCCTATCTGCCCACAGGCTTTGCCGCCGTGGCCATCTTTACATTGCGATTGGATCCCTGATAGTGGGCAATCCCCCTGTAGAGTGCTTCCGCAATTTGCTGACGGTAGGTGGAGCTCTGCAAATTGTTTTCGTCCGTGGGGCTGCTGACGAACGAAACTTCAGCCAGAATCGCAGGCATCGAGGTCCCGGTCAGCACCACATACTGAGCTTCCTTGACCCCGCGATTGCGCAGGCCAGGATTATCCGCAGCCAGCATCGCATACAACGCGTGTTGCACGCTGGCTGCGACGCGTCGCGACTCGTGCACCTTCTCACGAATATCGACATTCGTCCAATTGATCGTCTGCGGTCCCGCGGCCGCGTCATCCTGTTCGGTTCTCGCTTTCACCGAGGAATAGGTGTTGGTGTAATAGGTTTCGACACCGCGAGCCGACGGGTAATCGCTGTAATTGGCGTGTACGGAAACGAAGAGGTTGGCTTGCGCCCGGTTCGCTATTTCAGCCCGCTTTTCGAGCGCGAGATAGCTGTCATCTTTTCGCGTGTAGATGACCTCTGCCTCAAGCCGGCTCTGGACCAGACGCCCGAGGCGCTCCACAATATCCAGCACCAGATCTTTTTCCAGCAGACCCTTGCGCCCGACCGTTCCCAGATCCCAACCGCCGTGCCCGGCATCGAGCACAACCCGCAGCTTTGGCGCATGGATGGGCGCGAGTGGTTCTCCGGCATAAACTGGTTTGGAAGACGTAGCGGCTGCAGCACTTTGCGGAATCGGATTCAGAGGGATCTGCTTCAAAGAAATCGGATTCAAAGTAGTTGGATTCAGCGCCTTCTGATTTCCGGAAACTGCATCCGCTGGAATCGCCTTGGTTGCAGCCGGGTCCGAGAGTCCGGGATTCGCAGGAGTGAAAAGATCCACCGTCTTCCGGGCATGGGGATTGGTTCCAGCTTTGCGCACTTCGACTACCAGGCGGTACGGGTTTGGTTCCAAACTCACTGAGAAATCCGACGCACCGTTGGTTTCCAGCACTACACGAGTGACTCCCGCCATCGGTTGAGCCACGCGAACTCGTTGTAGCATTGCATCGTTGACGCTAATCGTGCGGCTCGTAAATCCCGCCGCCAAGGTAGTGTCGTGCAGGTCGAAATAAATTCGCTCTGGATTCGGAAGCCGATGAGCTTCGTACTGGACTTGATCCTGCATATCAATCACCACCGTGCTGGATTCAGCCGACGACCAATGCCGAATGCCAGTGATCTTAGGCAGCAAGCCGGCCTCTTCCGGAGTCGCGGGCGGAGATTCCTTCTCATCATCGGCTTCAGCGACTGCGGGCGGCACCGCGGCAGCCAGCGGCTCCGGCGATGCCGTTGTGGGTTGCGTGGATTGCGGCGGGGCCACCGGCGCAACTGAAGCAGCACTAGCTCGCACCAATCGTGCTCGATGGCCGAGGGTCCACCACACACCCGCTCCCGAAACTACAGCGACTAGGACAACGACAGCCACGACTGTAAGGCCTGGCCGGGAACGATCGAGTCCCACAGATTCCGCGTCGGCGATGGCATCGCTCGATTTAGAATTTTCCTCCGCAATCAGTTCCGAACGTTCAATCCAAATTTTTTCTGAACTAACAGGTTCGGCGCCGTCGCCCAGGTTCGCGACCAGCCGTTCACTTTGGACTTCCGCAACCTTAGGCTCGGTAGCAGCTACAGGAACAACACGTCTTGAAATCTCCCGCAGCCGATCTTCTTCCTCAGGTTTCATTGCAGAGAGAATCAGCTCGGCCAAAAGGTTCAGGCTGCGCACGTCGCTGTCATTGAATCCGTAAGGCTCACTGGAGAAGGCTTCCAACAACCCAACCACGCTTTGTTTCGCCGAAAGAGGCACGGCCAACATGGAGCGGACGCCGAGACCGCGGCAAGCCTGCAGATTCACTCGCGGGTCAGACTCAGCATCGTCGCAGCGCACAATGCTTCCTGACACCAGGCATTCTCCCGAGAATCCTGCCTTAGGATCGAGCCGCACGCCCGCATCAGGCGCAATGCTTCCCGCCGAAGCCCGGCAAACAATGGCATCCCCCTCCGCCAACGCGATCGCTACTCCGTCAGCTCCAGTGATGGCCAGCGCGCGATCTGCAACCAGTTGCAGGGTTTCATCCAGAACGAATTGCTCGATGGTCCAATCATCCTGCGAGCTCGAGGGCTCACCATCGCGCGACTGCTTCAAGCGCCGGATGCGAATCTCTTCGTGTAGAGCAGAAAATGCCAGCAAAGCCTGCAAAGCCTCATGGCCCGAGCCGTTGGTTGGCGATGCAGGCGAGCTTGGAGAGGAGGGAAGCGCTTCGGCGTCTTCCTTAAGCAACTCCAAGCTCGCATTGTTCACGGTTGCGCTCATCGAAATGGCGAAGTCCTATTTCCAGACAACCAGCTCTGAGCCGGGCGCTCGCACGGGGAATACTTTCAGTGCACCTATTTGTACTCCGACAGATGGCCTCTGGGGAGTATTTGCCTTCGGCCGCAGTATTACTCGTAAGGTACAGCGGTTTCGCCGTAATCGCAATATAGCCGGCGCACGAAGGTAAGGAGCGCAGCCTTGATCTTTCGTAAGCCGGGGAACCCTTTCTGATTCATGCCGTTCCGAAGACCATTGCATGCCCCTAGAATTGGGCATATTCTTAATTTTTGAAGGATTACGGGTTCTGGCAGTTGAGTGAAAAGAAAAAGAAGTCGGGCTGGATGTGGCCTATAGGGATGGTTGCCACCGGGCTGGGAGCGGCTGGAGTGGTGATCCTGCGCGGCTGCTGGCACCGTAAGATGAGTTGGCCCGTGCGTTTCGAGGATCACTCCTATCAGGTTTGCCTGGGCTGCGGCATCAAACGCCTGTTTGATGAGCAAGCCTTCCGCGCCTACGGACCTTACAGCTACGACCTCAATCGCCTGGTGGCTCGCGACCGTGCTCGAACTTCTGAGCCCGAGCCCAGTATCCACCGCACTGCCTCCTAAAGCGTGGCTTCGGAGACCGGAACCACTACGGTTACTGAGAAGAGCCTCTGCCCGAGGCTAAGATTTGAAGATGAAGTCCCGCTCGAATCTGGTCGAACCCCTGGAGACTGAAGCTGCTGACGCCGTTCCCCGCAGCCGGCAGCGTCCTTACCGGCAGAAGATTCGCACTTTATCGCACGTAACCCTGGATGGCACAAATCGGGCCATACTCCGCGACGTTAGCGAGTTTGGGATCGCCCTGCAGAGCGTCGTTCCCATGACTCCAAACCAACGGGTTCATCTGCGCTTTGAGCTGGGGGCTCCACGGGTGCGGATCGAAGTTCCCGGGCGAATTGCGTGGACGGACTCTTGGGGACAAGCCGGAGTCCAGTTTCTGGATCTGCAGCAGCGCTCTGAACGCTTATTAAAAGAGTGGATATTTACCCAGATTCTCTCGTCCGCTTATCTGTTTTCTCCGTGCGAATTATTAGCGGTCGAAGGCAATCGCGCGGAGGGTGCCACGGAGTTGCTGTTTTCCGCTTCGCCGCGGCCAGCCATTCAGGTTGAGCCGCTGGTCAACTCGCAGATCCAGTCGGTTCCGGAGGCGCGTCCTCGACGATATCGTCTTCGGTGGTGCCCAATTCCGATTTCGCTGAGCACTCTCACGAAACTGCTGGATGGCCTGATCCTGCTGTGTGCCGTTCTCCTCTTCGCTGTGGTCTCGCTGGTTATGACCAGTATTCTGCCTGACTGGCCAGTCACGATCCTTCTAGCAACGGGAATTGCGTCTATCCTTGTAGCCCTCTATTGGTTTCTATTTGCCTTCTGGATAGGCGTCACCCCGGGCGAACGCTTGGCCTGCTTGGCTTGCGCCGAGTCTGAAATCGAACTGTCAGTTGACGAAGAGCTCGAAGCCCGCTTCCGCTAATCTACAAATCAAATCACATAAGGATGAGGGTGCCTCATCCTTCCACGCCCTTTGCGGAAGAGTGGGGGCGAGGAGCAAGCAATAGACGCTAATATCAGAATTCAGATCAGGATTAATGCGCTAGATATTGCTGAGCCAGCCAAAGTTTCAGGTCGCGCTTCAGCTCAGAGTTCATGTCAAGAAAGCGAATTCCAGCATTGCCCAACTTGTCGATCCAGGCAACTTCCCCCTGCAGCTTCATTTGAACCTTGCTCTCGGGAAGCTGAAAGCTCACTTGCACCGGCCCCGGAAGGGCGACTGATCGAGACAGGCGAATGCCCAATCCTCCCTGGCTGAGATTCGTAAGATGAGCTTCAACCCGCTTTCTCGGTCCGTAGGCGACGGTCACTGGGAGATCAAGCGCATGGCGGTTATAGCGGAGCCGGCCGTCGAGAATCATGTTGCGTGCCGCTGAAAGCGTGCGCACAGCCTGTTCCACCGAGATCGGCTTCTTGAAAACAAATGTGGCGACGGAATCGGCGAGCTTAGTGTGCCCATTCGAACCGCTGACAATAACGAGCGGCACCGCGTTCAGTCCAGTGCCCAGACCATCCAGGAAACTGGTTGTCCCATCCAGATCACAGTCGACGATCAAGGCGTCAACTTTAGATTTTGCCAGCTTTTCGCGAGCGCGCTTCGGCTCCGTCTCCACATCGACACCAATGTGCAAACCGCCGAGAATGCATTCCAACACACTGACTTCCGCCCAATCACGAGAAACTACCATGGATGAGAGTGTCATACTGCAACTCTAGTCTGGCGCGTAACCCGGCCACAGATAACGAAGGTAATGAAGGAATGCGGAAATGCTTCAATGCCGCGGTTTGAATGAGCCGACTAAGATTTCTTGCTGATGCACGGTCTTCAGTTCAAACCGACCCGGAGTCTGTCAGGAAGTTCCGGACAGACTCCAGGAGTGCGTCCAGCTAGAACTGGGTGTTGCTGTAAGAATAGTTGGGGAAAGTGGCGGGCACAGTCGAGGCCGTGCCCGTGCTCGTTCGACCTGCATTGGCGATGGTGTCGTTGGTCTTGCTGACACTAAATGGGTTGTTGGGAGGCGGGTTCAAGAGATGATAGTCGCTTGGTTTCCCGGTGGTGCCAAAATTGGGATTCCAGGAACATGTCCCCTGATCTGTAGTTGCGTCCTCGCCGATGTCCTCGTTCATGATTACGGGGGGTCCCGGAGGGTATGGTGGGCGACCGTGCTGCCAGGTCACAGCCCCTCCCGACGGAGAATCAAATGTGAGAAAAACCAGGGGATCGTCTTTCGGTGCGGGACAACTTCCATCCGCAGGCTGGCTGCTTATGACTTGATACGCGTTTGGGTCGCTGCAAAATAGCGGCCCGGTGCCGGGAGTACCAGTTCTCCAGTAAGCGTTGGCTTCGAAATCCTGGAATTGGTAGTAATTCCGTCCGCAGGAGTTAGTGCAACCTCCTACGACGAAGAAGGAGTTGAGGGGAGCATTTGGGTTCTCATTCTGGTCAAAGTTGAAGATGTTCCAGTAGAGATCCACTTGCGGCCCGCCCGACAAGCAACCATTCGGCCAGGGCTTGCCTTGCGTAAACATACCCTGAAGAGCCAGGGAAAGAATGTTGTTCTCGAACAGGTTGGTAGCTTGCCCGGAGCCAATCCCCTCGGTTATGTGGATGGCATGTCCAGACATGTGGAAAACGACGTTATTTTCCACATCAACGCCGGCTGACTGCGCATCCAGGTAAAGACCCTCCCCACCGTATGCAGTGCCCGGAATCCGACTTCCGCCGATGGTATCGACGATCGACGAGTCGGTTGTGTCGTGGATAAGGTTATTGAGCAAGTGATCATCGGAGCCGCTTGAGTTCGCCCCACCTATGTTGTAGTACAACGATCCACCGTCAGAGGTGACGCCCTGCATCATGTTCCACAGGTGGTTATACTCGCTGGTGATACTGGTTCCGTTCGCCCCAGTGCCATTGCCATAGCAAGTGATCTGACATATCGAGATTCCGGCATGATAGCCGTCGGTGATGTCGTTGTGGGAATAGGTCATGTGGTTGCCATTGCCTTGCGCAATGCCCTCACCGTCCGGAAAAACGCGCGAGTAGCCGTCGATGAGATTGTTTTGCGCGGTGACGTTGTTCACTACCACCCCGAGTACGTCGTTAGGGGTTGGTCTGTGCCCGATGCGAATTCCACTGTCACCCATATCGAGGAAAGACGAATTCTGAATCACATCATCTTGCGCCGCCGTACCGGAAGTTCCGGAACTGGATGCAATCAGAATCCCCGAAGCGGAAGTATGCTGCAGCGTCACCCCATTAAAGGTCACATGCTGGCAACTTTCGCAGTCGATTGCCTGCGGCACCGACATTTCGCCATTTACGTCGTTGTTGAATCCCGTCGTGTAGGAAGGGACAAAGTTGTCCACTTCGAAAACTATGTTCTGGAAAGTGACGAAGCTGAGGTTGGTGGCTGAAATCAGGCTTCCACCGATGTAGTCGGTTGCCGGTGCTCCGCTAAACTGCCCACCCAGTTGCGGGAGTACCACCGTAGCGCTGTTCGGATTCTCGCCAGCATTGGCAATGTAATAGAGAACTGGCGACGAACTCGAGCGATCAAGGAACCAGAGACCGGTCTGACCAGCAGCCTCAGCAGCCAGGAAGGCGTCTTTGGTATTTTCGATCATATATCGGTGATTCTGCAGAGGGCCAAAGAAGTTGTAGTTATCGCCACCGTTACCGCTGGCGGTTCCGCCGTTGGACGCGCATGTGTGCCCTCCGGTGCCAGGCGGACAGATGAGAAAAATGACCTGCTCACCTGCATTGGTGTCCACACAATTGATTCTCATCTCATCGACTGTCCAGGCGTCGATCAAAGTGAGCCCAATGTCGCCCGCGGGATATGGATTTGAGGCGTTCGGCGTACACGGGCTCGCCGGCGTTCCCGTATACGATCCCTTCAAGTTGATCCAGTTAGTAATGGAGTCGCCACCGGAAATGACGCTGTATTTGAAACGGTCGAGACACTTGTGGCGCGGCGGGACGTCGCCGCTGGTTGAAAATGGACATCCCGCACCGAGCGGATCGGTGGTTGGATCGATGCTGTTGGCCACTCGCAGGAATGTCCCCAGGTTGCAGAATGAGGTACTCACGGTCAAGCCGGTCTGGGTGGAGATGCAGGAGCCATTACTCATGTAGTATCCAACCCCGGCGGGATCGTGAATGCGAGCTCGGAAGCGCCGTGTATCGTTGTAGAACAAATATTCGAACGGTTGAATCGTGGAAGGTAACTGAACTTGCCAGAGTACCTTACCTCCGATGATGATCTTGTTCCATGTAAGTCCCAGCCCTCCCGCTCCTACAGGAACTCCCCCGCTGACGACTGGAATTTCCGTAGCATAGTTCTCCCAAATGATGCTGTTGGCTGCGTTACCCGAGTCCGCCGTCCCGAACGTCAGGGGCCCGGGGTTGGTGGGACTGAGAGGAAGATAATAGGTTCCTCCTCGCACCTGGACCGTCACTGCGCTGGTGCCAGCAACCCCTTCCACCGCCAATTGAGCTTTCGCCAAAGAAGCAAAAGGGCCGTTGTTGCCGGAGGTGTGCGTCGGAGACTTCCCATTCCAGGAGTCGTTGCCGTTCGTAGCAACGTAGAAAAGGGTCACCGATTGTGCGTGTGCAACCCAGGTTGCGCCCGTAATCACGAGCATGAGGGTAGCAATTAGTTTTGTTGCGCCAGTCGCGGCCAAGAGGGTCATTCTGGCAAAATCACTGATTGCTCTGTTTTTCATCTCCGTTCTCCTCTCTCTGTTTGTTTCATGGTTACTTGCGGTTGAGGGGCCCCGTTGGTTTTATAGATCGACAAGACCAGAGGTATGAAAGCTAAGGACCTGAGACGAATGGCAGGAACTCTAATGCAATGTCATGAGCAATCCAGAATAAATACGTTCCCGTTACGATACTGTAACGATGCGCAAATCGTCCGCGTCGCAACCTTCCTGCGTTCAGGCATTTGCCGGACTAAACCGAGTATGGGAAATTCTTCACCGAGGAGGACGGATGACCGCTGCTGTTGTCACGGATTCAGAACAGGCAGACGAGGTTCGGAGATAAGAACGAAACGACCCATGGCAGGCCTAGTCATTCCAGGCCCGCGTCACGCCGTTGCCGACTTCTCCTGTGTGCGGTACCAATCGATGGTGCCCCGCAAACCCTCTTCAAAATTCACTCGCGGCTTGTATCCCAGATGTTTTTCCGCTCGCGACAAATCGGCGAGCGAGTGCTTCACATCTCCCGCTCGCTCCGGCCCATATTTCACCTCGCCGGGATACCCGGTAAGGTTCTTAAGCACGCGGAACATTTCATTCAAATCGATGCGCGTGCCAGTGGCCACATTGAATACCCGCCCCGCCACTTCGCTTGCGGGCGCCTTGCAAGCCAGCAAATTTGCGTGCACCACATTCTCCACATAAGTGAAATCACGGCTCTGGGAGCCGTCGCCATAGATGGTCGGCTGTTCTCCCTTGAGCATCTGGGTAATGAATTTCGCCAGCACGCCAGAGTACTGAGAGGTCGGATCCTGACGCGGTCCAAAGATATTGAAATAGCGCAGCGCCACTGTCTCCAATCCGTAGCAGCGGAAAAAAGAGGCCATGTAATATTCGCTGGCAAGTTTGGCCACCGCGTAAGGAGAAATCGGATTGGGAGACATGTCTTCGTGCTTCGGCAGCGTGGGAGTATCTCCATAGGCCGAAGACGAAGCCGCGTAGATCACGCGCTTCACTTTTGCATCGCGAGCCGCCACCAGCACGTTGACGGTGCCGTCCACATTGGCTCGGTTGTTTTCCAAAGGATTCATCACCGATCTGGGAACGGATGGAATCGCGGCTTCATGCAAAACGTAATCGATGCCTTCACAAGCCGACTGCATCGCCTCAAGGTCAAGTAAATCGGCCTCGCGCACGTCAATGCGATCCAGCAATTCGGCGACGTTGGTACGCTTCCCGGTAGAAAAATTGTCAACCCCACGAACGTTGTCACCCTGCGACAAAATCGCTCGCGCGAGCGAAGACCCAATAAATCCAGCAATTCCAGTAATCAAATAGATGGCCATAGATTGATAGATGATAGCGGATACGCGCCGATTGAGAAATGGAACGTCGGTAATCGCCGAGGTAAGGAAGCACTTTGGTCAGAACTAGACCTCGACACCCAGTTGTCATCCCAGCGAAGCGAGGGATCTAGGTTCTTGCGTACACTACCGATATCGCCGCGGCAGGCAAACGCCTAGATCCCTGGCGTTGCTAGGGAGGACAGTTCGTGGTGGGGATGCTGCACTGTGAAACTAATTAGGAGCGATGAGTGTCGACGGCGAGCCGGATCTCCTTCCACAACTCCTCGCGCCCCGCGCTGCTTTTGGCGGAGAAGGGAAGGATCCGACTCTGAGGAAAATCCCGGCTCAGACTTTGCAGCGAATTGTGAAGCTGGTTTCCCGACAAGCGGTCACTTTTGGTGCCAACGATCAGGAACGGGCGTCCGGTAGAAGTAAGAAAATCCAGCAACTGCCTGTCGCTTTCCTGCGGAGGCACATTCACATCCACCAGCACCAGGCACAACGCCAGCGAAGCACGATGTTCCAGATAAGGTTCGATGAAGCTGGGCCAGTGGCTGGAAATTTCCCGCGAAATCTTTGCATACCCATACCCCGGCAGATCGGTGAAGATCAACTCGGGCCGCGGCCTGCCAGCCCAGCGCAGCTCGAAAAAATTAATGCTTCGCGTCCGCCCGGGAGTGGAGCTGGTTTTAGCCACCTTCGCGCCGAGCAGCGAATTAATCACGCTCGACTTCCCCACATTCGACCGCCCCAGAAAAGCCACTTCAGGCAGGGCCGGAGCAGGGAAGTGGCCGGCATCCATCGCCGACATCATGAATCGAGCCAAGACGCGCATGCAATCAGTGTGCAGTTCGAACCGTCAAACTGCAAGCGGGCACTTCGCCGCTCCTATCCCAACCCGAGCGGCCGTTTGTTTTCGACATCTTCTTCGCGGATCGGCCTGAGCTTATGCCAGAGAAAAAGTACCCCCGCCACCACAATTCCGATTCCCAGACTGATCAGGAAAAACCAGCGGTAAGCGGGGAATGCAATCAGAACAATCGCCACCACGGCGACAGAAATGATCAAGCCAGCCGGACCCCTGAAAGACGTTTTCGATTGGTCTGGCTGATGACTGGTTTCCATGGAGCACCCCACTGATGACTCCATTCTAGAACGTCTGTAAAAACGTAGCTTGCTACGTTTGGGTTTGCGGGCAAAGCGGAAGCGTTGCGCCAGCAAAAAGACCCAATCAATCTCTACCGCCGAAACTGCTTGCTTAAAGTCAGTGCCTGCTGCTGATACGAGGACCCAATCTGCAATCCATAAATTTTTTCCGGCTTCGAAAGCAAAGGCATGTACGTCAACCGTCCGACAAATTGCTCGTGTTCAATCAGGAACGGCACTTCGTGCGCCCGCACTTCCAGCACCGCCCGCGTGCCCTTGATGTCGCTCGAACCGTACCCAAATCCAGGATCAAAAAATCCCGCATAGTGGATGCGGAACTCGCCCACCGACGGATCAAAAGGCACCATCTCAGCCGCAAATTCAGGCGGCACGCGCACTCGTTCCTTGGAAGCAAGTATGTAAAAATCACCCGGCTCAAGGATTAGACGCTGATTGCTGCCGTGGTGCCGAGCCTCCCAGAATTCCTCCGGCGCATAATAATTGATCCGCTCCAACTCGATCGCAGGAGCATGTTTCCGCGCCTTGTAAGCAATCACCTCATCCGGCGACGAGCCTTCAAGATTCACCGTGATCCTCAACCCACGATCCACCGACGCCTTCACCGGACTCACCTCGTCCATGTAGATCAGTTGTTGTTCTTCATCCAAGCGGCGAATCCGGTTATCGGAAGACACCGGGTTCCCACGCACAAAACGCAACTGATTCAGCCGCATCCCCGCCCGCACCGCGACGGTAAAGGTACGCGAAACAATCTCGGCGTAAAGCCTTCCCTTATAACCCGGCGGGACGCGCTCAAATTCCACGCCATCATCAGTGATCAGCCGAATAAAAACGTCCAACCGCCCAGTCGTACTCTTCGGATTCGCCTTTCCTGAAATGTCCCGCGGCAAATCCAGTTCCTCAAGCAACGGAACAATGTAAACGCATCCCTTTTCGAAGACCGCTGCGCTGGTAAGATCTACCCGCGCCATTCGGAGTTCTTTGACTTTCGCCTCCACCTTTCCGCCGGGGCCAGGAAGAAAGCTAGCCTGCACGCGGTGCGCAATGTCGCCAAGCCGCAGATCGAGGCTCGCCGGCTGAATCTGCTCCTCCGTAATCGCACGGTTACCGATAATCCGCCCCTTCGCAATCAATTCCCGAATTGCCTGCGACGGAAGTATCCCAGTCGTGCGCTCTTCGTTTTCCGGAGCCGGCATCTCCGGAAACAACCCGACTTCTCCGTTCCTCAAATCGGAACTGGACATAATTCAAGACTCCTGTGGTCGCTTGATATCCCCGAAAAGCGGCGAGGCCGCTCGCATCATTCTAGACTGTCTTCAGATATAGCGTGGAAGAAAACCTGGGAGCAAAGGGACAAATCACAAATTGTCATCCCGAGCGAAGCGAGGGATCTAGGTTCTTGCCCGTACCACCCATGTCATCGCTGCTGGCAAACACCCAGATCCCTCGCTGCGCTGAGGATGACAATTAATGAGGGGGTGCCACAGAGTTGGATGCACGCGCGATCTCCAGCCTAGACGACGGTTCCGATAATTACTGCAAGGGTATTCGTAGGCGCGTCGTCATACGGGCGAAAATGCCGAAGGCAGCTTAGCGCACGCTTGACTCCCATCAAGCGGAATTAGCGAAGCAGCCGAGAATCAAGAAGGGGCGAATCAGAATCGCATCGCGATTCAGCTCCACATCGCGATTCAGTCCCGCCCCCTCTCCCGCCTCAGTTGCTCATGACGTACAACAGAAAGTACGGATGGGTCCCGTTGTAGCCGGACGGGATCGACTGGCCCACCGTCAGCTGGCTTTGGTCGCCCGAAAGGTACCATCCCGTAAGGCTCGTGATCGGATATTGCGCATTGGCCGCGCCGACCGTCTGGTTGTTTGTGCTCGTCGACAAATGCATGACGAAGTAATAGTCCGACAAGGTCGATAGGTTGAGTGTCAACGGATCCAGCCGGATGACGCAGGGATTGGTGACGCTTACGGGTTGTGTAGGGCACACTTTCTTGTTGGTCAGAGAAATGATCGGGTTGGAGACGCCTTTTAATTTCACAGGTGTAACCGCGGTGATTTTGTAGTTTCCCCGCTTGGTGGTGTAAAGGACCATGTGGCCGATGTCCGCTTCGGTTCCCGCCGTGAAGCCAATGTACAAGACCGTGGTTTTGATCTGAGCCACAGCCGGGAAGATGAAGGCTCCGGCTATGAGGTTGAGGGCGGAATAATCTGACCATTGGTTGGAGCTCGAGACCGGGCCGCCGACCCCAGCTACTAGGTTGATCGGAGGCGCGGCCGGACGTTGTTGTGCGACTACGGTACTGGCAAGACACGCGAAAGCAATAGCAAACATCGGTAAGGTTGACATTGTGAGTTTTCGGGTTATCACTGATTCCCTCCTGGCAGTATTGGGCGATCAAGCCCTACATATATAAGCGGAAAATCTCAGGAAATCGGCTCACGAAATCAGAGTTTTTTTTTAGAACTCATAGGACGCGCTTGCCTAGCTGGGTCACAATCACTTGCCTCGCGCCGGGGAGCTTCGGCAAGTCTTTCTTGACCTCGCCAATTCAGAAGGAGGCCATGTCTACTTGAATTGCGGAGATCCAAACTAGGAGGTCTTCCAACCGCTCTCGATCTTGCGGGAACCGGAGGTTTGTGAGATTTGTGCAGCTCCGTACAGGGCAGCACACGCGCGACCTTGAGATAAGCGGCACACCCGGACTGTCCGCCCAAAGGTGAGTGCGCTCTACGGGTTCGGCGGAGCACTCAGGAGCTCGCAATGCTCCACGCACATCACCGTCTCAATCTCGACGTTGGCTTTCTTATGGCCGGAGAAGTTGATATCGGGGAGGACCAGGATGGTCTGCGGGCCATTAGCGACGTTGAATGTGCAGTTGAAGCCGAGCGATTGCACGCCCCGCTCTTTGCAACCCGTTTTGTCGAGGGCGTCGGTAAGTGTGATGGTCTTGTCGTAGAACTGGTCGGCCAGGTGCGAGGGGAGCACGGCAACCGTCAAGGGAACGGGCGACTTAATTTTCACGCTGAGTTCCTGGGCATCGTGGTCGGGAGTGAACAGGCTGTAGATCTTAGGGGCCGGCGTCATATCGTATTTTTCTTTTACGATGCGGCGCCAGTGGAACTCGGGCTGGATGCAGTTGTCGACACAACTCCAACTGTAGTACTGGATGTGGAGATCGTTGGGGGAGATGAATTGCCGGGCGCCGGGGCCGAGGATCGCGCCGATGGTGGTTACGACGGGGCGTTCGGGCTTGCGCTCGTCCCGGAGGGTGAGAATCATGGGGCGCTCGGAGGGAAGATGACACTCATAAAGCGCGCTGACGACATGCTCCTTCACGCAGAGGAAGCTGAAGTTCGCGGGAGCCTCCGGATGCTGCATCGCGTTGCTCCACTCGTCGGCCCAAGCCATCGCTACGGTGACGGGAGATCTGGACTCGATGCTGATGTGCATGTTGCCGCCTCCGGCAGCGGGATGGTAGACGCGGCCAGCGTGAAGGCTGGCGGGCTCCATGGGGATGGTCTCGCTGTTGGCGGGAGTCCAGCCGAAAACACGGTCCTGCCCGAAAGTGAACGCGGTGAGGGCGCAGAGCAGCGCGGCGACGATGGCGGAGTTTCGCATAATAACTAAGTATTTGCGGGGTGAAGCCGTGTACATAACGAATTCGCAACGGCGGGGTTACGGAGGTACTAAATGGCCGTGAATCTGGTAGCCTTTACGGTGTCGTCGGAAATGTCGTGGTCACCAAGGTTCATTAATTCCACGAGCTTGATCTCGCGCAGAGTGGCGACGTACTAACTGCTATTAGCAGGCCATAGCCCTCTAAACGGATATTTAAAGGCGGATGGTGAAATTTCGCGTTGCCGAGAGTGAAAGTAAGCGTAGTAAGAAGCGAGGCTGACTTGGGATCAACTAACCTGCATCTGCCTTTCAATGTCGTCCGCCCGCTGCTTGGCGTCCGTGAGATTCATACCAGTCGAGATCAACAGCTTGATGGCATCGGCCTTGCGTCCCTGAGCCACCAGCGTTCGTATTGAAGAATCCAGATGTACAGAAATGGACATTGCAGGCGCCGTTGCGCCGGCTGCGTGCCCCGGCCTCAGAAGCTGCATGATCTGGGATTGCAGTGCCAGGCACCTGCCGCTAGTGTCGCCATAGCCACTCGACAGCGGAATCGATCCTTTCGCCGTAAGCATTGCCAAACGATAAGTAGGGCGTCCCGATGTGCTAGGTGCGCTCTCGAGCACGACGTCCTTGACTTCGTCGAACGGCATGCTGCCCGCTCGACTCTTCCCGAAGCGCAAAGTCTGCCAACGAACCATTCTTTGCGTCGAGTCGAAGACAAACGTGTATTTACTTAGGCAAAGCACGGCGCATACTGCCATAACCGAAGCGGGAACAGCGACTCTCTTGTTGCCTGCAGAGAAAGCGGCGGCAAGCAGAATCAGGCCTATCACCCCGAACACGGCGGAAAGCCACATGCTGTTCTGAACCACCAGCACTGCGTCTGTATGGCGCTGGATCTTCATCTAGAATTTCTTTTTTTTGCGCGCAGGAAACCGACAAGAGAAAGGCGCATTCCTGGAAATGCTCTAGGTTTAAGTGCTCAAAGGCCGTAGCTCTGTTCTACTGATGTGCGGTTGACCCTTCCGGGGGAGGCGCCAAAGGCGCAATGGCCCGCGCTCCTTCATCCACCTGAGCCATAGGCTCGGGCAGCGGATGCTCCAAGGCCACAGCCAGCACCTGGTCCATGGTATCGACGAAGTGCATCTTCATCGCGGAACGCAGATTCTCCGGCACCTCGGCAAGATCCTTCTCATTGTCCTGAGGTAGAATGACCTCGAACAATCCAGCACGGTGAGCGGCCAGAAGTTTTTCCTTTAATCCACCAATCGGCAACACCTTACCGCGAAGCGTAATCTCCCCGGTCATCGCCAGATCGCGACGAACCGCAATCTTGCTCAGAGCACTCGAAATTGCAGTCGCGATGGTTATTCCGGCGGATGGCCCATCCTTAGGGATCGCGCCTTCCGGTACATGCACGTGAATATCGATGTTGCGGTAGAAGTCGCGCGCCAAACCCAGCCGTCCCGCGCGTGAGCGCACGTAAGACATCGCCGCCTGGGCTGACTCCTGCATCACGTCACCGAGCTTCCCGGTCAGGGTAAGCTTGCCCTTGCCATCAACGACCGTAGCTTCGGTGCTGAGAATCGATCCCCCGACTTCCGTCCACGCCAGACCAGTGACGAGTCCCACTTCGCTGCGTTCGTGGGCCAGCGTATCGCGGAACTTGATCACGCCCAGGTAATCATTCACATTGTTCTGCGCGATTGCGATGTTGTAGTCGGTGCCTTCCTTGACCACTTTCCGCGCGACCTTGCGACAGACGTTGCCGATTTCGCGTTCCAGGTTGCGCACGCCCGCCTCGCGTGTGTAGGAGCGAATGAGCCCGGATATGGCGTCGTCAGAGAATTTGATGTTCTTATCGGTGAGCCCGGCCTGTACCATCTGCTTCTTGACCAGGAACTGTTTCGCGATCTCAACCTTTTCCTGTTCGGTGTAGCCATGCAGCCGCAACACTTCCATACGGTCCTGCAGCGCCGGAGGGATGGTGTGGATGACATTCGCGGTTGCGATGAAAAACACTTGGGAAAGGTCGTACTCGACGTCAAGGTAATGATCGACGAACATGAAATTCTGTTCGGGGTCGAGGACCTCGAGCAGCGCGGCCGATGGATCACCGCGAAAATCCATGGACATTTTGTCCACTTCATCCAGCATGAAGACGGGATTTTTTGTCCCGGCCTTCTTCATCATCTGAATAATCTGTCCCGGCAGTGCCCCGATATAGGTCCGGCGATGGCCGCGAATTTCGGCTTCGTCGCGAACTCCACCCAGCGACATGCGCACAAACTTCCGTCCGGTCGCCTTCGCGATCGACATCCCCAGCGAAGTCTTGCCAACTCCCGGCGGCCCGACGAAACAGAGGATGGAACCCTTGGGATTCTTCACCAACTGACGGACTGCGAGAAATTCAAGAATGCGCTCCTTGATCTTCTCGAGGCCATAATGATCTTCGTTGAGAACTTTTTCGGCGCGGCTGATATTGCGAATTTCCTTCGAGCGCTTCTTCCACGGCACGGCCAGCAACCAGTCCAGATAATTGCGTGAAACTGTGGACTCCGCTGACATTGGCGGCATGGCTTCGAGCTTCTTCAGTTCCTGCACGGCTTTGTCGCGCACGTCTTTCGGCATGCCGGCGGCGTCGATCTTCTTCTTCAGTTCGTCGAACTCGCTCTTTTCGCCGCGGCCCAGTTCCTTCTGGATAGCTTTGATCTTCTCGTTGAGGTAGTACTCTTTCTGCGCCCGCTCCATCTGCCGCTTTACCCGCGACTGAATGGTACGATCCATATTCAGCTTTTCAATCTCGATGTCGAGCACGTCGCCAATCCGGCTCAAGCGCTCAGCGGGATCGAAGATCTCGAGTAACTCCTGCTTTTCTTCGATAGAAAGCTGCAGGTTGGCGGCAATCGTATCCGTAAGCTTCGCCGGATCTTCCATACGCACAGCCGCGATCATGGTTTCGTAGTTCAGTGACTGGCAAAGTTTCACGTACTGCTCGAACAACCCGGTAACGCGCTGCATCCCGGCTTCGATCTGCGGGTTGGTTTCGGTGGCATAACGCGCCAGGCGAACCGACGCCTGCATGAATCCCTCAGTCTCCGTGACCGCCAGAATTTTGCCGCGCTCGATGCCTTCGACCAGCACCTTAATATTGCCGTCAGGCAGCTTGAGACTCTGCACAATATTGACTACCGTGCCCACCTGGTAAATTTCGTTGGGTTTAGGCTCGTCCATGCTGGCGTCGTGTTGCGTCGCGAGAAAAATCTTCTTGTCCGAGGCCAGGGCCTCTTCGAGCGCATGCACGCTCGACTCCCGCCCGACTACAAACGGCGTCATCATGTAGGGGAAGATGACCACATCGCGAATGGGCATCATGGGCAACTTCTTGGTTTCGAATTTTTCCTTGGATGTGGTCACTATATCTCCCGGCAACTTGACTCTCAGCTCTATCTTGGCTTCAGGCGTTAGGCTTTAAAAGCTGAGGCCTCAAGCCTGTAGCCTTATCCCGCCTTTTCCATCATCGCGAACGACGCACTGTGTTTCTCAACCATCTGCTGCGTCACTTCGAATTCCTTCACCTTTTTCTGGCTGGGCAGATGGTACATCAAATCGAGCATTAGTTCTTCCAAAATCATGCGCAAACCGCGAGCGCCCACTTTGCGAGCCATGGCCTGCCGCGCCACCGCCCGCAGAGCGTCCTCGCTGAACTTCAGGCGAACGTTCTCAAACTCGAACAACCGCTGATATTGCTTGACGATAGCGTTTTTCGGCCGGGTAAGAATCTCAATCAACGCAAACTCGTCGAGATCTTCCAGCACGCCAACCACCGGCAACCGTCCGACAAATTCCGGAATCAAGCCAAACTTGATCAGGTCCTCGGGCTGCACATCGCTGAGCAACTCGAAATTGCGCTTACGCGCCGTAGCGGGCTCTTCGACTTCACCCTCTTCACCCATCTTGAAACCGAGCGATTTCTTGCCCGCCCGCCGCCCAATAATCTTCTCCAGGCCGACGAACGCGCCCCCGCAAATGAAAAGGATGTTGGTCGTATCGACAGGGGTGAACTCCTGATGCGGATGCTTCCGGCCACCTTGCGGCGGAACATTGGCGACCGTGCCTTCGAGGATCTTCAGCAGCGCCTGCTGCACGCCTTCTCCGGAAACGTCGCGGGTAATCGATGGGTTCTCGTCCTTGCGGCCGATCTTGTCCACTTCGTCGATGTAAATGATGCCAGTCTGCGCCCGTCCCACGTCACCGTCGGCCGCCTGCAGCAGCTTGAGGATAATGTTTTCTACGTCCTCGCCGACGTACCCTGCCTCGGTCAAGGTAGTCGCATCCACGATGGCGAATGGCACATCCAGCATCCGGGCCAAAGTCTGGGCCAATAGGGTTTTACCCGTCCCGGTCGTGCCGATGAGCATGATATTCGACTTGGTCAGCTCGATCCCGTCACTTGTACGTTGACGGTTCATATAGATGCGCTTGTAGTGGTTGTAGACGGCCACAGCCAGCTTTTTTTTCGTCTGCTCCTGGCCGATTACGTACTCATCCAGGAAAGTCTTGACCTCTTGCGGCTTGGGAAGGGTATTGGGTGTTGCAGCAGCAGGGGTTGCCGCCCGATCATCTTCCAGGATCGAATTGCAGACCGCCACGCACTCATCGCAAATGTAGGCCCTGGGATAGTCGCTTGGGGACGAAATCAGTTTGGCTACCGCGTCCTGCGACTTATGGCAGAACGAACAACGTAGGATTTCCTCAGTGCCTGTTCTGTTTTTCACTCGGCTCAACTCCTTATTGTTACTTTAACCTCCCGGCACTCCAGCGATATTGCCCTAGGGCAACTGGGGGAGAAATCTCTTTGCGCCGAGACCTCCTGAAATGTAATCGGCGAATGCCGATCATACCCTCATCTGGTCTTATAGATGATATCGTCTATGATTCCATATTCCTTAGCCTGCTGCGCGTTCATGATGAAGTCGCGCTCCACGTCCTTCTCCACTTTTTCCAGCTTCTGCCCCGTGTGCTTGGCCAGTAACTGGTTTGTAATCTCTCGCATACGCAGGATTTCTCGCGCGTGAATGTCGATGTCCGTAGCCTGACCCGAGAGCCCCCCCATCGAGGGCTGGTGGATCAAAATCCGCGAATTAGGCAAGGCCAGCCGTTTCTTATTCTCCCCCGCCGCCAGCAAAAGGGCAGCCATCGAAGCCGCTTGCCCAATGCAAATCGTAGTCACATCATTCTTCACGTACTGCATGGTGTCATAAATCGCCATACCCGCGGTAATCGACCCGCCCGGCGAATTCACATATAACTGAATATCCTTCTCCGGATCTTCCTGCGCCAGAAACAGCATCTGCGCAATCACCAGATTGGCGATGTTGTCGTCAATCGGCGTCCCAATAAAAATAATGTTGTCCCGCAAGAGCCGCGAGTAAATGTCATAAGCCCGCTCCCCGCGCCCGGTTTGTTCAATCACCATCGGAACTAGCATTAGCCGTTTCCCTTTCACACTCCTGATCCTGCTTGCTTTGGCTTCTAAAGGGGATCGGAAGCGACCTACGCGGACTGATGATACAGAAAGTCGAGGGTCTTTTCGTTGCGGATTCTATTTCGGATTCTATCCAGCGCCCCATCGCGTGTCAAACGCGACCGGATAGCCTCCGGCGTCTGCTTCGACTGCTCGGCCAAAGCCACGACCTCGCGATCGATTTCCGCATCGCTGACCTCGATTTTCTCCTCCTCGGCAATCTTTTCCAGCAACAGCGCAGCCTTCACTTCCTGCACCGCCTGATCCCGCTGCCCACTCCGCAGCCGGTTCAAATCCATCTTCTTCATGTCTTCCGTTTTCATACCCTGAGCCGCCAGCGCCCGCAATCCGCGATCCAGACGAATATCGATCTGGTGGTCGACCAGTGCCTCCGGCACCTCAAAATCATTACGCTTCACCAACTCAGCCACCAGTTTGTCTTTGGCTTCGCGCTCGGCGTTGTGTTTCTTCTCCGCCTCCATGCCCTCGCGGATCCGCTTCCGCACATCCCCAAGATCCGCAAACTCCCCTAACTCTTTCGCGAACGCGTCATTCAACTCCGGCAGACTCTTTTGCTTGATGCCTTTCACCTGAACGGTGTAAGTAAAGGTCTTCCCGGCTAACCGCTGATCAGAAAAATCCTGGGGATAATGCACATCAAACGTCCGCTCATCCCCCGCGGACGCCCCGCGCAAATTTTCGGTAAACTCCGGCATCGTACCCTGGCCGCCGATTTCGACAAGAATGTCATCCATGTGTACAGGGTTCGATCCGGTCGGACCCGGCGTTACTGGGCTTATGGCAGCACCTTCCGCGTCCTTCGGTTTTCCGTCTAGTGAAACCTGCGCGAAGTCACCATCCCCCAGCGGACTCCCCTCGATCGAAGTAAACGTGGCCCGCTGCTCCTGCAAACTTTTCAGCGCCTGCTCCACTTCCTCATCGGTAATCGAAATATCCGGTTTATCAGCCCGCAGCTCCTTATAGTCTTCGACCCGAACAGTCGGCATCACTTCAAAGCTGGCCTTAAACCGCAAAGGCTCACCATCGTGAACATGCAGATCAGACACCTGCGGCTGCGATACCGGGGTCAGGCCAAGCTTGTCAGTCTCTTTGCGGAAATATCGCGGCACCAGCGCCTCGACCACATCGCTCTTGATGCCCTCGGCAAAGCGTTGCTTAATGATGGAGGCGGGAGCATGCCCTGTACGAAACCCAGGGATGCGGGCAAGCTTCTGGTACTTTTGGATTAGAGTCTCAGTTTCGCGGGCAACATCTGCCGCCGGGATCTCGACTTGGATCTCCCGCTTGGTGCTGCTACTAGTTTCAGTGGGGCTCACGTGTACCTTTCGGGGACAACCGGCAATTCAGAAGCCCGGCCCAATCCGGACCACCTCAAAAACCACCGGCCTACAGTCATGAGTGTAAAGACAGAAGGAGAGCACCGTCAAACCCCAGGCCAACTTTTTCTGTGCCATTTCGGGACTTTAGTAACTGCCTCAGATGAAGGATACTGCTTTCACAGGAATCCAACCTACGAACCCAAGAGCCGGGGGCGCAGCGGCTTCGTTTTTGTCGCAAACGCCATGAGCCATCTCTTGGAACGTGCCGTACTGTTCGTCGTCAAGGTAGCGGGCCAAGTGACAGGCGAAGGTGGGCGCTTCAATGAACTCCATCCGTGCCTGATAGCGGACTCTACAATTTTGCTTGCCCAACAGGGCCAAGGTTGATGCATAAAGCCTGTAAACTAAATTCATGCCAGAACTTCCCGAAGTTGAAACCATTGCTCGTGGTCTAGCGAGCCGGGTCACTGGCGACGTAATCGAGTCCGTGTGGCTTGGATCCAAGCCGGAACCGCTGAAGTCATCGGCATCTGAGATTGTTAACACTCTCGAATCCAAGCGTATTGCCGGCGTACGCCGTGTAGGGAAGCACATCGTATTCGATCTGGAAAATGGAGTACGAGCGTCCTCGCCCGTCCCACGAAAATCTCGCAGGAAGTCCCTAAAAACAGACGTACCTTCATCGACCTCGGCTCAATGGATCGTGCACCTCGGCATGACCGGGAGGATGCTTGTCTGCAAGCCCAACGAAGCCATCGAAAAACATACGCACGCCGTTGCCAGGCTTGCCTCTGGAAGGGAACTGAGGTTTGTCGATCCACGTCGCTTTGGACGTCTTAGCGTGGCCCACGGATTTGAAGCCGCCGGCTCCGAACCACTTGAAGTCGAACTGGATTTCTTCGTGGGGTTGTTCCGGAAGCGCAACACCCCAATCAAAAGCGCGTTGCTGAACCAGAAACTGCTGCGCGGCGTGGGCAACATTTATGCCGACGAATCGCTGTTCCGCGCTGGCATCCGGCCTCGGCGCCGAGTCGACTCATTAACTCGCAAGGAAGTCCCCCGGCTTTACGCCGCTATCCAAGAAGTGCTTAAAGAAGCCATTGCGCTCGGCGGGTCCTCCGTCTCTAACTACGTAGACGCCGATGGTAAGGAAGGATTTTTCCAACTCCAACACCGGGTCTACGGACGGGAAGCGGAGCCGTGCCTGGTTTGCAAAACGCCTATCAAGCGCGTCGTGATCGCCGGCCGCAGCAGCCACTATTGCCCCAAATGCCAGAAGTAAAACTAACTACGTTGCCGTCGCCCGTTCCGTTACCTTTTTAAATGCATTCAGGAAAATATCATTCTGCTCCGGCGTGCCGATCGTGATTCGGATCGCGGTCGGGGCACCCCAAGGAGCCAGCGGCCTCACAATTACGCCTTCGGCCTGAAGTCGTTTGGCGACGGCGGTGGCATCGTCGCCCAAGTCGCAATACAGAAAGTTGGCCCAGGTGGAAAGGGGATGGTAGCCCAGATCGGCAATCCCCGCGATAAGCCGCTCGGCTTGCTCGGCGTTGTTCCTCAGTGTTTTCTGGATATGAGCTTCATCATCGAGGGCGGCCATTGCGGCCGCCTGAGCCACCGACGACACAGAGAATGTGGTTCGCATGCGTGCGAAATACGACATCAATTCGGCAGGGCCAATCCCGTACCCAACCCTGACTCCCGCCAAGCCATGCGCTTTCGAGAACGTACGCAGCACGACCACTTTGCGGCCTTGGTTCACATAGTCGAGCGCTCGCGAGTACTCGATGGCACGAGTGGCGGCAAAGTATTGTGCGAAATCGTAATACGCTTCATCCAGGATAACGATTACGTGTTCCGGCATCCGGTCGAGAAAGCTATCCAGTTTCTGTGCGGAAACGACCGTGCCAGTCGGATTATTAGGATTAGAAACGTAGATGATGCGAGTATGCTGATCGACCGCCGAGGCAATGGCATCCAGATCAAATCCATCGTCGCGCATCGGAACTTGGATGAACTGTCCTCCGGCCGCCTGCGTGGCAATCGGATACACGATGAATGAACGCTCGCTGGTGATCGCGTTGAGCCCAGGCGAGAGCAAAGTACGTGCAATAATCCCCAGCAATGCGGTAGAGCCAGCGGTAGGAACGATTTGCTCCGGCTGAACCTTGTGGAGTTCGGCCAATTTCTGACGGAGCTCGCCGGCATCGTTGTCGGGATAGAAATTGCTTTCGGCAAGCGCCGACTGCATCGCCTTCACTGCCATCGGCGAAGGCCCGAACGGATTTTCGTTCGAGGCCATTTTGATGCAGTTCACATGGCTCTCCTGTTGCGCTTGACGCAGCGACTTGCCCGGCGTGTACCCGCTCAGGTTTCGTACGTATTCGGGTACAAACTGGCTGTAGTCACTCATCGTGCGGCTATTTAATCTTTACCATGTTGCTCGTAAAGTGTCATCTACCTGGCGAGAGACTTCAATTTAGCGACTTCCTCGGGGGTGAGTTTGCGGAATTTCCCGGGATGCACGTCCAACTCAAGCGGACCATAGCGCACCCGCTTGATCTTTTCCACGTGGTGTCCAATCTCTTCAAACATGCGCCGTATTTGGCGATTCTTGCCTTCGATCAGCGTGACTTCGTACCAGGGATTGGCAGATTCACGAATCACGCGGATCTTGGCTGGTGAGGTTTTGACTCGCTTGCCACGATCCGACGGAATGTAAATACCTTCGCGCAAACGCGCCAAGCCTTCACCAGGCGGATTGCCGGCCACTTTCACCATGTAAGTCTTGGGCACGTGGGAAGCGGCTTTCATCAGACGATTGGCGAACTCGCCGTCATTGGTCAGCAGCAACAGGCCTTCGCTTGCATAGTCTAGACGCCCCACAGGATAAACTCGCGCGCCGGCGCCGTGGAGCAGATCCATAACTGTAGGTCGCCGCTCCGGATCCCGCAGCGTAGTGACGTATCCCTTGGGCTTGTTCATCAGCAGGTAAATGTGCCGCTCCGGGCCGTGCAATAGTTTTCCGTTTACCCGAATGTGATCGCGTTCAGGGTCTGCTTTACTCCCGAGTTCTGTGACCGTTTGCCCATTTACTGATACAAGTCCGCCAGTAATGAGTTCCTCAGCCTTGCGGCGAGAAGCGATTCCAGCGGCCGCGATAATCTTTTGTAGACGTTCAGCAGGCATAGGAACTCAAGCCGGAAATCGGCAAAATGGTTGGATAAGCTGGTATGTCAAGCGGCCGAATCGCTCTCATCCGACGGCTGTGTTTCCACCGTAGCAAGCTCGGCACCTTCGCTATGACCAGGTTCAGAATGCCGATCTGGCGTAGCGCTGTCGTCGCGGACAGATTCGGTTCGTGGTTCGCTGGTTATATCCGCCTGTTCGTTCTCGGTCGGTAGCAAATCGTTCTGGAACGATTCCGCGACCAACTTCTCGAATTCCTCCATACTGGGCAGTTCGCCCACGTCCTTCAGACCAAAGCGCATCAGGAATTCCTTTGTGGTCTTGTAAAGGATGGGCCGCCCTATCACCGCCTTGCGTCCGCCGGTGGTGATCAGCTTACGATCGAGCAGAGTCGCAATCACTCCGTTCGAATCCACACCACGAATTTCGCTGATCTCCGGTACCGTCACTGGCTGTTTGTACGCGATTACCGCAAGTGTCTCGAGCGCGGGCAGAGACAGGCGAATCGGCGGCTTGAGGCTCTTGGCGAACGATCGCACGATATCGTGATGTTCAGGTTTGGTCGACATCCGATACCCGCCCGCAACCTGCCGAATCTCGACACCATGATCGGGAGCGTAATAGTCGACGACCAGTTGCTCCAAGGCGAGACGCACGCGCGACTTGACTTCAGTGCCGTCGGCAGCGCCTTCACTGGTCACCGATTCCTTGACTAATTCGATCAACTGATCCAGCGTGACAGGCGTTTCCGCTGCGTAGATGATGGCTTCGAGTTTGGCTTTAAGGCTCATGATCTCCTGGCTTCAGTTTCTCTTATCTCCAATCGTCGCGCACCGCGGCCTGTTCGGCCATGACTGCTTCAAATCCTACATGCTTGCGCAACAGGATCTCGCCAAACAAGCGGTCTTGCCGTAGTTGAATCGCTTGCAGGCGCACCATCTCCAGCAGCGCCAAAAACATGCAAACCAGCGCTTGTCGCGACTCGACGTTGCGCAACATCTGCTTCAATCGGATTGGCCGGTCTTCCAGCGACAAGCGCCGCCGCAGATACTCAATCATTTGCGCGACGGTGACCGTTTCTTCGTCCACCTGGATCATTGGGCGGTTGCGGGCGCGGTCGAGGATTTGCTGGAATGTCTTCACCAGGTCAATGACGTCGGCGGCGAGTTCCGGTTCAGTACCTTCCGCATCACGAAAGTCTTTCAGCGCCGGGTTCGACCACACCGCATCTTCGATCTGCTGTTTCTGCATCAGCATCTGCGCCGCAGACTTGAATTTCTCGTGCTCGATCAGGCGGTTGACCAGTTCCGCGCGAGGGTCGTCTTGCGCATCCGAAGCTGCCGCAGGGTCGCGAGGCAACAGCATTTTCGACTTGATGTGAATCAGCACCGCGGCCATGTAAATGAACTCGGCCGCCACGTTCACATCCAGTTCACGCAGTTTTTCGACATACGCCAGATACTGTGCAGTGATCCTTCCTATCGGAATATCGTAGATGTCGATATCTTGCTTGCGAATCAAATGAAGCAGCAGGTCGAGTGGGCCTTCGTAGACATCGCCTACGGTCACGGCAAAAGGGAAGTCGCTCTGCTCATTCCGAGATGTTTTCTGCTCACGCGGAGCGGAACTCTCCACCAGCCCTGGACCAAGATCCAACGCTGCCGTACCATCGAAAGCACTTTTTGCTTCTTCGCTCATCGTGCTCGTCTACTTCGCACCCTGCCGAGTTCGCGGGTCCTCATACTCAAAGAGAAATTCCCATGGCATCCCGCACCTCGCTCATCGTAGCGTTGGCGACCTCGCTTGCCCTTGCGGAGCCTCCCTCCAGAATATCCCAAGCCAGCCGCGGATTCTCCTCATATTTCTTGCGACGTTCCTGCATGGGATTCAAGATGTTAACTAGATCGTCCGCCACCCAGCTTTTGCACTCGATGCAGCCGATCCCGGCCGAGCGGCATCCTTCGTTAACTTTCGCCATCGTGACCGGATCGCTGAAGATCTTGTGCAGGTCGCCGACTGGACAAACATCGGGGTTTCCCGGATCAGTGCGGCGTACGCGCGCCGGATCCGTCACCATCGTCTTTAGCTTCTGCCGTACCACGGGCTCCGGATCGGTGAGCATGATCGTATTTCCGTATGATTTCGACATCTTGCGCCCGTCGGTTCCTGGGAGCTTCGGCGTTCTCGTGAGCAGCGGCTGCGGCTCGGGGAAAACCAGCCCACTGTGGAGCTTATAAAACAGATTGAATCGGCGGGCGATCTCACGAGTTAATTCCACGTGCGGTACTTGATCTTCACCCACGGGAACAAAGTCGCCTTTGTAAATCAGAATGTCCGCCGCCTGCAGCACGGGATACCCCAGAAAGCCGTAAGTGTTCAGGTCTTTCTCGGTAATGTTTTCCTGCTGCTCCTTATAGGTAGGCACGCGTTCCAGCCAGCCCAGCGGCGTAATCATGGAAAACAGCAGATGCAATTCCGCATGCTGCGGCACGTGCGACTGGATGAACATCGTGCAGCGCTCCGGATCGAGCCCTGCGGCCAGCCAGTCGAGCAGAACATCGATGGAGTTTTCCTTCAGCCGCGAAGTGTCCGCGTAGTCCGTGGTCAGAGCGTGCCAGTCAGCGACGAAGAAGTAACATTCGTACTGGTCCTGCATGGCCACCCAGTTTTGCAGAGCGCCGACATAATTGCCCAAATGCAATTTGCCGGTCGACCGCATTCCGCTTACCACTTTTTTTCGTTGATTCGATCCAGAAGGCATCAGACTCTCAAGAGGATGTAGTTAAAAACTCCGACCACGGGAAAGATCAGCTTGCCCAAAAGTCCGCCCCCCAGAAACACCAGTGCCATGAGAGCGAACATCCCCACCGTATCGTAAATCCGCAGTATCTCAGGGGACAGAAAGTGGCGCAGCACATGGCTGCCGTCCAGCGGTGGAACTGGAATCAGATTGAAGACTCCAAGAATAATGTTGATCACCATCAGTTCGTAGAAAAGCACAACGACCGGCATCAGAAGCGAGTCCGTTTGATTAGCCAGGAGGTCCAAATGACCTGGATATACGAGAGGAATCAAGTGGACGATGCTCGCCCCCAACCGCGAGCTCAAGGCAACAAAAATCAAAGCCAGCACTGCCACGGTGGCCACTATGAAATTGCTGATCGGTCCGACCACCGCCGTAAGAATGTCGTCCATCACCGGGTTCTTGAAATTCCTTGGATCCACGGGGGTAGGTTTAGCCCAACCGATCACGGGAAGATGAGTCACCTTGGCGATCAGAGGCAGTAAGACTGTTCCCACGGGATCAATGTGCTTGATGGGATTCAGTGTAACCCGGCCCAGCATTCGTGCAGTCTGATCACCACGGCGGCTCGCCATCCAGGCATGCGCCGATTCGTGGACGCTGATCGCGAACAGGAAAACGATCAGCTGAAACAGAATGTCAACATATTGCAGGGTCATCAGGCTTTGACCTGATACTAACACGCGAGTCTTTTAATCCCGCGAATCAGGCCGGTGGCCGACAGCGGCGGCTCTACGATCCAGTTCGCGGAACTCCCGCCATGCTTTATAATTCGCGCCGCTGTGATCACTCTCGCCCGCAAACTCCGCGTGGTGGACTACTTTGCCCTGGGTTGGGGCACGATGGTCGGCGTGGGATGGCTGGTCGTGATGGATGACTGGCTGCTACGCGGCGGCGCCATGGGCGCGATTCTCGGCTTCGCCATTGGTGGAGTGCTGCTGCTGCCGATCGGCTACGTGTACGGTCAACTGGTTACGGCGATGCCAGATGCGGCAGGTGAAATCGCATACACCGCCAAAGTTTTTCCGCAAGCGATCAGCTTTGCCACCGGTTGGATGATGATCCTCGCATATTTCATCGTGTGTCCGTGGGAGGCCGTTGCAGTCGGTAAGATCGCGGGTTATATCTTTCCCGCGCTGGATTCGATGGAACTCTACCGCATCGCGGGCCATCCAGTCTATCTGCCGCATTTGGTGATCGGTCTGGGTCTGACGGGTCTGCTCACGCTGCTCAATTATCGCGGCATCCGGTTAAGCGCCACCTTTCAGAATTGGACCGCCTTCGGAACACTGGCGTTGTTTGCGATCTTCGTCGGCGTTGGTATGAGCAAAGGTTCATCACGGAATTTCCCGCCACTGTTTACTCATAGCCCGTTCGTATCCGTGATTCTGGTAATGCAAATCGTCCCCTACTTTATGACTGGGTTTGAATCAGTCGTCAAAGGCGCGGAAGAAGCTAATCCTGAATTCCGCTCTCGCGGGTTTTTCAAAGCGATCTGGATGGCGATTGTGGTCGGGATTCTTTTTTACACCATAGTAGTCGCTGCAGTGGGATATGTCGCACCATGGAAAGATCTCACTCATGAAAGATTCATGACTGCAGTTGCTTTTGAGCGCGCGGTGGGCTCGCGTTGGATCGTAAGCGTAATTCTAGCTGCCGCACTGCTCTCGCTTTTCAAAGTGTTCAACGGAAATTTTATCGCTGCCAGCCGATTGCTGTTCGCCATAGGGCGTCGCGGCTTGGTGGACCAGCGTCTCGGCTACGTGCACCCACGCAATCAGACGCCTTCCATCGCGGTACTCTGCATCGGACTGGCGACGGCCGCATGCATGTTTCTGGGCGACGCCACGCTCGTGCCCATTTCCGAAGTTGGCTCAGTGGCTTCCGCCGTCGGATGGACAGCCGCCTGCGCGGCTTATTACCGGATGGGTCTCGCGCCTCGCGAACGTTTCGTCGCTGCTGTCGGAGTGATGGTCGGACTGCTCATGATCCTAATGAAAATTGCTCCCGGCATTCCAGGTCATTTCAGTAGATACGAATGGCTCGCACTGGGAATATGGAGCCTGATTGGACTCAGCCTGAGTTGGCGCCGAAGGTCTGTTTCGATCACTTCTGTAGAGACGCGATCCTGAATCGAGATTTAGTACTGCTCCTCAAGGTTTGAGGGCAGCTTGCGTCTCAGAGGGTAAGGTCGGCGAGACGTGTGGTTCCGTCAGCGTACCTGTGATGCTAAAACCAGAGTTCCCTTCATGCATAAGTTTCAGATCCAGGATACGAGTCAGAGATGCGGTACCGCTCACTTGATAGCTGCCCGTTGGAGTCTCTAGATTGCCTTCCTGAATTTCAAATTTGCCGTCCTGCAGGGATAAGTGAGCTGCGAAACGATGCATTTGCAACGGCCCAGTCCCGCCGGGAAGCGCAACGTGGCCCAGGATACCGTCCCGCGCTTCGACCTTCAGTGTGCTGGTGGCCGATGCGAACAATTCAGTCGCGTCCAGCCCTGATGTTTTCACGCGATAGGCGGCCGTTGCCGAACCTGTGATCCAATCGTCGTTCATACTTTTGGATAGTTGATTGAGCGCGATCCCGCTCAATGTGCCGCTTCCGGCATATTCGGGAGGCTTTGCGGTAAAGTCGGCTTCCCATTCACCGATATGCCTGCCGCCCAAAACATCGCCACGCAGATTAGACAGTCGCAGTTTCCCCTTGTTCAGTTCCACATTCGCCGAGACTCGGTTCCCGACGAGTTTATGCACCAGAACGCTATTGGCCGTGAGCTTGCCGGTTGCGCGTACTGTGAGCAAGAACGGAACCCCCGTCGGAGGTGAAGAAAGAAAGCGGTACCAAGGCTGTTTGTGAACGTGAGGATTCATTAGTTGGTTCAATCGGTCGGTCGAAATTTCGTCGGTATGTAGATCGAAGCGAACCGGGCACGAGTCCGAATTACTGCATGGCCGCGGGAGTGCTAGAGATCCTCTCCACGAAGTGTCCGCGATCGAAGCCGTTAAGTTTTGCACTTCAATTTGTTCTGGTGCCAGGAGAACATTTGCAGAAGCGATTTCCACCGGCGCATTCAACCCGCGTACTTCAGCGTGAATCGAGTGCAGCTGGACCTTTCCGACAGCTTTCGGAGGGACGAATCCCGACCAGCCACCGGCAACTTGCAGATCGATCTTTGCCATGCCCTCGGCGGCGATGTGGGGAGCAGGAATTCCCACCATCCGCGCCAACTGCAGCAGATGTTGCACCTGCGCGTCACCTTGTACAACAAAGCTGTATGCCGAGCGCGAAGCCCAGCCACGCACGGTTGCAGGGACTGGCCTTCCCAAAGCTAAATTAAATGGACCGACGTCAAGGCGAGGTCCTGACGGAGAGTCAACATGTTCCCGGGCGCTCACTCGTAATTTTGGCCCTATCGCGGAAGACACAGCGAAGGGAACACTGCCCAGCACTGACTCAGTTTTGTTTAGTTTCGATCCAAACTCGAAGCCAGAGGTTTCGCCACTGCCTTCCCAAGCCGCGTCGCTCGCTCGTATATCGGCGGCGCGTCGAAACTTCACATTCCCATTCACCCGGCCCGCTGCAATCAAATCATCCGGCAAACCCTGCTTGGCATGGCGTGCGAGCGCAATCAGCGACTGAATGGGTAAATCCCGAGCGGTCAACGCAAGATCATAATTGGGAGAGGAGAACGGACCGTGGACGATGCCAGCAATGGTAACCGCGCCATCGCCGACCGGACCGCTGCAGGCAACCTCGGACAGCGTGTGATCCACAGAGCTGTAACGGCCGTTGCAGTGGGCCGCCAGCTTTAAATCGCCACCACCAAAAATGTCATAACGGCGGAAATCCTGCACGGAGGCTGCCGCCACGATCGCAAGATCCGCGGGCGTACCTGTGAGGGTCGTAGAAATCTTGATCCCCCCGCGCCAGCCCTTGTCGTTCCCGTACGTGAGCTTGGTGACTTGGCCGAGTTGCGCGCGATCCCACTGCAGAGTGAACTGCAGCGGCGTGTTGCGCAGAGTTGCCGCCCTCAGCCATGATCCGTCGACAGTAAGCGTGCCCGTGTCACTGAGATTGAAATCGGTGCGCACCGGTCGCGCTTTCAGCCGCACGCCCCACGCATTCTCCGAGTCCTGCCACAAAGCGAAATCTGCCTCGGTTAGCGCGTAAGGTTTTTTTTCCGGTCCGAACTTGAAATTGATTCTGCCGCGGTCCGCCTCAATGTAGGGAAAGCCCGGGCGCCTTTCCGTTTTCGACTTGCTGGTGGGAGCCACAGATATTTGTGCCGTACGCTCGATGAGATTCTCCAGATTCCAATGTCCTGCAGGATTCCGTACCAGATTAAGGCTGGGCTCGGTAAGGCTCAGCCGCGCGATCTCGATCCGTCCGCGGAGAAGTGAAGTGATACGCAGCGACGCCGTTACCTCCGACGCACGAAGCATCGCTTCGGCCCCGAAGGCCGGGTCATCATGGACCACGAAATTCTCAAGATCGAACCCAGGGGTGGGGAGCAGTCGAAGCTTCACCGCCGCGACCTCCACGGGCCGCCCCAATGTCAGACTTATAGAATTAACGATGCGCGCCTTTAAGTGATTTGCGCCCGGCCGTACGAGAAACAGCGCCAGGACCACGACCACGGCCAGCGTCACCACTCCGCGCTTTGATCGAAATAAACTCACTGAACCGCCTTGAAAGTACGACGCCAACGGGTTTCATCAAAGAAGTGGATGACCACATGAGCCAGAAACCCAACTCGTTGGCCGACTTCTCTCTCCAGATACTGACCCGCCGGCGTTTCAAACGACCAGTAAATAAACATCGGCCGCCCAATCACGTTTTGCTGAGGGATAAAACCCCAATAACGGCTGTCGAGACTCACGTCGCGATTGTCCCCCATGCCGAAGTAGCTGTTTGGAGGAATTACGACGTCGTCGCCCTGAATATGCTGCGGCAGAGCAAGTTCCCAGTCGGGGGTGACGTTGCTGAATTCAGTCGGGGCCACTGCGGGGAAATTGTCGCGGTAAGGATTGTAGCTTGCCTCGCCGCCTTGATGAATCACATAGGGCTCATTCAGCTTTTCCCCGTTGCGATAGACCACGCCATCGCGCAAATGAATACGATCTCCAGGAATGCCGATGATTCGCTTGACCACGTAGAGGCCAGGTTCCGCGGGCGAGAGAAACACGACGATGTCCCCATGGCGTATCTGCCGATAGGGAAGGATGGGGCCAAGCCAACGCGTCCGTGGCGCGAACTGCTCGCGGTTCACGAACACGTGATCTCCGATGAGCAGAGTGTTCTCCATCGAACTGGAAGGAATCTCAAATGCCTGCACGATGAAGGTGATAATGAACAGACCAGTTACCAGCACTGCCGCCAGAGAAGCGAGAAACTCAACCGTCGTCTCACGCGGTTTTTCCGCCTGCATATTTTCGTTCTTGGCCACTAGGTTTTTTCCTGTTATTGGGGCGATGCCCGCCCTTAGTTGACTACTCGAAATGTACGGTCCCAGCGCGTGAGCTGAAACAAATGGCTGACCGCGTAAGCGAAGTGATAAAGTTTATCACTCGGCGTGGAAGAAACCGGCATATCCTCCTCCGCAGTTCGCACCGACCAATAAATCAGCAGCGGACGCCCGATGATGTTTTCCCGGGGCACGAAGCCCCAATACCGGCTGTCAAGGCTCTCGTCCCGGTTGTCGCCGAGCACGAAATAGTGGCCCTCGGGGATAATCAGTTCGCCATCCTCGACCAACTTTTTCATCTGCAACCACCATCCACCCTCCAGGCCCGGAACTGGAATATCCGTGCGTGGAAACTCGTCCCGAAAGATGTCGCGAACCGACGAACTGTAACGCGCATAGGATTCTGCCAGCGGTGTGCCGTTCACATAGACCAGCCGGTTAATCAGGCGTATGCGATCTCCCGGCACCCCGACGACGCGCTTTACGAAGTGTTCGCTGGGATGAACCGGATAGTGAAAAACCACAATATCTCCGCGATGCACCGTGCGGTAAGGCAGGATGCGGTCCAGGAACCTGCTTCCCCCGTAGCAAAACTTGTCCACCAGCAGGTAATCCCCAATGAGCAACGTGTTCTCCATGGACTCCGAGGGAATCTGGAAAGCCTGGATGATAAACGTGATCACAAAAACCGCAATCACCACCGTGGTCAGCAGCGATTGCAGTGAGATCAACCAGTCCGGGTGTGGCGTTTTCACCATATACTTCCGGCTAGGGACGTCCTTTGCCGGGCACCTTGCTGTTCGTATCCTCCGCGACCGAAGCCAGGTGTTCTAGCACCTGGTGGGCTGCACCCTGCTCGGCATTCTTCTTAGTCGACCCTTCAGCCCGGCCCACAAATTCGGTCTCACCGTGATTCCCAACCGCCTGCAATCGAACCTCAACCGTAAAAGTCTTGCTGTGCTCCGGTCCCAACTCTTTCACTAAAACATAAGATGCCTGCGAACGGCCTGTGGCCTGCAGCTTCTCCTGCAGAGCGGACTTGTAGTCGGTAAGTGGCAAGCTGCTACCGTTTCGCGCCAAGTTCTCGACTTCCGGAGCAACGACGTGCTGCAGCACCACGCGACGCACCGTCTCCAGTCCGCTGTCCAGGTACATGGCGCCCAGCACGGCTTCCAGGCCATCCACCAGCAGGGCGGTTTTGTTGCGCCCTCCGCTTTTTTCCTCGCCACGCCCCAGCCGGAGATAGTGTCCCAGTTCCAATTGCCGCGCTACTTGGATGAGATGTTTTTCACTGACAAGATGGGCGCGCAATTTGGACAGCTCTCCTTCCCGGAAATGCGGAAAACGGTGAAATAACTCCTCAGTCGTAATCAGCCCCAGGACGGCGTCTCCCAAAAACTCAAGCTGCTCGTTGTCTCCCACGCGCGTCCCTGCGGACGCTTGAAGCGATTCGAGTTCACGAGCTTGCGAACTATGGGTAAGCGCCTGCTCCAGCAATTCCGGTCGAGAGAATTGATACCCCAGAGCTTGCTCCAACTCCGAAATGTTTCGCGGCTTCATAAACACCTGATTGCAGCGCCGTCATGCATTGGTAGTCTGTAGAAACGTAGCTGACTAGATTTCTATCGCTCTTGCTTAGCAGTGGGAAGGCACGGCTCCAGCTGTACCGCTCGCCCCAACGAATATGCGGCTTCAGCCGCCGCGTTCGCTCCAAGTATCTCGACCTGAACTCCTCCGTCTAGTGAGGAGGCTGAGTTGCATTGGGAGTTGTGGGAGCTGCCGGTTTAGACGTTGGCGCAGGAGTACTTTCACTGGGAATAACGCTACCCGTCAACTGCATCAACCGGTCGCGTTCATGACGAGCCGTGGTGCCTGCCGTAGTTCCGTCCTGGGTCAGATCGACAGCTTTGTTGGCCTCTTTCAGTGCATCCTGATACTTCCCCTGCTTATCGAGCGCCAGCGCCAGGCGCAGCACGACTACCGGGTCGGGCTGGGTGGGATAAGCATCGATGGATTTGCGAAAATAGCCCTCGGCCTCAGCATATTTTTCCTGATCGTACTGAATCGTGCCCAGGACTGAATATGCAGTGGATCGTAATAGTCCCTTGTAGGCGTCGATCTGCGCTTGGGCTGTACCAGCCGGTATTGCCACATCGGTGTCGATGGTTTCCAAAGCGTGCTGGGCGTATTTCGAGGCCTGCCCAAAGCGCTGATCCTTATCCAGATCAGTCGGGCGCGTACGTTCCGCCATTACTTCGGCGGAAGCAATGAGCGCCTCAGGATCATCCGGATCAAGTTTCAGCAGTTTCTGTGCCATCTCCGCCATTTTGTCGCCGTTATTCGCGTTCTGGTAAGCACGCATAGCGGCCTTGTAAAGGAGGACGCGCAGTTCGCTTTGCGGAAACTTGGCGGCAAAATCGTCCGCCGCTTTTTCCATTGCGGCCGGATCCTTCTGATTCGCCACCGCCGCGTTATAAGCTTCAAACTCCGGCTGTGTCTTGGCCTGCGGAGGCCTCTTCCCTTGCAGGGCGGGTGTGGCCGAACCTTGTTGAGCTCCGCCTTGCGCGCCGGCAGGTTGATTTTGTTGAGTAGGCTGCTGCTGCGCAGCTGCCAAAACTGCTGCTACTAGCATCCCCAAGATCGTGGCTGCTCGCTTCATGCTTTCTCCTTAGTGGTTTGAGACTCCGACTCACTGGTCGGAGGTCACGCGAAACTTCAATTTCCGATGCGCTGCAGAATGACAGAAAGAATTTGTCCCTATATTCTGCAAAGCTCAATCATTCCTACTGCTGCGGATGGCTGGGTGGCTCATAAGGCTGTTCAATTCCGTGTTCCGCCGCGGCTTTCGCCTCCGGCAGCGATCCGCCAGCGCTCAGCGCTGCCCGATATTGATCGAGTGCGGCCTCCCGGTCTTCCTGCAGATCAAAGATTCTGCCCAGGTAAATATGGGACCAGGCCAGCACCTTGGGTTCGTGGGCCACACCCAACGCCTGCTGGAAGTAGTTGCGGGCGCCTTGCATATCGCGATTCATCGTGGCCACTTGCGCCAGAATAAAAAGAGCGCGCCCGGGATCCTCTTTCTTTTCGTCAAGCGCCTGCTGCGCCAGTTTCTTGGCTCCTTCACGATCTCCGCTGGACAGATGTTGCTCGGCAGTGATCAGCAGCTTGGTTTCGGCCGGGCGCGACAAATGTAGCAATTCCGGGTCTGCCTTGGTAGCAAACTTTATCTGCGCCACGTTCTTTTGTTCCTTGCGCACATCGATGCCGCTGATCAAATCTCCATACGCTATGCGCAATCCCGCCGGACTCTTCTCGAATTTCAACAGCGCCTCATAAAAATACGGAGTCAGAATAAAGCCCTGTTCCGCGGATTGTTCGACCAATTGCTGTCGTTGCGTCTCCGGCGTCTTGCTCGAACCAACAGTGCGGGCTTCGATGGCGCGTATCAGACACTCAGTCGTTAGAAGGGAAACATCACTCTTGAAACTCTCGTCCATGGGCGCGCCTTTGACACTTTGCAGTAGGGGTTTCAACTGTGCCATGGAAGCGGGATATTTCAACGCCAACGGGTCCAGCAGGTAATGCAAATAAGTATGCCGGACCTGATCCATCTTGAGCGCGGAGCCGGTCCCAGGAGAAATGACTACGTAATAATCCGCTCCATAATTGCGGGCATTTGCTTGCCCGGGAGAGCCCATGGGGTCCAGATAAACCGTGAAGGCGCGTCCGAGGAATCCAGCCGAGGGCAGTTTCAGGTAAACCTCGGTATCGAACAAAACTTTTGCCAGCGGTTCGTGATAGCGCGCGGTCAGATCTGAATATGCTGCTTGATGACGCACCCAAATTGCGTGCAGGCCGGCGGCGCCATAAAACTTCTGGATCGATGGCACCAACCCCGAGACGAAGGTCGCGTCCGGTGGCAGTTCGGCCTCTTTCACCTTGAGAGTGAGTTCCGGAGGAGCATTGAGAAAGAGCGCCAATGACACATACTGCGCCAATGTGCGGCCCGGATCGTCCTGTTGATGCTCCGCATAAAACTGGCACATCACCTGAGTGGACTCTTTAGCCTCAGGCGAAACTTCAAGCGTTTTCGCGACCTCGGCGCGAATCTGGGCTCGCAACGGATCGGAGGTGCTCAGTTCGGAATTGTATCCACAAGTATTGATGGCCGTCAGAACCGTAAATAACGACTCGTTATTGTCGAGCGAGACTTTGGCCGAGTTTTTTTCAGCCGCGCACACTTGCGCAACCAGCCCCAGTAAGGCCACGAACAGCGAAATCCGAAAGCGATGATCCAGGAACCCTCCAAACAGCGCGGCAGGACGAGTGGGTTACAAAGCCAGTTTAAGAGGTTCTGCGCGGAGGGTCAATCAAGGTAGCTAAGCCCACTCGAAACACGTAGGCCCGGACGCCCTCGTCCGTGGTTCCCCTGGGGGTCGGAAGCCAGAAGCCAGAAGCTGATTCCTACCCCTTCACGCTGATCTTAGAGAACGACAAAACCGCCCGGCCCGATCGCGGCTGCCCCATGGAAGTCGCGGGACGAAACGTCGTGAAGATAAGCATGTTCTTGACTTGTGATGGCAAGCCCTTCGCGTCCTGCGGACTCGACAACACGCGGTAGTCCTGCACCCTGCCATTCGAGTCGACATACGCTTCAATCACCAGAGAATCATCCGCGATGGATTCCAGAGCCGTCCCAAAAGCCGATTGCTGCAATTGCGGCGCGGTATTCAACATTAACGGAACATCGGAATTATCGGCCTGCAAGGGCAAAGCCAGGAAGCCCATCAGGAATGCGAAAATCACCACTGCCGTGGCCAAGCCCGCCGTTGCCGGAACCATGAACGCCTGAATCGCGTTCTCCGCCCGAATGCGAAGATCGTGGAAGTATGGACGCCGGGCTTGCGCAACCTCGCGTGAAATCGCGAGACGAAGTTTCAGCGACAGATCGTCCGGCACTTTCCGCCGCCCCACCTTCATCAGCAACTGCTGAGATTGACGAAGCGAAACATACTCTCTTTGGCAATGCGCACAAGAGTTCAAATGCTGCGTGAGCGCCAGCATCTCCGTGCCCGTCACCGCCCCATCCAGATAAGGCGAGAACATCGATTCAGCTTGGGAGCACTTCATGACGCCACCTCGAATTCCCGTCCATTGCACGAGCCCCGTGAGTGGTGAACCTTCCGTCCTTCAGCCCGCAATCCCATTTCCGACCCAACCTCTTGCACATATGCCGTCAATCGCTGGCGGAGCGCTTCCCGCCCCCGGGTCAATCGCGACTTCACGGTTCCCAGCGAAACTTGGGTGACTTCCGCTATCTCTTCGTACGACATTTCCTCGAGATCACGAAGGATGACGGTAGTGCGGTAAGGTTCGGAAACCTTACGCAATTCGTCTTCAACTCGCACCCGAACCTCTTCGTGAGCAATTCGATCAAAGGGCGAGTCGCCCTCATCCACTAACGAATCTTTTATTGCCGATGCTACGCCCGATTCCGCGGATACGCCCGTCGGTTCAATCGATGTTTCCTTCGACTTATGCCGAAACCACCAACGCCGCCGATTCGAAGCCTCGTGCACCGCAATGCGATAAATCCAGGTCTTCAGACTGGACTCTCCGTGAAAATGTTTCATTCCGCGGAAAACTTTCAAAAACACTTCCTGGGTGGTGTCCGCTGCGTCCGTCGGGTCCGCCACCATGCGATAAACCAAGCTATAGATGGGCTGGTGGAATTCTCCGATAAGCCATGCGTACGCGTCCTCCGACCCGGCCTTCAATTCGGCCACGATCGCCGCTTCCTGAGTACGCACGCCGATTACGAAATCACCCACAGTGGTTGCTCCCGCCATAACCCTCATGGCCCAACCTCCATTATAGGTGCATTTCGGCTGCAAGCCTCCGCCAAAATTCGAACCATACCCTGCCCTATACCTATAGACCCCAAAGCACCCCGCCAGGTTCCACCTGCAGGTTACCCCCGTCACGGTTACCGGCTGTCAAGCTCGCCTGAATCACGTAGCGGCGGACACCTCGTCCGCCCAGACTGCGGGAATCGAACCAAAACGTTTGGGTGGAGTTGAGCTTCCAGCGCCGCGAACGGAGGGAAAGGTTTTGGGAAGGGCACGGCCTTCAGCCGTGCCGTCAAAGCCATGGACTCGAATCAGGCCCCGCAGGGACCAAGGCTCCCACCGATTGACCCCTCTTCTGGCAAGGCAGACCATCCTCGCCCTGGTGTGTGGGTCTTTCGTAGCTGATCCCTCATTCGTTCCTAGACGCTGGCTCCCAAAGCAACAACATTGTGCTTGAGGCGAGCAAGACTAGATCGGGGCAAAAGATTGTTGTCGTTTAAATCCCAATCAAGGATTCTGGGGTTGCTGAGCCGGCGGCTGCGAACTGGTACTCGCGCCTGATTGCTGTGTCGCCGGTGTACTCGGTTTCGGGGGTTTCGGGACCGGCTTTTTCTTCACAGTTTTTTTGGCTGGCTCAGTGTCGTCCACAACTATTTTCTTCGGCGGCGTGGGAGGGACTGCCGCAGCCTGCAGATCGCGAACTTGTGATCGCAGATGAGCCAATTCCCCTTCCTTCGCGCTGGTCAGAGCATCCATCCGTTCCGCCAGCGCTCGTCGGGACCTCTCCAGGGAACTAAGGTCGTTCTGCACGGATTGAAACTCATCCCGTGAGCCGAAGGCGCCGGCCGACTCGACCACTGGTCCGAGCACGTCATAAAGCGCGTCAAGATTGCGGTAGAGCTTGAACGTTAGCGAAACGTTCTCCGGAGAAGCTCGCAGTTGAGAGATGATTTCCGGCAGCGCCATTTGCAGGTTGCGCTGAAGCGATTCGACATCCGCCTCGGTGCCGCGCTTCGTGTTCGAATCGGTCTTCCACTTTTCGATTCGCAGCTTGGCCAGATCCAACTGCGCCGTCTGAGCGACTTGCTCCAACTGCGAAAGCAGCAGATTCAATTGGCTGACCGAGGCGTACGGAACCGGCGGCGCCGAGTTCGCGGGAGCGGGCGAAGGGGCTACCTGGGCTGTCGCCGCAGCCATTAGGACAGGCAACACCCAACACCGCCAAGCGCAACCGGGGAAAAATTTCATGAGGTACTAGTTCTCAGGATATCCATTTTAGTAGTTTTCGTAAAATTGACGAGGCGCGTAGCAAGGGAATTCGGCTCGCGTCGCTGCACGGTTTGACTAACCTTACCGGGTAAGCGAGAATTGTTTTATCGGATCCGGACTCCTGCGCCGGATCCTTTGTCCTTAGTCAGTGGGCCTGTGGCGCAGTTGGGAGCGCGCTTCCATGGCATGGAAGAGGTCGTCGGTTCGAACCCGACCAGGTCCACCATATTTTCAATCACTTACAATTTTGCCGACCAATCGGTTGGCAGCATTTGGCAGCAAATCGCAAAAACATTTTCAATTTGCTCCCAAGTTTTCCGGCTTCACCCGCAGTTCCTGGTGAATCGCGTTGACGGTCGCGCGCACGCTCTCAGGAATCTCCTGCATGTACACATCGGTCGTTGTGGCCGCACGTGAATGCCGCAAGAGCCCCTGAACATCTTTCACTGTTCCTTTCTTCTGAGCAAGCGTCGCAATCGTCCTGCGTATCACCTGGAACGTCAGCTTCGGCAGTTCGAGTTCGCGCGCCAGTTTGTGCAGGACGCGCTTCCGGTAATTGCCGGTGTCCATAAACCCGCCCTTTACGTCGGGAAAGATGAACGCGTCGGGCGAAGCGTCCGGACATTCCTGCTTCCAGAGCCACAAGTCTTCCGCGAGTTCTTTCGGCAGGTGTACCCAACCCAGGCTTCTCTTGTTCTTGCCCCATGGCCGAATCGCGCCTTTGTAGACGGTTTCGACCACTTTCATTCTGGACTCTTCGTACTTGAACGAGTTCCATCGAAGGGCAAACAGTTCGCTCGGACGCAAGGCGTTCGTCATGTCAAGTTCGAGCAAGATACGCTCCCGCAGCGCGAGCGCGCCGAGCGCATCCCGCAGTTGCTCCCACGTGAGCGTGGTCTTGTCCGTCTCGCGCAAATGAGCCGGAGGGCTGACCTTCCGCGCGGGATCCTTGACGAGAAAGTCCTGTTCGACCGCCTCAGCAAAGATGTCTTTCATGTACGCCTTGATCTGCAGCACCCTGTCTTTCGAACGCGTGACGCCCAGTTTGTTGAGGTGCACTTGCAACGTGAACCGATCGAAGTTTTCCAGAGGAATGCCATCGAAAGCATCGATGAGATCCTTCTTGATGATCAACTTCTTCACCTTGGCAGTTTCGGGCCTCCACTTCGCCTCTTTCAAAGGAAAGAAGCGATTGCGGACGAACCACCCGAAGGTGACCGCGCCATCATTCATGACGCGGCCTGCCGGAGTGTGGCCGTTCTGTTTTGCGATTTCCTGTTCCAGTCGCTCCCTAGCCTGAAATTTCGTCAGCTGAGATTTCTGGGCAAGGATTACCTGCACTGTGTCGACTTTCTGTTCGTTTTTGATCGGATCGAGCACGGTTCTGCGGTAATACCCGTACCACTTCTTGCCCCGTAGCCTGACCCAACCCCGTTGGTGCGATGTTCCCATCCGTTCCTCATTTTTCTGTGGGGGAACAAGTGGGTGTCGCTATTTTACGGCCAGACCTGCTGTGCCGGGTCATGGAAAACCGCTCCCGCTCCGCAATAAATTCCTCGATCTTGCTGGCCCGGTAGCGAAGAATTCCAGAGCGCCCTGGACCCTCGCCGAAACGGATCACCGGCAGCAACGGGGACTTTCGTGATGAATGGTCCCATACCCAATCAATAGACGTGTTCAGCCACTTTGCAACTTGTTCTGGCGTGAGCAATGGGTCGTAAGCGACGGCCTCTTTCCTGTTCTCGACGATCTTTAAGTCAGCTGGCGTCATAAGTACTCCCAAAAGGAAAAGAAACGGCCTCAAAGAGGCCGCCCGACGGCAGTGTTGAACGCCGAAGGCGAGTTCCACTCAGCCCGAATGCAGCGTCCGTTCAGAATAGTCGGAGGGGTGAGCGGCTAACTTCGCTTACCACTCGAACTGAACATGGTCCTGATGGGGTGAACCGCGGCGTTTGGCTGGATCTGTCTGGAACTCATAGGGCTCTTCATAAGCGGGATTGCTCCGTCTGTCAAAACGCAGACGGGAAGAAGGAGCGTGGCTCAGCGTTGATATGCGCGCGCCTGGTTTCTGCGTGCCAGCGGCATCGACGGGCGCAGCGCGAAAGCTGAAGGGACCCATTTGTCCAAGCAGGACAACAGGTTTGGTTATGAAGAAACGTGCAGTCTGTCTCGCGACTTCTTGTGTTGTCGAGGCACAGACTTCGACTCGGATTAGCGCAAGCTATCGCACGACCGATCCCGATTTTACTGAACCTGCGGATCTCTTTCGGGCTGTCTGGGCCTGGGTGCGGACAGCATTCGTTGGACACGCTCGGCATCAGAGGGCGGCGCCCCAAGAATGCCGGCGGTCTCTCGAAGACTTGGGAACGGTGTCTTGATTGTGACGCGGGGCCTAATGTTATTCGGCCAATGTCCCTTCCAGCCAGTCAGCCACCTGATGCGGGTCGAACCGGATCGAACTGCGAACGCGGAAAAACGGGATTCGGTTGTCTATAAACAAGGCAACAGTTCCGAACCGCATCACCCACCGCATATCAGCCCCTGTGGTTCGTCAAAATCTCACGCACTGATCAGAGTTTCTTGCTGCACGTTATGTCAATCCACTGATTCGTGATTGGTCACCCCGATCGATGTTGCTCTGGTTGCGGTCTCGGCTTGTGAAGAAAGCGTTAGTCACAGTTCCTGGTTGCGAAAAAACGAGTTGATCTGGATCGACCCGGATCGCAGTGTTGTCGGACCCTAGGCCGCGACGGCGTACCGATGGTGCAGTCCGCCAAGTCGAGGAAAGGAGTGAATCTTGTATCCCACCGCGGCGCATCGCGGTGGGCCGACCTGTTGGTGTATCCTTCGTCAATCCGAGGTGAGTCCGATGTTCATGGTAGTAGCGAATGTATTCGTGCATCAGCCGCTTGAGATGGTGCTCGTTCAAAACGATAACGTGGTCTAGGAGGTCTCGTCGGCAACTGCGTGCCTAGCGCTCAGCGGCACCGTTCTGCCAAGGACTGCTGAAGGCAGTACGGATAGGTTGGCTTCCCAAATCTCTCGCAGCGAAAACGACATCCCTTCCGAACTTCGAGTCGTGATCGAACAAAGGGAATCTGTCTGCCCGCACGTACGGCCATGCCTCGCGCATCTGCTGCACGATCTTGAGAGCATGAGGACTTCGCGTCGCATTGAAACGCAGAATCGTTCGCCGGTCATGGCCAATGATAAAGAAGGAATACAGAATGCCAAACATGAGCGTTTGTACCGTGAAGAAGTCCATGGCTGCGATCGACTCGCGATGATTGCGAAGGAACGTCGGCCAGGGTTTGGCAGGATCAAAAACTATTTAATTTTGAAGGCTTGATGTTGGTCTTGCAAGCAGCAAGCAGCAAATAGATACATTAAGACTTCGTTTCCGACGCCGGATCAGGCCCTTCCGTCGTTGCCTCCGATTGCGGAAGGAGGTTCTTTCGGCCCCCCGGTGTCAAAACCCGAGCGGAAGAATGGAGACCACCCTATCGGCATCCCAAGACTGGATGCCCTGCGTGAACCTCGTAGACTTACGCTTCAAGCTCGCGAAAGCGAACAACTGCAGCCTAACCTCATTTCTTTTCAATATCCATAGAACACGCCAGACGATACGAAGTCACCTCATGTAGCGCTTTAGGGACACTAACGGGACAGCACTTGGCGCTGCCGTCGGATCGTCGGGTTACAAACCCAACGATCCGTCCCTGGCGAATGCTGAGCCGACTGACTGGGAATCAGTCGAAAACCTATGTTTTGCTGGACTTTTCGGCCATTCGGTGTGCGAATTGTGTGCCGGATTTCAGGGAGCGTTACTTCCGTCGCCCGATCCCGTTATCTTCACAGGTTACGACGTGAGCTGAACAACTGATTCGGAATCAGTTGTTGGGGGGCGCAGAAGATTCATCAGACGGTGGGTCCGGAGGCTGCCATGAAAAATTACAGCCAATTGCTAGCCGACTTCGAGCGCCACCGCGGCGAATATATCCGCAACAATCATGTAACCAACTCGCGATCGCTCGCATCTCCGACCTAGTTAACAGATTTCTCCGGGGCTTTACATGACCTGCGGAAGGATCACTGTGATTTAATTGTGAGCATGGAACAGGCTGAAATTCGAACGCGTCCGGTGGTAGGAGCGATTGTCGTGGTGAGCGGCCTCGCTGTCTCATTCTTGCTCTGGCTGCTCTACGTGCATCATGCGTCCGCTGATTTCGCTGGCCGGTGGATGTTTTTGCCGGCCCTCAACGCGCTTCTGAACGGATCGTGCGCGATTGCGCTCTGCGCGGGTTTGTATTTCATCAAGAATCACAACAGGGAAGCCCATCGCACGAGTATGCTGCTGGCATCCGCTTTCTCTTCCGCCTTTCTCATCAGCTACATCGTCAACCATGCACTGCACGGTGACACGATTTTTCCCGGCCACGGTCGAGTGCGCGTGCTGTATCTTTCCATTTTAGCCAGCCACGTAATCCTTTCTATCGTCGCTCTCCCGATGGTCCTCACCACGTTCTTTTTCTCGCTGACGGGCCGGTTCGCGATGCACCGCCGAATTGCAAGCTGGACGTATCCCATATGGCTCTACGTATCGATTACGGGAGTGGTCGTGTTCGTGTTCCTGAGGGCGTATGCGTACTAGACCCAGGTGCTGACCCGGCGGGAATTCATCAAAAGTACTCAGTTGCTCGACCGCCGATTTACGAACCAGTTCGCCTGCCACGGTTCCCACCAAATTGCGGCTACCAGCTATACGATTTGGAGTGAGACTTCCCAACGATCGAAGGAGGAATAGGGAGGAAGGTGAAAAGCACTCGTCCTCGGTCCGACCCACACGAAGCAAGTTCTCGTAGCCGTCGTCTGTATATTTCAGCGCGATGCCACCTCAATGACCGCGCACTTGGGAGGAATTGGGTCACCGGCAGATGGCGCTGGAAGCACACGTCACCGCATGGCCTAGCATAATGACTTGAAACGTCATGGGGTACTAATCACCCTCTCCATTTCCGACTCAGCCTCTAAACTTTCAAGATCGCGGAAAATCGTCACTTGTGCCAGCGTCCGCCCGTCCCGCTTATAACTGACCGAGCAATTCCTCTTCTCGACATCTCCTTCGATGTCGATGGTGTCCCACGCTTCCGGATACCCCACATAGTTGATGGGCACATCGTAGTGCTGACTCCAAAAGAACGGCACCGCTTCGAACCGCTCATGCGCGCCCATCATGTTCTTGGCAGCTTTCTGACCTTGGCGCTCCGCCACAACCCAATGCTCTACGCGGATCTGCTCGCGCGTGTGCGGATCGGGCCAGCGTGCCACATCCCCGGCGGCAAAAACTCCCGGAGCACTAGTTTCCAGATACTCATTCACCTCAATTCCGCGGTCGATCCTCAAGCCTGCTTGTGCCGCCAGGTCGATCGATGGCCGCACTCCGACTTCCAAAACAATAAAATCAGCCTCGACGGTTGCCCCGCCGCTCAGTGCTGGGTCCCTTGGCAAAGGATGGGGGTTATAAAGGAAGCGGTTTATCGCCCGATCATTGCAGCCGCCCGACAAATAAAAAAGCCGCCCACGGATGGTCACGCAGTAGCTACGAGGAATCCGGCGAGGCAGCGATAAATCTCAGGTAAGCTGAGTCTAGACAAAGCCGAGTTCCGGACGTTACTGCTGATCCTTCTTCAGGCTGAAGGCGTACACGTTGTTGTCCCACGAGCCGACATAAACCATTCCATTCGCTACGGCGGGCGAGGAGGCCACAGATTTGCCGGTGGTGTAGCTCCACAACTTGGCGCCGGTGCGCGGGTTCAGCGCATATGTATGATCATCGCCTGAGCCGACATAAACCACCCCGTTCGCCACAGCTGGCGAGGAGAACACAGCGCCTCCTGTCGGGTAGCTCCACAGCTTGGCGCCGGTGCGCGCGTTCAGGGCGTACATCTTGCCGTTGTTCGAGCCGACATAGACCGCCCCGTTTGCCACCGCCGGCGAGGAATCCACGAAGCTGCCGGTGGTATAGCTCCACAGCACGGCGCCCGTGCTGGCGTTCAGCGCGTACACTTTGCCGTTCGTGCCGGAGCCGACGTAAACGATACCATTTGCCACGGCGGGGGAGGAACCTGTCCCATAGTCGGTGTGGTAGCTCCACAGTACGGCGCCCGTGCTACCGTTCAGCGCGTAGACGTTGTAGTCAGGGTAGGCGGAGCCGACGTAAACGACCCCATTCGCCACGGCCGGCGAAGAGAACACAGCGCCTCCTGTCGGTGTAATTCCACAGCTTGGCGCCAGTCTTTGCGTTCAGCGCGTACACATTGTAGTCGTAGGATCCGGCATACACCACCCCATTCGCCACGGCGGGCGAGGGAATCGCATAGCCACCGGTAGTAAAACTCCATAGCTCGGCGCCGGTCTTGGCGTTCAGCGCGTACACTTTGCCGTCGTTCGAGCCGATATAAACCACTCCTTTCATCACGGCAGGCGAGGAATCAATAGAGGCACCGGTGGTAGAGCTCCACTTCACGAGGAGGTTCCCCACATCGTGAACGTTAAGCACCTTCTCATACGGGTTCCAGCGCGTCATGTTCGTTCTATGGAACTCGGACCAGTTATTGTGATCCTTGTCATCTGATTGCTGGCTCCACGCCACGGGACACGAAGAACGCACATAGAATCAAAGCCAAGATACGGGCGGGTTTCATGACTAACCTCCACCAAGATCGGCTTGCTGACGGAAAGCCGCGAATCATTGCATACATCCTGTTCGCCTTCCGGGAGTTTGTCAATTGTGCAAAGGCTTGCAGTTTTACCTAAAATCCGCCTCACGCTCGCGAGGTACCCCGCATCGCCTAGCAAAGTGGGGTCCCTTCAAGCCTGGGGTCCCCTTGACGACCAGGACCGTCAATCACCACTTTGTCACTTTGGTGCGTCCGGCGTCTCCGGTATAGCATATTGGGCGGGTGCTCTAGTCAATATGTCTGCTAGCAAACTGTTCCCCCAACCGCCCGTGTGTATAATTCGCGCCATGACACCAGAAGAACGTGACCGGATGAATTGGCTCTGTATGCGGATCGCGGAGGAAAAAGACCCCGAAACATTCGATGCATTGGTGAAAGAGTTGAACGATCTCCTAGAAGTTAAACACCAACGCATCCACCCCGAGCACCATCGCAAGTCAAATTAATTCAAAACAGCCCACTGGAAATGCGAAGAGTTTACCGCGCGGGAGTGGTACAATCCTCTCCAATTTTCTACCTAGAAACACGAGATGGCCCGGTCTAACAGCTGGGCCGTTTTTCTTCGAGCCTTTGGCAATGAGATCTCTCACTGTTATCTGCGCTACGCGGCGCGGCTCACCGAACTACAGAATCGTGGAACCGTCGCACATCGCGGGAAGTCCGCTGGTCAGATGGCGGCGCGGCGACGATGGCGTGCTCCAATGTCTTATCGACGTATACGGCATGAGCCCTGAAGCTGCATGCGTGGTCGTGCTCGAAGCCAAGACCAGCGGCTCGGCTAATATTACGATCGACTAGATCCAGTTCCTCGAAATGCACGGACTGCGGCTCCAGTCTGTGTGATCTGCATTCAAAACAATGCCAGATCTGCCGATGGCGGCGCACGCTATAAATGTTCGGACGGTACATCAGGTTTGTCAGCCGACCGGTTCCTAACCAATCGCTATTCTTTCTCCAGTAGGAGTTTGTTGATCTCGGTTATGAGTCTCCATCATCTTGACTGGGTCCGGGAAGAAAACCTAGAAACAAAAAGCCGCCCGCCGAATGAGCGGCCTCGCGAAAGCGGGTCCCCTTATAAAGGATGGAGGTTATCTCGGAGGAAGTCTCCAGTAAGTCCGGATGAAGCCGGTGTCTGGATAGACGTGCCGCTCAAAAACGATCCCGAGCTTCGCAGCCGCTTTCTTCATCACCTTCGGGCCAATTCCGCTGACCCGGCCACGGGATAGAAGATATTCCTGTGATTCGATCATGCCGGGTACAGCAACAAGCTCACGGCGCACAAGCGCAACCGCTTCGTCGAGATGCTTTGCCCATATCCCTTTCATCGCCCCAACATTTTAGCCCCGTTAAAGCCCTACCTGGCAGTAGAGCAGTCGGTCGCACTCAAGGGCTTTATTGAGCTGCGGGGTAGTCGGATTCCCAAAGAAGTCGCAGATATAATATTGCTGTATGGATGGGGGTATCCAAGAGCGAGTCGAGGCGCTGAGGCGAGAGATTGCCGAAATCCAAAAACTGAATCTAGCGTTTTTGCAAGTGCCCAGACCGGACCATATGGCGATGAACGATCACGAGAGACGCCAACAAAGATTGAGGGAAATCATGGATGAATTGAAGTCCATGACTGAGTGGAAGAAACCCTAGAAATAAAAAGCCGCCCGACGAATGAGCGGCCTTTGCGACAATGGGACCCCTAGCAGCCTGTGGCAAAAGTGTGCCCTGCGGCCCCACCGTATGGCTGGCTCACACTCTCGACCGCTGCACCTCGTAGTGCAGCTGAACGACGCCGTCCGGAAACTGTTGTACACCGAGCAAGCGGAGCGTCACCGCGCGATGCCTTGGTACAAGGAGTGGAATGCCTTCCCCGATGAAGGTTGGCACGACGGTCATGATGAACTCGTCAATCGCGTCCTCGTCCAGAAAGGACCCGATGATCTCACCTCCGCCCATCATCCAGACGTTCTTGCCAGCTTGCGCGCGGAGGCGTTCGGCGAAGGCACCGATCGACTCGATGACGAAGGGGACGCCGGCGGGCACGGAAGAACACATAGTGCACGGCAGCCGCACTGAAGCGCGCGCCCATCTGCAGACTCCGGTCGAAGGTCTTACGGCCGAGGATCTTGGCATCGGTGGAACGCTCGAATTCCGGGAGACCGTAGAAGCCCTTTGGAGCCGGGCGTTCCGTCAGCCAATCGAGATTGCCATCTGGTCGAGCCACGTAGCCGTCCGCGCTCGCCGCAATATTCACAATGATTTTTCCGTGCCACGCCCCCCAAGTCTAGCAGGCAATGGAAAACCGGGAGGGGTAGTGGTCGGGGGTTTTGTTGGCCTGTAGGTTAATCAACCCTTCTTTTTTGGGTTGCGGCACCACGACCAGGAGAGGGGGGCGACCGGGCCACGCCGCTATACTCTGTGCTTTTTTTTTTGCACCCAACCATCAGAGCTTGACCAGAATCTGAAAGCAGTTGAACGAAGGTTACCACATGGATCATGCGTTCCCGATGTGGTCAGTGCCAATCCTTTTGCTGGTCGTCTGTTCGCTGCTATTGCTGATCCTTCGTACACCGTATCGCCACCGGGGTTGCTCGGAGAAATCGCAGATTTCGTTTGTGACTCGTCTTCGCGCCAAGTTAAGAAAATCCCGGTATCAATAGGTTTGTGCGGCATTGCGCCTGCTTGCCTGCTGACGAAAATCGCTCCATCTGAATATCTAGCGTCACATCCTGCCCGGTCCCACATGCAGGGAAGTTAACGATGCTCCGTAAAAATTGAACGATTAGACTCATAAGAATCAGGACTGCACCAGCTAAGACCACTAGCCAATCGGTGATTGTATGCCGCTTCATGCCGTGTCAGGATGCACGACTCCCATGCAAACCTGGAAGGCGCGACCGCGCCGCCAGCGACACAGGCCAAAATACATGGGGTGATTAAAACTGGATACGTCGTGGAGCCTCTTTTGTTTGGCCTTGACCGCTGCGAGCATTAAGAGGATTACCAGTAAGAGCTACCACTGCGAGCCAGAGACGAGACCCGTTGAAGTGCATTAGTCAAGAATCTGGTCCGCCTCTGCAAGCAAGCGCCGCATTTCCCGAAGTAACCGCTTCCTGACCTCGGGATACTGGGTTGCCTTGAGTTTGGAGACGATGTCCTCAAGATCGATTTGGACCTCTGCGAATTCGGAATCATGGTGTGCAGTGGCGGGCACGGCTGTACTGTATCGAACACATCGCCCCGGCGATATAGGGTAAACCCTGTAGTAGATACAAGCCAATCGACGTGGTCTTTCATTCATTTTCTAGAGTATGACGTCGGGCCTTCCGCGCTTTTCAGTACACCGTTTGCAACTGCACAAGTACGAAGGATAGCTAGGGATTGTCATGTGGCCGCAACCAGGACATAAGAACCAATTTTGATCGTTGCCCTCCTTCATGATTTCACCGCAATAAGGGCACCGTATGATGGGCTCATCCGACATCCCTCGATATTCTAACGCCGATGAAGGCCAGGGAGGACCGGTTGGACAAGCTGGTTACGAACGCTTGGACCAAGTAGCCCACCGTTCACGCAAGCGGCCCAGCCAGTGGACTCTTGGAGCCGGGACTTTAGCCTCTTCAGCGTGTGTGGATGCCACATCTTGAGCGCAGTCCATCAGGGAGAGGCGTTCTCGGATCTTGGTAAGCTGTGAATCGTAAGACTCCGGGGAGAAGTCTGTCATGCAAGCAATATATTCCCGTGTCCCGGCGCATGTCTGGCCGAGTCTGCTCGGATCAAGACATCGCCGGGCTGGGCGTAGCGGCGTAGAATAGTCCGAATCGAAGTGGTGGATAGGAGGCTCCGTGACCAATACCTTTTCCCAGTCATGGAGCCTCTTATTTGGAAGGTTTCGTAGCCCCGAAGCCGTCCAGACGCTTTTGCTTTTCAGCTAAGAGGATCTCAATTTCGTAGACAAGCGCCATCAGTTTTGCGGGGTCCTGCTCGGTCGCGGCCTGTTCGCACAAAAGCAGCCAACGTTCCTTAATTTGGCTTTGCATAAAACACCGCCCGTTTATGGGGACGGGCAGCGAATGGGCTTGTTATATCACGATTGCTACGCGCTGGCACTTTCTTTTACGCGCGCGGTCTGATCGCGTGCGCCATTTTGTTGCGCGTTTCGCTGATTGTTGGACGCTTTTTTCTTGGCGGCGCGGGCTCGGCGTGCGGCGGCCTTGGCGCGGGCGATAGGATCTTGTTGCTTCTCTTTGTTCGATACCGAACCGTAATAAATGAGGATTTGCATCCTCGAAAGTTAGTAAAATAGGACGTCTTACTTTCAACATCGTTGTGCCTCGGCTGTAGGCGACGGTGCCTTGTGCAGACGGATGAAGGATGATTGTGCAGCTATCATGGACCCGAGTTCTCCATCTCCCAAAATCCTCTATCCCGAATGGCAGCATGAGTACCTAGCTGCACTCGTAGAGCTTGACCCGAAGACGCTCTTCGAGCGGGTTAGGGCCGCAGAAACCGCTATCTTCAATCGCCTGCAGGCCATCTCGCACAACCCGGACAGCCATGCTGAACGGCAAGCTATTGAAGATGCTCTGGCAGGTCTCCGCATTCTCAAAAGGGACAATCTTGGATATCCTGACTGGGAAAAGAAGTAAGGAATCACGCCTCTGCGGGGTAGAGTAAGGCGCGGGCCTTCTCAATCAAAAAAGACACGGGCTCAGACTTTGAGACCAAAGCGGATACGCCTGCGGACCGAGCTTCCTGCTCAGAGAACACATCGCTGTACTCGCTGAACATGATGACTGGCACCATGGGCATCAACATTTTCAGCGCGTGGACGGCATCTATCCCGTTCATTACGGGCATTGACAAGTCCATCACAATCAAGTCAGGCTGCAACGCCTGAGCCTTTTCAATCGCCTCTCGCCCGTTCTCCGCTTCCCCGCATACGTCAAAATCCGACTCAGACGTGAGCGCTTGGCAGAGCACATGACGAATCGCCGCGTTGTCATCAACTACTAACACAAGCTTCGGCATAGAGTGGACGACTCACCCAACAACGTGGCACCAGTCAGATGCGGCAAGCAGTGATACTGTTTTCTCGGATTCAACGAAAATTGGGGTCCTACCCTCATAAACACTGCATAAAACCAACATACAAAATAGACTGTACAAGGGCCGTAGGACGACGAATAGCGGATCATGGTCCGGAACGAGAGAGATCAGTTTACCCGCAGTTCCTCGAGTCTGGGATACGTTAACAATACATGCCCCATCGTTAGTTCAAGGCGACGGATCTTCTCGGTCTGTATTTTTATTATCTGCGCTTGACCACGAATGGTTATCAGTGCCGCCGCTAGATCGTCGCGGCTAGGCTGCTTTTTTATGGATTTCATCGCGCCCTCGTTACTGGCTTGGATAGGCGGTCGATGGGCGCAGTTGCCCTGCTTTGCGTAAAATTGCCACGAATCGTGGCTGGTGGGTTCGACCGTACACAATCATGTGAAGCCGGTTCGAACAGCACCCCGCATTCCGAGCACTTCACCCGAATCGAAATCAACCCGCTGTCGGTGTCTCCTGCCAGCCGAAAAACACCCGCGTCAGCCATGCGTACCAACAGTCCCCTGGACCCGTGGATTCTTCGTCCCAGTCTCGATCATCTGAGGATCGTCCAAGTGTGCGTCATTGATTCGATTGAACGAGAATTTCTCTCGGGGCGATG
>Ga0210409_10000185_pt1 | contig 129102 bp, 101 predicted proteins | sample IncBWH17MmetaG_FD_161649 | JGI IMG/M metagenome (GOLD analysis project Ga0210409, IMG submission 161649) | Forest soil microbial communities from Barre Woods Harvard Forest LTER site, Petersham, Massachusetts, United States - Inc-BW-H-17-M | ecosystem: Environmental > Terrestrial > Soil >...
ACCGCGACCGCGCTGAACGGCGCGCCCGTAACGATTTTCCCGCCGTGCATTCCCGCAAAACCCAGCAGTTCGATTTTGTCGCCCATCGGCGGAGCCATCATGTCGCCGCCGGGGCCGCCATGCATCATCACGTCGCCGCGCGGAGGCGGCGGGGGTGCCTCTTGCTGTGCCCGCGCCACGCCGGCGCTCGAAACCAAAATCCCACCGAGGATCAAGCTCATAAAAATTCTGCGATTCATTTATTCCTTCTCCTCTTCTCTCCCGATCTGTTGTGAACTTTTTGTTGCGGCGATTTCAGCAACGGCGCACTTTAGGCGTGCCATCCCGGCCGCGAGCCAAACTCCGGTCTGCTTCCATTCCGTGCGTACCGCCGGTTTTAGCTTTTCCCACAACGCCGTCGCTCCCAAGGGTCCATCCGTTTCCGGAACGCAACGTTCGCGATCCTTCGGCCTCGCGCATCCCGCCACTATTGCGGCAAGCGCACTGCTTGCGGCAATCCGTCGTTTCCGACCAGCAGGTCCACCTGGATCCATTCGCCGGCGCGATCTTCGTTCACGGGCAAGCCCAAGGCACCCAGCGCGCCGCGCTGCATTCGAACGCGCACGATGTCCGCATCGTCCAAGTCGGTTTGCAACACCCCAGGCAGCATCGTGAAATCATTCAACTCATTCTCGGCAACCAGTGTTTCGGTTTCTGCGGCATTCGAATCCGCGGTTTCGAATGATTTTTGCGACGGAAGGCCGGATCCTCCGTTTTGATTTGTGCCCGAAAGATTGCCTGCGGCTTGCAAAGTTTTCAGATGTGCATTTGGAGAATCCTGCTGGCTCAAGCGCCAGTCTCTCCAGCTTACAGCGCCGACGAGCAGCGCTGCTGCCGCCATAGCCCACGCTGCGATCACCGCCGTACGCCGTGTCTTCACGGTGCGATGTTGCGTCCGGAACTCCTGCCGCAGCCGCATCTCGACGCGCGCGGGGGTTTCCGCTGCGGCGGTCGCATCCGCAAACAAACGCAGTTCCATACGAGCGGCCAGCCAGGAATCCTGCAGCGCCGCGCACCGCGAACAGGTTCCGGCATGCTCGAGCGCACCGGAACGATCAACTTCGCTCAATGCCGCGTCGCGTTCCGCGTCTAATCCAATCGCTTCAAATTCTTCGCACTTCATCTTGTACTTCCCTCGTAAATCCACAAACTGACTATCGAGCAACGCTGGCGCGCCGCGGCATGTCGCGCAACATTTCCAGTTTTGCCAGAAGTAGAGCGCGCCCGCGATGCAATCGCGAACGAATCGTTCCGATGGGGCATCCCGCGGCCTGCGCCGCTTCTTCGTAGCTCATCTCTTCCAACTCGCAGAGCACCACGGCTTCGCGAAACTCCGCAGGCAGCTCCAGCACTGCGGCTCGTACTTGACTCCGCCGTTCGCGCGATTCCGCCCAATTTGCCGGCGTAAAGACATCCTGCAAGACAATTCCGGAGCCGGTGCCATCCTCGTTCTTTTCTTCCAGGGAAACTTCCCGCGGCCGCCGTTCCAGATGTTTCATTACGCGGTTTCGCGCAATTCCGTACAAAAACCCTCCCAGAGTTCCGCGCGTCGCATCGTATTTTTTTGGGTCGCGCATCAAAACCATGAAAACATCCTGCACAATTTCTTCCGCGGCCCAGGCGCTTCCGGTCATACGCAGTGCAAAGCGATACATCGCTGCCTGGTGCTGCCGGTAGAGAAGAGTGAAGGCCTCTTCATCACCCTTGGCAGCCCGCCGCAACAGAACGTCGTCTCTGTCGTGCTCAGCGATCCGCATCTCCTGATAAGACGTTCCGCGTGCCTTAAATGGGTATTCCCCGTGTCGCATCGAGAAGTTCCCCAGACGGGAACAGCAGTCAAGATGCAGATATGCTAAGATCCATCCAGACTGTGGGGGATCTGGCGGTTTGGCTCTATCCCGGAGGGTTATCCATGTTGCAAAGATCGCTCGTCAGCTTCTTTGCTTTGATCGCAGTTCTCTGGATATCCAGCTTCTTTTCAGGCGTTTACGCATTCATCGCAATCATTTTGCTTTGGCAAGGCGTGCAGCAGCTAACTAAGAAGTTTCTATGGCGACTCCCGTTCTTTAGGGTTTATAGTGATTTCCAGACATTGAATTTGTCCGGTCGATGACTTCCTTGTATTCGAGAACCCCTTAGATAAAAGGCTGTCCTTCGCTTCTACGCTATGCTCAGCTCTTTTTCTCAGGCTTGAACATGCCGGCGGCAACTTTGGTTACGAAGCGGCGCGGTACGAGACGTTCGCCGTGGGCGCCGAGATAATTTCCGAGTCCGGAAATCACGTAGCTCTTCCCGGCCGCGAGCGCCTTTAGGCCGGTGCGCGCGACCTTTTCAGCAGTCTCTGCGTTCTTCTTGAATTTTTCCTGGCCGGAAACGATGTGGAATTCAGACTCGGTTGAACCGGGACATAGCGCGCACACGCGGATTCCGTATGGTTTCATCTCTTCGGCGAGGCCTTCCGCGAAGAGGAGATCGAACGCTTTTGTCGCCGCGTAAGTGGAAATATAGGGAACAGCCTGGAACGACGCGGTCGAAGCCAGAATGAGCACGTCGCCGCGACGCCGCGCCACCATTTCCGGCAAGTACAACCGCGTGAGGTGCACCACTGCGCTGCAGTTGACATGCACCATATCCAACAAACGTTTCGTCTCTACCGCCGGGACTTCGCCGTACTGGCCAAAGCCGGCGTTATTGATCAGCAGATCGATCTCGATTCCTTTTTCCCTGGTGAAGGCAAATATTTTCTCGGGCGCACTCGGCTCCGTCAAATCCGCAACAAACACTTCGGCCTTCACGCTGTGTTTCGCCATCAAAACTTTCGCGAGCTCCTCCAGGCGGTCTTTGCGCCGGGCGGTGAGAACCAGATGAGTTCCTCCAGCCGCTAGTTCTTCCGCCAGCGCTACTCCGATTCCTGCGCTCGCTCCTGTCACCAAAGCCCATTTCCCGCGCCACGCTGCCGTCATCTTTTTTTCCTTATTTGTCTGGTTCTTCGTTCTTCGTTCTCCACATGGCGTCCCGCACACGCCCGCCTTCGCGCTTGATGCGGTCCATCAACCTGCGCGCCCAGACAAATTCCGCCGCGAGCAAGCCCAGGCCAAGGAAAATCACGAGCATCCCGGGTCCCGGAGTCACCAGCATCACCACGCCTGCCAACAACAAAGTGAATCCAGCGATAACGAGGAAGATTCGGCGGACCTGCTCGACCGTGCGGAGGATCATCAATGCTTAGGATAACGGATTTATGGCGGAGAGAGTGGGATTCGAACCCACGGTAGGGGTTAACCTACACACGCTTTCCAAGCGTGCGCCTTAAACCGCTCGGCCATCTCTCCGGCGATGGAAACGACGTTACCAATTTAGCAGAAACTTAAGGCTCGCGCACAGGATGCCACGCTATTCGTGGGCGAAGTACGATTGCTGGATGATTTGGGCGGTCTCACTATTCTTGGCCCACCAAGCTAGCCACATTCTTTTGCTCCCAGGTTTGCCGGTGATTTCGGGAGGCGATGCGACCATTTTGGCCAAGGTGTTGGTGATGGCCTGGTCGTGGCCCACTTTCATTCGGGGAGCATTGCGGCCGTCATTTTTGTAGTCCGGATATTCGGAAAGAAAATTCGCCCCTTTCAGGCTTTCGATCAGCGCTTCCACCGCTTTCCTGCCGCCGATGTACTGCATTTTGATCACGGCATCGAAGCAGCCGGGGCTTTCCAACTCGTCCGCGATGGCTTTGAATTCTTCCACGTCTCCCAGCTTTGCCAAGGCCGCTTGCGCGCGACCGCGGACCGTATTTATCCCGGACGCACGAAGCCTCTGGTCACCGAGTTGGGTCAGTTTTCGGAGGGCTGGCATCGTCTGCGAATTCCCGGCGGCACCCAAATCGAGAATCGCTTCCGGGAAGCCCCATTCAAATTTTCTGGCGAGGCACTGCAGATAGGGATCCTGCAAGTCGCCGCTGATGACGAGAGTGAGAGGCTTTCCCTTGTTTTGTTCCCACCAGGCGGCCCATTTCTCGAGGGTCACTGTGGGGACCCCACTTGTTTCGGATGGCGGATTCTGGAGCGCGAGAGACAATCCATCGACAATCGCGTAGCGCACATCGCTGCCGTAATCGCCCATATTCACATAGAGCGAGTTGTCGGTAAGGTGCGCAACAAGAAACGTCATGAGAATCGCGATGGATTGGTCGTTCGCGGCACGAAGAAGCTTGCCAGTGGCCCAGCCACCATGTTGCGTGCGATTCATTTCCTGCTCCAATTTCTGGAGGGCTTCCTCGTCGCCCAGTCGTGCCAGGCTGGTTTGGGCGGCACCCGGGATGTCATATTCGGGCATTCCTGGTTTGGAAATGCGGCGCAAAGCTGGGATTAAGGAATTCCCGCCAATGGCGCCCAAACGGTAGATGACATTGCGATCTGGTCCGGGGACAGAATGTTTTGGATCGTCCAGGACGAACTGAGCAAACTGGTCACCGGCTTGCATGATTTTTGCGATTAATTCGGCTTCGTTCACGTCGCCGCGCGGGCAGACTTGGGCGGAGGCGCGCCCCGCGGTGAAGGAAAAGAAAACCAGGAAAAGCACTGGCGGCACACGCTTGAATCGCTTGTTCACTGCGAACTCACCTCTGACGTTAGAACGATTCTCACAGGAAAACTTGCGTGAGACGGCGCTCTTGCGAGCCGTTGGAAGCGTAAGAGATAGGAGGACCTAGCGGCTCGGCACTGGCGTCACAATTCTGTTATTCGTAGCGCAGGGCTTCGACGGGATCGAGGCGGGCGGCTTTAATGGCGGGATACATGCCGAAGAAGAGGCCGACGCTCATGGACATGCCGACAGCCAGAAGAACAGACCAGAGGGGAATGGAAGAAGGAAGACTTGGCACCGCAAGATGAATGAGCAGACTGATCGCACCGCCGAGCAACACACCGATAACGCCTCCTGAACCGGTGAGCACGATGGCTTCGGTCAAAAACTGCCATATGACATCGCGCCGGCGGGCACCGATGGCTTTGCGCACACCAATTTCGCGGGTGCGCTGCGTGACGGACATCAGCATGATGTTCATGACGCCCACGCCGCCGACGAGAAGTCCGATCGAGCTAACCACGAAAATCAAGAGAGCAACGGATTCCGTTATCTGGCGGAACTGATCCGCAATCTGCTGGGCGCTGGAGATGCCGAAATTATCCGGCTTGCTGTAAGGCACGTTTCTGCGGCGGCGCAGCACGCCGCGGATTTGATCTTCAGCTTCGAGCATGAGGCCCGGGTAGGCGGTGGCGCCGATGAAATGCTCGTCATCCTGAGGATGGTGCTTGCGATAGGTGCGATACGGAACCATGACCGCTTTGTCCGCGGATTGATCCTTGACGACGCCGCCCTTGCGCGGTTCGAGAACGCCGATGACTTCGTAGGACGCGCCTTGGATCAAAATAGGTTTGCCCAAGGGTTCGACATCCGGATACAGCGCCTTGGCAATGTCCGGCCCGATCACGGCGACGTCCGCGCGGTGCATGTTTTCCGCTTCGCTGAAGAAACGACCTGTGCGTGGCCGGGAGTTGAAGACCTCTTCGTTCGAAGGCAGCGTGCCGTTGTAGTCGATGCCGGAGACTTCCTTGCTGAGATACCGCGCGGTGACGGGGCCACGGTCGGGGCCATCGAAGTCAATATGAGGAAAAACGCTGGCGGTGACGGCGCGCACGGCCGGGCAGAGTTCCCGGATGGCCTCGGCATCCTCCAAGGTTAGCGGTTTGCGGGCGCGTTCCTCGGGCGTCAGCCGGCCTGCATGGATTCCCGGATCGAAACGAAAGATAAACAGCGTTTCCGGGCCGTAGTCGTCGAGGTAGGCATTCACGCTGCCGTAGACACCGACGAGGATGGAGACCACGGAGAGCAACGCGGTGATGCCGATGACCACACCGAGAACGGTGAGAAATGAACGCATCTTGTTCTCGCGCAGTGTGGTGAGCGCCATTTGCGCGTTTTCGCCAATGTTCATTCCCATGCGGATCTCATCTGGCGCTAGGCTTCCTGCCGTAGTGCTTCGATGGGTTGAAGCGCTGCGGCCTTTTTAGCGGGATAGACGCCGAAGAATACGCCAACGGAGGCGGAAATGAATTCGGCGAGAAGCACGGCGGAAAAAGGCACGGACATGGGCACGGAGGTCAACGCCTTGGTCAAGCCGGAGATGGTATAAGCGACGGCAACGCCGATGGCGCCGCCAATCGCGGCCATCACCGCCGCTTCCATCAGGAATTGCAGCATGATGTCCGTGCCGCGCGCGCCCAAAGCTTTACGTATGCCGATTTCGCGAGTGCGTTCGGTGACGGTGGCCAACATCACGTTCATGATCACCACTCCGCCGATGACCAGGAAGACAGAGACGACGCCCACCATGGCGGTGGCGATGACCCCGGTGAGATTTTTCCAGAGCTCCATCAGCGTCGCTGAATCGAAGATGCCAAAGCTATCCTTTTCATTGGGAGACAAGTGGCGGCGCGCGCGCATAATGACTCGCGCTTCGTCCTGCGTTCGCTCCATCCACTCCGCATCGCGTGCCTGAATGTTGATCCAAATTCCATCATAGGCCCCGTACATCTTGAAATAGGTCTGAATGGGGATGTAAGCAAAATTGTCCTGCGACTGGCCAAGGACCGAGCCGATGGCTTTGGCGACGCCGACTATCTGGAAGGGCCGGCCGTCGATGAGCACTTCGCGGCCCACGGGGTCGACGTTCGGAAACAGTTTAATGGCGAGATCGTTGCCGATCATGGTGACCTGGGCGCGGCTCTGGTCGTCGCCATCGGAGATGTAGCGCCCATCGGCCGGTTCGACGATGTCGATTTCACCCATGTTGGCGGTGACGCCGCGAATGTTGCAGTCCTCGAGGCTTTGTGAGCCGACGCGCACTTTGCCGCCGGTGCGCAGCTCAACGCCGAGACGGAGCGGCAGCTTCATGTTTTCGCGCAGCGATTCGTAATCATCCCAGGTCACCTTTTTGTTGCGGCGATTGGCCTTTACGTATTCTTCGACGTCGGTGATGATGGGAAAGCGCGTGAGCAGAAAGACATTGGAGCCGAGATTGGCGACGCGGTCAGCAATATAACGGTCGACGCCGGAAATCAGCGCAACCACAACGATCAGGGTGGAAACGGAAAGGATGATGCCCAGCAGCATCAGGAAGGAACGCATCTTGTGCGCGCGCAGGGTCTCCAGCGCCACGCCGACCGGTTCACGAAGCGGCACACGCCGTCTCATCGATGCGTCCTCACACTGAATTCTACGCTCCAGCGAGGCAAAAGGTTTCCGGGAATTGACCCGCGGCGCGCGCTTGGGAACCGCTGCGCGGCTCTGCTACAATTCTAGAAACAATTCCGGGATCGTCTAATCGGTAGGACATCAGCCTTTGGAGCTGAGTATCCTGGTTCGAGTCCAGGTCCCGGAACCAACCTTCTCCCGCCGGCACGCAAAAACAAACTACGCTTCGCCGAACTGCGACCTGGGATGCGTTGGCTTACTTGGTTGGTTGTAGTGCAGGAAGAGGAGTTACAGCGCCTAGCGCAAGCACGGCAATCAGCTGTTCTCTAAATCGCGCTTCTTGCCATAGCGCAGCGCCAGACCGAAGCCCAGCGTCATGAATCCAATCGGAGGGACGATCAGCACGGCCACGCCCCTGCCAATGGCCTTTTGGCCGTCCTTGGTAGTAGCGGCCACGGCGTTGCGGCACATCGCGCAGCCCTGACTGAACGCCGGTGAGGCGCCCAGGAAAAGGGATAAGACTAGAAGTGCGGCGCGAAGCTTCATTTCACTCCCAGAGTGCGAATGCGCAGAGCGTCCCAGAAAAAGAAAACCGTCATGATGATCAGACAGCCGACCACGGAACACATTGTAGCCCACTTCATGACCGACTTTTCATATTTCAGATGCATGAAGTAGCCGATAATCAGCGCGGCCTTCACAAAGGACAAACCGAGCAAGATGGTCAGCATCTTGACCGGCTCCATGTTCTGATATGTCAGATAGACCTCGATGGCGGTCATCACCAGCAGCGCGCCCCAGACGTAGAAGAAAAGCGCTTTGGTGTGATGGCGCTGCTCTTCGGCGGCGCGTTCTGCAAGAGCTACTTGAGTGGCATCCATATGTCTCCAGCTCCTAAATCTTCGCGGACATCAGATAGACCAACGGGAAAATGAACATCCACACGAGGTCGACGAAGTGCCAGTACAATCCGGCGACTTCCACGTCGGACGAATCGTAAACCTTGGGCTTCAGCCACAGGATAATCGAGATCACGATGGCGGCGATCAAGAGCACATGCGCGCCGTAATGAAACGGGCTATACGACGGCGTCAGCAGCCATGCCGCCAGCCAGAGGGCAAACAGGATGGGAATAAATTTGCGCCGCAACGCCACCACACCCAAATAAACTACGCCAAGCGTCACGTGCAGCATGTGCATGCCAGTGAGGGTGAAGAACGTGGAGCCGAACAGCGGCACGGTTTTGGAGACGTTGGCGAATTCGCTGGCAGCTTCGTGGCCCGGGACGGGTGGAAACAGGGGTAGGGTCAAGCCTTCCGCGATCAGATTGGTCCATTCGCGGCCGTGAAGAACGATGAATCCGATGCCGCAGGCCATGGTTGCGAGCAGCCAGAGTGTCTGAGCTTTGGCATTGCGGTCCACCGACGCGCGCACTGCGAGCACCATGGTCAGCGAACTGGTGAGCAGGAACGCGGTCATGATTGTTGCGTTGATGATGCTTTGGGAATGGAAGGGCGTTGGCCAGCCTTCCGTCGAGATGCGACCGTAACTGTAAGCGTAGAGCAGCGCGCCGAACGTCAGCGAATCGGAGAGCAGAAACAGCCACATCCCGATTTTCTTGGAGTACGTCCCAAATAACGACGGCTCGTACTCGGACGGGATGTCGTGCATCACAGAATCAGCCATGCGTTCGGCCTCCTGGTCAAAATCGCTTGCTTAGCCGGCAAATTCCATCAAACACAAAATGTAAATCCACAGGGCGGCCATGAAATGCCAGTACCACGCCGTGACGTCCACCACGATGCTGCGCCGCGTCAAGGAGATTCCCAGAAACGAAGCGAAACCCGCGATGAACAGCGCAAGCACGCCACCCATCAAGTGCACGGCATGCGTCCCGGTCAACAAATAAATGAAAGAGCTGCTCGGCGTGGTGGCGACATAAAAACCATTTGCGGCCAGCTGCTTCCAGGCCGTCCATTGGCCGAAGAGAAAAACGACTCCGAGGACAAGGGTGATCGACAGCCAGGGCACGCTCATCTGGCCGCCGGCGGAAGCTCTCGGAGGAGTTTCTCCCGTCGCGAGCGCAGCCTGGACTTGCCCTCTGCTCTGCCGCCGCGCCAATTCCATAAACAAACTGCTCAGCACCAGCACAGCGGTGTTGAGCAACAACAGTTTCGGCAGGGTTACTGGAATCCAGTCCTTCACCAGTGTCGCAGTACGCGGGTCCAGGCTGGGCAAACCCTGTCGCACCACGTACGCGCTCGTAAAGGAAACAAACAGCATCAGCACCGGCGTTAGGACCACCAGCAGCCCGAGCCGCGCCCGGCGCAACCGTGTGGCATAGTCCGGTAGCGCGGGAGCAACAATCGTCGCGGTGGTGGTGAACGTGGCCATCGGTGGCTTAGTGTGCCGGCTCGATTTCCGGATCGGTCTGCATTACGAAATCGCGCGGGGCGCCGGGCACGCTGTACTCATATGGCCCGTTGTGGACGACCGGCGTTTTCCCACCGAAATTGTCGTGCGGCGGCGGCGTGGCTGTAGTCCATTCGAGCGTGGTTGCTTCCCAAGGATTGTCGACGGCCTTCTTCCCCTTAAACATGCTCCAGAAAAGATTGACCAGGAAGATTAACTGTCCCGCGATGGTGATGAACGCCGCGTAGGTGATGAACTTCTGCAGAGGAATCAGGTTGTGAAGATAGGCGACCTCGGTCATTTGCGAATAGCGCCGCGGCATTCCCGCCATGCCCAGATAATGCATGGGCATGAAAATCGCGTATGTCCCGATGAAGCTGAACCAGAAATGCCACTTCGCCAGCGACTCGCTCATCATGCGGCCGAACATCTTCGGGAACCAATAATAGGTCGCGGCAAAAATCCCGAAGATGGACGCCACACCCATGATCAAGTGGAAGTGCGCCGGCACGAAATAAGTGTCATGCAACTGAATATCGAGCACGGGCTGCGCCAGGAACGGGCCGCTGATTCCGCCGGTCACGAAGAGCGAAACGAAGCCGATCGCAAAGAGCATGGGAGAACTAAATCGTATTCGCCCATGCATGATGGTGCCAAGCCAGTTAAAGGTCTTGATGGCCGAAGGCACGCCGATTCCCATCGTCATGATAGAAAACGCAAAAGCGGTATAGGGACTCATGCCGCTCATAAACATGTGATGGCCCCAAACCATGAAACCGAGGAAGCCAATTGCAAGGATGGCGTAGACCATCGCCTTGTAGCCGAAGATCGGCTTGCGCGAGAAAACCGAAAGCAACTGCGAACACATGCCCATGGCCGGAAGAATCGCGATGTAAACTTCAGGATGCCCGAAGAACCAGAAGAGGTGCTGCCACAAGAGCGGCGAACCACCTTTGTGACCGGTGAGCTGCCCGTTGATGGTGGTCAGCGGCACAAAAAAGCTGGTGCCCAGATTGCGATCCATCAGCAGGAGAATTCCGGCCGAGAGCAGCACGCCGAACGCCAGCAGACCTAGAATCGCGGTGACGAACCACGCCCACACCGTCAACGGCATGCGCATCATAGTCATGCCCTTGGCGCGCATATCCAGCGTGGTGGTGATGAAGTTCAGCGCGCCCATCAGCGCGCCGAGGCAGAAAATCGCGATGCTGGTAATCCACAAGTCTGCGCCAAGTCCTTCACCGGGCCCCGCGGATTGGATGGCACTTAGCGGTGCGTAGCCCGTCCAGCCATGCAGCGGAGCGCCTCCCGCCACAAAGAACGCCGCGATCATCACGATGAACCCGAGGAGAGTTGTCCAGAACGAAAGCATGTTCAGAACGGGGAACGCCATGTCCGGCGCGCCAATCTGAATTGGTAAGAAGTAGTTCCCAAAGCCGCCCTGCGGCGCGGTGGTCAGCACGAAGAAAACCATGATGGTGCCATGCATGGTCACGAGAGTGAGGTACGTTTCCGGCTTGATGTCCCCCACAAGCGGCAGCGCCAGCGTGGGCCAGATCAAGTGGATGCGCATCAGCAGCGAAAGGAACATGCCCACAAACACGGCGACCAATGCGAGGAAGTAATACTGGAGGCCGATGACTTTGTGGTCGAGACTGAATACCCACTTTCGAATGAAGCCTTGAGGGGCCGCGTGCGCGTGTGCTTCTAGGGCAGCCGAATCATGAGTAGACATGGTTATTGCTTCTCCGCCTCCCGTGCCGCCAACCATTTATCGAACTCGTCCTGGGTCACCACTTTCACGATGCCGTGCATCTTGTAATGACCGAGCCCGCAAAGCTCGGCGCAAAGAATTTCGTAGTCTCCCGTCTGGATTGGCGTGAAGTGCATGTGGATCGCCAGTCCGGGCACGGCGTCCTGCTTGAAGCGCATTTGAGGAACAAAAAAACTATGGATGACGTCGTGAGCGCGCAGGATCACTTCGACCTGGCGATTCACCGGCACGACCATCACACCGGAAACGACGTCGTCCTTGGAGGCGGGATCTTTGGTATCGAGGCCCAGCGCAGCTTCACCACCGGCCGACGCATCTTCAAGTTCCGGTTTCGTCGCGCCAAACTGTCCATCCGGCCCGGGATAGCGGAAGTACCACGCGAACTGCATGCCGGTCACTTCCACGCGCATGGCGCTGGCTTCCGCCGGATCGAATCGCTCCGCGGCCCACAGCGGATAGGTGGCCAAATTCAACCCAACAAACAAAATCGTCGTCAGCAGCGTCCACACAACTTCCAGCTTGGTGTTTCCGTGTGAGTACGCCACTTTCTTGGCGCCGCCGCCTTCGCGGAAACTCCATACGAGGTAGCCCAGCGCCAGCTGGGCGGCCACAAATACCGCTCCCATGAGAATGTACGTGACGGTGAAATGATGATCGATGCCGGCGGCCGATGCGGAGGCCCCCACTGGCAGCCACCAGGTCTTGGCGATGAAAAAATACGTACTGACCAGGGTGATCAGCCAAATTACCAGCAATAGAACGAGGCCCATTGCGCGAGACCTCCAGGATTTATTTCTCCGCCTTCCCCACGAAGGCGCCGAACCAAAATCCCAAAATCAAAAGCGCGGGACGCAAACCGGGGCGAGTCTACCACAGCTTTTTCCCCGCGCAAGCAGCTTCTTGCAGTTCTTTTTTCTTTTTGTCCTGACTCGCGCCGGGCCGTACGGCAAATCTTTCCTCAGAGATCATTGCAATCACGCATTGACGAAATTTTTTGTTTTGAGTAATATCCGTTTCGTTTCCTGGGGGGTCCGCTGAAATGTTGAGGGCCTCACGATGTTTTCGAACTACACTTCTCCAATCCGACGGGCCCCTGACGCTCGCAGCGGACGCGCTGTTCCTTACTTTTTCCCCACTCCCCACCGAAAGTTTTCTGCGTGACGCCGCGGCCCTCGGCAATTCCTCCCCCGCTCTTCTCGGATTTCGACACCAGCACGGCTTTCAACAAGCTGGACCGTCCGTGCGAGAGACAAATTTTCTGAAACTGATGCACAGCTCGCGAAACACCTAGTCGAGGAGGTAGCGAATGGCGGGCCCGGAATCCGAAGCGGGTAAACCAAAGCCGGAGGCAGCGAAGCCCGCTGCTGCTGGCGGCGGAGATGCAACCAGGTATGTGGGCACGCCTGCCGTGGGTACGTCGAAAGCCGCGGCCTCCGCGGGATTGGCGACCGTCGGTCCCGCGCCGAGCGAAGTCAACGTGCGTCGACGGCGGCTCGTTTGGGTGACGGTCACAGGATTCCTGGGAGCCTGGTTCATCGCCTTCCTCCGTTTTTTCCTTCCGCGCACGCTGTTCGAACCGCCCACCATCTTCAAGATCGGCTATCCCTCGGATTACGCCCTGGGCGTGGATACGAAGTGGCAGCAGAAATACCGCATCTGGGTGGACCGCACTCCGGATCGCGTCTTTGTCATCTACGCGCGCTGTACGCACCTGGGCTGCACGCCCGATTGGAAGGCCGGCGAAAACAAATTCAAGTGTCCCTGCCACGGCAGTGGTTACGACAGCGAAGGCGTCAATTTCGAAGGGCCGGCGCCGCGGCCGATGGACCGCGCGCACGTGGAGTTCGCACCCGACGGCCAGATTATCGTGGACACTTCGCGGCTCTATCAATGGCCCAAGGGACAACCGAGCCACTTCAGCGATCCGGGATCGTTTTTGCCGGTGTAAGAGCGGGAGCGGCTGGCGCGTTTGAGGTGGCACGCTAGTAGGCACAAAGAGATTCGAACCGGTCCATCAGGGGAGAGCAGACGATGCCTGACGAAGAGAAGAGCCCGAACGGAAAAAATGGCAAGTCTGTCGGCCTCGTCGACCGCATCAAAACCGGCGTCAAGGAAGATTTGGAGTCTCTGAAGACCGATCTGCCCGCCAAAGCCAAAGAGCAAGTAGAACTCCTCAAGAAGCCTTCCAAGACTCAAGTATTTACTTCCATCTTCCGCCACAAGCACGACGAGACGCCGCGCAATCGCGCTCTCGGGGTGCTCTCCAACGTTTTCCTGCATCTGCATCCCGCGAAAATCAATCGCGACTCGGTGCGCTACAGCTACACCTGGGGCATGGGCGGCATCACTTTTTATTTGTTCATCGTGCTGACGCTGACCGGCGTCATGCTGATGTTCTACTACCATCCGAGCAAGGTGCAAGCCTTCCGCGATGTGCTTTATCTCGAGCACGACGTGCCCTTCGGCAAACTCCTGCGCAACATGCATCGCTGGGCCGCGCACTTGATGGTCATCGCCGTCGAGCTCCACATGTTCCGCGTTTTTCTCACCGGCTCGTACAAAAAGCCGCGCGAGTTCAATTGGAACGTCGGCGTAATCCTCCTGGTGCTGACGCTGCTGCTCTCCTTCACCGGCTACCTCCTGCCCGACGATCAGCTCGGCTTCTGGGCCGTCACTGTCGGCACCAACATGGCGCGCGCCACTCCTGGCCTCGGCAATGAGGGCCCGTTCGCTCCGTCTTTTATCACTCCTTATAATGACGTGCGCTTCGGCCTGCTGGGCGGCTCCATCGTGGATGCCAACGCGCTCCTGCGCTCCTACATCTGGCATTGCATCGGCATTCCCATCATCGCTTCCATCTTCATGATTCTGCATTTCTGGCGGGTGCGTAAGGATGGCGGCATCTCCGGCCCCGCCGCCGTGGTTCTCGACTCCGAAGTAAAGGAGGCGAAAAAATAGCCATGGATTGGAAACAACTGTGGGAAATCCTATCCGCTGCGGACAACGTGCCGATCATCGCCATGATTCCGCTCCTGGCGTTTTATATGTACCTCGCCTGGAAACAAGCGCACGCCAATGATCTTTTGATCGAGCAACTCGCCGGCGATGCCGCGCTGGCCAAGACGCATCACCGCAAATCGTGGCCCTTCAAACCCGGCTGGGCAAAAGAAGTCCACGTCTGGCCATTTCTGCTGCGCATCGAATTCCTGGCCGCCATCATCGTCACCATCATTCTGATGGTCTGGTCCATCACACTGAATGCGCCTCTCGAAGAGCCAGCCAATCCCAACCTGACCATGAACCCGGCGAAAGCGCCGTGGTACTTCCTCGGCTTGCAGGAAATGCTGGTGTACTTCGATCCCTGGATCGCGGGGGTGGTCATGCCCACCCTCATCATTGTCGGCTTGATGGTCATACCTTATATAGATACCAATCCGCTCGGCTCGGGCTATTACACCTGGAAGCAGCGCAAGTTCGCCATCGGCACATTTCTCTTCGGCTTCATTATTCTGTGGGTTTCGATGATTTTCATCGGTACCTTCATTCGTGGGCCTGGCTGGCAGTGGTTCTGGCCCGGGCAAACCTGGGATCACAACCGCCTCATCTATGAGGTCAATATCGACTTGCCGGATATTTTTGGTATCACCTCGAACTGGGGCAAGGGTATTTTCGGCGCAATCGTGGTTGGCGGATTCTTCGTGGTAGGCGGGCTGCTGGTTCACGCTTTTTTCCGCCGGAACAACCCGAAAGACTACAAACGCATGAGTCTGCTGCAGTACTCGATCATGATGACGTTTCTTCTCACCATGCTCGGCTTGCCCATCAAGATGCTCTTGCGGCTGCTCTTCCACATCAAGTACGTGTGGATCACGCCGTGGTTTAACGTTTAGGGTTTAGCGTTCAGGAGAAACTGGTGCCCGAGAAGCCCATTCCCGAAGACGATCCAGTAGTCAGCAAATCGCTCGCTCCCCACTATGTGATCTCCATGGTCATCCTGATGGCCACGCTCTTCTGGGCGCTGTGGGACGAAGATTTCGGCCAGCGCCCGTGGAAGAGTTTCCAGCACGAGTGGAAAAGCCGCTACTCCACTTTTCTCAAGAGCGCACGCACGCAATCGGCCGATTCGCAGAAGGAAGTGGAAACCAGCCCCGATTACCAGGCTTTGAAGCAATCCTACGAGAGCGCCAGTCAGGCCGCCGCTCCGCGCATCAAGGAGATCAACGAAAAGCTGCACGAGCTGAGCGCCCAGATTCTGGCGGTGCAAAACGTTTTCACCGACCGCCGTGCTTACGTCAACGCGCTGACCTACAACATCGAGACGGAAACCAGCAAGTCCTCGAAGGAAAGCAAGCAGAAGGAACTCGACGAGTACAAAAAGAAAGTTACCAGCGTCGAGTACCCCGATGGCAGCAAGAAACCCTACAACTTCACGCAACTGGAAGAAGCCTACAACGATCTGAAGAACGAGCGCACCGCCCTCAGCGCCGAACTCGGAGAATTGATCAAGCCGGTCAACGAAAAGAAAGAATTGCTCGACTCTTACGTCACCGACCACATGGTGACGCTGACTCCCACGCAGATGACCGGCCTGCAGGACAAGACGGCGGCCTGGGTGCCGAAGATCATGCAGATCAACATTCCCGATGCCAATATCGTGGATCGTTGCGAATCCTGCCACATGGGAATCCGCGAGCCCGTAAAACTCACGGCCGCCGCCATGACTTTGCGGGGCAAGAAGCCGGACGACTATGCGCATGCTTTCACCAGCCATCCGGAACCCGACCTTCTGAAGATTCACGATCCGGACAAGTACGGCTGTTCTCCCTGCCACCAGGGCAATGGACGCGCCACCACCAGCATCGAGAAAGCTCACGGTACTTACGAACACTGGCTGTGGCCGCTCTTCACCAAAGGAAATCTGGAAGCGGGCTGCCAGACCTGCCACGCCGCGGACATGGTGCTGGTGAATAACGATGTCGGCTGGACGCTGACCGAAGGCAAAGACCTCTTCCGCCAGCGCGGCTGCATGGGATGCCACCGCTACGAAGGCTACGACAAAGAACCGGAAGACTTGCTTTCCCTCGCGCAGCAGATCAAGCAGCTGGAGCAAGAAAAACGCGACAACATGAAACAGGCCGGCGACTTGATGAAGCAGGCCGACAAAGCCGAGAGCAATGAGGAAGCCAATCATCTGAACGATCGCGCCGTCGCCCTCAAAGTAATCAACAGCAAAGACGACTTGCGCATCGCCCAGCTCGACCGCTCCACCAAAAGTTTGCTCCAGGACATGAAGAAAGTCGGGCCGAACCTCAAGGACATTCGCCTCAAGCTCAACAAGACTTGGATCCCCGTGTGGTTGCGCAAGCCCAGCGACTTCCGCGCCACCACCAAGATGCCGAATTTCCGTTTGAACGACGACCAGATCAAGGCCATCTCTGCCTACATTTGGCAATCCGCGCTGACCGATTCCCTTCCCAAGCACAAGCCGGGCAACGCGTCGCATGGCAAGGAGTTACTCGAAACGCGCGGCTGCCTGGCCTGCCACTCGATTAACGAGGGCGACCAAATCCAGGGCGGTACATTTGCCGCCAATCTCACGCGCGTCGGCGAAAAGGACAATTACGACTATCTCGTGCGCTGGGTTCACAACGCGCGCGAACGCACGCGTCCTTATTGCCCGTACGAGAAAAAAGATATCGGCCCTGAAGATTACAAGAAAAAAGGTCTGCCCTACGTCTTCGACCTGGATCACAGCAAGTGCCCGAATGATGGACACGAACTGCAAGTTCAGAACATGACCGTCATGCCCCGCCTGCGGCTCTCTCCGAGCGACGCCGAAGACGTGGCCAGTTATCTGATCACTTTGAAGAAGGCCGGGGCCGCGCCAAATCCCGAAGCCCCGTACATGGACGACCCCAACCTGAAGGAAGAGGGCAAGAAGTGGGTTAAGCATTTTGGTTGCGCCGGCTGCCATGAAATCTCCGGCCTCGAAGACGAAGGCCGCATCGGCACGGAGCTGACCGCCGAAGGCAGCAAGCCGGTGGAGCGGCTGGATTTCGCTCTATTGACGGACGTAGCGCAACGCGGCGGCAGCGAACCGATTACCGATCCCGATGATCTGGCCCGTTTGCCCGAAGGTCCCGCCAAGGACGCCTGGTATGACCACAAAGGCTTCTTCGAACACAAACTCGCCGAGCCCAATATCTGGGACAAAGGCAAGATCAAGCCGGAAACCGAAAAGCTCCGTATGCCCAACCTGCACCTGACAAAGGATCAGGTTCGCGCGCTTACGACATTTTTGCTCGGCAGCCAGGAAAATCCGCTTCCCGCCAGCTATCAATACCGGCCGCAGGACTATCGCCGCGATATTCAAGAGGGCTGGTGGGTCGTCAAGAAGTACAACTGCATGGGCTGCCACCAGCTCCTTCCGGGACAGAAAACTTCCCTCATGGCCATGGCTCGCTATCAGGGCGCGGACGGCCAGGAGCAATTGCCGCCGAAGCTGCTCACCGAGGGCGCGCGCGTCAGCCCCGAATGGATGCTGCATTTTCTCGGCAATCCTTCTCTCAGCGAAAAGGACGACAACCGCAACGGCGTGCGCTCGTACTTGCAAGTGAGAATGCCTACGTTCTCATTCTCCGAGAACGAACTCGGCAAGCTTGTGCGCTTCTTCCAGGCGCTCGCGCGTCAGCCCTTCCCCTACATTCCGGACGAGGTCCCCGTGCTCTCGGCCAAAGAAACCGAGATGGCGCGCAGCCTCTTCAGCAGCACTGGGGCGCCGTGCTTGAAGTGCCATGCCACCGGCGATCCCGCGCACGACCGCACCGCCACCGCGCCAAACTTCCTGCAAGCCCGCGGGCGCTTGAAGCCCGATTGGATGGAGCGCTGGATCATCGACCCACAAGCCATCAGCCCGGGCACCTCCATGCCATCGGGATTGTTCAAGCGCCAAAACAATCATTGGGTCTTCTCCGGCCCGACACCGCCCTCGTTCCAGGGGTATGATAAGGACCAGACGCGGCTGTTGGTGGATTACATCCTGCAGCTCACGCCCGAAGAGCAGCGCCGCGTGAGCGCCGCCATGGGACATGCGCGGGCTGGCGGCAGCGCTTCGAACGGCAGCAAATCGGCCGGGGGCACCGGGACCAGCGGTTCCAAATAAGTTTCAGTGTGAGTGAGCTTTCAAATTTCAGGAGGGTTAGAGCAAGAACATGAAAACGAAAACGTGGATGAAAGTCTGTACCGTGCCGGCAATACTCGGACTCGTCGTGCTCGCAGGATGCGGCAACAAAGAAACCGCGACCGAGCAACCTGCTCCGGCAGCTTCGGCACCCGCGGCTGCGGCAACGCCGATTGATCCCGCCACCGCTGCAACAGTTACCGGCGTAGTGAAACTTGCCGGTGATGCCCCGAAAGCCGCCAGAATCGACATGAGCCAGGATCCCGCCTGCAAAGGCATGAACATGGCCGAGAACGTGGTAGTCGCCGGCGGCAATCTCTCCAACGTCTTTGTCTATGTGAAGGAAGGGCTCGGCAGCCGCACCTTCGACACCCCCAAAGATGTCGTCACCCTCGATCAAAGCGGCTGTAGGTATCATCCGCATGTGATCGGCGTCATGGCCGGGCAGACCATCAAGATTGTCAACAGCGATCCCACCACGCACAACATTCACCCCACTCCGAAGGACAACCGCGAGTGGAACGAGTCGCAGCCGCCTCAGGCCGCTGCACTGGAGAAGACTTTCGCTCGCGAAGAAATCATGCTCCCGGTGAAGTGCAACCAGCATCCCTGGATGCGCATGTTCGTGAACGTGGTAAAGACCCCGTTCTACGCAGTCAGCGGCCCCGACGGCAAATTCGAAATCAAGGGCCTGCCTCCTGGCGACTACACACTGGCCTTCGTCCAGGAAAAAATGGGCGAGCAGACCGTGAAAGTCACTTTGGCAGCCAAGGACACCAAAGCCGTCGACATGACCTTTAAGCCCTGATCGCGGCAGTTTTTCTTGAAGAGGCGCTCGCTGCTGCGGACGCCTCTTCAAGTGATTTGCAATCGCAACATGGTTTCTTCCGAGGAGGGCGATTGTTTCCAGTGATGCTATTGCTTTCGATCTTGCTCGGCCTCATCCCTCTTGCAGGGATCGGCTGGATCATCTACACAGGAACTATCACTACTGTCGACGGCCTTTTCGAATGCCTGATCATGCTCAGTATCTCCGGAATTTTCTTCCTCAATGTATTCTGGGAACTCCGTGACCACGGGCTCTTCGGAAAACCCAAAGCCGAGCCCGCTGGCAAACCGCCCGCCTCCGACGAGAGCTAATTTGGAGTGCGGCAGCTCGCTGCCGCTTTTCCGGCGCCCACAATCGACATGCCCTCCAGTCCACCATCTTCCGCAGACATCCCCGCCAATACTGATTCCTCTTCCACGCCCGCCGCCTCCCCACACCACAAAATGTCAGTCCGCAGCCGCTTCCTGATTTTCCTCACCGCCTGGCTCATCGTCCTCATGCCATTCCTCTTCTGGTGGAACACCTGGTTCGGCCGCCAGCTCTCCGACAAGCAAGTCAGCGAATATCTGCGCGACGAAAAACACCCCCGCCACATTCAGCACGCGCTGGTGCAGCTCGGCGAGCACATGGGCCGCCACGACGCCGGCGTTCAGCCGCTCTATCCGGAACTTGTCCGCCTAGCTTCGCATCCTATTGAAGAAGTCCGCAACACCGACGCCTGGGTCATGGGCCAGGACACGTCCGGCGCTGGCTTTCACGAAGCGCTCCTGAAAATGTTGAACGATTCGTCCCCGATGGTCCGCGGCAACGCCGCGCTTTCGCTCGTCCGCTTCGGCGACCCCGCAGGCCGTGCGCAAATCGTCGCCCTGCTGCGACCCGCAGTAATCATCGCCACCACTTCAGGCCACGTCACCGACACTGACAAAGTCGGCACCGCCATCCACCAGGGCGGCCTCATCGCCAAGCTGCAAACCGGCGAGCAAACCACTGAACTTCGTTCTCCCATCAGCGGCCGCATTCGAACGCTTTCCGTCGCGCCCGGCGCAAACATCGCCGCCGGAACCGAAATCGCCACTGTCGCCCCCGTCGACGAACAAATCTGGGAAGCCCTCCGCGCACTTTACCTGATCGGCCAGCCCGACGACCTCCCCGCCATCCACCCCTACCAGCGCGAACTCCCAGAAATCTCCGACCGTGTCCGTCAGCAAGCCCTCCTCACCGAAAAATCCATCCGCGACCGCGCTGTCGCTCATCCCTAAATGTAGTCGGCACCAATTTCCCGTCCATTCGGACAGTACCGCTTTGGAACAGCCTGCCCCTCAGGCCATCTGACGTACCCTTCTTCAACCTCGCTATGCTTCCCTAGGGCTCGAGTCTGTCCTCGGGCCGAGGAGGGGGCGATGTTCCGCAAACGATTCCTTATTTCGCTGGCTGTAGTGTTCCTTGGGGCCTCAGCCGCTTGGGCTGATGACGTGGGCTACGTCGACTGCTCCAACCATTCCGAAGACACCCAGGTTTTCGGCAAGCCCAGGAAGACCAACGAAGTCGTCGCCTCCGTACCCTGCGGAGAGCGTTTCACCGTCCTGGTCTACGGCTTTTTCTTCTCTCGGATTCAAACGAAAGACGGCCAGATCGGCTTCATCTACTCCAGCCTGATCGCCGTCGATCGCGCGGCCACCACCGCGCGGCAGTCCGGCTCCGTGCAGATGGCTTCGGATAAAACAAAGGTCCCGAGCACCCGTGCGGCCGTCGCAACTTCCAATTCGCCTGCACAGCCTCAACCCGCGCCGGTCCAACCGGCACCTGCGCCGGTAGCTGCAGCCGTTACATCCGCTCCCACCGCGTCTGCGGCTCCATCTTCCGCTCCCGCAACGCCTTCAACCACAGTCTCCGCCCCCGCCGCGAATCTCCCGGAAGTGACCGGTCCTGCTGCTCAGCCTGCTTCCTCCGCGGCTCAACAACCTCAACCCGCCGTGGATCACCTAGCACAGACAGAAGTAGCGGCCGCGCCCGCTTCAAGCACTCCGCAACCGGCCGCGCCAGCCGCGCAGCCCGCTGCAAGCGCGCCTGTAACGCCTGAGCCTGCCCCGGCTGAGCCCGCGACTCCAGCGGTCCGCCCGGCCAATGCTCGCGCCAGCTGGGAAAAGCGCACCGCTCCCGGTATTCGCAGAGTGCCTGTAATCGAACTCTTTGGCGGCTACGCCCTTGCTCGCCTCGACGGTGGCGGCGGACCCGCCAGCAACGTGAACGGCGCATTAGGCTCCCTCGGCTGGAATGCCAAGCCCTGGCTGCAAATCGTCGCTGACACCAGCTACAACGTTGTCACTATCAGCGGCACCAAGAACATCCTCTACGGCAATCACTACGGCCCACGCTATTTTTACCGTTCGCACAATCGCTGGGGCCTCACTCCCTTTGCCGAAGGTCTTATCGGCGGTTCGCGCTCGGACACCAGCATCGTCGGCGTCCCGGGCTACAACACTTCCCAAAACTGCATTTCCTACAAAATCGGCGGGGGCCTGGACATCCACCCCTTCCGCCACTTCGACATCCGTTTGTTCGATATCGACTACTACCGCACCGCTTTCGGCACCAACGCTCATCAGAACAATTATTGGGCCACTACCGGTATCGTCATCCGCCTGTTCGACAGCAATTCCGATTAGTGGTCTTAGAAACTTCACGTGAGTTAGCGGGCGGCCCTTTTCGGCCGCCCCTTCTTTGTTCCGTGGGGCCGCCATACGCCTTTGTAAAGGCGTAGCGCCGCTGCGCCCTCCCGCCTTCATCGGCAGTTCCGTTACCTCGAGGGCTATTCCCAGCCCAACCACTCGCAGAAATGCTTTTGGAGTCAGAGAAAAACTGTTACAGTCAAACCAATCGAGTTCCAGCAAGCATGAAAGTTTTCCGCAAAACGGCGATTCCCGAATCTCCCCGCCGACGCCGCACAAAAGGGCACGGCAACGCTCTTCTGAGCTTACCTTTCCGCGCACTTCTCTCCCTCGCGATCCTGTTTCTCGGTCTCTCCCCCCTTCTCCGTGCAGACGATTTCTGGAAGCAGAAACCTCCCGCTCAGTGGTCGCATGATCAAGCTCTGAAGCTCTTGCGTCATTCCCCCTGGGCGAAAGTGGCGGTCGTAGTTTTCCTTCGCCCGGAAAACCAGGCCAGCTACAGCATTCCCACAGGAAAAAAACATTGCGATCCCGACGCGATCGATGCCAACGGAAGGTGTCTCCAAAAAGGAAAAATGGAACCCCCGGTTGAGTCTTCCCGGGATCCGAATGCGGCCCCCAAGCTTTCGCCTTCCACCGCCTTCCTCGTGCGCTGGGAATCGGTCACCCCGGTCACCCAGGCCTTTGCGCGCCTGGAAGAACTCGGCGAACGCGCGCTCATCGCATTTCAGGCCCAGGCCCCGCGAATTCCCGCCGATCGCTTTGTAATTACCGTCAAACTCGAGCAACCCGGCTTCACCGGCTTCGAGCCCTTCACCGTTACTTCCGCAGGAGAACCCGACCTGCGCGCCACCCTCAAGACCCGCACCGGTACGGTCACCCCCCTCGAAGTCGAGTTTACTGGGGCAGGCACAAACTCCTCCGTCCATTTTTTCTTCCCGCGCACCCTCAACCGCGTTCCCCTCCTCGGGCCCGGCGTGGATTCCGCGGATTTCAATATGGAAGGACTCGGCTTCGCCGTGCGTAGCAAGTTCACGCTCGACCCGGAGCTCCTCAAGCAACCTGAAATACCTACTCCATGATCTGGCGCTTTGGCGCGAGCTAGACACCGCAAAGAAAAAAGGACTAAACTCTCCGCCAATCCCCTGGAACGTTTAGACTAGGAGAAGAATATGGCCCGACGCCAGTTTCTAGCTCAGCTCTTGGGATTCCCTCTTTTTTCCTTGGGTATGAAGACCGAAGAGCCGAAGAAATCTCTCAAAGTCATGATGAAAAGCGCCTGGGGCTCCGATGACCCCACCAAAGCCGCGTTTCCCTTCTTGCATGGACTCGCCCTTGCAGAAGCCGGCCATCAAGTTCAGATTTTTCTCCTCGGCGAAGCTACCTCGCTGATGCGCAAAGCCACTGCCAACGCCGTCGTTCCTGTGGGCTGGCCTCCTCTCAGCGAAACATTCGAGAAGGTTTTCGCCAAACACATTCCCGTCTTTGCTTGAGGAGCTTGCAGCCGGGCCCGTGGGGTCACGGAGGCGGATCTAAATCAATGGGGCGCGAAGTTCGGGAACCCAGCAATCTTTGTGGGCTTGGTGGAGTGGGCTGATCGCATCATCACGGAGTGATTGCTGCACAAGCACAAAAGGAGGCGCCTATGCATGCGGATCAAGTGGAAGTTTCCTGGGACACCGGCAAATCCAAGTGGCTGGTTCGTATCGTGAATGGAGAGGAAGTCATTCGCCGCTACTGCAATCTCCCCAAGGATGCCGACGAAAAAGCCCTTGGCAGCGCCGCGCAAAAGACCGTCCAGGACGAAGGCTACGAAGCCGATCCCGCCGTCGTCAGCGTCCGCCGTTAGTGACGGAATCCTGTTGTCGGGCAGATTCGCCACGCGAGTTTCGGATTTCGATTAAACGGAATTCGGGGAGAACTTCTCAGTACGCCATCGGGCCGACTTCTTTTTCCACTTCGACGGTGTCTACCATCACGATGGCGTCCCACGGGCAGCCATCCAGGAAGCAACCATCGGGGCCCTTGCTCAGACACTTCTTGCAGCCGATGCACAGAATCGGATCAATCTGGATGCGCCCAAACGGTGGACTATCCTGGTCCGGCACCCAGAACATGCAGTCTTCCACCGGGCAGTACTCAACACAGGCTGGCGATCCCGCGCATCCCGTGCAGCATTCGGTGATGACGGCAAGCTCTTTGGGTTTCTTCTTGCGCGCGGTGGAAATGCCCTTCGAACGCGGTTCAAACTTCTGCTCGTCTGGCACCATTCCAGGGGCTTTTATAACTTGCGGCTCGGTTGCCATGTGCGGATTATACCTTTGTTTTCAGGGATTTGGAACGAATCGTCATCGGGTATACCGCGCCGGAGTCGGCCCCTGTTCGAGCCGGTGGCGGTCCCAGATCGCGCCCTCACGCGTGAAGTACGCCATCTCGAAATCCTGCGTCAGTTCCAGCGCATCCGTCGGGCAGGCATCTTCGCACAGCCCGCAGAACATGCATCGCGAAGTGTCATAGGTGAATGTCGTCAGCACCTTGCGCCGCGTGGCGTCGTCGCGCTCCCAGCCCACCACAATCAAGTTCTCCGGACACGCCAGCGCGCACAAATTGCACCCGATGCATAGCGTCTCGCCCGTCTCCGGATTGTTGTTCAGCCGCGGCGCGCCCCGATACCGCTCGGCCACCATTGGCCGCTCCAGCGGATACTGCTCGGTAACGATGTTTTTGGGATTTTGCGCCCGAAAGGTGACTGCCAGGCCCTTCAAAAAGTCTACTTGGAACAACCGCTCCAGGAGTTCCCGCATGCGCGTAGTTTCTTTCGCCCCTCATCAAATGTCAAGTAGGCCTTGCGACGTAAGTTTCAGCCAAAAAAACCGCTTCCAATTACATTTCGTGATAGTTCAGCAGAATGGCGCCGATCAGCATGATGCACGCAGGCCAAACCCGCGCCATCGTGCTGCGCGTGCGATTCTCCGCCGGCAACCGCAGCTCCAGCCAGCGCGACCAGCCCGCCGCCACCGCCAGGATCGCCAGCGGAATGTGACTCAACTCCGCGAGAACCTCTTCCTTGATGTTCCCCAGCGCGTGCGAATGCGTCAGCAGCAGCGCGCCGGAAACGGCCACAAGCACGGGAAACACGAGACGCACGTTCGCGGAAGCGACGCGACCGGTTTGCACACGCCACTCAAAAACCGCGAGTCCAATCACCAGCAAAACGAAAATGCGATGCAGCAGAACTTCCGGGTCCGCAAACGTCACCCAGAAACCGTTTGGCCCGAGCGGCCACACTTCCGGATCACTGCGCAGAAAAAGAAATGCCGCCAGGCCAAGAAACGCCAACGGCCAATGCCGCGCCCACGCTACATGCCCGGCTTGCGCGAGCAACGCGAGAAATCCAATCACCAAAACCACGATTCCAGCCCAATGGTGGTTGTACTCCGACCACTCTTTTTCCGCGGAAGTATTCGGCCGCGTGCCCGCCTGCCCCGGAACGAAAGATGCGCTCGAGAGAGCGCCAGCATCGATCGCTTTGCTCTGCGCGGCGTAAATATCCTCGGGAAGCTCCTGCATCGTGGGACTGCCGAGCCGCGGCGGGCGCAGCGCCATGCGCGCGAGAATCTCCGTCGCGGAAACGCGATCGTGCGTAAGGTCGGCAGCGGGAGGAAGTGAAGTCAGCGACGCGGCCGTGAGAATCACGGTAATGCCGATTCCAATTTCTGCTTCGCCGAAACGCTTCAGGCTGGCGAGAATGCTGCTCGCGGGGCCGCTGCGCACAAGCTGGTAATTGAGCGCGCCGAGGAACAACAGCAGCCCGAACATGATTACTTTTGCCGCCACCATCGCGCCGTAGGAAGTTCCATAAACGGCTTTGAACGAACCGACGTAGGCAAAGCCAAGCACCAAGCCTGCGGAAGCAAGCACGCAAACGCTGATGAGCGCGAGCTGTGAAAATCTCGCGCTGATTTGCCGGGCGAATTCCGGGCTTTCCGTGCGCCGGATGGCAATCAAAAGATACGGTAGGCCGCCGAGCCACGCCGCCGTCGCCGCTTGATGCAACGCAGTGACAGCGACTAGCGGCGCGCGAAATTCCAGCCGCGCCATCGCGTGGCTGGTCATCACGGAAGAAGCGATGATTGCGGCGGCGGGGAAAAGCAGATCTGCATAGCCGTGGGCGCGCCGAACGCCGGACAGAATCACGATCGTAATCGCGGCGAAAATACCGATAACCCCGGCGATGAAAAAATTCGCGCCACTCACGTCCACGATAGTCATGTCCGCTGATTGCATAAGGATGAACGAATTTGCGAGAACGTAGGAAAGTTGCATCACCGCGAGCGCCAGCGCGGAGCGGCGGATCCAGCGAAGGCACGCTCGCCGAATGCCGTCCGATTCCTGATTATCGCCGCGCAAAACAAAATTCAAGAAAACAATTCCGCCGGCAGCCAGCGATTGAAACGTCAGCGTCGCGCCGCGAAACAACACGGAGAGGAAGCCGAAGATTTGCAGTAGGCGAGCCATGCAGGACGATCAGGATCGCATGACGGTGAACGGAATTTCGCCGCGCGTGATGTGCCCGTCGGAAGCCAGCACTTGCCAGCGCAGCCGGTATTCTCCAGCAGGCAATCCGCTGGCGCCCGCGGACAGAGTATCCGCGGAAATCTGTTTGCCAATTTCGAGCGGCTGAACGGCGCCAGCCGGAGGAACGAGCGTCAAACGCGAGCGCCCTGCATCAATGCGCACGTTGAAACGAAGCTTGATGGAAATGTCAGGACCGGCCACCGTGCTGTTCACCGCGGGAGTGGATTCCAGCAGCACCGCGTGCGCGGCTGCCGAAGCAACAATCAGCAAAGCCGTTGCTGCACCAAACACAACGAGCGCAAATAATCTGCGGCGATCTGAATGCATGCATTCCCTCTCGCCTTGATTGGCGAAGAGCTCCATAGAAGTTAGGCTTGGATGACCCGCAGAGAATTATACCGGAGCTTGACTGGATTGCTATCGCAAACGGACCCCATTGCAGAAATATCTCTGCAACTCTGAAGAGTGATGGAGATTTTGTGAAGCTTCTGGCGTATGGCTGGCGAAACTATTGCTACGAATTTATTTCGTTGGAGTGATTCCAATCGATGGTCGGGTCGGTAGCGGGATCGAAGGGCACGTCCTTCGTGGCATCCTTGTCGATTTTCTTTTGCGCGCGCTTTTCCTCCTTCATTTTGCGCTTTTCGATGCGCTTCATTTCTTTCTGCCGTTTCTGGAATGTCGTCGGCATAAACTCTCCTTCACACCAAGGTGTTATTCCGGCAAGGCCGGGACCGTATAGCCGTGCACTAAAAAAGAAAAACTACCAGCGCGGTTCGCGAGGCTGCCGCGCGGATTCGCGGTAATCCTCGTTCGAAAAACGGTCGCGCCCGCCGCCGCCCTTGCCACGTCCACCCCCGCCACCGGGGCCGCGGCCACCGCTGGGGCCGCCAAAACTCTTCGGGCCGCGCGGGGGTCCGCCTTCGCCCTTGGGCCGCGCTTCATTCACTTTCAAATTGCGCCCGCCAAATTCTTTTCCATCCAGCCCGGTCATGGCCTGCGCCGCTTCCGCGTCGTTGGGCATTTCCACGAAAGCAAAACCACGTGCGCGGCCGGTTTCGCGATCCATGGCCATGTGCACGCGTGTGACCTGGCCGAATGGAGCAAACAACTCGCGCAGTTCGCTTTCCGTGGTCTGGAAGCTCATGTTGCCGACAAACAAACTCTTCATCGTAATTCTCCCTGTACTCTTCGAAGCACCACGAGTGCAGGATCTCGGCGGTCTGCCGCTTCCAGGACACTACGGGACGTTGACCTAAATTGGCTGAAGTCCGCGGAGGGAAGGCCGCAAAGCACACCCTTCAAGGAAGTCAGGCAATCCTACTTCGGGAGTCTACCGCTCGACAGTAACATATTTCGTGGTAAATATCCCCACGCACATTTCGAGGCAACTGGGCGTCGAGCAGCAAGCTTCGGTCATCTCGAGAATCGGCGCACGGTGAGCGAGATGGGAAGTCCGACGCAGAAAATGTGGATAATCACGCCGATAATCATCATGCGAAGAGAGAACGGGCGTTTGGCAACAGCGGAGAGCGGCACGACAATTAGATTCATGAAAAAATAGACGGTCACGCCATAGAGAACTCCCGAAACGGCCGCATGCTCGATTAAGAAACCAACGGAGCGGCTCGCGAGGAAGAAGACGGTAGCCGCACCAAATGCAATTACGAAGTGACAAACAAGGCCCAGCAGGGCCGTCGCGAGTCCCCCGTCAAATGCTCTGGGCCCAAGCAATCCGCTGGCGATTCCTTGCAGCAAACGCATCGGCTTGGCGCCGAAGAAGCCGTAGACAACCAGCGCGGCCGTGATGTCCAGAACGCCGCATGCAAATCCAGCCCAAAGCACTGCAAGCATGGCGTTGGTTTTCGGCATAGAAACCTCCGTTGCTGTAGCCATAGCAACCCCCGCGGAAAACTCGTCAATCTTTTCTCACTTATCAGCGGCGCCGCCCCTGGAAGTGTGCTGCTTACCGCCCCAGACAAACGAAAACGGCCTTTCAGACTTACCGGCGTTTCTCCAACTCTGCGGAAGAAACGGAAGAGGGCGTTCACGATCATAGAGTTCCAGGAGCTGGCGCAGCTCTTTTCTGAGCGAGGGAGGCAAAGGGCAGCGACCACCGAAAAGCGAAGGCAGGTGGTAAAGAGCAAACGCACCTGGGGAAGGCCACGGTGCTGCGATGCTGCGCAAGAGTGAGAAAATCGAGCGCCATCCAAGGTGAGGAACCGTTGCATTCAGCCAAACCTTTATCGTGCTGGCGTTCGCCTCAGCCAAGCCCCGCTTCAAAATTGCAAGGTAATCTCCGCGAGAAAGTTGTGCGCGGTCTGCCAGCTGTAGTGCGACCCATCCATTGACACTCAGTAGAGGCTCCAAAAGCTCCATCCGCTGCGATCGGGGCAACGCACGGATTCTGCGCAACAGGGCTTGCTCCTGCTTCGAGTCGCGGCTTCCAGCGACGTAGGCCCGTAGATCAGCGGCAAGGTCCATGAATTTGGGCAAGACAACGAAATACTTCGATGAATTTGGAATCTCTCTCGAACGGTCTGGGGATTCTACGTCTGGCGGCCATGAGTTTCAATCTCCGGGATGACAGGCATCGCGAGCGCGGCGTTCAGGAACGCTCGGCGTGGAGGATTTCTGCGACGGCGCGAAAAGCTTGGTCGATGGCCACGTCGGTTTCGGCGCTGGCACCGGCGTCGGAATTGGCGATGGAAATTCTGCCGAAGGGTTTGCGGCCAATCACCCAGGGCTGCTCGCCTTCCTTCCATTGCGGGTCGAAAAGCGAATAGGCGTTGGATTCGAAAGCGTAACCGTGGGCCCAGCGATTGACGGTGATGCCGGCGATGTCGCGAGCGGGATCGAAGCCCGCAGCGCCGAGAGTTCTTGCCAACTGATCGCGGGTCTTGCGTTCGAATTGTGAAAAGGAAATCTGGAGCAACTCGGCGCGGCCGGCGCGATTCTGGTCGCGCGCGGGGAGTCCCGGCTGGCACGGGGTCCGGAGCATGAAGAGAACCATCGGCTCTTCGGGCTTGCTCGGAAAATGATATTCGCCGAGGCTGACGGGAAAATCGAGGGCCACGTAGCTGTAGTAGCTGCCGGGCGCAACGATGTGGTGTATGCCGAGTTTTTCGAAGGGCTTCCAGTTGTTGATGGCTACATGCGTGTAGACCAGCGGCTTTTTCACTAAATAGGCGAGAGCTTCTTTCTGTTTGTCGGGAAGTTCGGGGCAGAGATACGGGATCATTCCGTTGTAGCAAGCCAGGATGCAATTCTTGGTGGTGACCTTGTGAAGTTTTCCGCCGCGCATGTAAGTGACTTGCACTTCTTTGGCCGATTCCCTTGAGCCCGCGTGCTGAACGTGAATCACCGTGCTGTTCAAACGAATTCGTGTGGGCGAAGCTGCATCGTCGAGCTTGCCGTAGTCGGCGCGGGCAGTGACGACGTCGTCCATGGTGTGCCCGGGGACGGCGGCGGGAATCAGAGAGCGCACCAGCAGGCGGGCAACGGAAGCGTTGCCGTCGGGAAAATGGAAAATGTAGGGCTCTTCCTTTTCGTCTTCGGCGATGCCCAGCCCGTCGAAACCGGGATAGGTGAAGGAACCGTAATCGTCGCCGGCGTTGTAACAGGAAAGCGCGGCAACGGCTTCGATGCCGACGCAAAAAAGATCGTGAGTGAATTTTTGGAAAAATGGCAGCGCATCCGGAGTAATTTTGCAAACCTGCGTAAGGAAATCGGCGTAGCTGACTTTACCGAGCTTGGCGAGTTTTTCCTGCTTCGAAATCCCCGCTAGGTAGTCCGCTTTCTCCGTGTAAACCCGGGCGATATCTTTTCGCACGGCGTCGGAGAGAGGCGCTTCCGCCAGGAATTCCGGCCAGGGGCGCGTGTTCATTCCCAGGACCAGGCGGTCTTCTCCAAAAGTCTCCTTGTCGAAGAAGCACCCCGTGCCGAGCTTCGAATAGAGCTTCTGGTCATAAGCCTTGTAGAAGCGATTGGTATCGATGCCGATGTCGGTGAGGAGGTTCTTTGCGACTTTGCTGTAGTTGGCCGGACGCTCGATGGCCAGCGTGCCGCCGAAACTCAGTAAAGTCCGGCCGCCGACTTGAAATTCGTTGCGCTTGGCATGTCCGCCAAAGTCGTCGTGGTTGTCGAGTATGAGGATCCGCGCGTTCTTGCCGGCGCTCTTGCGATAGAAGTGCGCGGCGGCCAGTCCGCTGATTCCGCCGCCAACCACGACGAGGTCGTAGCTTTCCGCGGTGTCCACGGCATCGCCGAAAGAATCCGCGGTCTCACCGTCGCGCAGCCGGTGAGCAAAGGTGAACGTGCCGTCATGATTCCCGCGGATGCCCATCTTCGCGGGCGGGTAGTAGTCCGCAGCCTTTTCCGGAGCAAATTCATCGAGAGCGCCAGTGGCCAGCAGAGTATCCGTTGCGATATTGCTGCCGACAAGCGTTCCCCCGACACCCACGGCGACGCCGTTCAGGAAATCGCGCCGGGAGATTTCCCGGTTCATCCCCAAGTCGCGATCCCTCTTTTGATCGCTCATCGTCAGCCCTCTTTCCTGGCGTTCGGGAAAGAGTATACCGCCTCATGGTCCATCTTTGCACAATTCAAGTAACCTTTAAGCATACGATCCAGAACCGAATGAAGTGATGTCAGTTTCGGTTGCAGTTTTTAGTAGAATAGTCTTGTCGTGGGGCAGCGATGAAAGCGGACCAGTTTCTGAGAATCTCAGGGTTGTCCTTACTTCTCGTCTTGCTGAGTGCCGGCTGCGGCGGAGGCGGTGCGCCTCCTCCACCCCCGCCGCCGCCCGGTTTCACGCTTTCGGTTTCGCCGGGTTTCCTGCTGGCCGCGCAGACCACCACGAGCGTCCCGATGACCGTGACCGTAAATCCCACCAATGGATTCGCCGGCACCGTCAACGTAACCATCAGCGGCCTTCCAACTGGCGTCAACCCCTCCGCAAACTCCCCCTTCACACTGGCGGCGGGTGGCAGCCAGATGGTGACTTTTACGGTGGGGCGCACGGTCGGGCGCGCCAATTACACGCTGACCTTTTCCGGAAGCAGTGGGACCATTTCCAATTCGGCGGCAGCCACGCTGACCGTGAGCGGAGCGCCGCTGACTGCCACAACCGGAAACTTCAAACAGCAAGTCATCTATCAGATCGTCACCGACCGTTTTTTTGACGGCGACCCCAGCAATAACGACCCGCCGCAAAGCAAAGGCCTGTTCGACCCGACGCGCACTAATTTTCAAATGTATTGGGGAGGCGATTTTGCGGGGATTCAGCAAAAGATGGCGTACCTGGCCGGCATGGGGATCACCGCGATTTGGATCTCGCCTCCGGTGGACAACATCAATGTCGCCGCGAACCTCGGCGGTTCTCAATTCGCTCCGTTCCACGGGTTTTGGGCCCGCGACATGAAACGCATTGAAGAGCATTTCGGTGATGCTTCGAATGGCTGGACCGCGTTTGACAACATGGTGACCGCGGCACATCAAAACGGTATCCGCGTGATTGTGGATTTCGCCCCAAACCACAGCAACCCCAATGATTCCGGGGAAATGGGCGCGCTGCTGGATATGGGACAACCGTTCGCCAGCTACTTAAGTGATCCCGCGCCTCCCAACAACTTCTTTCACCACAATCCCAAGATAACGAATTTTAGCGATCCATATCAGTTGCAGTACTTCACGCTCGACGATCTTGCCGATCTGAACCAGGACAACGCTTCCATCGACAAGTACCTGAAAGACTGCATGCAACAGTTCCAAGCACACGGCGTGGACGCATTCCGAATCGATGCGGTGAAACACGCGATCTGGGGATGGGATTACAGTTTCGCGAACGTGGCCTTCAGCGCCCAGCCCACATTTTTATTTGGGGAATGGGCGCAAGGCAGCACGTCCGATCTGCTCTACTTCGATTCTCACAAGTTTGCGAACCATAGCGGTATCTCCTTGCTCGATTTTCCGCTTTCCAGCGCCATGCGCGACGTTTTCGCAAACAACGGTGATTTTCATGAGATCGACAATACGATTACTGCGGAGAACATAGACTTTTCTTCGCCCAATGATCTGGTCACGTTCGTGGACAGCCACGACCTTCCTCGCTTGCTGAGCGTCAACAACAATCAGAACCGGCTGAATGAGGCGCTGGCGCTCCTGCTGGCATGCCGCGGCATTCCCGTGGTTCTGTACGGCGACGAACAGTATCTGCACAACGACACGAACGGGGGCAACGATCCTTACAACCGCATCTTCATGAGCACCTTTGGCACGCAAACCACCGCCTACCAATTGATCGATCAAATGGCCCAACTGCGGCAAAGCAACCCGGCGCTGGCGTATGGCGCTTCCCAGCAGCGGTGGATCAACAGCGATGTCTATATTCTGGAGCGGCAGTTCTTCGGGGACGTGGCGCTGATCGCCGTCAACAAAAGCGAGACGACAAGTTACAACATCACTGGCTTGCTCACGGCGCTCGCCCCGGGAAATTACGCGGACTATCTGAACGGCCTTCTGGGCGGCTTCGCAATCACCGTGACCAACGCGAATGGAAACAATCCAGTAACTGCATTCTCCTTGCCTCCGCACACGGTTGCGGTCTGGCAAGCGGCTCCCCCAGCGGCAGCACCTCAAGTCGGCTCTATTGGGCCGCTGCTCGGCCAATCTGGAACCCGCGTCACCATTGCGGGCCAAGGGTTTGGCACCGCGGCTGGCAAAGTCATGTTTGGTTCGACATCAGCAGTGGTAGGCTCCTGGTCCGATTCGACTGTGTCCTTTTCCGCGCCAAGCGTTACACCCGGCAGCTACAGCGTTCAGCTCACGACAAATTCGGGAGCAGCAGCGAATACCGTCCCATTCACCGTCCTCACCGGGACTCTCATTCCGGTGACGTTTGCGGTGAACAACGTGCCGGCTGTGGCCGCTGGAGCAGGCGTTTTCCTGACTGGAAACGTGGTCGAGCTCGGCGGCGGAAGCGCGACAAGGGATGCGGCAGTCGGACCGCTGCTCTCCCCGAATCTTCCGACGTACTTCATCGACGCGTCCGTCCCAGCGGGTACTACTATTCAATTCCAGTTCGCGATAATCGCTGCCGATGGCACAGTAACGATAGAGCCGGGCCCCCCTCATATGTACACAGTGCCTTCCAGCGGAGTGGGCTCAGTTACCGTAAATTGGTAATTTAAATTTGAAACAAACCGAAGCGAGAAGCGTTTATACTCTATGGCGTGACGCGACATAGCGTGCTTCACGCCGTCTTAATCGACGAAATGCCCTCGAATGGGGAGGAGGAAACGTCATGAGAAGAATTCTTGTGGTCATTCTCGCCGGGATCGTAGTTGCCACACTAGCGATGCGGGTGAGCAAGAGCCAGACGCCTGCGGGAGCGACTGCAGGACCGCAGTTCACCGCGGACGGGAAGCTGGTGCGCCCGGAGGGCTATCGCCGCTGGGTGTACGTCTCGTCCGGCCTGGGAATGAGTTATACGCAAAGAGCAGATGACAGCATGCAGATGTTCACCAACGTTTTTGTCAATCCCGGTTCGTACGATTACTACCTCGCGCATGGGACCTGGCCGGACAAAACCATCTTCGTGCTGGAACTTTACGGCTCCACGTCGCAAGGCTCCATCAACAAGCACGGCAACTATCAGAAAGACTTCATGGGCCTGGACGTCGAAGTAAAAGATGAAAAACGCTTCCCAGACAAGTGGGCGTACTTCGGCTTCAGTTCAGGAGAAAAAGCATCGGGCCCAAACACGCCAGGCAAAAATGATTGCTGGCAGTGCCACGACCAGAATGCCGCGGTGGAGCATTCCTTCGTGCAGTTCTACCCGGAACTGCTGAAAGTAGCGAAAGAAAAAGGGACCATCAAGCCGACCGTTCACCTCAATTAGAAAAAGCGACCGAGGGATTCCCTGCGACTTGTGCCGTTGTATGATGCGGCATGGGGGATTCTGGATGACGGCGACGCTGCGCGGGCAAACTGCGGTGATTACCGGCGCGGGAAGCGCTGAAGGAATCGGCTTCGCCGTAGCGCGGCGTCTGCATGCCGCGGGTGTGCGCGTGGTCATCACTTCGACCACAGACCGCATTCATGCCCGCGCGCGTGAGCTGGATACAGGCGGCGAGGCGGTCCTTTCTTTCATCGCGGATCTCACCGTGGAAACGGATGTCCAGCGGTTCGTCGACTCCGTCCTTTCCCGAGCAGGGCGCATCGACATCCTGGTGAACAACGCCGGAATGTCGCAGAGCGGGCGCCCGACGGAAAGCAAGCCCGTGCGCGAAACGTCCTTCGCGGAATGGCAGAACCAGATCGCCATTACCCTGCACACCGCCTTTCGAATGACCCGCGCCGTCTTGCCGGGTATGACCCAGCAAAAGTACGGCCGCATCGTGAATGTCACTTCCGTGACCGGGCCGCTGGTAAGCAACGTGGGCTCTGGAGCCTACGGTGCGGCGAAAGCCGCGATGGACGGCCTGATGCGCGCCGTCGCCCTCGAAACCGCGCTCGACAGAATCACCATCAACGGAGTCGCGCCCGGCTGGATCACGACAGCCTCCACCACGGAATCCGAGCGCATCGCTGCCCTGCACACGCCGCTAGGCCGCGCGGGCACTGCGGATGAAGTCGCGGCCGCCGTTTGCTTCCTGGCCTCGCCCGAAGCTTCCTACATCACCGGACAAGTCCTCGTCGTTGACGGCGGAAACACTCTCCAGGAAAACAAGGGCGGCTGAATTCGCTATACCTCCAGAACCCCTGACGACCGTTCGAAAGGGAAATTTCACCGTTTATACCTTGCCTGGCTTCGATTACTTTTTTCTATTTTCCCTTGCACACTTTCTATGGCATGTTCGCAATTGTCCTAAGGAGGACTGCGTCCCATGCAACGGATGAAACATATAAGCCGTTTTGCGGCGTTGCCGGAGCGAGATTATCGCGGCAGCGGGCGGGCGTCGTCCACGCTCTTCAGTTAGCCCGATTCTCTTCCGGCACATTTTAAGAATGATTTCGGCGTAGCGCGGCCATTTTGTGCCGCATTGTCGCGCTCCTGGTGTGCGAGCGCGATACGTTCGAGCAGCAAGAGCACAGCCTGAAGCGCTGAAGCGCTTCTTAGAAAAGAGAAAGCTATGGTCACGGTTCGAGTAATAGGGGGCACTCCGGAAGGATGCGAATCCCTGTGCCGGACGTGCGCGCGCGGCCACATCATTACCGGATTTCGTGCTACGGAAATAGAGGTCTATTGCAGAACCTTCTACATCGAGCGTGAAATTCATTTTCCGGTCCGCGAGTGCACGTTCTACGAAGACAGGCGATTGGCAAGCAAGGAAGACATGGAAGAGATCGCTTGGCGGTTGAGGTCCACGATGACAAGGCCGAATCAGAGCCTTGGCTTTGTCAGCGCGGCACAACTCCAGGAGATGGAATCCGAAGATTCCGAGATTGCCCCGGCTGCAAACGATCCAGCACTCCCGACAGAATAAGAGCGCATGGATTTCCAATATTTCATCAAAACCGGCCTCTCCAGCCCAGAAAGGAGGAAGCATGACCGTTATTCGGTGGAAGTTTTTTGCTGCAAACGCGGGCGCGGGACTTTGCGCAACGTGCACGTGGGGTACTGTCCGCAAAGGTTTCCGTGCAAAAGAAGAAGAAATCTTCTGCCGAATGATTACCCCAAACGGACTGGTGCCTTTTGCCGTGCGTGAGTGTACCCACTACGCCGACCGCCGCATCGCGGTGGCCGAGCCGGAGCCGAATGCAAGCCGCTACGGCTTCGTAACCAAGCTTTCACTGGGGGAGCTAAAACTTCCCCCGGTGAAGGAAGCAGAAAAATGAAGCGCTAGCCCTGCTCTTCAGCAATGAAGGGCAGGGCCATTTTTCGCCTTTCGCTTTTTTTACTCGCCTTTGGTCAGTTTCCGGTTAGCGCGTTAATCACGAGTTGAGGTCGCCCGCCGTTTAGAAGGAGGGCGGCCCGAATTGACTAAAGACTAGTTCGTGGCGCCCAGTCCCGTCCAACGGGGTCCCTCGCAGCCGACGAAAGCATCTGAGAGCAGGTGCGACGGACCTTCAGTGGAGTCGCTATCAAACATGCGAACATCGTCAACGACAAATCGACGATTCTCGGATACGACGGTGGCCACGACTTCCCACCCTTGAGCTTTATGCCCGGCAAAGTGAAAGTAGTGGCTTCCGTGGCCTGTGTATAAGTGCAGTGGGGATAGATACACCAGAAATGATCCGTCTTTCTGCGGCTCTTTCCGGTTCGGAACTGCCTGAATTGGCGAGACGCGTTGGCCGTCTCCAGTAAAGAGACCGCTTTTCATCCAGGCGGGTTTCGGGGTGCCGTCTGTTGCAGGGTGCTGGCGAAAATAGTCTTGTTCGCAGGCTTGCGCCGTCTGAAGTTGCTCCGTCAATCGCTGGCTCAGGAAAGGTCGGAGCTTCGCCATCTCTGCGCCCGCGGGGATACCAATCGGGTGGTGGGCGACGATCTCTTCGTATAAATTTGCTACGCCAGTGGTGACGACTGGCTGATCCAGAAGGGCTGGAAGTTCGGAGAGCCGCTCGGCACCACCCGTCATGACCATCATCCCCTCCCACACACCCATAGACGGATAGAAAAGCTGTGGGCGTCCTACAATTCCGTCTTTGGAGTTTCCGACTTGAACCAAAAGATATCCTTGCTGACCGTAATGGCTACCATTCTGGCCCTCACGGTAAAACGAAATCCGTGCGCAAAGGGGATAAGGAACTTCGGGGTCTTTCAGGTCACAGCTGTCCGCTACAATCCAATACCCGATGTGAGCGCGCGGCGGCCCGGACTGGAGCCAATCTTCGAGGCGCTGAGAAGGCAGTGAAGGGTCGAGCGCCTGCACGTCGATCGACTTCGCGTACGCGATCACCTGCTCTTGCGTGTAGGGGAGTTGCGCTCGGGAAGTTGAGGTGACTATCAGCGACATCATCAACCCGAAATAGGTCTTCATGTCACCCACACTTAGCAGACGTGGTCGCTAAATTCTTCGACACCACCAGCGGACAATCGGTTCCCAGCGGACTGTCGACTTTCACCTGCCTGGTCGCATAACCGGCATTTGGCCCACTGCACAGTTTCGAAAAGCTATTGACTTTCGCTTTTTGTTCTCCTATAGTCCGGGGCGGTAGAGGAAACGGGAAACGGGTGGCGTGCCGCCTCCATTGCCGATCTGGCTCTCACGAGTCGGCCGCCGCCCGTTGAAAGTTCCGAGCCGTAAGCGGGGTGAGGGGTCGGCTGCAAGACGATCCCTCGACTCCGGAAGCCGACCGCGTCGGCTTCTTTGCTCGGAGACAGTATATGCATCCCACTTCCCTTCCAGGAGCCGCCATGGATCTCTGTGTCGAAAGCGTATTCCCCAACCCAGCGGTTGAGGCCCTGCAAGCAAGCGAAGCGGCGCGGCAAATCGCCGCGCAGGAAAACTCCGGAGCTTCGTGCGAATCCCATCGTGCGCCGCACGATACGAACACGGAGCAAGAACCTCTAGCGCGGGGCTCCAGCCCCGCGGATTCATCAGAAACGCCACAGAAGGAAACAGCGGCGGAAAAAAATCCGTGGGCGGGCTGGGCGTGGCTCGGACTCTGCAAAAATCTGGCTCCCAAAACTCCCAACATCGTGCACGTGGACGTGGACGCGTTTTTCGCCTCCGTCGAGCAGGTGCTCGATCCCAAGCTGCGCGGGAAGCCCGTGCTGGTGGGGCGCGGCTGCGTGGCTTCGGCGAGCTACGAAGCAAAATTCCTCGGCGTGAAAACGGCGATGGGCTTTCGCGAAGCGCTGCGCATCTGCCCCAAAGCCATCGTCGTTCCCGGACAGTACGAGCACTACGCCGATTTTGCCGAGCGCGTGCGACGAATCTTGGAAACGTATACGCCCGCAGTCGAAACCGCCGCGCTTGACGATTTCTATCTCGACTTTGCCGGCACCGAGCGGCTGTATCCGGATTTTCCCGGAACGCTGCGACGCCTGCAGATGGAAATTTTGAAGCGCACAGGGTTGAGCGTTTCCGTCGGCGCTGCGCGCACAAAAGTAGTCGCGTCCATCGCCTCGCGCCTGGAGCGCCCGCGCGGCTTTCGCATTGTGGCGGGCGAAGAAGAAGAAGCGTTCCTGGCGCCGCTGCCGGTCGAGAAATTATGCGGCATCGGCCACGTGCATGCCGGGAAGCTGGCCGAACGTGGCGTCGCCACGATCGCCCAGCTGCGTCAGGTGCCGAAAGCCGCTTTGCAAGCGGCTTTCGGCGAAGTCATCGGCCAGCAAGTCTGGGAGCGCGCTCGCGGCCTCGACGGCCGCGAAGTGCTGCTCCCTTCCACGCCAAAATCCGTTTCCCGCGAAACCACCATCGAGGGCGGCACCATCGACACGGAGTTTCTCGGCGGCTTGATCGAATATCTAAGCGAGCGCATCGGCTCGACCCTCCGCGAGTACGGCAAGCAGGCGCGCACCATCGGCCTGCGCATCCGCTATGTCGACCACTTTTCGGCGCATCAGACGGTGCGCATCAGCAAACCAACCAACGACGAGCGCGCTTTGCTCGCCGCGGCAAAAGATCTCTTCGACAAATTGTTCACCCGCCGCGTAGCCGTACGCCTCGTCGGCGTCAACGTAACCAACCTCGAAACCGACCGCCGCCAAAACGAACTCTTCGACACCAACGCCAATCGCCGCTGGTACCTGAACCGCGGCCTCGATTCCGTCCGCGGCTGCTACGGCTGGAACGCCGTCTTCTACGGCAACGGCCTCGAACTCCGCGAACATTACGCAAGCAAGCCCAATGGACTGGTCCTCTCAACGCCCTGTTTATCGCGGTAGTTTGTTTTAGCTTGCTGAGTTTTTCCTTCCCTCCCCTACCTGATTGAATTCGCAGAGGAGCTAGCACTCTCACGGGAGTGACTGGTAATTGGTGACTAGTGACTGGTGAAGAACCGCCCGCGCAACAAGGTCGGTTTTTACCATTCACCAGTCGCCTTTTCCACGAGTCGCCAATCACGTGTTCGTACATTTGCATTGTCACAGTCACTATTCGTTCCTGCGGGGCGTAGCGTCGCCGGAAGAAATCGTTGCGGCTGCGGCAGAGCAGAAAATGCCCGCGGTGGCGCTGACAGATTCGAACGGTCTATACGCGGCGGTGCCGTTTTATAAGGCGGCCCTGAAGGCAGGCATCAAGCCGATCGTCGGCGTGGTGCTGGATGTCGAATTCGGTGTTTCGAATGACGAGTTTCGACATTCGAAAAACGAAATTCGAAACCCACAAAGTACGCCACTAACGCTGCTGGCGGCAGACATGGAGGGCTACAGCAATTTGTGCCAGCTTGTGACGCTGCGACATTTGGGCACGGCCAACCTGACGCGGGATGCCGCTGCGGCAACTGGTAAAAACGGTGGCCGGCCCGTGACATTGCAGGAATTGGCGGAGCACAGCCGCGGCGTAATCACGTTAGCGCCATTGCCCACAAGATTGCCTGATACGAGTCACCAGTCACTAGTCACCAGTCACTTTTCACGTCTCAAAGATATTTTCGGCGATCGGCTGTACATCGAAGTGCAGATTTTGTCGCCGGGGGACCGGCGCACGCTGCGCGAAGCGGAACACCTCGGCCGGGAGCTGGGTGTGCCGCTGGTGGCGACGAACAACGTTCATTTTCTGCGGCCGGAAGAGCATCTGCATCATCGCGCGGTGAATGCCATTCGAACGGGCGGATTGCTGACAACCGTCGCAGCGCCGGAAATCACGACCGGCGAAGCGTGGTTCAAGCCAGCGTCAGAAATGCAAAAACTTTTTCCCGATCATCCGGAATTACTGCGCGCAGCAACGGAGATCGCCGACCGCTGCAATTTAAAGCTGGAACTGGGGAAAACGATTTTTCCGGAATTCACCGTGCCGGAGGGCGAATCGGCATTTTCGTATTTGTGGAAACTGAGTTTCGAAGGCGCGCGAAAACGCTACAAACCGCTGCGGCCGGCGGTGCTTTCGCGGCTCACGCACGAACTCGAAGTCATCGAAAAGCTGCATCTGGCGCCGTATTTTCTGCTGGTGTGGGACATCGTGGAGGAAGCGCGGCGGCGCGGAATTCCCGCGGTGGCGCGCGGGTCGGCGGCGAGTTCGATGGTGACGTACTGTTTGGGAATTTCGCGGGTGTGCCCGCTGCGGTGGGGGCTGTACTTTGAAAGATTTTTGAACGAACAGCGCGGCGATTGCCCGGACATCGACATCGATATTTGCGGCGCGCGCCGCGATGAGCTGCTCGATTACGTCTACGAGCACTGGGGCACCGACCACGTGGCCACGATCGGAAGTTTTATCACCATGCACGCGCGGCTGGCGGTGCGCGAAGTGGCAAAAGTATTTGGCGTGCCGCCGGGCGAAGTGGACCGTTTCACGAAGCGGCTGCCGCACCGGCCGGTGCGGGAGATTTTGACGGCGATTCGCGATTTGCCGGAGTGCCGCGATCTACCGGTAGACGAAGAGCCGTGGAAAACAATTCTGCAAGTCGCGTTGCGGCTCGATGACGCACCGCGGCACCTGGGGATTCACCCATGCGGGACGGTGATTTCCGCGCGGCCGCTGGCGCGATTGACGCCGCTGGAGCGCGCGACGAAAGGAATCGTCGTGACGCAATACGACATGCACGCCATCGAAGCGCTTGGACTGATCAAAATGGATTTGCTGGGGCAGCGTGGGTTCACGACCATGTCGCTGGCGCTGGACAACATTGAAAAAGCGAATGGAACAAGACAAGTTGCTGAGAAAAGCTGTGTTGCGCCGGATGGAATGACACCGAGACCGAAAGCGCGCGAGATTGATTTCGATGCGATCCCGGAAAACGATCCGGCAACGTGCGAAGTGATCGCCACGGGGCGAACGATGGGAGTTTTTCAGATTGAATCGCCGGCGATGCGCGGGCTGCTGCGCATGATGAAAGCGCGAACGCTCGAGGAGGTGGCGCAAGCATTGGCGCTGATCCGGCCAGGAGCGGCGGAATACGGATCGAAAGAATTATTTGTGAAGCGGCTGCGCGGAGAGGAAGAAGTCAAATACGCGCATCCGTCGCTGAAAACAATTTTGGGTGACTCACTGGGTGTATGCATTTTCCAGGAACAGGTGATGCAGATTTCTCAAGCGTTCGGAGACATGAGCTTGGCCGAAGCGGATCTTGTCCGGCGGTCCTCCGTGAAATATTCCGGACGCAGCGACCACCTGCGCTTGCGCGAGAAATTCCTGCTAGCAGCGGGAATGATGGGGCTGAGCGAAGCGCAGCGCGAAGAAACATGGATGATGGTGGAGAAATTCGCGGGCTTCGGATTCTGCAAAGCGCACGCGGCGACGTATGCGGACATTTCGTACCGCATGGCATATCTGAAAACGCATCACACGGCGGAATTTCTGGCGGCGATGTGCAGCGCGGGCGCGGGGTTCTACCACGTGTCAGCGTACGTGGAGGAGGCCAAGCGCTGGGGCATCGCGGTGCGGCTGCCGTCGGTGAATCATTCGCGGATGGAATACACCGCGGAGGACGGCGATGGCGGAAAGCGCGCGCTGCGCGTTGGGCTGATGCAGGTGAAAGGACTGCGCGTGGAAACGATGACGGCCATCGTGCAGGCGAGGGAAGATGGCGCACTTTTTCGATCACTCGAAGATTTTCTGCGCCGCGTGCCCGTGGAATGCGATGAGATTGAATCGCTGATCAAGTGCGGAGCGTTGGATGAGTTGGGCAATGAAGTTTGCACGATGACGCGGCCGGAAATGCTGTGGCAGTGGAGCTTGTTGCAGGTGAAAGGAAAAAACGCACAGCCCCTTAGCAGCTCAGGACAAGCAGGAATGGCTGTACCACTGGGAATGGCAGCGACGTTGTTTGCCGGAGCCAAGGGAGAAGATGTTATTCGTGTGGCACTCGCAAAAATGCAGACGCCGGAATACACACTGGAGCAGAAGCTGCGGTACGAGCGGGAGATTTTGGAAGTTTGCGTCAGCGGGCACCCGCTGGATTTTCTGCCGCGCAACGGCGAGGTGTGGAGCGATGAACTGGCGGGGCTGCGCGGGAAGCGCGTGACACTTTGCGGGTGGGTGGTGACCTACCGCCATGTGGGGACAAAGAATTACCGCAACATGATGTTTGTGACGCTGGAGGATCAGCGCGGCGTGTATGAAGTAGTGCTGTTCCCGGACGCGTATGACAAATACGGCGGGCTGGTGTTCGAGACGCGCACGATGCGCGTGACGGGGCGCGTCGAGCCGGATGGGCAGATCAAGGGGGAGAAGCTGGAGGCGTTGTGGAAGTGAGCGGTGATTGGTGACTGGTGGCTAACAGCAAAGCCATTCGAGGATGGCGGTGAAGGTGATGATATGAATTTCATGATTCGTCCAAGAAAGCAAAACAGTGCGCCGATGGCGGAGCCGGAGGCGGGGCGGCCGGCGGGGAGCGGCGAGGAGTGGCTGGGGCGAAACCGCAGCTCGAAACGGAAACTTTGGGAGCGGCTGAATCCACGGAGCCGGAAGCAGATTCGCGTGATCGCCGAGGCGCTGGCGCTGCAGCAGACACATGCACAATTGCCGGAGCCGCTGCGTGCGCGGCTGAGCGCGGCGATCGACGAATTGGAGCGTCATCTGGCGCGGATCCGGGCGCTGCTGCTGGAGGTAGCACGACGGACACCACGCGGCGAGTGAAGGTTGCAGGGCGTGCGTGGGGGCGGGATACTTTCTATATGGCTGCCTCTATTACGCGCGGTCCCCTGATTGCTGCTGCATGCTTGCTAGCGGTTTCCGCTATGGCGCTTCGCGCCGGGGCGGATGAGATCCAGCTCAAAGACGGCAAGAAGCTGTATGGCGTGATCGTGGCGTATGAAGACAACATGTTCAAGATCAAGACGGACTTTGGATTTGTGCTGGTGGAGAAAGACAAGATCGCCAAGATCATTCCGACGACTCCAGCCGACAAATCGGAGCCGGCAGCCGTGGCTAAGAAGGATTCCAGTACACACGCGTCGAAGCCAACCGGCGATACGCCGCAAGTGGAACCGGCTGTTGCAACTTCCGCAGAAGCATCAACTACACCGACGAACGCCAGCGCGAAACCTGTAAATGCGGGGACGCCGGGAAAAGCGGACAAAGCGGGACCGAAAATAACAAATGTGGCCGTAAAACCTGCGTTGCCTGCGGGCGCGCCGGCGACAAATGCGGCGGTAGCACCGGCGATCAAGGAAGCTGCCAATGCACCTGCGAACGGCCTGGCGGCGACAGCTGCGCCGAAAGAACCTGAAGCACCGGCAAACAAGGAAGAAATCAAGGGCAGTCTCTACACGAATTACACGCACGGTTTCCGCATGTACAAGGCTCCGAGCTGGAGCTTGATCGAAGAGGGACGCAGCGCGCTGCCGAACGCGATCGTGGCCATGGGAACATCCAACGAATCGACGCTGATGGTGGTTGGCCAGGAAAGCACCAAGGAACCGCTGGATGCGGCGGCGGCTGGGGTGGAGAAACGGCTGCATGATGTGTACGCGAAGTACCAGCGAATTTCCCAGCGCAAGACGGTGGTTGGCGGTTTGCCGGCGGTGGAGTATCAATACCGCGGAACGGCGGACGAACACGACTGGTCGGGAAAGCTGGTGGTCGTGGCGCGCGATAAAGAAATCTTCACTGTGCTGGGGATGACGTACGCGGACACGGACCTGATTCAGATTCAGGAGAACGTGATTGCGCGGGCAATTGCGAGCCTTGATTTCAACGTGCATTGATCTATTGAGCTTGGTTGTTAGTTTTGAGTTTTTAGTAGGAAAAGGCATCACTCCTCTTCGGTCTGCCGGGCTATTCCTTGTCAGTTGTCAGTGATCAGTTTTCCGTAGGAGAAGAAAAGGGTTCGGGTAGAGAGCCGTTCCGAGTACGCCCGTCATCCCGGTTTTCAGTGGTCAGTCTTCGGTTTTCCGTAAGAGAAGAGATAATCGGAAGTAGAGAATAGTGAGCAGAGAGCAGTGATCAGAGATCGTTGCTCACGTTTTGAGCTGCTTTGAGTGTGGATTAGGCCAGGAAGAACGTGAATTCTGAATCGCTTGCTTTCCGTAATCCTCTCTCCGCAATCAGATTTCCACTGCCACGAATATCCACGGGGGAAGAGACTGATATGAGTTAACATGTCATTTCGCTATCGACTTGGGAAGGCCTTTCATGCGTTCGATCCTCTCGGTTGTTCTCGGCTTCATCCTGGTTTGCTTTTCTTCTCCAATCCTCGCGGGGCAGACTCCCACCGAACCGGCTCCCACTGCCCCCAAACCCGCCACTCCTCCCGCCAAAGATTCCAACGCCAAAGAGCCCTACACCTTCGAACTCATCCAAAACACCGTCCGCTATGAAGCCGATGGCAAGGGCCAGCGCGATTTTGTACTGCGTGCGCACATCCAATCCGAATCCGCTGTCCACGAATTCGGCCTCCTGGTTTACAACTTTGCTTCCAGTTTTGAATCCTTGGAGGTCCTCTACGCTCGCGTTCGCAAGCCCGACGGAACCATCGTGGAAACGCCCGCCTCCGATGTCCAGGAATTGGATTCCGCGGTCAGCCGCGAAGCCCCCATGTACACCGACCAGCGCGAAAAGCACGTGGCCATCAAGTCCCTTTCCGTGGGCGACATCCTGGAAGCCCATCTGCGCTGGACCATCCATGATCCCATCGCGCCCGGCCACTTCTGGTTCAACCATTCCTTCTTTCACGAGGGCATCTGCCTCCAGGAGATCCTCGAGCTTGACGTTCCGCTCAATCTTCCCGTCAAGCTCCGCAACGGCGACCTGCATCCCGTAGTCCGGGAAGAGAACGGCCGCCGGATCTATCGCTTCGAGCGTGCTAATCTCAAAAAGCCCGAAGAATCAAAAATCCCAGCTTGGGAAAAGAACTATCACGGACTAAATCCGCCAGATGTCCAACTCTCCTCCTTCAACTCCTGGAATGAAGTTGGCGCATGGTTTGCCGCCCTCGCGCAACCCAAAATCGCCGTTACGCCGGAGATTCGCGCGAAAGCCGAAGAGCTAACCAAAGGAAAGGCCACCGACGACGAAAAAATCCACGCCATCTATGATTTCGTTTCCAGCCGCTTCCGTTACATCGGGGTCGACCTCGGCCTCAGCCGCTACACTCCGCACGCCGCCTCCGATGTGCTCACCAACCGCTACGGAGACTGCAAGGACAAGCACACGCTCTTTGCAGCGCTCCTCCAAAGCATCGGCATCTCCGCCTATCCCGTTCTAATCAGTTCGAATTACCGCATCGATCCATCGTTTCCCACCGCCGGCCTCTTCGACCACGTCATCACCGCAGTTCCCCGCGGCGATTCCTTCCTCTTTCTCGATACCACTCCGGAAGTCGCACCCTTTGGACTTCTCCTATTCAATATCCGTGATCGCCAGGCCCTGGTCGCTCCCACTTCCGGTACCGCACGTCTGGTCTCCACTCCAGCCGACCCGCCTCTTTCGAACTACGAACGCGTTCGCATCGATTCCTCCATCGATGAAAAAGGAACTCTCGACGCGAAAATGCGCCTCGAAGAGCGCGGCGACTCCGAAGTGGCGCTGCGCCTGGCGTATCGTGCCACGCCACAAAACAAATGGCAGGAGTTGACGCAAAGAATTGTCGCCAGCATGGGTTTCGCAGGAACCGTGAGCGATGTCGATGTCGTGCAGCCCGAAGACACTTCCAAGCCCTTCGCATTTTCCTTCTCCTACCATCGGACAGACTTCCCGGATTGGAAGAACCATCGCATCACTCTTCCCGCTCCTCCATTTTTCTTCCGCGATCTCACCGAGGAACAAAAACTTTCGAAAGATCCTCTCCCTCTTGGCGCCCTTCAGGATGTAACCTACGAAACCACTATCAAATTCCCCAAGGGTTTTACTCCTGTTCTTCCAGCCGCGCCGGATCGAAAATACGATTTCGCGGAGTTTGCCGGAGCTTATTCCTACGAGGACGGAGTTCTTCACGGAACCTTGCATCTGAAGACTCTCCTTCACGAGGTTCCAGGCAACGAGCGCGGCGACTTCAGCGACATGGCCAAAGCCATCGACGAAGCCGAACGCCGCTATATTTTTGTTGGCGGCAACTTTCCGCTCGTGATGGGAATGGCGGGCCCAGGCCCAAGTCCGCCTGGATTCGCCAACGCCAAACCGGAAGAGCGCATCGCCTTTCTGGAGAAAATGCTGGACTCGGACTCCGACAATAACGCGCTGATTGTGCGACTAAGCCAAGCCTATATCGAAGCCGGCCGTGCTGCCGATGCTGTTACTTTGCTCCAGAAATCCATCAGCCATCGCGCCGACGTCCCGCGCAATCTTTCGCTATCCCTGGGCCAGGCCTTCCTCCACGTTCCCGATGCGGAGAAAGCCATGGCCACCTTCAAGTCCATCCTTGACGAGCACGCCGAGCCCGAAGAGTTGAACAGTTCCGCCTACTCCCTCGCCGAAGCCGGCGTCCATCTCTCCGAGGCACTCGAATACTCCAAGCGCGCCATTTCCGATCTCTCTTCCAAGACCATGGACATCTCCCCCGATGACGCGGAACCTTCGGACTTCGCTCTGATGACCGCCCTTGCCGCCAATTGGGACACCCTGGGCTGGATTAAGTTCCGCCTCGGCGATTTTCCTGCCGCTGAGAAATATCTCGAAGCCGCCTGGCAGCTTATGCAAGCCTCGGAAGTTGGCGAACATCTCGTGGAAGCCTACGAAAAGAATGGCAAGAAAGAAAAAGCCGCCGCGGTCTGCAACATGGCGCGCACCACGATCGCTTCCACGGACATCAACCACAAGCTCTCCGAGGAAATGGAGCGCCTTCGTCCTTTCCTGAAGGCTCCTGGCGGCCGCCTATCTCATTCTTCCACTGTGGATGGCGCCATGGCCCTGTCGGACATGCGCACTTTGAAAGTCCCTTCCCCAGGCAAACTAACGGGCAACTCCGGCACGGCTCACTTCGTCATCTCGTTCCTGAACAGTTCCCGCGTCGAGAACGTCGTCTTCCTCGATGGCAACGAGGAACTTCGCAACGGCATCGCCTCGATCGCCGCCGCCAAATTCTCTCAGCCCGCGCCTGATAACACTCCGGTGCGCATCATCCGCAAAGCCACTCTCAGTTGTTCCATCTACACCAAAGAGTGTTTCCTGGTTCTAATGCCTATAACCGACGTGGCCACCCCCGTTGGTTTCCGCATGCCAGTGATTCCAGCTCCAAGCAACTAGCTGAGCTCCAGAATGGGAATCGTGGATGTGGTCTAGTGGCCCGCGGAAGCAGAATTGTCTTTCAACGGATGGACGGCAGTGATTTCGTAATCTTGATAGGTGATGGTCAGCGTAGCGCGGCCGCCGAGACGCAGGCTCGAAACGCTCTGGTTTTCGACGGGAAGCCAAAAGTCCTGGAACTTTTGATAGTTGTGGCGGATTTCGGTTTTGGTGATCCAGATGGAGGGGTTCTTGGACGGTTCGGCTTCGATTCGGCACACGGCGAAGTCCTGGTCACTGACCCAGATACGGCCACGGTAAAGGAATTTGTTCGGGATTTTAGGCTGGATGGCGAGGACATAGCCGCAGCCAGCAGCGTCGGTTTGTCGTTCGAGCGATGTAAAATTGTAGTTCTGGGTGTTGAGTTCAACGCTCTTGCGGGTCGCTGTTTCCTGAGCTTCTTTCTCCCCATCGATCAACCGCTTGAGAACTCGTTTAACGATCCATTTGCTTCCGCTTTCGGAGAGAATCTTGAAATCTTTTTTGGCCGGAGCGGTGTAGGTCATCTCCACGGTCATTTCCCCACGAAGCGCGGAGGGAAAGCCTTTGTAGTCGATTTTGTAGATACGTTTGCCGCGATAGCTTTCCAGGGCTTTGGCGCGCTCGGCATTCTTTTGAACCAGCTTTTCAACTACCTGGGAGAGAGTGAGCTGCGGGTCGGTGGCGATTGCGGCGGGGACTTGCGCGGACGTTCCGATGGGAGAGAGCGCCACCGCGGCAGCGATCAGTGGAAAATACAGGCGTCCACGAAGGATCATCGTGTCTCCTCTTTTCACGTCTGGCTAAGAGCGGGGCCGGTGGAGTCGGCAAGTCCTCGACCGAAATAGAGTGGGATAGAGCACGCGGGAAAACTGTACCATTTGGCACACTCCTGGTTGAGCCGGATTTCTTTTGAACCCAGGGTGATTCCGGCTGCATCCTATTTATCGATAACAGGAGGCACCGCATGAATCTGCCGGATGCGCCGATTGCAGACAAAGGTTTCTTCGCCACGCATTTCCTCACCGTGAGGGATCAGGAAAAATCGAAGGACTTCTACGTCCGGATTCTTGGCGGGAAAGTGATCAAGCCGGAAAACCCCTGCTACATCAAACTGGCTAACACCTGGATGATTCTCAATTCCGGTGGTGGCCCGACTCCCGACAAGCCAGAGGTGATCCTTGAAACGCCTTCGGATCTCAACCGAGTGAATAGCTTCCTTAACTTGCGCGTGGCCGACATCTGGGCCTGCTACAAAGAATGGAGCGCCAAAGGAGCGACCTTCCTTACCGAGCCGCTGGACAATCACGGCTGGGAATGGCGTTGCTACATGCGTGATCCCGACGGCTACCTCATCGAAGTCGGCCAATATACGCCAGCGTCGATCGAGCGGTTCAAAAGCTACGCTCGTTGAATTGCCGGGCTGGTTCAGGCCGCATCAGCAAACCGGTCGTTCCGCTCCGTCCAATGTCACGTATCCGATTAGCTCCGTTAATCAGGCACGTGACTCTTCCAAACGGTTACAATCGCTGTGGTCACCATGGGTAGAGAGAATTTCATGGAGGTTTGCGCGTGATGCTGCGTGTTAGCTGCCAAGCGTCGATCGCACCCCCATGGATCACGATGCCTCCACTGCGGCTTGGGAAACTTCCTAGCGGATTGGGGACAGCCGATTTGTTTGTCACGGTCACCGACGACGACCGTCCAGTTCTTCGTGTCGATCTGTACGCGGGAGAGTCATGCGCTCCATTCAAGGACGCAATCGCGTGGGGACAACGTGTGTTCGTAGGCTACGGTAATGTAGTGTACGTGATTGATCCGCAGAAGCAGTCCAGCTCGATGATTATGCTGGGAAGCTATTTCGCCGCGTTTTACGCTGCAAAGGACTATCTTCTGGTTGCATCTGGCGAGGGATTGCTGCGCTTGTCTTCAAGCGGTGAAGTGATGTGGCACGCATCTCAGCTTGGCATCGATGGGGTGCTCGTCAAAGTCATCGAGGACTCTTTAATCAAAGGTGAAGGGGAGTGGGATCCGCCGGGCGGCTGGAGGCCATTCGTCCTGCGCCTCGACTCAGGCGAACTGCTGCCGTAATCAACCGTAACTTCGCAGCGCAAACTCCTGATAAGTCGTTAGGCAGCCGCTAGTCTGAGGCATACTGCCGGAGGAACAGTTTATTGCGGGCTCCAAGTAGGGCTCACACCCGGCATCAATGCGGCTTGAAGGTCTTTCCGGTTTCGAGCAGGGTCTTCAGGCGGGAAAGAATACGGGGCCATCCATCGGCGCAGGCAGCGTAAGTGGGGTCGTCGTCGGCTCAGTTGTCATGCGTCACGGTTACTTGGGTGGCTTCGGTCTCGGGCACAAGTTCGATCGTTGCGCGTGATGCCTTATCATTTTGGCCCATGGCGAATGTGTATTGAAAGACTTTTGGCGGCTCAAAGCGCAGGACCTTCCCTTGGACGTAGGTCATGGGCTTGCCATCGGGTCCCGCGCCCACCCATGCGAGCGAGCCGCCAGGCTTGAAGTCCGCTTGAAGCTCAGCGCCCCCGAAGATGATGCGGTTGGACCCCCGCGACACAAAGCCTTCCCACACCTTTTCTGGGGTGGCACCCATGTAGAAGACATATTTCAATGGTGCTTGATGGGCCATGATTGCTCCTGACTCTGCTGCGTCATCTTATATCCGCAGGCAAAAAATCAACAAGGCAGGAGTGCCATGGGTTCTCACTGACCTCAGAACCCCTTGTGCGGTTGGCGCGTTTATCAGGCATCTTCCAAAACTGTGATATTTTCAGCTCTCGGCGGTGTCTAATTTCATCAGGGTATCTTCATGCCTGGCAGAAGCACCGTCATCAAGACATCAGTCTTCACTCTTCTAATTGCGGCTCTCTATCGGTATTGGCTTGTCACACCCGTACTCCAATATCTAAGCTTTAGGAAATGGCACCTTGTTGCCATAGTAGTGGCGGTCGCAATCGGCTGTGTCATGTCGCTGTTGAGGCTTCCCACTCTAGCTTTGGTGTGTACGTCTTTAGCAGGCCTACTCTTAGGCGGAACTTGGACAGCTTGGCATGCTCCCAACGATGTTCCAATTTCGGTGAGTGGTGCATTAGAGTCGCATCTGGTGTCGTTCTGGCGCCAGACAATAATCTTCACTGTCACTGTCACCGTTAGTGGATTTTGCTGTGCTCGGATTCGTAAGGGGCCGCAGACAAACCCTGAATAGTCGGATTACCGGACAAGCGCGTTGGTCTTGCACCGGCGTCCAATTTTGCGCGAGCGAGAACCAGATTGCCGCGCAACACGGGTTACTCCCAACGAAACACCTTGGTGGAGAGGGCGGTGCAAATGACAAAAACTATTGCCAGTGCGGCTATGTCGCCGAGGTGGGCCGACCACGGGTCGCCAGTCCAGATTCCCTGGAGGAGGGCCACGGCATAGGTTAGCGGCAGCGCCCGGGCCACGGCGTGGAGCACGGGCGGCAGTGCTGCGAGGGGCACGAAGAGTCCCGAGAAACCGAGCATGGGGTACATGACGAAACCGCCGATGAGCTGCGCAAAACGCGCGGTGGGAACGATGCTGGCAATGAGGAAACCGATCGACAGGATGCTCCAAGTGCTGATCAGCAGCGCGATGGTGAACGAGAAAAATGGAGCATGAACGCCAACGGGATAGTAGCGTTTGCCGGCAAGGACCAGCAAGGCCAGCGTAGCCGCGGTGAGCAGCAGCTTGACGATGACGTGGGCGGTAAGGATGGTCTGCGGGCGCAGCGGCGTGGCGCGGAGCCTCTTGAGGATGCCGCCTTCGCGGTAGATGGAGATGATGGTGACCAGCGAGATCACCGCGTTGATGGCAATCAAGAGCGATGCAAGAACCGGGAGACCGACGTGGATGAAATTGCTGGCGGCGAGCGTGGGCGGCGGGAGCCTGCCGCCGACAATCCGGCCGGCCACGAGGAAAACCAGAACGGGGATAACGATGGCGCCGACCGCGCCCATGGGCTCGCGCATGAAGATCTTGATCTCCAGCCAAGTCAGTTTCCAGAGCCCGCGCAGCATCATGCTCGTTCCTACCTCGTTCCTACTCGCGAATGGAGTGACCGGTCAGTTTCAGAAAAACGTCTTCCAGATTGGGAAGAATCGTGCGGAAATCAGAGACTCGAATGTGGTTCTCTGAAAGACAATGAATGACCTCGGTGACCAGGTCATCGCCGCGGCCGCGAATGGTGAATCGCGAGTCCGTGCGGGTTACTGACTCCACTCCCGGGATCGACCTGAAGCGCTCTTCCGCAAGCGGATTGTCTGTCGCGAGAACGACGGTGCGTTCCGGGCAATGGCGGCTGACGAGGCTCTCCGGCGTGTCAATGTCGATGATGCGTCCGTGCTCGATGATGGCTACGCGGTTGCACAAGCGTTCGGCTTCCTCCATCAGATGAGTGGTCAAAAAGACGGTTTTGCCGCGCTCGCGGATGCCGCGCACCAGATCCCAGATGGCCCGGCGCGCCTGCGGGTCCAGGCCGGTGGTCAGCTCGTCGAGAAAGACCACTTCCGGATCGTTAATCAGCGCCAGGGCAATAAACAGGCGTTGCTTCTGGCCTCCGGAGAGGTTCATGAACCAGGCGTTGCGCTTATCGGTGAGGCCGAGCTGTTCGAGCAGGCGTTCGCCGTCGATCGATTTTTTCTGATACAGCGTAGCCCAAAGGTCTACCGCCTCCCACACTTTGATGCGCTTCTGCAACTGCGCCTGCTGAAGCTGAACGCCGATGCGGTCCTGCAGCTTGTAGACCTGACGAAAGGGATCCAGACCCAGAACCGAGATGCTGCCGCGGTCGGGCGTGCGCAGACCTTCGATGCACTCCATGGTGGTCGTTTTTCCCGCGCCGTTGGGCCCGATTAGACCAAAAATCTCGCCGTCGTTGACTTCGAAGGACACTTCGTCGACGGCTATTGTTTTGCCGTAGGTCTTGCGGACTCCAGAGACTTGAATGACGGAACGCATGATAATTTGCGGAGTCGTAGATTCAGTGAACCGGACGGAAAGTTTATATCATGGACTTAGGGTAAGTCCTGGCAAGTCGCATTTCCGGACATGTGGTTTGGCCGGTATCAGGACTTAGGCTTTGTTACGGTCGAGTCTTGGGCCGGTTTCGACGATTTGCGTCTGACTAATTTTAGATTTCGCGTTTCTTTGATGCAAATATGGCGCATTTCTCCGGGGACCTCCTTCGTCAAGGGGCAGACCACAAAATATCCATATATGGAGAAATCGTCCTGGTGGTCGCGCAGCATAGCTTCCAACCTTTCCGTTCCTCTCGCCGCCCAAAGAACGCGACGTGTCCCCACTGGCCATAAGACTTCCATCCCGTCACCTGTCCAAATATCAAATCGCGCATGAATGCTAAAACATTTTCCGCAACTCGTTTGGACGCAAGAGTGCGAGGAATTGATCGTTGCATTTGTCGCGGAGTCTTGGCCGCAAACCGGACAGCAGGCGGACGCAAAAAGCAAACTCCAGCAAAGACAGGACCTGTACGTGTTGCGCATGGTGGAATCGTATCCGAGTGGAAGTTTACCTCAGTGAGTAGACTAAGTCCCGGTAAGTTGCGAAATCGGAAACTGAGCGCCGGTGAGCGACGGCTTGCTTACGCGCGCTGAGGCGAAGATCGGGCGACCGATGGCGGAGCTAGCCGGCGGCGGCGGCTTCGGCGGGTTCGGCTAGTTTGCGGTGTTCGCGGATGAGGGCGATGAGGGCCTGGGCGGCGCGGGGGAGGCTGCGGTCGCGGCGGTAGACGAGGCCGAGTTCGCGCCAGAGGTCGACACCTTCGACGGTGAGAAGCTTGACTTCACCGGCTTTGACATAGTCCTTGGCGAAACTTTCGCTGATGAAAGAGACGCCGGCGTCGGCGGCCACGAAACGCTTGATCATGCCGATGCTGGGGAGCTCCATAGCCACGTGGAGGCGCGAGCGGTAGGGGCGGAAGAGCTTGTCGAGGACCTGGCGGGTGAAGCCGGTGCGCGGAAAGATGAGCGGCTGGCCGGCGACTTCTTCGAGAGTGATCTTGGAACGATGCGCGAGAGGATTGCGCGTGCTGACCATGAAACGCAAACGGTCGCGATGAACTTGATGGACCTTCAAGTTGGGCGATTTGATGGGCATGGAGACGATGCCCACGTCGACGGAGCCGTCTTCGACGCGCTGGAGAATCTTGTGGCTGAAATTGCGGTAGATGCTGATGTGCACCAGCGGATAGCGCTTCTGAAATTCGGCAAAGATGTTGGGAAGGAGATAAAGACAAGTGGCTTCGTTGGCGCCGAAAACGATGGGGCCCTGGACAACGTTGCCGCGGTCGGCAACGAGTTGGATGGATTCGTCGCGGAGGCGGAGGAGTTTTTCGGCGTATTCGAAGAGGACTTCGCCGGCGGGAGTCAGCTCGACGGATTTGGCGGAGCGGTCGAGGAGCTTGGCTTTGTAAGCCTGCTCGAGCTGGCGGATCTGCGCGCTGACGGCGGATTGCGAGCGGAAGACTTTCTGGCCCGCGCGGGAAAAGCTTTTGAGTTTGGCGACGTAAACGAAGGTGGTGAGTTGATCGAAGTCCATAGTCAGGTTGTCCGGCGGGAATTATAGCGGATTCTTCTGGCCGAATAGCGAGCGATTTCCTTCCTCTCAAATGTGAAGCGCTGTTTGCGAGACCGGCCGGGCAAGCGGCGCGGGCAGAATGTACTGACGAACCTTGAACTGGGCAAGAATGGGGCTCCAGGTGGCTTCCAGCGTTCCTTGAAAGTGTACGGGCTGAATGCGAACGAGCGGCAGCGCAACGCGACGCGAGAGCAAACGCGCGGCGCGCGGGCTGGCGGTGAGATGGACGTGCTCTTCGAGGGCGCGGCGCAGCCAGGTCTGCTCGTCGGAGTCCAATTCCTCGAGGCTCACGAAATCGCGGTGGAGAACGTCTTCGCATTCGGCGCGCAAGACGTAGGCGAGGCCGCCGGTCATGCCGGAGCCGAAATTTAGGCCGAGCGGGCCGAGGATGATGGAGACGCCGCCGGTCATGTATTCGCAGCCGTGCTGGCCGACGCCTTCGACGACAGCGAGTGCGCCGCTATTGCGAACGGCGAAGCGCTCGCCGGCGCGTCCGGCGATGAAGAGCTGGCCGGAGGTGGCGCCGTAGAGCACGGTATTTCCGGCAAGAACGTCGCCGCGGCGCGAGGCAGCGAGTCCCGCGGAGATGGCGATGGTGCCGCCGGAGAGGCCTTTGCCGACGTAGTCGTTGGCTTCACCGGCGAGTTTCAAGGTTACGCCTGCGGCGAGGAAAGCGCCGAAGCTTTGGCCTGCCGCGCCGTGAAATTCCTGGCTGATTTCATCGTTGCCTGTGCGGCCCAGATTGCGACGGCGCATGAGTTCGCCGCTGAGGCCTGCGCCGACACTGCGGTCGGAGTTTTGAATGGGCTGAGATTCGTTCTGCATGGCGAGCGAGGCGTTGAAATGGACGGAGTCTTCGAGCGCAGTCACGTGAAGGCCGGGCTCCTGCTGCGGCGCGATGCGATTGGATGGAGAGATGGGCACGACCAGGAAGGGATCCATGCCGGAACGGGCGCTGAGGCGATCGTACCAGCCGGTGAGGTCGCCGAGAGAGCGGACGCCGAGTTGCGACAAACGGTTGCGAACTTCTTCGGCGAGCGAACGGAAGTAGGCGATGACCATTTCCGGTTTGCCGGTGAAGCGTGAGCGAAGAGTTTCGTCCTGCGTGGCGATGCCGACGGGGCAGGTGTTGAGATGGCATTGACGGGCCATGACGCAGCCGATGGCGAGGAGCGAGGCGGTGCCGAAGCCGAATTCGTCGGCGCCGAGAATGGCGGCGAGGACGATGTCGCGGGCGAATTTCAGGCCTCCGTCCACGCGGAGAGAGAGGCGCGAACGGAGGCCAGCGCGAACCAGTGTGTCGTGTGCTTCGCGCAAACCAATTTCCCAGGGGAGGCCGGTGTTTTTGATGGAAGTGAGGGGCGAAGAGCCGGTGCCGCCATTGTGGCCGCTAATTGTGATGACGTCGGCTCCGGCTTTGGCGACGCCGGCGGCGATGATGCCGACGCCGGAACCGGAGACGAGTTTGACGCCGATGCGCGCGCGAGGATTGACGGCGCGGAGGTCGTGGATCAACTGGGCGAGGTCTTCGATGCTGTAAATGTCGTGATGCGGCGGCGGCGAAATGAGCGGCGTGCCGGGGGTGGCGTGGCGGATGCGCGCGATGTATTCGCTGACTTTGCGGGCGGGGAGCTGGCCGCCTTCGCCGGGCTTGGAGCCCTGAGCCATTTTGATTTCGAGTTCTTCGGCGTGAACGAGGTAGTCAGTGGTGACGCCGAATCGCGCGGAAGCGACTTGCTTGATTTTGTTGGCGGCGGCGGGTTCGAAGCGATAGGTATTGGGATCTTCGCCGCCTTCGCCAGTGTTGCTGCGTCCGCCCAATTGATTCATTGCCAGCGCTAACGTGCGATGGGCTTCGGGACTCAGGGAGCCGAGCGACATCGCCTGCGTGCTGAAGCGCTTGACGATGGATTCGAGGGGCTCGACTTCGGCGAGCGGAATGCCGGTGTCCGGAACGGTGTCCAGGAGATCGCGGAGGAAAACAGGGCCCTGGAGTTCGGCCAATTCTTCGAAGGCGGAATATTTTTTGGCGTCCGGAGCGCGGACGTGAGCGTGGAGACGGCGGACGACTTCGGGCGAATTGGCGTGAAGCTCCGCGCCTTTGCGGAAGCGATAGAGGCCAGCGTCGGCGAGGTCGTCGGTCTTTCCGGAGAAGGCCTTCTTGTGGAGCTGCAAATAACCGGCGAGGAGATCGTCGAGAGACTTCTGGCCAGGAAAGTCGGCGGCATCTTCGAAGAATTCGGCGCAGATTTCTTCGGAGAGGCCGACGAGTTCGAAAAGATGGCTGTTGCGGTAGCTGGCGAGCGTGGAGACGCCCATGCGGGCTAGAACTTTGCGGAGGCCGGCGTTCATGGCGATGCGAATTTTATCGGAGCCGCCGGGTTCGAGGGATTCGGCGAACTGGTCGGCGAGATAGGGGACGACGGCGCTGGCTCCCGCCGCGATGAGCATGGCGACATGATGGGTGTCGAAGACTTGGGCGGATTCGACGATGAGCGGGACGTCCCACAGGCCTTCGCGAACCATGGCTTTCCAAAGGGCGGCTACGGCGAGAAGCGCGGGCAGCGGTGCGTGCTCGGCGCCGATTTCGCGATCGGAGAGGAGGAGGAGGCCCGGGCGCCCGCTGCCGCTCAGAGGGGTAGTGGAAAGCTGAGCAAGACTACAGCGCGCTCCCGGGACTCCACTTGCAGGAGGAAAGGTGAAATTGATTTTGTGGACGGGGCCAAAGATGGCGCCGAGATGGGTCAACTGGCCGGAGGTGATGACCGGGCTTGGGAGCGTGACGCCGTCTTTCAAGTGAACATCGAGAGACATGACGTGAGTTTCGCGCAAGGGGTCGATGGGAGGGTTGGTGACTTGGGCGAAACGCTGCTTGCAGTAGTCCCAGAGAGTTCTTGGGAGGGCGGAAAGAAAAGCGGGCGGGGCGTCGTCGCCCATGCTCCAGTCGGCTTCTTTGCCCTGGAGGAGCGGGGAGAAGAGAGTTTTGAACTGGTCGTCGGTCCAACCAGCGGCGGCGGCGACGCGCTTGGGATTTTCGACGATAGGCGGCGGCGCGGAAGCGGCGGACGTTGTGGAGAGCTTGCGCTGTGGGACGGCGTTGTGGGATTGGCGGATGGCGAGGCGCTTGAGGACGTCGCGCCAGCGCAAGAAAAGGCCAGTGGCGGGATTGGCGAGAATCATTTCGCCGGGACCGAGGCGCTGGCGTTCGGCAATGCGCGATTCTTCGAGATCGACCAGACCGGTTTCGGAGCCGGCGATGAGCAAGCCGTCGTGGGTGAGGGTGTAGCGCATGGGGCGGAGGCCGTTGCGGTCGAGCTTTGCGCCGACAAATTCGCCGTCGGAAAAGACGAGGGCGGCGGGGCCGTCCCAGGGCTCGTTCTGCTGAGAAAGAGCCGTGAGGGCGCCACGGACGTCGCGTGAGAGCAAAGGGTCTTTTTCGAAGGCGGGAGGAACCATGGTGAGCATGGCTTCTTCGGACGGCAGACCTTCGAGGAGCTTGAGCTCGAAACCGTTGTCGAAGCTGGCGGAATCGCTGACGTTTTCTTCGAGAATGGGGAACCAGGAGCCGACAGTGAGGCGGGAACGGATTTCGCGCTGTTTGGCGCGGAGCCAACGGCGATTGGAGACGATGGTGTTGATTTCGCCGTTGTGGGCGACGTAGCGGAAGGGCTGGGCGAGATGCCAGGAAGGCTGCGTGTTCGTGGAATAGCGCTGATGAAAGACGGCGAAAGTGGTTTCGAACGAGGGATCGCGCAAGTCTTCGTAGAACTGGGGGAATTGCCAGGGCGTGAGGAGGCCTTTGTAGACGATGGTCTGGGAAGAAAGCGAGCAGATGTAGGAACGCGGAGGCAGGAGCGATTCGGCGCGCTTGCGGAGGAGGGCGAGGCGCCATTCGAAGCGGGCGGTTCCGCGCCCGGAATGAAAGGGCGCGACGAAAAATTGCCAGATTTCCGGCATGGTTTCGAGTGCCCGGCGGCCGAGCGAATCGGTGTTCACGGGAACGCGGCGCCAGCCGAGAACGCGGAGGCGCTCGGTATCGGCGGCGGCCTCGATGGCGGCGTGGGCTTCGGGGGCTTCGGAGGCGGGGAAAAACGCGAAGCCGACGGCGAACTGTTCCGGCAGGTCGATGCCTAGTTCTTGGGCACGGGCGCGGAAGAAGGGCTTGGGGAGCGAAGTAAGCAAGCCGGCGCCGTCGCCGCTGGCGCCGTCGGCGTCGACTCCACCGCGATGGGTGAGGCGCTCGAGGGCGGTCAAAGCATGCTGGACAATGTCGTAGCTGGGGGCGCCGCCGAGGCGGGCGATGAAGCCAGTGCCGCAGGCATCGTGATCGGGGTGACCCCAATTGGGATGACGGGGCGCGGCCGGGCGGGGATGGGCATCCCGTTTCACGCTCAGTCCTCGACCGTGCGGATAAACCATATCTAGTTATCGGGCCGGAGGGGCGTGGTTGTACAACGCAGAATTTGGATTGACTGAATTGAATTATTGGCAAGGGAGGTTCAGGCAGGGGAATTGGGGTCCGTTCTTGTGTTTGGAGTTCGGGCGTTAGCGCGGGAGGACGGCCGATGGGACCCAGTGTTGCCAAGTAGAGGCGCAGCATGCTGCGCCCCTACAAGTTGGTGGGTCAGTTTTCGGTTGGCAGCGTTAATCAGGCACCTACTAGTCTGGGGGCGATAAAATGCCGATTTCCATGGCCTCTCCTTCTTGTGATACCTTCGCGTTGCTGCACCTTCTTGCGAAATATAAAAGCTGAGCGTGCCATGCGAGATTCTGTTAAGCGATTCCAAGCAAATTCGCTAGTAAAATCCACACTTACTTTCGCGCTTCATCAATTCGTCGGAATGTACGGTATTCCTTATACGGCACCTCTGGTATTCAGTTTGGCTTTCAAGGTGCTCTCGCTTTTTGGTCGCAGCTATCCGCAAAGGACTTTCTATTCGCTGGTGAGCGAGAAGCCTTACTTTCCCGTTCAGATCATTTTCGGGTTGATTCTAGGTTGGCTAGTTGGACGTGCCCTTCGGCACCGTTCAATCGTCTGGGTCTGGGTGCTTCCCTTTGCAATACTTTGCTATTCGCTAGTTACGGCCACAGTTCTAATCCCGACCTCAGTATTGGCTCGTCCTGGGTTTATCCAATCTCGGTTTTCGCATTACTTCGGTTCGGGTTGCCGACCAGCGGAGCACTGTTTGGACCAATTGCTAATCACTATGCCTTTTTATTCTTCGCTCGCCTATTCCATCGGTGCGGTGCTGGCACGGAAAACGCTCGGGTACGCCTCCTCGCAGAACAGGAAGCATTTCTGGGCTGTCATGTCAGCTGGCCTCATTGTTTTCGCTGCTCTCGTAATTGACCTCGCTATTTCCATTCAACGAAGTGGCTGGCAAAACATGTACATATTGTTGTTGGTGACGCCGGCAGGAGTGAGTGCATTCTTGCTCTACGTGGGCTCCACAATTCGCCGACAGCCAGTCTCAAGCGTTTGACCCGTATTTGAATCCGCTTCCCGACAGCGAGTTGCCCGGCGTTACTCGTTAAGTCACGACGAGTCGCCTTGTCGGAAACTGACTAATTTTCCCTGCTGGATGCGGTGGCAATTCCACGGTCCGCTCGCGCGTGAGAAGCCGGGCTAGAACTTGGTGACTTCGGAGAAATGGAAATTGTGGACTTTCATGGCGGGGACGACCATTTCGAAGGCTTCTTCGCCGGTGGCGCGGACGGCGGGGCCGAGGAGCTCGACATTCTGGAGCATTTCGATGAGGGACTGGTTGAAGCGAAAGTTGCGGACGGCGGAGGTGACGCGGCCGTTTTCGACGAGGAAGAGGCCGTCGCGGGTCATGCCGGTCATGACTTTTTCGTAGGGGTCGACTTCGCGGATGTACCAGAGGCGGGTGACCAGGAGGCCGCGATCGGAGGAGGTGATCATCTTTTCGAGGGAGGAATCGCCGCCGGTGAAGACCAGATTCATGGGGGCTTCGCCGTATTCGTTGGGGAGGGCGAAACCGTGGCCGGTGGGAGTCTTTCGAGCGGCTTTGGCGGCGGCTCGGGAATAGACGAGATTTTTGGGGATGCCGCGATCGACCAGCAAGACGCGCTGGCGGGGGAGGCCTTCGCCGTCGAAGGGCGCGCCTTGTTGCAGCGGGTGATAAACGTCGTCGGTGATGGTGATATTTTTCCCGAAGAGTGGAGTGTTCATGCGGTCGTTGAGGCAGGAGCGCTTGTCTTCGAGGGCGGTGGCGGCGAAATCGTAGAAGAGGAAGCCGACGAGATCGAGCACGGCGGCGGGCTCGAGGATGACGGTGTAGCGGCCGGGCGGCAGTTCGCGGGCGTTGACCGCCAGATGCGCTTTCTCGCTGGCGCGGGCGGCGAGTTTTTGCGGTTCGAATGCGCGGACGTCGGCGGAATTGGCTTTGGCCCAGCTGGCGGCGGGATCTTCCTGCATGGTGATGGAGAATTCCGCGTGCGTCTCGCGGTAGGCGGCGAAGAGGCCGCGCGAATTGCCGATGGCGGACTGGCTCTGGCCGCTGGCGAAGATACCGGCGGCTACCTGGCCTTTTTTGATGGCGAGGTCGCAGGCCAAACGGACGGCGCGGGCTCGATCTTCGGCAGTGAGGGCGGCGGTCTGCTTTACGAAGCGGTTCACGCGCCGGTAGCGTTGCTTCGCGGGCATGGGAAGGACGCGAGGATCTTTGGGCTGGCTGTGCGCCAGAGAGAGAGAAGCTTCGATGGTGGCGCGGAGCGAGTCTTCCTCCATGCGATTGGTGGTGGCGCGAGCGGTGCGGCCGTCGACGACGGTGCGGATGGAAACGGTCAGGCCCTGCTCGGCGACGTTTTGATGAATGCCGTTATTGGCGAAACGCGTCAGGTTGTCGGCGACTTCGTCGACATGGACTTCGGTTTCCTCGGCGCCGGTGGAGCGGGCCAGACGAAGAACGGTTGCGACAATGCGATGCAGTTCGCGCTCGGGGAGAAGCTCAGCGGGCCGGGCGTTCTTTTCGGAAGAGGCTTTCCTCGATTTGGCGGGCGATTTCATTGGTTCGAGAATGCCGTTCCGATGCGGACGTTTCGAAAGCGCGCGGGAGACGCGCCGTGGCCGGTGCCCACGGTCTGCATAGGCTGGCCTTTTCCGCAGTTTGGCGTTCCCCAGAGATTCCAGTGATCGAGTTTGCAGATGGCGTCGCAGGAATTCCAGAACTCGGTGGTAATGCCGCTGTAGCTGGGGTTTTTCAGCATGCGGACTTTTTTTCCGCCTTTGATTTCCCAGCCGATTTCGGTGGAAAACTGGAACTGGTAGCGGCGGTCGTCGATGGACCAGGAACGGTTGGTTTCCATGAGGATGCCGTCGGGCGTGTCGGCAATTAAATTGTCAAAGTCCCAGGCGCCGGGGAGCAGGCTGACGTTGGTCATTCGAATGATGGGCAGGCGGTTCCAGCTTTCGGTGCGCATGGTACCGGAAGAACGATTCACGCCGACGAGATGGGCGGTTTCGCGATTCGAAAGATAACCGCGGAACTGGCCGTCCTTGATGATGTCGGTGCACTGCGCGGGAACGCCTTCGTCGTCGTAGGCGAAGGTGCCGAGGCCAGGGCCGTGATCGAGACGCGCGTCGGCGACAACATTGACGATGTCGGAGGCGTATTTCAGTTTGTTCAGCTGGTCGAGGGTCAAGAAACTGGTACCGGCAAAATTCGCTTCCTGGCCGAGGACGCGGTCGAGTTCGATGGGATGGCCGATGGATTCGTGAATCTGCAGGCCGAGCTGGCTGCCGCCGAGGATCAGCGTGCCGGTTTTTTCTGGGCACTGGGATGCGGAATGAAGCGCGGCGGCTTCTTCCGCGATGATGGGAGCGTTTCGAACCAAATCGAGAGATTCGATGAGTTCGTAGCCTTGCAGGGCGTACTGTCCGCCGAAACTGTTGGGATAGGAGCGTTTCTGAATTTCCTGGCCCTGAAAGGAGGTCGCGGCGATGCCGCAGCCAGAGATAACTTTTCGCTGATGGATGCGCGAGCCGATACTGGAGGCGAACCACGAATCGATCTTTCGAAACTGCATGTCGGTTTCGGTGAGCGTAACGTCCTTGACCCGGCGCATGGCATCATCCGCTGCGAGCAGGAGTGCAAGCTGCCTTTCCAGCGGGATTTCGAAAGGGTCTTTTCGAAACGGGCTTTGCCAGCTATCGACGTAGGCTTGCTCCGATGCAAGAACAACATCGGTGCGCTTCGCGAGGGCCGAAGCTTTGGCAATGGAGACGGCTTGCGCGGCGCAAGCGGCAACGCCCTCTGTCGTCAAGCGATCGGTGGACGCGAAGCCCCAAGCGCCATTGGCCAGCGCGCGAATCCCGATGCCGATGGATTCGCTCTGGGAGAGCGTGCCAACCTGTCCGTTTTTTGTGGTCAAGTCGCGCTGCCTCAGATGCATGAGGCGCGCATCGCTGTAGGAAGCGCCGCGGAGGTGAGCTGCGTCGAGAGCGAGGAGGAGCCAGGTCCACATTTGTGTGACTTTTCGTCCCCGCAGTCGAAGCGCAACGCCGCACAGATTGACTGCGAGTTGCCCATTGTACACCGGGCTGGAAGATTGCGTCCCGAATCCCCAGCACCGAACTAAGATGGTAGAAGCTGGAAGAAAGCACTTGGGGGAATGATGAGACGATCCAGACAGTTCAAGATTTGGCTGGTGCTGTTGCTAATCTGCGGCCTTCTGGCGCCTCCAGGGAGCGGCACTGACAAGCAAGAAATTATTCGTCAGGCAAAGCACGCTTACTACAATCTGCCGAGCCAGGGACTCCTCGAAATGCAAAGCGCGGTGGTCCCGAACTGGATCACGACACTCAAGGAAGAACTAAAGACAGACATTCCGCCAGACCATCCGGCCCTTAAAATTTTGAACGGGATTCACTTCTGGCTGTCCCTAGACCAGAAGGGCGCCGCGAAGCTGACGCATCAAACGGACAATACGCCCGCGGACAAAGCCTCGATCGAGGGCATGAACCAGACCATCAGCGGAGTGGAACAAGTACTCTCCGGCTTTTCGCAGACTTTGGCTCCCTTTCTGTTCACCTCTCCCTTCCCCGAAGTGGAGAGCACCTACGAGCTGCAGGATCAGGGCGAACAGTACCGGTTGTCTTACAAAGAAGGGCAATTCGATGTTGTGACAATCATGAAAAAAGATTTTGCCGTCGTCGAGATGAAGGTGAGCGGACCGGAACTCAACGCCTCGGTCAAACCCGAGTTGACGAGCACGCCGAAGGGATTCCTGGTTACGGGATATCAGGCGACTTACCAATCCGGGTCCGGGACGGAGTCTTATCAATTGTCCGTGCGGATCGATTACAAAGAGGTGGAAGGATTTCAGGTCCCGGCCAAGCTAGGCGTCGATGCCACGGTGAATGGAGCGACCCACAAGATGGAGCTGCAGTTCACCGACTATCAAATCAAGAAGAAGTGACAGCTATAGGAAATGCGGCAGCCCTTCGAAGCTCAGGGCAAGCAAGCCGCCGCACTCCAAATTAGGTGCCTTCTTGCCAGGAGGCCAGATAGTGTTCCTGCTCTGGCGTTAGCTTATCGAGCCGATGGCCCATGGATTCGAGCTTGAGGCGAGCGATTTCCTTATCCAAATTCTCCGGGACGACGTAGACCTGCGGCTTGAGGTTCTTGTAATTTGCGCGCAGGTATTCGGCGGAGAGCGCCTGATTGGCGAAGCTCATGTCCATCACCGATGCAGGATGGCCTTCGGCAGTGGCGAGGTTGACGAGACGGCCTTCTCCAAGCAAATAGACTTTGCGGCCATCTTTCAATTTGTACTCGTCGACGAGCGGACGAACTTCGCGCTTGGCGCCGGACATTTTTTCAAGCGCGGGGATGTCGATTTCGACGTTGAAGTGGCCGGAGTTGCAGATGATGGCGCCGCCCTTCATATGCTCGAAATGCTCGGCGCGAAGGACGCTCTTGTTGCCGGTGACGGTGATAAAAATGTCGCCCTCTTTCACGGCCTCGACCATCGGCATCACGCGGAAGCCGTCCATGACGGCTTCAATTCCCTTCACCGGGTCGATTTCGGTGATGATGACGTCGGCACCGAGACCCTTGGCACGCATGGCCACGCCGCGTCCGCACCAGCCGTAGCCGGCGATGACGACTTTGAGGCCGGCGATGAGCACGTTGGTGGCGCGAATGACACCGTCAATGGTGGATTGGCCAGTGCCGTAGCGATTGTCGAAGAAGTGCTTGGTCATGGCGTCGTTGACGGCGATGATCGGGTATTTCAGGGTGCCGTCCTTGGACATGGCGCGCAGGCGAATCACACCGGTAGTTGTTTCTTCAGTTCCACCAATCACTTCCGGAACGAGATCGGCGCGCTTGGTCAAGAGCATGGTGACGAGGTCGGCGCCGTCATCCATGGTGAACTGCGGCTTGTGTTCGAGCGCCGCGCGCAAATGCGAATAGTAGGTGTCGTTGTCCTCGCCTTTGATGGCATAGGTGGGAATGTTGTAGTCACGATTGAGCGATGCGGCTACTTCATCCTGTGTGGAGAGCGGGTTGGAGGCGCACAAAACGGCATCGGCGCCACCGTCGCGCAGGGCGATCATCAGGTTAGCGGTTTCGCTGGTCACATGCAGACAAGCGGAAACGCGCAGGCCCTTGAGGGGCTGATCCTTGATGAAGCGCTTGCGGATGGACTCGAGCACGGGCATCTGCTGCGCGGCCCATTCGATCTTGCGCTTGCCGGCATCGGCGAGTCCGATATCCTTCACATCACCTTTTTTCATTTCAGCGGTTGCCAAGGTCTTGCTCCTCGATTTTGAATTTTGATCGTGCCCGGAGTGAACAGAGCGCTCCGTCAGCAACCCGGGGAAGGCGCCATGAATATATCAATTCTTGAATACTAGCTCCGCGCTCCGACTTCCGCGGTGGCGGTGGCGGCGGCTCCAAGTCCCGCAGCTTTGCGAAGTGCGTCCGCGCGATCGGTACGCTCCCAGGTGAATCCGGCACCGCTTCTTCCGAAATGGCCATAGGCGGCGGTCGGTTTGTAGATCGGGCGGCGCAGGTCGAGCGTTTCGATGATGCCCTTGGGCGTGAGCTTGAACAGCTCGCGGATGAGCGAAGTGATCTTTTCTTCCGGAACGTTGGCAGTGCCAAAAGTTTCAGCCATAACGGAAACCGGCTCGGCAACGCCGATGGCATAGGCGAGTTGGACTTCGGTCTTGCTCGCCAGGCCGGCGGCCACGACGTTCTTCGCGATGTAGCGGGCCATGTAGCACGCGGAGCGATCGACCTTCGAGGGATCTTTTCCGGAGAATGCGCCGCCGCCGTGGCGACTGTAGCCGCCGTAGGTGTCGACGATAATTTTGCGTCCGGTCAAACCGGCGTCACCCATGGGCCCGCCAATGACGAAGCGGCCCGTGGGATTAATGTGGTACTTGGTCTTCGCGTCCAGCATCTTTGCAGGGATGATGGGCTTGATGATGTGCTCGGTGATGGCATCACGGAGGTCGGCGTTGGAAACCTTCTCGCTGTGCTGGGTGGAGATGACCACGCAATCCACACGAGCGGGACGGCCATTGCGATATTCGATGGTGACCTGAGACTTTCCATCAGGCCGGAGGAAATCAACTTTTTTGGTTTTGCGAATCTCGGCGAGGCGTTGCGTAAGGCGGTGGGCGAGCTGGATGGGCATGGGCATCAATTCTTCGGTTTCATCGCAAGCAAACCCGAACATCATGCCCTGATCGCCTGCTCCGCCGGTGTCCACGCCCATGGCGATATCGGGCGATTGGCGTTTGACGGTGCACATGACGGCGCAGGTGTCCGCGTCGTAGCCATACTTGGCGCGGTCGTAGCCGACGCCACGAATGGTTCTGCGCACGAGGTCATCATAATCGACGTGGGCGCTGGTGGTGATTTCGCCGGAAACCACGGCCAGGCCGGTGGTAACCAGGGTCTCGCAGCCGACGCGGCCTTTGGGGTCCTGCTTCATGACCTCGTCGAGAACGGCGTCAGAAATCTGGTCGGCAATTTTGTCGGGGTGGCCTTCGGTGACGGACTCAGAGGTAAACAAGAAGTTGCGTAGGGCTTCGCTCAAAAGTAAATCTCCTTCATAGTTTGCGGGAGGCGCACCAGTGCGGCTTCCGCTGAATGTTCGGCGTTAGTTAGTCTTTACAAAACTACCATTCACGGGAGGAAGAATCAACGCATTGATTCCAAATCGCTTACAAGACAATTAAACGGTAGAAATCGCGCTGCGAACAGCCGCTTTCTGCATTCATTGGGGAGAATTAGGCCGCATCCACGTCATCGTCGGGCTGGATATCGAGCTTCCCTTTGGTCTTTTTGGCCATTAGATAGGAGCGGATGAAGGGGTCCAGGTCGCCGTCGAGGACGCGGTCGACATCGCCGACGTCAAATTTTGTGCGGTGGTCCTTGATGAGGCGGTAGGGCTGCATGACGTAGGAACGAATCTGGCTGCCAAAGGAAATATCAAGTTTGCTTTCGTCTAGTTTGTCGGTGTGGGCCTGGCGTTTCTGGATTTCGAGATCGTAGAGGCGGGAGCGGAGCATCTTCATCGCCAGCTCGCGATTCTTGCCCTGACTCCGCTGGGCCTGGCAGGCCACGACAATGTTTGTCGGGAGGTGGGTGATGCGGACGGCAGTTTCCACTTTGTTCACGTTTTGGCCGCCCTTGCCGCCGGCGCGGAAGGTGTCCACGCGCAGATCTTCCGGGCGTATGTTGATTTCGATGCGGTCGTCGATTTCCGGAATAACGAAGACGGAGGCGAAGGAGGTGTGGCGGCGCGCGGCCTGATCGAAAGGAGAGATTCGAACAAGGCGGTGAACGCCAGTTTCGCCGGCAAGCAAGCCATAGGCATTTTCGCCGGAGAATTGAATCGTCGCGGACTTGATGCCGGCTTCTTCGCCGGGAGTTTCGTCGAGAACTTCGGCGCTCATGTTTTTGCGCTCCGCCCATCGGAGATACATGCGAAGGAGGATGGATGCCCAGTCTTGCGACTCGGTGCCGCCGGCGCCGGGCTTGATGGTCATGATGGCGTTGAGGTGATCGTTCTCGCCGGAAAGCAGGGTCTGGGTTTCGAGTTCTGAGATGTAGCTATCGGCCGCGCTGAGTTCGCGGTCCAGCTCTTTCAGCAGATCGTTTTTTTGTTCCGCGTTGGTCTCTTCGAGCGCGAGATTGATGTATGTCTCGATGTCGCCAGTGATGGATGCGAGCTTGTCGTCAGCGGCAATCTGTTCTTCAGCGCGCTTGCGATCGCGGAGAACGCTTTGCGCGGCTTCCTGATTGCTCCAGAAATTGGGGTCGGCGGCGCGCGCTTCGAGGGCTTTCAGGCGCTCGCGATACTGAGGAGCGTCAAAGATAGCTCCGCACGAGGGTAACGCGCTGCTTGAGGCCTTCGTAGCGATGCTGGAGATCTTCGAGGATCATACCTATTTTTCGTAGTTCGTCCGCCGGGAGCGGACGTCACTTTGCCTTTCGAAAAGTCAACGCAACTAGAATAACGGAAACCAGGACGCAGAGCCAGGCGAACCAGTCTCCAAAACGAGTGTAAATCGTTTGGCCGGTTCGAAAATCATAGGGTAGGTCGACGGCAGAGCGTACGTCCGGGGGGAGCGGCGCGTAAACGCGCCCGTAGGGATCGATCGAAACGGTGTACCCGTTGTTGGTGGATCGAACGATCCAGCGGCGGTTTTCCACGGCGCGCACACGCGCCATGTGCAAATGCTGCTCGGCGGCCGCGGAGCGCCCAAACCATCCGTCGTTTGAAATGTTGATGAAGAGCTGCGCGCCATTCGCGGCGAATTGCCGCACTTCCCCGGCGTAAATGGCTTCGTAGCAAATGAAGACGCCAAAGGTATTTCCGCCTGGCAAGCGGCCCGCAGCATACTTATTCCCCTTGTGAAAGCCGCCGACTTCATCGGAGACGCTCGCGACCACGCGGTGGATCAGCGGGAAAGGCTCGTACTCACCGAAAGGGACGAGGTGAACTTTGTCATAGATGAAGACGCGCAGACCGTGTTCATCAAAGAGGAGCGCGCTGTTATAAGGCGCGAGGTTTCCGCGGGGGACCTTGTCCGCGGGATCCACGGGAGGCTTCCATTCAATGGCGCCGGCAAGGAAAGGGTGCTTGAAATCGATGGCCAGCTTCGAAGCAGAGATGGCGAATTGCGCGTCCTGAAAAGAAAACGGCGCGGGCGCTTCCGGCCATACCAGCAGATCTGGCTGCTCTGCGGCAGGGGCAAGACTGATTCGGCGAATTTCTTCAAGGTCGGCTATATGCGTCTGGAACCAATCCGAAGGGTAAAAAGGAGATTCTGGAAAGTTAAGTTGAACGGCCCGTGCGAAATGATGCGCGGGAGCCTGCGGCAATATGCGGGGCCCCAAAACCGCGGCAAGGAGAAGAATGGCTGTAATCGCGCCGGTAGTTGCCAAGCGGCGCTTCCAGGTCATCGCATTCGAAACGCCGGTCCAAACAAGCAGCGCGTTAAAGCCTGCCACCAGGAAGGAAAGTCCGTAGATGCCGGTGATGGTGGTGAGTTGGACGAGGCCGGGGTTTGCCGCCGCGGGGTAACCCAGCAAATTCCAGGGAAAGCTGATTTCCGGGAGATGAGCGCGAATGAATTCGAAGGTCACCCAAATGAACGGTGCGGCGACGCACGCCAATTCGATACTTCGGCCGGAGAGCCGATTGACTGCCCACGCAAAAGTTCCGATCAAAATGCCCCACGCGATTGCAATCAGAAGCAGAACGCCCCAGCCGCCCGCCGTGGAAAGGCCGCCGTGAACGGAGAGCACCGTGGCGATCCACGGCACCGAAGTAAGAACGAAGAGAAGGGCATGAAGAAACCCGCAGCCGAAGGCCACACGAGGCCGCGCGCCAATAACGGTGAGGACAAGGATCCCGACGCAAGTCCAGGAGTAAATGCTTAGATAGAGACCGGTAAAGGAGAGCGAGAGAGCCGCGCCGGAAGCCGAAGCAATGATGAGACGCAAGCTCGCCTGCGTTTGCGTGCCGGGCTGCGGATAAAAAAAGGAGAGCCAGCCGCCCGCGGGCATCAGTGTTTCACGATGGCTTTGAAGCCGGCGCCCTCGAGGCCTTTCCTGGCGGCGTCGGCGGTTTTCTGGTCAGCGTAAGGGCCAACCTGCACGCGGAAATACTTGTCTGCATGCGGAGAAACGACGAACGCGGGAAATTTTTTCTTCTGTAATCTTGTCGCGAGTTCCAGCGCATCGGATTCCCTGGTGAGCGCGGCGACCTGCAAGGTGTAAGCACCGCCGGGAACGAGCGGGGCATTCGAAGTCTTCGCCGGGGTGCTAGCCGTCTTGCTCGGCGCTGAGGTGTGCACGACTGCGGGAGCGGGACTCGGAGCTGATGGAGAGGCGGTAGCCACGGGCCTCAAATGGTCTTCGGGCTTCTTGCTGTCGCCGGCGTGGTAGAACTCCCAATCCGGATCCTTCGGTGCAGTTGTGTCGACCGGAGTTACAGTAGGCGCGGCCTTGTTCGCGCGCTTGGAAGCAGGTTCTGATTTGACGGAGGCGGTTTGCACCGGCTTGGCGTGCGGCTCGGCGGAAGCGCGCACCTGGCCGTCGTACTGGCTGCGTCCCATGACGTAACCGAGCGTGAAAAACACGCCCGAAAACAGCAGCATCAGCATGAACAAGCCGATGACATGCCGACTTTCGAGCACACGCTCTCCGGCGCCCCCTCGTTTTCCCCCAGAAGCCATGCTTACTTTTGCGGTCCCCCTAGATTCCTAGTCCACTGATTAATGATATCGATAGGCAGGGGAAACACAATCGTTGTGTTCTTCTCGACACCTATCTCGGTCAATGTCTGAAGGTAGCGGAGCTGGATGGCGGATGGCTGAGTCTCGAGAACTTTGGCAGCGTCCGCGAGTTTCTGCGAGGCTTCGAACTCGCCTTCGGCGTGAATGATCTTGGCGCGGCGCTCGCGTTCGGCCTCGGCCTGCCTGGCGATGGCGCGCTGCATCTGTTCGGGAATGTCGACCTGTTTTACTTCGACTTTTGAGACTTTGATGCCCCAGGGTTCGGTGTCAGTGTCGAGAATGATCTGGAGCTTGGCGTTGACTTTGTCGCGCTGGGAAAGGATTTCGTCGAGTTCGAATTGTCCGACGATGCTGCGGAGGGTAGTCTGCGCGAGTTGAGAGGTCGCGTACTGATAATTCTGCACCTGGGACATCGCCAGATTGGCATCGACCACTCGAAAATAACAAACGGCGTTCACTTTTACGGAGACGTTGTCGCGCGTGATGATGTCCTGGGGTGGGACATCGAGTGTTTCGAGGCGCAGGTTGATGCGGTAGAGAGTCTCAATGGGCCAGACAACGAAATTGATACCGCCGGTCTTAGCTTCGGGCACCAACCGGCCGAGCCGAAGCACCACGCCCCGCTCCCACTCCTTGATGATGTACAGCGAGTTCCAAACCCAGATCAACAGTAACCCGATGACGACGACCGCCGGTATTCCAATAAACCCGATCTCCATATTTCCTCCTGAATTCAGAAAATCTTCATTTTGCCGCCGAAGCGGCCACGTCTGCCGGTTCAACGTAAAGCTTTAGCCCTTCGACCCGCAAAACGCGGACAGTCTTTCCTTCCTGCACGGACAGAGTGGATTCCGCGCGCCACAGTTCGCCGTGCACGCGAATCATACCTTCGGCACCTGTTTGAAGCACCTTGATGACGACACCTTCCGCGCCGATCAGCTCTTCCTTCCCAGTCGTCGATTTCCATTTGCGCGAGCGCAGCACCAGCCGCATCAGAAAAACAATAAGCACGGCGAACGGCACGGTGGCTGCCAGCGCCACTTTTATGCTGACTCCCCCAGGGGTGAGCGGTGAACGAATCAGAAAGATCGCGCCGAGAAACATCGAGACCACGCCCCCGAGCCCGAGCACGCCATGACTTGGCATTTTCGCTTCGAGAATGAAAAAGGCCAGCGCCAACAGTATGAGCAACAGGCCTGCGAAATTTACCGGAAGAAACTGCATGGCGTACAGGGCGAGGATGAGGCAAATCCCCCCCGCCACGCCCGGAGCGATTACTCCAGGATGTGTGAACTCCGTGTAAAGGCCCAGCACTCCGACAATCAGGAGAATAAAGAAGACATCCGGCTGGACAATTCGCGCCAGAAATTTCTGCCGGCCGGAAAGTTCGAACGGCGCGCGGGCAGAGTTCTTCAGCGCCAGCGTAACTTGCGTGCCGTCAAAGCGCTTAATCGTCCGGCCATCCAGTTGATGCAGCAAATTCTCCGGCGTATCCACGATGAGGTCGATCATTTTGCCGTCGAGCGCTTCCTTCTCGGTAAAAGCCTTGGATTCCGTGATGGCCGTTTCCGCCAATACCGGATTGCGTCCGCGCCTCTCCGTGAAACTCCGCAGAAACGCCATGGCATCCTGGTTGATCTTTCTCCGGAACACTTCGTCCAGCTGCTGCGGAAAGCCACCAATCGCGATGATCGGTGAAGCTGCACCGGCGTGCGTCCCGGGAGCCATGGCAGCGATATCCGCGGAGAGCAGAATGTAGAAGCCTGCCGAAGCTCCGCGCGCACCCGTCGGGGAGACATAGACCGCAACCGGAACCGGCGAGGCGAGAATGTGCTGGATCATGTCCTTCATCGAATCGCTCAACCCTCCCGGTGTGTCCATGGTGATTAAAACTAGCGCCGCGTGACGTCTCGCCGCCTCAGCAAGGCCCTCGTCAATGTAAATAGCCTGAAAGGGCTCCACTTCCCCATCGAGATTGAGTTCCAGAACGAAAGGACTGGAAGGATGTTCGTCGGCGGTGGCCGCGGGGAGCACCAATAAAATCGACCCGGCAAGAAGAATGCAGAAAAGCGATAGCGCAGGAAAAACCTGGAACCGAGCAAACGAAAGTGGCCGTTGCATCCAACGAGGCCAGCCGATCATTGTGCACCTCCGCCCGGTTTTTTCTCGGCCGATTTGGAATTCTGCAAATGTTCGAGAAGCTGTTTCGCCTCGGTGTAGTTGGGTGCGAGCTTCAGGGCGCGTTGCACTTCCGTCCGTGCGAGATCCGGTTTCTTTTGTTCGAGATAAATTTTTGCCAGCATGGTTCGAACAACGGCGGAATCGCGCGCTTCCAATGAAGCCTGCAGTTCCTTCACCGCATCTTCCAACTTGCCCCGGCGGCGGTCAATTTCTCCCATTCCGAGGTGGGCTGCGGCGCTGCGCGGGTCTCCGGCGAGCGCGGCATGGAAGTCTTTTTCAGCGGCGTCCACCTGGCCGGCAGAAAGTTCCTGCCGCGCGCGGCGTATATGACTGGCAGGCGTATCGCTTGATTCATCGGCACCAGCGCTGCTGGCGGGATTGGGCGACTCCAGTCCCGCACGAAGAGAAGTTACGTCAAGCTCGGTCTTGATGCGATTCAGTTTCGTCACAAACTCGTTCTTTGCGTCCAGGCGAATCACAGGGAGTCCATTTGGGCCGAAGGTTTCTGCTGCTGTCTCGCGTTCCTGGTCCGCCTCGGACTTTTTCCCTATTTTTTCCAGAGAGAGAATCAGCATGGCACGGTCTTCCGGGTTATCCGGCTCGCGCTCCGCAGCATCACGAAAATATCCCACAGCGGCGGCCGCATCGTTGGCTTGCAAAGCGAATAGACCCAGATTGAACTCATAATCATCCTCATCGGGATCGAGTTCGGCAGCTCGCCGGAGGTCGGTCTGTGCAGTGGGCACCTTCCCCTGGCGGGCTCGTGCAATCGCAAGATTATTCAAAATCTCCGGCAAGTCCGCGCCGGAAACCAAGTTTGCCCGCAAGGCGTCCTGCAAAGAAGCGAACACTTCCTCGGCGCGGTCGGGACGGCCGAGCAAAAGATGGCAAACACCCGTGGCAAAAACGGCTTCCGCGTAGCGATCATGGGTCTTCGGGACTCGCGTGTACCATGGCAGCGCAGAATTGCAATCGCGACGTGCGTAATACACTTGTCCCAATTCGAAGTCGGGTTCCGGCCATTCCGGTTCGAGGCGCGCTGCTTCGCGCAGTTCGCGCAAACGCGCATCGTCTTCCGTCGCCAACAAGCCACGAACATAATGTTCGAAGGCATCGAGGCGCAGCGGCCGCTGCCGCTTTGTAAATTCGGCAAGGCTTAGCGGGTAGTGAGGATCGCCAGCGGATAACAAACGCCATACCAGGCGCATATTCAAATCCATCAGAGCATTCAGAGTTCCGGTTTCGCGGAGCGGCGGGAGCAAGCGGGCCGGATTCACTTTGAGGATCCGGCATTCGACCGTGAGGGATGTTCCGCTGGCAGTAAATTTGCCGAAGACCACAAAATCCGCGTCAAGGTCTTCCGCGGCGTGCAGCATGGTCGCGCGGCTGAGCTTGGAGTTGTGCGGCAAGCCGTAGCGCTCCAGTTCGGCGAGGCGCCCCGCGTGCGAGTAAACCTGTTCACCTGCCGCAGAAAGACGCTGAATCGTCAGCTCTTCGAGGCCTTCGCCGAGCCAGTCCAGCCGCGGCGAGGAACCGGCATTCTCGAAGGGAAACACCAGGTAAATGCCCTGCTGTGAACTTGGGGCACGCGGAGCAGGCTGCTGAGCGGTAAGAGATGCAGTTTCAAAAACAACGAGGCCAGAAAGCAGGATCAGGCGTCGCGCGCTACAGAAGTGGCGCTCCATGTCTTTGCATTGTAGCAGACACAGCTATTCGTTTCCCGTCAGCCTGAAGCTTAACCTTGGATTTCAACGAATCACGTGAAGAGCCGCGCTACTTATTCTTGCGGCTTGGGAGCAAGAATTTCCTGGATTGCCGGTTCCTTCAAAACAGCGGAGAAGGACGGGTCAGTCTTTAACGCCGTGAGTTCCTTGTAGCCTTCGTCCTTCGCCTTGCGAAGATAGATCAGGCAGCGGTCCAGGTTGCCGGCCTCGGCGAAGGATTTCGCCAGCAGGTAATAGAAGCGCCCGCGGTCTCCGACGGAGCGATCCTGCAAAAGCGAACCGCTGCGCGAACTGTTGTGCTCGAAGAACTGCGGATCCAAAACCAGCGCCTGCCGGAACGAGGCAATGGCCTGCTCGTATTTCTTGTCGCCAAAATAGGCGTAGGCCAAATTGCTATGGAGCACGGCCATATCGCTGCGAATGGCAATGGCCTTCTGATAGGACTTGATGGCTTTGCCGTAGCGCTTCCGCTGATACCAGATCGTGCCGATATTATTTTGCGCATCGGCGTAGGATGGATCGACTTTGGATGCGCGCTCATAGTATTTGAGAGCCTGGGCCAGGGCCGTCTGCTGGTGCAGCGCAATTCCCAACTTATTCAGGTAGACGGGATTCCGCGGATTCTGATCGGTCAGCCGCTTGTAGACCATGGCCGCTTCGCGATAGTCCTTCCGCACCATGTAGAGGTCGGCGAGCTGCTCGTCGGTGAGCTCGGGCCGCACGACGATGACGGAAGAGTCCGCCGGCGATTGCGCGGGCGCCTGCACAGGCACGCCGCCCGGTACCACTGGAGTTACCGGGTCTTCGAGCAGAGATTGACCTGCGGACGGAATCGAAAGAGTGAAAAGGAGGATGCTTGCTGGAAGCGCCAATCGAATCGAGGTCATGGCGGATCTCCCTTCTCCGGCTTTGGCTTGGCCTTGTCGGGGTCCTTCTTCTTGTCCCCAAAGATACCAAAAATCTTCTGTAAAGGGTTCTTTTTCTTTTCGGCAGGCTGCGCCGCAGGATCGGGGGTGCCCTGGCCCGTAGCGTTGGGAGGGCGGTTCGGGTCGTAAGGGGCGACGGGCTGCCCATTGGCGTCTACTTGTGCAGCCTTGGATTGGCCGCCGAAAACGCGGGAGAGTACCGAGCCTGTCGAAGAAAGGATACTACGCCCGCCGTGGAGCTCGCAGAATTGGGTTGGAGCCGAGCCCGTGACGTAGACTTCTTCCCGCGTGGTCGGACAGTTTGCAGTGGCAAGCTGCAGCGATTCCGGATCGATCAGTACGGACTGCACGCCCTCCGGCATGGTGAATTCCTTGACGTCGCGGTACTGCGCCATGGACGTCGCACGAATCATGAAGTCTGCCCAAATGGGCCCTGCCACGGCGCCGCCGGTAAATCCCAGGTCGCGATTGTCGTCGAAGCCGATCCAGATGACGCAGAGAAGATTGGAAGTGAAGCCTGCGAACCAGCCGTCGCGGGAGGTGCCCGTTTTTCCGGCGGCAGGCAGAGTGAAGCCGCGCGCGCGAACGCCGGCGCCGGTGCCTTTATTGAGCACATCTTTCAAAACGCTGTCGACAAGAAATGCCACGCGCGGATCCAGTCCGGCATGCGTCTGCGGCGTGAATTTTTCGAGTTCCGCGCCGTCGGCGCCTATCACGCTGTGGAGAAATTGCGGCTCGGCACGCGTTCCGACGGTCGCAAAGGTCGTGTACGCCGCAGCGACATCAATCGGCGTCATTTCGTACGCGCCCAGCGCCACCGCAGGGGTCGGCTGGATATTCATGCCCAGGCCCATCTTCCGCGCGACTTGTACGACGCGGCCGTAGCCGATCAGCTCGGCGACTTTGACAGTCGCCACGTTCAGCGAATTTGTGAGTGCATCACGAACGGTCACCCGCCCCATGAATCTTTCGCCGTAGTTGTTGGGAGTGTATTCCTTGCCGTCGAATTCGAACGTGGTGGGCTCGTCGTCGATGGTTGTCGCCGGCGTAATGATGGGTTGCACGCCGTCGACAGCGTTGTCGAGAGCCGCGGCATAGACGAACGGTTTGAAGACAGAACCGGGTTGGCGATGCGCGAGAGCATGATTCAGCTGGCTCTGTCCGTAATCCCGACCACCTATAACGGCCTTGATTTCTCCCGTCCGCGGATCCAGAGCGACAAGAGCCACTTGCGCCTGGGGAATCGGCTCGGTGCTTCCCTTCTTGGCCATTTCCTTGCGCCACTTGTCGTATTTTTTCGCGAGAAGAAGGTCCACATTTTTCATGCCCGCATCGACAGCGGCGGACGCGGCACGCTGGAGCTGAGGATCGAGTGTCGTATAAACACGGAAATTCTCGCTGAGCAATTCGTTTTCCGAGTACTTGTCGAGCAGGTGGTCCTTCACCATGTCAACGAAGTACGGGGCGTCTCCGCCGGAGACGGAGGTGCGCACGATTTTCAGCGGGGCGCGCTTCGCATCCTGTAAATCCGGTTCGTTGATGTACTTATTCTCGAGCATTTGCGTGAGGACGCGGTCGCGGGCCTGGCCTCCGCGCTCGGGATGCCGGTCGGCGGAGGAATAATAGTTGGGAGCGCGAATAATTCCTGCCAGGTAGGCGCTTTCCGCCAGCGACAACTGCCTCAAGTCTTTTCCGAAATACGCGACGCTGGCCTCGGCGAACCCGCGGATGCCGAAACTCCCGCGATTGCCGAGATACACCTCGTTGGCGTACATCTCAAAAATCTGCTGCTTGGTGAAGCGTTGCTCGAGTTCGATGGAAACCATGGCTTCGGCAAGTTTTCGCCGCCAGGTTCGCTCGTTGGAGAAGAAGAACGTGCGCGCCAGCTGCATGGTAATGGTGCTGGCGCCCTGGTAGTGCACGCTGGTGTGCCGCACGTCGGCCCACGCGGCGCCGACGATGCGGATGAAATCAAAGCCTCCGTGCTCGAAGAAGCGCTTGTCCTCGGCGGAAAGAATGGCGTCCACCAGCGTGACCGGCAAATCGTCGTAACGCACGCGGCGGCGTTTTTCGCGCGCGCTGTCAAAAAGATTGGTGATGAGGTCCGGCTCGATTTCCGCGCTATCCAACTCCGTGCCGCCGCTGAGCGGCTTGATGGATTTCACGGTCTTTCCGCGGAACTGCACCGCTAAAGCGTTTTTCTCCGCGAAATAAGAATGTTTTGACGGGCGGATATCGACGGTACTGCCCTGGACGGTGAACTGGCCGCGCGCGTTATCATCATGTTCCGGGCGATATCCCACGCGAGTGAGATACGTGGTGAGTTCCTCGGGCCCCCAGGCCTGGGCAACGGAGATGTGCTCCGGCGCGGAGAAGATCTGCGTGGTGTTCTGGAGGATGTTACCGGAGAGGCGCGCATCGATCATGCGCGAATACTTGACGTAGTAATAGGTGAATATCCCGCCCGCGGTGAGAAAGAGAGCAAAGACGATGCCCAGGATCGTCAGGCCGATTTTCGAGGTAAAGAATCCCTTTTGAATGCGAATGCGCAAACCGTAGCTCCCGAGGGCTGAAGTTAATTGTCTCGCAAGAGCGCGCCGTAGGAAAGGCGGAGTTCCTCTATACCAAACCTCCAGAATTGAAAGGGGAACGAGTGGCGCGGCAATGAGCCATCAAAACAGCGCCTTGTTTTCGCTGGACGGAGAAAAGCTGAGATCCTTGTGATAGAAAAGCAGGTCCACCGGCACGGTATAGTTCAAGGAGATCTTTACCACGGCATTGCTCGCTGCCACCTTGATGTCCTCGCGCTTCGCGGGGATGTCCAGGTCCTGCACGATCTTGAAGATATTGTCCCGAATCTGCTCTTCGCTGTAGCGATTCACGACCGCGTAGCGCGCCTGCTCCTGCATCTTGTCGGAGAGCTGGTAGTCCGAAATGTAGGGAGGAATAAATTTCACGCCGGCATAGATAAGCAACACGATGATTGCCGTATAGATGACGGCCTTGAGCTTGCCCTCTCCGCGTTGAGAACGGCATTGCGCGAATGGGCGGCGGCCTAGTTTGTCAAAAACTGACAAGAGATTCACTCCTTGAGCCGTTTCTGCCGCAGCTTCCAAGCGGCGTGGCACGGCCAAGCTTCGTAGCTAGCTCTTTGTAATAAAGCTAGCACTCGCGCGGAGGTGTGTCGAGAATTTGGCGCGAGCCAGTTTCCGGAAAGGAACGGGGCTAGTAGGCGCGGCCAAAGATGGCGCGCTCGGTGGCAGGCTGGCCACAGCCGACGCAGGCGCCGGAGCCGCCCGGCTGCTCGATGGGGATGCAGCGCATCGTGGCGCGGGTTTCTTCCTTGATTTTGGCTTCGCAATCGGCGCTGCCGCACCAGAAGGAGAAAGCGAAGCCGTTTTCGACGGCTTTTTTCAGGTCGTCGTAGGTTTTTGCGTCGTGGGTATTGCTCTTTCGAAACGCCAGCGCCTTGTCGTGCAGCGACTGCTGAATTTCGGCAAGCAGGCGTTCAACCGTCGCGGGCAAATCGGCCAGCGCAGCACTGACCTTCCCTTCTCTGCCGGGGCGATCGCGGCGCGCCAAGACGGCGGCCTGTTTGGCAACGTCCTTGGGGCCGAGTTCGATGCGCAGAGGAACGCCGCGCATCTCCCAATCGTTGAATTTCCAGCCGGGGCTCTGGCCTTCGCGCTCGTCCAGCGTGACGCGAATGTTGGCCTTGGCCAGATCGATTTTCAGTTTTTTCGCCGCGTCGAGAACAGTGGACTTTTCTTCCTCGGTCTTGAAAATCGGAACAATGACGGCCTGATAAGGGGCGAGCTTCGGCGGCAGGATGAGGCCCTGGTCATCGCCATGCACCATGATGATGGCGCCGATCACGCGGGTAGAAAGCCCCCACGATGTCGTCCAGCAATGCTGCAATTGGCCATTCTGGTCGAGGTACTTGACTTCGAAGGCTTGTGCGAAGTTTTGCCCGAGGAAGTGGGACGTGCAGAACTGCAAAGCCTTGCAATCGCCCATCATAGCTTCCAGGGAATAGGTTGTGTCGGCGCCGGCGAATTTTTCAGTATCGGATTTTTTCCCGGGGATCACTGGGACCGCGGCATCGTTCACCGCGAAGTCGGTGTAGGCGTCGAGCATCTGGCGCGTTTCGAATTCGGCTTCCTCGCGCGTGGCGTGCGCGGTATGCCCTTCCTGCCAATAAAATTCCAGTGTGCGCAGAAATAGCTTTGTGCGCAGCTCCCAACGCACTACGCTGTTCCACTGGTTCATCAGCACGGGCAGGTCGCGGTAGGATTGAATCCACTTTGACCACATGTGGCCGATGATGGTTTCCGAAGTCGGGCGAATGACTAGAGGCTCGGCGAGTTCTTCGCCGCCGCCGATGGTGACAACCGCAAGCTCCGGCGAAAATCCTTCGACGTGATGCTTCTCTTTTTCAATAAAGCTGCGCGGAATGAGCATTGGAAAGGCCACGTTCTGATGGCCGGTAGCTTTGAAACGCCGATCCAGCGCCTGCTGGATGTTTTCCCATAAGGCCCAGCCGTAGGGGCGCACAATCATGCAGCCGCGCACCGGCGCATAGTCGGCAAGCTGCGCCTTCAGCACCAGCTGGTTGTACCACTCGGAAAAATCTTGTGCGCGGGTAGGAAGCTTTTCTTCAGCCATGCGGCGTTTTATCCGTTTCTCTCAGGAGCAATAACAGCGAGTGCGTAAACTCAAAAGCGTATCGGACGCGCTTCATGCTGTCAACGAAGCCAGGCAGCGGTTCCATCCGTCGTGCCGGGAACCTTCTCAAGTTCACCTGACTTTTGCGCATTCCTATCGTCTAATTCCGCGGATAGGGGTGCGCCATGACCAATTTCCGACAGGACATCCAGTTTGGCTTCCGCATGCTGCTTAAGAGCCGGGGGCTCGCGGCGATTGCTATTTTTGCACTGGCACTCGGCATCGGCGCGAACACCGCCATCTTCAGCGTGGTCAATACCGTGCTGCTGCGCGCTCTGCCCTACCCGCAGCCGGATCAACTGGTGTGGTTCTGGGAATCGCAGCCCAATCTGGAGCAGGCGCCATTCTCCGCTGCGGACTTTCTTGATTACCAAGCGCAGAACCAGTCGTTTCAACAAGTCGCGACGCTCCACCGCGTGGGTTTTAATCTCACGGGAGAGGGCCCCGCCGAGCGTATTCCGGGGATGGTCGCCACGCCCAACACTTTTTCCATGCTCGGAGTGCACCCCATCCTTGGGCGCGACTTTGTCCCAGAAGAGGGCGTATTCGGCTCGCCGCGCCACGCGCTGCTCACCTATGGCTTTTGGCAAAGCCATTTTGGAGGCGACCGCACCGTGCTCAACCGTTCCCTCACGCTGGACAACCAGGCCGTGCAAATTATCGGCGTGCTCCCCGCCAATTTCCGCTATGGCGGCACGGACGTGATGGTGTGGGTCAATCCTGTGAACGTTGTTCCCGAAGTTTTCAGCGCTACTCCCGAGTGGGAGCGAAACCTGCGCAATAACCGCGAAACCCATTACCTCTCCATCATCGGCCGCCTGAAGCCAGGCGTTGCGCTATCGCAAGCTCAGAACGATATCAATAGCATCGTTGCGCGGCTGCACCAACAATATCCCGTCACTACAGGCCACAATGTGCACTTGATTCCGCTCCGAGAACTCTCCGCCGGACCGGTGCGCCAAACTTTGGTGGTGCTGCTCGGCGTGGTCGGCCTGGTCCTGTTGATTGCCTGCCTTAACGTCGCGAACCTACTCCTTTCACGCGCCGTCGCGCGCCGCCGCGAAATTGCTATCCGCGCCGCGCTTGGCGCCGGACGTCTGCGTATCGTGCGCCAGCTTCTCACCGAGAGCATGCTGCTGTCGCTGGTTGGCGGCGCGCTCGGCCTGGCCCTCGCCTGGGGACTTCTGCGCCTGCTCGTCGCCGCGAGCCCGGAGCAATTGCCGCGGGTGCAGGAAATCAGTCTGGACTGGCGCGTGCTGCTCTTTACGCTGGGCGTTTCTCTTCTGACTGGACTGCTCTTCGGGCTGGTGCCTGCGCTGGTCGCCGCCCGGCACAGCCCCGGCCATTTTTTGAAGGAAGCCGGGCGCAGCGGCACCGCGGGACTCGCGCACAATCGCCTGCGCAGTCTGCTGGTGGTTGCGGAAGTGGCTTTCTCACTGGTCCTGCTGGTGTGCGCCGGGCTGATGGGCCGGAGTTTCGTGCGCATGCTGGAGGTCAATCCGGGCTTCAAGCCCGATCATGTGTTCACTATGCGGATGAATTTTACGAGCGCCAACTATGCGCCCAAGGGCCGCTCCACGCAGTTCCTCGAGCAGCTTCTTCCGCGCGTGGCTGCGCTTCCCGGAGTGGAAGGTGTGGCGGTCTCCAACGACCTTCCACTTGAGGGAGATGACACCACGACCGGCCTTGGCACGGTCGAAGGACGCGCCCCGTTTGCGCGCGGCGAACAACCACTTACTGGAATGCATGCCGTCAATCCCGGATACTTTCAAGGCATGGGGATTCCACTGCTGCGCGGCCGGGAATTCTCGAATAACGATACCGCCGATTCCGTTCCTGTGGTGATCATCAATCAGAAACTCGCGGAGTTACTTTGGCCGGGACAGGACCCGTTAGGGAAACACTTCAATCTTATGGGTGACAAACAGTCTGAGGTCGTCGGGGTAGTCGGCAATGTTTTGCACAACGGCCTCGGAGAGTCCGTCTCGCTCGAGAGTTACCTGACATTCCCGCAAAATCCCTGGGCCTACATCGCACTCTCCATTCGCTCGCGCGGCGATTCCGGCGCTGTGTACGGCGCGGTGCGTAGCCTGGTGGCACAAATCGATCCTGAACTTCCCGTGCATGATATGCGTCCCATGGAAGTGGTGGTGGCGCAAACGATGGCCTCGCGTCGGCTTACGCTGTGGCTGGTTGGCGCCTTTGCGGCGCTCGCGCTGGTGCTCGCGTCGGTGGGGATCTATGGAGTGATGAGTTACGGGGTCACGGAACGCGTGAACGAAATCGGAGTGCGCATGGCACTGGGAGCGCAGCGCCGCGATGTACTGCGCTTGGTCGTTGGCCACGGCATGCGCCTCACCGGCATCGGCCTTCTGCTTGGTGGCGTGGCCGCGCTCTTTGCCGCTCGCGCGATGACCACCTTGTTGTTCGGGATTCGTCCGAGCGATCCACTTACATACATCGGCATCGGCGCGGTCCTGTCGCTTGCCGCCTTTGCCGCCTGCTACATTCCCGCTCGCCGCGCCACCGCCGTTGATCCGATGGTGGCGCTACGCTACGAATAGAATCCGCGTTGAGTGCCGATTGCGTCATCGAGTTTCGTGCCGCGGTGGCCCGCCCGTTCCCTTCAAATAACGATCGACAATTTTTTGTGCGAGCGTATTAGAATACGGCTCCGGCCATAGACCACCTTGGGAGAACCACACCATGAAACGCATCACTCTAAGCCTCTTACTGATTCTTTCCGCCGCGCAGATTGCTTCCGCGCAGGACTGGGCGCGCGCCAGCCTGCAAAAATCTCCTCGCCACAGCGAGTGGGTCACCATCAAGCATGACGGCCGCTCGGTCGAGACATTCGTCGTTTATCCCGAGTCCAAGGGCAAAACGCCCGTGGTACTGATCATCCACGAGATTTTCGGTTTGTCCGATTGGGCGCAGGAGCTTGCGGACGAAGTGGCTGCCGCGGGTTACATCGCCATCGCGCCTGATCTTCTCTCCGGAATGGCGCCGAATGGCGGACGTACCTCCGACTTTGCCGAAGGCAAGGCTAACGAAGCCGTTAGCCATCTCAACCCCGACCAGGTGACCGCGGACTTGAACGCCGCAGCGGATTACGGCATCAAGCTCCCTGCTTCGAACGGCAAGCTTTTCGTCGGGGGCTTCTGCTGGGGCGGTGGCCAGACGTTTCGCTTTGCAACCAACCGCGCGGATCTCTCGGCCGCTTTCTCCTTTTATGGGCCGCCGCCGGAAAAGGACGCCATGGTGCGCATCAAAGCGCCGGTCTACGGCTTCTACGCCGGAAACGATGCGCGCATTGGCGCCATGATTCCCGATGCCATCGCAAACATGAAGGCCGTCGGCAAGGCCTACGAGCCGGTAACGTATGAAGGCGCGGCCCACGGCTTCATGCGGTCCGGCGAAGCTCCCGATGCTAAGGACGCCGACAAAAAAGCTCGCGCCGATGCCTGGGCTCGTTGGAAGAGTCTCCTTGCAAAATAATTATGCTTGTTTCTGTTCGAGTTCCGCCCAGCGCGCGTAGAGCTGATCCACGGCTTTCTGCGCTTCCGTTATTTCGGCGAGAGCATCCTGAAGACGAATGCGATCTCCCATTACCTGCGGATCTTCGAGAGAAGAGTGTTTGAGTCGCAGCTTCTCCTCGGCCTTGGCGATGTCTTGCTCGATACTGGCAAACTCGCGGACCTCTTTGAAGGAGAGTTTCTTCTTAGGAGCAGAAGACGGGACGGCTTCTGTACTTATAGCTGCGCGTGAACTCGCCGCCGCTGGAACTTGCTTGGCCCTAGCCAATTGAAGCCGCTGCCAAGCGTCCCATTGCGAGTAATCGGCAAAGCGTTCCGCTGTGCCCAGACCATCGAGCCCAAGTACCACCGTCGAAACGCGGTCCAGCATGAAGCGGTCGTGCGTTACCAGCACCAGCGCTCCGCTATATTCGAGCAGGCTCTCTTCCAGGATTTCCAGGGTCGGTATGTCGAGATCGTTAGTAGGTTCGTCGAGCAGCAGCACATCGGCCGGCTGGAGCATCAGTTGGGCAATCAAGACGCGTGCGCGTTCGCCTCCGGAGAGCCGACCGACGCGCTGCTCGAGGTTCTCGCTCGAGAACAGAAACCGCTCCGCCCAGGAAGCCACATGAATCACGCGGTCCTGATAAATCACCGCGTCGCTGTCCGGAGCCAGCGCGCGGCGCAGCGTGGTGTCCGGATCGAGTTCACGATTCTGGTCGAAATACACGATTCGCAATCCATCGGCGCGCCGGATCTTTCCGGATTCCGGTTTGATGTCTCCGCGCAGCAGTCGTAGCAAAGTTGTTTTGCCGCTGCCGTTGGGTCCGACCAGCCCGACGCGAATCCCCGAAGTCACGCTGAAGTGAATATCTTTGAACAGCGTGCGGCTTCCGATGCCGAAAGAGATGCCGTCCAAGGTAATGAGTTGTTTGGTTTTCCGATTGGTTGCGGAGAAATCAATCTCCGCGCTGCCGGTGCGGCTGCGCGCATTCATCGCCGCAAGCTCGCCGATCATTTCGTGGGCCTTGTCGATGCGCGCTTTCGCTTTCGTGGCACGGGCTTTCGGTCCTCGCCGCAGCCACTCCAGTTCTGTATGCACGCGATTCTCGAGTGACTCCTGCCTCTTTTTCTGCGCGTGCAGGTACTCTTCCTTCGCTTCCAGGAAACTACTGTAGTTTCCGCTGACGCGCAGCGCCCCATCCTCGTAAGCGCGATTCAGCTCTACCATCTCGTTCACAACGTTTTCCAGAAAGTAGCGGTCGTGGCTGACCACCACACACGCGAACGCCGCGCTTTGCAAAACCGTTTCGAGCCATTGAATCCCCGCGAGGTCCAGATGATTGGTCGGCTCGTCAAGGAGCAGGATGTCCGGCACCTGCACCAAAGCCTCGGCAATCGCCAGGCGCTTGCGCCAGCCGCCGGAGAGTGTCGCGGCTTCCGCATCCAGTTCTACAAAACCGGCGCGGCCCAGCGTCTCCGCAGAACGTGATGCGCGCTCCCCGTCTGGAACCCTCGCTCGCTCAAGCGCTCCCTCGATCACACTTCGGATGGTTACTCCCGCGGCGAACTCCGAAATTTGGGCGACGTAACTCAGCCGCGTTCCCTTTCGAATCGCCACATCCCCGCTGTCCGGTTTGACCCGCCCCATCAACATCTCCAGCAGCGTGGACTTGCCAGAGCCGTTCGGCCCAACTACGCCGATGCGATCGCCAGCAGAAACCGTGAACGAAATATTCTGGAACAGCGGCGCCGCGCCGTATCGCTTCGAAAGTCCCTGCGCGCTGATAATTGGAGGCAAATTTCTCGGTCTTCTCCCGTTCTTAGTTTAACCTTGAGACCAGCCGCCGCGGAAACTCACGGGCGGTTGCTCGCCGTTCGAATGAGATGCACCGTTGATCCACAAATTTGACGCTCTAATCCTTGGCGCTGGAGCCGCTGGTCTGCTTTGCGCTATTGAGGCCGGCAAGCGCGGGCGGCGTGTGGCCGTGCTGGAACGCGCCGACCGCATCGGCAAGAAAATCCTCATCTCCGGCGGAGGCCGCTGCAACTTCACCAATCTGCATTGTCAGCCGGAAAATTTCCTCTCCGCGAACGAACATTTCGCTAAGTCCGCCTTGGCGCGCTACACTCCCTCCGATTTCATCGCCCTCGTCGAAAAACATCGCATCCCGTACCACGAAAAAACGCTGGGGCAGCTTTTCTGCGATCGTTCCGCGCAAGACATCACCAACATGCTGGAAGCGGAATGCCGCGCCGCCGGCGTGCAGATCTTTCTCAACTGCAAAGTCCAGGAGGTGCAGCGAACCGCGCAGTTTGTCGTTCGCACCGAAGCGGCAGAATTTCAATCATCAGCACTCGTCATCGCCACTGGCGGACTTTCCATTCCCAAAATAGGCGCTACTCCTTTCGGCTACGAGCTCGCGCGACAATTCGGCCTGAACATCATTACCACCAAGCCCGGCCTGGTGCCCTTTCTTCTGGGCGGAAAAGACTACAAACTCTACAGCGATTTGGCCGGTGTCTCGGCCGACGTCATTGCGTCCGCAAACAATCATTCCTTCCGCGAAAAAATGCTCTTCACCCATCGCGGCTTGAGCGGACCGGCGATCCTGCAAATTTCCTCCTATTGGGAGAAAAACCAGCCTATCCAAGTCGATCTTGCACCTGATCGCGAGGTCACATCGGCGATTCGTGCGGCGAAGGTCCGCAACAGCGCCGCGGCGCGCGCTGCATTTCTGGGAATTCTGCCGAAACGCTTCGCCGAACTTTGGCTGGAGGCAAACGCACTAGCAAACTGGACCGACGACTCTCTCGCACAACTCGAGAAGAATATTCATGCCTGGCGTATCGTCCCCGCTGGCTCGGAAGGCTACGAAAAAGCCGAAGTCACGGCCGGCGGCGTGGACACCGATGAGCTGTCGAGCAAAACCATGGAAAGCAAGAAAGTCCCGGGACTATTTTTCGTCGGCGAAGTCGTAGACGTCACCGGCCATCTCGGCGGATTCAATTTTCAGTGGGCGTGGGCCAGCGGCGCGGCCGCCGGACGCGCTCTATGAAGGAACCGATGCGCGGCGAGTGCCCGCCCGCGGCGCAGCTGCCGGAGCCTGCGCGGCCTTTGCTTCCTCGTAGGCCGCATATTCTTCATACGGCCCCTTGAAGTCTTCGACCTTGCCATCCTGAAAGTGCCAGATGCGGGTGGCGACTTCGTCGATCACGTCGTGGTCGTGCGTCACCAGCAGCACCGTGCCATCGTAACGCTGCAGCGCAATGTTCAGCGCATTGATGGATTCCAGATCCAGGTGATTCGTCGGCTCGTCCAGCACCAGAAAATTCGGCTTCTGGAGCATCAACCGGCAAAAAATCAGCCGTGCGGACTCTCCGCCGGAAAGCGCACGCGTCGGCTTCAGCGCATCTTCCCCGCTGAAGAGCATCTGTCCCATCAAGCCGCGCAGCTCTTGTTGCGAAGCGGAGGGGTCAAACTGCCAGAGCCAATCGATGGCCGTCATGCCCTTGGTGATGGACTCGCCATGGTCCTGCGCGAAGTAGCCCACGGCCACTTCGTGCCCCCATCGAACTTCGCCGCCGTCAATCGGAAATTGCTTGGCATCATCGTCGATGAATCCCGGCGCATTGCGGACCAGGGATTTCAGCATCGTCGTCTTGCCCGCGCCGTTGCGCCCCATCAGCGCGATTTTTTCTCCGCGTATCACGCTCGCGGAAAAGCGCGGAATCACTTTCAAATCATCGTAGGATTTCTCGACGCTGCGAATCTCCAGCGGATGCTTTCCCGAATTCCGCTTCATATCGAACTTGATATAAGGACGCTGGATGTTGCTTCTCGCCAGCTCTGTCGTTTGCAGCCGCTCGACTTCCTTCTTGCGCGAAGTCGCTTGCGCGGAGCGCGTGCCCGCCGAAAACCGCGCGATGAAATCCTGCAACTGCGCAATCTTTTTCTCGCGATTGGCGTTGTCCGCCTCGATGCGCCCGCGAATCTGCGTCTTGGCCACGACCATGTCGTCATACCCGCCGATGTACATGATGATCGTTTCGTAATCGATGTCCGCGGTGTGCGTGCAAACGCTGTTCAAGAAGTGCCGGTCGTGCGAAATCGCGATCAGCACGCCTTCGTAATCGCAAAGATATCTTTGCAGCCAGTGCACGGAATCCAGGTCCAGGTTGTTGGTCGGTTCGTCCAGCAGCAGCGCCGTAGGATTCCCGAAAAGCGCCTGCGCCAGCAGCACGCGCACCTTTTGCCCACCCTGTAATTCACCCATCTTGCGCTCGTGCAGCGTGTCTTCCACGCCCAGCCCATCGAGCAGTACCGCGGCATCCGCTTCCGCTGTGTAGCCACCCTCTTCCCCGACGATGCCTTCGAGTTCCCCGAGGCGCATCCCGTCGGCATCGGTCAGTTCGTCGTGCGGCTTTGCATACAGCTTGTCGCGTTCTTCGAGGGCCTTCCACAGCGACGCATTGCCCATGATGACCGTATCGATCACGCGGTATTGGTCAAAGGCAAACTGGTCCTGCCGCAAAACGCCCATTTTCTTGGGCCGTGTAATGGAACCGTTGGTCGGCTCCAGCTCCCCAGTCAAAATCTTCATAAAGGTGGACTTACCAGCGCCATTGGGCCCGGTCACCGCGTAACGTCGCCCGGCCATAAACGTGCACGTCACGTTCTCAAAGAGAACGCGCGGCCCAAATCGCATAGTGATATTGTTGACCGCCAGCATAACCTTCCAAGTATAGCGTGGATTTGTTGCTCGCGCATTCTCCTTCAGGTGAATTGGTTACCGGAATAATCTGCTGGCGTGCGAGATGGCACTTCGAGCAGGCCTTTGTAACAATCTTTTTTCTTGACTTCCTCATACATAAAACGCAGAATCCCCGCGAATTGTGCGCTGGTCGGCGCTAGGTGTAAGTCCCCGTACCTCTCAAACCGCACTTGCACAGTAGCGGAGCTCAATCCGAGCTGTCGCCGGGCGTCTCAGCCCGCCTCAAGGAGGCAGCAATGAAAGTATCCCAATTGAAACCGCGCGTAATCGCGACTTTGTTAGTGGTTTGTTGTTTGGCCGGCGTTGGTGGCCAAGTGGCACAGGCACAATCGCCGCCGAAATTTCAGACTGGTGATGTGTTCGCGGGTGTGGGAAATGGCCAAATAAATTGGTACCACAATACGGGCGATGGGTTCACCCTTGTCATGACGCTCAGCGTCGGAAACGCTAACACATTCGACACCGGCATGGCCTTCGACGCTGCCGGCAACCTGTACGCAACAAACTTCTCTATCCCAAGCGTATCCAAGTTCGACACCAGCGGTAACCTGCTGGGCACGTTCGGCGCCGGCTACAATACAAGCCCGGAGTCGATCCGCTTCGATTCCGCTGGGAATGCCTATGTGGGACAAGCGGATGGAACTCACCAGATTCTGAAGTTCGATTCCAATGGCAACCCGCTAGCTGCATTCTCTCCGGCAACCGAAGACCGTGGCACTGATTGGATCGAATTGGCGGCGGACCAGAAGACAATCTTTTATACTTCGGAAGGAAATTCGATTAAGAGGTTTGATACAACCGGTACAGGCACGCAGCTTCCGGATTTTGCCACTGGTTTACCTGGTTTGCACGCATTCGCCCTGCGAATCCTGCCCAATGGAAATGTGCTCGTGGCCAACAGCACTGTAGCCCTTCAATTGGATACACAAGGCAACATCATTCATACCTATCAACCCTCTGCCAGCGCTACGAGCCTTTTCTCGCTCAATCTCGATCCAGATGGTAAGCACTTCTGGGTCGGTGACCTCTTTACCGGAACGATCTGGCAAATCAGGATTGCTGATGCCGGCACAATCGTGGACCAAATCATTAACACCGGTGTTACCGACCAATCATTTTCGGTGCTAGGCGGAGTGGTCGTCTTCGGCGAGATTACCTCATCCAATAGCACGAACCTTCCGTTTAGTCCAAGCCCGACCCCCCAAACTCAGATCGGCACCATCGGCAACCCGACCGATCCCGCGGCCCAGTCGCTTGCTCTCACGCTGGCGAGCGTAATCAATCCTATCAATGTGTCGGTAAGCTTCTTCTACGAGCCTACAGACATCTCAACCGGGACAAGTGGCGTGGGTACCGCCGACGGCGTCTGTGAATCCGGAGCGACCCCGGCTACCGACTTCGATTGCCGTCTCACGGCCTTCACCTATCAGACATTTCTGAACGGTGATCGTCTTGTTCCGCACATCATCCCATCTCATAACAACCTGGGCGTGTGGGTCAGAGTCATTGCGACACGCGTGTCCGATGGTATGCCCGCGGTGGCCGGAGTCGATTACACTGGTCCCGTAGAGTGGTACTATGCCTGGAATTCGAACCCCTCCCTTTTGCCAGGAGCAGATCCCCCAAACCCCGAGTATTCGCCAGGCTGGAACAATCAAAATCCGCAGATGTACGACAGACCGGGAGAGAACGTGGATATCGCGTTCGTCAAGAATATCACTACTTACTCCAAATTTAATTGTAATCCGACCTGTGTCGGCACGGCCGACCCGGGGTTGGGAGGGAGAACACCGACGCTAAACGATATCGTGCCTGGTGCACCACCTAACCCGCCCGCCGGGACCGCGGACGCGGTCGAACTACTGGTGCCGGTGCCGGGCAGCTCCCCGTTTATCTATCTCAACGGCTTGCCGATGCTGGTTACATTCGAACTAGAAAAGTCGGGCACGGAGATCAGCGATCCGACCGCTCTGACGACGCCGCACTCGGTGAACGTCGCGACGCTGGACTCCAATGGGAACGCGATACCGATACAGTTCCCCAAGGGAGCTCCAACGACCTTCACATTCAACAAGTTTTTCAAGGTGTATTCGATTTTCCTTTCCCCTGCGCCCTATAAGCTCTCAGATGGGACTCCAAACACTGTGTATACCCTGCAGATCAACTCCGATCTGTTCCCGCAACCGGTGAACGCAACATTCAGGGTTTGCACACTGTCACAAGTCCTGAATCACGCATGCCACTGAGGAGCGTAGCCATCTTCACCAATGCGCTCCTGTGCCCGGACGATCCTGGAGGGTGCAACTGCTGCCGCGCGGACACCTAGAGCAGATTGAAGAAGTCGCCAACGGTCAGTTGTTGCTCTAGGTGAAGCACGAAAGGAAAATGCTTGAGGGAACTCGAGCGCTAGGTGCTGCGCACCTGGGGCTGCTGCAGCCCAGAATTAGGGATGCTGGCGGACCCACTGATCTGCTTCTGTGTAGATGGCCTTGAAGTCGGCGCGCTCCATAACCTTGTCGGAGCCCGGGTCCTTCTTGATCCCGTCCAGCAAATTCAGCGCTTGCCGGTAATGCGACGTGGCATCGGCCGGCTCTCCCTTCTCCCGGAACATCTTGCCCAGCGAAGAGTGGGCCCTTAAGAGCAGCGGTCGAAGTCCCAATTTTTCACTCTGCAAAACAGCGCGTTCCAATTGCTGCTGGGCCGCCGAGTAATCTTTCCCTTGCATTCTGCCTTCCGCTTCGTAGATCGAGCACTCAATAGAAAGATGCTTTAGCCCAAGCGTCTCCGCCTCATCGGCAACGCCCTTTAGGGTTCTCATCGCGCCCTGAGGTTGTCCTTCCTCAATGGTGATCTTTGCAGAATTGAGCTTGGACACCAACAGCAAATCGCGATCAGTGGTCTTCGAAGCAGTTTGGAGAGCTTGGTCATACGACGATTTGGCAGATCTGCGGTCCCCGCGGTACAAGAAATTGTCCCCTTGCCAGTTCAATGCCTGAGCTACAAGTGCGTCGTTCTTGAGTTGGCGAGAGAACCCGAGGGCCTCGTCAAGCATTTTCGACGCTTCGTCGAACCGTCCCGTTTCCGAGAGCGCATTCCCGTAACCGCTGAGCGCTTCTCCCATCCAGAAACTGTTCTCCTTGACTTCACGGAAATTCTGGAGCGCTTGCTTTTTTGAGCTCTCCGCACTACCGTAACGGCCTTGATACTCGAATATCGTTCCCATGCTGTAGGCCTCAACCGCGGTTCCATGCATGTCTCCCGCTTTTCGGCATAGCTCAAGCGCGCGCATGTACTGCGACAAGGCCTGCTCGTACTGCCCAGATTTTGTATTCACCTCCGCAAGGTTATGTAAAGTGCTCGCTATATCGCTGGGAACGTTGATTTTCTCCCGCAGTTGCAGAGCCTGCTCGAAATAAATGCGCGCGTCGTCGTAGTCGCCCTTGAAGAGGTAGGTGTTGCCTATATTATTCAGGCAAAGAGCTTCGTTGTTCTGGTTGCGCAGATCTCGGTGGATTTGCAGCGCTTCCTTGAAAAGCTTGAGAGCTTCGTCGTATTTACCACGATCGTCGTAATACTGTCCTAGATTGCCCAGGACGTTGCCGATGTCTTGTTGATCGCCGATCTCGCGATAGATTTGCAACGCACTATTGTAGTTTTTCAACGCCAGATCCGATTTTCCAAGTCCATCGTAAGTCCCGGCAATCATATTCAAACCGTCGGCAATACCTTTTTTCTGTCCCAAACTCCGTCTTATCTCCAAAGCTTGTTTGTAATTCTGCAGGGCGTCGTCCGGCTTGTTGAGATAGGAATAGGCAGCCCCCAGGACATGCAAAATCGTTCCCTTCTGTTCCTGGTTGTCCACCTGAATGGCTAAACTTAGAGCACGGTTCAAGGGATCGAGACTGGCTTGGGGATTGCCGCTCAGAATCTCCACCCGCCCGATAGCCAGAAGGGTTGTGGTGTCCTTCGGGTTGGCGGCGAGGAGCTTCTGATAGAAATCCCGAGCCTTGGCAAAATCACCGGAATTCTCGTAGATGGCTCCCAGAGCGGCTTCTATGTCGGGATTATCGGGCGATACCCTGGCTAGGTTCTGGTAGGCCTCGATAGCTTTAGGGTAGTCCTTAGCGATGCGGAAATGATTGGCCGCGATCAGGTATTTTTCGGCTGCCGGAAGATTCTCGCTCAACTCCACGGCCTTGGAAGCGGAATGTTCGGCTTCGATATCATAGCCGAGCCGCGAGTATGCTTCCGCCATCTTGGAGAAAGCCAATGCGAACTCCGCATCGTCCTTGGTGGAGTTCTGGAAATACTTCAAGGCGTCCAAATTCTTGCCTTCACGCAGCAGCTGGACCCCCTGGTTGTATACACGGAGTGCCGACACGGATTTTGATGTCGGCTGGAATGAGCTGGCCTTCAGCTCTTTCAACACATCGGGAGAAACTGCAAGGTTCTTGCGGATGAGATCGGCAAGCCCATCCACGGTTCTGGGGATCTCTTTCTCATTGGCAGCCTCAATCTTCAATGCTTCGCGGCGATTGCGCTTCAAATCCAAGAGTGTCGCGTCAATTCGAATCTGGTCGCCGAACCTGACGTATTGTCCCCACACCACCGTATCGGCGTTGCTGAACTGCGCGATGCGCCCCACCATTGTGGAATCGATGGTGCTACCGGGAGTGATCCGCAAATCCGAAAGCACCTGATGCAGACGGTCCGGGGAAATCGTCCGCAGGTGCGCCGACTGCCCAACGTCCGTGCTCAGCATGTCCGCCAAACTCGGCCCCAGCCAGTCGATCGACAAATCCGTCGAAGCATTTCGAAACGGCAGAATCGCCAGCGAAACTTCCGGCGCCGTCACCGCCTTGCTCGCGGTTTTGGGCGCGAGTTTCCCGCTCAACGCCCACCCTCCGAACGCCACCGCCACAGCTAGCGCCCCCGCAGCGATCCAGTTCCAAGGGACCTCGCTCTTGGCGGTGGGACCCGGCATCGCGATGGAAGCGGCAATCGGACGCTTCCCCTGCCACGCGTCCAGATCCGCCAAAATTTCCTCGGCGCTCTGATAGCGCATGTTCAGATCGCGCTCCAGGCACTTGCTCACGATGTCGCTTAATCCCTTGGGGATGGACGCGTCAATCTCCGCCGCCGGCAGCGCGCGCTCCTGATTCCGTTTCAGCAGGCTCGCCATCGCTGTGTCGGCCTTGAACGGCATCTTGCACGTCAGCAATTCATAAAAAATCAGTCCGACCGTGAACAAATCCGACCGCGCATCGAGCTGTTTTCCCATCGCCTGTTCCGGCGACATGTATTCGATCGTCCCCAGCAGCGCCCCGGTCTGCGTCATCCCATCTGATTCCAGCGAACGCGCCAGCCCGAAATCCATCACCAGGATTCTTCCCTGCTTGTCCTTCATGATGTTCTGCGGTTTCAGGTCCCGGTGGATCACCCCCGCGCTATGCGCCGCCTCCAGCGCCAAGCACACCTGTCGGATAATCTCCACGGCTTGTTCCGGCGGAAGCTTGCCGTTGTCCATCAGCAGCTTGCGCAGGTCGCATCCTTCCACAAACTCCATGGTGATGAATTTCACGCCGTCCACTTCGGACAAGTCGTGGATGCGAATCACGTTCTTGTGCGTCACCTGCCGCGCGGTCAGCAGTTCCTGCTTAAAACGCGCAAGAATCGCCGGATGCACCGCCATCTCGGGTCGAATCAATTTCAGCGCAACAACGTGATCCACTTCACGGTCCAGCGCTTTGTATACCGTGCCCATTCCGCCTTCGCCGAGCACGTCCAGAATCTCAAAGCGCCCGCCGAGCACGTCGCCGGGTTGCAGTTGGGTTTGTTTCGGGAATTTCTCGGAAAGCCGTGGCTTACCCGCCGCTGGCGTCGAGGACGGATCCAGGAAGGTCATATCCCCTGCCGCAGCGTTCGAATCGCCCGGTGGCCTCGAGGATCCGCCGACAATCGTTGCGTCTTCTTCCTCGCGAGGGAAGTCGCTGGCCGAGCTGTCACCCTTGGCGGGCGCGCGCATTGCCGCATATCCGCCCGCACCGGTTACTTCGGGGCTGGCCTTCTTTGGTCTGGGCTCTTCCATACAGTTACTAAACGTTGACTTAGCGCACCCTTAGCACCTCTCCCTGGAGAGGACATTGCCACGGAGTTCAGGGAAGTATATACCTACGAGGACTTTACGCGGTATTTCCGTTTTGAAGCCCTCCGGGTTGGCCTCCTCCTCAAGGGAGCCCAAATGTAAATAGTGTTGATCCGGCGGCCACCGTTACATACTGCTTTCCGTCTACTGCAAACGACATCGGCGAGGCATACACCGAGGACCCGCACTGGAAGTGCCACAAGGCTTTACCCGAAGCCGCGTCCAGCGCAATCACGTTCCCTTCGGCGTCGCCCGTAAACACCAGTCCGCCTGCAGTCGATAGCACCCCGGCCCAGGTCGGCGAACTATGCTTCCATTCCCACTTGAGCTTTCCCGTCGCCGGGTCCAGCGCCCGCAGTGCGCCCCAAAATGGCTGTGCTTCATCATTCGGGAAATAAGCCGAGCCATAATACGCGTGTCCCGCCTCATACGGCTGCGGCGCGGTCGCAAAAATGTCGCACTGCTCGCGCGCGGTCACATAAAAAAGCTTCGTCTGGGGATCGTACGTCGGCGACATCCAGTTCGTCGCTCCCGCTGCCCCAGGGCATACGCGATTCCCTTCCGGCGTCGGCGACGCATTCTTGTCCCCCACCGGGCGCCCAATCGCATCTTTCGAAGTGCTCCAGGTAACTTTCGCGTAGCTCGTCGCGGAAAGAAGTTTTCCGTTCGTGCGATCGATCAGGTAGAAGAATCCGTTGCGGTTGGCCTGCGCGATCAGTTTGCGGTCTCCGTCATCGATCATCACTGGAACTTGCGTCGCGTCGTAATCGTGTTCATCGTGCTGCGTAAATTGGAAATGCCATTTCAATTTGCCCGTGTCCGGATCCAGCGCCAGCAACGAATTGCTGTAAAGATTGTCGCCGGCTCGGCCTTCCCCTCGATTCGAAGGCGATGGGTTGCCGGTCGTCCAGAATGTCGTATTCGTTGCGGGGTCATAGGTCCCCGTGATCCACGCCGGTGAGCCGCCGATCTTCCATGATTCACCTTCCCAAGTCTCGTGGCCGGGTTCGCCGGGACCGGGAATCGTATAGAACCGCCATTTGCGCGCGCCCGTCGCGGCATCGTAAGCATCAATAAATCCGCGAATGCCGTATTCGCCGCCGGAGACGCCGACAATCACCAGATTCTTGATCACCAGCGGAGCCAGCGTGAAGCTGTAGCCCTTGGCATGCTCCGCCGTATTCACCTCCCAGACCACGTTTCCCGTTTTGCTATCCAGCGCCACTACGTGCGCGTCCAGCGTCGCCACAAAAACTTTGTCTCCCAGTATCGCGACGCCGCGGTTCACCCGCCCGCAGCACGGCCGGATGTCCACCGGTAGCGCCTGCTGGTATTGCCAGATGGGCCGCCCCGATCGCGCATCCAGCGCGAACACGCGATCATCCTGTCCAGTACCGTAAAGAATTCCATCCACATCCAGCGGCGTCCCTTCGAATTTCCCGCCCGCCATCGTCTGATACGCCCACTTGGGCACCAGCAACGCCGCATTCGACATATTGATCTGGTCCAGCGCGCTATACCGATGCCCCGCGTAATCTCCCGAATACATCAGCCAGTTCTGCGGCTCCTTCGAAGAGTTCAGCAGCCGCTCCGCCGTCACCTGCGCCGAACTCTGCGCGGTCAACAACAAAAACGCAGCAATCGCACCCGCCGTAGTCATCAGCACCCTGGCCACACAGAAACTTGTCATTCCGAGCGCAGCGCGCCTTCTGCGTCCCGGATAGTTTTGCGGGACGAGGAACCTGCTTTTTCTTCCACCATCCATCGACGACGCCCTCATTTCGCACCTCCCTGCGAGCTCGCCGCCAGCAGGAAGGCAATCAAATCCTTCAGATCTTTCTCCGGAAGCAGTTTCACGTCGTACGTCGGCATCAACGATTCTCTCGATTTCTGGAACGACCGCAGTTTCGCTTTCTCGAACGAGTGCAGCCTTTCGCTCCTATCCAACATCTGCACGGTAAAGCTGTCTTCATTCAGAATCACTCCCTGGTACAGCGTGGCATCCGCCGTAATCACCGTCACCGTCTCGTACTCCTGCGCAAAGTCTTTCAGCGGCTCCGAGAGTCCGACCGCCAGCCGCTTGCTGGGACTCCTCACCGAGTCCGCCAGATAGTCCACCGACCGCGAAGACCCGGTCGTCGTGAGATCCGGCCCCAATCGCCCTCCTTTGCCATTCACCATGTGACAAGTTGCGCAAGCCGCGTTGTTGCCATAAAAAAGCTCCTTTCCCCGAGCCGCGTCTCCCGTCTCCGCCGCGGTGGCCTTCTTCTCGACGCTCCTTAGATAAGTCACCACCTGCCAGATCTCCTCGTCCGACATACCCACGCCAATCCCTCCGTTCGTCGCCGCAGGCATGGCCGTCCCCGCAATCCCATCGTGAATGTTGTGAAAAATCTCCGCGTCCGTATTCCCATGATGTTTCTGCGCCCGCGTCAAATCCGGCCCGCGCCCTCCGCCTTTCGCGCCCAGCCCGTGGCAAAACGCGCAGTTCGACCGAAACTGGTATTCCCCCAGCTTCGCCACCTTCGCGTCTCCCGCATAAGGATTCTTCTCCTGCGCCAAGAGCCCTGGGGCGCCTACCCACAAGACGAGTAGGGCTGCGGCAACTAATCCGCATCTCCGCGGAAAGGTCCGGCTATCGCGCTGCATAAAATGCCTTAGTTGGCTGAAGTTGGGCATGGTTCCCTCGCTCCTTCGGCGTATTCGCTTGAATTGCGAAACTATACCATCCCTCGTCCATCGGGTAACCTTCTCACATTAATCTCTTTCTCCGCAGACAGGAGCGACAGATTGCTTGCGGGAAGATTCTGGCTGTTCGGCTAGTTGGAAAGTTGGCAAAGGTCAGCGTCGCCCCTCTACTACGGGACTAATTATAGAAGTGCTATACTCCGACTCGGTATGCGCGCGAAGAGGCAATCAACTCAAGTGTTGTTGAAAGCGGTGCTGAATGATGGGGCGTGTATCGTCGGGATTGCCCTACTAATGCTCGCGCCCGCAACTTTCACCGCGGTTCCGCAAACCAAACCAATTCTCAAATCGCCGAGCCCTCTGCAGGAAGCATTGTGAATCCCGGCCAAACGCTGACCGTGAAAGTCACATCTCCAATGCCCGCTTTATTCCCTGAAGTAGCTCTGATTGGCGAAGCTCCGATCGGGTTTGCCGGAACGATCTCGTCGCTTCCGGGTGAGTTTTCAGTGCGGATACCGAAGGATATCGAGTTGGGAAAACATACGCTGACGGTCGAAGGCACAACGAAATTCGGTAACGAGCCAATATCTGCGACGATTGAGATTGATGTGGAAAGACCGGATTCTCCTGTGAGCATGTCCGCTACGCTCTCCGGAATCGAACTCGACTCTCCAGGAGAGAAAATTCCTCTGGAAGTGATTGTTCAATATGCGGATGGCACCACATACCGTGCGACCTCCTCGTCTCACATTGGCTTTCTCATCCGCGAACACCGAAGTTGCAACGGTGGATGCGTCAGGACAGGTCACGGCCGTCGCATCAGGAGTCGGCTCGATCACCGTAAAATACACATTGGGAGATAACAAGCTTTCGATTGGTATCCCAGTACGGATGCCCAATTCTGATCGGGAAACTAGCACGAGCAATTTCTTCATTTCCATTGCACCCGGGATGCAAGCGGTTGAGCCCGGCAGTTCAACGAGTTTCAAGATCACGGCCTCGACCTATACCGGATTCACTGGCGAGATTGAGCTGAGCGCGCATGGCTTGCCAGAGGGAGCTACAGCAAGCTTCACGCCTGTCTCGGTCCACGCATCGGAATCGGCGACGCTGACAATTTCAGTCCTACGATCAACGCCTTTGGATACTTATCCGACTTTCATAACCGGAAGAAGCGGAAAGCTGAACCCTACGGCGAGCGTGTTACTTATCGTGACCCACAAGCAGTAAGAAATAAACTGGATCCTGGCACGCTTTAACTTCGTCAAAGCGCTCGGCTCTCGGTGCTTGATGGACGCGCAAATTGGAAACTCAGCCACCACCTCAAACTTTGCCAAATTGCGAGATAGACCTTTCTTCGATACAATGCCCCGCGTCACCGCCCATGGCTGAATCTTCAAACAAGCCGCGCATTGCCATCGGTTCCGATCACGCCGGCTTTCCTGTTAAAGAGGCGATCCGAAAATATCTCGAAGGTGCGGGCTATGCGGTCGACGATCAGGGAACTTCTTCGGAAGAATCCGTGGACTATCCCGATTTCGGCAAAGCCGTGGGCGAGCGTGTTGCCGCGAAGCAGGATGATCTGGGAATCGTCGTCTGCGGCTCCGGCATCGGCATTTCCATCGCCGCCAACAAGGTCCCCGGTATTCGCGCCGCCCTGGCCCACAACGTCCTCACCGCCCAGCTCGCCCGCGAACATAACGACGCCAACATCCTCGCCCTCGGCGCCCGCATCGTCACCCCCGCTGCCGCCCTCGAAACGGTCCAAGCCTTCCTAACCACGCCCTACGCAGGCGGCCGCCACCAGCGCCGCCTCGACAAAATCACCCAAATCGAAGACGAGAGCGCGGCGCCACGCAAGTAATCCAAGTGCGTAGTCCGAAATAATCGAATGGGACTGAACGCCCTATTCGCTCAGTGGTCGCGCGATTCCCAAAAGCCATTCCCGAATTTGCCGGATTCGAAATTCCCGCTTGCCAATGGCGTTGGTGATGAATTGATGGGCCGTTAGCGGTTCCACTTCAAGGTAGTAGCCATTGGCCCGCAGGAACGTGTCTGTTGCCGCGAAGCAGATCCGCTTGTTTCCATCCAGAAATGCGTGGTTGTTTGCCAATGACTCCATCAGTGCAGCAGCTTCGTGAATCAAATCATCGTAATAGCCGTTTTGTGGCCGGTAGATGGCCGCCTCAAACAGGCCGCGGTCGCGTAATCCATGCATGCCGCCAAACTCGTCGATCAGCAGACGATGCATTTCCATGGCTTCCGCGACCGTCACATAGGAATACGCTGCCATTTATGGATTACTTCGCAAGAAGCTCGTGCAGTTTGCGATTCTTCTCTGTGGAGTTGCGGAAGTGCTTCATGATTTCCGGGCGTACGGTATTCTGCGAAGGCACAACTACTTCCAGATAGTGCTCCAATGCCTTCTCCAGCAGAAAACGTCGCGATTGGCCATTCTTCTCCGCCACCTTGGACAGCTTCGCGTATAGCTGTGCGTCCATCTCCAGACCGATCTTCCTGGTTGTTACTTTGGCCATAGCACCTCCTCCACGACATTAGTATATAGTGTATGCCGCTCCTGATCTAGATTATTCTAGACTTCTCTTCCACGAAGAGGAAGGAATCCCAGTTCGCCGCAGGTGGCATTCCTCGGACCCATTCGATAGAATCGCCTCGCCACCAATCAACGTACGCTGACACGCTGCGAAGCGAGGCCGCCCGATGACCAAGACCACCGACGCCAATGACCGTATGAATCGCCCGCTCGACGCCGTCGACCCGCAAATCGCCGAGCTACTCCGCGAAGAGGCCCGCCGCCAGGCCACCGGCCTCGAGCTTATCCCCTCGGAAAACCTAGTCTCCGAAGCCGTCCTCGAAGCCATGGGCTCCATTTTCACCAACAAGTACGCCGAGGGCTATCCGGGCAAGCGCTACTACGGCGGCTGCGAATTCGCCGACAAGGTCGAGCAATTGGCCATCGACCGGGCCAAAGAACTCTTCGGTGCCGACCACGCCAATGTCCAGGCCCACTCCGGCACGTCCGCCAACGTTGCTGTGTACATGTCCACACTCCAGCCGGGAGACACCGTCCTTGGCATGAATCTTTCCCACGGCGGTCACCTCACACACGGCCATCCACTAAATTTTTCCGGGCGCATGTACAAATTCGTGGCCTACGGCGTGAAAAAAGAGGACGAGCGCATCGACTACGATGAAATTGAGAAACTCGCCCTCGAGCACAAACCCAAGATGATTGTTGCGGGCGCCAGCGCCTATTCACGCATCATCGATTTCGAGCGCATCGCCAAAGCCGCCAAGTCCGTCGGCGCGCTCTTCTTTGTGGACATGGCACACATCGCCGGTCTCGTCGCCGCCGGAGTACATCCCAGCCCAGTCCCGCACGCCGACATCGTCTCAACCACCACACACAAGACCCTGCGCGGTCCACGCGGCGGATTGGTGCTCTGCAAGGCCGCTTTTGCGAAGGAACTGGACAAGCTGACTTTCCCCGGTATTCAGGGCGGGCCGCTGGTGAATACCATCGCCGCAAAAGCCGTCTGCCTCAAGGAAGCCATGGAGCCATCCTTCAAGGACTATCAAAAGCAGGTGGTCGTTAACACCAAGGCCATGGCCGCGGCTGTAGCCAAGCGCGGCTTCCGCATCGTGACTGGCGGCACGGACAATCATCTCTTCTTGATCGAAGTGCACCCGCGCGGCATCACTGGAACCGACGCCGAAAAAGCCCTCGATCGCTCTGGCATCACCGTGAACAAAAACTCCATCCCCTTCGATCCCCTGCCGCCCATGAAGGGCGGCGGCATCCGCCTCGGCAGCCCCTCCGTCACAACGCGAGGCATGCGCGAGCCGGAAATGGATCAAATCGCCGCCTGGATCGCCGAAATCCTGACCAACATCGGCAACACGGAAGTCGAGCAACGCGTCCGCAAACAAGTAGCCGAACTCGCCGATCGCTTCCCGATCTACGAATGGCGCATGACCCGAGGTACCGCGCACGCCGAACACGCCCGAGTTTAATCGCCTAAGAACCGCGAAAGAAACGCGATGAACATTCTCAAAGCTACCGCCGATTTCGAGCACTGGCTGGCCGGCCAACTACCCATCATCCGCCAGGATCTGGCGCTCAAGCACAAGTCCATGGCAGGAGCGGCGTTCTCCTTTTTCCGCGCCACCTTTTACCGCTGGCTCCAGCTCTGGCCCGAGTTCTGCCCGGATTTGAGCAAGGCCCCGGCGGTCCTAGGCGTCGGCGATTTGCACATCGAAAACTTCGGAACCTGGCGCGATGAAGAAGGGCGACTCATCTGGGGCGTGAACGATTTGGATGAAACATGGCCCGCTGCCTATACCCTTGACCTGGTCCGATTGACCACCAGCGCTTATGTCGCGATCGCGGGAGAGCACCTTAGTATTGCAAGACGAATCGCTGGCGAAGCCATTGAAGAGGGCTACCGGGACGCGCTGGCCGCGGGCGGCAAAGCTTTTATCCTCGCGGAAGATCATCGGTGGCTGCGCCTACTCGCCCTTGGCAAGCTGCGCGACCCGGTGCAATTCTGGAACAAGCTGGAAAACCTGCCGCCTTACACGGCGAAACCTCCGCGAGAGGCGCGTAGTTTGCTGGAAGAGTCACTTCCTTCTGCGAAGCAAGAATACCTGTTGAAACGAAGAATCGCAGGGCTAGGAAGCCTGGGACACCCCAGAATTCTCGCCTTGTCCCGCTGGCGTGGAGCTTTCATCGCTCGCGAAGCAAAAGCCATCCGGCCATCGGCCTGGGTTTGGGCCAAAAATGCGCCTTCCATGGAAATTTATTGCGACAAGCTGGTACAACGCTCGATTCGTGTGCCGGATCCCTGCGTGCGGTTTCACGGGCGGTGGGTGGTGCGGCGCCTGGCGCCGGACTGTTCGCGCATCGAGCTGGCTTCCCTGTCGCAGGAGCGCGACGAGGCCCGCTTGCTCTACTCCATGGGCTGGGAAACCGCTAACATGCATTTCAGCACCCCGCAAGCCATCGCCAAGGTCAAGCATGACCTTGCCGCGCGGCGCGGGCGCTGGCTCCACAAGGGCGCAAAGGCCATGCTTGCGGCAATCACTAAAGATTGGGACAAATGGCGCCGCGACTGGAAGAGCTCCGCGCCGCGTTAGCAGCGGATAAACCACCTGTCCTCATTCTTGCCACTGCAACCAGAGTGCCGCTGAACCAAGACTGTCCTCCCGGTCAGTAGATTCCCTGCAAAGGGACGTGTACGGTCGTACTTGACTGGGATGGGAACTTTTCTCGCAACCCCGCTGCTTGCCACGCTGATCATCTTCTGGATGATTGGAACATTACTTAGTAGTGCTTCACGGCCGAGGTTGGCGCGAGTCTCTCTTGCGCCGCGCGGGATCTTCCCAAATTCCCGGAAAACTCATTCTTCCGCAGCCGCCGCGCGGCCGAATTCCAATTCGAACGCGGCGCGTTGGCCGAGGTGAAATTATGATGGATACGGAAGCTTTCCGTGAATTCAAAACTGGCTTGACGCTGCTTCGTGACAATTACGCCAACAAAGCTCTCCCCCATATGCGCCGCGCCGTGGACCTGGACAAGAACAATCCCTATTACATGTCCTATCTGGGGGTGGTGCTGGCGCGCTCCGAACAGAAATGGGGCGAAGCGGAAAAGCTCTGCGACTCCGCCGTTCGAATGAAGAGGAATCAGGCGCAGCTATACCTGAATCTTGCTGAAGTCTATGCCACCGCGGGGCGCCGCGACGATGCCGTGGAAGCGCTGCAATCCGGGCTGAAGTTCGCGCGACGCGACGTGCGGCTCACGATTGCCATGAACAAGCTGCAGCACCGCCGGTCTCCCGTGTTTTCCTTCCTGTCGCGGAGGCATCCGCTGAACCGGCAGTTTGGGATTTTGCGGCACCGGACGCTGCGGATTTTCGGACAAGACTCTTAGCGCGATCTCTCCACCCCCAAACACGAGACCGGGCGTCCCGATTTACTGGGACGCCCGGTTTTGTTTTATTTCCCGATTTCGAATGCGCTGATATTGCTGTTAGCGCAGCGGGGCGCCACCGCCAAAATGATAGGTGTGCTGAATCCCCATCTCCATCAGGATCTTGAAGCCAATTCCATACATGCCGGTCGGAAGAATGTCCCTGCGGACCACCTCGGCAAGATATTCGCGGTTCATCGCAGCAGGATCCTGCGAGAACGGCATGGTGACGAAAAGGCGCATGCCGACTTCATAGCCGACTTCGCTGGACTGAAAATAGACGCCGGAGCGCGAGACACTGGTGGTACCGCGCATGTCTTCAAAATGCTCGAGGTTGGGATCCGACGGCCGGATGCGCATGAGCTGGGTAATTCTGCAGCGACGGCTGCCGCGGCGCTCGGTGCTTGAGGAAGGCCGTTTGAGGAGTCCCTCCGTGGTGATTTTCTTGGTCATCAAATCCTGCTGGGTCGCCATGGATGGGCCGTCTCTCCGAGGAAGTACGAGATCCAGTTCAAGAGAGAGTTTAGCCTCTGGGCGGCGACCAAACCTATAGCGGAGACGTACCCGGAAAAAAGTAGGACGTTCCGAAGGAATGGTAGTACGGAAGTACTAGAAAAGGAAGACGGGAAGTGAGGAAATAGTAAGAAAAGGCGCGAATGGAGAGCAAATAGAGAGAGATGAGTCCTGAACCGAGTTTCGAACCGAGACTGAGTACCAATCCGGGACTCATTTGAGAATCGGGTGGTGTTCGGGCCCCGGCTAACTGCTTCCCCCGTGAGGGGTTAGAGGGCGCCGCAAGGCAGAGACCGCGGAGCGGTGTGGGGTGCCAAATTGCAAGCGTGAAAGACGAGATTGTGGTCGCGCAGGGCGACGACGAAAGAGGCTTTGGGCAAATCCATACGCCAAGCCAGACGAGGGACATCTACTATGAGCACGGGTGCAAGGCAGAGTTTGATAGTACCCGGCCTGGGGCTGGGGAAGCCGCGTTCGAATGGCGAACGGCGGCCCAATGCGGTGGTCGATGAGGAAGAGTTGCGCTTCGAGAGCGAGGCGCGTTTGGGGGGGAAGCCACGGGTGTTTGTGGCGGCGGAGAATCGATTGTTGCGGGAAGCGCTGTCACGGATGCTGGTGAAGGATGGAGACATCGAAGTGGCTGGGATGGGCAAAGTCGAGCCATTCCGCGCGGAAATGCTCTTGAAGGAACAGGCTGACATTTTGCTGCTCACCTCACGCGGGAGTGTGAATGAAGACTTGACGGCGATTCGAAAGGTGCGAGCGTGTGCACCCAACGTGCAGATTCTGCTGATCGGCATGGCAGGAGAGGGGACGGAGTTTATGCAGTGTGTCCGCGCGGGTGTCCGCGGGTATCTTCCGAAAGAGGCCTCGGCGGAAGATGTTGTGGAGGGAGTGCGGGCGGTACAAGCGGGCAAGGCGGTGTGCCCGGGGGCGCTCTGCGCTTTATTGTTCCACTATTTCGAACGGGAAGCGACATCCTTCCCATCCGCGAGCGTGCACCAACGGATGGGTTTGACACGCCGCGAGCAGCAGTTGATCCCGTTAATCGCCGAAGGCCTAACCAACAAGGAGATTGCTAACCGCTTCTGTCTCTCCGAGCAAACCGTAAAGAACCATCTCTATCGAATGAAACACAAAGTTGGCGCGGGCGACCGGCTGAGCATCGTGCAGGTGTGCCGCACGCAGGGGTTTATGGTCTAGGCCTTCTTGTCTTCTGTCCGCCTTCCGGCGCAGCGCGCGAAACTCAGCTGAGGGCGTTTTTCAGGCGCTTGGTGGTTTTCAGCAATTGGCGCTTGAGGGCGTCGACTTGCTTCGAGATGTCTTGAAGCTCTTTCTTGGCGAGCACTCCGGCCTTTGCAACTTGATGCGCTTTGCGATCGGCTTTGCCCATGGCGGCGCCGATGCTGACTGCGACTCGTGTAAGTCTGCTCTTCTTGGCCATCATTATCCTCCAACGAGAGATGGAACATCGTATACCTAAAGTGTTCGCTCCGGCTATCCAAGACTCAAATTTTAGGCGAGGGAACAGAAATCAGGGATCAGAGATCGGACATTTGTTCCGGTGGTGCTAATTCCATTTTTCTCGCGCTGTCAGATGTCGATAGGTCAAACAGTGCCCAGTGGCTGAAATCCCGGGACTGCCAATGGCATCGCGGGGCGGTTTGTGCGATTCTTCCCTGCTACGGAATAGCGAGGGAAAGCGCGATGCTGAAAAAATTCAAGGACTTGACGGAAAAAGAGATTTTGGCGATCGCCATTGCGGCGGAAGAAGAAGACGGCCGAATCTACGGGGAATTTGCGGATGCCTTGCGTGACGAATACCCGTCAACAGCGCAGATGTTCGAGGAGATGCGCCAGGAAGAAGTGGGGCACCGCGACCGGTTGTTCGCGATGTTCCGGCAGCGGTTCGGCGACCACATACCGTTGATCCGGCGGGAAAACGTGAAGGGATTCCTGCAAAGAAGACCGGTGTGGCTGGTGCGGCCGCTGGGCGTGAAGATGGCGCGGAAGCAAGCGGAATTGATGGAGATGGAGGCAAGCCGATTCTACGCGCGCGCGGCAAGTAGGACGACTGACGTATCGACAAGAGAATTGCTGAACAAGCTGGCTGATGAAGAGAGAAAACACACGCAGGCAGCGGGAAGCCTCGAAGAGAAGCATTTGACGGAAAACGCCCGGACCCAAGAAGACGAGTCGCACCGCAAACTCATCTTACTGCAGATCATTCAACCCGGACTCGCAGGGCTCATGGATGGCTCGGTATCGACGCTGGCGCCGCTATTCGCGGCAGCGTTTGCTTCGCACAAAAGCTGGGAAGCGTTCCTGGTGGGGCTGGCAGCCTCCATAGGCGCGGGAATCTCGATGGCCTTTTCCGAGGGGCTTTCGGATGACGGATCGCTGACGGGGCGGGGATCGCCGTGGCTGCGCGGAGGGGTTACTGGACTGATGACCACTGCTGGCGGAATCGGGCACACCTTGCCGTTCCTCATTAGCAATTTTCATGTGGCCACGTTGGTGGCGGTGATTGTCGTGGCTGTCGAGCTGATGGTCATCAGCTACATCCGGCACCGTTACATGGATACGCCGTTTTTGCAGGCTGCGTTTCAGGTGATCGTGGGCGGTGTGCTGGTGTTTCTTACGGGCTATTTGATCGGCAGCGCGTAATTTGGAAAATAGAAAAAGGAAATTAGAAACTCGATGCGAGACTAGTCGGAGTGGGCAGGGGCTGCAGCCGGAGCCGCACCGTGTGAACGGGTGCCGCGAATCCAAGATTGAAAGCGATCCATGTAGACGTAAACAACGGGTGTGGTGAAGAGCGTGAGCATTTGGCTGAGGATGAGGCCGCCGACGATGGTGATGCCCAGAGGGCGGCGCAGCTCAGACCCGACGCCGGTCCCGAGTGCGAGAGGTAAGGCGCCGAGGAGCGCGGCCATGGTGGTCATCAGGATGGGCCGGAAACGTAACAAGCACGCCTTGTAGATCGCCTCGACAGGCGACTTTCCTTCTTCCCTTTCCACTTGAACGGCGAAATCGACCATGAGAATGGCGTTTTTCTTAACGAGTCCGATAAGGAGGATGATGCCGATGAGCGCGATGACATTTAGATCGGACTTCATGAGCTGGACCGCGAGCAACGCGCCGATGCCGGCAGAAGGAATGGTGGAGAGAATCGTGATGGGGTGAATGAAGCTCTCGTAGAGGATGCCGAGAACAATGTAAACGGCGGCGAGAGCGGTCAGGATCAGAACCGGCTGATTGGCGCGGGAATCCTGATAGGCCTGCGCGGTACCCTGAAAAGTGGCGTGGACCGAGGAGGGAACACCGAGTTCGCGCTGGGCGGCCTGAATGTGCAGGACAGCCGGGCCGAGCGAAGCACCGGGAGCAAGATTAAAAGAGAGCGTGATGGCCGGGAAAATACCCTGATGGTTGACCGAAAGAGCGGAGTTGGAATGCTCGTAATGGGCGAAGGCACTGAGTGGGACGAGCTTTCCAGTGCTCGATGGAACGTAAACCGACTCGAGGGCCGAGGGACCGGGCTGGAATTCAGGCGCGACTTCCAGGACGACGTGATACTGGTTCAAGCCTTTGTAAATGTTGGACACCTGGCGCTGACCGAAGGCATCGCTGAGAGTGTTGTCGATATCCAGCACGTCGACACCGAGACGGCCGGCGGTGTCACGATCGATAACGATGGAACTTTGTAGACCATGCATCTGCTGGTCGGAATTGACGTCGCGGAGCTCGGGAATCTTGGCCAGACGCGCCTGGAGAATGGGAGCCCAGTGGGTGAGATCGGAGAGATTGTCGGCCTGCAGCGTGTATTGGTATTGAGCCGCGCTGCCGCGCCCGCCAACGGTCAGGTCCTGAACAGCTTGCAAGTACAAAGCGGCTCCCGGGGTTCCAGCCGTCTTGGAGCGGATGCGCGCAATAACCTGGTCGGCGCTGAGCTTTCGCTCCTCGAGTGGTTTGAGCTGCGCAAACATGCGCGCGGTGCTGCCGCCGCTGCCGCCGCCGGTGAAAGCAGTCACGGTGTCCACTGCGGGGTCCTTGGCAACAATGTCGGTCAGCGCGCGCATCTTCTTTGACATGGCGGCAAAGGAGAGATCCTGATCGCCTTGAATGCTGCCGTTGATACGGCCGGTATCCTGCTGCGGGAAAAAGCTGCTGGGCGTCTGGTAGAAAAGGTACACATTCAAGCAAACGGTACCGATGGTGACCAGCAAGATGAGGAACTGATGGCGCAGAACCCAGCCCAGAGAAGAATCGTAAATCTGCAAGAGGCGGTTAAAGGCGTTTTCGGAAAACCGGTAGAGCTTGTTGTGCTTGCCCGTTTCGCTCCGGAGAAAACGGGCGCACATCATGGGAGTGGTGGTCAGCGAAACGAACAGCGAAACACCGATAGCCACGCTGAGAACCACGGCGAATTCTCGGAAGAGACGGCCAACGATGCCGCCCATCATCAAAATGGGGATGAAGACTGCGACGAGCGAGGTGCTCATCGAAAGCACGGTGAACCCGATTTCGCTGGCGCCCTTCATGGCGGCCTCGAACGGCTTCATGCCACCTTCCATGTGACGCGCGATGTTCTCGATGACCACGATGGCGTCGTCCACGACGAAGCCCGTGGAAATGGTGAGGGCCATGAGCGAAAGATTGTCCAGGCTGTAATTGCAGAGATACATGACGCCGAAAGTTCCGATGAGGGAAAGCGGGACAGCGACGCTGGGAATGATAGTGGCCCAGACATTCCGGAGGAAAGCAAAGACGACGAAAATGACCAGGATGATGGAAATGATGAGCGAAACTTCCACGTCATGGACGGAGGCGCGAATGGTGGTGGTGCGATCGACGGCGACGCTCAGATGGAGTGAGGGAGAAATAGAAGCGCGGAGCAGCGGCAGGAGGGCGGTGATGCGGTCAACGGTGTCGATCATGTTTGCGCCCGGCTGCCGGAAAATAGCGAGGAGGACCGCGCGTTTCCCGCCGGAGAGACCGAGTGTGTGGATGTCCTCGACGGAATCGACCACCTCGGCAATGTCCCGCAAACGAACCGGCGCGCCCACGTGTCCGGCAACGATTAGAGGCTGATATTCGTAAGCTTTGAAGAGCTGATCGGTATCGGAAACAGCCCAGGTATGGACGGAATCGGAAACCGCGCCCTTCGCGAGGTCTGCGTTAGCTGACTGGAGCGACTTACGGACCGTCTCAAGGCTGATTCCGTAGCTGTTGAGCTGGTTAGGGTTTGCTTCGACGCGCACGGCGGGGCGAGCGCTGCCCCAGGTAAATACCTGGCCGACGCCATCCACCTGAGCGAGCTTCTGAGCAAGGATGGAGTCCGCCGCATCGTAGATCTCCGCCGGCGGAATATTGTCGGAGGTCAGGGCCAGCAGGAGGATAGGCGCATCAGCGGGATTGACCTTGCGATAAGTGGGCTGACCAGGAAGATCGGCAGGCAGCTGGCTACGTGCGGCGTTGATGGAAGCCTGGACGTCGCGAGCAGCGGCGTTGATATCGCGATTGAGATCGAACTGGAGAGTGATGCTTGTGGACCCGAGGCCGCTGGAGGAAGTCATCTGCGTGACGCCGGCAATACGGCCGAACTGGCGCTCGAGGGGAGTGGCAACTGCAGAAGCCATGGTTTCCGGGCTTGCCCCCGGCAGGTTTGCGCCGACGGAAACGGTCGGAAAATCGACTTGCGGGAGCGGCGCGACAGGCAAGAACCGGAAGGCCACGACACCCGAGAGAAGGATGGCAAGCGTGATCAGCGACGTGGCAATGGGGCGTCGGATGAAAGGCGCGGAAAAGTTGGAGGAGGAAGTCACGAATCAATCTCCGGACGCGCGACCTTGCGCGGGCTCTTCCACGGGATTGCCGACGCGGAACGAGAAGCGGTGCGCCAGCCAGTCAAACGCGAGATACACCACGGGCGTGGTGTAGAGCGTGAGCAACTGGCTGAGGATGAGGCCGCCGACGATGGTGATGCCCAGGGGACGACGCAATTCGGAACCGACGCCAGTGCCGAGCGCGAGGGGCAAACCACCAAGCAGCGCCGCCATGGTGGTCATCATGATGGGGCGGAAACGCAGCAAGCAGGCTTCGTAGATCGCGTCGAGCGGGGCCTTCCCTTCCTTACGCTCAGCCTCGAGAGCGAAGTCGATCATCATGATGGCGTTTTTCTTGACGATGCCGATGAGCAGGATCATTCCGATGAGAGCGATGACGCTGAAATCGGTGCGGCAGATCAGCAGAGCCAGGATGGCGCCGACGCCGGCGGATGGAAGCGTGGAAATGATGGTGATGGGATGAATGTAGCTTTCGTACAAAACGCCGAGAACAATGTAGACGGTGATGACGGCGGCCAGAATGAGAATGGGCTCGTTCGAAAGCGAGTTGAGAAAGGCCGCGGCCGTGCCCTGAAACGTGGCTTGGATACTGGGCGGCATGTTCAAATCCTGCTTGACGAGGTTTATGGCGTCGACGGCTTCGCCGAGCGAGGCATTGGGAGCAAGATTGAAAGAAAGGGTGACGACGGGAAACTGGCCCTGGTGGTTCAGTGCGAGAGCCGCGGCATCGGGCTCAAAACGAGTGAAGGCGCTGAGAGGGACCTGGGTGCCGTTCGAGGACTTGACGTAAATGCTTTTCAGCGAATCGGGGTCCTGCTGGAACTGCGGATCCACTTCCAGAACCACGTGGTACTGGTTTAGCTGAGTGAAGATGGTGGATACCAGGCGCTGGCCGAAGGCGTCGTAGAGCGTGTTATCAATGTCGGCTGGAAGAATGCCAAGGCGCGAAGCGGAGTCGCGGTCGATGGTAAGTGCCGCGACGAGTCCTTGATTCAGCTGATCGCTGGCGACGTCGCGCAGCTCGGGCAAGGCTTTCAGTTTCTCGACGAACTGGGCGGTCCAGTAAGCGAGCTCCTTGGCATCCACATCCTCCAGGCTGTACTGAAATTGCGTGCGGCTGACGCGATCTTCGACAGTGAGATCCTGAATGGGCTGGAGGAAGAGGGAGATGCCATCCACTTTGGCGAGTTCCGGCTGAAGGCGGAGGATAACGTCGGAAGCGCTGATTTTGCGCTGGGCCAGCGGAATCAGGTTGATCTGGATGCGGCCGCTATTGAGTGTGGTGTTGGTGCCGTCGATGCCGATGAAAGAGGAGAGGCTTTCGACAGCCTTATCCTTGAGGATCACGGCAGCCAGCTCTTGCTGGCGCTGGGCCATGGCCGAGAAGGAAATATTTTGTGCACCTTCGGAAACACCCAGAATCACGCCGGTGTCCTGCACCGGGAAAAACCCTTTGGGGACATAAATGTAGAGAAGAATGGTGCCTACAAGAGTGGCGACGGTGACGAGGAGCGTGGTGCTGCGGAAGCGTAGGACAAACTGCAAGGTGCGGCCGTAAAAGGCAATGACGGCGTTAAACGCATTCTCCGACTTGCGATAAAACCAGCCTTCTTCTTCCTTTTTGTGGTGACGGAGAAGCTTGGCGCACATCATGGGCGTGAGGGTGAGCGAGACGAAGGCGGAAACGAGAATGGTGACGGCCAGGGTGACGGCAAATTCGCGGAAGAGCCGGCCAACGATATCGCCCATGAAGAGAAGCGGAATTAGCACGGCAATGAGGGAGACGGTAAGCGAAACGATGGTGAAGCCAATTTGTTCGGCGCCCTTCAGCGCGGCTTGCAGGGGCGTTTCGCCCTCTTCAATGTACCGGCTGATATTTTCGATCATGACGATGGCGTCGTCGACGACGAAGCCGGTGGAAATGGTGAGGGCCATGAGCGAAAGATTGTTGAGGCTGTAGCCGAGGATATACATCACCGCGAAAGTGCCGATCAGAGAAAGCGGAACAGCGACGCTGGGAATGATGGTGGCGCGCACGCTGCGCAGAAAAAGAAAAATGACCATCACCACAAGCCCGATAGTAAGCACCAGCGTGAACTGCACATCATCGACGGAGGCGCGAATCGTGGTGGTACGGTCGGTAAGAATATCTACCTTCACCGCCGCGGGGAGCGCCGCTTTCAACTGCGGCAGAAGCTTCACCACGCGGTCGACGACGGCGATAATGTTGGCGCCAGGTTGGCGCTGAATGTTCAGAATGACAGCGGGATTCTGATTGGCCCAGGCGGCTTGCCGGACGTTTTCCACGCCGTCAATCACGGTGGCGACGTCCGTGAGTCGTACGGGAGCGCCGTTGCGGTAGGCCACGATGATCGGGCGGTAGCTGTCGCTAGAGATGAGCTGATCGTTTGCCCCGATGGTGTAGGCCTGATGCGGGCCATCAAAAGTGCCTTTGGCCTGGTCGACATTGGCCTGGCCGAGAGCGGTACGGAGATCTTCGAGACTCATGCCATAGGAGGCCAGAGCGGTGGGATTAGCTTGAATACGTACGGCGGGACGCTGGCCGCCGCTGATGCTGACGAGTCCGACCCCCGAAAGCTGAGAAATCTTTTGGGCGAGGGTGGTGTCCGCGAGGTCTTCGACTTTCGAAAGCGGGAGAGAAGTGGAAGTCAGCGCGAGAGTCATGATGGGCGCGTCAGCGGGATTGACCTTGCTGTAGATCGGCGGATTGGGTAGCCCTTGCGGCAGCAGATTGGAAGCGCCGTTGATGGCGGCCTGGACGCCTTGCTCCGCGACATCGATGCTCAAATCCAGACCAAACTGGAGAGTGATAATCGAGCTACCGAAAGAGCTCGTAGAGGTCATCTGGTTCAGCCCGGGAATCTGGCCGAACTGGCGCTCGAGCGGCGCGGTGACCGACGAGGCCATGACGTCGGGGCTGGCGCCCGGATAGAACGTTTGAACCTGAATGGTGGGGTAGTCCACCTGCGGCAGGGCGGAGACTGGCAATTGGCGGAAGGACACGAAGCCCACAAGCAGGACGCCTACCATCAGAAGGGTGGTGGCGACCGGCCGCAAAATGAACGGCCTTGACGGATTCATCGCGGGGCTGCTCCGGCGCGGCCTTTGGATGGGGCTCCGGTTTTTGGTGCAGATGGAGGCGCAGACGGAGGTGCAGCGCTTCCAGCCGCGCCTTTCGGAGAGGCCGGAAAACTGGGATTGATTTTGGTACCGTCCTGGAGTTTGTCCGAGCCGTCAATGACCACCACATCCCCGGAATTCAACCCGGCGCTCAAGCCCACATTGTCGCCGGTAGTCTGGGCAATCGTCACGGTACGAATCTTCGCGGTGTTATCAGCGGCGGCGTAGACGTAAGTACCTTGAGGGCCGCGCTGAATGGCCGCGGCGGGAACGATGGTGAGATCGTGCTTGGTGTCGACAAGCAGGTGGACGTTGACGAATTGATTGGGAAACAGCGCGTTGTCTGTGTTAGCAAAGACGGACTTGAGCTTGTAGGTTCCCGTGGTGATATCGATCTGATTGTCGATGGTCTGGAGTATCCCGCTGGCGATTTTGGCGGTATCGTCGCGGTCAAAGGCATCCACGACAAGCTGAGCGCCGGAGCGGAGCTTGGCATTAACCTGCGGAAGCTGATCCTGCGGCAAGCTGAAAATCACGGAGATGGGCTGGAGTTGCGTAATCACCAGAAGCCCGCCGGGGTCCGTGGCGTGGACGATGTTGCCGGCATCCACGAGACGCAGGCCGATGCGTCCGCTGATAGGCGCGGTAATGCGGGAATAGGTGAGTTGAAGTTTGGCGTTATCGATCTGGCTCTGATCCGAGGCGATGGCTCCGTCGGACTGGCCAACCAGCGAAGCCTGGGTGTCGAGCTGCTGCTGAGGAATGACGCCTTCCTTGAAGAGCAGCTTGAATCGTTCAAGATTCACTTCGGCGTCTTTGCGCGCAGCCTGATCCTTGGCGAGCTGTCCCATGGCCTGCTCCAACTGGACTTGGAAAGGCCGCGGGTCAATCTGCGCGAGGAAATCTCCTTGGTGGACGAACTGACCTTCCTTAAAGGCGACGTTGATTAGCTGTCCATCCACGCGGCTGCGCACAGTAACAGTATTGAAGGCTGTGACGGTGCCCAAGCCATTGAAATAGACAGGGAGGTCGCCGCGCTGCGCGGTGGCAACGACGACAGGGACGACAGGGCCGCCGGCTCCCGCTCCTCCCTTGCCCTTACTTGTTGTACCTGGCGCGGCCGCATCGACCGCCTGGCCGGCGGTTCTCGAGCTGCGGAAATACCAGATCCCAACGGCGATCACACCAATGATGAGAACCCAGAGCCACCAGCGTGACTTCGAGGGAGCGGAGTTTGACGCCGCCTTGGCGCTCGGCGCGCCTGGTTCGGGGAGTTCCATGGAGTTGAGTTGGTCCATCCGTCCGCTCCTGTCAATTACCACGCTTGTGCGAGCGAGTCTGTCCCAGACAGCACATTCGCAATCAACGCTTGTGGCTGCTCCGGGTGGTTTGGACAGCCTTCAGGAAACAATATCCTACGCCTAGATAAGACGGCTTTTGGAGGGAATTGGTTACGAAGCAGACCGAAAGCCAAGGCAGGTCGAGACCCCCAAGAGCACGGGCTGAGAACCAGTGTGGCACCGATCTCCCCAGTTTGCAGGATGCAGAAAAGATGGGGAAAACGTAGACTATCGGAGATGTGCGTGACCTCGTGAGGCAGGGCGAGGATCTCGAAAGTTGGGGGGAAGCGCGAGATGCTCAAGGGTTTGATTTTGGGGATATTGCTAGGAGCACTGCTGATCGCTGGTGGAGTCTATTTTTACTTCTCTTCGGGAAACGCCCCGGTGGCAACGGCGGCTCCTCCCATGCCGTTCGAGAGGAAACTCGCGCAAATCGGGCTGCATGGCTATCTGAACAAGTTGCCGCACCCTGTCCCGCAAGTGCCTGCCGATGAGGAAAACTTGCTCCACGGCGCGAAAGTCTACAAGGAGAATTGCGCCGTTTGCCATGGATTGCCCGGAGAGGAAAAGCCCGCGATTGCAAAAGGAATGTATCCCACACCGCCACAGCTATTTCACGGCGTTGGCGTAACGGACGATGAGGCCTGGGAGTCGTATTGGAAAGTGGAGAACGGGATTCGAATGACCGGTATGCCGGGATTCAAAGGCACATTGACCGAAACCCAGATCTGGCAAGTAACCGTTCTCGTAAAGAATGCGGACAAGATTACCGAACCAGTAAGAAAAGAGCTCGCAGCGGGCACATCTACACCGATGGACATGGCCATGCCAGGGAGCAGCCCAGCACCCACAAAGAAATAAGTGGAGCTTGGCCGGAAACTGACGTCAGTGCGCCGAGGGTGAGTTTTACTCGACCCAAGATTGGGTAACGCACCAGTCGATCCTGAGAACTCAAGCAGCCTGCTTCGGCCGCAGGTAGTAGTGGATCGCCGGCGTGAAAATCAGCGAGAGCACCATGGAGCTGAGAATGCCGCCGACTACCGTGATCGCCAGTGGTTGCAGCATTTGCGAACCTGCTCCGATGGCAAATGCCAGGGGCAACATCCCTGCGACGGTCGCCAGCGCGGTCATGGCGATGGGACGCAGCCTGCGGCGGCCAGCCTGGATCATGGCTTCTTCGGCGGAAAAGCCCAGGTCACGATAGCGGTGCTCGGCGTCGAGAAGCAGGATTCCGTTCTTCGCCACAATACCGATCACCATGATCATGCCCATAAACGACGCCACGTTGAACGTCGTGCGCGTGACAAGAAGCGCCAGGAAACCACCGAATGTGGAGAGTAGCGCGGAGGCCAGAATTGCGGTGGGCGCTGAAAAGGTGCGAAACTCAAACAAAAGTACGGCGAAGAGGAGAACCAAGGCCAGCAACAGGACCATGAGCAGGTCGCGGAAAGATTTCGTCTGCTCCTCGTAGGTGCCCCCGTATTCGATGCGGATCGACGAGGGCAGGTGGAGATCATTAACCGCTTTCTTGACCGCAGTTATACCAGAGCCCAGGTCCACGCCTTCAAATCGTCCCGTAACTGCCGCGAGCCGTTGAAGATTCTCACGGCGAATCTCCGTTTGGCCGGCGTCGGTGCTGACCGTGGAGAGCGAACCGAGTGTCGCGGTGCGTCCGGTTGCGCTGGTCAAGAGTGTGTTGCTCATGCGCTCGAGCGTGGCGCGGCTCTCTGCTGGGAAACGCACGCGGATGGTGTAGGCCCGGTCATTCACGATAACGGGCGTGGCGGCGGGTTCGCCCTCCAGGATAGCAGAGGCGTCCACAGCCACTTCTTCAGGCGTGAAGCCAGCGCGCGCAGCCACTGCCGGATTGATCTGAAACGTCGTCGCCGGCCCGCTAATGGTGTTCTCGATCCCATCGAGGACATCGACCACGCCGGGCACTTTTTGGATGACGTCGGCCACGCGGGGAGCGGTATTCGCAAGAAGTTTGGAATCCTGCGAAAAAAGCTTGATGACGATGGGCTCCGGCTGGCTGGTGAGATCGCCGATCATATCCTGCAATACCTGGACAAACTCGACTTTAGTGGCTGGTTCTGTGTGCTCAATCTCGGCGCGGATATCGGAAATGATCTCATCGATGCCGCGCTTACGGTCGCGCTTGAGCTTGACAGTAAAGTCGCCGCGATTCGCTTCCGTGACGGCGGCAAGGCCCAGTTGCAGACCGGTGCGGCGCGACGTGTTTTCAACTTCGGGCTGGGAGCGCACGATCTCTTCGATGTGCTGAAGGATGCGGTCGGATTCCACAAGCGAACTGCCTGAGGGAGTGAAGTAATCGAGAATGAAGCCGCCTTCGTCCATCTCCGGCAGGAGGTCGGAGCCAAGGGCCTTGTAACAAACGAAAGCGAGAACGACGATGATGACGGAACTCGCCGCCAGAAGAATAGGACGATTGAGCACGGCTCGCATCGAGCGCGCGTAAAACGCGACGATGCGGCCAAAGAGACCGGAGAGATGGGCTTCTTCCGCATCCAGCAGGGCGGCGGTATCGGTACCGGCAAGTGATTCGGCTTCAGCGGCGTGCGTTTCCTTCGGACGAACAAAATATTGGCTGAGCGTGGGTGTCCAAGACAAGGCGAGGAGCAGTGAAGTAAAAAGCGAAACCGTCATGGTGATAGCCAGCGCGCGGAAGAAACTCCCCGTCACGCCGGTGATGGAAATGAGCGGCAGAAAAACGACGATAGGGGTGATGGTAGAACCGATCAGGGGAACCGTCATTTCCTTGAGGGCGTCCTGGATGGCTTCCAGGCGTCCCCGGCCTGCGTCGCGATGCAGAACGATATTCTCCAGCACGACGATGGCATCGTCGATGACGAGGCCGACTGCCGCGGCTAGCCCGCCTAACGTCATGAGGTTGAAGCTCTGACCCGTGAGCTTCAGCACGATGAAAGTGATCAGGAGCGTGGCCGGAATGACCAGGCCGGCGACGAGTGAAGTGCCCCAGTCGCGGAGAAACAGCACGAGAATGATGGAGGAGAGCAAGAGCCCGAGCAGCACGGCGTCGCGCACGCTGGAAATCGATTCGTGAACGATGGTGGATTGATCGTAGAAGGGTTCGATGTGCACGCCGGGCGGCAGCGTGGGACGAATCTCTTCGATTTGGGCATGGACTTCATCGGCGACGTCGAGCGTGTTGCTGTCCGGCTGGCGATGCACGCTGAGGAGCACGGCCGGTTTGCCGTTGGCCGTGACGATAGTGTAGATCGGCGCAACCGATGGCGAGATCTTCGCGATGTCACCCAGCCGAACGGGAATGCCCGCAGTGGATGTCTTTACGACGATTTGGCCGAGCTGCTCCGGTGTGCGCGCCTGGCCGCTGACCAAGCCGAGCACCAATTGGTGATTGTTTTCGATGAGGCCGGGTGAATCGATGAGGTTTGTCTTGCGGATGGACTCGAGAATCTCGCTCACAGTGACACCAGCAGCGAGCAGACGCGCCGGATCGGGCATAACTTGAAACTCGGGTACTCGGCCGCCCTGAACGAGCACAGAGGCCACTCCATCGAGGCGATTGACACGTGGTTTGATGTCGTAGGTGGCAATCTCCCAGAGTTTGCTTTGCGGAATCGTCTCCGAAGTCAGGCTATAACCGACGATGGGAAATGTTGCGAAGGTCAGGCGGTGCGTCTCGATCTTCGCCGTAGTAGGCAATTCGGACTGCAGGCGCGCGACGACGGCATCCACGCGCTGCAAAGTGAGAATCATGTCGCTCTTCCAATCGAAGAAGAGATCGACCTCAGCGGAGCCACGGCTGGTGATGGATTGCACTTTTTGCAGGCCGGGGACGCTGTTGACGGCTTCTTCGATCGGACGGGTAATAACCACGAGCATCTGGTCAATGGGCATGACGCCGTTGTCCACACCGATGACGATGCGAGGAAAATCGGTGTTGGGGAACACCGCGACCGGAATGGTGAAGGCGAGATATGCGCCTACGAGCGACAGGCTTACTATCAAAAACAGAATCGGGCGGGAGAGGCGCTGGAACCAGGGAGCGCGCTGCTCGTTCGAATGCCGCGGGGACATGGAAGCATCGGGCCGTGAGTCCATGCGCGCCTATTCCTTGTCCTTGGAAGCGGGTTTCGCGGCATCGCCGGACTTTCCTGGTTTTTCGGATTTGTCCGCGGCATCTTTCTCGGCGGGGCCTGGTGTCTCCACCTTAATCTGCGTGTTGTCCGGCAAAGCATAGCCGCCGGAAATGATCACCGAATCTCCGGCGTTGACACCGCTGACAATCTGAGTGAATTCGGCGTTGTGCACGCCGACCTGCACGGTCTTGAGATGGGCATGCCCATCGGAGCCGGCCAGCAAAATATAGTCCGCACCCTCGGGATTCTTGAAGACCGCCGGAGTTGGAACCACGAGAGCGTCCTTCACCGATTTCGCTGTGATGGCAACTTCCACGGTCATGCCCGGCCGCAAGGCTGGTTCCGGCTTCAACGTTTCCACCCACACTTCAATGGTGGTGCTTCCCGGATCGAGCGCGGGACTCACCAGACTGACGCGCCCCTTGAAGGATTCATCGAGCCCCGGAATTTTCAACTCCGCGGGGCTCCCCACCTTGATCGACACCGCTTCGGATTGTGCAATGTGGGATTTCGCGACAAGCTTCGAAGTGTTCATGACGGTGATAAGCGGCTGGTTTGCGGTTGCGAGTTCCCCGGGAAACTGCGGCCGGTCTGTAACCACGCCATCGATGGGGCTGCGAATTTCCGAGTAACTCAGGAGAGCCTGCGCTCCGAGATATTTTCCCTTTGCGGCAGAGAATTGCCCGCCCGCCGACTTGAGCAATTGCTTTTCGCCCATGCGCTTCAGGTCGTCGAGTTGGCGCTGCGCAACTTCGTAGGTGGTGCGGGCTTGCGCGAGAGCGACTTGTGCGGAATCCAGATCGCGGCGCGGCAAAGCGCCTTGCTCAAAAAGATTTTTGCGGCTGTCGTAGACCTTTTGTTGCGCCTCGAAGCCGGCCTTGGCCGAAGCGGCATCCAGCTCGGCTTTCTGGAGCTGCTGCGGGACGCCTGCATTGACGGTAGTCACGTATCCGGATTCTGCCTGATCGAGTTCACCTTTGCTCTGCTCGGCGGCAGCGGAAAGATCCTTGTTTTCGAGAACGGCAAGCAATTGGCCCTGCTTGACGCGACTGCCACGCTGCACGAGAAACTTGCTGATGGTCGAGGTAATTTTCGGCGTGATGATTGCCTGCTGGAGTGGCGACACCACGGCTTCCGCGGAAACGATTTGAGAAATTGGCGCACGCTGAACCGGCGCAGTTTGAACGGAGACCACCGGCGCTTTTTCCGGCTCGGTTTTGCTGCAGCCGCCAAGGACGAAGAACCCGGCTACAGCACCACCCAGGATCAACCAACTGCGAAGCGTGGGAAAGCAGCGGCTCATGATCGGCTTCATGGAGTTGTGAGCACTCCCGTCAGAGTTTGCAAATTCGCAAGGGACACGTGATAGCGCACCGCGCCATCCTGGTATGCGGAGCTGGCCTGGGCAAATGTGGTCTGCGCATCGACGACTTCCAGCACAGTGGCTTCCCCATTCGTGTAACGCAGCGTCGTAAGCCGCAGACTCTCCGCAGCAAGTTCCGCGGAACGGCTCAAGCCGCCGAGCTCGTTCAACGCAGTTTCCGATTCAGCGTAAAGAGATCGAATTTCAGCCAGGAGTTTGCGCTGCGCCAACGAAAGCTCGCGCTGCGCCTGGGCGCGCCGCAACTCTGACTGCTTGATGCGGCTTTGCGTCGCGCCCCAGTTCCAGACGGGAATGTTCAGCGTGGCAGCGGCAGCAGAGCCAAGGTTGGAGAATTTCTGGCCGTTTATGACTGTATTCGCAGCGAACTGCGTTGCATCGATGCCGTACCAATAGTCAAGACTTAGCGACGGCAGATACCCCGCTCGCGAACTCGTGACTTCGGCACTGGCTACACGGACCGCCGCCAGGGCCGCTCGAACTTCCGGGTTGTCCTTGGCGGCCTGTTGCTGGACTTCCGCAAGCGTGGGCAGCGGCGCAGGAGCGTGGAGATCGTCGGCCACCTCGTAGTTGTCGTTGAAATCCGGAAAAACCAGGACCGCCAGATCGAGCCGGGCATTCAGGAGCCCGAGTTGAGCCTCCTTCAATTGACGGTGGCGCTCTTGCATCTGCAATTCCGCTTTGATGACGTCCGAATGAGCAACTTCCCCGCCCTGTTCGAGGTCTTTCGTGAGTTTCAGGAATCGCTCACCTTCCTCGGCCGTTTTCTGAGCGGACAGCAGCTTCTGCTGCGCGGCAGCAACCGCGAAATAATTCTGCACCACGGTTACGACCAGACCGCGGGAAGCAATCTCTGCCCGCGCGCGCGCGACGGCAGCGGCAGCCGAAGCGCGGCGAAAATTGGAAACGCTTGCCAGGTCGAGAACTTCATGCACGTTGCCCTGACTCACATATTCGTGAACGGAGTTATTGGCAATGTAGCGCACGCCATTCCCTGGGCCATTGCTCTTGGTGTACAACGCTTCGGTGTTGTAGTTCACGCCGGGGAGCAGTGCGGCGGCCGCCTGATAGCGCTCCTGGTGTGCGATCGCAGCGTCCGTCTGCGCGGCTTGAAATTGTGTGCTGTTTTTTCGTGCTCGCGCCAAGGCATCTTGCAGCGTCAGCTGGAGTGCTTGTGGCACAACAGCCGCAGCCTGCTGCGCTTCTTTTGTGGTTGAACTGTTCGTGGAAGGCGCAGCCTCTTGCGCCGCAATAATCCCCCCGTGGCAGAGCAAGACGGCAGCAACAGAGGTCCTTGACAGCATGAAAATACGTTGCGATTTCATGAAGCTCGACTCCTGAGCCGGTCGAAAATATCTACACGGCGAGCAAGAATCTAGCCTAAAACCACGAAGATAAACATAGGATTAACTTCTAGACGCAGCGGAGGATACCGTTGCGGAAAGATAAGCCGTGAAGGTGCTCCCGGTCGAATCCGAACGCGTCAACTCCAATCGCCCGTGATGTGCTTCCGCAATCCAGCGCGCAATGGAGAGCCCGAGGCCCGCGCCACCTCCGTCATTTTCCGCCCGGGAACGCGCTTTGTCAGCGCGGAAAAAACGTTCAAAAATGCGCGGTTGCAGATCCGTCGGGATTCCCGTTCCGGAATCCGTGACGCTTACGGCATAGTCTTCCTCAGTGCGCTGGCACGCCAGGGCTACCCGGCCGCCTGTCGGCGTGTGTTTGATGGCGTTGTCGAGGAGGTTGAGGATCATGCGGCGCAAGAGCGGTTCGTCGCCAACAACCGACAAATCGTGCGGCGCGTCCGTGACCATCGTGATGTTTTTCGCCAGCGCCAGCGTGCGCACGGAATGCGCGCAATCCAGAAGCAGCTCGTCCAAATAGAAATTGTGTGGGACAAGCGGATATTGCCCGGCATCCGCGCGCGTGAGTGTGAAAAGGTCTTCAACGATGTGCGTGAGGCGCTGTGCCTCGTTGTGAAGAATCGTCAGCGACTCGCGGTACTCCTCGGGCGAGCGAGCGGGTCGCGAGAGCGCCACTTCCGCCTCCCCGCGAAGAATGGCCACGGGCGTGCGCAGTTCGTGCGAAGCGTCCGCCATAAAGCAACGCTGGCGCTCAAACGATTGATCGAGCCGGTCGAGAAGATGGTTAAAGGATTGCGCGAGATGGCCAAGCTCGTCCTTCTCGTTTTGCACCGCGAGCCTATCGTGAAGATTCGAAGCGCCGATGTGCCCCGCTTGCGCGCTCATGGCCGCGACCGGCGCAAGACTCTTTCGCGCAAGAAAGTATCCACCCGCGCTGGCTAGCAGAATGGCGATAGGAATGGCGCCGGCGAACGCCGCCGTGATTTCCTCCAGCATCTCTGTCTGTGGATGAAGCGATCGCAGGACCACCAGAGTATAGGTCTGGCCATTAAAGGGAAAATGGCGGGCGTAACCGCGGTACCCGTGCTTCCCGCCGCCGACGTTTCGATAGAGAGGATCGGCACCCCTAGATGCTCCCGCAAATTTACGGAATGACTCGGACGACAAGAAATCGTGGGCAATGTCTTCTGGAGTAGATCTCGAGGAAGATAAATCTAGAGAAGTGGTGAGAACGCCGCCCTCAGGATCCAGCACCGCAAAAATGTGGTCGCGAAAACGATGCTCGGCGATAGCCACCTGGGCGGCTATTTTCAATGCGTTGGGGCCCGGCTGATCCTGCAGCTCCGCCGTCAAGGTAGTCAGAAAAGCGGTGGACAGTTCCGCGAGATCGCTGTCGGTGCGCTTGACGGTGCTTTGCCAGAAGATGAAGTAACCCGCGGCCGCCAGCGTGATAAGCACCAATGCAAGAACACCGGTGTACCAGAGCGTGAGCCGCAGTCGGACAGATTCAAGCATTGCTCTTCCTGGCAGAGTTGTTGCCTTTGCCGCGCAACGCACGCGGGGGATTCTGGGCCGTCAAATCAGCCGCCGGTATTTCCGCTGAATCCGCAAGGAAATAGCCGGCGCCGCGGCGGGTATGAAGTAAGGGACGATCTGCGTCCGCGTCAATCTTGCGGCGCACGCGGTTCACATATACCTCGATGAGATTGGAAAATGGGTCAAACGTTTCATCCCATACGTGCTCGGCGATTTCCGCACGGCCAAGAACCCTTCCGCTGTTGCATGCGAGAAACTCGAGCAACGCGTATTCCTTGGTCGTGAGTGAAATGGCACGCCCGCCACGGGAGGCGGACTGGGCAGCGGTATCCAGAACGAGATCGCCAACCACAATCTGCGGGGGACGCAATTCACCGGAGCGCCGAAGTAGCGCGCGCAGCCGCGCCAACAGTTCGCGGAATTCAAAAGGCTTTGTCAGGTAGTCGTCAGCGCCATGATCGAGGCCCTTGATCCTATCTTCGACGGCGTCGCGCGCGGTAAGCATCAGAATGGGAATGCGCAGGCCGGATTTGCGCAGCTCGCGGCAGACTTCAAATCCATCGCGGCCCGGGATCATTACGTCCAGAATCACGATGTCATAGGTATTGATGGCCGCTTGATAGAGGGCCTCTTCGCCGGTGGATGCGACATCAACCGCGTAAGCCTGTTCGCGCAGACCCTTGGCCACAAATCGCGCAATGCGCGCATCGTCTTCGACAAGCAACAACCGCATGCGAGCATCATACGACAAGACGCGGCTCAGACGCAGGGTAGCGAAAGCAAAACCGCAAGGGAAAGCACTTCAGATGAGGCTCGACTCGCGGGGTTAATTCCCGCGATCGGTGAGATTGCTCACTTTACGTAACTCAGGAAAAGCCCAGGCCCAAAGTGCCGTCACCGCAAGAGTGCCGATGCCTCCCAGCGCGACGGCAGGAACCGTGCCGAACCACTGGGCCGTGAGACCCGATTCGAATTGGCCCAACTCGTTCGAAGCGCCGATGAACACCATATCCACAGCGTTGACGCGGCCGCGCATTTCGTCGGGTGTGCCCAGTTGGATCAGCATCTGGCGGACAATCACGCTCACCATGTCCGTCGCTCCGACGAAGAACAGCGCCGCAAGAGAAATAACCAGGCTGCGTGAGATGGCGAAAAGGATGGTCGCCACGCCAAATCCGGCGACGCACCATAACATCGTGATTCCCGCACGGCGCTTTAGCGGCTTGTAGGCCAGCAGGACGGCCATGACGGCCGCACCCACTCCGGGAGCGCTGCGGAGAAGCCCGAGTCCCCACGGACCGGTCTGCAGGATCTCGCGGGCGTAAACGGGGAGAAGCGCGACCGATCCGCCGAGCAGAACGGCGAACAGGTCCAGGGAAATGGAGCCGAGAATCACCTTTTCGCGCCAGATGTAGTGGAATCCAGCGAGGATGGTCTTCAGATTGACCGGTTCGCGCGGGCGCTGATTCGATTGCGTTTCGATTCGCAGGGTTGTGAGCGCGGCGGACGCCGCTGCGACCATGGTCACAGCGTAAACCGCCGAGGGGCCGCGAAACGCTGCGTAAACAATTCCGCCCAACGATGGTCCTAAGATCGTGGCGAATTGAAAGATGCTGGAAGCCCAGGCGATGGCGCTCGGAAAATGCTCCTGGGGAACCAGTTGCGGGAGCAGTGCGCGGCTCACAGGTCCATTCAGAGAGCGCACCACGCCAAGCAGCACGCTTACAGCGTAGATCGGATAAACCGAACGCGCGCCGTGCAGCGCGATGAGCAGCAGCAGCGCGGAGCAAAAGGCAAATCCGGAATAACACAAGACAATGAGTTTGCGGCGTTCGTAGCGGTCCGCGACGTTTCCCGACACAAGAAAAAGGAGGATTCCCGGAAGGAATTGCGCCAGACCTACGAGACCGAGATCCAGCGGGCGCTTGGTGATCTCGTAGACTTGCCAGCCAATCGCAACTGCCTGCATCTCCGTGGAGACGACGATACAGAAACGCGCCAGCTGAAACAGGACAAAGCCGGGATACTGGAAGGCAATTCGCGCGGCGTTTCTGGCACTCTCGGGTCCGGCCATCGCCAATCACTTTGCCACAAAACGAAATCCCGCGCGAGAATCCGGAAAAGAATGAACGTGCGGGCGGGCGCAGGACCGCCCCAAAATTCCTTATTGGCCGAAAACGAGAATGGTGAACTGGCCTCCCAAATTTGCAGGCACGAAAAGATTGTGGGTCTTGGGATCGAATCCCATGGTCTTCGATCCCGGGCTGGTAGTGACATTTTCAAGAAGAGTGTACTTGTCGGCCGAATCCTGATGGAAAACCGCGATGCTGCCGCCTCCGGTAGATTGAAAGACCAGTTTTGTCGCGGGATCGTAGGCTGCGGAATCTACGCGCTCCCCGATGGGTGCGGTGGTAATCACTTTTCCGCTGTCCGCGTCCACGACTACCATTAGTTGGCCTCCGCGGCAGCCTGCAAACAACCGCCGGGTCTGCGGATCGAATGCCAGCGAAGTCGCCACTTTGCCCGGCGCAAGGGGCCAGTGGTGCAAGACCTTCATAGTTTTCGAATCGATGTGCACGGTCTCCGCTTTTTCTTCCAGGTTGACGTACACATTGCCTTTTCCGTCCGCAACGGCAAATTCCGGCCCACCGCCCAGATCGATCGTGCCCACTACTTTTCCGTCGGCCGCATTGATCACCGTGGTGCTGTCACTGTCGCCGTTCATCGCGAAAACGTGTTTCGTCGCTGGATCATAGATGATCGCATCCGGTTTCTTGCCGACCTTGACCTCACCAATGGTCTTCAGCGTGTTCAGGTCAAAGATGACCACGGAGTCCGATTTTCCAGCGGTAATGAATCCACGGCCGAATTCCGAAGCGATAGCGATGCCATGAACGCCCGGGGTGTTTGGAATCGTGCCCACCAGTTCGAGGGTGTCCGCGTTCAGCACTTCCACCTGCGTGGCGTGCGAAACGTACACGCGGCGCCCCGCGTCATCGACGGTCACATAGTCCCAGCCGCCGGCCCCAGGCACGACCACTTTCTTGATGATGTGGTAGTTGGACGTCGGCCCCGCCAGAGCGGCCGCTGTTATCCAGCCAAAGGTTGCTGCAAGCAAGACGAATTTGCGCTTCATTTTCTCTCCCTGAAGAATTGTGATGCGTTGCCAAGTCCCCCGAAAAATATTGGTTCTCTCAGTGGCACGTGCCGCTGCCGGAATCGGTGAAGCTCTTCCCTGCTTCCGGGATGAATTGCCAGTCGTAGCTATTCGCCTTCAGCGTGAGCTTCAGAACGCCGAACGCCGTCGCATCGCGCAACTCGCTATTGGGCTTTGGCTCCCCGAAGGGGCGATGGTTCTTGCCGCCAGTCCCCGCGACAAATTCGCGTATGCCATGCTTGGAATCCGCGGCGCCTTCCGGATCTTGCGGTGCGAATCGCTCATAGTCATGGTCGTGACCATTCACGACGACGTCCGCGTTGGCGTCATACAGCGCCTGAAACAGCGCCTTAACCGTCAGGTCGTTGCCGTGCGCCCCACCGGAACTGAAAAGCGGCTTGTGCCAATACGCAAGCGTGCAAGCAGCGCGGTGCGCCGCAAGGTCCGCACGCAGCCATTTTCCCTGAGGTGAACCGGCTTCGCAGCCGCCTACAGCCACGCATTCGCTGTTCAGCACGATAATGTGCCACTTTCCAAGCTCGTAGCTGTAATAGCCCGTCTTGGGGTCTCCCGCCGCCGCTCCGAAATAATCAAAATACGGCGTCGCTCCCGAAGAATGAAATTCGTGATTGCCCGGGGCAGGCCTGGTGCGCGCTTTGGCGCGGCCCCAGGTCTTGTCGTAGCAATCGAAATTCTCCTTGCTGCCATCTGGGTACGCGAGATCGCCCACGGCCATCACGGTGCCAGAAACCCGATCGAGCAGTTTTCCCGTTGCTTCTGCGCCGGAGAGGTCCTTGCAATCCGCGATGTCCCCCGCGCCGACCAGAATCACCGCGTCGTCCTTGGCAGGAGAAGAAATCCCGGAATTCGGGCGCCTAGCCGCGCTGGTGATCAGCGCAGACGCAATCAAAATCCCCGCCGCACCCAGCAATTGTCTCTTCATCACAATCCTTACTCTCGATGCGTGACTGTAGTGCAGATGAGAGTACGCCATGAAATCTAAACGCAGGCTAAATCGCCCCTGAAGCTCTCTTCATGTAGGTCGCCCGAAGAAACAGCCGGGACGCTGGTGGAAATAACTAGCGTCCCGGCTTTTGGGGTGGCCAAAGTTCTGAAAAAGTTGCATCCGCCGAGGCGATGCGGCCGCCACGTTGCACCGTTGCGACCCTGACCTCATTATTTCTCATGTAGCGGCGACCAGCGGAAACCGGCGGCGATCGTAGGCCGATAGTATTCGCGCTGAACCATGTATTGAGGGCTCCCGTTGTAGAAACCGAAGACTTCGTTATTGATATTCAGACCGTACATTACGAACTGAAACCCCCGCGCCAGGCGCACGCTGCCTTGCGCGTCGAATTGAAGGTGAGCATAGAAGTAGTTATCGCCGAAGGGGCCGCTTATGCCGCCATAAGCGCCGTCGGTGAACCCGTAGCCGGCGATATTCGCAGCGTTATATGACAAGCCCACGCGCACGGAGACACGACCACGGTCGTAAGTCGGACTGACGTTCCAAGTATGGGGAGCGTTGCGCACCAAGCGAGGATGATCCGTGCGTTGGAAATCGGGCCCCAAGGATGCACGCGAAGCGGTATAGCCGTAATTTGCAGAAAGACCAAGGCCACTGAACATGCCCGGCAGAAAAGTCCAGTGCTGGAGGTATGCGGCTTCAAAGCCATTGATCCAGGCGCTGCCTGCGTTGAGCGGTTGCGTCACGATGTTTCCAGCGAAAGGGGCCGGGCAAACAGTGGGCGGGCCGCACCTGTGTTCAACAATGGGATTAACGAGGTTCTTATAGAAATACCCCGCGGTAATCAACCCGAAGGGGGTTATGGAATGCTCTACCAGGACATCCACGTTGTCGGCCGTCTCGGGCTTAAGATTGGGATTACCGAGAGAAACAATGTTGGGATTCACTGTAGTGTCAATGGTCTGAGCCTGGGCAATATCTTGCGGGTTGGGACGTGAGAGCCCACGGCTGTAAGCCACGCGCAAATTGGTGTTGTTAGTCAAAGCGTAGCGCAGCGAAGCGCTCGGAAGGACCTTTACGTATGACCCGTTCGCTTTCACGAAGCCCGATGTAGTAACTGTGTTGCCGGAGGGGCAGCCCGTCGGCGGGAGAGGTATATTGCAGGAGGTAACGGTTTGAAAGCTGGATGTATCCAGGTTAGTGCCCTCGAAACGGACGCCGGCTACCAAGCGCCAACGAGAGGAAATATCCAGAGTCTGCATAACATAACCAGCAGAGACCTTTTCTATTAAATCAAAGTTGGCAGAATTTCCGCCTTGGTTGCTTGTCGCTGTGAATTGACCCAGATTGCCCTGCACGAAAGAAAAAATGTCTGGAAATGAGGGGTTCGGACCCAGTTTGTACGCGCCCCCATAATAATTATTGTTGGTAAATGTATTAGGAAACTGAGTCATCGGAATCGCAACGCCCGTGTTGGGAGCCCAGTTCAGAACGAACTCGTTGTCGAACTTATGAGCGTTGCGGAACTTCCCGCCGATTTCGGTGGTGGTGAGATGCGAACCAATATGATAGCGCTTGGCCATGGCCCCTGTGGCCTGAAGATTCAGTTGCGCCGTCATCCCTCTGTTGACACTAACGTCGCTTAAGGTGTAATTCGCTGCGTTATAGGCTTCGGTAAAACATGCCGGCGACCACTGGGGGATAAAGATGTTAGTGGTGCTGGGGGTATTCTGGCAGTTGCTGGTTGACAGGTTGGTGGCAGCAAAGGAAGCGTTGTTGTTCCCCACTTGGCCCACTTGGCTGGAACGTGAAACGGAAAGGTCCCAGGTGTACCAGGTTGTTGTGAGCACATGCTTGCCGCCCAGCAGAACGCTCCCAATTGCGTAATCTGGCCGCCGCTGTTGAACGTTCGAAGAGGGCAAGCCGGTGCAAGGCTGCCCAGGTGCCACTCCCGAACAGCCGTTGGAACCACCCAAGGTAAGACCGGGGGTGTTATCGACCAACGTGTAGACCCAGCGGTCGCCGTAGTTGTGAAAATCCGAGTAAAGGCCGCGGATGTAGATGGTCGAGCCGTCTGATGGCTTGTAATCGGCGCTTCCCGCGAGGCCCCAGCGGCTGCGGTAGTATGCATATTCGCGGATGTCTGCTTGATCGAAATGGCGTGCTTGCGAGGGAGTTCCAAAGTTGGCAATGTCGGGAACGGGTTCGGTATCGTCAATGCCGCGGCCATTCCAGTCATACGAACCGCCGAGGAGAGCTCCGAAGCGCTTGTTGGCACCGAAGCGCTGTCCGACGGTACCGGTGGTTTCAACGAGTTGGCGACCATTTGCGATGGGGGTGTATCCGCCCATCCCACTCACGTTGATGGTGGGGCGCTCGCCAGCGGTCTTGGTGACTAGATTTATGGAGCCGCCGATGCCATCCCCATCCATGTTGGCCTGAAGGGTCTTATTGATTTCAACCGACTCAACGATATCCGCGGGGATGGCGTCAAATTTTATCTGACGGACTCCGCTTTCCGGTGAAGGAACATTGATGCCGTCGATAGTGGTGTTGGTGAGCCGCGGTTCGGTGCCGCGAACTTGCACGTATTTGCCCTCACCTTCGTCACGTTCAATGGTGACGCTGGGCAATCGGC
>Ga0210409_10000186_pt1 | contig 128265 bp, 107 predicted proteins | sample IncBWH17MmetaG_FD_161649 | JGI IMG/M metagenome (GOLD analysis project Ga0210409, IMG submission 161649) | Forest soil microbial communities from Barre Woods Harvard Forest LTER site, Petersham, Massachusetts, United States - Inc-BW-H-17-M | ecosystem: Environmental > Terrestrial > Soil >...
GCGGAAGTAGGCTTCTACGGCGGCGAATTCTTCTTTTTTTGATCCGCGGCCGTAGAGGGTTTTTAAGTTGCGGACGAAGAGGACCTGGAAGGGCGCCATGAGGGATGGGGTCTGGGCGCGGTCGAGGATCTCGAAGATGCTGGTCTCGGTGAGGTCGAGATCGTGGAGGCAGAAGTCGCGGGTGTCTTCGGGGGCGAGTGTGCTGAGGACGGCTTTGCGGCAGCGGTCGTAGAGGAAGACTTCGTCGCCGATGAGGACGTAGCCGGGGCGGATGGTCGCGGGAGCGGCGATCTCGGAGATGAAGCGGTCGGTTGCCGCGAAGGATTTGAGGGAGGCCATTAGAACGACTCCAGCATATCGCTTACGAGGCCCTGGGCGAAGTCTCTTGCGACGCGACGAACGGCGGGGGAATCTTCCTGGATAAAGCCGCTTAGGTCTTGCGTGGATTGGTATTGTTCGCGAAAGACGATGGCGTTGTTCTGGTAGAGGGTGTGGCCGTCGTGGGCGGTGAGAACGACTTTGGCGGTGATGGTGACGAGGTAGCTGGAGGATTGCCCCGTGGTGGAGTCGAAGGTTAGAGGGGCGACGGTTTGCGAGAGGATGGTGCCGTGGAGGGTGGCGTCGGCGTCGGGGTTATCGCTGGTGAGGATGCGGTATCTGGTGCGGGTGTTGAGCTCGCGGATGGTCGCCTGGGTGAAGAGCATTTCGGTGTGGAAGGCCTGGGCTTTGGTGGCGAAGATGGGGACCGCCATGGTGTGGACGTTTTGGGGGATGTGGGTGGCGTAGCCGGCCTGATGGTAGCCGCAGCCGGTGAGACAGATTACGAGAGAGAGGGTGAGAAGGCGCATGCGGCTGTTTTCTATTGTCGCATTTTGCGGATTTTGTCTGAAAAAATTGTCGTGGTGGAATGTGGTTTTTACAGGGGGTTTTTCACAAAAGTGGGTGTTAGACGTGGTGTTTTTGTGGTGAGGATGTGGTGTTATGTGTGGCAAACGTGGACATCGGGATGACGTGTTTTCGGTGATGAAAAATAAGCAGATTTTTGAAGTATTTTTTCAGGGGATGTGCTGGAGGTGGGTGTCTTTGAAGAAAGTGGGGTATTTGAGGCCGTAGCCGAGAAGGCGGTCGAGGGTGATGTGGGAGGTCCAGATGAGGGCGACTGCTATGAGGGTTGGGTGATTGGTGGGGTAGGCGATGAGGAAGAGGCTGAGTGGGAGAAAGAGGGTGTGGGCGAAGTTGTATAAGGCTGCTCCGATGCGTGGATTGGCCAGGTAGCCGAGCATGGAGAGGTCTGGGGTGAGGAAGAGGAGAGCGAAGAGGAGCCACGTGTTGTCTAAGTGATGGTAGAGGAGGATGGTGGCAAGGGAGAGGGTCGCGTATTCGAGTTTGAGGAGGAGGGAGGGTCGCGTGAGCATGGTGGTTTATACGGATTTTGGGGGAGATGGTTCGAGTCACTCGGCAACCGCAGATCCCTCCGCTTCGCTGCGGGATGACAAACAGGAAAACAAGCAACCAGCAAAAAGAAGAGGCAGCTTGATGGCTGCCTCTTCTTTTTCTGATGTTGGGTTAGAAGTTATGCGGGTGAAGGTTGGCCTTCGCCGAAGCCGGGCTTGCGGCCGCCTTCGGGTTTGAGGATCTTCTGGGCTTCGCCGCCGGAGCCGGGGTCTACGCCTGCAAGCGCGGACTTGATCGGAGGGAGGTCCTTGCCTTCGATGATCAGCTTGATCTCGGCAGCATCCAGGGTTTCGCGCTCGAGCAGGGCGGCTGCCATGCGGTGCATGATGTCCTGGTTGGTTTCGAGGATGGTGTAGGCCGACTTGTAGGCGGTGTCGACGAAGCTGCGAACCTCGGCGTCGATCTGGCGAGCGGTCTCGTCGGAGAAGTCGCGGTGCTGTGCGATCTCGCGTCCGAGGAAGATCTGCTCTTCCTTCTTGCCGAAGGTCATGGGGCCCATCCTGCTCATGCCGTACTCGCAGACCATCTTGCGGGCGAGTTCGGTGGAGCGCTCGATGTCGTTGCCGGCGCCGGTGGTCATCTGCTTGAGGAAGATCTCCTCGGCGCAGCGACCGCCCATGAGGGTGGCGAGGCGGGTTTCGAGGTACTCCTTGGTGACGGTGTGCTGGTCTTCCTCGGGGAGGTAGACCGTGACGCCGAGAGCCATGCCGCGGGGGATGATGGTGACCTTGTGGAGCGGGTCGGAGTGCTCGCGGAGGGCGGAGACGAGGGTGTGACCGGCTTCGTGATAGGCGGTGACCTTCTTCTCTTCATCCGTGAGGAGCATGGACTTGCGCTCGGCACCCATCATGACCTTGTCCTTGGCTACTTCGAAGTCGTACATATGAACCGACTTGCGGTTGTAGCGGGCGGCGGTGAGGGCGGCCTCGTTGACCATGTTGGCGAGGTCGGCACCGGAGAAGCCCGGTGTTCCACGAGCGAGGACGTTGAGGTTGACGTCTTCGGCCATGGGGACCTTCTTGGAGTGGACCTTGAGAACCTCTTCGCGGCCACGGATGTCGGGACGATCGACGATGACGCGGCGATCGAAGCGGCCCGGGCGGAGAAGCGCGGGGTCGAGAACGTCGGGGCGGTTGGTCGCGGCGACGAGGATGACACCGTCGTTGGACTCGAAGCCGTCCATTTCGACGAGAAGCTGGTTGAGGGTCTGTTCGCGCTCGTCGTGTCCGCCGCCGAGGCCTGCGCCACGGTGACGACCGACGGCGTCGATCTCGTCGATGAAGATGATGCAGGGAGCGTTCTTCTTGCCCTGCTCGAAGAGGTCGCGGACGCGGGATGCGCCGACGCCTACGAACATCTCGACGAAGTCAGAACCGGAGATGGAGAAGAAGGGAACGTTGGCTTCGCCAGCAACTGCGCGGGCCAAGAGGGTCTTGCCGGTTCCCGGAGGTCCGACGAGCAGGACGCCCTTGGGGATGCGGCCGCCGAGGCGCTGGAACTTCTGAGCTTCGCGGAGGAACTCGATGATCTCCTTGAGCTCTTCCTTGGCTTCGTCGACGCCAGCGACATCCTTGAAGGTGATCTTCTTCTGCTGCATGGAGAGCAGACGGGCGCGGGACTTACCAAAGCTCATGGCCTTGTTGCCGCCGGACTGCATCTGGCGCAGGAGGAAGAACCAGAGACCAAGAAGGAGAGCGAACGGCGCGAGCTGGATGAGGAAGCCCAGCCAGGCATTCGAGTTCTGATCCTTGATGGTGATGTTGACGCCGTGGTCGCGGAGCGTCTTGTACATGTCCGGGTAGTTGGCCGGAATGGTGGTGTGGAACTGGTTCTTGGGGTCGTCGCGATAGTGACCGGTGACCTCAGCCCCATTGACCGTGACGTCGGCGACCTTGCCCTGGTCGGCGTCGTTGAGCAAATTGGTGAGGCTGATGTTTTTTTCCTGACCGGCGCCTGTGCCCTTGACGACGAACTGCCAAAGGAAGACCAGGCACGTGATCATGAAGACCCAAATCAGAATTTGTTTGACGGTCGAGTTCAATGCGTATTTCCTCATTTTCCGGTCTACGAACTAACGGTTTGTAGACCCGGGCTGTAAAACGCCGAAACGTTGGAAGCCCCACATCATTTAGACGATAACAAGCGGAGAAGGGTTCCCGAAAGGCCGGCAGAAGATGTTCCAGCACCCCGGTAATGGCTCCTATCCGTCAGGTAATAAGATTCTACTCTTTGGCCGGGCGATTCAGGGGAAAGGAAAGGGAATGTTGATGCAACTAACGAGTAAGTGCGTGAGATAGAGGGTTAGGGGCTGCGGCGGAAGAGGCGGATTTCCCGGGGAGAACGCTCGGCACGGAGGTTATTGGCGAGTTGGAGGACGGCTCCGTTGCGCGGGGCGACGGTGGGATGGGGCTGAAATCCACAGAGGGCGAGGAGGCGGGCGGTCTCCTCGAAGGAGAGGCGGGCGCCTAGCTGGCGGGCGGCGGCTCGGAGGACTCGGCGGCGAAGGGCCGGGTCGAGGGGGCGGAGGCGGTCGATTTCGATGGCCAGGGCGGAGTCGCCGGGGGTGGTGCTGACGGAACGGCCTCCGCCACGGACGGGTTTGCCAGGGAGGATGAGCTGGGGCAGGAGGCGGGTGAGTTCGGTTTGCCAGCGCGATTCTTCTTCACGGGCTAGTTCAGCAAGATTGGCTAAAGTCTGGTCGAGATTGGGGTTGTAGGTTCGGAGTTGGGGGAGGAGCTCGTGCCGGACGCGGTTGCGGGTGTAGGCAGTGTCGGTGTTGGTGGAGTCTTCGCGCCAGGGTTGGTTGGATTGGCGGAGGAAGGCTTCGATGTCGGCTCGGCGGGTGTTAAGGAAGGGGCGGAGGATTTTTCCACCCCAGCGAGCAGGCTCGCCGGGAACCCCGGACTTTCCGGGGCGGGAGCCGGGGACGGTGACGACTGGGTGGATGGCGCTGAGTCCTTCGGTCCAGGCTCCGCGGAGGAGCTTCATGAGGACGGTTTCGGCCTGGTCGTCGAGGGTGTGGGCGGTGAGGATGGAGTCGGCGTGGCCGGAGGCGATGAGGGAGTGGAAGAAGTCGTAGCGGACGGTGCGGGCGGCTTCTTCGATGGTTTCGCCGGTTTGGGAGACCCGGACGGGGACGTTGATGCGATGAAAGTGGAGGGGGATGTCGAGGCGGGTGCAGAGGGCTTCGACGAATTGGCGGTCGGCGGTGGATTCTTCGGCGGGGCGGATGCCGTGATCGACGTGGGCGGCGCTGAGGCCGACGCCGAGGGAATCACGCGGGGTGGTGTTGGCGGCGTGGAGGGTGAGGATGAGGGCGACGGAGTCGGCTCCGCCGGAGATGGCTACGCAGATGCGGTCGCCCGGGCGGATGTGGGTGCGGTCGAAGGTTAGTGGTGCGGGAGGCATCAAAGTCCATGGTAGCTGCTGCGAGAGTTTCTGGAAGCTGTCTAAAACTATGGATTTGAGTGCGAGGAGTTGGATGCAAGGATACAAAACAAACAACAGCGAAATACAGGGATCCTTCACTCCGTTCAGGATGACGACGTAAAAACAAACAACCAGATTCTTATACTGGTGTGATGTTCGAGACGAGATTGGCAACGGCGGCGGATGCGGAGTTGATTGGGGAACAACGGCGGAGGATGTTTGTGGATTCTGTGCAGACGGATGATGCACAGATGACGAAGGTGATCGCGAGGTTTGTTCCGTGGGTGCGGGCGAAGCTGGAAGATGGCAGCTACGTCGGATGGCTGACTTCAAAGGACGGGCGCGTGGTGGCTGGTGCGGGGATGTGGCTGATGGAGTGGCCGCCACACTGGATGCATGAGGAGCCGGTGCGGGCTTATCTGCTGAATTTTTATGTTGACCCTGAGTTTCGCGGGAGGGGGCTTGCCTATTCGTTGCTTAAGACGGTGATTGAAGAGACGCGGCGCCGTGGGATCAAAGTGGTTACGCTGCATGCGTCGACGTTTGGGAAGCCGTTGTATGAGCGGAATGGATTTGAATTGTCGAACGAGATGATTCTGCGCCATTGATGGGATTATTCTGGGTCCGCTGCTTTTTCGGGAGATGTGATGCACGCGAGACGAGAAGATCCTTTGAAGCCTGCCTGGAGCGGCGATCGTCTTGACTCGCGAATAGCCCCCGAGATTGAAGGGCCTTATTACGACGAAGAGCTGGAGGCGTGGGTACTGAGCCGCTACGCGGATGTCCTGGCTGCTTTCCGGTCCTCGGGACTTTGGCCTGCGGGGTCCAGCAGCAAAAAGAGCGTTGAGCCTCCGGATGAGAAGGGAAATTTGCAGATGCGGGCGGAGACCGTTGAGGCTTTGTCTCCGGCGCAGTTGCGTGAATGGCGCGAAAGTCTGACACCGGCGGTGAAGGAGCTGACCGATGGATTGCCGGTTGAGGAGACGGTGGACCTGGTCGCAAGTTGTGCTCGGCCGTTGTGCCTTGCGCTGGCGGCGATGGTGACGGGGATTGATCCGCAGGATGCCGAGCGACTACGGAAGATTGCAGAGCCGGTGTCGGCTTCGGCGGCTGAACCTTACGACCAAACATTACGGGCGGATGCGAAGTCGGCCAATGTTGAGCTTCGAGGCTGGTTCCACTCGGGACCAGAGCCGTTGCGGGACTCCGGGTTTGTGGCTCTGTCGCATACGATGCCGAGTCTGCTGGCGAATGCGTGGCATGCGTTGCTGCAGCATCCGGAGGCGTGGAAGTTGTTGCATGAGCAGCCCGAGCTGATGGAACAGGCGATGGAGGAGTTGCTGCGCTATGCCGGTGTTGCGCGCATCCTCTTTCGGAGAGCGACCGAGGATGTTGATCTGGGTGGGGTTGCTATTCAGAAGGGCGAGCGCATTGTGCTGCGGGTCTTCGCTGCAAATCGCGATCCGGAACGCTTCGCTGACCCGTGCCGGTTTGACGTAATGCGCCGTGGGACCGGACAACTTGCCCTGGGTGCAGGGCCGCATGCGTGCGTCGGGGCCAGTCTGATCCGTATGGCTGCGGTTACGATTACGCGGCCGCTGGTGGAACGGTTTGCCTGGGCGAAGCTTGTGGAACCGGTGGAGTGGAAGGGCGGGGCGGGTTTTCGAACACCAAGGTCGCTGCTGGTTCGGCTGGGTTAAGCCCCGGCTTTGAACATGATTGCGAAGAGGAAGCCTTCGGGTCTTGTATACTCCGGTGGTTATGCGAGTTTTTGTGATTCTTCCAGCAGCGGGTATAGGGACGCGGATGGCCGCGGGTGGTGCGTCGACGACGGCGCCGAAACAGTTTCTTGAAATTGGCGGTGTGCCGGTGCTTGTTCGCTCGGTGAGGGCCTTTTTGGCGGTGCCTCGGGTGGATGCTGTGTGCATTGCGGTTCGTGGGGTGGAGCGGGAGCGAGTTGAGGCCCAGGTGGCTGAATATAAGCTGGGCCCGCGGGTGCATATGGTGGAGGGCGGCGATCATCGGCAGGAGTCGGTGGGCAATGCGCTGGCCGCGCTGGAGTGCGATGACGACGATGTGGTGCTGGTGCATGATGCCGTGCGGCCACTGATCGATCCGGCGACGATTGAGCGGACGATCGATGCGATTGCGAAGCATGGCGCGGCGATTGTAGGGCTGCCTGCTGTGGACACGATCAAGCAGGTGGAACGGACGGCAGAGGGTGCGATTGTGACGGCGACGATTCCCCGGGAACGGATTGTGCATGCCCAGACTCCACAGGGCGCGCTGTTTGGGCTGTTGCGGCGGGCGTTTGTCGAGGCGGAGGCCGATGAGTTTGCCGGGACCGATGAGGCCAGTCTGCTGGAGCGGGCGGGGATTGAGGTTACTGTGGTGCCGGGGTCGGCTATGAATTTTAAGATTACGCAGCCGGGGGATATTGAGCTGGCGGAGTTTTATTTAGGGCGGGCGACCGTGGATTTGCGCGGATGAGCGCGGATCAAAAGCTAAATACGGATGAAAGACGAAATGCTGGAGCGTTTCGTGGGTTGCATTCTGAGGTTACGGAAAAGATTTTAGGGGTGTTTTTTGAGGCTTATAACGAGCTTGGGGGCGGGTTTCTTGAGAGTGTTTACCACGAGGCTCTGAGGATTGCTTTGGGGCAGGCTGGGCTTCGAGTTGTTTCTCAGGTTCAGGTTCCAGTGCATTTTCGAGGCGAGATTGTTGGGAACTTTCGTGCGGATTTGATTGTGAACGATTGTGTTCTTCTGGAGTTGAAGGCTGTTTCAGCTTTTGATCGAGAGCATGAGGGACAGATTCTGCATTATCTTCGCGCCACGAGTCTCGAAGTCGGACTACTCTTAAACTTCGGGCCCAGAGCGCAGTTCAAGCGGTTCATACTGGAGAACGACAAGAAAAGGATCCGTGTCCTTCTGTGTGAATCCGCGGTCGGATCGTTGAGGAATCAAGGATGGGAATGAGAATTGGTTATGGGTTTGACTCGCATGCGTTTAAGCCGGGCGTGCCGCTGGTGATTGGCGGGCTGGCGATTGAGCATCCGGAGGGGCTGGCTGGCCACTCGGATGGGGACGTGTTGCTGCATGCGATTACGGATGCTTTGCTGGGTGCGGTTTCGGCAGGGGATATTGGGACGTTTTTTCCGCCTAGCGATCCGCGGTGGAAGGGTGCGGCTTCGAGTGTGTTTTTGCAGACGGCGCTGGAAGAGGTGGCGACGGCGGGGTACAAGATCGTCAATATCGATAGCGTGCTGGTGATGGCGAAGCCGAAGATTGTGCCGATTGCCGGAGAGCTGCGGGAGAGTGTGGCGGCGTTGCTGGGAGTGAAGCCGGGTGAGGTTGGGATCAAGGCGAAGACGCCGGAGGGTTTGAATCAGGACCATGTTGCCGTAGCGCATGTGACGGTGCTGTTGGAGAGTGTCGGGTTGGCTGATCCGCCGGCGCGGATGGTCGCTGTGGCTGATGTTGAGGACGAGATCGATCAGGTGGTGAAAGGCCTGGTGGGTGGCGCGCGTGATGTATCGGCGCTGGGACGGAAGGTACCTGCGTTTGATACGGACGATCTGACTTAATTTCTAGGTTTCGGCTTTGACTATGGCTATGGCGAAGCCGTCGTGTTTTTTTGAGCCTACGGTTTGGAGGGCGGTGGCTTCGAGGCGCGGTTCGGCTCCTAGTTTTTCGAAGAGGCTGCGCGTGCCCTGGACGGCTGGATCGGGGTCGTCGGGGTTGAGGATGGTGCCTTCGCGAATTACGTTGTCGGTGATGATGATGGTGCCGGGGTGGGAGAAGCGGAGGGCCCAATCGAGATAGTTAGGGTTGTTGGGCTTGTCGGCATCGATGAAGATTAGGTCGAAGGGTGGGGTGTGTTCGGTGTGGAGTTGGGCGAGAGAGTCGAGTGCGGGGCCGACGCGCTGCTCGACGAGTGAGGTGAGACCAGCGCGGGCGATGTTTTTGGTGGCGACCTCGGCGTGTTTGGGATCTACTTCGAGGGTGATGAGCCTGCCGTCGGAGGGGAGTGCGCGGGCGAGCCAGATGGTGCTGTAGCCACCGAGGGTTCCGATCTCGAGGATGCGGGTGGCGCCTTTGATCTTTGCGAGGAGATAGAGGAACTTGCCTTGCGTGGGGGAGACATCGATGGAGGGGAGGCCGGCTTCGGCGTTGTCCTTCAGGGTCTCTTCGAGGATTGGGTCGGAGGGAATTAGGTTCTGGGCGATGTAGGTGTCGACTGCGGTCCAGAGTTCGTTGGATTTTTCGTCAGGCGTTACGTTGCTCATTGGGAGAGGATAACTGGTTTCCGTTTGGTGAAATTTGTGACGGGCTAATTGCGCTTTGCGTGGTGATGCGGGTAGAGTTTTTCGGGGTGTTGAAGAGTTCAAGGAGGAGATGCCGAGATGATGATCAATACTTATCTTGCGTTCAGCGGAAACTGTAAAGATGCGTTTCAGTATTATGAGCGCGCGCTGGGTGGGAAGATTCAATTCATGATGACGCATGGCGAATCGCCGATGGCGGACAAGACCGCGCCGGAGTGGAAGGACAAGATTATGCATGCGGCGCTGCAGACACCGGGCGGCTTGCTGCTGGGAGCGGACCATCCGCAGGGAAGAACGGTGAAGCCGGCGGGGTTTTGCGTGTCGGTGACGGTGAAGGATACTGCGGAAGGAGAGCGCATCTTCAAGGAGCTTTCTGACGGCGGTCAGGTACAGGCGGCGTTTCAGAAGACGTTCTGGTCTCCGGGATTCGGGATGTGTGTGGATAAGTTCGATGTGCCGTGGATGGTGAATACCGAAGCGCCTGCGCAGTCGTAATGACGGCTGATCGAACCGCGACAACCAACTTTGGCCATTGTTGGCTCCGCTCCGCATTGAACTTCTTTTAGAATGAGCCTCAAAAGGGAGCGTCGATGCGGATTGGTTTGGGGTTGGTGGTTGCGGTGGTGTGTGCTGGAGCGGGGTTTGGGCAGACGGTGGCGAATCCTCCGTTGATGAGCGCTCCGCGTGCGGTGGAGTGCTCGGTGAAAGATGAGTGGGCTACGCCGGCGGAGAAGAGTTGTTATGCGACTACTCCGGACTATGACGAGACGATGGCTTATCTGAAGCGCGTGCAGGCGGCGGCGCCGGGGCAGGTGCGGATTGAGCCGTTTGGGAAGACGGGTGAGGGGCGGGATCTGGATGTTGTGATCGTGTCGAAGGATGGGGTGTTCGATCCGGCGGCGATTCATGCGGCGAAGAGGCCGATTGTGCTGGTGCAGAACTCGATCCATGCGGGTGAGATGGATGGTAAGGATGCCTGTCTTGCACTGCTGCGGGATATGGTGATCTCGAAGTCGAAGGCGGGGCTGCTGGAGCGGTCGGTGTTTGTGTTTATTCCGATGTACAACGCGGATGGGCATGAACGGCGGAGCCCTTATAACCGGATCAATCAAATGGGGCCGGAAGAGATGGGGTGGCGCGGGAATGGGACGAATCTGAATTTGAACCGCGATTATATGAAGGCGGACACGCCGGAGACGCGGGCGTTTATGGCGATGTTTCATCGCTGGCTGCCGGATTTCTTTGTGGATGATCACGTGACGGATGGTGCGGATTATCAGTACGACGTGACGTTCACGATTGATGATGGGCCGAATCTGCCGAGTGGAACGGCGAAGTGGGTGGATGAGGTGGCGACGTCGACGCTGCAGAAGTATGTGGATGCGCATGGGCATCTGGCTGCGCCTACGTACATCACTCTGGTGAATGACAATGATCCGACGGAGGGGCTTGGGTTCAATGACAATCCGCCGCGGTTTTCGACGGGGTACATGATCCTTGAGGGTCGGCCGGGAATGCTGGTCGAGCTGCATATGCTGAAGGACTACAAGACTCGGGTGACGGGGAATTATGAGATTCTTGCGGGTCTGATGGAGTTGATGAATCGCGATGCGGATAAGGTGATTGCGCTGAATGCGGCGGCGGATAAAGAGGCTGAGGCGATGGGCGCGCATCCGCTGAGCAATGTGAAGTATCCGCTGGCGCTGGGGTGGGGCGGGCAGACGACTCCGTTTTTGTTTCGTGGGTATGCGTTTCGACGGTCGCTGAGTGAGGTTTCGGGTGGGATGCGGATCGAGTACTCGCATGAGCCTTGGAATGTGTCGTTGCCGATGCAGGCGGGTTTTAAAGTGACGGCGGAGACTACGCTGCCTGCGGCTTACATTATTCCGGTCCAGTGGGCCAAGGTGATTGATGTGCTGGGGGCGCACCAGGTGGTGATGGAACGGACTACTGCTGCGTGGTCGGGTGAGGTGGAGACGTATCGGTGCGCGGGGATGACTTGGCAGGATCCTCCGTTTGAGGGGCGTCATCCGACTTTTAATGGTGAGGCTTTTCGGAGTCCGGGCAAGTTCGGGAGCTGTGCTCTGGTGAAGGAGACGATGAGCTTTCCTGCGGGGTCGGCGGTGGTTCGGTTGAATCAGCGGCTTTCAAAAGTTGCGGTGCAGTGGCTGGAGCCGGTGGCTCCTGATTCGGCGTTGCAGTGGGGATTCTTCGACTCGATCTTTGAGCAGAGGGAGTATGGCGAGGCGTATGTGCTGGAGGCTCTGGCGCGGGAGATGATGGCTAAGGACCCGAAGCTGAAGGCGGAGTTTGAGAAGAAGGTGGCGGGTGATCCGGCGTTTGCGGGGAATCCTTATGCTCGGCTTAGTTTTTTCTTTGAGCGGTCGCCTTGGTATGCGGCGAATCGGGTTGGGCTTTATCCGGTGGGGCGGTTGGGGAGTTTGGATGGGGTTCCGGTGGGGCGGTGAAGTGCTCTTGTTCAGGCTGTATTTCCTATTTCGGCTTGGCTGGGCGTTTGGCCGCAGACCTAGCCGCAGGTTTGCTGCTCTTTATATCGTTCAGGCGAATGATAGACACCGCGGCGGTATAGCGGACAGCCTCTTTGTCATCGTTGAGCGCAGATTCCAGCGCTGGAATGACGCTCGGATTCTTGCGCTTGCCAAGCGCATCGGCGGCGGCGGCGCGCACAAGCCAGCTCTTGTCGGAGAGAGCTGTCTTCAGCGCTTCGGTGGTCTTGGGATCGGGGTCTTGAGCGAGTACATCGGCGGCCGCGGCGCGTATGGGTGACACATCATCCTTCGTGAGCGATTTAAAGACGCCGAGGGTCAGTCCGCCAAAGGGGATGAATCCGACGCCTGTCTCAAAGCCGAACTGCGCCAGCTTCTTCGGATCTTTCAGCATCTTCTTCTGCTCGTCCATCAGACTGGCGCCGCTCTTCTGCTCTCCTGTGAGGATGGCGTAGTAGACATTGAATCCAAGAGGGTCGCCCAGATTCACCAGCGCCTTGGCACAGGATATGACCACACCCGCGTCCAGGTCTGTGCGGCAGAGTTGCTGCAGTTGTGGAATTGCGGACCTTGCCTTCATATTGCCCAGCGCCTCCGCTCCTGCAGCTCTGACTTCAGGTTTGTTGTCGGCGAGCGCTTTCAGGGCCTGATCCTGCGCCTTTTGGTTGTTTGGCAGGCCACCGAGAAGCCGCGTCGCGACAGTTCGGTTGTCCGTATTGCTGTTGGACAGTCCCGATTGCAGGACCGTCCAGGCTTTATCGACGGGAGCCTGGGAAACGGCGGGTACAACCGCGGTAAGGAACAGAATGATGAGAGAAACGGTTCGGAGGATTTCCGATTTGCGGGACCGAAGCAGCATAAGGGACCACCCTGTCATGAAGTAACGTACATGGATCAAAGGCCCGGTTTTGCAACGTTTCCGAATCATACTGCTGTGTGTGGGATAACGGCGATCAAAAATACTTATGCTCATCCCACTGGCGCAGGGATTGATGGAGGGCCGTGTAGTGAGTGGGTCAGGATTCGGAATCGCGGTAAACGGTATGGGGTTGGAACCAGGAGGCTCCGCCGAACGGACTTTTGCTGGCAAAATCCGGAATAGGTTGTAAGTAACTGCTCTGCATGTCTGAGGTTTCTCGCATCCAACGCGGGTTGTATTGGATGCGCTGCCCCAGCTCAGACCAATGGCATGCTAGATGTCCCGTCTCGGTTTGCCATGATGATCTCATTGCAATTGACCCTCCGGGTTCTGCCGATGCCTGGTTGTCGATTATAGCTCTGCCGCTTATGGCTATGTCGTCTGCTTCAGCGTAACGATTTTTTTGGATAGGGTGTTTTTCGCGGGTAGACTGCGGATACTGCAAATTTCATTTTGAGGGATTCAATGACAGGTAAGTTTGGGCTAGTGGCGGTGTGTCTGCTGACGGCGGTGCATGCGGTGAGTGCGCAGGCTCCTGAGGCGGCTGATGATTTTGTGAAGACGCACTATGCGAAGTATGAGTATCGGATTCCTATGCGGGATGGCGTGAAGCTGTTTGCTTCGGTGTATGTGCCGCAGGCGGGCGCGTTCAAGGATGCCGGGCCTTATCCGTTTTTGATGACGAAGACTCCGTATAGCTGTGCGCCTTATGGTGAGGATAAGTTTCCTGCGCGTGTGGGGCCTAGCCAGGAGTTGATGGAGTCGGGTTACATCTTTGTCTGTGAGGATGCTCGTGGACGGAATGCGAGCGAGGGTGTGTTTCAGGAGATGAATCCTCATATCGACGACAAGAAGTCGGCAAAAGATGTGGATGAGTCGAGCGATATGTATGACACGGTGGAGTACCTGCTGAAGCATGTGCCGAACAATAATGGCAAGGTGGGGATTACGGGGATCAGCTATCCGGGGTTCTATACGTCGGCGAGCATTATCGATTCGCATCCGGCGATCAAGGCGGCGAGTCCGCAGGCTCCGATGATGAATCTGTTTTTCAATGACGACGGCTACCATGGCGGCGCGTTTATGCTGGGCGCGAACTATGGGTTTTACAGGTTTTTTGCTCCGCAGAAGAATCCAGTGATTCCGAGTGGTGGGCCCCGTGGGGAAGGGGTGTCGGCGAGGGAGAATCCGGATACGTATGCTACGTTGCTGGCTGCGGGTCCGACTGGGAATTTAGATACGGGCAAGGAGTATTTGAACGGTGGGAACTGGTTATTTCATGATCAGGTTTCGCATACGACGTATGACGATTACTGGAAGAAGCGTGATCTGTCGCAGCATATGAAGGGTGTTCATGCGGCCGTGATGACGGTTGGCGGATGGTTCGATGCTGAGGATCTGTCAGGACCGTTCAAGACGTTTCATGCGATTGATGAGTTCAATCCGGGTGCGGTGAATACGCTGGTGATTGGGCCGTGGACGCATGGTGGATGGTCGCGGACGGATGGGGATCATCTGGGTGATGTGACGTTCAATGCGAAGACTTCGCAGTTCTATCGGTCGAAGATTGAGTATTCGTTCTTTGAGTATTACTTGAAGGGTGTGCATGGCGGGCCGATGCCAAAGGCTTATGTATTTGAGACGGGCAGCAATACGTGGAAGACGTATGATGCGTGGCCTCCGAAACCGGCCGTGGCGAAGACGCTTTATTTCCGGGCAGGTGGGAAGCTGAGCTTCGATGCTCCTTCCGAGAAAGCGGGCGTGGATGAGTATGTGAGCGATCCTGCGCATCCGGTGCCGTTTGTCGAGTATCCGACCGGGACGGTTCCGCAGCGGTACATGGCGGATGATCAGCGGTTTGCTTCGAAGCGGTCGGATGTATTGGTGTATGAGTCGGAGCCGTTGACGGAGGACGTGACGATTGTAGGGCCGGTGCGGCCGAAGCTGAAGATTGCTTCGACGGGAACCGACTCGGACTTTGTGGTGAAGCTGATTGATGTGTATCCGTATGACTACCCGAATGCTGCAGGGACGGATGCGACGAATAAGAGAATGACCGGTGCGCCTGTAGTGGTGATGGGTGGATATCAGCAGTTGGTGCGTGGCGAGCCGATGCGTGCGAAGTTCCGCGATAGCTGGGAGAAGCCGACGGCGCTGGTTCCGGGCAAGATGGTCTCTGTGAATGCGGAGATGCCGGATATCAACCACACGTTCCGCGCGGGGCACCGGATTATGGTGCAGGTGCAGAGCTCGTGGTTCCCGCTGGTGGATCGGAATCCGCAGACGTTTGTGGATATACCGCTGGCTAAGCCGGAGCAGTTTGTGAAGGCTACGGAGAGCGTGTATCGCAATGCGGATGCGGCCAGCGGAGTGGAAGTGCTGGTGATGCCGTAGGAGTTGCGCCTGAGCAGTAGCTGTGCAGGAAAGGGCCACCTCGGAGAATGAGGTGGCCCTTTTCTTTAGAACCTGTTTTAAAAACCGCCGTAAGAGTGATCTGGAAATAAACAATATCAAGAACCAGAAACAAACAACAGCAAGGACAAAGACAAATACAGGGATCCTTCGCTACGCTCAGGATGACGACGGAAGAGTTTTAGACAAATTCTTAGGCGGCCTACGAGCGGCCTACCAGAGCTGGACTCGGTCTTTGGGTGGGAGATAGAGCTTGTCGGTGGGTTTGATGTCGAAGGCGGTGTACCAGCCGTCGTTGTTGCGGACGGTGGCTGCGCGAAAGCGGGCGGGGGCGTGGGGGTCGGCGAGGACTTGCTGGCGAAGGGCGGCGTCGCGGACGACAGAACCCCAGTTCTGACCGAAGGCGATGAAGAATTGCTGGTCGCCGGTGAAGTTGCCGTCCATCGGGGCGGTCTTGCCTTTGAGCGAGGCGTGGTAGCCGTCGAATGCGGCGGTGAGGCCGGCGACGTCGGCGATATTTTCACCGAGGGTTTGGCGGCCATTGACGGCGAGGTCGGGGAAGGGTTTGTAGGTGTCGTACTGTGCGGCCAATGCGGCGGCTGCGGAGTTGAAGTGAGCCAGATCGTCGGGTGTCCACCAGTTGCGGACGCGGCCTTTGGAGTCGAAGGCTGCGCCCTCGGAGTCGAAGGTGTGGCTGATCTCATGGCCGATGACGGTGCCGATGGCTCCGTAGTTGGCTGCGGCTGGGGCTTTGGGATCGAAGAAAGGTGGCTGCAGGATAGCGGCGGGAAAGTTGAGGCCGTTGTGGAGAGGAAGATTGACGGCGTTGACGGTCTGCGGCGTCATGGTCCACTCGCGGCGATTGACGGGGGTTCCGATGCGACCGACGTCGTAGTGGTATTCGAAGAGACCGCTGCGCCAGAGGTTGAGGAAGAGGTTGTCAGGCGTGACCTCATAGGCTGCGTAGCTGCGCCAGTGGTCGGGATAACCGATGCCGACTTTCAGGGTGCCGAGTTTGGCCAGGGCTTCGGCTTTGGTGGCGGGGGCCATCCATGTGAGGTTCTCGAGGCGCTGGCGGAATGCGGTGATGATGTTCGAGACGAGTGCTTCGGCCTGGGCTTTGGCCTCGGGAGAGAAGTATCGCGCTGTGTAGATTTGGCCTACGGGATCGCCGAGCAGAACGGAGACAAGGCGGGCTCCGCGGATGTCGCGTGGGCGCTGCTGGGGCGTGCCGGAGAGGGTCTGTCCGAAAAAGACGAAGTTCTGGTCGGCGAGTGCCTTGGATGTGCCTGCGGCGTAGGCGGCGATGAGGTGATAGGCGAGGAGGTCCTTCCATGCGTCGATGGGTTGTGAGCTTACGAGGGCGGCCTCGCCGGTGAAGGCGCTGGGCTGCCAGACAATGAAGCTGCTCTGCTTGTCGAGGCCGGCGGCGCGAAAGAACTCGGGCCAGTCGAGGCCGGGGGCCTTGGCGGTGAAGTCGGCGGGGCTCCACGGGTTGTTGGCCTTGTGGATGTCTTCGCTGTCGGCGAGGGAGATATGGACTTTGGCTATTTCGGTCTCAAGGGCCAGGACGCGGGCGGCGCGGGCGTCAGCGTCGGAGAGGCCAGCGGTGTCGAACATGGCGGCGATGTGGGTCTGGTACGTGGTGCGGATCTCCTTCATGCGCGCTGAATCGGAGAGATAGTAGTCGCGGTTGGGGAGTTGAAGGCCGCCTTGCAGGAGGTATGGCGCGTAGCGGTCGGGGTCGTTGAAGTCTGGCGCGACCCAGAGGCCGAAGATGTTTGGGGTGTGGAAGTTGGTGTTGTTGAGGGCGTCGACGTCGGAGCGGAGGGAGAGGCCGAGGGCATGGGCGAGTTGCTGTGGCGAGTTAATCGCGGCGATTTCGGCGAGGTGTGGCTTGAGGGTGGCGAGACCGTGGGACTCGATGGCGGCCTCATCCATGTAGGAGTGGTAGAGGTCGGCGATCTTGCGCTGGTCGGTGCCGGGAGCGGCGTTGGCTTTGGCTGCGTCCTGAATAATGTTGGCTGTGCGCTCGAAGCTGAGGTCGGAGAGAACGGTGAAGACACCGATGGTGGCCCGGTCGGGTGGGAGTTTAGTGCGGGCGACGAAGCCGCCGTTGGCGAAGGTGTAGAAGTCGTCGCCGGGACGGACGGAGGTGTCCATATTGGCGACGTTGATGCCGTGGGCGAGAGGAGCGGCGGTTTGGGCTGGAGCTGCGGCGCTTAGGGCAAGGAGGATGCTGCCGGCGAGCGGCAGCAGGCGGCGGGCGATCAGAGTCATCTTGGTTTGCTCCGGTCGGCGGTTTGGATCTACTGTGCCTGCCGACCGGAATATTATCGCCTACGACTGATTGCTCAGGCTTTGGCGAAGGGATCTTCGAGCGAAGGGCTTTGCGGGGTGAACATCTCGCCGCCGTTGGGGGTGACGACCCAGTCGTCTTCGAGACGGACGCCGAACTCGCCGGTAATGTAGATGCCGGGCTCGTCGGAGAATGTCATGCCGGCGGCGAGGGGCGTGACGTTGCCGCGGACGAGGTAGGGCCACTCGTGGCCGTCCATGCCGATGCCGTGGCCGAGACGGTGGGTGAAGTGCTTGTAGTCGGGGCCGTAGCCTGCGTCGGTGATGACTTTGCGGGCGGCGTCATCGATTGCGTGGCAGGGCACGCCGGGACGGGCTGCGGCGAGGGCTGCGGCCTGTGCCTTGTGGACGATGTCGAAGACTTGCTTCTGCTTGTCGGTTGCCTTGCCGAGGACGAAGGTGCGGGACATGTCGGACTGGTAGCCCTCGACGGTGCAGCCGTCGTCGATGAGGATGATCTCGTTTTCGCGGATGACCTGCGGCTGGAGCGAGCCGTGGGGAAGCGCGGAGTACTCGGCTACCTGGCAGCTGGCATCGCCGGGGAAGCCGCAGCGAAGATAGGCGGCGCTGACGAGTTCGCTGAACTGGCGGTTGGTCATGCCGGGCTGGGCGGACTTGTAGACGGCCTCGTAGACCTGGAGGGTGATGTTGTTTGCGAGGCGCATGAGGTCAAGCTCTGCCTGAGATTTGACGGCGCGGCAGCCGAAGGTGATGGGGGTTCCGCTGACGGCGGTGAGGCTGGGGCTGGCGTGAGCGATGCCGTCGGAGAACGCGAATTGGGTGCGCTCTTCTACGCCGATTTTTCCGGTGGTGATGCCTGCGTCTTTGAGTGCTTTTGCGAGGAGTGCGTAGGGGTTTTCGTCCTCGTTCCAGGTGTAGACCTTGGTGATGGAAGCGGCGGGCAGAGTTGCAGGCTTGGCTTCCATGCGCTCGCGGACGCGGCCTTCTTCAAAGACAGGGCAGACGACGAAGGGACTTCCCTGGACGGGCAAGACCCAGGCGAAGAAGCGTTCGGACTGGCCCCAGCGCAGGCCGGTGAAGTAGTTGAGCGAGGTACCGGTGGCGATGACGAGTGCATCGATCTTGTGCTGGGCGAGGAGGGTGCGGGCGCGTTCGAGACGCTGTTCGCGCTCGGCCAAGGTGATGGGAGTGGCTTCGGAGCGTCGGCTGGTGAGCGCGGCGATTGGGGCGGGGAGCTTGAGGTCGGAAGACGGTGCTGCGGGACGCTGGGCCTGGAGTGCTATGGACGGAGTTGCGGCTGCTGCCGTGGCGGCGAGGAGAAAGCTTCTTCTGGTGGGCATGTGCGGATTGTAACTGGCGAAGTCACAGGATCGAAAATCAGATTGCCAGATAACAAGATGGGCATTGTGCCTACGGGGCATTCGGCAGAGGCCTTATAGCTTTGGGCGATGCTGACACTATTGAAAAAGAGAGAGGTTAATCGCATCGGCCATGGTCTGATAGCCAATATCATTAGGATGGAGGTGGTCCTCGGATGCTAGGCGCGGCAAAAGTCTGCTGGGATGATCTGGATCGCGCACAACAGCGTCAAAGTCGATCACACCATCGAACGCACGGCTCGTTCTAATCCATTGATTTACGGACTGGCGCATGCGCTCTTTCGCTTCCGTGTGGTAGCCCGGAATTGTTACCCCCTCGGAGGGCATGATCGTACAGCCTATTATTCGTATGCCACGAGCATGTGCGCGAGAGATCAACTGGCGGTATGCGCCGATGATGTCTTCAACCGTCGGTGCATTAGCCGCGGGTGCCAAAGAAAAATCACGTAGCTTAGCGCCCGGAAATCCAATGTCGTTTGCTCCTTCGAGCAATACAACATGGGTGACCCCTGGGACCGACAAGGCATCCCTATCGAAGCGGGTCAAGGCTGAGATGCCCAAACTGGCGATAGGCCCGTCACTGAGCAGACGGTTTCCCGCTATGCCTTCATTGACCACTGCGAATTGAGAACCTAGATGAGCATTTTCCAGACGTCGAAATAGATCGATTGGCCAGTTGCGGTCTGTCTCGGGTGTGCTTCCATCGCCATCTACGATGGAGTCCCCGAATGCGACAATCACATGCCGGTGAACCTGTTCGGGAACGAAGACCGCGCTTAGAAACGCTGAGCTGTCTGACTCCTTTCCATCTTGTATCGCAACGTCTTGCGTATGGTCTCCATGCGTCGAAATTACGGCGCGCTTCATTGCGAGGGAATGCCAGGTTATTGAAGTGGGGCGCTTCGGGAAGTAGATACTTATGCTGATCTCTGAACCGCTGCTTATCGGAAAATCCACCGGATCACTCAACGCAGGAGCCCCCGGCGGGATCAGAATCGCGTCGTCACCGCCGAAGGTTACTCGACGAAGCAAACCCGGCACAACGCTGGCCGCACTCTGAGCAACCCCTACCCTGACTCTGCCCACAAGTACAGGTACAGAACTACATTCGTTGGAGAGGCGAATGCGAATCCGTTCTCCGCCGACGGTTACGCGCACGCGTTCCCGCACCGTCTGATCGTTCAGATTCAACAGACCCTCATTGGGATCTGGGTCTGCGGCCTCAGGGCTTGCCGTCCACGTAGCGATCCATGTGGCCTGCTGACCCATTGCAAAATGCGGAATAAACAATAGGCAAAGGAGTAGAGCAAACCTAGGTGAGACATTCACCGCGTTGCGCCGCATCGCGTTCTCCATTCCTATTTCATGGCTGAATAGACCGTAGGACGCATGTACACTTCGTCTACCTGGTAGTCTCCATTCACCTGCTGAATCAAGGGTGCCCCCGCCTTGAAATAGGGCTGAAATACCGGATCGGCATGTAGCGCCTTCCAATTAGTCTCGGCATCTTCGCGGCTGGGATGAACAACCAGATACACAAACGTGTTTTCCCAAGCAGGGTCGTTCCCCTTGGGCACCCAATAGCCAACAACGTTGAGACCATGCTTCGCCTGTAGTTTCGAGACGTCACCGAAGATAGACTCAAGAACCGGAGCCTTACCTGGCAGCGTGTGGTAAATCATCAACTCAAAAACGTGGTCAGACGCCGCTTCTACTGTTGCGGGGCGAGTCGCACGCGCATGAAACAGCACGCCGGCAAAGAAAGAGATCAAAGCAACGCACACTGGACCTGCCGCTTTGATCGCTCTGCGGCAGAAGACTGAATCAAGCTGAATCCTATTTGCTTTCATCAAACCATCCTCAAAGCCGGGCCTTTACGCGATGGTGCGCCAATACGGCCACTTCAGAGAAAGCATATATTAAGCGGTCGAATAGCACTCCCATCACCCTGCCTTGCGGGATAGTCGACTTCGCTTAATGGGTTGCAACGACGAGGATGGCTCCAGTGGGGTCAGTTCCGGTGGTTACTGCGGCTACAGTGTCGAGTTTGCCGGCGGTGGTGGAATCGAAGCTGTACATGGTGAGGTCGGGGGAGCCTCCGTTGGCCGCGGCCAGGAGGTAGCTACCGCTGTTGTCGGTAGCCAGAGAGGTAACGAGAGATCCGCTGGTGAAGGGAGAGCTGCTCAAGGCGGTGAGGATGGAGCCGGTGCCGATGGTGAATCCGGAGATCGAGGAGCTGCTGCGGTTGGCAACGTAGACGTAAGCTCCGGTGCTGTCGATGGCGACGGAGTAGGGTGCCGTTCCGGCGGTGAAGGGAGATCCGCTGACTGCGGTGAGTGCACCAGCGGAACCGATGGTGTAGACGGCGAGGCCCTGGTTGGTGCCGCTGCGGGCGATGTAGAGGGTGGAGGAGGTGCTGTCGACGGCGAGAGCGTTGTCGCTGGTGGTGGTTGAGCCCAGGGAGAGACGCTGGCTGCTGGCGGCGACCCCGGTGGAGGTGTTGAAGGTGAAGACGGCGTCGCCTCCGGTGCCGAGGGCAGCGAAGATGTAGCTGCCGCTGGGGGCGAAGCGGACCATCTTGGGAACGACGGTGCCAGTGGCGGTGTAGGTGTCGGTGTCGGTGAGGGTGAGGGCTCCGGTGGAGGTGTTGATCTGCCAGATGTCGAGGACGGTGGAGGCGGCGTTGAGTCCAACGAGCCAGTTGCCATCGGGAGAGACATCGAGGGAAGCGACGTCGTAGGAGGCGGCAGTCCCGCCGGCGGTGAGCGCGCCATCGGAGGCGATGGTGTAGAGGTAGATGCCGGCGGCGCCAGCGACGTAGAGGAAGGTGTTTGCTCGGGAGATGACGGCTGCCTGGGGGACGTAGCCGAGGGATAGAGGAGAACCGGAGACCGCGGTGAGGGTATTAGTGCCGACGGCGAATCCGCTGATGGTCTCAGTTGTGGCGTTGGCGACGTAGACCAGATTGGAGGTGGAAGTAGTTGTTGTGGTGGTGGGAGCGACGAAGAAGCCAGCGCATCCGGATAGAGCAATTGAGGCTGCAGTGAAGGCGATGGCGATGAGTCCGCGTGGGGCAGGGCTCGGATTGCTGATAGTCAAGTCGTTCTCCTGGTTCGGCGGACGTGATGCCGCGGGCGCGTCTTTACGGACGGCGTTGTGTGTGCTGGATTCAGTTGTGGGCGCCAGCGTTGGCGCACTTCCTTTGACGTGCGAGAGTCTACAAAGGCTTACGTCATAGCCGGTGGCTGATTGGAAGGCGTGCGGTAATCGATTCTGGAATACCCTTATAGAAGACCGAATAAGACAGGAAGTGGTTGATGGCGATGATTACGACGGTGCAGCAGCATATTCTCCAGCAGCAGCAGGAAATGTTGAAGTCTACCGGGCGAGAGGCTTCGGGGACGTTCAGTTGGCTGCTGAGCGGGATTACGCTGGCGTCAAAGATGGTGGAGTCAAAGATCCGCTCGGCCGGGCTGACGGATGTGTATGGGACGTTTGGCGCGGAGAATGTGCAGGGTGAGCAGCAGCAAAAGCTCGACGTGTATGCGAACCAAGCGCTGCTGCATTGTCTTGGGTTGCGGGATAGCGTCGCCGCGCTGGTGAGCGAAGAGGACGAGGAGCCGGTGACGTTCAACCGCGATCCTGAACGGGGGAAGTACATCATCGTCTTCGATCCGCTGGATGGGTCGAGCAATATCGATGTGAACGTGAATGTAGGGACGATCTTTAGCGTGCTGCGCAGGCTGCCGCCCGAACATGGGACGCTGGAGGAGTCGATTCTGCAGCAGGGCTTTCGACAGGTGGCGGCGGGCTATGTGGTGTATGGGCCTTCGACGGTGCTGGTTTATACGACGGGCAATGGGGTGCATGGGTTTACGCTCGATCCTGCGATTGGCGCGTTTGTGCTGAGCAACGAGCGGATGATGATGCCGGAGCAGGGAAGCTACTACAGTACGAATGAAGCAAATGCGGCTGTGTGGCCGGAGGAATATCGAACGTATGTCGAGATGCTGCGTTCTGGTGGGTTGGGCAAGGAGTACAGTTCGCGATACATCGGTAGCCTGGTGGCGGATTTTCATCGGACGCTGCTGAAGGGCGGGGTCTTTCTTTATCCGCCGACACTGAAACAGCCGAAGGGCAAACTGCGATTGCTGTATGAGGCGAATCCGCTGGCGTTTATCGCGGAGCAGGCTGGTGGGATGGCGACCAATGGAGTGGGCAGGGTATTGGATATTCGGCCGGAGGGGATTCACCAACGGACACCGTTCTGCGTGGGAAGCAAGCGCGAGATGGAGGCTCTTACGGCGACATTGACGACGGCGGTGGCGAAGTGAGCGAGTTTGCCGCGGTGGTGACAGATATTCGCGAGGAGTCGCGGCTTGCGGGACGGCAGCGCTGGCAGATGGCTCTGGATCGAACAGAGTTTGCGGTGGGCGACGAGGGAGTGATTGAGGCGGTGGCGCGTAGTGGGGCACGCCTGGAGGTTCCGGTGCTGGCGGTTGAGGTCGATAGCGCAGGCGAAGTGTGGCACCTGGTGGAGAAGCCGCTTGCTGCGGGGACGGCTGTGACGGGTCGAGTTGGCAAAGCCGGAGTTTGAGTGGAGGGGTGCTTGCTGATACACTCAATAGAGTTGTTCGACGGCGTAGTGCCCGCGAAAGCGGTGTGCAGCGTTCGTCTTGGTGGGGGGCTGTAGCTCAGCTGGGAGAGCGCCTCGTTCGCAACGAGGAGGTCAGCGGTTCGATCCCGCTCAGCTCCACCAATAAAACCAAAAACTTAGTTTGAAAATCCGGGAACAATAAGCGGTCCTGGATCGACGAAGGAACAATAGCGCTGCTAGGCGACTTTTGCCTTAGGAAACACCCGCAATTCAACCTTGCTGGACGCCTCCCTTTTTTCCTCGCCCACCGTCTGTGCGTAGGTTCCCAGTGTCATCTCCGGAGTGGAGTGACGCATGAGTTCCATGCTCACACGAAGGCTTGCGCCCTCAGACAGCAGCAGGGAAGCGAAGCTTCTGCGCAGTGTGTGCCAGCCCAGCTTCGGTTTGCTGATTCCAGCCTGTTTGATCGCTGGAGTCACATTCCTCTGCCAGAGCGTACCGGGCCAGAGTGGCTGCTTGCCGAAGTGGAACTCGGAGGCAAAGACCCAGTCATCGGAGGCGGTGAAATCGGACTCCCGCTTCCAGCCTTTGAGCGCTTGCTCCGGAATCGGGAGGGGTCGTCGTGAGGAGTCGGTTTTGGTCGCTCCGACGACTCCGTCGACGTAGGAGCGTCGGACATGCAGGATCGCACGTTCAAAGTCCACGTCAACCCACTTGAGGCCGAAGATCTCGCTTCATTCCCATCACAGCAGCAAGAAGGAAGGCCGTTCTCACCGGCTCGATACCATCGAGTTTGTGCAGGATAGCCGCGATCTCGGCGGGCTCGAGAATCGACGGTTCGATCGTCCTCTTCCGCACCTGCCTCACGTAGGCGATGGGGTTCGTTGGGTACAGCTCATAACGCATGGCGTGCCGAAAGGTCGCTCCGAACACCTCCCGAATCTTGGCTTTGGTGCCGTTGGCTTTCGCCAACGAGCGGAGCCAATCTTCGACCGCGACCTCCTTGATTGACTGAAGGGTGAGTGAACCCCACTTGGGAACGACGTAATTGATCAAGATGTACTTGTATGCCTTGACCACCTTTGGTCGCCTTTCCGCAGTCTTCGCCCAACTCGCGTTTCTTGTAATGATCTACGAGCTCGGTGACGGTCATGGCAATAACGGGCGCGACAGGTTCAGGTGTGTTGGCCCGTTGCCGGTGTTCGTTGGCTTTCTTTTGCGCCTGCGTCTTGGTTAGTTCTTTGACGGTGCCGAGAACGATCTTCCGCTGCCTGCCCTGCCGTTTCTGACAGGTTCCCGCCAGCGAAAGATATAAACATCGACTCCGTTGCTTCTTTTTTCGGTTGTCAAACATCCCGCCTGATAGCGGCTTCTTTTGTGCATTATGTCACCTGATCCTTTCGGGTTAGGCGGCACGAACGGTGCTTTCAGTGTAGCCCGATTCGAGCCATGCTTTCAGTTGCGTCAGTGGGAAGACGATCTTGCGCGCGCTCAGGCGGCGATGGGGAACTTTACCCTCTCTTGCCCATCGCAAGAGCGTGACCGGGTGCAGCCTGGCAATCTGCGCAGCCTCCTTTGAGGTGAGGAAGATCTCGTTGGAAGCTGTGTCATGCGATGAAACGCCGGTGGATGATGAAGACAAGGCGACCTCCATTCAGCATCTACGTTGAGCTGCTGGCATCAACTAATGCCTGATGGCCCTAGCCTGCTCTGGAAGAGGCGAAGTGTCCAATATTTGTTTTCAATCGGGTGATTGATTTCATTGATTGGGATGGCTCACGCGACGTGTTCTGTCAGGGCAACCGGAGTAAGTTGGGTCAAAATGCACTATTTCTGTTGATGCCGGCGCGTTCTTTTGCCAGAATCTCCGCAGGAATCGGACACTTTGCTTCTCTTCGAGTTGGTCGGATTAGCGCAAGATTGCCATTCTTTTGGGACGGGTGCGCTATGTATGATTGGGCCGAGTTTCGTCATTTTAAGTACCTGCTGACGATTCTGGAACTGCAGGGATTCCGTGCCGCAGCGGAGCAACTTAACACAGGACAACCCAACCTAAGCATCCAGGCGAAACAGTTTCAGGAGTATGCCTCTCTGCGTCTCTATGAGAAGGCAAAGGATGGACGTATCAAGCCTACCGATACCGGCGTGGCGTTCCAGTTCATCGCTAAGTCGGTTTTAGAGGCGCGAGACGAGGCCTTCGAGGCTTTGACAGCCATCGAGCGTGGGGACATCACCTCAGTGAGGTTCTGTTGCTCTCCTTTGGCGGATCAAGCTCTATTTCAAAGCTTCTGCCAGATGCACAGAGAGCTCATTCCAAGCTGTACGATTCGTCCAGAACGAGACGATACGATGCAGCTCGTAGAGAACGTAGTGGCCGGTGTCCTAGACGCCGCGATTGTTACCCATCCCGTCAAACATGCGGCGTTGCGGATCGAGGAGATCCATCGTGATCGGCTCGTTGTATGTCTGCGCAAAGATGACCCTCTGGCTTCTGAAGACTGCCTTACATCCGGCGGATTTGCAGAAAAATCTCACGATCCTGTATCACCCGCAACGCCACCCTATTGCTCACGCCAGACTCTTGGAGTTGCTTGAGGGTGCAGGCGTCGAGCTAGAAGAGTATTCCCGCGCGTCGCACCCAAGCGAGATGCAAACGCTCGTGAAAGATGGCTATGGCTTAGCTCTTATTCGGCAGGGAACGACACTTGAGAACGAGCTGACGACGCGCCCCATCGCCGGTGTGGAATGGACGGTTGATACCGTCGTGATCTACCACCAAGAGCGTCATCCGAAGACGCTCCCAGTTTTGGTTCGCAAGTTCAAACGACAGCTTAGAAAGGGCAAAAAGCAGACGACTTCGGCGAAGCTCGGATCGTCTTCAAGACCGACGAAGGACGAGTCCGCCCAACTTACGCTGCTGACCTAGAAGGGTGTTTCCAAAGAGAGCCGATCAAGGGAATCAATCACCCGATTGATAACAAGTATTGGACGGGAGGGAAGGGCTCGCCTAATCATGAGGACATATTCCCGACTGACTTCAGTCGATGGAGGTGCCGATGTCTCTCAGAAGTTCACTCGTTTTCTCACGTAAAGTCAGTCACCGTAACGGAAGACTGGCGCGGCTCTCACCCCCGACAGTTGATTCGCGGATTGCGCCTCATCGCGCCTGCGCTTTTCGCCCTGTCCTTAGCAGGAATAGCACACGCGCAGGGAACGATGGACTTCTCCGGAGCGCAAACGCCCATGGGAATTTTCAAGACGTTCTCTTATGTCTACGACCGTTACGGTAACCGCTGGCAGCAGAACGCTCCGCAAGGAGGCCCGGCACCATCCTATTTATTCAATACCAGTCCTAGTCCCAGTAACAATCAGATAAGTACTGCGGGATACGATGCCGCCGGAAATCTGACCAGTGACGGCTTAAATTCGTATACGTATGACGCCGAGGGCAAGGTCATTAAGTCCGTCTCCGCTGGTGTGACCGCAACTTACGCCTACGATGCTTTGAATCATCGTATCCGGACAGATGTGGGGAGCAAGGCTACCGAATTTGTATATAACGCCGAAGGCCGACGCATCTCGTATTGGAACGCGGCGAATACACAGCTCATTCAGGGTCAAGTTTACTGGGGTAATAAGCCGGTAAGCTTTCGCGAAAATGGCGAACATTTCCAGCATCAGGACTTTTAGGTACGTAGAGGGCTCGGACGAATTGGACCGGAACCGTGGATGGCACCTTCAACTCGCTCCCTTTTGGCGATAACTTTGCAATCAGTGGCACAGATTCTGATCAATACCATTTCGCACAACTGGATTATGACAACGAATCGGTAACCGATCATGCTCAGTTTAGACAATACTCTCCTACTCAGGGACGATGGATGAGCCCCGATCCTTATGATGGAAGTTACGACTTTACTAATCCCCAGAGTTTCAATCGCTATACCTATGCTGGTAACAAGCCATTGAGTTTGACTGATCTACAGGGACTCGATGACGGTCCCGGCTATCCTGGTGTGATGACGACCCGTGGGGAGACTGCCCTGATGGTCCCTTTGGGCCAGACCCGGGCGGTGGCGGCGGGGGTGGTGGTGAAACTGGAAGTGCCCCAAGTAGCACAACACCCTCCACTAATAAATATCCCTTATGGGATGAACATGGAGGCTTTCATGGTGCCCCCTATTCCAGCCTCGTAGCTATACTCGGCGATGTGGGCGGTTGGTATCCCTCAGGATGCGAGTTCGGGACTTGCGGAGTTGGACCAAGCTCATTTCAAGCGCAAGCAATTCCTGAGGTAGTTCCGGTTGTAGCGGGAATTACGATAGGAATTAGCGCATGCATTAGCAACCCAGCATGTCGTCTGGCAATTGAAATGGGCACTAGGGCTCTCACCGATGCTGTGGGCACTGCAATCAATGACTTAGCGAAGACTACGGGATCGACCATCGATTTCATTCCGTTCTCTACGACGATCGTCTTGACGACTGGCAGTTGGCAAAAAAAAATGGTGAATTTCTAGTCCGAATCGAGCCGCAGGAAGCGATTGGCCACTCTCTTTTGGTCGCTCTGCTCCTGCCGATCAAGGCGTTTTTCTGGAGATCCGCTAAGTCGAAGGCAGTGGACGAGTACCACAACGACGGCAAGAGCCCCACCGTTGGTCTGAAGTAACAGGACGCCCAATGCACAAACTCCACAACACAAATTCTGTATGAACAAACGGGTGTTATGCGAGTTCGGGGGCTTGCGGGAATACTCAATACGGACTCTTATGAGCCAATACACATTCCTTATCTAGATAAAGCAGTTGATCAGGTTCTTCTGGCTGTTCGGCAGCAGCAACGAATCGCAATCTTCGGCGACTACGACTGCGACGGCGTGCTGGGAACCTACACACTGGGTGGGGTGCTTCGTGGACTAGGTGCCCAAGTGAGGTCATAAAGTCCCCATCGACTGGCATGATACTGGCGAGCGCCAGAACGGCGATGGCCATGCCTCCACCAACGCGAAAGCTCGCCTCATAGGCGTGGGGACTCTCAGCGCTTTGCAGGTGCTCGGTGGCATCCGAAGCATTTTGCTAGACCTGCGTACGCCAGTTCGGATTGCCAATCGCCCAATGCGAGACACGCCCCTACTATTCCTGATCGATGACACGGGTGGACTCGTGCCAGTTGTGCAGGAAGTACCACTCCAGGAACATGACGATGAAGAAGAAGCTAAATCCAAGGACGGTCGCAGCGAGGACGAGAGCGAAGAGGTAGTCGGTTTCGAGCTGGGAGCTGGCGTACTGGATGGCATAGCCGAGGCCTCCGACGCCAACACGGGAGGAGCCGGCGAATAGCTCGCCAATGATGGCGCCGATGACTGCAATGCCACTTGCGATGCGGATTCCGGTGAAGATGGACGGCAGAGCGTGAGGGAAACGGAGCTTAAACAGGACTTGTGCACGGGAGGCGTTGTGCATGAGGAAGAGGTCGATCATGTTGCGGTCGACGCTGATGAGACCCTGTGTCGTGTTGGCGATGATGGGCGCGAGGCACATGATGAAGGCGATAACGGTGACGGCTCCCAGGCCGGGTCCCACCCACAGCAGGATCATGGGTGCGATGGCGACGATGGGGACGGTTTGCAGAAGGATTGTGTAAGGGTAGAACATGCGCCGAATCCAGGTGGATTGCGCGAACACGAGCGCGATGACGAGGCCGACGATGAGCGCCGCGATGAGGCCGCCGGCAGCAGCAGCGGCGGTGATCGAGAGAGAGGTGATGAGAGACGGAAAGCGGGTACGAGTGGCGTGAGCGACTAGAGAGGGCGAGGGGAGCAGATAGGGTTTGAGGGCGAATACCCAAATGATGCATTGCCAGAGAAGAAGCAAGCAGCCAAAGATAGCGATCGCGGAAAGGATTGTGAGTCCAGTTTTTTTCATGGCTGGGACACTCCTGTTCGATGTTCCTCTCCGGTGCGTTCTAGGGCTACTTTCGGGGCGCTCGCTTCGACAGTAGTGCTGGTCACTGCTCTTAATGCTCGTGAGACTTCGGCGATCGCGCGGTCGAAGGCTTCGCTACGGCGGGTTAATTCATTACGAGGGAAGGGTAGGTCGATGGAGATATCTCGCGCGATGCGGCCTCCGTTGGGCGCAAGGATCAGGATGCGGGTGGAGAGGAAGACGGCTTCGGCAACGGAGTGAGTAACAAAGAGGGCTGTCCAATTTTGTTCGTTGCGGAGGCGCAGGAGCTCTTCGTCGAGACGGTCGCGGGTCATCTCGTCGAGGGCAGCGAAGGGTTCATCGAGGAGCAGAAGTTGCGGGCGAGTGACGAGGGCGCGGGCGATTGAGACTCGCATCTTCATGCCGCCGGAGAGTTGGCGAGGGAATGCGCCCGCGACGTCGGAGAGGCCGACGAGCGTGAGGACTGCGTCGACTTTGGCGTTGCGGGCCTCGCGGGCCATACCATCGAGTTCGAGCCCGAGGACTACGTTTTGACGGACCGTGCGCCAGGGGAGGAGCGTCGCGTCCTGAAAGATGAAGGACATGAGCTCGCGGGCTTTTTGCGGGGTCATGCCGTCGATAGCGATCTCGCCGTTGGTGATAGGGCTAAGACCGGCGACCGTCTTAAGGAGTGTCGATTTGCCGCAGCCAGACGGGCCGATGATGCTCACGAACTCGCGTCGTTGGATATGCGTGGTAATGGCTTCGAGGACGGTCGCACCCGTACCATAGCGCTTGGTGACGCGGTCGAAAGCGACGGCAGGGACCGTGATGGGTGGGGTGGTCATTGGCAGGAATCTTTTGTGATTGGAAGTTCAATGGCGGAGGGTTCGGATGGGTTGTGGTGGATCGTATGTGTGGAGCGTTGCCAATCCCACGAACTGGCTTGTGCCGGGGACGTTGCGGTGCCGGGGTCGCGGTCGTAGAGGGGGTAAGCGTTGCCAGCGACTTCGATACGGAGCGATTCGCCAGGTGCGAAGACCCAGGAGGTAGGCTCCAGGTCGAAGCGCCATTCCTGGGCGGTGTCGGGTTTGTAATAGTTTGCGAAGAGGTGGGTGCTTCGAGCCGCGCCGATGCAGATAAAGTCAGCATCGCCATTGGGGCGGAGACAGATGAGTTTGACGACGAGGTCGGCGAAGGACGCTGAGGTCGTCGCGTAAAGCGTGATTTGTGGAGTGCCGAAGACATGGAGCGATGTGGTGAACGGTTCGGTGGTGTAGGTGAGGAGATTGTTACTAAGTTCGAGTACTGCTTGATTGTGGCAGCCGCTGGCTGCAGTGATACCGCCTGGTGCGAGGATGGGGACTTCGGGGTCCACTACGAAGACGTCGGATGGTTCTGATTGGTTTGGCAGTGCAGTCGTGAGGCCGCCGTCACCTTTACCGGAGTTGGCGCGGCCTTCGCTGTGAAGGTAGAGGGTGTAGTTGGGGGTAGGCCACGCCTGGGCGGTGTGCCATTGATTTTCGTTCAGGGCGAAGTAGCGGATACGAGGCTCGGAAGAGAATTCGCCGGAGTCTTTGAGCCAGTGATTAAACCAGCGGAGATGGAGGTTATCGGTGTCGAGGTTTGCGGCCGGGCCGAAGTTCTGTGAGCCAATGCGATTGCCCCAGGGGATATGGATCCAGGGGCCAGCCAGAAGGTACTGATTGTCCCGGGCCCACTGCGAACCGGCACGGTCACAAATCTCACGGAATCCTGTGATGCTGCCCTGTAGGTAGGTGTCGTACCAACCGGAGACGTGAAGGGCGGGAATATTTATCTGTTCAACACTGGCGCTGATGTCCATTTGCGACCAGTATTCACCGGATTGGTTGTGAGAGAGCCAGTCGGCGACGTAGGTGGGGAGGCCTTCCGCGTTGATTGCGGGGTGGGTTGCTGTTGGGGTGTGGAGGAGCTGTGAGGGTAGGCTGGACCAGGCTCGTTCGAGAGCCTCGCTGGCTTCGCGGAGTTGCAGGCGGCGGGCATCCTGCTTGAGCATTTGAATGCCCCAACCTAACGAAGATGCGAGACGAAGGACACCATGGTTGTAGAACCAGCCGTGATAGAGGTCGTGTGCGGTTTGTGCGGGAGCTATGCAGAGGAGTCCTTCGGGCTGAGCGGCTGCGGCGAGCCACTGGGTCATGCCTTGATAAGAGAAGCCGTACATGCCGATCTTGCCGTTGCACTCGGGTTGCGTGCGGAGCCACGCGATGGTCTCGGCACCATCCTGCTGTTCGTTGCGGAAGGGGTAAAACTCGCCGGTAGAGTCACCGCGGCCGCGGACGTCCTGGATAACGACGTTATAGCCATGGCGGGCGAACCAGACAGGGTGAGCGTAGACGACGGTAGAGGCAATGTCACGTCCGTAGGGCTGACGCATGAGGAGCGTGGGATGCGGGCCAGGCGTGGCGGGGAAGTAGTGGTCGGAGTAAAGGATGGTGCGGTCGGACAGGGTGAAGGGGACAGCTCGCCGGAGGCGGACATTTTGGCCGCAGTCGATCATGTTCGTGGTCGTCGGGCTCATGGCTGATTGTGATTTTCGTACTGCAACATAGTTTCGAGGGCAACGGCGATTTTGGTGGTGGCTTCTTCGATCCAGATCTCACCTTTTTCGGCGGTGGAGGGCGTAGGGTCGCCCATAACGCCGCTAGGGGCGATGTCGCGAGTAAGCCACGCGAACGTTGCAGAAGCGTTTTCGGGAAGAAGAAGTTCGGGGTGCTCGATGTCGGCGACGTAGTTGGTGGTGTAGGCGGTGACGTCGACCAGCTGCGGAGTGGCGGCGAGGAGGAAGGATGTTTCAATCTCGCCGGCGTGGAAACCGTAAGCTTTTTCCTGCTTGCTAACGCCGGTAAACGGTGCGTCCGCCGAGCCGTAGAGGCAGAAGACACGGAGATTAAACTCGGCGCGGAGGTCGCGGGCCATGACGTCGACGAGGGAGGAGTTACCGCCGTGGGTGTTGTAGAGCACGAGCTTCTTGAAGCCCGCAGCCGCGATGCTGGCGCCAAGGTCACGCAGGACGGCCATGAAAGTGGAGGCGGAGACTGAGAGCGTGCCAGGGAAGCCTATGTGTTCGTTGCTTTTGCCGTAGCAAATGGGCGGGAGCGCGTAGACGGGGGCGCCAGCGCGGAGTTTTTCGAGGGACTTGCCTAGGAGGAGATTGTTGATGAGGGTGTCGGTGGCCAGTGGGAGGTGATGTCCGTGTTGCTCGATGGCCGCGGTCGGCAGGACAAGCAGTGTGCTGTCTTTGGGCAACGCTTCGACCTGCTTCCAATTGAGGTAGGCGAAGTTGCGGGAGTCTGGAATCCAGGTGTGCATGAGTCCTCTTAGACCGTGGTTTGAGTGACAGGTTTAAAGGTGATCATCTTACCGGGGTTGAGGAGGCCGCGCGGATCGTATTTTTGTTTGGTCAGGAGTTGTACGTTGTCTTCTCGGTAGCGACCGCCTCCTTCGACGTTGTTGACGTGGGGATTGGCAACCGTAACACCAATGGATCGGCAGAGGTCGATCATCTCGTTGAGACGCTGCTCGGTGGTGAAGCGGACAAGTGGGATCGAACCAGGGATGACTACACCAGTGCCAATCTTCATGAACTCGATATGAAAGAGTATCTCGTTCCCGAAGTGTCGCTTGAGCGTGGCAAACTGCTGGCGTGCGTCGGTGGGGCTAAAGCCGCACTGGAGGTAGGTGAAGGCGGCGTCCTGCTTGATGGCCCAGAGCGTGGTGTGGTTCCAGGTGTAGTCGGAGAGGAGTGGCGTGGTGCGGAGGCCTGTGTATTCGGCGGCTAATGTGACTTCGCCCCCCGCAGCCGTCGCGGCTTTTTGGAGTTCGTCTAGCTGCGTCCCTGCAATCATGAAGAAGATAAGTGATTTGTTCGGCCGGGTGAGGTTGCGGACGGGGCCGAAGCACGAAGGGATAGGCCACTCGAAGGTGGTGACGAGGCGCTTCGTCCACTGCGGGTCATAGGCGATCTTTTCCGAGAAGGTAAAGGCCTGCTCGAAGGCGTCGAAGACGATGGAGCATTGTGCCCAATCGACGGCGGGGGTTAGGGCTAACCATATCTTCGTGATGACGCCATTGGTGCCCCATGCGTGAAGGACGTCGTGCACGGTCTGTCCTTCATGGCGGATGACGCGGGGCTCCGCTTCCATCGTGACAACCTCGAGGCCACGGACAGTTTCAAAGTCGCGCAGGCCGCCATGGGAGACTGAGCCGATACCGCCGGAGCCACCGCCGAGAAAGCCCCCGAGGGCGGCTTTGACGATGGTGCTGGGGTAGCAGCGAAGCTCAAAGCCGGATTCGCGAGCCCGTGTCTCCAAAGTGCCGAGGCGAACGTTGGGCTGGCAGATAGCGACGCCGTCGGGGGTAATGGTTTCGATGCGGTCCAGGTTGACCAGGTCGAGGATGACGCCACCGTGCAAGGGGACGGCCTGGCCATAGTTGCCAGTGCCGGCGCCGCGGGTGGTGACGGGGACGTTGCGCTCGTAGCAACAGGCCAGAATGCGCTGAATCTCTTCAACGTTCATGGGCTGGAGCGCGAGTTCGGCGGTTTTGTCGTCGAGCTGCTTTTTCAGAATGGGGGAGTACCAGTAGAAGTCGCGAGAGAGCCGCTGAACGGTCTGCGCGTTGGTGATGGTGCGGGCGGGATCAGAGAGGCAGGCGGTCAGTGCGGCTATGTCCGAGGAGGTCATGAGTTGCAACTGCTCCTTGTTTGTGTCTTCTAGGTGCGCGTGCTCCAGGTGGCAAAAGCCTTCAACATATTCGGGTGGGTGAAGAGAGCGTAACACTCTGCGCGGAGGATGGGGCCATCGACGGTGCAGATCATGTCGCTGCGCCGGGCTACTTCTTTCGCAGAAACCTGGATCTGGCGGCAGTGGCGGTTGGCGTCGGCGATGGTGGCGCCGTAGACGATGCGGTCGAGACCCGCCCAGAGCGCATTGGCCATGCACATGGGGCAGGGCTCGCAGGTGGAGTACATGGTGTAGCCGGCCAGGGAAAAAGTCTTGAGCTTTTTGGTGGCCTTGCGCACGGTGCGGAGTTCGGCGTGAGCGCTGGGGTCGTTTTCAACTGCGACGGCGTTCCGTGCCCGCATCAACGTCTCTCCGGTTTCGTTATTGATGATGAGTGCGCCGAAGGGGACTGGTCTTGCGGTATCGAGGCTCTCTGCGGTGAAGCGGATGAGACACTCCATGAACCGGCGGTCGACTTCTTTTTGCAGGTCGGTGGATGGGATCTTGGTCGCCATGTTGAACGCTAACATGACGAGATTGTTCCTACAAACGATTACTGGTGAGAGGCGGTGTCGAGGAACTGCATTGTGTAGGCGGTCTTCGGGTCAATGGGGTTGGTGATGACCTTGAGATTGGAGAGTTGCTGGTACAGCGTGTTCCAACGTTCGGGGGTAAAGTGGCCTAGCTGGGAAGGATCTGGGCCGGTGATGAAGTGATCGTTCTTAAGTGTTCGGGTGCTGAACTGCATCTGGTCTTTGCTCATGGCGGGATTGAGCTTGCTAATCTCAGCATTTGCGACGGCAGGATCGGCGAGATAGTCACGCCAACCGCGTAGGGAGGCGCGTACGAATTTGGCGACAAGGTCGGGATGGTCGTGGAGGAAGGTGGTTGAAGCGAAGACGACACGATAGGGTTGATAACCGCTGTCACTGATTAGCATGGTTCTGACCTGAGCGCCGCTTCGGCCCGCAAAGTAGGGTTCAGAGGTAATAAAGCATTGCTGGATGTAGCTGGGATCATTCAGGAAGTTGGCAACGCTGTATGTGGCGGGGATCTCGCGGACGTTGGCGAGATCGTAGCGTTTGACGAGGTATTGGAACCAGATAGAGCCGGGTTTGACTGCGATGGAGTGACCGTTGAGGTCTGCGAAGTTTTGGATCGGTGACTCCTTATGTAGCATGATCGCCTGGGGGTCCTGCTGCATGGTAGCGGCGACGGCGATGACGGGAAGGCCGCGTGAGACAGCGACGAGCACCTGATCGGAGGAGCCCATGGCGAGTTGCGCTGCCCCGCCCGCGACCTGCTGCTCTCCAGAGATATATGGACCACCGGGTGCGATGCGGATGTCGAGGCCTTCCTCTTTGTAGTAGCCCTTGAGGAGAGCGTCGTAAAAGCCGCCTTGTTCAGGTTGTGGATACCAGTCAGTCTGAAGGGTGATGACGATGGGATCTGTTGGTTGTACACGGTGCTTGCAGCCAGTGAGCAAGCACAGACCAGCGATCAACAGGATGGACTGTGGTCTCAGTCGGGGCCGCATGTGCGATCGTATCTCCTGTGTTGTTGTCAGCAGATTAGCATCTGCCGGAAGAGTTACCGCATCGTGTGGAGCTAACCGTTTAGGTCTGTTGGTTCAGGCATGACGAGGTAGAGGAGAATAATGCCCAGAACGACAAACATTCTGAATGCGGCGTCCTGGCCGTTCCAGGTTCTTGACTGCCACATAAGAAACCATTCGCCACCGATGCTTAAAAACGCCACCGACCACATCAGCATGCCGAAGGTAAGAGCGATGACACCTATATTTTTAGCGCGGATGAAATCATTGGGGGAGAGTTTCACTGCACGCACCAGGCTGATGCACCCCGACCAACAAAGGACGGCGGTGATGATCTCCCAAAAGATAATGGAGAGGTAAAAGAGTGTATGGATGATCGGCTGGTTGATAGCGCGCCACATGCCGCCGTTGCCGGGAAAGGTGGAGTCCATCTGAAGGACGTGACGGACGAACTGGTAGTTGGAGTTGTAGTCTGTCGTATTGTTGAAGACAACAAGTGTGTAGAAGAAAGCCACAGAGAATATAAGGAGACACTTCGAGATTCGAACCGCCATCAAATGCCTCCTGTAGCAAAGGTTTGAAAATATGCCTGGAGCGCCTTGGCGGTGGCGTCGTCGAAGGGCGAATCAGGCCGTGTGGCTGACTTGTGATAGTTTGATTTTGGATTGCGGAGATACGCTTCGAAGGCTGCAGGCGAAGCCGCATCGACGCCCAATTGCTGCCACGTTACTTTCGCCTTTGTGCCACCGTAGCTACCCATGTTGTGACAGCGGAAGCAATGTTGCTGGGCGATTCGATACCCCGCCATCAGGTGGGATCCGCGCGTAAAGACTCCGTGGGGCGCGATGGCTCCGAAGACGAGGTGTCTGGAGCTGAAATCCAGTCGCACAATGTCGACCGGTATCTGGGGCATCTCTCCTTCGCCGAGCACCTTGAATGATGGCCTGAAAGCCGCATGGGTGATGAAGTATGTGCCGAGATCTTCGTTATGGGTGTGGATTGCCCAGCTCTTGACGGGGAGTCCGTCGATCTTCAGGACAAAGATGGGGCGGTGCTTCAGTACGTAGTCGTGAGAATAATTTGCGCGATAACCATCTGAGCAAAGAGCGTTAATCAAATCCGAGCCAGGCTGCACGCCCAGGTATCCGGCGAGGACGTCGAGATAGATGCCGGTAACTTTGACCTTCTCGCGATGCATTTCGGCAAAGTTTTCGTCACGAGTTACGATGACCGTTACCTGAGGAAGCGTGAGGAGAGTCTCATAGGAGACGTAACGGGATGTTCCCGGAGCGACGCCCGTAATCATCCCGGTGATCTCGATGTCCGATGGAGAGCTGCGCTTTACTTCGAGAAGTCGCCTCGTCGAACGGGAGTCAGCACCCAGCAGAGCACAGCATGCGGCGATGGCAGCGAACAGCTTTACCAGAGGCATGACTCAGACTATAGCGAAACTTCTCTTCGACGAGCGTAATTAAAGAGCCTGTTCGCAGCGTGATAAAGTACGGCCAATGAATATAGAAAAAGCCATTGCGGACGCGGGATACAGCCTGCCGTCGCTTCCCGCAGCCGGTGGTAACTACGTGCCCACTAGAACCGTAGGTAAGATGGTCTATCTTTCCGGAGTGATCTCGACCAATAGCAACGGTGTAATTACGGGCAGGGCTGGGGATGGCAGCGGTGTTGAGGAAGGATATGCCGCGGCGCAGACATGCGCTTTGATACATCTTGCGGTGCTTCGACAGCACCTGGGGTCACTGGATATGGTGAAGAGCATCGTGAGCGTGAATGGCTATGTGAATGCCGCTCCGTCATTTGCGGACACCCCGAAGATCATCAATGGCGCTTCCGACCTACTTGTCAAAGTGTTTGGCGATGCGGGAAGACACGTTCGGGCAGCGGTGGGTGTCAGTGCTCTGCCGCGCAACGCTCTGGTCGAACTGCAGATGGTGGTGGAGATCGAATAACGATGGCGGAGCACAGACTGGGCGCAGAGCCAACGCATTCGCGATGGAACCGTGACCTGAAGCCGCGTCTGTGGGTTGAACCGGGTGATGTCGTCCATATCGACTGCCTCGATGCGAGTGGCGGGCAAGTGACGCCGAACTCGACGGTGCAGGATTTTCTTGCGATTGACCGCGAACGTATTCACGCGCTGACGGGGCCGATTGGTGTGAAGGGTGCAGGGCCGGGCGATGTGCTTGAAGTAAACGTGCTTGAGGTGCGGCACAAAGGGTGGGGATGGACGAGCGTGATCCGTGGGCTCGGTTTTCTCGATGAGCGTTTTATCGATCCCTATCTGTTCCACTGGCAGCTCGACGAGAACGTAACGCGATCGCTAGCGCCGGCGGTGGTTCCACTGCGGCCCTTTTGCGGCGTGATGGGAGTAGCGCCGCAGGAGACTGGCGAGTTTCGCACACGGCCACCGGGAAACTTCGGCGGCAATATGGATGTGCGTGATCTGACCGTGGGCGCCACGCTGTATTTGCCTGTACTGAATAGCGGCGCGCTTTTTTCTGCGGGCGATGCACATGCAGGGCAAGGTGATGGCGAGGTCTGCATCAATGGGATTGAGTGTCCGGTCGATGCGTCGTTTCGTTTCAAGTTGCATAAGCACCGTCCGTTGTCTGGACCACTGGTCGAAGCGACTGATACAGAAAGCGATCCGAGCGGCAAATGGATCGTCGTTGAGTCGGCAACAGATGCGCTGGAGGCGGCCAGGACGGCCACTTCAAGGATGGTTGACTTGCTTACTGCCCACTGGGGATTTTCGCCTGTGCACGCCTATCTTTTGTGTAGTGTGACGATGGACCTCAGGATGGCCCAGGTTGTGAATCGCCCCATGATTACTGTGGTAGCGTCGATCGCGAAAAGTGTTCTGCCGGAACGAAAGTTGTTTTAGCGCGTGAGGAAGAAGATTAACCGCATATGTTGATCAATGACCCAGCAGTGGCCTGAGAATTTGAAAGAGCTGTATCCCCTGTACGAGACGGCGTTGCTCGAAAGCGATGTCGATACGCTGATGAAGATGTTTTGGTCATCGCCCGAGGTGATGCGGTTCGGCGTATCGGAGAACCTATACGGCACTGCGGAGTTGGTTGCGTTCCGCATGGGACGGCCTTCAATGGGACTGACGAGGACTGTAAAACCACTCGACATTGTGGCGTTCGGCAAAGATGTGGGGAGTTTCACGCTGGGGTTCGAGCGGAACGCAGCCGATGGAAGTGTGATTCAAGGGCGACAGAGTCAAATGTGGGTTCGGATGCCCGAAGGTTGGCGCATCGTTGCGGCGCATGTTCCTCTCCTGCCGTAGATCTAATGGTGACATCTAGGCATGGAAAGTGACGCTAAGTTGTTCGACGGGAGCCTGGGCGAACTGCTGTTGCAAGTCTCGCGCTGAGGCGAACCTTTTGCCCAGGGCATGACGCGCAGCAAAGGTGAGGGTGATCAATTCTGCATCGAAGGGATAGGGGCGCACTTGGAAGCAGCGACCGCCTAGAGAAGTGACTTGTACTTCTGTGTAGCTGCCATCTGTCGTACGTAGCGGGTGAAGAAGCGTGGCAGGGGAGCCATAGTCGACGCAACTCAGAAGGGACAAATTGTCAGTTGCCTGCAGGAGACGGAAGTTATCGAGGATAGCTTCATCGCTGGTATCCGTTGCCGCAAAGGACGTGTTCGAGCGTATGTTGTTGCGAAGAGTCTGCTGCAAGGATTGCTGCCGAGAGAGGAAGTCGTCGAGAAGGGGGAGTTGTTCGGCGGCGATGGTACTGCGATCGGCACGGGCGGTGAGGAGATTGTAGGTGTGCATCGAGACGAGCAGCGCAGCGTATTCGTCTTTGGACGCTACTTGGTGGACGGCGCGCTCACGCACAGCTAGATAGTCGGCCAGGTCGATCTCTTCGAATGCCGAATATTTGCCAACCAGTTCGCTCGAAAATGCGGAAGGTTTACCCTCTCTCGTGATGGAGGGTGCGGCGTCGCGGAGGGCCCAGCCGTCGTCGTGTGTGTCGATGCCCAGGATAACGTTGGGGCGGGGCATAGGAGAAGCGAACCGGCTGTTGCCCCAGTGTTTGGCGAAAGCTCCGGCGAGGTTGGCGTGAGCTACATGGGTTACGAGCCACCACCCGGTTTCTGTTTCGAGACGCAACATGGCTTGGCCTCTCTACTTTCTACTGTAATGTGACGTACACGAATCTCGGCACAACAATCGCCCGCCACCCTGTGTTTTGTAGCCCGAGAGTGCCACCGGCGGCCGGCTGGCTTTGGAAAACGGTTGACGCGGGTTTTCGGAGGGTTCAGACTCAAGCTTCCGGTGACGATTTTCAAGGGCATTTTTACTGCGCGGCGTGTGTGCTCGATACGTGCTGGGTGAGGGCGATTGAATGGACTCTTCTGGAGGTGTCGTCAAAGAGAAAGCTGCGTTTGTCACAGCTTCTTATGGATTACGGCAGAATGTTCTGTCGCCACTGGAGACGCTGGCACAGTCAGTCTCGACCATGGCGCCTAGTACTTCGCCTACGCTGACGATTCCTCTGGTGTTCTCGCTTGCGGGTAATGGCACGTGGCTGGCGTATGCGCTAGCCATGGCGGGGATTGCGCTGATGGCGTTGTGTATCGCGGTCTTTGCGCGGGATTCTGCCTCGCCTGGGTCTTTGTATGTTTATACCCAGTCAACGCTGCCTCCTGCGTTTGCTGCGGTGGCTGCGTGGGCGCTGTTCTTCGCTTATGTGATGACGGCGGCTTCTGTGATTGGCGGCTTCGTTAGTTATGCGTATGTCTTTCTGGGGAGGTTCGGGCCGCACGTTTCGGCGGGGCTGTTGGCGGCGGTGTGCGCTGGCGGGGCTGTGTGGATTGCGTGGCGGGACGTGAAGATATCAACGCAGACGATGCTGTGGATTGAGGCGGTCTCGGTGTGCCTCATCAGTCTGGTGGTTGGGATTCTGCTTTGGAAGCATGGGCTGCATATCGATGAGGCGCAACTGAGGCTGCGTGGAGTGACTCCGATTGGGGTGAGACTTGGCGTGATGCTGGCGCTGTTCAGTTTTGTAGGGTTTGAGAGCGCGACGACGCTAGGTGCCGAGGCAAAGGATCAGCTGAAGACGATTCCTCGTGCGGTGTTGCAGAGTGCGGTGCTGGCGGGAGTGTTCTTCATCGTCTGTGCGTATGGGGAGGTTCTGAGCTTTCATGGAGTGAACCCGGGGTTGGGTGAGAGCACGGCTCCTATGCGGTTCTTGTCGGAGAGGGCAGGCGTGAGCGTTGTTGGGCCGGTGATCGATGGGGGCGTTCTGGTGAGCATGTTCGCGGGTACACTGGCGTGCGTGATTGCGGCGGCGCGTGTGTTGATGCTGATGGCGCACAATGGTCTTGCTCATGGCAGGCTTGCGAAGACTCATGCCGAAAAAGAGACTCCAGGAGCAGCGAGTGTTCTTGCGGGAGTGTTGGCGTTTGTTCCGGTTGCGGTTCTGGTGGAGCGGGGATCGAGTGGAGCGGACATCTACGGGTGGATGGGGACGCTGGCAGTGTATGGATTTCTGACCGCTTATGCCCTGGTTGCGGTGGCGCTGACTGTGCATCTGCGACGGCGAGGACGTTTGGGGGTTGGTGGGCTTGTGCTTTCAGTGAGCGCGATGGTGGCTACGATACTGGCAATGGTGGGAACGGTTTTTCCGGTGCCGCCCGCGCCGTACCGCTATCTTCCATATCTCTATGTGGCTTATCTCGTTGGCGGAATGGTCTGGTATGCGATATCGCGGAGGCGTTTGCCGGTGCCAATGTCGTCCTAATGGGTTTCAGGTGCCGGCTCGCCGATGTCTTCGTTCCATACGGCGGGGTTTTCGCGGATGTAGTCGGTAAGCAGAGTGATGCAGTCGGGTAAGGCGAGATCGATGACTTCAACGCCGGTGGAGCGGAGCCAGTCGATGCCCCCGGAGAAGTTTTGCGACTCGCCGACGACGACGGTGCGGAATCCGAACTGACGTACCAGCCCGCTGCAGTACCAGCAAGGAGCGAGTGTGGTGACCATGATGAGATTGCGGTAAGAAATTTGGCGGCCGGCGCGGCGGAAGGCGTCGGTCTCGCCGTGGATCGAAGGGTCGTTCTGCTGTACGCGGCGGTTGTGGCCGGAACTGATGAGTTCGCCCTGACGGTTGAAGATGGCCGCGCCAATTGGGATGCCGCCTTCAGAGAGGCTGGTGCGGGCTTCAGCGAGTGCGATTTGGAGCAAGTCGAAGTAGTTCAGGGAGGGAACGGAGTTAGGGTTTGGCATTGATTCCAGCATAGCTCTGCTGTGTGACGTGGGCCAGAGTTGAGACCAAGTGAAACAATATGCTAAAGCTGGAACATCGTGGCGGATCGTGTTTCTGTTCGTCCCTGGTTTGGATAAGTTTTGGCGGCGTTGTCCGTTTAGCTAAATTTTCCAATTGACATCGGTGTGGTTTCGTCTATGCTCTGGTTTATTGACGACAAAATTGATTGGGCTGTGACGTTAACTTTGCTGAATCTCAAGCTTCAGCGTTGCGTTTCTCTGAAAAGCCACATCTATAGACAGCTCTCCGCTGTCTGAGAAAACTGTTTTTTGCGTTAAAAGTCGGATAGCCGCAACCATCTCTGCGAGGTGATGCCGTGGTGTATTCCAAAATCAAAGTTGCCGTCGTTCTTTATTGCGTTGTCATTCTTGGCCTGTTCCTGATGCAGACGGCTGGCGCTCAGCAGACGCTTGGCGGAATTGTAGGGATCGTGACGGATGCTTCGGGCAGCATTCTGCCGGAGGTATCGGTCACGGCCGTCGAGGATGGAACGCATTTGACTCGAACCGCGCAGTCTAACTCTGTCGGCAGCTATGCTTTTCCGAACCTTCCGATCGGAACATATACGTTGATGTTTACGCGTGAGGGCTTTTCCACAGCGCGCTTTCCGGGGATTCTCGTTCAAGCAGATCGTACGGTGACACTGCCGGCGCAGATGGCGGTCGGTTCAGTCACGGAAGCTGTGACGGTTGAGGCGAACCCTCTGATGAACGCTGTGGATACGACGAACGGATATGTTCTGGACAGGGCGCAGATCGAATCGACTCCGTTGCCGACAGGAAGTTTCACTGGGCTGGCGATTCTCTCGACTGGTGTCAGCGCGGAACTCCCCGGTGGCACAGGTGCCAACTCCGGCCTTGGCAATCAGCCCATATGGGCCAACGGCCAGCGCGACACCAGCAACTCGTTCCAGCTCAACGGCGTCGATAGCAGCAACCTCTTCAACGGTAAAAGCACCAGCCAGGTCGCCTCGGCCCGTATCGTCAACAACACCGGTGTAGGCAACGCAGGCGCTGGCGGAACGCAGCAGAGCAGTGCCTCAGTCTATCTCGCTATAGGACAGGCGCTCCCAACCCCCGCTCCTGAGACCATCGAAGAGGTTCGCGTCAACGCTTCGATGTACGACGCGCAACAAGGCTCGACCTCAGGCGCACACATCGACCTCAGCACCTCCTCCGGCACCAACGCCTATCACGGCAGCGGATATTTCCGTCGTGGCACCGACTGGCTCAACGCCGCGCCATTCTTCTTCAAGCAGGACGACAGCATCCCCGCGAACGAGAAGGTCCCGCAACTCCATCGCTACAACGCCGGCTTTACCCTTGGTGGGCCAATCATCAAGGACAAGCTCTTCGGCTTCATTGCCTACCAACACGTTCACGTTAGCGATCAGGAGATCGGCATTTCCCGCCTCACCGTCCCTCCCGGGCTTACCGACGACCGCAGCGCCGCCACCCTTGCAGCACTGGCCAACCTGAACTTCGGTCTCACCGGCGAGAATGCCATCCAGCCCAGCGCCGTCAGCCCGGTGGCTCTCTTTCTTCTCAACTACAAGATGCCTAATGGGCAATACATGATCCCCTCCGCCTCCGGCAGTACTCCCACGCAGAACGTTCCGGATAACGCCTCCATTCCGGGGACTGCTTACTTCCATGCCGACCAAGCGGTCGCGGACCTGGACTGGAACGCCAACTCGAAGAACACACTCGCTCTCAAGTACTACTATCAGCACGATCCCCTCAAAGCGCCCTACGCCTACTCCCACGTTCCCGGCTTCACCCAACACCTCGATGCTGGCAGCCACGTCTTCTCCATCAACAACACGACCCTCCTCAAGCCGAACCTGTCTGTTGTGCAAACGATAGGCTTCGTGCGCCAGAAAGCATACGCCGTCAACGATCAGCCCTTTGGTCCTTCAGAGGCTGGAATCAGCGCCTTCGGGTCCACCTACTTCCCCGGCATTAGCATCGTCGATGTCCTTGGGAACGGCAACGCCAACAATCAGAACCCGGACGGCCTTTACGATCAGGCACTCAACGTCGGCCCAGGGGCTTTCACTCAGGGCCCTTTCACCGGCCTCTTCCAGAACCGCCTCATGCCATCGACAAACGCGACCTGGACCGTCGGCAAGCACACCTTCGCCTTTGGCGGCAACTACTCTTACACCCAACTCAACATCCGCAACCAGCGCACCAACAAGGGCATGATTGCGACGGCGGACTTCGCCAACTTTCTTGAAGGCAACATCTCTTACCAGAACAATAACTTCACCACCACAACCTTCCTCGTGGGCAATGCCAACCGCTACTATCGCGCCAACCAGGTCGGCTCGTTTTTTCAGGATAAGTTTCAGGTCAAGCCCAACCTCTCGCTTACCGTCGGCATTCGCTACGATTGGAACGGCGGCCTCACCGAGAAGTACGGCAACATCTTCAACTTCGATCCCTCGGCCTACCAGTTCAACACCGCCTGCCTCACCAATGGTGACGAATCCTCGCAGGACTGCTATCCGAACAATGGCTTCGTCATCGCCGGCAACAACAGGCAGGCCACGCCTGGAGCAAGCAAAACCACGCTGACTGGCCGTCAATGGGGCTTTGGTCCGCGCATCGGCGCCGCATGGCAGCCGAAGATGTTCGACAGTAAAGTCGTCGTTCGCGCCGGCACTGGAATCTACTATGACCGTGGCGAGCTCTTCACCTACCTATCACCGGGATACGCTGCCGGCGAAGTCACAGGCGGTCCGTTTGGCGTCGTCCAGGCCCCGCCTTTCGTCAACGCCGTCCAGTGCAACCCTAACGACCCGCAGCCTACAGTAGCTTCTTCATGCGAAGGTCCCTTCAGTCTATCCACTCCCTTCGGCACCTCGATCCCCAACCAGCCCACCGGCAAAGCCGCCGATATCACCAGTTACCTCCCGACACCTGCCCAGATCGAGAACGGCGCGCAGATGTTTTCCTTCGCCAATTACGCCCAGGACAACAAGCTGCCCTACACCATCAACTACACCTTCGATATCCAATGGCAGCCTCGTAATAACCTCGCCGTCGAGGTTGGATATGTCGGCAACCTCGGACGCCATCAGGTCATACCTGTTCCCTTCAACCAAGCCGGTATAGCCTCCGCCTCCAAACCCATCAACGGCCAGACCTATACCTATGGCTATGCTGTACAGCAAGAGGGAAATTCCTTCTGCTTCTACAATTGCGCACCAGCCAACCTACCTAACGGCAATCTGTATCTGGCTACTTACGAGGGAGGCAACATCGACCTTCGCGTTCCATACCTTGGATATTCGGCCGAATCGGAAACCTATAAGGCGGCGGGCATCTCTTCCTACAACGCCCTCCAGATCCACGTCGAGCAGCGCCTGACCCACGGCTTCCAGATCGGAGTCTCCTACACCTATTCCCATGCGCTCGACGAGCAGAGTGGGATGGGTCTCTTCTACAACGGCAATAATCCACTCAATCTTCGCGACGGCTACGCTTCTTCAGACTTCGACCGCACTCACGTCGTCAACTTTACATACCTCTATCAGCTCCCCACCTTCTTCCCGAAGACCTCAATAGCCGGCAAAATCGCCGATGGTTGGTCCATCAGCGGAATTACTATCCTTCAAAGCGGCCAGCCCTACAGTATCATCGACTACTCCGGTGCCGTAGGAAGCATCTACTACGGCGTAGCCGACGGAATTACAAACCCCATCGTGCCTCTTGCCCCTGGATGCACCCCGCAGAATGCGAAGACCGGTGTCTCTGGAGCCTTCGGAGAGCCAGCGCTGAAGGCCAGCTGCTTCACCCTGCCACTTATCAGTCCAGGAGGACTTGGGGGCGCCGTTCCATCCAACGATCCCTTCGAGACTGACTTCACCAGCGGTCAGCGCAATATCTTCCGCCAGTCCGCTCAAAAGCGTTCCGATCTCTCCATAATCAAGGAGATGAATGTCACCGAACGTATATCCCTTCGTTATACCTTCGATATCTTCAACCTGACCAATACCGCAAGCTTCGATGTCCCCAAAGATAACGTCTCGCAAAACGAGTCCTACAACGGCTTTCCGTCGCTCGACCAGGCAGGAAGCTTCTTCAATCCGCCCAGCGGTTTGGGCTACGTCACCGGAGCCATTGGCAGTCCGCGACAGATACAGATGTCTTTGCGGCTGATCTTCTAATATTGCAAAGGTCAGGAAGAAGGGGATGCCTTGGCACAGCTGATACTTGATAAGGAGGGCCAATTGCAGTGGGACTTGCTCCAAAACCCCTGGAGACTCCCTGACATCATAGATTGGGCCGGAACACGCGGCACTAACTAGCGCAAAGGACTTGGCGTCTGTTGCTGCCAATGATGAACATAAATTAGCAAGGACGATGGACCGACGTGCTGCGCTCACCTTATTGGAACGATCATCCGAGCTCAACATCTGGTCGGTTGATGACTTCAGGGCTTAGCACTCATTGAACCCTGAACGGAGATCTCGATAACATCGGGTGGTTGGCCGGCAATCCGAAAGTTATACGAAAAGGCGCAGGGAAATAGCTGGTGTCTCGTACCTTCCTCCGGATCACGGAAGTTACTCAATCCGACACCTACCAGTCGGAAACGCTGTTGCGGACTCAAGTCCACTCGCTTTCTGAGGGACAAAGCCAAATCAATGAGCTCGTCACAGGACGATGGTGGAGTGAGAGTGTGAAGCTTCGTGTTAGCGTGGCGAACTCACTGGTCTTTAGTTTCAGGACGACGGTGCGTGCGATTCTGGAAAACAATTCGATCAATGAACATCATCGCCAATTTCGAGCACAGAGCCGGCAGCAGCCAAAGCAAGCACGAAGGAGAACCCTCGTGCCCTATGCGACAGGCTCAGCCGGATTCGCGATAACAGTCAGAGGCAGCTCCCGACGGATCATGATTATGCGGTTCCGACCCGCGAATATCAGACTGATCAATCGTCGCTCAACCTGCCCCGGCTGCTGCTCGCTCTGTCCTCGAGAAAGAGCAAAAGCAACTACAAAGACACCCACAGACTTCGCAGAGTTGACACGGTCACTCCATATCAGGGCGAGTCACTCATCGAGCCCTGAGCAGGAAGGCTTGGAGTGTTATGGATGATTGGTTGGCTACTCTTCCCTAATCCGGCCACTTCCGGATAGCCGGAATCCAAACAGAGGTTATCCAATGCGCTGCATGGATCGTTCGATGAGTGCCCAGGCGATTTCTCCTCGAATGTCGCGAAGAGAGGCACGAAGCAAGGAAGGCTGGAGAACCCCATGTCTCGGGACGAGACATGGGGTTCAGGGACTGAGGTCAATTACTGGCGACGGCAGGGAGCTGGGCTTTGATCCAGCGGTTGACGCGGGCGTCAAGGAGATCGAGCGGTAGGGCACCGCCGGAGAGGATCTCGTCGTGGAAGGTCTTGAGGTCGAATTTGGGACCTAGCTGCTGCTTGGAGCGTTCGCGAAGCTCGCGGATCTTAAGCTGGCCGAGCTTGTAGCTGCACGCTTGGCCGGGGCCGGCGATGTAGCGATCGGTCTCGGCCTGGATCGTGGGTTCGTCGATGGCATGGGAGTTGCGCATGTACTCCACGACCTGATCGCGGCTCCAGCCCATGTCGTGAATGCCGGTGTCTACGACCAGGCGCACAGCCCGGAACAATTCCGAGCGGAGGCGGCCGTAGTCGGAGCCCGGGTCCTGGTAGAAGCCGATCTCCTTGCCCAACTCCTCGGCATAGAGGCCCCAGCCTTCGGTGTACGCAGAGTTTCCTCCGTGCTTGCGGAACTCGGGCAGGCTGGTGAGCGACTGCTGGATGGTGATTTGGAGGTGATGACCGGGAACGCCCTCATGGTAGGCAACGGCCTCGTCATTGATGTAGCTACGGTGGGTAGGGTCGGCGACGGCGACCGACACGCGGCCGGGACGTTTGCCGTCCGGAGTTCCGCCCTGGTAGTGGGTGGCAGCGGTTGCCTGAAAGGGCGGGATGGGCTCGACGGTGACAGCGGTCTTGGGCAGGAGGTTGAAGAGCTCAGGCAGGTGCGGCTGCATCTGGGCGATGTACTTGCGGAAGTCTTCGACGATGGCTTCAGCGGAGACGGCCTGATACTTGGGGTCGTTTTCGATGTGTTCGCGGAAGCTGGCGAGGTCCTTGTAGCCGTTGGTTTTGGCCAGAGTGGCCATCTCTCCGGTGATGCGGTCAACCTCCTTGAGGCCGATCTCGTGGATCTGGGCGGCAGTGAGGTCAGTGGTGGTGTAGCGGCGGAGAGTGGCCTGGTAGCGACGCTTGCCGCCGCCGAGGGAGTTAACGGAGAGCGTGGTACGGGTATAGGGGATGTAGTCCTTAGTGATGAAGGCGGCGAATTGCCTGTAGGCAGGAAAGACCTCGTTGTTGACGGCAGAGGTGATCTCGTCCGTGAGACGCTTCTTGTCGGCGTCTGAGAAGCTGGCGGGGAATTTCTTGAGGGGGAGGATGAAGGGGTTGGCACCGATAACGCCTTCGGCCTGCCCGGGGATCTTCTCGGCGATGAAGCGGACGGGGACAAGATGATCTTTCACGCCGGCGCGGAGGACGTCCTCGGTCTGGAGGAAGGCCTTGGGGATCTGGTGGAGACGAGAGATGTAGTCCTCGTAATGCTTGACGGAGTCGAATGGCATGGAAAGCGGGAGATCAGCGAGATTGGCATGGATGCCTCCTCCGCCGCCCGATCCGCTGAGGGGCATCTCGAACTCTTTCAGATCGTAGTCGTCAACGCGCTGTTGGAGCTGGCGGAGGAAGAGGTCGTGGGAGATTAGGTCCTGCTCCGGGAAACCGGCAGGATCGATGGTCTTGATGCGGGCCAGGTCGGTGAGGTCGCGTTGGTGGCGGGCGGCGGGGGCGGCGAGGGAATAGTCGCCGAGTTGGTCGTTGTAGCGGTAGTCGCCGACGGCAGTCGCCAGAATGGGATTTATCTTGAGGTTGGCCTGCCAGGACTCGTCAAAGAGGGCATTCTGGGCGGCCAAGCGCGAGGCCACGGAAGCGGGCGCTTGGCCAGAGACGAATTGAGACACTGCGGCCAGGAAGAGAGCGGAGGTAGTGAGCAGTTTGAAACGCATGCGGACAAGGGTAGCAGAGCGGCTGGAGCCGCGGTAGAAAAGCTAAGCTAGGGACTCAGTACGGATGACTAGTCGACTCCTCATAATTGATGGTGTGGTAACTGCCGAATAGACGGTGATACGGCAGCGACTGCGAGACCCGAGTACATCGTCTATAACAAAATCCGTGAGACTCAGACCTATCAGTTAAGTCAAATAGTCATTCCCAACCTCGATATCTCCACTATCCAGCTAGGAAGCTTCGACGAAAGCGCTTTTCCGCTGTGATTTGAGTTTTAGGGCGTGTTGTCGGCGAGACGGCGAGACGGCGACACGGAAGTTAGCTCGGCCGTTGCCAAGTTAACGGTTAGCCGGTAGTCCTTCCAGAAGCAATGAGTGACATGGCGATTTGGCGCCAATTGAGAAAGATGAACCTCCCTATTCATCCTGTTTTGCGCGTTAATTCAGGAAATGAAGGGAGGCACGCTCGCGTAAACGTGATTTTTCAGCTTTTCATACGGTCGCGTTAAAACTGCTTCCGCCGAGCGTTCAGTGATGATTCCACCGATCTCATTGAGGGATACAACTGAGTACGGTGAGGCGGCATTGAGTTTTTCAGAAAGATGCCAGCACGATCGTGTCGGCGACGGCGTTGCTCAAGGCCGCTTCACAGCGGCCTCTTCAAAATCACTCGTAGTAAGCTCGATCTTCGGTGCACGCAGGTTACTCCTATGAAGTATGTGTGTGTCGGAATGAATATGAGAGATGGCTTCAATCACAGCTGCCTCCACGGCCACAACCGCCTAAGCGCACCATTTAGAGGAAGCTGACAGAGTGCTTAAGGTGACACATGCTGTCATGGGGCGACAGATGGCTGCGCTGAGGGGCGCGTTCGGTTGGCGGCTCTTTCGAGGAACACTGAATCGCCAAACTCGTGTGTGCGATAGTCGCGAGCATTCAGTTCCTGGTCGATGCAGCCAAGTATTTCATCATCTACGAAGGCGCGCAGCAGCTCGTAATGACTGGTGCCCCGCTCGTGGGTGCCGGAGAGAATTGCATCGACGATAGACAACTTGCTGGAGGCGTCGAGTCTCTGGGTCGCCAACCACTCGCCGGATTGCACAACCCCGTCAAACATTGCAGCCGAATGTTCCAGTGCCCGGACAACCGTGGTACCGATCGCAATGATACGTCCGTGTGACGCCTGAGCGTGCCTGATCATCAACGCAGTTGATCGGGGAATCCGGTATGGCTCAGCGAAAGGCAGAAGCGCGTCCAGTTCTGGATCGCCCGTCGATGAGAGCCCAGCTGCATGCGTGATTGTTCCGAACCGGATTTTCCGCGCCCTCATGGATGCGAGCATGTTCCAATCAAGAACGAAACCCGCTGAAGGTGGCTCGAACGCGACGGGCGGACCGGCTATCTGTGTCCAGGTGTCCCAAACTTCAAGTGGAGTCGGAAGGTGTGCGTACTGAACAGGTCGACCGTGCCGAGCCAGCCCCTCCCAAATCTCCCGTTGCGAGCCCTCGAATTGCAGCAAAATAAAGCGCGGATGATTCAGCAATCGTGTGACAGTCGCCCGCAGGAACCCTAACTCCAGTCGGTCGCCAGGAATCAACGCTGGGGGGTTAGACCGACTCTCCGTGCGCGTGCGGAAGTCACCTTCCCCGAAGGCGACAGCAGAAAACTGGCTGACGTCATCGAGTGAGTCACGGCCCGCAAGACGTACTTCAATCCGGCGGCCGGTGCGGCTATGCCGTCCGGAAAGGCTTGCCGGTAAGGTGGCAGCGTCGTTCGCAACTACCACATCGCCGGGACGCAATAGGTTCACGAACTCGGACCGGGCCTGGTGCTTGATATGACCCTGACCGTCAACGATCAATGCCTTCGCGTTGGACGGGCGCTGGACTGGAAGACTGGCGGCAATCATCCAATCTCCTCCTTGACGACCACCTCAGAATCCGAATTCGAGCCCAAATCCGATTCCGATGCACGCCGCGACAGCACGGCAGCGACCGCGTCCGCGAGTTCGCGGGCTGCCATCTCTGGGCGCTTCAACGTTGAGCGGTCCGCATCTGGCACAGCAGCGGCGTGCAATGGTGTGTCCATATCGCCTGGATCGAGTGAGAGAACGCGAACGCCCTCCAAACTGAGTTCTTCATCCCAAATACGGCTCAAATGAAGTAGTGCTGCCTTGCTCGCGCCATAAGCGCCCCAGCGCGGGTAAGTGTTGACGGCGGCATCGCTCGACACATTGACCACCACTGATTCGCGGCCCTCCCGCGCGGACGCTGCCAGTGAACCAAGCAGCGCCTTCGTCAGGCGAAAAGGGCCGAGAACGTTCGTGGCCAGTGCGCGCTCAAAGTCTTCACACTCCGTATCGGCCAATAGCTTCAATGGCGCCGACCCCAGGTCCGATGCGTTGTTGATGAGAACATCAAGCCCTCCAAGTGCACCCACGATCTGCATCGCAATGGGGTGTATATCTTCCTTCCGGGACACGTCACCGACAATGCCGTGTGCGTCCGACAACTCCTGCACGACACGTTTTACCCTTTCCCGGCTACGCGCGACGAACGCGACATCCGCGCCGCGATTCAACAGTTCGCGGACGAGGGCTAGGCCAAGGCCGGAAGTGCCGCCGGTAATAGCTACTCGCCTACGGGGGAACGGGTTAAACCGATGGTCGTCTGCCGAGGTGAGCGGAGACGGGATAGAGTTGGGGGCTTTGTGATGGATATTCATGCGTTGAGTTTTCGACACAGCCCTAGACTACAAGTTCAAGTTAACTTGAAGTCAAGCGTAGATTCCATTAATCTCTCCTCATGTCCGGCCTGCTAACAATCTCCGAGGTTTCACGCCGAAGTGGTGTTGCCGCGTCGGCGCTCCGGTTCTATGAAGAGCGAGGCCTGATAAAGTCTGAACGTGCAGGCACAGGTCACCGTCGGTATCCGAGGGCGGTTCTTCGGAGGGTCGCGTTCATTCTCTTCGCTCAGCGAATGGGTCTCACGCTCGAAGAGGTCGGCGCCGAACTGGCGAAACTACCGGAAAACCGTGTGCCCGAACGCTCGGATTGGGCGACACTCTCTGCGAGTTGGACGAAGCGTATTGATGAGCGGATCGCTGAGCTCGAACGTCTCCGGGCGGGCCTCACCCGATGCATTGGTTGCGGCTGTTTGTCGCTCCAGGACTGTCAACTTGCCAACCCTGGTGATCGGGCCAGCCGACTTGGTCCCGGTCCTCGCTATTGGATTGGTGACAAAACACCTTAAAATAAGTGCATCGATTCGAAGTAACTCCTGGATGGTCGGCAACGGCGTCGTAATAGGTAGAGATTTGAGCGATCTACTTCACGTCGAGTACGATCTCCGTCGTGTTGGGAAAGACTGACCTCAAAGTCGACACGGAAGCTCATTGGCTGAGAAGGGTTCTCGCTCTGAGCGCTTTGGGCTTCGCTTTGGCCATACTTAGATCAGCATATCCGGCCCGGAGCGATAACGCATATTTGTGGCACCTTCGGCTCCGGCGGGCTTATTGCACCCACGTCCTCTGCCGTGCCGGGGAAGAGGACTGCCGTTTTTTGTTCGCCGAAAAGCGATAAAAGTTGGACCAAACCTGATGCAGTGGACAGAGGACGTGGGTGCAATAAGGGTTCGATAAACGGTTCCCAGGGTTCCACAGGGCACTTAGGTAGCCAGCTGTTGCCTTCAGGGCGATGCGTTCATCGAACTGTTCTGATCGATCTATCTCTTCGGCAACTTGCCGATAGACCGGCTTCTCGGACAAGGACCCTATGCGTGGGCCGTTCGAATTGTTGATAAGTCAAGGTCTCGATCGCCGCCTGGAGCAGCCTCTCTCTTGGGCAACCTCATAATCTTCGCGATACGCAAATGAAACCGCGCTTCCGCCCTCGGTGGATGGAAGCGCGGTTTACACCTTCAGGTGAAGCTGTGGTGGTTTAGTTCCCTGAAGCGGTTGGGCTGAGGGGAGCGGGGGTGTCGAGGCGGGGCAACATCGAGGGCCGTGTCGCCGTGTTGTAGACGAACCACGCTTCAATCGCCGCGCCCTGCATCACGTCGCCGACCTGAACGCGGTCGTAGAGGTCCATGTTGGAGTGGTGGGTACGGCTGGCGTACTCGAGTGGGTCCTGCATGAAGCCGAAGCCATCGAGGCCGATCCATGAAAAGCTGGTGGAGTCAGTGCCTCCGGGTTGGAGTGTAGGAGCCGCGGTGGCACCGACGACGGCTTGAAACTCGAGGTCGCGGATGGGAGCAGCCCACTGCTTGAAGATGTCGGCGATCAGGTCGTTGCCGTCGGCGGAGATGCCGCGGAAACGCCCGCTTCCGGTGTCGTCGTTGAAGTAGGCGTCGAGCTTGGCGTACTCGGGAGTCTGCTTCATGGTGTCTCGGGGAGCGAAGTGCTGCTGGACATAAAATTTGGAGCCGAGGAGGCCTTCTTCCTCGCCGCCCCATAGAGCGATACGAACGGTGCGAGCCATGGGTTTGTGGAGTGCGGTGAGGATGCGGACTGCCTCGATGGCGACTGAGGAACCGGTGCCGTTGTCGGTTGCCCCGGTGCCGCCCTGCCAGGAGTCGAGGTGGCCGCCCAGCATGACGACCTCATCCTTCTTCGTTGTGCCGGGAATGTCGCCTACGACGTTGAAGCCCATCTGATCGTTTTTGTAGGTCTCGGTCTGGATGTCGAAGGTGAGCTTGGGCGTGATGCCGTGCTGAAGGAGGCGCGCGATGCGGTTGTAGTGCTCGGGGGTGATGGCGACCATCGGAGGTGGGACGGGGTCGTTGGGATCCTGCGAGCCGCCGAAGCTCGCGAAGACAGTGCCGCCGTCGCCGTTGGTGCCGTAGTTGACGGCGACGAGAGCACCTTCATCACTGAGGAACTTGCTGGTGTCGTTGCGGAACTTGAGAGCGGCTCCGGGCGCCGGGGCGGGAGTTGGCGCAGGTTGGGGCTGGCCGGGGCGCAGCGGAGGCGTACCGCCGCCGAAGCCGGTGCCGAGGCGGCTCGGGTCGGAGACGGTCGCGCGGGCTTCGATCTCTTCGTTGGTGAGGCGTCGGGCCTCATTTTCGGTATGCATGACGATGATCTTAGGGTCGGCGATGAGCACGATCTTGCCCTTGAGCTTGCCTTTGTATTTGGCGAAGTCGGCCTGGGAGTGGATGGGGGCGAGGATGGCTTCGCCGGTGACGGGGCCGTCGGTGCCCGGCGTCCAGGCGAGAGGGAAGCCGATGAGTGGAGCGTAGTTGGGTTCTACGAGTGCTCCGTAGAATTTTTTGTACTGCCAGGAGTTGCCGAAGGGGCCCCAGGGTTCGAGGTGTACGTTCTGGAGTCCGTAACTCTCGAGGCGTTTGACGATCCATTCGGCTGCGGCGCGGTGATTGGGGGAGCTGGTGATGCGGGGGCCGTAGACGTCGGAGATGTAGAAGAGGTGGTCCATCACCTGAGAGTGCTGGAAGGCCTGGGCCTTGATGTCGTGGAGGACACCGAGGTCGATCTTTTCGGGTGCGGCCTCCTGCGCCATGGCGGCGAGAGGAGCGATGAGGAGGGTGCTGGCAACGAGACGTGCGACCAGCGCGCGGGGCTTCGGCAGAGGCATAGTGTCGATCCTTCGTTTGGGAATGTGGAAGATACGTTTGAGACAAAGAGAAAGACCCCATGATCTCTGGTTGAACTCAGCGATCATGGGGCCTCCCGGTTGGTTTTGAGGTGACTCGTTAGAAGGAGAGCTTCAGAGCGAACTGCACGTTGCGGGGTTCGCCGTATCCGAGGCCGGGAGCGCCGGCGCCGTTGCGGGTGTTGGTGATGCGGCCGAAGGTGCTCGAGTTAATATTCGAAACCGACGGGTTGGCCAGATTGGCCTGGTTGGCGATGTTGAAGACTTCAACACGGAACTCGCTCATCACCTTCTCGGTGATCGGCGTGTGCTTGAAGAGCGAGAAGTCTACCGCGCCGAAGCCGGGACCGTAGAAGTTGTCTCGCTTCAGGTTACCGTAGGTGCCTGCGGTGGGAACCGTGAAGTAGGCGGTTCCCTTGTTGAGGTACTGGTACTGGCGGGTTCCGTTCGACGCCGTGATGACCGTACGGCCGGCGAAGACATTGGCTCCCGTGTAGTTGGGACGGTCCTTCAACTGTTTCGTCGCGCTGTTGTCGGTGCTGACGAGCGGGCTGATGGGCGTTCCGCCGGAGAAGGTGTACAGCGCGTTGACCTGCCATCCCTTGCTGAGGCGGGGCATGGCATGGAAGAGCTGGGGCGCGTTGTAGTAGACGAAGCCCGTCACGGTGTTACGTGTGTCGAAGGTGCTGTTGCCGTAGTCCTGATGAATGTTGTAGCTGTTCATCGGGGTGGTGGTGGAGGAGCCATCGTCGAGCGAGTGCGCCCAGGTGTAGTTCACGGTGGCGGTGATCCCATGCCACATGGACTGCTTCAGGGTAGCCTGCAGCGAGTTGAAGTTGGAGTCAGCTGCGTTGTTCAGCTGGTTGATACCCGCCAGCGACTTTCCGGTGGTGATGGTCTGGTTTGGGAAGGTGAGCTGGGGATAAGGCCGCGCGCTCGCGGTGCTGGTTCCGTTGGCGACAGGCTGGTTGAGATCGAGCAGAGCGAGCAGGCGGTGTCCCGCCGTACCGACGTAGCCGACTGTGAGGAGGGTGGTCTTCGAGAGCTGCTGCTCGATGCCGAAGCTGTAGGTCTCGGCATAGGGCGTTTTGATGTTGGGGTTGACGCCAAAGGCTCCAAGCTGCGGTGGGTTGGCCCCGACGAAGGGATTGACGTTGGTGGCGAACGTGACGTTCGAGGCGATATACGTGACGGCTGCGTTCGGGCCGGCAGGGTTATTCTGCGTGTAGGAATCACCACCGTTCGTGGTGGTTCCGCTGACCATGGAGCTCATGCCAGGGACGTCGTAGAAGATGCCGTAGGATCCGCGGATGACTGTGGCATTGCTGTCGAACGGCGAGTAGGCGAAGCCGACACGCGGGCCGAAGGAGCCGTGGTAGTTGTTGTAGAGCGGAAGCTGGAAGCCAGGCGTGGCACCGGGAACGAAGCTGTAAAGATCGTTGGCCGCGTCATGCACCACGCCAGGGATGGTGTAGCGTACACCAAGGTTGAGGGTGAGCTTGCGGCTGGCTTTGAAGTCATCCTGGGCCCACATGTCTTCGGTGTCGAGAAGGAAGATTCGCTCAGCATTGCCCTGGAGGAGCTTGGCTCCGCTGGCGTTGGTTGGTGTGCCGTTCAGGAAGTCGGCGATGGCTGCGAGCGAGCTGGAACCGTATCCACCGCGTGATCCGTCGAAGGTGAACGAACCACGAGCGTTGGAGAAGTAGATGAGGTCGACATTGGCACGGCGGAACTCGCCGCCAAACTTGAGGGCGTGACGGCCGAGGGTCCAGTGAAGATTGTCGACGACGTGGCCAGTGACGTCGGTGCGGCCAGAGGGCTGAGTGGCGCCGGTGATGTCAAAGCCGTTGACGGTAATGGTGGGTGCGCCTGCAGCGATAATGCCGGTGAGACCGAGGTTCAAGCCGGCTGTGGTGGCGGGGTTGAAGCTTTGGTCGGCGTCGTTGAAGGTCTGCTTGAAGTAGTTGGTCCCGAAGGTGATGATGTTCAGCAGGTTCGGGGTGAATACAGAGGTTTGCACGACAGACGCGTTGTGGATGTGCATTGGCGCGGTCTGGAAGTACTCCGCGTAGTCGGAGTTGGTGGGCGCGGTCTGCTTGCCGGTGGTGCCGATGTAGTGGAGCGAGATCGAGTACTTGTCGGAGAACTTGTGGTCGAGCTTGATGACGCCATCGAAGCTGTTGTAGTTGGAGACACCGTTGGCGAAGTAGTTTCCGGCTGTGGCCGGCGCGCTCTTCGAATCGCTCGGGAAGAGAACGTTGTAGAGACCCTGGCTGACCGGGTTGACATTGGTGATGTTGTAGGTTGACTTGGCGAGGGATATCCAGGCATCGGAGAGGACGGTATCGGTTAGCGCGACGTTGGCCTTGGCCACCTGAATTTCACCGGCCAGGAACAGGAAGGTGTGATCCTTCCAGATGGGTCCGCCGAGCGTGAAGCCGCCCTGGTGGTTCCGGATGAGAGCCTTGCGCGAGCCGATGGCGGCGACGGGCGAGATGGACGCGAAGTACTCGTTGCGGTCGAAGTAGAAGACGTCGCCGTGGATATTGTTGGTGCCGGACTTCAGCACCATGTTGGAGTTGGCGCCAGCGTTGCGACCCTGGTCGGCTTCTCCGCCGGCCTGCATGGAGAACTGGTCGATGGCTTCGATGGGGATGAGACCGCCCGCGACGGACTGAATACCGCCCTGATTCGAGGCTACGATGCCAAGGTAGGCGTCGACGTTATCCACGCCATCTACCTGGTAATTGATGCTGGCCGTGCGGGACCCGTTGACGGAGCTGGAGATGTTCACGCCGGGGGTGAACTTGATCATCTGGGTGAAATTGCGGCCGTTCATCGGCATCTCCTGCACCGACTTGGAATCGATGACGGTGACGAGCGCACTGGAGGTAGTGTCGGTCTGAACGGCGTTGGCTGCGACGTCTACGATGGTGCTCTCGGCACCAATATGGAGTTCAATTTTTTCGTTGACCACTTTGGAGACGGCGACGTTGATGTTGTCAATCTTCTCGGTCTGGAAGCCGCCATAGGAGACCGTGAGCTGGTAGATGCCGACGGGGAGTTCGGGGAAGAGGAACTCGCCAGCGCTGCTGGATTTGGCGTTCAGGATGAGGCCGGTCGCGGGATTGGTCAGTTGGACGGCAGCGGCAGAGATGACGGCGCCTTGGGTGTCCGTAACAACACCGGAGACGGTGCCACGGAAGGTTTGCGCGAAACCCGGAAATGCGATGAGCACAGCTACGACTAACGGAAGAAATCTTTGCCAGAGGCGGGGCATGAGTAGGGCTCCTGTGCGGCTGGTAGAGTGGTGGGGCTTTTTTAGGCGCAGATTCCCGCGAACCTAAAAGGACGTGAGTTTCATCGGGAGACTGGTCTCCCGCTAGGTTTAGGGAAGGTTCAACAACGGAAAATTGGCAATGTTCTTAGAACGTACTGTGAATGCAGGATGAGGTCAATGAAATTTTTCAATGAACGGATAAGAAATTCCCTTCGCGGGCCACATCAAACTTTTCAGCTCGCTTTGGCAAACGGCTTTGGAAGTCGGTACGCAAATCCCACAAATCCCAAACCCTCCTTCCCCTCACAGAGATTTCGAGTCTGCTCTTGCTCTTCTTGAGGAGCTAACAACGTTCGCGAGACTGGAGTGATTGGCAAGGACCTGCTCGCCGCAGGCTGTGTGGCAGAAATCATCTCCCTCTGGAACAGGCCCCTCGATTCAAAGCTCTAAGAGCATAGATAATTCTTCGCGGATATTCGCATACGCAAAGTTGAGATCGGCCATCCTGTAGGTTGGAGCGCCAGCATCCGTAGTCTCAATATGTTCCGTCAGTCGCAGGCGACCGTTACTGACGCTTGGAGTGCTATTGTCTCTTTACTTCAATCTGGTGCGATCAAACCGATCGTGGCTAAAACCTTCCCGTCGACCGAAGCGGCTGATGCTCTGCGTTACCTCGTAGAGGGCCGCCCCTTCGGGAGGGTCGTTCTCACAATCTGACGACCATTGGTCAGAAGGTGAGGGATATCAACCCGCAACATCTACGTTTCTCCGAGATCAAAGTCGGCAAGCCTACTCCTTGCAAGTTTGATCCTCGCCTCTTTTCCAGATCAAAATAGCTCACTGACAATTCGCATTTGCGACAGCAGCGCCAAAATGGTCGGAAGTCACCATGGTGAGAAAGTATTCGCCTGCGATGGAGTGACTTCCGCCGGCATACTGGCCAGCTCGTCGGCTGGCGGCTGAATCTCAGGAAGGGTGATGAAACGTCACATATTAGTAAACACTGGCCGACTTAGCAGTACTAATCCAAGTCGCCACGCCACTTTGAGTGTTTCAGCCTGCACCATTGCCAACTTTTCTCGGTAGAACTTTGCCGACAAACTCAAGTACTGCAGTATTGAATTGCTCAGGCCTCTGCAGCGGGGCGAAGTGGCTCACGGAGTTAAGGGCGATGAATTCGGAATACGGAATGGCCTGGGCTAGATATTCTGCGTGTTCGCGTTTTGATAAATTCATTCTCGCTTAGTACGATCAAGACAGGCACGCTGATCTTCGCGAGGTCGTGCGCGGCATAGTGAGTTGCGTCCGCTGCATCAGGCTGACGTCTTCGATGAAGTCTTTGAAGTGCTCCGGCGTAGCCGATAGAGGGTGTAGTCTTTCGCATGTCGATCGAGCACCGGTCCAGAGTTGGACTGGCTTCAAATGGCTTGACACCGCTCGGGTCCATGTTGCAGGCAAAGAAGAACACGCCCACAGTGCGAGACGGAGCTTTCGCGGCAAGGCAACGGAAAAGTAGCGGCGAGTTACGGCACCGGAGATCATTGGGAAGCCCAATTTTCCATGAAGACCAGTTCCACTCCGAGATCATTCAAGGCAGGGAGTTTTTCCGTTGTCTTCTGCTACCAACTGCCGCGTTCGCCGAACATATCAATAACGTGGCCGAGCCGTTCCGAACCTTTCAGCCAGTTGTTCTGCAGGCCTTTCTCAACCGCCGCCGGGTCGCCCTCGAGAAGCCCGTGAACGATCTCTTTGTGCTCATCTACAGAGGTGTGAAGGGCGTTAATGATGGAACTTGCATACAGGCGCCAATAGCGCTCGGTCTGCGGTTCAATGGCGTTGTGCAACGTGGATAGACGGGCCCCCGCTCCAGCGTTCACAATCATGCGATGAAAGTTTCGGTCCAGCTCAAAGATCTCTCCCGAGTGGCCGCCGCGGCCGTCAGCTATTTTAAGCAATCGGTCGTTGACCTCATTCAACTGCTTGACCAGTTTTAGCCGATCGCTTTTGGGCATCTCTGCCGCGCCACGGCCGGCAATGCCTTCCAAATGACCGATGATGAGGTACAACTCGTTGGCGTCCTCTTTGGTGAGCGGAGCCACGATCATGCGCGACTTACTGACATTGCGATGTTCCAGCACGTAACCTTCGCGCTGCAGCCAGTGGATCGCGGCGCGGACCGGTGTGCGGCTCAGGTTCAGGCGCTCGGCCAGATCGGCTTCGACGATCCAGGTGCCGGGAGACATCTTCCCATGCACGATGAGTTCGCGTATCTCCTGGAATGCGGTCAACAGGCTGGTCCCATGCTCCGGCTTTTCGCGTCTTTTGCCAGGTACCAAAGGTTGGGTACGCCCCTTTATTGGAGCAGCTTGCTTCAGGTTAGCGACTTTACTTTTCAATCGTTCTCACCTGTCACCACTTTATAGCAGACGAATGTATCTCGGCGAAAAACTGCATTTAAAGTATTCAAAATGGTCTACAATTTGGGACATGAAAGAGCGCGAAACGTACCGGAAACGCATTCAGGTGATTGACTCGCATACTGCCGGAGAGCCAACACGCGTCGTGATTGCCGGTGGCCCGGAGCTGGGGACCGGCGATTTGCACCGCCGTCTGGAGTTGCTGCGCACGCAGCATGATGGGTTTCGGACAGGTGTAGTATGTGAGCCACGCGGCTCCGAAGTGATTGTTGGAGCTCTGTTGTGCGAGCCCGTCGACCCTGCGGCCGCAGCGGGCGTCATCTTCTTTAACGACGTAGGCTATTTGGGAATGTGCGGGCACGGAACGATCGGTCTTGTAACGACGCTGGCGCACCTCGGCCGCATCGGCCCAGGGAAGCACTCCATCGAGACGCCAGTCGGCACGGTGCATGCGGAACTTCATGCGGATGGGACTGTCTCCGTGCAGAATGTGCCAAGCTATCGCTACCGCGAGAACGTCTCCGTGGAGGTGCAGGGCTATGGCCGATTCGCCGGAGACATTGCATGGGGCGGCAACTGGTTTTTCCTGGTGGCGGAGCATGGCTTTGATCTGAAACTCGCTAACCGCACCGCTCTCATTGCCTTGACGGCGGCCATTCGAGCAGCGCTGACGGAGAGAGGCATTACCGGGAAAGGTGGAGCTGTCATCGATCACATCGAGCTCTTTTCCGCGCCGGAGGGTCAGGAGAATTCGAGCCGTAACTTCGTCCTTTGCCCAGGTGCGTCGTTTGACCGCTCCCCGTGCGGAACCGGCACGAGTGCAAAGATGGCATGTATGCATGCGTCCGGCAAGCTGGCCGAAGGGGCTTTGTGGCGCCAGGAGGGGATACTCGGCACCGTCTTCGTGGGCTCGGTGGCATCGCAGGGTGATTGCGTTCTCCCCACCATCACGGGGCGTGCGTGGGTCACGGCCGAATCTACGCTTTTGTTCGACGCAACGGATCCATTTTGTGAGGGGATTCCTTTCTAATGCGCAGTTTTGATGTGCTCATCCTCGGGGCCGGGATCGTTGGGTGCGCCTGCGCGCTGGAGTGTACGCGGGCTGGTCTGCGGGTGGGCGTCATCGAACGCGATGTGCCCGGCGGCGCGGCGACTGCTGCCGGCATGGGGCACATCGTCGTGATGGACGACTCTCCGGGTCAGCTCGCGCTGACCCTTTATTCGCGGTCTCTGTGGCAGGAACTGCTGCCGCAGCTGCCGGCGGGAGTTGAGTACGAGCGGCGCGGCACGGTGTGGGTGGCGGCGGATGACGAAGAGATGGTAGAAGTCTACGCGAAGCGCAAGACCTACGCATTGGCTGGAGTGAAATCGGAGGTGCTCGATGCACGCGCTCTTGCAGCGGCAGAGCCGAATCTACGGCCAGGGCTCGCGGGCGGCCTACTTGTGCCAGACGACGCTGTGATCTATCCACCGACCGCGGCTGCATTCTTTCTGCAGGAAGCCGTTCGCGGTGGAGCTGTGCTGTTGCGGGGGCAGGCGGCAGACCGCATCGGCAAAGGTGTCGTCACGCTGACGGACGGGAGCGCATACGCGGTGGATCGCATCGTCGTCGCAACTGGAGCGGATATAAGGCTGCTGCCGTGGTTGCCGATCCAGAAGAGGAAGGGGCATCTGCTCATCACAGATCGGTACCCCGGATTTCTCCATCACCAATTGGTCGAGCTGGGATACCTGAAGAGCGCGCACCAGATCATGTCGGATTCTGTTGCCTTCAACATTCAGCCGCGGCTTACGGGGCAGTTACTCATCGGCTCGTCGCGGCAGTACGGAAACGAAGAGCCGGGGATCGACCAGAAGGTACTCCGCGAGATGCTGGAGCGCGCACGCAGCTTTATGCCGGCGCTCGCACAGATCTCCGGCATCCGCGCGTGGACGGGCTTTCGCGCAGCAACGCCGGACAAGCTGCCGCTGATCGGCGCGACGGACGATCCGGCGATCTTTCTCGCGGTCGGCTTCGAGGGGCTTGGAATCACGAATGCGCCGGGAGCCGCGCGGCTACTGGTGGACGGCCTTTTGGGCCGCACCTCGGAGATCGACGCGACTCAGTTCCTGCCGTCGCGTGCTGCTCCCATGGAGGCGAACCATGTCTGAGCGTTCGACGGTGACGATTCGCGTGAACGGCCACATTGCAGTGGTGCCCGCAGGCTCGGTAGTGAGTGCGGCGATGCTTGCCGCAGGCGTGCCCTGCCGAATGTCGGTCTCAGGCGAGCCGCGCACGGCACTCTGCGGCATGGGCATCTGCTTCGAGTGCCGTGCGGTTGTGGATGGAGTTGCACACCAGCGCACGTGCCAGTTGTTATGCCGCGAGGGCATGAGTGTGGAGACGCAACGATGATGCGAAGGACCGACGTGCTCGTTATTGGAGCAGGGCCTGCGGGCATCGCCGCAGCGACTGCGGCTGCAAAGCATGGCCGCAGCACGATTGTGCTGGATGACAATCCGGCAGCAGGCGGACAGATATGGCGAGGCGGCGTCGAGTCCGCACGGAGGAGGGACGACGCCGCAAAGACCAAGGCTATCGCAGCGTTACGTTCCTCCGGGGCTGAGATTCTCACGGGTCGGCGTGTCGTGGATGCGCCGGGGCCGGGCTTATTGCGAGCGGTGGTGGAGACGGCGGAAGGCACCCGGGCTGAGAGCTTCGCGTGGGATCGTCTGATATTGGCTACTGGAGCGCGCGAGCGGTTTCTGCCGTTTCCCGGATGGACGCTGCCTGGCGTGTTTGGCGCTGGTGGACTGCAGGCACTGGTGAAGGGCGGCTTCGCCGTGGAGGGCAAGCGCGTCGTCATCGCAGGCACCGGGCCCCTCCTTCTGGCGGTCGGAGCGCATTTGCAGGAGTATGGAGCGAAGGTCGTCACGATTGCGGAGCAGGCACCGCTTGGACCGTTGTTGCAGTTCGCTGCGTCTCTGTGGTCAAGTCCGGCGAAGCTGCTGCAGGGGGCGCACTACCGTGCGTCACTCGGGCGCGTTCCCTATCGCACGGGTTGCTGGCCGATCGCGGCCGATGGAGAGGAGTCGGTGCGCGCCGTACGGCTGACCGACGGCAGGCGCACATGGAGCGAGCCGTGCGATCTATTGGCATTCGGCTTTCACCTCGTTCCAAACACGGAGCTGGCGGCGCTGCTCGGCTGCAGATTTAGCGGAGACTTTGTAGAGGTGAATGCGCAGCAGCAGACCTTCGTCGCAAATATTTTTTGCGCGGGAGAGCCGACTGGAATCGCGGGGCTTGACGCCGCGCTGGTGCAGGGCGAGATTGCAGGCCTGGTCGCCGCTGGAGAGACCTGGAAGGCGTCCGCGCTGCACAGGCGCCGCGATAAAGGGCAGGCCTTCGCCCGTAGACTGGAGACGGCGTTTCGGCTGCGCCCGGAACTGCGCTCTCTTGCTGCGCCCGATACCATCATCTGCCGCTGCGAAGATGTTCCGTTTTCGCAGTTGCAGGAACAGGCGTCCTGGACGGACGCCAAGCTGATGACACGCTGCGGCATGGGGCCGTGTCAGGGCCGCATCTGCGGCCCGGCCATGCAGACGATCTTCAACTGGCGCGCGACCTCCGTGCGTCCGCCCATCTTTCCCGCGCCCCTTGCAGTCTTCAACAACGACGACTTTTCTATTTCATATGAAACAACAACCCCTCAGGAGATGCCATGAAGTGGTTTGGAGTAATGCCCGCAATGACAACACCGTTCGACAGCAAACTTGCCGTCGATCACACCTTTCTATCGCAGCATGCGGGCTGGCTGCTGGAGAACGGATGTACCGGCCTGGTGATGATTGGTTCCCTCGGTGAGGGCGCAACGCTCGAGCACGCTGAGAAGATCGAGATATTGAAGACGGTCGTGCGCGTTTCTGCGCCGAAGAAGACACCCGTCGTTGCGGCGATCTCGTCGCTCTCAACCGCGAATGCCGTGAAGCTGGCTCGAGAGGCAGAGGAGGTGGGGTGCGACGGCTTGATGGTGCTGCCGCCGTACGTCTACACATCGGACTGGCGCGAGATGAAGCAGCATGTCTCGACGATCATCGGTTCCACGAAGCTCTCCTGTATGCTCTACAACAATCCTGTCGCCTACAAGACGGATTTTCTGCCGGCGCAGATTGCGGAGCTCGCCAGCGAACACCCCAACCTGCAGGCGGTGAAGGAGTCCAGCGCCGATGTTCGACGTCTCGCTGCCCTTCGGGAAATCCTCGACGATCGACTCGATCTCTTCGTGGGGGTGGACGATGTGCTTGTCGAAGGGGTGAATTCAGGCGCGAAGGGATGGATTGCGGGTCTGGTCAACGCGTTTCCGGCGGAGTCGGTTGAACTCTTCAACCTGGCCCGCGCAGGCAGGCACGACGAAGCATTTGCACTGTATCGCTGGTTCCTGCCGCTGCTCCGCATGGACACAGTGGCAAAGTTCGTGCAACTCATCAAATGGGTGCAGTGCGAGACCGGCACGGGTTCGGCCCTGGTCCGTCCGCCGCGCCTGGAACTCCACGGCGCTGAACTGGCGGACGCGGAGGCGACTCTGAAGATCGCGCTGGCGAACCGTCCTGCTGCTGCGTCCACAGCATTCCCAGCCCTGCAAGGAAGATGACGATGAGCAACTCGATACCAGGAAAGTCTGTACTCGTTGGGCGTTCGTTGATTGCAGGGCAGGTCGCTGCCGATGGTGGCTCGCCGTTTCACGGCTATCATCCCGGCGACGGCCGTGAGTTGCAACCTGCGTTTTTCTCGGCGACCGATGAGGATGTAAATCATGCAGTCGCAGCAGCGGTGGAAGCATCCGCCGCCTTTGCCGCGACCTCCGGTAGCGAGCGCGGGCTTCTGCTGCGGAGTATCGCAGACGGCATAGACGCCGTCGCGGCGGAACTGATCGAGCAGGCTCATTTGGAGACCGCGCTGCCTAGGCCCCGCCTCACGGGTGAGGTAGCGCGCACCAGCGGACAGTTGCGTCACTTCGCCAGTGTAGTGGAAGAAGGCTCCTGGGTGATGGCCCGGATCGACACGGCAGATGCGGCACGCACGCCCCCGAAGCCCGATATCCGGTCCATGCTGTGTCCGCTTGGGCCTGTCGCGGTCTTCGGCGCGAGCAACTTTCCACTAGCGTTCTCTGTGGCTGGCGGCGATACGGTGTCTGCCTTGGCCGGTGGCAATCCAGTCATCGTCAAGGCGCATCCGGCACATCCGGGCACCAGTGAACTCGTGGGCGGCATCATTACAGCAGCGGTGCAGACACGCGGTCTGCCCGCAGGAGTGTTCTCGTTGCTTTTCGACAGCGGGCACGAGGTGGGTGCGGCGCTGGTGCAGCATCCGGGCGTTCGCGCTGTCGGCTTCACCGGTTCATTCCGTGGCGGTCGCGCCCTGATGGACCTTGCGGCGAATCGTCATGTGCCGATTCCGGTCTATGCCGAGATGGGCAGTACGAATCCTGTCTTCATCTTGCCCGGTGCACTCGCAGAGCGCGGCGAGGAGCTTGCAGCGGGGTTACATGGATCGTTCACGCTTGGGGGAGGACAGTTCTGCACCAAACCCGGCATCGTGTTTGCGGAGGCGTCGTACAGCAACACATTCGCGGAGCGGCTGAGAGGCGCGACGCAGAGTGGGCCGTCGTTCTCGTTGCTTACATCCGGCATTGCTTCGGCTTATAAGACGGCCCAAGCGCAGCGCGAACGGCTACGAACAGCCTCAGGCGCACCGGCCGGGGAGGGATTCTCTGCGCAGACGGTGCTGCTGGAGGCCACGGCGAGCGAATTCCTTTCAGATCCGACATATGCTGAAGAGATCTTCGGTCCGACTACGCTCCTGGTTCATTGCGGCGGCGCGGACGAGATGCTGCAGGCAGCGCGTGTACTGGAAGGACATCTTACCGCTACGATCCTTGGCACGGAGCAGGACCTTCGGGACCATGCCGACCTGCTGCGGATACTTGAAACGAAGGTGGGACGTGTGATCTTTAACGGCTTTCCGACGGGGGTAGAGGTGTGCCACGCGATGGTGCATGGAGGTCCGTACCCGGCGACGTCGGATGGACGATCGACCTCTGTGGGCAGCCAGGCCATCTTCCGGTTCACTCGTCCAGTGGCCTACCAGGGGTTGCCGCAGTCGGCCCTTGCGCCAGCTTTGCAGGATGATAACCCTCTCGGCATCGTGCGTCTGTGGAACGGTGCGTGGAGAGGTGTATAGATCGGTGCATTAGCGGTGAATAGATTGGTCCCGCTGCATGGGGCTTCGCGCCGCACGAGAAGGGAAGTGTGAGCTTGAATAATCGCAGGATTGCAGAACGTTGTTTGCTGTTTGGGACGCTGCTGACCGTTGTCCTCTCGACGCGAGCATCTCTCGCACGAGCCGTCGTACAGGCGAAGCCATCCAGCGCCGCGGCGCAGCTTGACGCCTTTTGCGCCGCTGAGTGGGAGTACCAGCTCGAACATCATCCTGAACTGGCGACCTATGTTGGAGACACGCGGTTCAACGATCGGCTGAGCGACTACTCCGCCGCAGAGCAGGCGCGGGAGGCGACGCATGCGGCGAAACAGTTGAAGCGGTTGGCAGCGATTCCTGCAAGTGGCCTCGATGAGGAGGGCACGATTAGCCGCGAGATGATGCAGCGGCAGCTCGAGGCGTTAGTTGAAAGTGATCGGCTGAAGGAGTGGGAGATGCCGGTGAGTCAGATGAATGGCGTGCACCTGGATCTCGCTGCGATGTACTCCCAGATGCCCTTCCGCAGCGTTCAAGACTATCGAAACTACATCGCGCGATTGCGGCAGGTGCCGCGCGTCTTCGATCAGGAGATATCCGTGATGCGGCGGGGCATGCGCGATCACCTGATGGAGCCGCGCTACCTGCTGGAGAAAGTCGCTGTACAGGCACAGGAGATCGCCTCGTCTGCCCCAGAAAAGAGCCCGTTCGCGCTGCCGCTCGAGCACTTTCCCTCTGGGGTAAGCGCGGCCGATCAGCAGACGCTGCGCGCTGATCTGCTGGCTGCAATTACACAAAACGTCCTGCCTGCGTACGCACGCTTTGCAATATTCGTGCGTGACACGTATGCCCCGGCCGGACGCACTGAGCCCGGGATATGGGCGCTCCCGAATGGAGAAGCACTCTATCGCAATGCCATTCGGGAGCACGTGCAAACGACTATGGATGCGAGTGCCATCTTTGACGAGGGCATGCGCGAGGTACACGCGATCGAGGTGCAGATGCTCGCGCTCGCAAAGACGCAGGGATATAACGATCTGCTGAGCTTTCACGCACACATCCAATCCGACCCGAAGCTGCGGGCAACCTCTGCCGACCAACTGCTTGGGCTGTACCAACACTATGAAGACCAGGCCCGTTCTAGACTGACGGATGTTGTGCCTGTTTCACACAGGTTGCCGCTGGAGGTGGTGCCGATGGACAGTTTCCGCGCACCGAACGCGGTGCCTGCGGACTATTCTCCGGGTTCGATGGCGAGCGGCCGTCCAGGCAGGGTGAATGTAAATCTATATCGCCCCAATAACCGGCTTCTGCTGAATGTGGAGGCGATCGCATACCACGAGGGCCTTCCCGGACATCAACTGCAGTTCTCCTTCGCCGACGGGCTTAAAAACCTGCCCGAGTTCCGTCGCTTTGCATCGTATGACGCCTACTCTGAGGGGTGGGCCTTGTATGCAGAGCAGCTCGGCAAGGAGATGGATTTTTACCAGGACCCTTATAGCGAATACGGGCGGCTGCAGAACGAGATGTGGAGGGCGATTCGGCTGGTTGTCGACACTGGCGTACACGAGAAGCACTGGACGCGACAGCAGATGGTCGACTTCTTCAAACAGCATACGGCGATGGATGACCAAAGCATCCAGACAGAAGTGGATCGCTACATCTCGTGGCCTGGGCAGGCGCTGAGTTATCGATTGGGGCAGCAGAAGATCATCGAACTTCGAGAGCGCGCGCGAACGCGGCTTGGCGCGGGCTTCGACGTTCGTCAGTTTCATGCTCGCGTGCTGTCGCTGGGCCCTGTGCCTCTGGATGTGCTGGATGCAAGCGTAACGCGCTGGATCGATGCGGAGTCGAAGGCAGGGAAGTAGGAGTGGAAGAGAAGAGGCGGACTGCGTTGAACCGGTCACGCCCTCTTTCTTTTGCTCGTTGGGTTAGCCGAGTTGCTCGGCCTCCGAATGCTTCGGCGATTGTCTTCGCAGGAAGAAATACACGGGGATGCCGCTCGCAATGATCAGAAGCCCCGGCCATGTTGTTGCGGTGCGGTAGCAGAACAAGACCGCAAGCACGATGGCTGCGCCGATGATGTACAGCGCCGGGAGCCATGGATAGCCCCAGGCCCGATATGGGCGCGGCGCATCCGGATGAGTGCGGCGCAGACGAAAGAGAGCGGCGACTGTGAGGATGTAGAAGAGCAGCGCTGCCGAGATGACGTAGTCCAGCAGATTGCTGTAGAGATTTCCGTACCGTCCGGTGGTGGCGTCGTACGTACGGGGAAGCACAAGGAAGAGCGACCACAGGCACTGCAGCGCGAGCGCCCACCCGGGAACGCGCGCTTTGTTGAGTTGCCCCGCGCGACGGAAGAAGAGGCCATCCTGCGCCATCGCATAGCAGGCGCGTCCGCCGGCGAGTGTGAGAGCGTTGACGGTGCCGAAGGTGGAGACCATAATCAGCACGCCCATGGCCAGCTTGCCAGCATCAGGCAGGATCGTGTCGACAACCAGGGTGGCCACTCGATCACCGGGCGCACTCTGTATGGAGTGCAGCGGGAGCACAGCGAGATAGCAGAGATTGCAAAGTAGATAGAGCGCGATGACCAGTGACGTTCCAAGGCCAAGCGCGAGCGGAAGATTGCGCTTGGGGTTGCGCACCTCGCCCGCGACAAAGGTGATGTCGTGCCAGGAATCGGCAGAGAAGAGGGACCCTGTCTGCGAGACGCAAAGCGCGATGAACAGGCCGAACGGGGTCATTGCGCTCACGCCGCCAATACTCACAACATTGTGCGGATGCCAACCATCGCTGAAGTTGGCGTGGAGGATGTTCGGATGGAGGAAGAATGCCACGGCTCCGAGGACAAGCAGCGCTGCCATGCCCGCCAACTTGGCAATAGTGAAGATGTTCTGGATCAGCTTGCCCCACTGAACGCCGTAGCTATTGATGATCGCGGTGAGCAGGATGATGCCGAGAGCGAGGGCCTGCGCGGTGGAGAGCGACAATGCGTAACCAGGAAGCACGTGAACGGGCGCGATCAGGTAGCGGCTCTCGCTGATGAACGGGAACGCCACTCCACTGAAGCGCGCGAACGCAATAGCAACCGCAGCTATGGTTCCGGTCTGAATGACGGTAAGTAACGTCCACCCATATAGAAATCCGAGCAGTGGAGAGAAGGCTTCGCGCAGGTAGACGTACATGCCGCCCGCCTGTGGCATCATGGCGGCAAGCTCTCCGTAGCTGAGCGCCGCCGCCAAGGTGAGAACGCCTGTGATGACCCAAGCGACTATGAGCCACCCAGCGGACCCCACCTGACGAGCGATCTCTGCGCTTACGATGAAGATGCCGGAGCCGACCATGATGCCGGCGACGATCATGATGGAGTCGAACAAACCGAGCGCCTTGCGGAACTCAGCCGGGTGTTCGATGGCATCTGCCGATGTGGAGACCTCCGGGAGTGTCGACATCACTACACCTCCACCATCACCGTCGCCACCGAAAGGGGCGGCAGATCGGCAATGAGGGTTGCCCCCTCTAGTCGGGGCGCGAAAGAAACCGGATGCACGCGGTCTGGCTGGTCGAAGCCGTTATAGGCGTTCAGGTCGTCGGAGTGCAGCAGCTGGCCGGTCGCTTTCGATCCTGCGAAACCTTCGAGCTTGCATCGCGCTGTAACTGCCCTGGTGGTGCTTGGGTTGACGAGACTAATCACCAGGGAGCGCTCGCTGCGCGAGGCCGAGATCGAGACGGATTGAGGTGTGTCGCTGGCGGGGCGCGTTACTACGGAGGTCTGTCCTCGATGGGCCTTGAAAAGCATGAAAGCGTGATATGTCGTGGTGCGGACGCTCGTCCTGCCTTCGGGTCCGTCGGTCAGCAGGAGCGATTGCAGCACATTCATCATCTGAGCGATGTTGCACATATACAGCTTGTCCGCGTGTCGGTTGAAGAGGTTTAACCCAAGGCCGGCCGAGACCGCGCTTCGCATGCTGCTCTGCTGCCAAAGCTTGCCGCGTCTCTGTTCCTCTGCGGGGTCGATGGCGTCCCATGCACCCCACTCGTCCAGAATGAGCGCGGTCTCGTTGCCGTGATAGTAGCCATCCACGACCTCTCGCTGGTGCATGATTGCCTTCTCAACGCGGTTGAAGATCGCGAACTGTTCCACTGCCTGCTTCGGCGTGAAGTGTGTCGCTTCCGCGGGGCCACCGGCGTAGTAGTGCATGCTGAGGCCCGCGGGCATGTGTGTCTGGCAGACGTCGAGAAGCTCACGCGTCCAACGCACGTCATCACCGGATGGACCGCTCGCGATGAGGAAGAGCTCGGTGTCGCCCATGTCATGTAGAAAGGTGGAGTAGCGGCGGTAGAGCTCGCCGTAGTAGCGCGGAGGCATGTTGCCGCCGCAGCCCCAGCTCTCGTTGCCGACGCCCCAGTACTTGACGCGAAACGGCTCTTTGGCGCCGTTCTTCACACGCAGGTCAGAGAGCGTCGTTCCTGAGGGGAAGTTGCAATACTCTACCCAATCGCGCATCTCCTGCGGAGACGCACTGCCGACGTTGCCAGCGAGATACGGCTGCGCGCCAATCATCCGGCACAGCTCCATGAACTCATGCGTCCCGAAGCTGTTGTCTTCGACCACATTGCCCCAATTCACATTCAGGCTTCGCGGCCTTTGTGCGCCGATGCCGTCCCGCCAATGGTAGTCATCGGCGAAGCATCCGCCAGGCCAGCGCAGAACCGGAACGACGAGCTCTTTGAGATAGCGCACTGCATCCGCGCGAAAGCCGTTGATGTTCGGAATGACAGACTGATGTCCCACCCACAGACCGCCGTATACGCAGGAACCGAGGTGCTCCGCAAACTGTCCATGGAGCTCCGGACGAACCGTGCCGATCTCCACGTTGGCGCGGACGAGCAGGTCCTGTTCCTTCGATGGCTCTTCCATGGAAACAGGTTCCTGAGCAGCGCTCCATGTGGGCAACGCAAGCGTGCCGACTGCAAGAGAGGCTGTCTTCAGAAAGTCTCTACGACTTTGTAGCGTAATGTGCAATCTATTCTCCTGAACTCGGGTGTTGTTGGGGCTCGTCGGTCAGACCACCGGCGAGTCTCTGCTGGTATGGGCAGTTCTTATGTCGTCGAAGTGTTTCGCAGATAGACCGAGTAGCGCTGATCCATGATCTCGCTCAGCGGCACGAGTGTGTGGATGGGACCGCGTCCCTTGCTGCGGAAGCGCAGTGAGAAGTCAGGGCTTGCCTCTGTCCGTTCGAACCATATCCCGGGCTCCGTCACCTCGGGCATCGGCATGCCGCGCTCGCCGCCATCAGGACCGGAACTGCCATAGATCATGCCGGTTGTGAGTCCTTCGGTGCCGAGCAGGGCCGCGAGCACCAGAGGGCCATACATGGGCGCCTGCACCCGCTTGTCGTCAGGAGCCACTGCAATGTGCGGCGTCATGGGCATCTCGAGTTCAACAACATCGCCCGCCTTCCACGGGTGATCCAGCGTGAGATAGCTCGCCGGAGTTGCTGCCACGCTCTGCACTGCGCCGTTCACGCGTACGGTGATGCCACTCGTCGCCCAGTAAGGGGCGCGGACCTTGATCGCCGTCGCCTGCTTTGGAGTGCTGTCGATTGTCAGCGTGATCTTCTCCTCGTGGGGAAACTTCGTGGTCTGCCGCAGACGCATACCGCGCTCCGGCCAGTCGAGCTTCGATGGAATGAAGAGGTTCACATAGAGCGTGTTGTCATCGTGGAAGTAGATGGAGTCTGTAAGCTTGGCGTATTCTTCGCTGCCTGTTCCTGTACAGCACCAGAATGCATCGAAGGGCGTGCCAAAGGTCTTGTAGAGACCCGGCTGCAGCGGCACGTAGTAGATCAACATGCCGTTGCGGTCCTGCGTGCCGTAACGAACGTTCAGCAGCAGGCGCTCATAGTAGTCGAAGTATTTCGCGTCCGGCTCCTGTCCAAAGAGGTGCCGCGAGAGCTTCATCATGTTATACGAGCAGCAGCACTCCTGCGCCGCGCCGCCGAGCTCCGTAGTTACTGCATCCGGCTTATGCCAGAACTCGCCGTTGCTGGTGCCTCCCGTGCAGTAGGTATGATGGTCGACGACCTCCTGGTAGAAGGTGCGGCTGATGCGGCTGTAGCGCTCGTCTCCAGTCAACTCGTAGCCGCGCGCGGCGCCAATAACTTTGGGAATATTGGTGTTTGCGTGATTCCCATCGAGTTTGTCCTCGCCTGCCGCGAGCGGATCGAAGATCTTCTTGTGCTCGAAGCGATAGCCGAGGTCGCGGTATTTGGCCTTGCCGGTGATGGCATACAGGTTGAAGGAGACCTCGTTCATTCCTCCGTGCTCGATCAGCAGCACCTTCTGCCAGTCGTCCGCTGGGATAGGCGAGGACCATGCGTCAGCCCAGTCCGCCATGCGAACGGCTACCTGCAGGGCCTGCATGTTGCCGGTGTGCTCGTACATGTCGAGCATGCCAGCGAGGATCTTGTGGTATGTGTAAAACGGTGCCCAGACTTTTTCGTGCTTGCGCAGACGGTCGTAGAAGTTTGCCGGATAAGCTCCGAGGTAACCATCCTTTGCCTGGCACTCCGCGAGAGCGGCAACCAGCGCATTGGCCTTGTCGCGGATGGCGATATCCCCTGTGCTCGCATGCAGCAGAGCGCACGCGGAGAGATAATGACCGACATAGTGGCCGCGCAGTTCGCAGTCCGGCGCCTCCCATCCGCCGATGGGCGAAGCATCGGAAGGGAGGCCCGCCGTTACCCGGAAGTTGTGCGCGAGTCGCTCGTTTGGCAGTGAGTAGAGGAAGCTGCGGTTCAGTTCCATCATATCCATCCAGAAGCCGGGCAGAAGCCGCACCTGGGGCATGGGAAAGGGCTTGGCCTTCCAGACGACCTTCTCCACGGCCGAACTGATCAGCGTCTCCGTCGCTGTGTCTTCGGCCGCCGTCGTCGTGGCCTGTTGAGCGACAGCGCTACACTGGAGGAGGGCCGCACTGCCTACGGCGGCGGCTCCGGTAAGAAAACCTCTACGGGTGAAGTTGCTCGTGTTCATCGCCTCTGCTTCTCCTCTGTTGATACCGTACCGTATAGATGGGGCGTTGCAGCTTTCGCACGTGCTCGGCTCGTACTAATATGGGGCGGCCGCCGGCGCGCCATTCCAGTTGGTGGTCGTTTCCTTTGTCAGTGAGCGGATAAAGAAGTCCAGCAAGCGACGCTCACCATAGTCGCCGCCTGCACCGTGGCCTCCGCCCGGCACATCGAGAAGCTCAAAGTCCTTGTCTGCCTTGATCAGTGCGTTCGCCACCTGCAGCGTCGAGGAAGGATCGACGTTCGTATCCAGCTCCCCCATCACGAGCAGCAGCCGCCCCTGCAGGCGATAGGCGTTGTCGACATTGGAGGACGCGGCGTACTCCGGCCCAATGGGCCAGCCCATCCATTGCTCGTTCCACCACATCTTGTCCATGCGGTTGTCATGGCTCCCGCTGTTGGCCACCGCAGCCTTGTAGAACTCGGGATGGAAGAGCAGAGCACCAAGTGCGTTTTGCCCACCGGCCGAGGTTCCAAATATGCCGACGCGCGTGGCGTCGTACCAGGGAAACTTCTGCGCGGCGGCGGCGTGCCACAGGATGCGGTCCTCAAAACCAGCATCCTTCAGGTTCTTCCAGATGACATCGTGGAAGGCCTTGGAACGGTTGTTGGTGCCCATGCCATCGATCTGCACGACAACAAAGCCAAGCTCTGTCAGGGGCATGGCGCGCAGGTTAAACGACTTCGGAACAAACGAGCCTTGAGGTCCGGCATAGATCGCCTCCACGACCGGATAGTGCTTCAATGGGTCGAAGTTGGCCGGTTTGTAGATGAGACCCCATATGTCGGTTTTACCGTCGCGGCCCTTCGCCACAAATGTCTCCGGGGCCTGCCATCCGGCGGCGAGCAGTGCGGTGAGATCGCCCTTTGCCAATGTCGTAACGGTATGACGGTCGGCGACGCGCTTCAGATCCAACTGCGGAGCCTGATCGACGCGGGACCATCTATCGATGTAAAACTCGCCGTCGGCGGAATAGCTGATCTGGTGGTCCGCGGGGGCGTCGGTCATGGGAACCATGCCGGTGCCATCGAAGTTGATGCGGTATCCCTGGACGAAATAAGGATCGAGCTTCGGATCGACTCCACTGGCCTCAAAGTAGATCTGCCGGTGTGCCTCGTCGACGCGGTCCACGCCGCGCACGACCCAATCGCCATGCGTGACCTGATTCTCCACCTTGCCGGTACGGCCGTCGTACAGATAGAGATGCGCCCAACCATCGTGCTCCGAGAGCCAGAGGATCTCCTTGCCGTCTTCCATGTCGTGGCGATAGAGCTTGCCTGTGCCGAACTGCTCGGGATTGAGTTCCGTGTACTCGATAAAGGTGCGGCTGGTCTCGTCGATCAGGCGGCGCACGGCTCCCGTCTGCGCATCCACAGAGAGCACGCTGAACCGCTGGTGCCCACGCTGGTTGTAGTTGAAGGTGAATGCCGAGCTGTCCTTCCTCCAGGCGAACTCCGTCAACTCGTAGGGATTGGGGAAGAGGTCGGCCGCTATCACTTGTTCGCGCCGCGAGACGGGATCGAAGAGCACAGGTTGTTCGCGATCTAGCACATCGCCGGGCTTGGCGTAGAAGTGTTCAGAGGCGATCGGCTGAAGCTGTCCCGCGGGGGACGATTCGATATAGTGGACTTGACGCCGCATACCTTGCAATACGCGCCGCGCCAGCAGGTGTCGCGAGTCTGGCGACCACGCTAGCGAACTCCGCTGGTAGTAATCGCGTTCGCTACCGTCTGTGCTCATTGGCAGGGCAGGCCGCGAGCCTCCGACGACATGCAGAAAGACGTTGAAGTTCTGGATGGTCGCTTCCCACTTTCCATCGGGCGAGATAGCAGGATGGCTCGAGTCGTTTCCTTCAAAGCCCGGGAGACGTGACCAATCATCGTCGTTGGGAGTAGGCCCCGGTTGTGTGCAGACGTAGTCGGGGAGCGTGCAGTGCCACTGACCTTGTTGCGTGGAGAAGCTAAAGCCGCTTGCCTTCGCATCGAAGTGGAGCTGAGGCAGGGAGAGATGGTCGGCCGCGATTGCCTTCAGAAGCCCCTTGCTGACCGCACTCGCGATACGCTCGTTATCCAGGGTGGAACGCTGTAGCGTGCGTGCGTCGTACACCACGTAACGATGCACGGTACCGTCGCTCTCTTCAAACCACAGCATGGAGGATTCATCGATCCAGTGGGCGGTTCCAGGCATCATTCCTGCCGCTTTACGATAGATCTCATTCTTTTTGAGCGCACGTGCAATATCGTCTCGCGACACCTCCCCGTAACTGGAACAGGCAGAGACGGTGAAAGTTACGGCAACAAGCCAACAAAAGGATGAACGCACAGCAACTCCGATCAATCTGGATCACTGATGAATACTCCCGGCGTCTCCGTGATGCCGGGGGTGTTCATCGTCAGGCTAGAAGGTGATGTTGGCGCGCAGCTCAATGTGGCGTGGGCTGTTGCCAAGGGTTGCAGTAGTTCCGAACGTGCTGTCCTGAACCCCTGTGTCGCCGACCAGGAAGGCCGGGTGATTGAACGCATTAAGGAACTCGCCTTGCAGGTTCATCAGAATGCCTTCGCGAATGGGAATGTTTTTCGTTACGGCAATATCTGTGTTGATCCACTTGGGGCCGTAGATGTAGTTCAGGTGGCCGAACGTGCCGGGATCGGTATGTGGATTGACATAGCTGAAGTTCGCAGAGCTGGTGCCCTGAAACTTCTTGCCGAGGAAGTTGACATAGGGATTGCCCGGCGACCGCGTGATGTGCACCGAGTGCTGAATCGTGGATGCGGAAGCGCCACCGGCGAAGTCGACGCCGCCATCGACGGAGCTGTTCACCGTGTTGTAGCCGCCCGTCAGCAGGCTGGGAGCACCCGATTGATACTGCACGATGGAGCCTACCGTCCAACCGCCGGCAAGAAGGTTCTCCACGCGGTTGCCGCTCAACAAGGCGTGACCCCGGCCAAGTGGCAGATCGTACGTTCCGCTCACATGTAGTGTGTGGCGGATGTCGAAGGCGCTTGGCATGTAGTTGAGGCGCTTGTTGTGCAGGTCGTAGAAGTTGCCGAAGGACCAGATACTCCGCTGCTGTGCGATACCGAGCGATTTAGAGTAGGTATAGTTCGCATTAAGCTCAAGTCCATGCGCAATTTGCTGCCGAAGCTCGGTTTGTAACGAATGGTAGTTTGAGGAGCCCTTGCTGTCGAGGAGAAAGGCTTGTTGCCCTTCCGCATAGGGATTTGCCTGGAAGAGGTTGATCGGGTAGGCCGAGTTCTGCACCGTGGTGATGCCGGCGCATGGAGCGAACTGCTGGCCCACGAGATTGCAGTAATAGGACGGGTTCTGAACGATCTGCGTTGCAAATGCACCCGCTGCGCCCTGCTGAAGGAGCGTCGCGAATGTGCCGTTCGTGAAGTCGGGCGCCCCAGCTCCACCGAACGCCTGTGTCAGGATCGGTGTGTCCTTGCCGCCACCATGATTTTCAAAATCGCCAGAGTTGCCTGCCGCTGTATTGACGGCGAGATTCGTCTGTGCGGCCTTGAATTCACTTAGGAAGCCACTCTCCGCAATATTGACCTGGTTGATGTCCTCGGAGAGCCACTGATGAACACTGTGGTTGCCGACGTAGCGCACCTCGATCGCGCTGCTGTTGCTGAGCTGGCGCTGATAACCCAGCGTCCAGGACTCGACATAGGGCTGACGAATATTTGGATTCATGGCGAAGGCTGGGCCATTGTTGAACGTGAGGTCCGACATATTAATCGTCTTCTGGAAAGTGGCGGGCGTCAGACTGTAGCTGGGCAGCGACTGGCCGAGCGTAAGCGAGCCGGGCGTAAAGTGCCCCGCCAGGCCACTGGTGTCGGAGTACAGATTGGCGTTCTGGAAGAAGTTGAAGCCCCCGTTTGAGGCATACTGCCAGAAGTTCTGTCCACCTTCGGTGTAGTTTTTCAACGTAAAACTACCGCGGATCACGCTCTTCCCGTTGCCCAGCAGACGGCCATACCACGTGTCGCCCCTGCTCGGATTCCACGCCAGGCCTACCTGCGGCTCAGGATTGACCAGCGAACTCTTGTAGCTGTGGGAGCGCGCCTGGTACGTCGGATTCAGGTTGCCGGTAAGTACACCCGGCTGGAAAAGATTGCCGACGCCGGATGGCCCCCACAGCGAGCTAACGTCCGGGCCGGTGTACGCACTGTTGCGATCGTAATCATCGCCGATGAAGTCCCAGCGAAGGCCGTAGTTGAAGGTCAGCGAAGGGAGTGCGCGCCAGGTGTCCATTACGTAGATGCCGCCGCCAAGCAGCACCTCGTCCAGATTGAACGCGCCGTAAGCGTCATAATTTCCGGTCTTCGAATTGTAGGGACGAATCGCGCCGACATAGTTGATGCGTCCATTCAGCAACGCATACAGGTCTTTCACATCACCCTGTACCTGCGTCAGATTGGACGGCGCAGAGGTCCCGCTCTGCGGAATTGAATTCAGCAACGGCGTGCCCACCGGATCCAGATCGGTGACGCCGAGTGTGTAGTTCGGGTATCCGACTGGCGGGTTCCAATAGTGGTCCTGCTCGCGGAATACATTGCCGCCGAACTTAATGCTGTGCGAACCTTTTTGCCAGTTCACATTGTCGCTGAGGGTCAGATACGGATAGAAGCTGGACTGCGATGTTACCGCGGCGACACCGCTTGTCACACCAAAGCTCCACGCCTGATTGCTCATCGTAGAGAGATCGTAACCAAGCGCCTCTGGGCTGTAGATGGATTTGTTATACAAGAATCCCACACGGAGTTGGTTCAGCAATGTCGGCTTGATCGTCCAGTCTTCACCCAGCGAGACGACATATCTGCTACTAGCATAGCCTGAGGTCTGGTTCGCAAAATCGGGCCCAGGATACTTGCTAGCGAACTGACCTGTGTTCGTGGTCTTGCTGTAGTTGAACGAGAGATTGAGCTGGTTCGTGGAGTTGAGGGTGTAATCGAGTCGGCCGCTCGGGTAATACCTGGTTGTCCGAATGGGCTGCGTCCACGAAAGCGTCTGATGGTTGAGGTCGGAGGCGTTGGAGACAAGCGTACCGTATTTATATGTGCCTGCATTCTTCGCCAACTGCGCGGCCACTACGGAGTTGATCGTAGCCGAGTAACCGCCCTGCTGTGCGGCAGTGAGAACATTCAACGTCGCGGTAGGACAGCTGCTCGATCCGCAGTTCGTGTAGTAGGTATAGATCCCCGCCGCTGCGGCGGCCGTAGGTACAGTCGCCTGGAGCAGCTGGCTCGAGGGCAGGATGCTTTGCGAATAACTCCCGAAGAAGAAGAGCCGGTTCTTCCAGATAGGACCACCCACGCTGGCTCCGAAGTCATTCAGGACCAGTTTGGACCGCTTTACGTGGTATGCGTTGTTGGTCCAGGTATTCGCGTTCAAGCCACCGTTCTGATGGTCTAAGTAAAGCCGGCCGTGGAACCTGTTCGTACCGCGATTGGTCACGAAGAGCGTCTGCACTGCACTCTGGCCGGCACCCTGGCTCGGGTCGAGCTCGCCGGTCTGGATAGTGAACTCCTGGATGTTCTCAACGCGCGGAGAAACGGCCGAGAGATTGGCGTAGCCAGTCTTGAAGCGGGAGCTGGTGGCGTTCACACCATCGATATTCGCCTGGAAAGCGCTTCCCGCGGTCCCGTTGAAGGAGCCGTCAGCGCTACCCGCCCCGGTGTCCGTACCGGAGTGCGCATATCCCGGAGCCAGATAGCTCAACTGGACAAGGTCCCGGCCTATCACCGGAAGATTGAGTACCTGCTTCAGATCGAGGCTCGTCGAGAGGGTGTTGCTCTGGGTCTCGATCACCGGAACCGACAAGCTCGAAACCTCAACCTTGTCCGCTACGGTACCGACGGCCAGCGTGGCGTTGATGCCGGTGTCCCGTCCGGCCTGCACGACGATGTCGTCGTAAACCGTTGCCTGAAAGCCCTCGTGGGTCACGGTAAGTTGATAGTGACCATACGGAAGCGCCTGGAAGATGTACGAGCCCGTCGTCAGCGTGTCTGCGATGCGAGTGACGTTCGTCGACTTATCGATCAGCACCAGGCGCGTAGCGGGAAGAGCGGCTTTGGTGGAGTCCGTCACCTGGAGAACGATAGAGCCAGTGCTGGTTGCCTGCGCCATACTTGCGCGCGGAGATTGCAACAACAGACCTGAAACGAGAAGGACGAGTGCAAAACTACGAGCGAATGGGGGGCGCAGGCTCATGGAGAGCTCCTGAGGTGGATTGAGTATCAAAATGGAATAAATACAATATTGAGTTCAATTCAAGGTCGATGAGATTTGACGAAATGTCAATAGAAAATGCACCTGTAGTTCATTTTTTTTTCGTAATTCTGTGCAGGCTAGGCGACTGGCCCTGCCCAGATAGTAATTTTTATTCGGCACATAAAGAAAGAGAACGGTGTCCATAAACGTATACAATTCTCAAAACACTGAGTTCACTTTTTGAGTTACACGAGGGATTGCGCCGTGAACAGAATCGCCGCCCCACTCTGTTTGTTCGTCTTTGTCGTCCTCTGCGCCTGCCGGGCCGCAGCTGCGGAGCCGAACGGCCCGGCACCGCTTGCCGCTACCCCGCCGATGGGGTGGAATAGCTGGAACCACTTCGCGGATAAGGTGACGGACAAGACCATTCGTGAAGCGGCGGATGCGCTGGTCTCCTCTGGTATGCGCGATGCGGGATACGTCTACGTCAATATCGACGACACGTGGGAAGGGAAGCGCGATGCGCAGGGCTACATTCAGCCCAATGAGAAATTCCCGGACATGAAGGCGCTTGCGGATTACGTTCACAGCCAGGGATTGAAGCTTGGCATCTACTCATCGCCCGGCGCGAAGACCTGCGCGGGCTATGAGGGTTCGCTCGGCCACGAGCAGCAGGACGCTGACACCTATGCAAAATGGGGTATCGACTACCTGAAATACGACCTCTGCTCCTACACCGAGAACCTGAAGCAGCGCGCCGGGAACGATCACGACATGTCGCGCGAGGTCATGGACGAGGTCTACCGCACGATGTACCAGGCATTGGCGCGGACTGGCAGACCGATCGTTCTCTCTCTCTGCCAGTACGGTTGGGAGGCGGTATGGCGTTGGGGAGCCCCTGCGGGCGGCAACCTGTGGCGCACAACCGGAGACATTGAGGACAACTATGCCTCGATGTCTGGACTCGGCTTCGGGCAGGCGGGGTTGAGTCCGTTCGCGCGGCCTGGGCACTGGAACGACCCGGACATGCTTGAGGTGGGCAACGGCGGCATGAATCCGATGGAGTATCGCACCCACATGAGCCTCTGGGCTCTCCTCGCCGCTCCGTTGCTCGCCGGAAATGATCTCTCCGCGATGACCGCCGACACGAAGGAAATTCTCCTGAATCGAGAGGTGATCGCAATCGATCAGGACGCCGCCGGACATCAGGGCGACCGGGTCTACACGGAAGGCCCGCTGGAGGTATGGAGTAAGCCGCTCGCCGATGGCAGCGTCGCCCTCGGAGTCTTCAATCGCTGGACGATGCCGCTGGCTCTGGACGTGCCTCTCTCACGGCTGGGCTTTCGCGACGGCGCTACAGTCGCCGGACGTGACCTGTGGAGACACACTGATCTCATACCGGTGCAGGGAAGCTATCACGCGCAGGTGCCTCCGCATGGGGTAGTGCTGCTGCGCCTTCACTCCTGAGACTAAGCAGGGCCGTAGCAAAATCCTTCCAATATCGGAGTCAACGCCTTGGTACATTGCTCTGTTCGCCGTCCTTCCTTTTCGTGCTGGCTCCACAACGCTGGATTTGCGATTGTGCTCACCGCCTCCGCGGCCAACGCACAGGGGCCACCGAAGCCGCTGCCGCCCAGACCGATGCTGGACGGCGGCACTCTTACGTTGTCTGGAACAGCCCTCCGACTCGGCCTACTGCGCTCCTCCGGCACGGCTTCTCAACTCTCTCCCGTTGCGGAACCCGAATTCGATTACACTCCGGGCGACCTTCTAAAGGATCGGTCAGCGAACACCTTCTATCATCTGGGCGATCTCGATCTGCGCCTTCGTTCAGGGGATGAGAAGGATTGGAAGGATTACTCCACCGCCTTTCGCCGCCAGCCTGTGCGTGTGCTCGTGAGCGACGCCAGCCACTTTAGCGCGGATCTTTCGACCACGCTGCCCGCCGACATTCCGGTCAGCGTGACCCGGACGTGGTCGGTGGAGCAAGGCGAACTCATGCTTCGTTTCACCCTCGTCAACCGCACGAAAATGCCGGTTCACCTGGGAGGCTTCGGTATCCCGATGGTCTTCAACAACATTATGAACGACCGCACGCTGGAGCAGTCTTACGCGAAGTGCAGCTTCTACGATCCCTACATCGGAGAAGATGCTGGCTACGTTCAGGTTGCGCGCTTGACGGGCAAGGGCCCGGTTCTTGTAGCGGTCCCCGACGGCAACACGCCGTTCGAGGCATGGAAGCCGATCCTCGATCGCCGCTCGCGTCCCGACGGAAGCGGAACCCTGCTGAACGATCCGACACCGCGCGGCACAACCTTTGAGGGCTCCTACGACTGGATGGTGCATTCCGCAGGATTCGCCGAGACGGACTGGAAGGGAGTGCAGGAGTGGAACCCGCCAACCGAGACGGTCATCGCACCGGGCGACTCCGTGAGCTATGGTCTGCGTTTCCTTGTCGCGCCATCGCTTCGAGAGGTGGAAGCCACCTTGGCGAAGCACCACCATCCAGTCGCGGTGGGCGTTCCCGGCTACATCCTGCCGAAGGACATAGAAGGTCGTCTCTTCCTGCAGTACGGCCACCCTGTGCGGTCGATCGTCAGCGAACCCGCGGGCGCTCTCAGCGTCCACGACGATGGACCGGCGCAGAACATTGCGTGGCACGCTTATACCCTGCGCGGCGAGCAGTGGGGCCGCGCCCGGCTCCTGATCACCTACGCCGACGGAACCGTACAGAGCATCGCGTATCGCACTATTAAGTCTGAGACGGATGTTCTCGCGGACTTGGGGCGCTTCCTGTTCCACGAGCAATGGTTCTCCGATACAAAAGACCCGTTCCACAGAGCGCCGTCCGTGATCAGCTACGACAACGAGACGGGTCGCCAACTGGTGCAGGAACCCCGCGTCTGGATCGCCGGCCTGAGCGATGAAGGTGGCGCGGGATCCTGGCTGGCAGCAGCCATGAAGGAATCGGTGCAGCCCGACGCCGAAGAGGTCGCAAAGCTCGAAAGCTTCATCAACGAGACCGTATGGGGGCATCTGCAGGAGAGCGACGGGGAGCACAAGTACGGCATCCACAAGAGCCTCTTTTACTACCAGCCCGATGAGATGCCATCGGGATACTACGACCCGACGATCAACTGGAAGAATTGGACGAGCTGGAGCAAGAAAGACGCAGCCGATGTAGGTCGCTCGTACAACTACCCGCACGTCGTCGCGGCTTACTGGTCGTTGTATCGCATCGCGCGCAATTCGAAGGGACTTGCCACGACGCACTCGTGGCAGTGGTATCTCGATCAAGCGTTCCAGACGACGATGGCCATACGCTTACAAGCGCCGTACTACACGCAGTTCGGGCAGATGGAGGGAACGATCTTCCTCCGTGTGCTGCAAGACATGCAAGCCGAAGACTGGACCGCAAAGGCGGCGGAACTGGAAGCCTTCATGCGCGAACGCGCCGACCACTGGCGCACTGAGCCGTATCCCTTTGGCAGCGAGATGCCCTGGGACTCCACGGGACAAGAGGAGGTCTACGCCTGGACAAGCTACTTCGGCTTCGCTGACAAGGCCGATGTTACGTTGAGCGCCATCCTCGCCTACACGCCAGTGCTGCCATCGTGGGGCTATAACGGAAGCGCCCGGCGCTACTGGGACTTCCTCTACGGCGGCAAATACCCTCGCATCGAGCGCCAGTTGCATCACTACGGCTCGGGCCTGAATGCGATCCCTCTTCTCGCGGAATACCGTGCTCACCCAACGGACCTGTATCTACTGCGCGCGGGTTACGGCGGAGTGATGGGACCGCTGGCTAATATTGACGAGAAGGGCTTTGCGTCGGCCGCCTTCCATTCATTCCCCGACCGGATGGCATACGACTCCTACACCGGCGACTATGGTCCCAACTTCTTAGGCCATGCCCTGAACACCGGCGTCTATCTGACGCACGATGACAGGTTCGGCTGGCTTAGCTTCGGAGGAAACGTTGAGGAGCATAACGGCACCGTGCGCATGCGCGTGCTGGATTCTTCCCGCGAGCGCGTCTATCTCGCTCCGCTAGGACTTTGGCTCACGCTCGATGCCGGGCAGTTTGAAGCAGTGGAATATGATCGTGCACACCACGTTGTGCACCTTGAGTTGGCACCGTCGACGGCGCATGTCAGCACGGCGCGTCTGCGCATCCAGCAGACCGCCGTCCAGCGGACTGACTCCTATCGTTACGAGACCGTCGAAGGCTACCGGAAGTCGGACAACGGAGCGTATCCGATACCGCTAGCATCAGGCATCACCTCAGTCCGGGTGATGGGTCGATAAAAGAGCAGCTTCGGTCGGCTTGCGGGGCGCTTCAAGCATTACGCTTCGAAGCTGCGGAGAAAGCGGCGGTACAAAACCACCTTTCCCTTTTTCAGTCTCGCCCGAACCGCCAACAACCCTTCGCTGTACATCACGTCGGATCACCGTAGCCGATGAATCTCTGACGACGCATTCCGGTAGAGACTCCCCCGCTGTGATGGAAACGGAGCAACAATCGGAGACTCGACTGCCGGACCTCCTTCTAAAGACATCATGCAGAATCATCGAGCAAATCCGTCAACCGTACCTGGAGAGCCTGCTCTAGCTGAGCAGGCTCTCCAGGAAGAAACCAACCTACGACGGCGCACCAATTCTCTTCAGAGCACCGTTTGCCACTTGCTCATTGAGAACGAAAAGCTACGCCTACAGTTGGCGGAGCAGCAATGCCGCTAGAGTGATATTCAATTTAGACGCATCATGCTGCGATAGATGCTTTGTTGTAAATCGCTAGGATGAGCGATCTGTTCAAAGTCGCAAACGGGATAAGGAGCAGGGATAGGCGCAAGAACAATTCTGTGAAAGTTGCCACGTCTCATGACGTCCATTGTTACGGACTCTCCGGCTCGAGTTTCGGTCAGAAGCTCATCGAAATTCGCAACATTGATGGCTTTATCGTTCACTGCTACCAGGACATCTCCGCGGTCGAAGCCGCTTTTTTCCGCAGGACTCCCATGAATTATGTTTACGATTTGCGGGAATCCTGCGCTGGACCCCGGTCCCAACTCCAACCCGGTCCATGGAATCTTCGAGTAGCTCTTCTTGAGCTTAAGGCCAGCATAACCGAAGTCCTCATCGTAAGGCAGCGCCTGTTTGCCGGTTACGTAGTTCTTGAAGAAACTGCTCATATCTTTGCCGGCTATTTCAGAAGCGGACTGCACCGCATCCTGGGGTTCGAAGCCTGGTTTCGGCAGAGCATATCGGCTGTACATCAGACTCATCCAGTCATCCAGGGACTTGGTGTTATGGGTAGCCTGCCGAATTTCAAGATCGAGCAATAGGCCAAGAATCTGGCCCCCATCATAGTAAGAGTAACTCGTATTCACAAGATTGTTTGCAAACCCAGGTCCCAAGCCCCCGGCGCCGCCGCCACGAAAACCAAACCAAGTGTCCCAGCTTGTGTCGGCTATGCTTCGTTCCTTTCGCCCTGGAAACTGCTCAAAGGAGCTAATGACACGGCCCAGCCGTTTGAGATACACGTCAGGCGTCCAGAAGCCGGAGCGCAGAAGAGCGATGTCGGTGTAGTAGTCTGTTAGGCCTTCTGATATCCAGAGAGATTGTGTATGCACTGGCCGCGAGTAGTCGAAGGGGCCCAATTCCCGTGGGCGCAAACGCTTGACGTTCCATGCGTGGAAGAATTCGTGCGTCGCAAGGCTGATCTTATAGTCGTACAGATTGGAGACGAAGTCGTGATCGGTCGCACTGCGGTCGTTCCACTGGCTTCCCATGATAATCATCGTAGAGTTCAGATGCTCCACACCCGCGCCTGTAAATCCAGAGCGGGTGATATGGATGAGAAACCAGTATTCGGGGAATGGGGCCGCGAGTGGACCTCCAACAGCTTTGGCCAGAAGCGGCACCACGCCGGATTCGATTGACTTATGAAGATCGTCGACGAACCGGCTGAAGTCCTGGTTTCCAGTCTCATCGTTTACAACCACGTGATAGGTAGTCCCAAGGGCGACAAACTGTTTTTCGACGAAGTTCGATATCTCGATCGGGCAGTCCGCAAAGGAGTCGTAGTTCGCCGCAATGTAGTTCCCTGTTCCTGATGCGGTCAGGCCGGTTGCGGTCTTCCATGCGGATGGGAGAGCGCTACGGTCGATGTCCAGAGTGATGGGGCGCTCTTTTTGATCGACCATATACATCCAGACTGCCGCGCCGGTAAGCGACGCATGGCGGTCATTGTACTGGGACCCGCGAAAGGGCATGCCGTTCGCATAGATCTGATAGTGGATCACGGCCTCATTCTTTCCATCGAGCGAGACCTCCCAGGTCTGCCCGTCCGTCTTCTCCCAATGCAGTGGATGCCCAGCGCCGTCGTCGGCGGAAAATCCCTGGACGCAGGTCGCAAACTCTTCGGCGATGTATACGCCCGGAGCCCAGTATGGAATCGCAAAGACTGCACGCTGACCATGAAGATTCTTCGCATGGATCGTAATGTCCATGAGGTGCGTGTTCCAGCGCTCGAAGGCGAGATGGTATTCGAGGGGTTCTTCCGCGTGAGCGGTATTCAGCAACGCCGCTGCAACCAGCAGGCTTTGCAGGACTTTCAGGAGGGTCTTCAGAATCATTCCGACTCCATTGGACTACTGTGCTTATCGCGAAACTTGCGGCCCGTCCTGCCCCGGAGGACTTATTCAGGCTTTTCCTAAAAGTACACCATGGCTGCCAACCGGGCGATTCTAGGAGCTATTCTGCGTTACGGCAGAGCAGTAAAGTGCAGGATCGGCAGATGAGCGTTGGTCCTCGATGCCAAGCACATTGCACAATGACTACTTTTTCGAGTGTGACGATCGAGAACCAAGGAGCGGAGAGCGACCGAGGACCGTCCTGCGGTTTTCCAGCTTTGGCGGGTCGGAGATGCCTTCAAAACACCTTATTTGAGGGCCAATCCCCAGCAGCGTAGACACGGCGATCACGAAGACTGGTTATGCCTTCCTGCCAGGCCAGAAGCATCCGTTTCCCAATCTCCCTGAACTCGGGAAGCTCGGATATCCTTTCACGCACCAGAGGCACAGTGTCGGCAACCGCATCACTGATGCGCTCCAACATGACCGATTGCTCGCGCAAGGGTATACCGAATGTGCCCGCGATGAACCTGGATAGGTTCTTGCCCGGCGTCCATGTCTTCTTGCCGAGAAACGATATCCCCGGCGGATTTTGCTGATAGCCCGCGTAGACGCTTGTCGTCAGAAAATCATAGGCCGGCGAGAGATGCACATCGGCGTGCGAGGTATAGAGCAGAGCGATGTTTTTGGAGTGACAGTCGGCGTTATGTAGCGCGTAGGTCAATAAGAGTGTTGCAGCCAATCGCTGGAACGTCTCGTACTGACGTGGACCTGGTACGTGATCCCGCACGGCGCGGGCGATCCGCTCCCACGTTGTCTCGTACTTTTGTGCGGGACGCAGACCAAGCAGAGCGCAGAAATCTTCCATCCCCCAAAGAGGCTGCCCCTCATCGTCCACATCGAAGCGGTACACTACCAGGGCATTACCATCCCGCGATACCTCTACCTTCGCGCTGGGGAGCACCTTTCCCATGACTTGCATACACAGGTACTCATTGAGAGCGGCAAATGGCAACCGGCCTGAGGAACCTTTGATGATGTGACGACGGGTCAATAAGGTAGCTTTTTGATGGGGACCGAGCTGTTTGCCGGAACCCGTGGTATCTGGCGCAGCCTCTTCCTCGACATCCAGAAATTTGGGCAGAACGCCGGAGACACCACTGGTCGCGTGTTGCCGGACCAGTTCCGCGAAAGCTGCTTCTGAGTTATCACCCTGCAACAGGTCCGCGACTTCAATCGGCTTGGCTGGCTCCTCCAGTACAGCGCCAACAGCAGCTACCTGAATGCGTCCCACCATATTCCTGCCAATCACAGATAGGAGGGCCATTGGGCTCGCCCCGATATGGGGACCGAATTGCTCCTGAAGCACCTGAAGCAGGTATCCCTCCGGCAGGTTCATCTGCAAAACTGGGGGGAGCTGGTCATCCCAGGTGTAGGACTCTGTACGCACTGGCATGGTCAAAGAAATAAAATCGTCCACCGCCGTATTTGGTAGGTAGGTGAGCACACTCTTGAAGTCGCCAACGGACTCCAGAACGGAGACCTCGCGGCCAAGGACATAGACGGAGAGCTTCACACGCCACCTCGCTCTCGCCTCAGTTCATCGAGCGAGCCGGACATGCCCGCCTTTACGAATGCCACTTCCATGCCCAGGACTGCGAGAACGGCAAGGAGCTTCCTCGCACCGAATTCGGTAACTTGTCCTCGTTCAAATCGCAGGAGCAGTTCCGGCGTGATGCCAGCCTGAGCTGCTACCTCCTTCTGCTTCAGCCGAAGTTCCCGCCGTGCGGCTGCTACGGCTTCACCGAGTTCCTGAAGGGTCTTCATAATTGATTTATACATCAATAAGATGGTCAAAAAACGATAAAAATTGATGTATAAATCAATTTCTAGGAGAGTCTGCGTGATAGGGCCTAGCTCGAAAGGCTTGCGTGGGCGGCCTGGAGGTAGGCTCATGCGAGCGTGAATGGAAGCGAACGCGAGGTTGCCTCGAAGAGGAAGCTTCGCTGGAAAGAATTGAATCGATGCAACAGTGCTAATTATCACCGACAAGAAACTGAAATGATTATGTGCGCTGCCAACGAACACCCTCTTCGAGGGTCATCATCGATTGCCGTAGTCAAGAGGGCCATGAAGGAGAAAACTCCTGAAGATTCGTGACGTCCCGCTCCGTGCTGTTCCGCGCTGAGGTACCGTCCGTGCCGCGTTAAGTTTGCAGCCAGCGTGGGAACAATATGGGAACAGTAAAGGAACAATAAGGATTTTGACTGACTGTTTCCCGCTAAAAACTGCTTTGTTTTGTTGTGCTAAGTTGTTCAAAGTTCGTTCATCAGCGTTTTCGCAACGAGGAGGTCAGCGGTTCGATCCCGCTCAGCTCCACCAAATCCTTTCCGGACATATTTTGATGACTGTCACATTGCCTTGCATAAAGGCGCGGTGTGTCGTCATTTTTCCTTTGCTGTAACACTAGCGATTGGTGTCATAAAAAATTCTTCATCTACGAAAGTTTTCGTTGACATCTACGAACTTCTTCGTATACATTTCTCGGCATGAAAGAGAATCTCCAATTACCGAAGCCTACCGAGGTCGAACTTGAACTTCTCAGGGCTCTTTGGGATAAGGACTCCGCTACCGTGCGTGAGTTGTATGAGGTTGTTAGTCAGCAGCGTGCCCTGGGCTATACATCCGTGTTGAAGACGCTGCAGATCATGACGGAGAAGGGCCTGGTTGAGCGGACGGAAGCAGGGAAGGCGCATGTCTACCGCGCCGCTGCGAGCCAGGAGGAGACGCAGAACCAATTGCTTCGTGATCTCAGTGAACGGCTGTTCTCTGGTTCGGCGGCGCAGTTGGCGATGCATGCGCTCTCTATGCAGCCGGCGAGCGAGGAAGAACTGCAGGAGATACGCAGGATCATCAAGCAAAACAGGGAGAAGCGATGACCGATTCGATGGAAGTACTCGGATGGACACTCTTGCATTTCTGCTGGCAGGCTGCAGCGATTGCTCTGATCTATCGCCTCGTCGATCTTGGCTTGTCTGCGAAGGTGCGGAGCAACGTGCGCTATGTTCTGGCGTTGGCTGCGTTGCTGAGCATGTTCGCGATCTCGATTGCGACGTTTGCGTATGAAAAGATGCATCTGACAAACGCTCGTGTTGTGCAGCAAATGACAACACCGGCATTTGCACAGCAGCCCCGTAGTGAGCTTTCGACGCTGCCTGCTATGGGTGCGGGTCTAATGACACAGGCTGGTCAGCGGGTTGATCTGGCGGAGTTTGCGGCGCGTTGGATGCCATGGATCGATGCTGCATGGTTCCTTGGGGTGCTGGTGCTTTCTGTCAGGACGGTGGGCGGTTGGTGGCTGATTCAGAAGCTGCGACGTAGCGGATTGTCGGAGGTTCCGGAGAACGTTTGCGAGAGTCTCGCACGTCTGTCACAGCGTATGGGTATCAAGCGGCAGATTGAGCTCCGTGTTTCGGGGCGCATCTCCGGGCCGCTCGCTATGGGTATTTTCCGTTCGTTGATTCTTCTGCCTGTTTCGACCCTGACTGCCTTGGATGCAGAACAGCTTGAGGTGGTACTTGCACATGAGTTAGCGCATATTCGCCGCGCTGACTATCTGTGGAACATGCTGCAAAGCATGATTGAGACGCTCTTTTTCTTCCACCCTGCAGTGTGGTGGGTGAGCAATAAACTTCGTCAGCAGCGTGAACTTTGCTGTGATGATGCGGCGCTGGCCTGCTGCTCCGACCCGCTCGTCTATGCCACGGCGCTATTACGTCTGGAGGAGCAGCGCAGCACACGACTGCACCTTGCAATGGCGCTTGATGGCCATCAGGGCTCCGGCCTGCGGGCCCGGATCGTTCGTATACTCGGCGAGGCTCCGCAGGGCCGACGCGAGATTGCTCCGCTCTCCTTATTTGGCGTATGCGTGATGCTTGGTCTGTTCCTCTTTCCGCTGCAACATCTCTTCGCGAGCCTACCCGCAGAGGCGAAGCAGGCGGCAAAGATATTGGGAGCGGCAGTCGTTGTTCCTTCACCGTCGACGAACATCTTTGTTGCTCCGATGCCAGCTGCGCGTCCCGTTTCCCAGCATTTATCTGTAGCGTGTGCCAATGAGGTCGCTTCTGCCGCTCCTGTTATAGCGACTGCGCATGCTCATCGAGCGGCGGTTGCGATTGCAGCGACAAGCCCGATGATTGCACAGGCCGCGGCGCCAGCAGCATCGGCTAATGCTGCGGCGAAGAGTGACTACATATCCCAGATGCGCGCTGCCGGTTACAACGTCGATCTGGATAAATTGATTGCGATGAAGATTCAGGGAGTCACGCCGGAGTTTGCTCAGAGCATGGGCGCAATAGGCTTTGGCAAACCTACCGCTGACGAGTTGATCTCGCTGAAGATATTCGCAGTGACGCCGGAGACCGTCAAAGAATTGCGTGCCTCTGGCCTTGATGCGACAAATTTTCAGGACCTGGTCTCCTATCACATCTTCAAGGTCACGCCGGAGTTCATTGCAGGAATGAAAGCTGCTGGCTTCAGTGGAATACCGGCAAAAAAGCTGGTGGAACTGCGAGTTCAGAACGTTACTCCAGAGTTTGCACGGGCAACGAAACAGCAGTTTCCGGATGCAACCGTGGAGCAGTTGGTGCAGCTTCGCATCTTTCACATCGACGATGCATTTATGGCATCGGCAAAAAGCCACGGCTTTGATCACCTCACGATAGACAAGCTGGTGAAGCTGCGGATATCGGGCCTGTTGGATGACAGCAATGAAAGATCGGAGAAGTGATGATGAGATTCCGCGATCTGTTTTTTGGAGCGTTGTTAGTTGGACTAGGCATCGTTTCGCTGCGCGCGGACGAGATACTCAGTTCATTGAAGGGCACGTGCGCGATCACAGTTTCGACTAAAGCGAATCGGTTCGATCTGCGACTCGAGCATGGTGCCTGTGTGGATCATAACGATTGCGGTGAGAACAACACGCAGGAGCCGTTGGATGCCTTTGCAGGGTTTTCAATTGAAGACTTGCGGCGAGAGGGCGCACATGTCGATGCGGTGTTGACGGCTGAGGCGGGCAGACTGACTTGCTCGGGCAACATCCACGACTCGAAGCTAACGGGCGAGTTCCTCTTCGAGCCGAACAGGGCCTTCGTTGAGCGGATGAAGCAGTTGGGAATTACAGGTCTGGACTCGCAGAAGCTAGAGGCGTACACCTTGTTCCATATCGAAGCTTCGTGGCTTCAGTCATTACAGCGGGCTGGAGTCACGGGCATTGATGCTGACAATCTCCTCGCGCTGAAGATATTCAAGGTTGAGCCTGGCTATGTGCAGAGCCTCGCGTCGCTTGGTTATCCGAACCTGTCTGCGGAGAAGTTAGTTGCGCTGAGCATTCAGGGAGTCAACACGAATGACATTAAAGAAGTTCGTTCCATGGGTTACAGGCCCAACGTCGACGAGTTGATACAGATGCGTATCTTCAAGGTCACGCCGGATTTTATTCGCCTCATGCAGGCGAAAGGCTTCAATGATCTGACCATCAGCAAGTTGGTTCAAATCCGTATCTTCAAGCTGGATGAGTAGTAAATCCTTCCTGCTTTAAACCCCCTCGAAAATTGGCTAGAGACTTTGCGGTAGGGTCTGCTTCTGCGTCGAGCCTTCGAAGTACTTCTCGATCTCTTCGAGAGTCTTTCCCTTGGTCTCGGGTAGAAAGAACGCCGCTGTGACAAAGTAGACTACGGTGCACAAAGCCCAGAAGGTGAACATGGCATAGAAGCCGTAGGTGCCTACGACGGGTAGAAAGACCGCGGCGATCAGCGTTGAAATACCTTGATTCAGGAGCAGCGCGATGCCCATGCCTGTCGAGCGAATGCGTGTGGGCATCAGCTCGGAGAGAGTGATCCAGACAACGACGCCGGGGCCTACAGAATAGGACGCGATGAAGAGGCCGAGACACGCCATGATGAGCCAGCCCGTTGTCTCGGTGGGCACTGGACCGTAGAAGGCGCTCTTGATGACCAGAGGTGCGTTCGGAGCGGTATGTTCGGGAGCGATGTTGAGCACCGGATTTGCGTCGGTGCTGAGGACTGTCGCTACTTTGTCGCCGGAGCCAAAGGAATAGAGGACGGTGAGAGCCATGGGGCGCCCTCCCACTGCGGGACCGAATGTCGCTTCATCGACAGGCACATGAATGGTATTGCCGTTGATGGCGGTCTGGAGCTTCGGTTCTACATCGATGCGCTTCGACTCGAAACTGTAGAACAGAGAGGCTCCGGCCAGCAGAGCTATGATGATGCCGCTGGTTCCGATCTTGAGCAGAAACTTGCGGCCTCTCTTATCCACGAAGGCAATAGCTACCAGCGTCATCACGCAGTTGAGCAGTTTGACGACGACATCGCCCTGGGTCGCGTGGCTCGCGCTCATTCCGGCCTGTTTGAGGATGATGACGAGAAAGCCGAGGATGGAGTTGATGCCCGTCGCCTGATTGCAGGCCAGCACGATGCAAGCGAGAACAAACGGAATGACGTATTTACGTTGAAGAAGGGAACCGGACGTGCCTTGGTCGGTAGTTTGCTTGTTTTCAGCAGCGAGCGCTTCCATCTCCTGCAGTTGGCGTTGCGCTTCGGGCTCTGATGAGGAGCGTCGGAGGGCCGTGAGGGCCTCTTCTTTTCTGCCACGGCGGAACAGCCAGCGCGGGGTTTCGCTTAAGAAAAAACTGCCGAACATGAAGATGAGGCCGGGGTAAACGACCGACAGAAACATTCCACGCCACGCATGGTCCTGGGCCGCTCTGATCAGTACAGGATTACCCGCAGCCGCGGTGATGGCGGCCTCCGTCATTCTGGTGTAGTACCAGCCTGTGAGGGCGGCGATGACGATTCCAACGGTCAGCATGAACTGGAAGACGACAGTACCCTTGCCGCGATGCTTGGCATTGAGGCACTCCGCCAGATAAAGCGGCACAACGACAGCGATTACGCCGCCGCTGGCTCCCTGAAGCAGACGGCCGAGAAGCAGCGGCACGAACCCTTGCGAGATGACGATCAGCCCTACGCTGGCAACGAACATCAAGCCGCTTACGATCATCATCTTCTTGCGGCCAAACCAGTCTGCAAGTACGCCGGCGACCAGCGAGGAACACATGCCGCCGCCCAAAACCGCCGCCACAATGATCGACGTCTGTTCCACGGTCAGGTTGACGGTCTTACTGAGGTACAGCAGGGCGGCTGCGATGATACCGACGTCGATGCCGTAGAGAAGGCCGCCGAAGCCCGCGATGAAGATGAGGTACCTGCCATACCGAACCGTGTTGTACGTCTTTACCGTCATAGAAACGTATGCTCCAAAGGGGCTTGTTATACCCGAGGCCCAATGCTACCAAGCCGAATCGGCGAAGTCTCTGTCAAATTACATCCGAATATCCGGCGTTATCGCCGCGCTACTCCTGCACGACTGCTTTTGTAAGATTGCGCGGGTGATCGACGTCGATGTCGTTGTTGATCGCCATGAAGTAGGAGAGCATCTGCAGCGGGATAACCTCGGCGATGGGGAGGATTGATTCCGGCAGCTCGGGTACAGGGACGGTCACATTTGCGAGCGCGGCGATGTCATGATCGCCCTCGTTGGCGATCGCAATGATGTTCGCACCCTGTGCCTTCATGTCGCGCATTAGCTGCAATATCTTCTCGTAGCGAAGAATTGCATCAGGATCGCTGCGATCGACTGTGGCTACCATTACCAGCGGGGTCCCGTCGCTTACCAGGGCATTTGGGCCATGTTTAAGCTCTCCGCCGGGATAGCCTTCAGCGTGCAGGTATGAGGATTCCTTGAGCTTAAGCGCACCCTCGCGCGCGATGGCGTAGTGCACGCCGCGGCCGAGGAAGAGGAAGTTCTTGAAGGATTGATATTGCCTGGCTACCTGACTTACCTGCGACTCCCATATGGCCATCTGCAGGTCCAGTACACTTGCGAGTCGCGTCAAATGCTGGAGGTACTTCTCGATGGTTGCTGCATCGAGAGCGTTGCGGCTCTCGGCCGCGAGCAGAGCGATCAGGTGGAGCACAAGAAGCTGGGCGGTAAAGCTCTTGGTTGCAGGAATCGCGCGTTCCACACCGGCGAGCGTGGGGAAGGACACGGAAGCCTCCACGGCCATACTCGAGCCAGGCACGTTGGTTACGGCCAGCGTCTGATGTCCGGCGGTCTGGGCCTTTCGCAGTGCGGCAAGCGTGTCGGCGGTTTCGCCCGACTGCGAGATTACGATCACCGCCGCATTTTTCAGCGACTTTTCTGAGCGATAGCAGTACTCGCTGGCATACTCCACATCGACCGCAATGCCACCCAGGTCTTCGATCAGGAGTTCGGCGACGAGACCTGCGTGACGGCTCGATCCGCTGGCTGCGATAACGATCTCCCCTTCGACTGCGGCAAACCACTCTCGTATGTCGGCGCAGTTCGCCGGATGGAACTGACCACCCTGAACATAATGAGCCAGTGTGGCGGCGAGAGTTGTCGGCTGCTCGTGAATCTCACGAAGCATCCAGTGTGGAAAGGGTGCGGGGGAGGCTGTAGACATGAGGCGGTGGTAACTCCTTAAATGATCGTTTTGCTATTATTTGATCAGAATAAATTACTGTTTTGGTACTATGCAAGCAAATTTGTCTCAATTTTTGAGAATCTAACCCCAATCAAATTGAAGATATTTCTGACCTATGTCTGAAAAAACTGATACACGCGGCGACCTCATTATGAAGGCCCTGCTTTTGCAGGGCGATATCTCTGTAGACGAGTTGGTAGCGCAGGTCGGGACCTCTGCGCCCAGCGTTCGGCGTGATTTGGCGCGACTTGAAAAGCGAGGCTTGATCCGTCGTACTCATGGGGGGGCTACCCTGGTGGAGCCGCTGCTTTATGAGCCATTTCGTCATGACACTTCCTTCCAGGCGCGAGAGCTGCGTTTCGCCGACCAGAAGCGTCGCATTGGGCTGGCTGCGGCAGAGCTAATCCACGAAAAGGAGACCGTTGGGCTCACGGCTGGAACAACGACGACGCAGGTCGGGCGCTCGTTGCGCCACCGCAGCGATATTCACGTCATCACAAATGCTCTGAATATCGGGATGGAGCTGTGTAACCAGACATCGATTCGAACAACGCTGACCGGCGGCGTGTTGGCATGGAAGTGGACCTTCGCTATGGCGGGCCAGACAGCCTTGAATTTCTTGAACGACGTTTATCTCGACAAGGTCTTCCTCGGAGTGACGGGCGTCGATCTTGAGCGCGGTGCGACGACGCTCGAGGCCGAAGAGGCTGTCGTAGCGCGTGCAATGGCGCGGCAGGGGAAACAAGTCATCGTGGTAGCGGACTCATCCAAGATCAACGTTGTGAGTCCGGCGCTTATCTGCCCACTCTCGGAGATCCATGTGCTGGTGACGGATTCGGGTCTTCCGCCGGATATCGATGCTGCGTTGCAGGACAAAGGCATCGTGGTCCTGAAGGTATAAGACAGAACCTCGCCCCAATGTGCTTCATTTTTCCTCGACTGCACTATGGCTATAATGGTGACTGAAGCGGGAGTAGTTCAGTGGCAGAACGTCAGCTTCCCAAGCTGAATGTCGCCGGTTCGATCCCGGTCTCCCGCTCCATTTTTTCTGCTGGCTAGCCCAGCTCGGTTCCCACGAGAGTGTAATAAAAAAGCCGCCGGGCGCTTCGATGCGCGGGCGGCCTTTGTTTTTTCTCAGTCTCTATCGGCTAGCAGTAGTGGTGTTCTTCTGGGCCTGCTTCATGTGATCTTCGAGCGCCTGAGCCTCCGGCAGGAAAGTTACTGCCTTGGCGATCTGTGGATCCCACTCGGCCCGTACCTTCAAACCTTCCAGTTGCCCGAACTGCGAGGTGAACAGTTCGCTCTTGATGCTGGTCTTCAACCAGTCACTCACACCTGCAATGTCCGCGTCCGTGTACTCAACCTGGGTGGTCTTCAGGAAGTCCTTGAACTGTTGCAGCACCGTATCGTCAACCACAAAGTCCTTTGAGACCGTATGCGTCGCGAGGTAATGCTTGCTGAAGTTGAAGAACGCGTAGTTCCGGAGCAGGCTGTCCTGGAAGTGGTTCGACTTCAGGTTGTCGATCTTCTCGTCCGGCGTAATACCGCCGCCGCCGTAAACCGTGCGGCCCGAGTCAGTCAGCTTAACCTCAAGATTCGCCTTGTCCTTCGGCTGATTTGCAGAGTCGCGCACGTAGTAGTAGTCGTACAGCGAAACCTTGTTGTAGTTGCGCTGGATCAGGCGCCCTGACGGTGTGTAGTAGTGATACGTCGTCAAAGCAAGGCCCGTGTTCTCCGTAATCTGAAACACCGTCTGCACCAGGCCCTTGCCGAAGGTTGTCTCACCGACAATCAAGGCGCGGTCATGGTCCTGCAGCGCACCAGAGACAATCTCAGCAGCTGAGGCCGTGTTCCGGTTCACCAGTACCACAATCGGATATTTCGTATCGGAGCCATGCGCCGCGCGATACACCTGGTCCGGGAAGGCGCGTCCACGCTGCGAGACCACAATTTGGCCCTTTTGCAGGAACTTGTCCGACATGTTGACAGCCTCATTCAGCAGGCCGCCCGGATTGCCCCGGAGATCGATGACCAGGCCATTGATATCGCCAAACTTCTCCAGTGCATCCCCAACCTCGCGGCTGGTCGTCTCCATGAAATTCGTGACATGAAGATAGCCGACGCCGGGACGGATCATGAACGCGAGATCGACCGAAGGCCGTGAAACCTCGTCGCGGACAAGGTCGAAGACCAGCGGCTTCGCCGAGCCTTCGCGGCTCATCGTTACCGAAACATGCGTGTTGCGCGGTCCTTTCAGCAGGGAAGCGACGGCGGCGGAGTCCATGCCTTCCGTGCTCTTGCCGTCGATCGACAGAATGACGTCGCCGGGGCGAATGCCAGCCTTATACGAGGGCGTTCCCTCAAAGGGCGCTACCACGACGATCTTCAAGCCGCCCTTGGCCGTAGGATCGGGCTGCGGCTGGATCGTCATGCCCACGCCGTAGTACTTGCCATGCTGGTCCTCGCGCATCTGGGCGAAGGCCTTCGGATCGTAGAAGTTCGAGTGCGGGTCCAGGACATGCAACATGCCCGGGATCGCCCCATCGTAGATGGCCTTATCGGTCTTATCGGTGGTCAGCTTCTCCGCATAGTTTTGCTCAACCAGCGAGTAGACACCCGTGAACGAGTGCAGACTGTCCCGCAGCGTCGATTCGTCAGTTGCGGACTGGGCCGCCACGCGCTGGTTGATCAACGAGCCAGCTACTGCGCAGGTGGCAAGGAAGACGGTGACGGAGAAAAGGGCGCGGCGGGTGCGTGGGGCCATTAGTGGAATAACCTCGAAAAAGCAAAGCGTCGCGCAAAAATGACGCGGGACGGTTCATCCTCAGGATGCGTCCTACTTTGGACGGAGTATAGCACCGTCAGGTGAGCAAGGTCGCGCTCGAATAAGGGATTCGCCTCTTGGGTCCGGGGCGGTTAGAATGATGTACGGATATCGTCTTCGTGCTGTAGGAGTCAAATCAGTACAGGCGTACCGGGCGATAAAGTTCCTGAATTGCGGATGTTGACGAAGATACGAGTGACGATGACCCTAAGAATTTCGCAATTTGCGGCGGTGTGCGGGCTCAGCCTGTTGGCACTGCCCGGTGTGGTGCAAGCACAGGCGCCGCGGTACCAGAGCCCTATCGGCCTTCCCGCCACGCCCCAGCAGCAGTTGTCGCTGCCTTCGCCGCAGGCGATCTCGCCCAACGGCAGCGTCGTCGAAGACGTGATCGTTCGCGTCAACGATCAGATCATTAACCGCAGCGATCTCGAGCGCAGCGTGCAGCAGATGGCGGCGGAGAACCAGCAGAACAACGCCAGCCCCGCTGAGATTGCCGAGCGCCAGAAGAATCTGCTGCGCGACATGATCGACCAGCAGCTCCTCCTTTCACGCGCCAAGGAACTCGGCATGAACGCCGACGCCGAGGTCATCCGTCGACTCGACGAGATCCGCAAACAGAACCATCTCGACACCATGGATGACCTCGAAAAGGCCGCACGCCAGCAGGGCGTCTCGTATGAGGACTTCAAGGCCAACATCCGCAACAGTATCCTCACCCAACAGGTCGTCCGCGACGAAGTGGGACGCCGTCTGCAGATGACCCAGGCCCAGGAGCAGGCCTACTACGAGGCCCATAAGCAGGATTTTGCCCAGCCCGAGCAGGTCCGCCTCAGCGAAATTCTCGTCCCCCTGCCCGCCGAAGCCAACGAGGCAGCCATTGCACAGGCACAGGCTAAGGCCGACGACATCACCGCGAAGCTCAAGGGCGGCGCCAAGTTCAACGACCTCGCCGAAGCCTACTCTGGCGGCCCCACCGCGTCTCAAGGCGGTGATCTCGGCCTCTTCAAGCGCGGCGCTCTTGCCAAGGTTCTCGAAGACCAGACCTTCGATCTCAAGGCTGGCGAATCGACCGCTCCCATCCGCACCCGCCAGGGCTTCGTCATCCTCAAGGTAACGGAGCATCAGGCGGCCGGCGTCCCTCCAATGAAGGACGTGGAGAATGAAATCCAGAATGCGATGTACATGGAGCAGATGCAGCCCGCTCTCCGCGCCTATCTCACAAAGCTGCGTGAAGATGCCTACATCGATATCGCACAGGGTTTTGTGGACTCCGGCGCCAGCGCGAAACAGACCAAGCCTGTGTTTACGGCCTATTCTGCTCCCGTTTCGAAGAAACAGAAAAAGGCAGCTCAGGAAAAGAAGCGCTTCGACCGTGGTGGACGCTTCTCCGCAGCGAAGACAGCTCCTGCACCTGCGGTGACGCCAGTTGCCACAACCGCGACCGCTGCAGGGGCAACCACTACGACCACCGCTACTGCGACGACGGCCAAGGCATCCAATCCAGCCAAGCCGAAGAAGATCAAGCGCGAGAAGGTCCGTTACGGCCAGGCTCCCCGCAACGCCCTCCCGGCAGGCCCGCAAGAGGTTGCTGGTGTTGGCGCTGATACCGGCGAAGGAGCCGCTCCTGCTCCAGGCGCAGCCATGACCATGACTCCGCAGAACACGACGCAGATTGCTACCGCTTCGGATGACAACCCTCTGACGCCGAAAGCTCCTGTGGCGGCGAAGACTCGCTACAGCGCCCGGGCCAAGACCGAAAAGGCCGACAAGGCAGCCGCCCAGGCCACCAAGGCCAAGGAAAAGGCCGCTCTCACGCCTGCTCCAATGTCCTCCGATGAAAAGGCCACAACACAAACCCAGGCTGCTCCGCTCGGCCTCAATGGCGACACCGCAAAGAAGAAAAAGAAGACCAAGGTTGCCGGCGCTCCCAAAGAACGGCTGCAGGACAAGGAAAAGCAAGCGCCAGTAGAAGCGCCTGCTCCCGAGCCGACCGTCAATCCCGCTCTGGGCCCCGCTCCTGGAGAACCTACACCGCCGCCAGCACCACAACCAGCCCCCGCGGCGACAACACCGAAAAACTAATTGCGCCAAAGATAGCCAACAACGCGAGGGCCCAGGCTCTCGCGTTGTCGTCTCTAGCCATCGAGAAACCAAGGTATCCTGAAACCAATGAAAGACTTTTTTATCGTGGACGCGGCGAAGTTCGAAAACGCCAACGTCACCTCATACTTCGTCCTCTCGTCGTTTCAGGTTCGCGAAAAGAAGCAGGGCGGCCAGTTCCTTGCTCTCGTCCTCACCGACAAGACCGGCTCCTTTGAAGCCCGCATGTGGGACGACATCGCCGATGCCATGGCCACCTGCACCGAAGGCTGCTACGTCAAAGTCCAGGGCCAGGTCACCAAATATCAGGGAAAATTCCAAATCACGCTCCAGAAGCTCCGCCACGCAGCCGAGTCCGAAATCGACCCCACCGACTACCTCCCTGTTACCCGCTTCGATATCGAAGAGATGTGGACCGAACTCCGCGGCTACGTCTCCGGCTTCACCAATGACGATCTCAAACGCCTCGTCTTCAGCTTCCTCGACGACCCCGAGATCGGCCCCGCCTACAAGTCCGCCCCCGCGGCCAAGCGCCTCCACCACGCCTGGATCGGCGGCCTCCTCGAGCACGTCCTCACTCTCGTCCGCGTCTGCCGCGCCAACGTGCCGTTCTATCCCGAGGTCGACCCCGACCTCCTCATCACCGGAGCTATCCTCCACGACATCGGCAAAATCCGCGAGCTCTCCTGGAAGTCCAGCTTCAACTACAGCCTCGAAGGCCAGATGATCGGCCACATCAGCATCGCCCAGGGCATGCTCCGCGAAAAAGTCCAGACCCTAGCCCCATTCCCCGACAAGCTCCGCGTCCTCGTCGAGCACATGATCCTCTCCCACCACGGCAAGTACGAGTTCGGCTCCCCCAAACTCCCCATGACGCCCGAAGCCATCCTCCTCAGCGCCCTCGACGATCTCGAAGCCAAGATGCAAACTCTCCGCAGCGAATTCGCCTCAGCCTCCGCCTCGGGCAAAGACCCCGACGAGATGACCGACTGGGTACGCAGCATGGAGCGTCCGCTCCTCGACTCCAAAGCCTTCCTCAAAGACGACGAAAGTTAGGCTTTTTTTGAAGTCGTCATCCTGAACGCAGCCCATTTCACATCGCCGTCCAAACTCAGCCCATTTTAAGTCGTCATCCTGAACGCAGTGAAGGATCCCTGTATTCCGTCTTTGCACTTGCCTGTTCTTAAATCCTTCCCCTGAACCGACCCTCCCAACCTCGATTGCTATACTCCTCCCTGCGAATTTAAGCAGCCTGTACAAGCCCCCTAACGCCGGAGGAACACTACCCAAATGCGTTTCAATCTCCACGCCCTGTTGCCTGTTTTACTTGCCGCATCCCTCAGCCAAGCCCAGACACCAAGCTGGATGCCCGATCCAACCCAGCAGCAGACCTACACCCTGCACCGCTCCTCGAGCCGCGAGTCCACCGGCGCCAACTCCGACTTCCGTACCGTAACCCCCGGCCAAACCCTCACCCTCCTCGAAGCCGACGGCCCCGGCATGATCTCCCACATGTGGTTCACCATCAACGATTCAGAGCCATACCACCTCAAGCGCATCGTTCTCCGCATCTACTGGGACGGTGAAGACTCACCCAGCGTCGAAACTCCCATCGGCGATTTCTTCGGCCTCGGCAATGGACTCTACTACGGCTGGCAGTCCCAAGTCCTCGACGTTGGCAACGACCACTCCATGAACAGCTGGTTCCCGATGCCCTACGCCAAACACGCCCGCATCACCATCACCAACGAGGGCAAACAGACGCTGCAAAATCTCTACTGGAACATCGACTACCGGCAGGACTCACATCCCCTCCCGCCCGGCACTCTTTACTTCCACGCAAACTATCGCCAGGCCTACCCCAATCACGGCTGGGCAAAAGACTGGTACGCCAACGGCGATCCACAAGTGAACTACCGCCGCAACCTCGACGGCAAGGACAACTACGAGTGGTTCGAAGCCAAAGGCCACGGACAGTTCATCGGCGTCACCATGTCCGTCCTGCAAAATCAGGATGGCTGGTGGGGCGAAGGCAACGACATGTTCTTCATCGACGACGCAACCACGCCCTCGCTCGTAGGCACAGGCTCCGAAGACTACTTCCTCGGCGCATGGGACTTCGGTGCCCCCGCTCAATTCCCATTGCACGGTTCTCCGGTCGTCGGGCAAGAGGTCGCCGGTTCACGCTCCAGCGTCTACCGTTTCCATCTCGACTCTCCCATCCCCTTCAAAAAATCCATGCGCGCCGGCATCGAGCACGGCCACGCCAACGCCCGCTCCGACAACTACTCCTCTGTCGCCTACTGGTATCAGTCTGAGCCCCACTCACCCTTTCCCGCGCTCCCCGAGATGAGCGAGCGCATCCCAACCCTGCAATTCGTAGGCGGTCCCGGCAACTCCAAAGAGCCTTACGTGCCCGGCACACCCCAACCAAGGTAGCGACCACGATACAGATGATGAATGTGCTTACCTCTACCATCCGTGGGAATGCACGCCTTTAACGATTCAACTGCCGCTGTTCCAGAAATCAGTGAGCACGTGCGCGCATTCCTCAAGCAACGTCTGCGCGGCTGAATCGAACGCATTCAGATGTTCGCTTTCCACATCAATCGTACCCATCACACGGTCGCCAGCAACGTCCAGAATAGGGACAATGATCTCTGCTCGTGTGCTATCGAGAGCCATCAGGTAGCTGGAGTCGTTTGCTACGTCACCCACATTGATGGTTCTCCGTGCAGCGATTGCCTTTGAAGTGAGACCCTTCGTAACAGGAAAAGTGGGATAGGCCGGCGCGTTTGGTCCACTCCATGCGATGTTGGATACCAGTCCCGACTGGATATCCACGTCATAAATCCCTACCCAGCGATAAGCTCCGTCATCTCGAATCGCTGCCGTGATAAGTGCTGCTTTTGCTGTTCGATCCACACTCTGTGCAAGAATGCTCTTCAACTTGTTCGGAAGTTTGCTGTCCGGCATCTCGCCAAGCCTCCGGGTGAGTCAAGTACATTGTCACGAAACCAAACAGAGCGCGGCCAATGGCACCAAATTGAGCAAAAGTATACCGATCTTGTAGAAAGCGAGGCCCGCGTAATGAATCGCATCAAAGGTCTCAACCGAGAGCCTAAACCAACGGCTATGCAGTCGAAACATCCAGTCATGGGCAAAGACAAAGACGCCGGCCCAGATCAATAGAACCAGGTAGTTGAGGCCAACACACCAGAGAAGAACGTGCTTGATCTCATTCGCCGTCACAACACCCCCAATTTTCAAGCGCAAGAAAAAATACGGATGGAAGACGTCAGCATGATCTGACCCCAATTCTATCCTCCGAATTTCAATCAACTCACGACCAACCTCTTGCCTTCCACCCTACTAAACCCGCACAGGCATTAGAATTAATCCTGACCATGTTACGTTTTTCGACTGCAGGAGAGAGCCACGGCGAAAGTCTCATCGCCCTCGTCAGTGGAATGCCGGCCGGGGTGCCGATCGATCAGGAGTTTATCAACCGCGAGCTGTGGCGCCGCCAGAAGGGCTACGGTCGCGGCGGCCGTATGCGCATCGAAAAGGACACCGCGCACATCCTTAGCGGAGTCCGCCACGGCAAAACCATTGGCTCACCCATCGCCATGTCGCTGGCCAACAACGACTGGAAGAACTGGACCGAAATCCTCCCCGTCGAAGAAGGCGACCCAACCAAGCACAAAGCAGTAGCCTCGCCGCGCCCCGGCCACGCCGACCTGGCAGGCTCCCTCAAGTACGACTTCCCAGACGCCCGCTACGTCCTTGAGCGCGCCAGTGCCCGCGAAAGCGCCGCCCGCGTAGCCTCCGGAGCCGTCGCCAAACTCCTCCTCCGCTCCCTCGGCATCGAGGTCGCCAGCCACGTCATCCGCGTAGGCAAGGCCGAGCTCAAGCGCCCCGCAACCTTCCCCGAGATCGCCGCCCTCGCCCTCAAAGAAGAAATCCTCTTGAACTGCGTCGACCCCGAGAGCGAAGCCGCCATGAAGGCCGAAGTCGACGCCGTTCTCCGCACCGGCGACACCATCGGCGGCGTCTTCGAGGTTATCGTCCACAGCCTCCCCCCTGGCGTCGGCACCCACGCCAACTGGGACGAGCGCCTCGACGGCCTCCTCGCGCAAGCCGTCATGAGCCTTCAGGCCGTCAAAGCCGTCGAGATCGGTCGCGGAGTCACCGCCGCTGAGTCCCTCGGCTCCGCCGTCCACGACGCCATCGGCTACGAGGGCAGCGACGAAGCCTTCACCAAATTTTCTCGCGAACAAAATAACGCCGGAGGCATCGAAGGCGGCATCTCAAATGGTGAAGACGTAGTCGTACGCGGCTACCTCAAACCCATCTCCACGCTGCGCCGTCCACTCGGCAGCGTCAGCTTCGAGACCCGCGAGCCGGTCAAGGCAGCCTACGAGCGCAGCGATGTCTGTGTCGTCCCCGCCGCAGGTGTCGCGGCAGAGTCTATGGTCGCACTGGCAGTAGCGCGGCTGGTTGTAGAAAAATTCGGTGGTGACTCGCTGCGTGAGATGCAGCGAAACTTCAATGGCTATTGCGAGCAGATTCGAGCGTACTAAGTGGCAAAGACAGCAAACAAAATACACGAAGTCGTAAAGTGGCCCGATCCCGTCCTCGCCAAGCCCGGTGAGCCAATCACCGTCTTCGACGCAAACCTCAAAAAGCTCGTCGAAGAGATGTTCGAGTCCATGTACGCCGCGCAGGGGATCGGCCTGGCCGCCCCGCAGATCAGCATCTCGCAGCGCCTCACCGTCATCGACGTCAGCTTCAAAAAGAATCCCGAAGAAAAACTAGTCCTCATCAATCCCGAGATCATCGACCGCCACGGCAGCCAGCTCGAAGAAGAAGGCTGCCTGAGCCTCCCCGAGATCCGCGAAAAGGTGAAGCGCGCCGCATGGGTCAAAGTCCGCGCCCAGGACGTCAACGGCGACTGGTTCGAAGCCGAAGGCGAAGAACTCCTCGCCCGCGCCATGCAACACGAGATCGATCACCTCGACGGCATCCTCTTCATCGACCGCCTAAGCCGCCTCAAGCGCGATCTCGTCATCCGCAAAATCAAAAAACTCCAAAAACAAGGCGAGTGGTAACGCCCAGCTAAAAGCAAAGTTAGCAGTTGCAGTTCTTGCTTTTCCTAAACCAGCCACGACGAACGGGTGCCCCATCTTCGCGCGGTCTCACCGCGCTAAGGTGGGAATGTATAAACTTACCCTGCCAGCTCTTGCTGTTGCCCTTGCTCTTGTTCTTACAACACCAATGAAACTAGTCTTCTGCGGAACCCCCCAATTCGCCGTCCCCGCGCTCGAAGCCGTCATAGCAGCCGGCCACGAAGTAGCCCTCGTCCTAACCCAGCCTGACCGAGCCGCAGGCCGAGGCATGGAACTGCAGATTCCCCCGGTCAAAAAGACAGCCCTCGAACACAACATCCCCGTCTTCCAACCCGAGAAGATCAAGCACAACCTCGAGCTCCGCCAACAGCTCGAAGACATCCGCCCCGAAGCCATCCTCGTCGTAGCCTACGGGCGCATTATCCCCCAGTGGATGCTCGACCTCCCGCCGCACGGCAACATTAACCTCCACGGCTCGCTCCTCCCCAAGTACCGTGGAGCAGCCCCCATCCAATGGGCCGTAGCCAACGGAGAAGTCATCACCGGCGTCACCACCATGCGCCTCGACGCCGGTCTCGACACCGGCGACATGCTTCTCGCACAGGTATGCCCCATCGGCCTCGAAGAGACCGCAGTGGACGTCTACGAGTGCCTCGCCGACGTAGGCGCCAAACTCATGGTCCGCACCCTCCACGAGCTAGCCCAGGGCACCCTCTACCCCCAGCCGCAAGACCACTCCCTGGCCACCCTTGCCCCCATCCTTACCCGCGAAGACGGCCTCATGGACTTCACCCGCACCGCCGCCCAGCTCTACGACCGCTGGCGCGGCTTTCAGCCCTGGCCCGGAGCCCACACCACCCTCCGCAGCAAAAAACTCATCGCACACAAGCTCCACGTCACCAACGAAACCTTCCACGGCCAACCCGGCGAGCTCATCATCCGCGGCAACCTCATGCTCGTCCGTTGCGCCAACTCCAGCGTCCTGGCCTTCGACGAAGTCCAGCTCGAAGGCAAACGCCGCATGACCGCCGCCGACTTCCTCCACGGCTATCAACTCAAAAGCGGCGAACGTCTCGGCATCTGAATCCCTGACGACACGCTGGAACGCAGCAATAATTTGACTAAAAAAAGACAAAATCCTGACCTGTTTTGAATCACAGCGTTGATGCGAGAGGACTATCGTTTCATTGCTGCTGAGAGTGAGAAAGATGGGCCCGCTTCGTTCACTCGAGGCAGAACATCCTCGCTCTCAGGAGAAATGACATGCGAACCCACGAATCTCTCGCCCGTGAGATTGATTCACCGATGCATCTTCGAGGAACCATTACTGGCTGGCGCAGATCCGTCACAGCCGTTACGCTTCTGGCTTGTGCGACGGGAATCTGCCTGGCACAACACCACGACAATGACGTTGATGCATTTCTGCCGAGCCCTGTAAGAACTGTCTCGACGGTACCCGGTAATGGAGACGTCAATCCATACGGGGTTGCATTTATCGAGCGCGACTTCCAAACAGGGCCCGGCCCGTTGAAGCCGGGCGACGTTCTGGTCTCCAATTTCAACAACAATTTGAATCTCCAGGGCACCGGAACGACCATCGTCCGAATCTCAAAAAAAAGCTCACCGACGGTGTTCTTCCAGGGAACAGGACACCTGGGTCTTTCCACGGCGCTGGGAACGCTGCAGCGTGGATTCGTGGTTGTCGGCAACGCTCCAACAACCGATGGCTCCGCCGCGACCGCCCAACCCGGGTCATTGCTGGTCATCAACAACCAGGGCAAGTTGATCCATACGATCACCGATCCAGCCATACAGTATCCATGGGACATGGCACTCGTTGACAAGGAAGACTCGGCCATTGCGTTTGTCTCCAACGCACTCAACGGAACCGTCATTCGGATGGAATTCAAAGTAAGCTCTACCGGGCTTACCCTGCTCAGTACAAAGACAAAGACGATTGCATCGGGATACATCCATCGCGGTGATCCTGTAACGCTGTTCGTCGCGCCCACGGGCTTGGTCTACGACGCCTCGCACGACGTGTTGTACGTTGCCTCGACCGGAGACAACGCCGTCTACGCAATCTGGGATGCAGCCAGCCGCAACACCGATGCAGGACTAGGTTCCATCATCTATCAGGACAACAAGCACCTCCACGGTGCCCTCGGACTGGCAGCCGCGCCGAACGGCCACCTGCTCGTCACCAACAACGATGGCATCAATCCCGATCCCAATCAGCCCAGCGAAATCGTCGAGTTCACAAAAGAAGGAAGATTTGTGAAACAGCTTTCGGTTGATCCAGCCCAGGGAGGAGCCTTCGGTCTCGCCGTGGACACCAGAGAAGATACATCTGTCCTGGCGGCCGTCAACGACAACACAGCGACACTCATCATCTGGACGTTGAACGTGAATGAAGATCGGTTCTGAAAAGAGGGCTGCCTTACACCCAGAAGTGGAATCAGAACGTCCACCTCTGGGTGCATGGTCGTACACAACCGCCGAGCCTTTCCAGCTACTGAGGCTTCGCGTCTTCAACCTTCTGCTTCTGTTGGTGAGCCTTGTCCTCTGCAGTCATCTTCGACTCACGAGTGCGGTCCTTGGCCTTGCTCTTTGCCTCAGCATTCGGGTCAACGACCTTCTGGACACCCTCTTTACTGTGGTCATAAGCCTTTACCGAAGTCTCCTTCGTCTTGTCCGCCGCGACCGTAGTGCCTTCCTTGGTCTTGTCGTAAGCCTTCGTGGTTCCGCTCTTGGTGCCGGCAGCGGCCTTCTTGGTTGTCTTCGTGACGGCGTGGCCCGTGTCTTTGGCCGCGTCTTTGGTCTCGGTCCCGGCGTTCTTCACGTCTTGCCCAGCAGTCTGAGCCGACAGATTCACTGGCAGCAGCATGGCCAGACCCAAAGCGAACGGTGATGCGAGCGAGAATGCAATTCGAAAGTTTTTCATAGTTAATTAGTGGTCGGAATCGGCGAAATGGTTGTTCAGATCCCCGCAGCGTCCATGCTGCGACAGATCTTTTATCAACCCAGCATGAGACAACCCAACCGAAACGAGGACGATCGTATTCAGAGCTCAATGAGTGCATTGCCCTGTTGGCAACAGTTGAGAATTGCTTCCGGATTGGCCATCAAGAGGTGCCCTATTCAATCAGCGTTACATAGAAGGCGTTGTTTCCAGAACGAAGGTCTTTTCCGAAGGAAAACGCAACGATGCTTCCGAATATGCGCAGTTTGGTTTGCGCTCCAACGTCCCAAAGCAACTTACGTGAACCGAGCGCCGTAGAGGAACCGGTAATCTTGCCAATATCAAGAAACGGTCCAACTTTCAGGGTCACCAATCCATTTCCATACACGTTTTTGTCAGTTTCCCATGAGGTGAGAAAGTAGTTGCTCCCCAGGGGAGCACTGCCTTTGCGTCCGTCGCGCGTGCCAATGTGTGCGCGCATCGGCAGATCGTTATCCCGCTCAAGCCCCAGCATAAAGAGCTCGTCGAAGGGCGCTGGCCCGATGATCTTTCCGATGCGAACTCTTTGCCGCGTTTCATAGTCATCGCCCTCGGCTTGAGGAAACCAATGCCAACCGAGCGAACCCGCCAATTTCTCGAATGTTTCCTGCTGGTGTGACCACAATCGTGCTGTTTGAGACGATGCTTCTGCGTCCAGAACGAATCGACGTTCAGGCACGCGCCATAGTATGCCTGTCAGTTGCGCTTTTTGCTTGAGTTGGAAGCCCTCGGCCAGCATATCGGGCGTGAGAATCGTTCCAGGCACGACGCTACGAAAGTCACGATGAGATGCTTCCACGCCGGCCGACCAGCCCAACCGTCCACTTGCATGTGAGGCAAGATCAAAAGCCATTGCTTCGCGACGCATGTTTAGACTGGCGAGTGTTGGCGCAGGGCCCGTAAACGAATTCCTCAGTGCCCAGTTCTCGTTTCTAAAATCTGTACCAACGTTGTAGCGGTATTTGGCACTGCGCTCGAAGGGGCCGGAGAACTGCGCGAAGATGCGTCGTTTCTCCGGGTCCCAACGGAATAGAGACTCGAAATTGATAGCTTCATGATGCAGGTTATAAAACCTGGGTTCGACGCTCTGAAATGGAAGTCCGCGAAGAAGCTGGAACATGCCCTCCCATTTCGTGTCGCCGAATCCATTGCGTTCCTGACTGCGGAGCACAAAGTCGAACTTGTCATCGCCGCGTGCGCGGAGATCGAATTTGTACTGCGGGAAGATTCCTAAACCACGGATGCGCGCGTCCGTATCCAGAAACTGCGGTAGAGGAAGGGTGCTGGCAGGCGAAACCGCAAATGCGCGGTCAAGCAATATGGACGAAACGCGAGGGATCGGATCCTCACGCAATTCCACTACCCTGGGCTTTCCCACGCGGTTCCAATACTTCAGCGATGCTTCAAGATTCCCCTGAAGGAAATAGACCGTTCCCAGAAAATCATTTGCATAGGTGTCGTCAGGCGCGAGCTTGATCGCCTGCTGCAAGCGATCGGCGGCTTCAGAATAATGCTTTTGCCTGAAGGCTAGTCCTGCCAGTTCGATTGGGAATCTTGGGTCAGCTGGAGCTAGTCGAAATCCCGTTTGAAACTCCCTCTCCGCCTCCGACCAACGCTCTAGTCGTGCCAGTGCAGTCCCGTAGTAAAAATCCATGTCGGCTGAACGCGACTGCATTGGCTCCAACCGACGAGCGATCTCTTCCCACTGTTGACCGGCTGCAAGTTTTTGGATCTCTGGTGCCGAAGGAGGTTCAATTGGGCCAGTCTCAGCGGTCAGGCTCATACAACTGCACAGGAGAACAATCATCACGCGCAAACTCAGCATCATCCGAGCGCCTTTAATCCGACCTCTACGGTCTGGGACTTTACGCCCTTGGATCGAACTTTGTGCGCAAGAATCGGGAGGTTCACGGTCAGGTGCGACGGCCTCGCATGGAAGACCATAGAGGAGCCCCGCGGATCAGCAAACTGCGTCAGTGCGAGCTCATCTCGGGAACTGCGAGCAGAGTCCAGTTTCCGGTTGCTTTCCATTCCTGTTCGAATCTGGATTTGTCCTCTTTGAGGAGTTTGCGCTGTGCGGGGTCGTTGAGCAGCACGAGTTTGTGTTCCTCGTCCAGCCCTGCGACCACTACGTAATGGAGTTCGCGACTTGAACCCGGCTTCAGCGCCGCGATCAATGGTCGCCCTTTTCCAAGCTGTTGCTTCAGGAACGTCCATTCTCCTGAAAATTCGAACGTGCGATATCCATTTTGCTGAAAGTAGCGCTCCATGTCAGAGGCATAGATTTCATGGGTCGTGTCTCCGCGCAGTGCGTGCAGGATTTGGACGGAGTCTGCAAAGGTACTCACCGGCCGGCCCAGTTGCTGCTGCCAGTACTGCATGACCATGGCGATGCTGGCGGCCCCGCAGCCGTTCTTCTCCTGCTTCACAAACGGAATGTCAAGCCATATGCCCCCGGGCTCGGCGGCGAGCAGAACGCCACGCAGCAACAGCATCAGAACAGCGGCTCTGAAGATGCTGCGTGGCATTCGGGGTTCCTAGTGCACTGCGACGATGACAAGGAGGAGTGCGGCGATACATACCAGGACAATCAACCAATCGTGGTCGTCCATCCTTCCAGCAGCGAAGTCGGTCTGCGCCTTGTTCGCACGGGACGCAAGTTGCGCGAGCTCGTCATCACTTAGGCCGGCAACGGCCTTCTTAACCTGCTCCGGGTTTTGATGAGCTGACTCCAATGCCTGCTGCGCTTTCTCAGAGGAGAAGAATTGATTCAAGGTGTCCAGGTTCTGCTGTCTTTTCTGCGAGGCATCCACCACTGCCTTTTGTAGTTCAGTGGGACTTACCAGGTGTTCGGAAGACTGCGCGACGAGGCCTTGTGGAATGGCAAAGATCGTAACAAGGGCGGTTGTCATCAGGGCTCTTACAAACTGCCTTGAATCGGTGTGCATTATTTTGAGACCCTCCAGGGGAGTTTGGGTTAACTCAGTGCCCAGTATACATTTGCCAAACCGTTGAACCTCTCATACGAAAGGGCTATTCCAAAGCAAGGAAAAGCTTATCCAAAATAGGCGCGAGCAAATATTGAGCTTTAGCGCATTTCACATGGATTCGACGTGCATGCAAATTCCTGGCCGGCACTCCATATCGAAGATCCTTTCCGCATGGTCGGCAAATCGGAAATTGCCATCCTTCTTTCTCGATTGTTGGTAAATCGCTAAGTCACTCACCGACTGACGTGGGCGCCTCAGTATTGCAGTGGATCAAGGACAACTCGGTAGTTAGCCTGTCGTAGGCCTGTAGGATCCACCCCATTCTCTATTCGAGGCTTCACGCCAAACACCTGCCACCTAAAGTATCCTTAGGTCGGAGAAGAAATCCGTCTTGCTCAAACCGCCGTCCAATCCAGCCGCAAAGTCCGTGCGCAAGCGCCCCGCTTCTGCAGGCCCGACGGCGTCCATTGAAACCTCACTCAAAAAGATCACCCCCGCCCGCCTCGCCGCCTTCGAAATCCTCACCCTCATCGGTCAGAACAAAGGCCACAGCGACGAGCTCCTGCACTCCGACCGCGTCGACGCGCTCTCCCCCGAGGACCGCAACCTCACCACCGCCCTCGTCATGGGCGTCCTCCGCTGGCAGATCGCTCTTGATGCCCGCATCCGCACCCTCCTCCAGCGCCCCGACCAACGTCTCGCCGACCCCGTCGCCATCGCCCTCCGCCTCGGAGCCTTCCAGCTCCTACATCTCGACCGCATCCCCGCCCACGCCGCCCTCAGCGAGAGCGTCGAACTCTGCCGTGCCGCAGGCGAACCCCACGCCACCGGCATGGTCAACGCCATCCTGCGAAAAATAGCCGCCGCCCAGAAACCCGGCACACGCATCCACGAGTCCGTTGCGGCCTTCGCCGAGCGCCTCGCCCACCCTCGCTGGCTCGTCGAGCGCTGGGCCAACACCTACGGCCGCGAGGCCGCGCTGAAGATCTGCGAAGCCGACCAGCAGGAGCCAGCAGAAGGTGCGATGTTCCGCGACAGCAGCTCCGACCTCGCCCAAAACCTCCCAAACATGGACGATGGCTCCCGCCTCGTAGCCGAGCTCACCGCCGCCGCCAAACCCGATGCACAAAAGGTCTGGGACTGCTGCGCCGCCCCCGGTGGAAAGACCCTCATCCTTGCCCACCGCCTCCCCGAAGCACATATCTTAGCGACAGACGTAAGCACAAAGCGCCTCGCCCGCCTCGAGGCAAGGCTCAGCCGCTACACCTATACCGGCAACGTCCAATGCGCCGTCGCCGATGCCTCAAACAACACCGGCGACGCTGCCGTTATCGACGACGGACGCTTCGACCTCATCCTCTGCGATGTCCCCTGCAGCGGCACCGGAACCCTCGCCCGCAACCCCGAGATCCGCCTCCGCCTCAAACCCGAAGAACTCACCCGCCAGGCCGAACGCCAGCGCGCCATCCTCACCGGCGCCCTCAAACACCTCGCCCCCGGAGGCCGTCTCGTCTACTCCACCTGTTCCCTCGAACCCGAAGAGTGCGAGCGCGTAGTAGAGGCTGTCACCGCCAACACAACCCTCCGCCACATCCCCATCGACCGTCTAATGGCCCACCTATCGAAATCGGTCCTGAATCCATCGATAGACTTAAGCTCGACCCTCCGCGAAGGTACCCTCCGAACCCTCCCAGGCGTCCACCCCTGCGACGGCTTCTACGCCGCAATCCTCGAACGACCTTAGACGACACCGTCGCTTGTCATTCCGCCGTTGCCTTTCTTGTCATCCCGTAGGGATCTGCTGTTGCCTTTGCTGTTGCCGTTGTCTTACGTCGTCATTCTGACCCTGAGCGAAGTCGAATGGGGAAAGAACCCCTGTATTTGTCGTTCCGAGGGGGAGCGAAGCGACCCGACTACTGCTGAAAAATAAATCCAAAAAACTGCAAAATTTCCAACGCCCAGAAAGCGTCCATCCGAAAACCATCTTTACCACGCAAAACACCACAACCAAACCACAAAAACACCACGCCGAACCACCAAAAATCCCAAAAACCCCTTATAAAACGAGCCTTCCCACCCAAATAAAAAACGGATTAATAACTCAAAGAAATTCGAACCGGATCACCCTTGGCAACCCGATGCCCAGCGATAGGAGTCTGCGCCACCACCACCCCGGCAGCAGTCGCCCCTGGAACCGTAGCCTCAGGAGCCGCAGGAGCAATCGGAGCCGCCCCCGGAACCTCTTCCGCACTAACAACATGCAGCCCCACTGCCGACGCCCGCGCTGCGGCTCCAGCCAGCGTAAGCCCCGTTAGCGAAGGCATCACAAACCCCTCACTCTGCTCATCTTCCTCAGTGCTCAAAAGCACGCTCACCCGCGGCCGATCCACCCCCACGGCATTCGCATTGGGCGTCTGCGCCAGCACCATCCCAGCCTCACCAGCCGCAGCCAAATGCGCCACGGTCCCCATATCCAACGACAACCGTCGCACATTCACCGAAGCCGAGCGCTCACTCTGCCCAACCACATCGGGGATCGCAACCTGTTGAGCGCCAAGGCTTTCCGTCACTCGCACTGTCCACTCGCGACGCACCGTGGCCCCCGCCGCAGGCGACTGCGCCAGCACCGTCCCAGGAGTAACATCCGCAGAATAAAACCGGTTCTCCAGATTCAGCCGCAACCCCATCGAGCTGGCTTTCTTGCTTGCATCCGACAAGCTAAGTCCCGTCAAATTAGGGACTTTCACCTCACGCCCGTGAATCGCAAGTCGCATCGTAACGAACGCAGACACCAGCGCCACCGCTAGCATCGCCATCGCACCCAGCAAAACATTGAAAAAACGCTTCATCTTTACGCTAGGATACAGCCCTCAACGGCGATTGTCGGTTGCAGGTTCAGGATGAATCAACACGCGGCTAACCTCAGGAGCATCCAGCTTGAAATCATTCTCCAGCGCAGTAATAACGGCATGCACCTGCGCCATAGGCAGATCATCCGGCAAAGTGCAGTGGCAGCTCACTTGAAGGCGCTCATGAATCTTCGAGACTAAGACCTCGTGAATATCCAGGATCTCAGGAAAGGCGCTCGCACAGCGGCGAAGCCGCACTTCGAGCTGCCGGTTTCGCTCCAGCGAGGCGGGCCGTTCGATCGTTGCGGGCTCGCTCTCGATATGCGTAACGATCGTGGTAATAGCAGGAATCTCCCGCCGCATTTCGGACTCGAGGCGCGTTGCCAGCGAATGTGCATCCCGCAGAGGCATCGTCTCATCCACCTCCAGATGCTGCTCAACGTGCAGCGCACCGTCGTACTCCTGCACACTAACGTCGTGAATCGTAAGGTTGGCGCGGGCGGCCACCGCACGAATACGATCATGAATATTTTCGGCGCCCGACGCGGTGGGAATGGAGTGCACAACGACATCGGCACCTGGCAGATGCCGCTGCACTGCGGCGGTCGCTTCCTTCGTAATCTGTTCCGAGCGTTGGAACGTCAGGTTGCGAGGCATACCCAAAGTGACATCGGCAAAATAGCTGGCCCCGGAACGACGCGTGCGAATTCGCTCTACAGAAAGCACGCCATCAATTGCAGCAAGCTCGCGAGTCAACTCGTGGGTCTGAGCCCGTACTTCGGCGGGCGAGGCATCGGTCAACGCGTCGATGGTGCGGCGAGCAAGCTTCCAGCTAACATGCAGGATAACGCCTGCAACGATGATCGCGGCGATGGGATCAGCCAGTGTAAGGGCGGGTATCTGCCAGTGCTCGCCGATAAAGGCAAAACTGAGGCCCGCAATAACAGCAGACGATGACCAAATGTCTGTAGAAAAATGGATCGCGTCAGCTTCGAGAGCTTCGCTGTTGTACTTGAGCGCAATGCGATGGAGATTACGGGAGCGCCCATAATCAACCGCAATAGAGAGCCCCATCACGACGAAGGGCCAGATCGATAGAGTCAAAGATACCCTTTCGTGAAAAAAAATACGACGAATCGCCTCGCTGAGAATCCACACGCAGGAGGCCACCATGAGAACGGTTTCGAAGAAGGCAGCAAGGCTTTCGACCTTGCCGTGGCCATAGTTATGATTATCGTCCGCGGGGCGATCGGAGACACGCACAGAGAAAAACGTGATCGTTGCAGCGACGAGGTCAATGCTCGAGTGCGCACCCTCAGACAACATAGCGAGTGAGCCGGTGAGCACACCTGTCAGAATCTTGAGAGCTGTGATCACAAGCGCAGCGAAGACAGAAAAGAGCGCAGCCGATCGTTTAGCAGCGAGCTTTTGTTTGATGTCTTCGGGAGTAATGGTCTGCGTCATGAAAAATGTTCTAATGTGCTGTAAAAGTGAAGGACGGTGATCTGCTAAACTTTGAAGCCTCGATAGAGACCAGCGGTCCCGAAAGTGTAGCTTGTCCAGGTGCCGTTGGTGAAGCCCGCCTCTGCGATAAGTTGAAGCATTCTTGGCGGGCGTGGGAACCGCTCGACCGACGCCGGAAGGTAGCTGTAGGCGCGAGCGTTACCTGAAATGATGCCGCCTAACTTGGGCAGGATGGCCTTGAAATAGAGGTTGTAAAGCGCTCCGACCAATCCATCTGGCTGATTGCAGTCGAGGATTCCAATCTCTCCGCCGGGCCGCAGCACGCGGTGTAATTCAGCCAACCCGTCTTCGTAGTTGGCGAGATTGCGAAATCCAAAGGCAGAGGTGACCAGATCAACAGAATTATCCGCCAGAGGAAGATGCAGAGCGTCGGCTTCGATTGGAATGATGTTGTGTGCGATGAACTTCTGCGCCCCACGCGAGAGCATCTGATGAGAGAAATCCAGCGCGAGGATCGGTGCAGTCGCGGCTGTCTTGGGGCGATGCTTCAACAGTGCGAGTGTCATATCGCCGGTGCCGCAGCATAAATCGAGCGCAACGGTCTCAGGCTTTTGCAGAACAGGGTGAAAGACTCGAGCTGCGCGGCTCCACCACCAGCGATCAAGGCCGACCGAGAGCAGATGATTCAACAGATCGTACCTCGGTGCGATCGTATCGAACATCTGTTGGACCGCAGTCGCCGCAGCACTTTCGTTTGTTACGCCAACGGGGCGAGCGCCGGTTGAAGACTGATGCTCGGGCTGGCTTTGCTGCGTCATAGAAGTCATGGCTTGCGTTTCTTCGCTGTTGGTGCGGATGTGGACTGCCGCATAAGCGCCAGCATTGATTCGGTTGCAACGAGTAGTTCCTTGTCGGACACATCGCGAACGATCTCGGTCGTGCCTATGCTTGTGGGCAGCACGAACGAGCGAACACCGCTGCGTGTTTTCTTGTCGCTGTAGGTCAGGGCAACGAGTTTCTCTGCAGAAGCCCTGAATGCCGGCAGAGGGCCATAGCGAAGGATGAGGTTGGTGATGCGCCCAGACTGTTTTTCAGTGACGGTATTGCGTGCTCGCGCGACGTTCAGGGCCGCAATGCTGCCCCACGCTACGGCTTCTCCGTGTAGTAGCTGCTTGTAGTTCGTGGCCGCTTCAATTGCATGGCCAATCGTATGACCAAAGTTGAGGATCATGCGCAGGCCTGACTCGCGCTCGTCCTTGCCGACGACATCGGCTTTGACACGAACGGATGCGGCGACTACGCGGGTTAAGGCAGCGGCGTCGCCGTCAAGCACTGCATCCGCGTTCTGCTCGAGATAACGGAACAGACGCGCATCGTAGATGACTCCTGCTTTAATCGACTCCTGAAGTCCCGCACGAAGCTGAGCCGGGGGCAGCGTGCCAAGCAGATCAGTATCGGCAAAGACAGCTTGAGGGTGATGGAAGCTGCCGATCAGATTTTTTCCTGCGACTAGATTTACGCCTGTTTTGCCGCCGATTGAGGAATCGACTTGAGCGAGAAGCGTTGTTGGAATTTGCACATAGCGAATACCGCGCATGTAGATGGCTGCAAGGAATCCTGTGACGTCTCCGATGACCCCGCCACCAAATGCAAGGAGAAGGCTGTCGCGGTCTGCGCCTGCGGAGGCTAGTTGTTGCGCCAGAGATTCGACACTATTGAGGCGTTTGTGCGCTTCGCCGCTGGGCAGAAAGAGCACCGTAGGCTGTTCTTTGAAAGAAGCTGATAGCTGCTTCGACCAAAGGCCCCATATCTCGGGCGATGTTACGACGAAGGGTCGAAAGGGCTTGTCTGGATTAAGTTTCTTTAGCCGCTGCGCAAGGGTTTTAAGGAGGCCGGAGCCGATTGTGATGTCGTAAGTGGCGGAGGGCGTCTTGAGGGCGATCGAAGGCACGATATGTCCATCGTATCGCAATGAAATGATTGGGGCTTCGGAGTAGCATCGAATGATGGGCAGTCAGACGGAACGAGTTGATTTTCTTGTAATTGGGGCAGGAATTGCTGGTTTGAGTGCGGCAATTCGGCTGGCTAACGTGGGAAGAGTGCTGGTTGTAACGAAGGAAGAATTGGCGGAATCGAACACCGCCTATGCGCAGGGTGGTATTGCCGTTGCGATGGAGGGGGATGGAGACATCGCCGAGCACCTGCAGGATACGGTGGCAGCAGGAGATGGACTCGTGAATCGGGAGGCGGCAGCCGTGCTCGTCGAGCAAGGGCCACTGCGGGTCGAAGAGCTGCTTCAGTGGGGTACGATCTTTGATCGCGAGGACGGAGAGCTGATGCGAACGCGTGAAGGCGCGCATAGCCGCTCGCGGATACTGCACGCCAATGGAGATGCAACGGGCAAAGAGATCGCCGTATCGCTGTTACGGCACGCCCGAGCCATCAAGGCGATTGAATTGATGGAATGGGTCACGAGCGTGGATCTTCTTCTGGAAGATGGACTCGTTACGGGTGCGACGTTGCTCGATGGAGAAGGCGGGCTACTCGTAGTGCAGGCTCGTGCCGTGCTGCTGGCCAGTGGTGGCGCTGGACAGGTCTACAGCGACACAACCAATCCTGCGGTCGCGACCGGCGACGGCATCGCTATGGCCTATCGTGCAGGCGCTGCCGTTAGTGACATGGAGTTTTATCAGTTTCATCCAACTGCGTTTGCCGTACCGGGTGCCCCCCGTTTTCTGATGAGTGAGGCGCTTCGTGGAGAGGGTGCTTATCTCATCAACGCTGTCGGTGAACGCTTCATGGAGCGATACCACCCGCTGCTCGAGCTGGCTCCACGCGATGTCGTGGCACGGGCGATCACGCGTGAAGGGATGGATGGGCCAGTCTATCTAGACATGCGTCATGTGAAGAAAGACCTGTCGGCCCGATTTCCCGGCATATCAAAATTTCTCGCGAAGTACCATCTGGAGTTGGGTAGAGATCTGATTCCAGTGCGTCCGGCCGCACACTACCTGATGGGTGGTGTGCAGACGGATATCGATGGCAGAACCACACTGCCGGGATTGTATGCGGCGGGCGAAGTGGCCTGCACTGGCGTCCACGGAGCAAATCGACTGGCTAGCAACTCACTGCTGGAGGGACTTGTATTCGGAGCACTTGCGGCCGAGGCGATGATTGCAGATGCTCCCGCTATGACCGATGGATCATTAGTAGTTCTCGATGCGATAGAGAGCGGAGCGACGAGCGAGGCGAACACGGAGAGATGGATTGCGGAGTTGCGCGATCTGATGTGGAAGGACGCAGGTTTGCTGCGGGACGCCAATGGACTGCGCGAAGCCCGGAGGCTGCTGAGCGTACTGGCCGCAACGATGCCTCGAGGGCTGTCCCGGCGAGCAGTGGAGGCGCGAAATCTCCATGTCGTGGCCAGTGTAATCGTCGCTTCAGCGCTGGGACGAGAGGAGAGCAGGGGAGCGCATTGCCGAAACGACTTTCCACTGAAAGCCGCTGACGCGGAGCACTCGGTGATGGAACGTGGGAGCCTTTCCTACATTTCAGGATCGCAATCCGCTGATCAGGTCGTGACTAAACGAATGGAAGGATGACTGGAATGATCGTGCCGGCGATCAATACCGCCGTTACCAGGAGCCGGTTGCGAAGGTACTTGTAGGACATATACAGGCCCGTGATGGTAGACGTGAAGAGGCCTATCGACACGATGAGGAAAAATATCTTCAGTGGCAGCGTGTGTGGCTTCGGGGCAGTTGACGTTGGCTCGGCAGGAGCTGGAGAGCCGGACTGAGATTTGTCCGCGGAAACGGCAGGCTTTTCCGGTGGCTGTAACTTTCTGACTGGCACAACCGTCGTCTGTTTCTTATGCAGTTGACCGAGGGTAACGATCCAGGCAGGCGGTTTGTAAGAGCTTCCGCGAGTGGTTTCGTGCAGGCTGAATGTCTGCAACGCACCTGTAAAGGCAAAAAAGATCAGTGCAGGAGTAATGAAGACACCAAGGTACAGATGGGTCAATCGGGTGTATCTGAGGAAAGTATGGGAACGGGACATCGTCTCTCTTTTGTACACAAAGAAACGATGTACGACAAGTTTAGTCCTATATGCGGCGATACTAATAGATAAAGGCCTTCAAGCGGGCTGCTCCTTTTTACCGGGCAAGAGCAAGGAGAGTGCAATGGTGATGCCAAGCATGATGACGATGACGGCGAGAGAGGTCAGAGGCCCAATCTCGAAAACATGTGCGGTCAACATCTTCAGAGCTGCGAAGGCCAGTACTGCAGACAATCCGTAGTGGAGAAATCGAAGTGTGGTGAGTAGATGTGCTAGCAGGAAGTAGAGCGAACGAAGGCCTATGACGGCCATGATGTTCGATGTATAAGCCAGGAACGGATGGCGGGTGATTGAGAGAACAGCAGGAATCGAATCCAGCGCAAAGACCAGGTCCGTGATCTCAATGGCGATCAATGTAAGGAAGAGGACTGTCGCCATGCGGCGGCCCTCTTCGATGACGAAAAACTTGTCTTGCCGCATGCTGACTGGATGTATGCGGGAGAGCCATTTAAGCCAGCCTGGAGTTTCATCTTTTTTCGAAGGATCTTGCGGCAGAACGAGACGAATCGCGGCAATGAGGAGGATCGCGGCGAAGACGTAGCTGATCCATTCGAAGCGGGCGAGCAATTCAAGGCCGGCGGCGATGAAAGCTCCGCGCATGACGATGGCTCCCGCAATTCCCCAGAAGAGCACTTTGGGCTGCCTTTCTGGCGCTATGTCGAATAGGCGGAAGAGGAGCAGGAAGACGAAGAGGTTGTCGATCGAAAGAGCCTCTTCGATAGCGTAGCCAGCGAGGTATTGCGTAGCAGCCTCGCCTCCCAGCGTCCGGAGGATGAAGAGCGAAAAGGCAAGTGCAGCCGTGACCCACATGACGGTTGCCGCGATAGAGGTTGAGTGCGTCTTGGCAGGGCCTTGATGGCGAACGTAGAGGTACTCGAGTACGAGCAGCAAGAGGATAAAGAGATGGAAGCCGATCCAGTGGCTGAGAGGGACGAAGCCATTCATAGCTACTCGAATGCTACACGTTCGCCGATGGCCAGCGTCGAGTTACACGCGGTCGATTAGTTTCTGGAAAGAACCATGGCATAAACGGTATAGACGGCAATGACGATAAACACCCAGCCAATAGAGGAGAACAGAAGGCTGCGGGCGATCTCTCCGATAGGATGAGCCGCGAAGAAATCGTTCGCGGCGGTACGCTTGTGTCTGAGCTCCGACGAAGCAGAGTGGTTCATAGAGCACCTCTGGCACAAGGTAGAGTGTGGATATCTTCACTGGTATCCCACGAATGAGACACAATGTGGCTAGTTTGGGTGATGCCAAGGTGATCAGGAGATGACGTCTCGTCGACCGTTCTGGTGACAGCCTTTTCGGTCTGGCGTAGTATGGGCGCCGTACTGTAATTGTTGCTACTTGAGTCTTTGGAGGGTCATATGAGGACAGCCATTCGTTGGATGGTGGTCGCCGCCGGACTTCTGGCAGCCCAGGTTGCCGTAGCGCAGGCGCCTGCAGGATCTACCGGTCAATGCAAGGACGGAACCTACACAACCGCAGCCAGTAAGCAGGGTGCTTGCCGTGGACACCAGGGTGTCAAGGAATGGTTTGCGGCGTCTTCAGCGGCTCCCGCTGCAAGTCCAGCCAAGTCGACAGCGCCGGCTCCCGCTGCTGCACCAGCCCCCGCTCAGTCAGCCGCCCCTGCTGCTGCGCCCGCTCCCGCTAAAGCTTCGAGCCATGCCTCGTCGTCTTCGATGGCGCAGGCTCCCGGTGGCGGCCCCGGTATGGTTTGGTTGAACACCAGCACGAATGTCTATCACTGCCCGGGATCGAGTTACTACGGCAAGACGAAGGCCGGAGCATATATGACTGAGGCGGACGCCAAGGCGAAGGGTGCTCACGCCGATCACAACAAGCCCTGCACCAAATAGAGCGAAATGTCAGGTCAAACCGACTGACCGAAGCGTCTCGGAACGGAGGTGCGCGTTATGGTCGCTGGTTGATCAGGCGAATCATTTCGAGAAAGAGATCGCCCGAAATCTGAAGGGATTTCGGACTTATCTTGTCGAGCGTGTCGAGCTCGGTATGGTGATAGCCACCCTCGGGCCGCTCGCGTGTAGGCGGTCCATAGTCAAGGTCAATGACATCCAGGACGGGTACGCCGCGTTGCTTGAATGGAAGATGGTCGTCCTCGACGCCAGTCTGGTTCTTGAAGACATATGCGGAGTGGCCGGTATTCTTCGCAGCCTGAGCAAGTAGGTCGAGCAGCCACGGTGTTGAGTTGGAGTCCTTGTCGATGTTCAGGTCCTTGTCTCCGACCATGTCGGCGACCATAAACGCCTTGATCTTCGCGAGTGTCCCATTATTGGACCACTTGGCAGCGAGGTGGCGGGTTCCATAGAGCGAGTCTGAATTCGACCAGGACTTGATGGCCTCTTCGCCATCGTCGAAGACCAGCCAGACACTATAGCCCTCAGGCGGATGGGCCCGAAGATAATTGCCAATCTCGATTAACAAGGCAGTAGTAGCTGCGCCATCGTTGGCTCCAACGAAGTTGATGTTCTTAAGCCAGTAATTTGTTTCGTAATGGCTGGCCAACACGATGACGCCATCCTTTTTGCCCGGAAAGCGAACGATGTAGTTGCGCATATCGAGCCGACCGATGGGAGTGTTGGCTGAGAAGCTGTCAGTTTCGAAATTGCCCTTGGCGATCTCAGGCGCGAAGTGAGATTTGATGAATTCCTCGGCCTTGAGGTGATCGGGTGATCCGATCCACCGATGCGGCGCGGCAGCAATGAACTGTTGCGTTAGGTTATAGGCAGCCTGTCCGCTGAAGTGTGAAGTGGCAGCTTTTTGTGAAAACGCGGTTGATGCGCTAATGACGAAGGCCAGCACAAAGAAAGCCGAGCTGCATTTTTTTTTTGCGGTGCTTGAGATAGAAGTCATTCGGGAAAGGAAGCTCATGCAGCTTTTTTCAACTCTTTGGCTTTGCGTCGAGCTGGGTGAACCAGGAAGGCAACAGCCACACCGGCAAAATAGAGAACCAGCATCGGAGTGGCAAATAGGCACATACCGATCGGATCGGGCGTGGGGCAGATCACCGCGGCAATAACGAAGATGATGAGAATCGCGTAACGGATGTTCTTGAGGAGAAACTTCGCATCGACGATGCCGAAGAGCGCAAGAAAAAAGATCAGGATCGGCAACTCAAACGTGATGCCGAGGCCGAGGATGACGGCCATGAAGAAGCCGGTATAGTCCTCAATGGTCAGGATGGGATGGAATCGGTGGCCAAACTGCAGCACAAGAACCTTAATGGCCCCAGGGAGGACATAGTGGTATCCGAACCAGCCGCCAGCAAGGAACAGGCTGACGGTAGCAAACATAAAGGGAACCACATAGCGCTTTTCATTGGAGTACATACCCGGCGAGATAAAGAGCCATATCTGGTACAGGATGAATGGGCTGGCCAAAATGGCTCCGCCAACAAGCGATGTTTTGAGATATAGGTTCAGACCGTCGGTGGGATGCGTGAAGTTCAGTGCGATGCCGAGCTGGTCGAGCGGTGCCTGAACAAAACCGTAGAGCCGCTCGTGAAACACATAAGCGACCGCGAATCCGATAAGCAGATAAACGGTGGCATGAATGAGACGCTTGCGCAGTTCGGCGAGGTGCTCCATCAGGCTCATGCCCGGAAGCTCTGCCCGATCTGAAATGGCTGCTTTTACATTGTCGACAATATCAGCCATGCACGGGGGCCTCGGTTGTGGTGCGGTCTACATCTGAGTTGGAGGAATCGTGGGGAATGGAATCGAACGTATGCGACACGGAAGAGCTGGCTACAGGAAGACCGGTCGATGGCGGCATGAGATTCAGCTCGCCGGAGGTCGCAATCGGGAGCGGCTCGACGGGAGCTACCGGCTCGGCTTTGAATTCATGGTTCTGGTCTGTCACGAAGTTGTCGGCAGTTTCAGAAGGCTGCGCAATCGTATTTTCTGAGACTTCGGGGATTGCGGGAGTAACGGGAGCCGCTGCCTCCATCTCGGCGATCTTTTTTTGCTGCTCCGCTTGTTCCGCCATGCGAAGCTCGTCTTCCATTTGCATGCGGAACTCGTTGGAAGCGCGGCGAAACTCGCCCATGAGCTTGCCCAGTTGCCGCGCAAGCTCGGGCAGCTTCTTGGGCCCAAAGAGCAGCAGGGCGAGGAAGAAGATGACGGCGCTGTCCTGAAAGCTAGGCATAAGTAACTTCCATGATACGGCTTACGTTGGGTCGGAACAAATAGATGTTCTCCATTGACGCTGTTGTAAAATTACTAATGTAAGGCTGCTCCACGGAAGTATTGGTTTAGACGAATAAAAGTATCTTTTCGGTTCGATCGCTCGTCCAATGAGACACGAGCGACAAAACGCCGCAAGTAGAAGTAAGTAATGAGTTGCAACATCCCCGTGGGTTGGGTAACGGCTCTCGCGAGCCGCTACAGCGAATCCACTGCAACTTCAGCAGTGCATGCTTTCAACATCCCCGTCTCGAAGGCGCAACGACGGTATCGGCGTAGCCGACACTATGCGACCTATGAGACTGAAGGCGGAGTACTTTGAACGGTTTACTGGAAGAGGTCGCAGCAACGGCTGCGATAGAGACTGTTGCAGATTCGTGTTCTCTCGATAACTATCTGACGCAACCGGATCACACCATGGACGCCCGGATTGCCGCCGCGCGCGCCAAACTGGGAACCGATGTCGTCCTTCTCGGTCACCACTACCAGCGCGACGAGGTCATCCGCTTTGCCGACCACACTGGCGACAGCTATAAGCTCTCGAAAATCGCCTCCCAGACCAGCGCGAAGTACATGCTATTCTGCGGCGTCCACTTCATGGCCGAAACCGCTGACGTGCTGGGCCAGCCCTGGCAGCAGGTGATCCTGCCCGACCTGAACGCCGGTTGTTCGATGGCCGACATGGCCGAGATCGGCCAGGTGGAGGATTGCTGGGACTCCCTTGAACACGCGGGTCTTACCGCCGACATGATTCCCCTGACTTACATGAACTCCGCCGCCGCTATCAAGGCTTTCTGCGGCGAGCGCGGCGGTTTGGTCTGCACTTCGTCGAACGCCCGCGGTGCCTTCGAGTGGGCCTTCGCCCGCACCGGCAAAATCCTCTTCCTCCCCGACCAACATCTCGGCCGCAACACTGCCTATGCTATGGGGATTCCTATGAGCGAGATGGTCGTCTGGGATCCCTACCAGATCAACGGTGGCCTCAGTTCCGACCGCCTGAAGGCGGCAAAAGTAGTCCTCTGGAAGGGCCACTGTTCCGTCCACCAGCGCTTTCTCCCCGAACATGTCGATCGTGTTCGTGTTACATACCCGGAGATGCAGGTCATTGTCCATCCTGAGTGCCGCTGGGAGGTCTGCCAGAAAGCCGACGCCATCGGCTCGACGGAGCGCATCATTGAGGTAATCGAGAAAGCGCCCGACGGTTCAAGCTTCGCGGTAGGCACCGAGATTCATCTCGTAAACCGTCTCGCAAAAAGATTTGCTCCCCTCGGCAAAAAGGTAATTACACTCGACGACGCAGGCTGCCTCTGCACCACAATGTACCGTATCTCGCCCCAACACCTCGCCTGGGCCCTTGAAAATCTGGTCGAGGGAAGAGTTGTGAATCGTATCAAGGTAGACGATGATGTGAAGCAGTGGGCGAAGGTAGCCCTCGATCGAATGCTGGAGATACGTGCTTGAGCAAGACCTTTACCCTGGGCGAAGCCCAGACGTTGTTGCCGGTACTGGAAGCACTGTTGCGCAGGGCACAGACGGCCGGAGTGCGGGCTGGCGAACTCGAAATGGAGATGCAGGCACTTAGCCAGAGGATCTTCCTCCTGGGTGGCATGCATGTCAACGTCACGCTGGTCGCACGGCAGCGTGCTGAGCTCGACAAAAGCGTGCAGGAGACCAAGGACACCCTGGCTGAGATCGAAGCCATCGGTGTCCAAACCAAGGATCTTGACAAAGGTCTCCTGGACTTTCCCTGCGTCATCGACGGCAAAACCGTTCTACTCTGCTGGAAACTCGGCGAGAAGGAGATCGGGTATTGGCACTCGCCTGAAGATGGGTTCGCCGGCCGAAAGCCTTTGGATGCAAGGTTTGGCAAGCCAGAGCGCGACCGGCCGAACTAGTCTTCGGCTTGCGGCTATCTCTACTCGGGCAATAATTATCTGTGGATAAATAAATTTACTGTTTGATAGTAATTATCAAACTTTTCGGACTATACTTCCACTATGACGTTGGGTGAGTCGAAGTCATTCCGCGAGATTTGCCAGGAAAACGGCATCGCTGTGACACACCAGCGTCAGGTACTGTACGAAGTCATGAAGAGCATGCATGGCCATCCGAGCCCGGAAGAGGTCTATGCGAAGGTCAAAAAGAAGGTCCCGGCCATCTCGCTGGCGACTGTCTACAAAAACATCCATCTATTTGTTGAAAGCGGCGTCTTCCGTGAGGTGAGCATGCATCATGGCTCCGTGCGCGTGGAGATGAACGGTGAGGCGCACCATCACATGGTGTGCTCCAAATGCAAAGCCATTACCGATATCGGCGAAGACGAACTGGGCCTGGTTGCCAAGCGCAACAAGCTCCCGGGCGGGTTTCTCGTCGAGCGGTATGCAGTCGATGTCATTGGTGTCTGTGCTAAGTGTCAGACGGCCTAAGGTCACGTTAGTAAAACGAGTTTTCCTGAGGTGAAGCATGGCAGATGAACTGAAAAGCAAGGTGATGACGACCGACGCAGGCCGGCCGATAGGAGACAACCAGAACTCAATTACTGTCGGGCAGCGTGGCCCGATTGTGTTTGAAGACATCCTGTTGTTTGAGAAGATGGCACACTTCAACCGCGAGCGCATTCCGGAGCGCGTCGTCCATGCCAAGGGTTCGGGAGCCTACGGCACCTTCACCTGTACAAATCCGGACATGAAGAAGTACACCAAAGCGAAGCTGTTCGACACCGTCGGCAAGAAAACCCCTACCTTCATTCGCTTCTCGACGGTAGGTGGTGAAAAGGGATCCGCAGATTCCGAACGCGATCCACGCGGATTCGCGCTGAAGTTCTACACCGAAGAAGGCAATTGGGATATGGTCGGCAATAACACGCCGGTCTTTTTTATCCGTGATCCCCTCAAATTCGGCGACTTCATCCACACGCAGAAACGCGATCCCGAAACCAACCTCAAATCGCCACGCATGATGTGGGACTTCTGGTCGCTCTCGCCGGAGAGCCTCCACCAGGTCACAATTCTGTTCAGTGACCGCGGTACTCCCGATGGCTATCGCCACATGGACGGCTTCAGCAGCCACGCCTTTTCGCTGATCAACGATAAGAACGAGTTGTTCTATGTGAAGTGGCACTTCAAGACCAAGCAGGGCATCAAGAACTTCACGCGCGAAGAGGCCGATCACATGAAGTCGGTCGACATGGACCACTCGCAGACCGATCTTTTCCGCGCCATCGAAAAAGGAGACTTCCCCAAGTGGGCCGTGAAGATTCAGATCATGCCCGAGGCGGAGTCGAAGACATATCACATCAACCCGTTCGACCTGACCAAGGTATGGCCGCACGGCGACTATCCCCTGATCGAGGTTGGCGAGTTGGAGCTGAACCGCAATCCGACAAACTACTTCGCCGAAGTTGAGCAGGCAGCCTTTGAGCCTCGCAACATCGTATCCGGCATGGGGTTCTCACCGGATCGCATGTTGCAAGGCCGCCTGATCAGCTACCCAGATGCACACCGCTACCGACTGGGTGTGAACTACGATTCGCTTCCAGTCAATGCGCCTAAGTGCCCATTTGCCACTTATAACCGTGATGGCGCGATGCGCTTCGACGGCAACGGTGGCAAGGGGCCAAACTATGAGCCCAACAGCTTCGGCGGTCCAACGCAGGATCCTCGTTTCAAGGAGCGCCCCGTAACCTACGACAGCGCCACTGTCGAACGGTACGATCATCGTGAGTTAGATGGCGACTACTATACCCAGCCCGGTAACCTCTTCCGCTTGATGAAACCCGATGCTCAGGCTCGGCTGTGCGGTAACATCGCAGCCGGACTAGGACAAGTTGAAGCCAGAATTCAGGATCTTCAGATCAATCACTTTTATAAGTGTGATCCTAAGTATGGTGAAGGTGTAGCCAAGGCTTTAGGTCGTAAGATTGAAGAGATTGTAAAGAAGGAAGAGTTAGTTACTGCATAACTTCTAATACTTGTTCAAACTACACAAAAACGGCCTGAATACAGGCCGTTTTTGCTGTTCAAAGTACTCTTTATTTGATAAAATTGGAGATGTAACTTAAGTGGGTTTTATTCGTTCTCAAGTGGACGACAAGCCATTGTCCTATTACAAAAAAGGAGCTACATTCCATGCTGCAAATCGGCGAAAAATTTCCTAGCTACAGCGTTACTGCCACCATCTCCACCGATAAGGACGAAGCCAAGGCGTTCACAACAATTACCGAAGCGTCCTTTCCCGGCAAGTGGAAGGTGTACTTCTTCTGGCCCAAGGACTTCACTTTTGTCTGTCCGACTGAGATCGCTGCCTTCGGGAAGTTGAACAGCGAATTCGCCGACCGCGACTGCCAGATTCTCGGCGGTAGCACAGACAACGAGTACGTCCACGCAGCATGGCGCACACATCACGCTGACCTCAAGGATCTGCCATTCCCCATGCTCTCCGACATCAAGCATGATCTCTGCGGACAGCTCGGCATCCTCGATGAGAAGGCCGGCGTTGCTCAGCGTGCGACCTTCATCGTCGACCCCGAGAACATCATTCGCTTCATC